>RCNI01000011.1_pt1 | contig 136436 bp, 113 predicted proteins | sample 2041151 | NCBI WGS metagenome assembly RCNI01 (sample SAMN09708214, study PRJNA481090) | feces metagenome | isolation source: feces | place: Antarctica: Albino Rookery
AAGATATGATGTAGAATTAAATAAATATATTAACAGTATAAATACTCTTAAAAAATTTTTAATTGATCGAAAAGAGAATATTCACATAGTTAAAGATATTTCGTATAGTTTACCAGAATTTAAAATTAAAGATATCTATGATGAATATGTTAATTTATATGACCAGATGGTAGAATATTCTAATGGAATTTCAGAAAGAAAGAAAATAGCTCAAAAACAATTAAGACTGTTAGAAGTATATGAATTTCAAGAAAACATAAATTACAAAAGAAAACTTGTAGATGAAGAACGATTAAGAAGAGATAAAGAAAAAGCTTATGAAAATTTGTATTCTGTGGAAAATGAAATAAAATGTAAAAATGAAGAAATTAAACATTTAAAGTTGGAATTAATTGATGAAACGCAGGGTGCCAATACAGTTAATGAATATTTAAAAATTGTATTAGGAAATAATAGGTTAAAGTTAGTAATAAAAAATACAGAAGAAAAACAAGTTTATTTTGAAGTAGAAAGAAATGGTGAAAAAGCTTATAATTTGAGCAATGGAGAAGAAAGCCTGATAGCATTTTGTTATTTTATTGCAAAACTTAATGATATAGAAACTGTAAATTCTAATCCTATAATATGGATTGATGATCCTGTATCAAGTTTAGACAACAATCACATATATTTTATCTATAGTTTAATTAATCAAGAGATTCTTGCTAAAAATAGGTATGAACAACTTTTCATATCAACTCATAATTTACAATTTTTAAAATATCTTAGAGTATTAAGTATAAAAAATCATAGCCAAAAAGATGGTAAAGGAATAAACAGAACAAATTTAATAGTACAGAGGAATGGGAATGAGTCTAAAATTACACTTATGCCTAAATATCTAAAGGACCACGGAACAGAATTCAATTATTGGTTTAAATGTATATATAATTGTTCTCAAATGACGGAAATAAATGAGGAGAATATGTATCTTTTCGAATCTTTTGGTAATGTTGTTCGCAAATTTTTGGAAACATATTTATATTATAGGTATCCAGATAATGATGATTTTAATGGTCGTCTAAAAAGATTTTTTGCTGGTCAAGAGTTGTTACAAGTTGTAGTAAGAAAAATTAGCGATGAACAATCACACGCAGATGGTGATTTAGAAAATCATGATGTACCATTTGATGAAGTCAATATAATTAATGTAGCTAAAAAAATTATTGAAAAAATAGAAGAAACAGATAGAAATCAATATGAGGCATTAATAAATTCAATAAAATAATCAATTTAGGAGGATTGCTAGATGTTGCCATCCATACTAGTTAAACAACTAGAAAAAGGTATCAAAGATTATATAGAAACCACCTTTCCCATGACCAATGAACCATTTAAAGGTTCTCTGCAGAAGATGTTAGCTAGCAAAAATGCGATTTGTCATGACCCCTATTTTGCTGTCCGTTTACCTTTCCGTGTAGCAAAAACCATGCCCACCTGCTTTGAAGCAGTGCATCCAGAGTTTTTACCCTATTTGCACCAGGACCGTGCTTTTGCCCGTCTAACTGGTGAAGAGTGCAAGTCCACCTTAGTTGCTACAGGTACTGGCTCCGGTAAAACCGAGTGCTTTCTGTATCCTATTTTGGAATATTGCTATCAGCACCGAAACAAAGAAGGGATTAAGGCTCTCATCATCTATCCTATGAATGCTCTAGCCACCGACCAGGCGAAGCGTATTGCCCAATTGGTGGATGAAAGTCCCGAACTTCATGGTAATGTTAGTGTGGGTATGTATGTTGGCGGCAGGGAAGTAAATGCCAGTCGTGGCATGAGCCCGGACGGAGTTATTACAGACCACGAGACCCTCTTAAATAACCCGCCGGATATTTTGATGACTAACTACAAAATGCTGGACTATCTTTTGATTCGTCCTCATGATAGCAAGCTGTGGGAGAATAATAAGAGTGATACGCTGAAATATATCGCAGTCGATGAATTACATACCTTTGACGGTGCCCAGGGTACGGATCTAGCTTGCCTGTTGCGTCGTTTAAAGCAGCGCCTAGGCACTGAACCTGGTTATCTCTGCTGTGTTGGTACTTCTGCCACCATGGGCTCTAAGGATAATTCCCAGTCCATGCTAGATTATGCTTCCGAGGTTTTCGGCGAAAGCTTTGATGCCGAGGCGGTTATTACCGAGGACCGTTTGACTCCTAGTGAATTTTTCGCTGAGCATGAGGCCAGTGAATTTACTATTCCTACCAATAAAGAAATTAATTATTTGAGCCAGCTCAGCATGGAAGAGGATGCTGAGGCCTATTTACAGTATGCAGTAGAAGCTTGGTTTGAAGATTTTAGCCAAGATTTGCATACACCTGAGGGAAGATTAGCTTTAGCAGAGAAGCTTTTGGAGCATAGCTTTGTTCAGGCTACTATTATTGCTATGCAGGGTAATTACTGCCAAGTTGATGCCCTTGCAGCACTGCTGCAGGAGGTCTATCCGGAAATTAAGGGTATTGAGCAGCAGGATGCACTCTTTGCCTCTCTATTTGCTTTAATTTCCTATGCTCGTGCTGGCTCTGTGGAGCATTTACGTCCCTTCCTTACTGTACAGGTACAGCTTTGGTTAAGAGAATTACGCCGTTTATTAGCCTCCGTAAGTGATGAGGATATCCATTACGCCGTAGAGGATGAGCTGAACGAACAGCAGAAAAAACGGTATCTGCCTATTTTTAATTGTCGTGACTGTGGTGCTACTGGCTGGGTAACTCGTCTTAATGAGAGAAAATCTGGTAGCTTAAAGAATTTGAAGGCCTTTTATAATCTTTATTTTAAGACTGATGATAGTATTACCATGCTTTATCCCATACCCCATAGTCATGTAATTGATAGAATGATGCCTGCTCATTTTTGCCCTGAATGCTTACAGGTTAGGTATGGTCATAGTGACGAAAGCCTATGCGAAAAATGTGGTAGTGAAACCATTGAGGTACAAATCCCTGCACCTGTGCAAAAGACAGGTAATAAAGGACATGAGCAGTATTGCTGTCCCTTCTGTGGTAGTAAAGGCGTAACCATTATGGGTTTACGTAGTGCTACGGAAATTAGCGCCTGCGTTTCTCAAATCTTCGCTTCTAAGTTCAACGATGATAAAAAGACCTTAACCTTCTCTGATAACGTGCAGGATGCTGCCCATCGTGCCGGATTCTTTAATTCTCGTACTTGGAAATTTGGCCTGAGAACGGCCATGCAGCGCTATGTGGACAATGGCGGCAATAATAAGTCTTTGCAAAAATTTATTGATGGCTTCCTTGAATATTGGCATAAGCAGATGACTAATGAAGAATTTGTCAGCTATTTTATTGCTCCTAATATGACTTGGATGCGTTCTTACGAGCAAATGAAGCAGAATCGTAAGCTAACTTTGGACAAGAATGGGCTTAAGCTAATAGCGGATATTGAAAAGAGAATTTCCTACGAAATTATGCTGGAATATGGTCTATTGAACAAAACCGGTCGTACCCTTAGTAAATCCAGCTGCTCCATCCTCAGCTTTGATCTGATGAATATTAAAAACATTGCTCAAAGAGTGGAGGAGCGCATCATCAACGAAGAGGGTAATGTCCTTAACCAGACCTCTGAGAAGGAATATCAACAGATGGTCTTGGGCTGGCTCACCTTTGTACGTGATGCAGGCGCCTTTGCCGATGGTGTTTTTGCAGGTATGATCCATAATGGAGGCAATCATTTCCTTTTAGCTAATAGAAAGGGTAAAAAAATAGACGATAAGAAAAGTGAGCCTGGTGTATTCTGGTTCCCTGGTCTCATGCCTGGTAGAAACACCCCTCGATTCTTAGTTGGGTCTGAGGCTCAGCCCCAGCATCGTATGTCCTTCAATAATCCTAATTCTAAAAAATTCTTGGAATGGATTAATGATTGTATTAGCCAAATGATTAAGCCGCCAGGTATCGAAAATATCCTGAGCCAGCTGATTTTTGAAGAAGCAATTAGAGAAAAGGTATTAGTAGAATGTGCTTCTTCTCCTGCAGAATATAGAGTTTATGCTTTAAATAAGGAAATGATTTTTGTCACTAACCAAGTAGCCCAGTTCTCCTGTGCTACCTGCGGTACTTCTGTTTCAGTACAGGGTGATGCTCAACAGCTTTGGCAGCAGGCTCCCTGTATCAGAACTGCCTGTGACGGTCATACCTTTGTTGATGCTACTACAGGCTCCAATTACTATCGTGATATGTATACTATGGGCGATATCGCGAGAATCAATGCTCGTGAGCATACTGGTCTATTAGAGCGTGATGATAGGGAACAGCTGGAGTATGATTTTAAGCGGAAGAAGGGAGATCATGCGCTTTGGGACCCCAATGTTCTTTCCTGTACGCCTACCTTAGAAATGGGTATTGATATTGGTGACCTTTCTACAGTTATTATGTGCAGCATTCCTCCGGCCCAGGCTCAGTTCCTGCAAAGAGCAGGTCGTGCCGGTCGTAAGGACGGCAATGCCCTAACCCTAGCTGTTGCTAATAGTCGCCCCCACGATTTGTACTTCTATGCTGATCCCTTGGATATGATTGCCGGTGAGGTACGTCCGCCTAAGGTCTTCCTTCAGGCCACTGCCGTATTGGAAAGACAGTTTGTTGCCTATTGTATGGACATGTGGGTTAAGGAAGGCGGAACTGAGCAGACCATTCCTCGTGTAGGTACTATTTTAAATCAGCTAGATAAGCATACGGATACGGTTTTCCCTTATAATTTATTAAATTATGTACAGCTGAACCTAACAACCCTGGTAACCTCCTTTATTCAGATGTTTGAGGACAGTTTGGATGATTTTGCTAAGGCGGAAATCTGGAAATTTGCTCAGGGACAGGATGTTACTCAAAGTCCTATGCACATGAAGGTCCTCGAGGCCTTTAATGGATTGCAAAAACAAAGAAAGGCCTTAACTGATAGCATTCACCAGCTAGATGAAATGCTAGAGGAGCTTAAGGCAAGGCCCCAGGATAGCTCCTATGATGAAGAGATTAAAGAAATAAAGATGGAAAAGCTGGCCATGCGTAATGTGGTGAAGGCCATAGAAAGTAAGGATGTCTTTAATTTTCTCTGTGATGAGGGCCTATTGCCCAACTACGCCTTCCCTGAAGCAGGTATCATTTTAAAGGCCGTGCTTTATCAGAACGGGGACGGCGAAGAGGGGGAAGATCATAAATACGAGCGTAAGGTTTACGAGTATAGTCGCGGTGCTTCGGCGGCTATTAGTGAATTTGCTCCCAATAATAATTTCTATGTCAATGGTCGTAAATTAAAAATTGACCAGGTGGATTTAAATACTGCACAGATTGCTAAATGGCGACTCTGTCCCTCCTGTTCCTATATGCAGCTGGAGGAGGCCGGTCAAAATACTGCTACCTGTCCTCGTTGTGGTAGTGCTGCTTGGGCTGATAATGGTCAGGTGCGCTCCATGCTGAAGGTGCAGATGGTGTATTCCAATACAGACTATCGTACCAGCCTAATTAGCGATGATAAGGATGACCGTAGTAGCGTTTTCTATTGTAAGCAGCTATTGGTGGACGTGGACGAAGAGCACGATATTGAGGTTGCCTACAAAATGGATAATGATGAATTCCCCTTCGGTTATGAATTCATTAAAAAGGCTACTCTGCGTGAGGTAAACTTTGGCGAGAGTAATATGGTGGGCGAAAAGATGGCTGTTTCTGGTGTGGAGGATATTCGCAGAGGCTTTAAGGTATGTAAGTACTGTGGTAAAATTCAGCCTGAATCTGGAGCAGCAGTCCATACTAAATTCTGTAAGGTTCATAAAATGTCTACAGCCAGCAGTGAACCTTTTGAGGAATGCCTTTTCCTCTATCGTGAATTTAATACAGAAATCCTACGCCTCTTGATTCCTGCAACTACCTTTGATAATTCAACGGTGAGGACAGAATCCTTCGTAGCTGCCTTTATGCTGGGCATGAGGGAATACTTCGGCAACGTGGACCATCTGCGCTCCGAGGTGATGGAGGTACCTGTTCCAGGGGAAGAATATCGTAAGCAATATTTAGTTATTTATGATTCCGTTCCCGGTGGTACTGGCTATTTGAAGCAGATGATGCGGGAGAAGAATGCTTTAGTAGATATCTTTGAAAAGGCTTTGACCGTTTTAGAAAGCTGCTCCTGTAAAGAGGATGAACAGAAGGACGGCTGCTACCATTGCCTCTTCGCTTATCGCTCTAGTAGGAATATGGGCAATATTTCTCGACGTAAGGCTATTGAAATCCTTAAAGCTATTTTGAGCGGTAAGGACAATATTGAACAGATTGAAGGTTTGGGTAAAGTACCTGTTAATAGTTTGTTTGATAGTGAGCTGGAGGCACGCTTTATCGCAGCCTTGAATAATATGGGTGATGAGAAAAGAACAATAACTGCTCAAGGAGCTCTAGTAAAGAATAAACCAGGCTATCTCTGCCAAATTAACGGCGTAACTTGGGAAATAGAGCCACAGGTGGATCTGGGACCGGAGGATGGCGTTGCTGTTATGTGTAAGCCTGACTTTGTTTTTTGGCCTGTGAGTGATATCCGTAAAAAGCCTGTAGCTGTCTTTACGGATGGCTTTAGGTACCATAAAAATAATGTGGCCGACGATGCCTTGAAGCGCATGGCTATTTATCGCAGTGGTAATTTCCATGTATGGTCCCTATCCTGGAATGATGTGCAGACTGTTTTCCAAAAGCAGGAAGATTATGCTACTAATTTATTAGCGGCAGAAAGAATGCCCAGTGGTACCGCTCTTTATCGTAGTAGTCTTACCAGAGATGCTCAGGCTATCGACCCTGGTAACAGTGAACCATTAGGATTGCTGATTGATTATTTGTGTCTACCTGGTGCTGAGGATATCTTTAAAGAGCATGCTCGTGCCTATTCCCTGTCCTTGATTACTCCTCAGGTAACCAATAATCCAGAGGCCAGGGAGCTGTGCCAGCAGAGAATGGACGAGGTTATTAAGGCTACCAATTTTCCTGAGTGTTCTTTTGATGCGTTAGGCAAGTGGATACCTCTTACTGAGAATAGCCATAACTACCTGTACGCAGGGCTTTCCATGGCAGAAAGAAAACAGAATCGCAATATTCCTGCTACTGTTTGTCTCATACTTCAGGATGACGAGAAGAAACGTTCTGATAAATATGAGAAGGAATGGAACGGCTTCCTGCAATTTACCAATATCATGCAATTTAACGACCGCTTTATGGCAGTAACGACCACAGGATTAGAAAATGACATTTATCTGGATTTAGCTGTTTATGATCCTGATCTTGAGGAAGAAATTGTTCCTGCTGGAGATGCAGAGCTACGCGAGTGCTTAGAGCTGACCTTTGAAGAGGAAGCTAAGCAGCTGGTTCAAAAAGCATATGATCTGCATTTACCCTTACCTATTGTGGGCGAGGACGTGGTGAATGCCAAGGAGCAGGTTATTGCTACTCCTGAGCTGGCTTGGCCTCAGCATAAGGTATGCTTCTTAACGGAGGAGCAGCTGGAGGACAAGGAGGCCTTGGAGGCTGCTGGTTGGAAGATTATTGTTAGTGCGGAAGAGTTGGCTCCTGATTGGTTTGGAGGTAGAAATTAATGACTAATAAGGTTAAAGTTGCTATATCATCAGATTTTTTAACCGCCTTTGCCAAATTGCCTCGCAAGGTACAGGGGAAGGTGACGGAGTTTATCAATAAGTTTCGTAATAACCCCTTGGCTACGGGTATTAAATATGAAAAAATAAAACAAGCACTGGATGATAAAATCTACTCCGTCCGCATAGACGACACCTACCGTGGTATTGTGGTTAGACAAGAGAAAACAGGTGTTTACCTGTTACTTTGGGTGGACCACCATGACGAAGCCTATGCCTGGGCTAGCAAGAAGAAATGCGTAATTAACCCTATTTCTGGCGCTATTCAGGTTTATGATATGCAGGAAATTAGCGTTGAGGTAGCAGCTGATACAAGGCCGAAGCTTTTTGCTGCATTAGGTGATGGCGAGCTTCTAGAATTAGGACTGCCTCAGGAACAGGTCCCCTTGGTGCGCAGTTTACATGATAAAGAGGAGTTCTATGCAGTTAAGTCCAGCTTGCCACTGGACGTGTTTGAAGCACTGTCCTGGATTGCAGAAGGCTTTCCTTTTGATGAGGTTAAGGAAATGCTGGAGGCAGAGACTATTGCTGCAGGTGAGCAGGATGATTTAGCTGTAGCTTTGGATAAACCTAATAATATGAAATCTTTCGTAGTTATTGAAGGTGAAGAGGATTTACGTGCTATTATGGCTGAACCGTTGGAAAAATGGCGCGTTTTCTTACATCCTACCCAAAGAAAAATCGTACGTAAGGAATATCACGGCGCAGCACGTGTCCTTGGTGGTGCAGGTACTGGCAAAACCGTAGTAGCTATGCACAGAGCTAAATATTTGGCTAGTAGGTTGGAGCCGGGGAAGAGAATACTCTTTACCACTTTTACGGCCAATTTGGCGGCTGATATTAAGGAGAACTTGCAAAAAATTTGTACTACTGAAGAAATGCGCAAAATTGATATTGTCAACTTTGATGCATGGGTAGCAGGCTTCTTGAAGGATAAAGGGTATAGCTCTAAGATTATGTATGGTGCAGAGGTAACTAAAACCTGGCAAACTGCTCTTTTAAATGCTAATGTGGATTTGGAATATCCTGTTAGCTTCTACGAGGAAGAGTGGAATAGAATAGTAGTACCTCAGGAGGCATTCACTCTAGAGGGCTATGCTAAGGCTAAACGTACTGGTAGAGGCACGCGTCTGGACCGTAAAAAACGCTTTGCTATTTGGAAGGTTATCAATACCTACATTACCTTGATGAAGGAAGAGCAGCAGAAGGACGTTAATATGGCTATGTACGAATGCCGTACCCTCTTCAATCAACTGCCCAACATCAATACCTATAAACATATTATCGTAGATGAGGGACAGGACTTTAGCTATAGTGCCTACAAGCTGTTGCGTACTTTAGCTGGTGAAGAGCATGCCAATGATCTCTTCATAGTTGGTGACTCTCATCAGAGAATTTATAAAAATAAGGTAGTTCTTTCCCAATGTGGTATTAATGTACGTGGTCGTAGTAGTCTGTTGAAGATCAACTATCGTACTACGGAAGAGATTCGTAAAGCTGCCTTCTCTGTGCTGCAAGGTATTTCTTTTGATGACTTGGATGGCGATGTTGACTTGGGAGATAAATGTCAATCCTTGACTCATGGTGAAAAGCCCCACATTTTTGAATTTAAGGACGCTAGTACAGAGTTTGACTTCATTAAAGCTGAGATAGATAAGCTGGTGGCGGCAGGTGTTGGTCTCAGTGATATCTGTATCGTAGCGAGGACCCATAAGCTGGTTGATTCCTATACTCAACTGCTGGAGAATTGTGACTTACGTGTCTTTGAAATTCGTCAAAACAAGAGCGATAACAGACATATTGAAGGCTTACGTGTTGCGACAATGCATAGGGTTAAGGGGTTGGAGTTTAAGTATGTCTTTATCGTAGCTGCTAACGATAGAATTTTGCCTCTGAATATGGCTATTGACCATACTGATGCTGTTGCAGAGGATGAAAGCATGACTGCAGAAAAGAGTTTGCTCTATGTGGCTATGACTAGAGCGCAGCAGGGCGTGTATATTACTAGCTATGGTAAAAAATCTCCGTTCTTAAAATAAACCAAAATAAAAGGACCCTCGCGAGGGTCCTTTTTGTGTTAGGAAGGATGTGATGTATGGAAAATAGAGTTAAATTTTATAGAAATGACCAGTATTCTCATGAACAAATAGAAAGTAAAATGTCTGAACTGGATTTTAATAATCTGCCAACGCCGCAAAATATTAATGATGCACTGGAATACTATGAGATTGTAAGGTTTATGAATTACAAAAATGAAAATGGTGAAAGCGATGAGATCAGTAAAAAAATTAAAATATTAAAAGGAAAAGCTTCAAGCTTTTTAGGTAAAATTCCCGAGGCAAACCTTATTGAAGAGTATCAAAAGGTTGATTGTGATTACAGAGAAACATTTTGGAGCCTTCTAGAAGCTGTCAAATGTTGGAAATCTATTTCTGGGAAAATGTTTTTAGATTTGCTAAACTTGAATTTTGTTTCGCTTGAAGATATTCTTAAATTGCATTCATTATCTGAACATTATAGGAAAGAAATTAGAGAATATATATTTGAAAACAAAAATATGATACGTATTATTGATATGATACGGATTATTCTTGATTGGTACTATTCAACTCATGGAGAGCAAAAAAATGAAAATAAAAGAAAGAAGAAGCAAGATATTCTTTATCGCCCTAAAGAGTTTACTGGTCAAGATATTGTCAGATTTATAGAAAAATATGTTGCACTTCCCAAAGTAAATCTTAATTATTTGAGATACATTTGTTTTATACAAAGTTCTAATGATTTTCCTATTGAAGATAGCTCAAAAGTTAAAGTGCAGCATAGGATAAAAGAAGAAGAGGACTATGTATTTAAAAATTTTACAGGTGTTGAATTAGAAATCATATTAAAAACAGATAGAGATCAAAAAGAACCAATTTTATTTATTTCCAATAATAATTCATATACTGTTTCATATAGTGAAAAATATATGGAAAGAACATTAAATTTTAATGGTATTTTTTTGAATCTAAAAGATTATATGCTTATTGTCGATAAACAACAGATGCGTTCAGTATTAGTAAATAATGAGTTATATGACAGTTTATTTGAACAAATTGAGGACAAAAATTCTAAAGATATATTTTACTATAACAATGCATTTAAAAGTTATAATTTCGTATCATCACTTTGTACTAGGGCCTATTACTTATTCTTGAAGAATAAGAAAATTAGATTAGAGGAAATTTTAGAATATTTTTATACTCGATGCCTGATGAAAGTGTTTGGTTGTCCCAAAATGAGAATTAAGTTTCTTTTGAACATGGCTTAACCCTTAATGTCAGCTTCGCTACGGATGATGAATATGATTACGATGATGAAGATTGATTAGCCTTTAAATCGGCTACGGATAAATCCTCGGTGCTTAATTCTGCTGCTGGATTGCTTTTCCCAAAGTGGCTCTAAGTGCCAAATTGCGATTAGATAAGCATAGCGGCCCAATAAGCCCTGGCCCCAATTAAATATTAACTCTCATAAGCCTTCCTGGAATGTTATTCCGGGGAGGTTTCTTTTTTGTTGCACGAGCCTGTTCAGCTCCATACTAATTCCATACCTTCTGTTCAGGGTTGAGTAATAGCTCCACCTTACTGCCTTACTCTACAATACGGCAGGTAGTACCATTTCCATAACTCCAACTACCAACAGGTATTCACTTTACCAGTTGGCTAAGATAATTCCCTATGGGAGTACGGGTAGTCCATCTTTCCAGTCGAGCCTGTACTCAGATAGCTTTGCCAATATACGTTTACTACTAGCTTCTGTTAACAAGGCCTATTTAGCGCATTACTGTAAAACTAATACCCTAGGTACTACTTAGTTCCTAGTAATGCTAACAGGGGAATAAGGTATAATACTTCGTATTAGAGGGATTGATGGCCGAAGAAAAAGTTCAAAGGAAAGAATGCTAAGAAAGGAAAAGTGAAAAAGAAGATGCTTTCAGTGTAGCATTTTTCAGCCAGCTGTCCACCTCCATATAGTGAGCTTTTTCTAAGTTGTTTTTGGCTTTTCCCAGGGGGCAGAGCCTGTGCTTACCATATAAACGGCAAGTAGCTACGTCCAACAGGGAATTTGGCGGCTGTGCAAAGCTCATTATATGGGTGATTTTTGACCTTGACGGTGCTGGTGGAGGGGAGTATGGTAGGGGTGGTGGAAGAAGAAAAGATGGTCTATGAGCCCGGCGTTCCCTGCTGTGCTCGTCAGTGTTCCCTGGGCGGGGTTAGCTTGGCATAACTTTTCACAGAGTTTTTTCCCATTTCCTAGTTATTTGTGGTAGAATAAGAAATATGAGTTTAATATGGAGGTTGAGATAAATATGCAATTAGAGATAAATAAAATTTACCATGGCTTTAAAGTCCTCCGCTACGAATATGTAGAAGAGGTTTTCTCCCAAGCGTACCTGATGGAGCATGTCCAAAGTGGTGCTCGTCTTTTATATTTAGGCAATACTGATGACAATAAGGTCTTTTCCATTTCCTTCCGTACTCCTCCCGCAGATGATAGTGGTGTGGCTCACATTCTGGAGCATTCCTCCCTGTGTGGTTCCCGTAAGTACCATTTGAAGGAGCCCTTTGTAGAGCTGGTTAAGGGTTCTCTGAACACCTTCCTCAATGCGATGACCTATCCGGATAAAACCATGTATCCCGTGGCTAGCCGCAACGCTAAGGATTTCCGTAATCTGGAGGATGTTTATCTGGATGCAGTGTTCTATCCGCTGATTTACGAAAACAAATATACTCTGCGCCAGGAGGGCTGGCATTATGATATTGAAAATCTGGAAGGCGAGTTAAGCTATAACGGCGTTGTTTATAACGAAATGAAGGGCGTGTATTCCTCTCCCGATGCGTTGATGGAAAATGAGGCCATGAAGGCTCTCTTCCCGGATACTCCCTACCGCTTTGAATCCGGCGGCTATCCGGATGCCATTCCCCAATTAACCCAGGAGGCCTTTGAAAACTTCCATAAGACCTATTACAGTCCGGAAAACTCCTTTATCTATATCTACGGTGATATGGATATTGATGCTGAGTTGGCTTATCTGGACGGTGAATATCTGAGCCATTTCACCAAGACCGGCCAGGTACATTCCGAGGTGCCCCTGCAGGCTCCCTATGCCAAGACGAAAGAGGTGGAGGCCTTTTATCCCGTTGGTGCTGACGAAAGCCTGGAGGGTAAAACCTATCACGAACTGAGCATTGTTACCGGTAAGGCTACTGATTTGCAGACCTGCACCGCGCTCCGTCTGCTGGAGGGCGTGCTTCTGGAAACTGAATCCTCTCCGCTGCGCCGTGCCCTGATGGAAGCAGGCGTGGGCCAGAATATTGAGGGTAGCTTTGTCAGCAGCCTGCTGCAGCCTGTTTTTGGTATTAAGGCTTCCGGTAGTGAGGTAGGTCTCCGTGATAAATTTATTTCTGTAATTTATAAAACCTTACAAGACCTTACTGTTAAGGGCCTGGATCGTAAGCTGTTGGAGGCTGCGCTCAATGCTATGGAATTTAAGCTGCGCGAGGCTGATTTCGGTCCCTATCCGAAAGGACTTATCTACGGCATCGGCCTGATGGACAGCTGGCTCTATGGCGGCGACCCCGTTGCGGCTCTTCACTATAATAAGCTGTTGGACGAGCTGCGTGCCGGTCTGGACAACCGTTACTATGAGGGTCTGATTGAAACCTATCTGCTGGATAATCCCCATAAGGTAATCGTTACCATGAAGCCCCAGCCGGGCAAGGAGGAAGCGGACCAGGCAGCTGCTGCTGAGAAGATGGCGGCACTGAAGGCTACCAAGACCAGGGAGGAGCTGGAGCAGTATGCTTTTGAATGTGCTGAGCTCCATCGTCGTCAGGCTGCACCTGACCATCCCGAGGATTTGGCCTCCATTCCCATTCTCCAACGTAGCGATATCCGTCGCCAGGTAGAGCATTTCACCACCCGTGAAGAGAAGTTGGGCGAGAACACCCTGCTGTTCGTTCCTGCTCCCACCAATAAGATTATCTATTACAACTGGTATTTTGATGCCAGCGGTTTAAAGGCAGAGCTTTTGCCCTATGCCAACCTGCTCATTGATGTACTGGGTAAATTTAATACGAAGAAATACAGCTACCAGGAATTGTCCACTGACGTCATTATGTACACCGGTGGCATTACCCTCAATTTCCGTGCCTTTGCCGATACTGAGGACGCTAATAAATACACCCTGTCCTTCAGCACCAAGGCTAAGGTTCTGGAACAGAACCTGGCTAAGCTGTTTGACCTGCTGCGCAGCATGGCGCTGGAAACCGATTTCACTGATCTGAAGCGCTTCCAGGAGCTGGTGGGCGAGGTGAAGACCAGCTGGGATAACAACTTCTTTAATAAGGGTCAGTCCGTAGCCATCTCCCGTCTGTACAGCTATGTTTCCGATGCGGCACGTGTCAATGAGCAGGGCAGCTTTGCATACTATCAGTTCTTGAAGAAGCTGGTGAACAATTTTGCGGAGGAGGGACCGAAGGCATTGGCTATTTTGGCCGATTTAAGTAAGGTCTTTTTCCAAAAGAGCAAGTTTACCCTGGCTTATTCTTGTGATGAAGCCTTGCAGGAGCGGGCTAGAAGTGCTGCTTTGGCCTTTACCGACCTGCTGCCGAAGTCCGCTGTTGCCAGTCAGGCACCGGAGGTACTGCCGTTGCAGACTATTAATGAAGGTATTACTACTGCCGGTAAGGTACAGTATGTAGTGGCAGGTGGTAACTTTAAGGACCATGGCCATGAATACACCGGTGCTATGCAGGTGCTGGAAACCGTACTCCGCTATGAATACCTGTGGACCAAAATCCGTATCCAGGGTGGTGCCTATGGTGCGACAGCGTCTTTTAGTCCTAATGGTCTTTCCATTCTGGCCTCCTACCGTGATCCCAAGCTGGCAGAATCCCTGGAAGCTTATAAGGGCCTGGCTGACTGGCTGGAGGAAAAGCAGTTTGATCCCCGTGAGCTGGATAAATATGTTATCGGTACCATTAGCGGCATGGATGTGCCCCTGACTAATTCCATGCGTCTGGATAAGGTAGCCCTGATTTACCTGAAGCAGGTTAGTGATAAGCTCCGTCAAAGAGTGCGTGACCAGGTGCTGGATGTACGGAATGAGGATTTGCAGGCCCTGGGACCTGTTATCCGCGATCTTTTGAGCGATGGGTATGTGTGCGTAGTTGGTGGTAGACAGCCTATTGAAAAAAATAAAGAGTTATTTAAAACTATAATTAACTCCTAATATCATAACCCGAAGGAATATAAATAATTCCTTCGGGTTTTTAAATATTAATCTCAAAAAAACAAATCTTTTTTGTTTTGCTCAAAAAATCATTTGTATCTATGGCGGGAATGGTGGTATAATGATGCTTAACAAAAGATGCTCTTATTGAGATGGAGGAGGAATGATTATGGCTGAGAAATCTACTTTTTATCTAGTGCGCGAAGAGATCCTGCCAGAAGCTATTAAGAAAACCATTAAGGTTAAAGAAATCCTGAAAAGAGGAGAAATTAAGACCATTAATGAGGCTGTAGAAAAGATGGGTTTAAGCCGTAGCGCTTATTATAAATATAAGGATTATGTCTTTCCTTTTTATGAAGCAAGTAAGGAAAAGATTATTACTCTGTCCCTGCTTTTGGAGCATAAGTCCGGCGTGCTGTCCAAGGTTCTGAATACCGTGGCCGATGACTCTGGTAGTATTATGACTATTAACCAGGGTATTCCCCTTCAGGGAGTTGCCAACACTACTATTTCTATTGAAACTAAGAATTTGACCGTTGATCTGGAGGCACTTTTAGATAAGCTGCGCATGATTGACGGCGTAAAACGCTTAGAAGTGTTAGGTCAGGTATAAGCTTACAAGTGCGGAGGGACGTATATGCAAGATTTTATCAACGTTGGTCTGTTGGGCGCCGGTACCGTTGGTGGCGGCGTCATTCAGGTTTTAGAGAGAAATGCTGAGGATATAGCACATAAGGTGGGCAAGCCCATTAAAATTACCAAGGTCTTTGGCCGTCATCCAGAGGCTCTGCGGAAAAAATACGGAGAGGCCTATGAATATACTGCTAACGCTGATGATATTCTCCAGGACCCTGCTATTGATATCGTGGTAGAGCTTTTAGGCAGGGAGCATCCGGCCAAGGAGGTTATTACTACTGCGCTTTCCTTGGGCAAGAACGTAGTAACCGCTAATAAGGACGTTATTGCCAAATATGGCAAGGCGCTTTTTGATATTGCTGAGGAAAAGCAGTGTGATTTGATGTTTGAAGCGGCTGTAGCCGGTGGTATTCCCATCATCCAGCCCCTGAAAACCTCCTTAGCAGCTAATAAGGTTCATTCTTTGATGGGCATCGTTAACGGTACCACTAACTATATGCTGACTAAAATGTCCCAGGAGCGTCTGGATTATAACGAGGTTTTAGCTGATGCCCAGGCTAAGGGCTATGCGGAATCCGACCCCACTGCGGACGTAGGCGGACTGGACGCAGCCCGGAAGCTGGTTATCCTGGCTTCCATTGCCTTTAATACTCCGGTGGCATTAAAGGATGTCCAGGTGGAGGGTATTGAGAAAATCTCCCTGCGGGATATCGAATATGCCGAGGAGTTGGGCTATGCCATTAAGCTGCTGGCCATTGCCAAGACTGATCCGGAGCATGGTATTTCCGTATCCGTCCATCCCACTATGCTGCCGAAGAGTCATCCTTTGGCCGGTGTTTCTGATGTTTATAATGCTATTTTCGTAACTGCTGATGCCGTGGGTGATACTATGTTCATGGGTCTGGGCGCAGGCCGTTATCCCACTGCCAGTGCTGTTTGTGGTGATATTATGGACGTAGCCCGTAATATGCAGCATCACGAAAATGGCCGTATCCGCTGCACCTGCTATAAGGAAAAGCAGCTCTGTCCCTTAGAAAATGTTTTGACTCCCTGCTATATACGTATGCATGTTAAGGATAAATCCGGTGCTCTGGCAGCTATTGCAGCTGCCTTTGGTGCTCAGAACGTCAGCCTGCGCAATGTTATCCAAAAGGCGAAGGTTAATGATGAGGCAGAGGTAGTCGTTATTACCCATACTGTATCCGAGGCTAATTTACAGATGGCTCTGCAGGTGCTACAGGTACTGCCCGTGGTTAGTGATGTCTGCACCGTCATCCGTGTAGAAGACGGCAGTCTGGAATAGGTGGTGCCAATGGAAAAGCAAGTAAGAATTCGGGTACCGGCAACCTCTGCTAACTGCGGTCCGGGCTTTGACAGCCTGGGACTTGCCTGCACTCTCTATAATTATGCAACTTATACGATTACTGCCACTCCCGGTCTTGAGCTGGAGGTCCAGGGGGAGGGCAGGGATTTTTTGACCGCTGATAGACGTAATCTGGCCATCAATAGCTTTTACAAGGGCTGGAATGCGGCTACTGGTGGGGAAAGAGTCGGCCTGAGGCTGTCCTTGGAAAATAATATTCCCCTGTCTAGAGGCCTGGGCAGCAGTTCCAGCGCCATTGTAGCAGGCCTTTATGCGGCTAACTGCCTGGCAGGAAATACTCTGAGCCAGGAGCAACTGCTGGCTCTGGCTACGGAAATTGAAGGGCATCCGGATAATGTGGCGCCTGCGCTCTATGGTGGTCTGACCATCAGCTATACGGCTGAGGGTGCACCCCATAGCCTGCGGCTGTTACCAGCCAAGCCCTTGAAGTTTATTGCCGTGGTACCGGCAAGTCCACTGTCCACCAGTCTGGCCCGGCAGGCTATTCCGGCCACTGTACCCCATGAGGATGCAGTTTTTAATACGGCCAGGGCGTCCCTCCTGGTAGGGGCCCTGCTCAGCGGTCAGTACCAGTATCTGGCTGAGGGTCTGGAGGATAGGCTGCACCAGCCCTATAGGGCGAAGCTGATTCCCGGTTTGGCCGAGGTCTGGGAGGCAGCCCGTCAGCAGGGTGCCTATAATGCTATTATTTCCGGTGCCGGCTCCACCGTCATGGCCTATGCGCCCTGGGAGGCGGACCATGAGGCTATTGGTCGGGCTATGCAGGAGGCTTTTGCCCGTCAAGGAGAAAAGGCAGTGTACCATGTATTGGATTTGGACAAGGAAGGCGTACAGGCATTGTAATACTTATGCAGAAGTTCTAGGAGATTTCCTAAAAAACTGTTGACATATGTAATCTGAATGGTTATAATATGTTTTGTGATTCGGGGCGTGGCTCAGCTTGGTAGAGCGCTTCCTTGGGGTGGAAGAGGTCGTGGGTTCGAATCCCGCCGCTCCGACCAAAGTCGGATTCATTGCCTTTACGGTTTTCCGTAAAGGCTTTTTTTATGTTTGTAAATAGGAGGAAGCAGTCGTGATTCGTACCTTAAAATTTGTCTGTAGCGAATGTGGTCAAGAATTTGTACCCGAAGGAGAAGTACATTATCGTGATAATTACCTGAGCAGTAATATCCGCGATACTAAGTTTATTTGTCCGGCATGCATTCGGGCTTGGGAAGCCAAATGGCAGATTAAATATGCTGCCTTTGCCGAAGAGGATTATGTCCTGACGGTAACCATTGAACTGGAGGACGGTAGCATTTACGAAAATCTGGACTGTACCCCCATTGAAGAAACTGAAACCGTGGTAGTGGGGGAGGATATACCCCTGGCTGCCCAAAAGCTGCTCTATGAGATTTATACGGTCTGGGATCAGAAGCGTAAGCAGAATACATTAAAGGATTGCACCTTTAATGATGAGTTTATGCGGACCACTTTCAGCTGTGAAACCTATGGCGGAGAAAAATACGAAAATATCGCCTTCCGCTTTACGATGAAGGGCCAGCTGGAAACAGAAAAACCCGTACCCGACTATATTGAAGAACAAATCATTGATGCTTATAAGATTTATGAAGCTCAAAATAATCTGGAATAACGAGGAGAACATATGCAGGAATTATTAGATAAGATTGAAAAACGCCGTACCTTCGCCATCATCTCTCACCCTGACGCAGGTAAAACTACTTTGACAGAAAAGCTGCTGCTCTATGGTGGAGCAATCCATCTGGCCGGTTCCGTTAAGGCTAGAAAAAGCAATAAGCATGCTGTTTCTGACTGGATGGAAATCGAAAAGCAACGTGGTATTTCCGTTACCTCCTCTGTTTTACAATTTGATTATGACGGCTATCGTGTCAATATCCTCGATACCCCTGGTCACCAGGACTTCTCCGAGGATACCTACCGTACCCTGATGGCTGCGGACAGTGCAGTCATGCTGATTGATGCTGCCAAGGGTATCGAGCCCCAGACTAAAAAGCTGTTCTGGGTCTGCCACCGTCGTCATTTACCTATTTTTACCTTTGTTAACAAATTGGATCGCTATGGCCGTAACCCCTTTGATCTGATGGACGAGCTGGAAAAAATCCTTCATATCAGGGCGTATCCCATTAACTGGCCCATTGGCATTGATGGTCAGTACAAGGGCGTGTATAACCGTCTGGAAAATACCATTGAGCTTTTTGAGGAGGATGGCAGCCATGGCTCCAAGCGTTTGAAATCTACTACTGGCTCCCTGGATGACCCCAAGATCAGGGCCATGCTGGGTGATGATCTTTACGAAAACCTATGCAATGATATTGAGCTGCTGGATTTGGCAGGCGATGAATTTGACATGGAAAAGGTTAATGCCGGCGAATTAACCCCCATGTTCTTCGGTTCCGCTATGACTAACTTCGGCGTACAGGCTTTTTTGGAAAAATTTTTGGAAATGTCTCCTAAACCTCAGCCAAGAGCGCTTCAAGATGGTACAATGGTAATGCCGGAGAATGAAAATTTCTCTGCCTTCATATTCAAAATTCAGGCAAACATGAACCCTGCCCACCGCGACCGTATTTCCTTTATGCGTATCTGCTCCGGTGTCTTTGAAAAGGGAATGAGTGTTTACCACAAGCAGTCCAATAAGGTGATTAAATTAGCACAGCCCCAGCAGTTCCTGGCCCAGGAGAGAACCATTGTAGAAAAGGCTTATCCTGGCGATATCATCGGTGTTTTTGACCCCGGTATTTTCGGCATCGGCGACTCCCTGAGCGATAGCAAGCTGAAGCTGCAGTTTGAAGATTTCCCCGTTTTTCCGCCGGAAATTTTTGCCCGCGTCCAACCGAAGGATTCTATGAAGCGTAAGCAGTTCGAGAAGGGCATTATGCAGCTTTCCCAGGAGGGTGCTATCCAGGTATTTGAACAGCGTGATATTGGTATTGAAAGCTACATCGTCGGCGTAGTCGGCGTATTGCAGCTGGAGGTACTGGAATATCGTCTGCTGAATGAATACGGTGCTAAGCTGCTGATGAACCAGTTGCCCTATTCCGTAGCCCGCTGGGTTTACGCAGAGGATAAAAAGGCTTTGGACGGCATGAAGGGTCTGGATAATGGTATGTTAGTATATGATGCAAAGGAGAGACCTGTTATTTTAGTTAATAATGAATGGTCATTGAACTGGATTCTGGAAAGAAACCCAGGCATCCAATTCTTAACGGTACCTGCCGATGTTGAACGGATTTAAAAACAAAACCAAGGCTATGGATTTTGAACGGATTTATGTAACCCGGTACACCAATAATCAGGGATTTTTTACGTTGTCTCAAAAAATTGTTATCCTGATTACTCTTGTTGTTTTTATTGCTCTGTTGCCCTCTGCCGTGTTTACTACTAACAGGGTGGCCCAGGTCATTTATGATCGTGTCAGCATTAACGCGGCCAGCATCAATACCATTCTCTGCTATTCTCCCGAAATTCGGAAGGGACTTCAATATTATTATTCTCCTAATATAGATGTTAATAACGATGTTATGGCTAATTTTGTTAATGACGTGGATAATTCTGATGAGGCCAGTGTGGCAGTGTATGATAAGGATAAAAAGCTACGCGTGCTGTATAATCCCAGTGGAATTAAGAACTTTGCCGATAGTGCCCATGAGTTGGTGGAAAAATATGCCGATTACGATGATGTAAATTGGCAGGAAAATTATAAAATCCCCAACAAGGCCTTTGGCTACGTCAAAAATAATGATGGAATTTTGGTAGGATATGTAGTTACTGGTTATTCTGATGATATTCTTAATAATTCTGCCATCGATTCCATTCTCTTCCTACTTTTTATGACCATGTGTGGTCTGATGGTGGGCATCTTTGGTGCGATTTATCTGGCCAGCAGGGTCAAGAGAATTCTCTTCGGCCTGGAGCCGGAGGCTATTGCTGCAATGCTGGAGGAACGTAATATTATGCTGGACTCCGTGCGTGAGGGCATTATGACCATGGATAGTGATGGGATGATATCCATGGTGAATATCGAAGCCAAGGTATTACTCCAGCAGGCGAAGATTAAGGATAGTAACAAGCTGGTAGGAAAGAATATTAAGGATGTTTTTGGCGAAAATGCCATTTTCCAGCATACGCTGCAAAGTGGTAAGGTCTTTACGGATGCCAGCACCAAGCTGGGCGACACCATGTTCATTCTGACCTCCGTGCCCTTACAGGTGGAGGATGAGGCCGTAGGTGCCGTTGTTACCTTCCGTAAGAAATCCGTTGTAGAAGAAATGGCTGATCAACTGACTGGCTTTAAGAATTACGCTACAGCGCTGCGGGCTCAGACCCATGAGTTTATGAATAAGATGCATGTTATCATGGGACTGATTGATATGCAGGCTTATGATGAGCTGAAGCAGTTTACCAAGGAGATTGCCTACAACCGCCAATCCGAGGTTTCCTATATCGTTACCCGTCTGAAGGATATTACCCTGTCCGGCTTTGTGCTGGGTAAGATCAGCCGTAGTCGTGAGCTGGATATTGATTTTAGATTATCCGAGGAAAGTGACCTACACACTAATTTGGAGGTGCCCTCCGTCCATGATTTGGTGCTGATTATTGGTAACCTGGTGGATAATGCCTTTGATGCCTTAAAGGATTATCGTGGCGAGCGTATTGTTTCGCTAAGTGTGTTGAACTTTGAAAGAGAGCTGGTCATTGTAGTTGAGGACTCCGGGTTCGGAATGGATGAAGAAACTAAGAAAAATCTGTTTAATCTAGGGTATTCTAGTAAGGGTGAGGGACATGGCTATGGATTGCACCTGGTAAAGAATAGTATAGAAAATCTTAACGGTTCCATGGATGTGGAATCCGCTCTTGGCGAAGGAACCGTCTTTACAGTAAGACTACCAATCAAAAAGGATGGTGAAACCAATGATTAATGTACTAGTTGTCGAAGATGATCCGATGGTTGCCCAATTACATGAGCATTATTTAGGACAAATCAAAGGCTTCCAATTATGCGATATGGTTCGTAATGGTGAAGAAGCCTTGAAGCTTTTAGCCGAAAAAAGCTTTGATTTGCTGATTTTGGATGTTTTTATGCCCGCCATGGACGGCTTGCAGCTTTTGGCTAAAATTCGTGAACATGGCTATGACGTGGACGTCATCATTGTATCTGCTGCTAATGATAAGGACAAAATTAAAACAGCTCTTCGTTTAGGCGCTGTGGACTATATTATTAAGCCCTTTGAATTTGAACGTTTTAATTTAGCCCTAAGTAATTATCAAAAACGCTTTCATATTGTGGAGAATCAGGAAGTTATCGCCCAGGCTGAGCTAGATAAAACCATCGTCCGCCATGAACAGGAGAATGTCATGACCCTGCCCAAGGGACTGGACAAACATACCCTGGCTGTGGTTTGGCAGCAGATTATTACTTTCGATGGTATGTTTACCACGGAGGAGGTTTCTACTAAGGTGGGAATTTCCCGTGTTTCCATTCGTAAATACCTGGAATTCTTAAAAAGCCTGCGCCTGCTGAAGCTGGAGCTTCATCGTGGCTCCGTAGGTCGTCCTGTCTACAAATATTTATGCGTGGATAAGAAGAGTGACGTCTTGAGCGTCTATATTCAATAGAAGAAGAGGTTAAATTCATGTTAGAAAAATCACCTATCCAGGTATTGGGCGTACCCATTCATCCCTGGACTATGGGGGAGGCGGTAGCCTACCTGGAAGAAAGCATTGCCACTGGCAGACAGTCTTTCGTGGTTACAGCCAATGCCGAAATCGTTATGCTCTGTCAGGAAAACGCGGCCTATAAGGAAATCGTTACCCATAAGGCGGACGTGGTTCTGCCCGATGGTGCTGGTGCTGTCTGGGCCGGTCGTCACCTGGGCTATCAGGTGCCGGAGCGTGTAGCAGGCTTTGATTTATTCAACCAGCTGCTCAAGGCTGGAGTGGAGAAGGGGCGCAAGGCCTATTTCTTTGGCGGTGCACCCGGTATTGCGGAAGCTGCCAAGGCCAAGGCGGAGGAGCTGTACCCCGGCGTCCAGATCGTGGGCTGCCATAACGGCTTCTTTAAGGAAGCAGAAAGCGCTGGGATTATTGCCGAGATCAACCAGTCCGGTGCGGAGCTGCTTTTTGTTGCCCTAGGTGCGCCCAAGCAGGAGCAATGGCTGGTGAACCATGCTGCCGAGCTGAAGTCCCGTGTTTTGATGGGTATTGGTGGCAGCTTTGACGTGCTGGCCGGTAAGATGGAGCGTGCTCCCAAGTGGATGCAGGAGGCTTCCCTGGAATGGGCCTTCCGTTTGTATAAGCAGCCCAGTCGTTTTTTGCGGATGTTGGCCCTGCCGAAGTTCGTTTTAAAGGTGCTTTTTTCTACAAAAGCATAGTTTTTACTTAAATATCTTATCTAAATCTGTTAAAAAATAGACAAAAAGACGGTACTGTATTATAATAATGTGATGGAAAGTCTTCCATCACATTATTTTTTATTGAAAGCGAGGCCAGTTATGGTTATTGTAAAAGACGGATATCCGTTTATTTTAGGTGCTGTTGTAGTGACTTTACTTGTCTACTTTTTCATAGGAGCAACTTGGGCTGTTATTCCTGGAGTTTTGGCATTATTCTTTTTATATTTTTTTCGCAATCCTACTTATAAAACTCCATATGACCCTAATATTCTTTATTCTCCTGCTCATGGCACTGTCATGGCTGTAGAGGATATTTATGATGATGAGTTCCTAAATGAGCCTGCAACCAAGGTTACTATATTTCTTTCTGTATTTGATGTACATGTAAACCGTAGCCCTATTGATGGAGAGATTAAATATCAACGTTATACCTGTGGACAGTTTGTTCCAGCTTATAAAAAATCCGCTTCCTTTGAAAATGAACGTCATGCTATTGGCCTGGATAATGGTCGTATCCGCGTACATGTCATTCAGGTAGCCGGTCTTTTAGCCCGTCGTATCGTCTCTTGGGTTTCCATTGGTCGTAAAATCGAGCAAGGTGAGTGTTACGGTATGATAAAATTTGGCTCTAGTACGGAACTGATTGTTCCTAAAAATGTAGAAATTACTGTAAAGAAGGGTGACAAGGTTGTTGGTGGTATTACAGTAATGGGGAGGATTAAAGCGTAATGAATTATCGTCGTATTGTACCTAATAGTATCAGCTCCTTGAGTTTGATTCTGGGCATTTTATCCATGTTTAAATCTGCAGAAGGTGACTTCTACTACGCAGCTATTTTTATCGTCCTGGCTATGATTGCCGATTCTATGGATGGTCGTGCGGCCCGTCTTTTAGGCGTGGGTGGTGAATTTGGTAAGGAACTGGATTCCCTGTGTGATTTGTGCTCCTTTGGTGTAGCACCTGCTATTATGATTTATCTTTACGGCATGACTGAGCTAGGTCTCGTCGGTCAGATTATTGCCGCTCTGTTCACCGTTGGTGGTGCTATGCGTTTGGCACGCTTTAATGTTAATGCTGCCGAGATTCACGGCTACTTTCAGGGTATGCCCATTCCTGCCGGTGCAACCTGCCTGGCTACCTATGTTTTATCCGGTTATCAATTTACTGCCTGCTATGTTGCTGTAATGACTTTGGTCGTGGCTGTAATTATGTATAGTAACATCAAATTCCCTGACTGCAAGGGTAAGGGTAATCCCTTATTCCTGCCTCCTGCCGTAGTAGGTGTTCTGCTTGGTGCGTTCATGCTTTACCAGCAGCCCTCTGCCTGGATGTTCGTAGCTATGTTTACCTACACCATTGTAGGCATTATTAATTGGATTTATACATTAGTACTACATAAGTAGTAGACGAAGGGACAATTTTCCATGTACACATATTTTGACATTATCATGATACCCTTGCAGCTGATGATCATTTTCTTCACCATTTATTACTTCTTCATCTCCTGGTTCGGCTTGTTTGGGAAGAAGAAGGAAGTAAAAATTTACGAAGAGAAAAAGACCTTTGCACTGGTGGTCTGTGCTCATAATGAGGACAAGGTTATCGCGCCTCTGGTGGACAACCTGCGCCGCCTGAATTATTCCAGTGATTTGTACGATATTTTTGTCGTAGCAGATAACTGCGTGGATAATACAGCAGAGGTTGCCCGTAAGGCCGGTGCTCTGGTGCATGAGCGCTTTAGTGAAACCGGTAAGGGCAAGGGCTTTGCCATGGATTGGATGTTTGACCGCCTGTTTAAGATGGAACGCCAGTACGATGCCGTCTGCGTTTTTGATGCTGATAATTTAGTACATCCTAATTTCTTAAAGGAGATGAACAGTCGTCTCTGCAATGGTGAGCGCCTGATTCAGGGCTATCTGGATGCGAAAAATCCTACGGATAACTGGTTGTCCGGTGTTTTCTCCATTTCCTTCTGGATTGTCAACCATGTCTGGCATTTGGCGAAATACAATATCGGCCTGTCCAGCTGCTTAGGTGGTACGGGCATGTGCATTGATACCCAAATCCTGAAGAAGTATGGCTGGGGTGCAACCTGCCTGACTGAGGATATGGAATTTACCATGAAGGCTATTATGGAGGGTATTAAAACTACCTGGGCCCATGATGCCATCATCTATGATGAAAAGCCCATTACCTTTAAGGCCTCCTGGGACCAGCGTAAGCGTTGGGCACAGGGTCACTTTGATGTAGCTAACCGTTATTTGGGACCCATGCTGAAAAAGGCGATTAAGGAGCGTAATATTGTGGTGCTGGATTGTGCAGTAAACCTGTTCCAACCTTATTTCCTGCTTATTTCCACCTTCTTCGTGCTCTGCGGCATGATTTATCCCTTCTATCCCTTCTATACCAACATTATCTACCAGATCATCCCCTTGGAAATCTGGACCATCGTCGGCTTTGGTCAGTACATTTTCCCGGTAGCAGTACTGTGGAAGATTCGTGCGTCCTTTAAGTCCTGGTGCTATCTGCTGTTGTATCCTATTTTTGTGTACAGTTGGATACCCATTACCGCCATCGGCTGGTTCCATCGTAACGACCATGAGTGGAGCCATACCGCTCATACTCGTGGTATTTCCTTTGATGATGTTATTATTCCGGAGGATGCCGTTAATGACGGACCCCGTCAAGTAGGCTTCATAAAAAAATAAACCTAAGTATTAAGGCTAGTCCGTGGGACTAGCCTTTTTTCTGCTCCCAAACAGAAGGAAGCAAGGGCAGGCAGTTCCATTAAGCTTGGCAAGCTGTCGGAAAGGGGAGTAGGGATAATCTGCCAGCCGCTAACAGTTGGGCCAGCCAGGGGACAGCTGTGCTTTTTTTATGCTTTCAGGGGTTCCTTTCATAGCAGAAAAATCTAAAATATGATAAAATTAAAAAGTAGAATAGAATTACTATGCACTTTTTGATAAAAGCATTTAATAGTACGAAAGGTGGCTTTATTATGCGTAAAATAGGTATTATTGGTGGTACTGGTATTTACAGTCCGGAAGCTTTGAGCGGCTTTGTAGAAAAAATTGTCGAAACTCCCTACGGTCAGGCGCTGTGCAATATCGGCGAGATGGCAGGAAATAAGGTTGTGTTCATTACCCGTCATGGTGTGGGTCATAAAACTCCGCCCCATAAGGTAAATTATCGTGCTAATATCTGGGCACTGAAGAGCTTAGGTATTGAAGAAATTTTTGCTACCACTGCCGTAGGCTCCCTGAATCCGGAAATGAAGGCAGGTCATTTTGTTGTTTGTGATAATGCGCTGGACTTTACCAAGAGCCGTATTAACACCTTCTATGATACTCCGGAGCGTGGTGTAGCCCATGTGGATTTTACCCATCCCTATTGCCCCGTACTGCGTCAAAAGGTTATTAACTGCCTTAAACAGACGGATATTACCTTCCATGACCATGGTGTATATGTCTGCACCGAGGGTCCCCGCTTTGAAACTGCTGCCGAAATTAAAATGTTTGCCATGCTAGGTGGTGACCTGGTAGGTATGACCAACCTGCCCGAATCCCTCCTGGCACGTGAAGCAGAAATCTGCTACACCAACTGCTCCATTGTTACCAATATGGCAGCAGGTATTTCTCCCATTCCCTTAAGTCATAAGGAGGTAGTGGAGGAAATGGCCCGTAGCATTAAGAATATGGAAAAATTAATTACTGCTTTTATTGCCTACAATGAGCCGGTGGAGGTTGAGTGCGGATGTGCTCATGCTATGGCAGAATTTGGTGGCTTTAAGCTCTAAGGAAGTGCGTTATGATTGAAACAATGCGTTGGCAGGAGGGCAAGCTGCTGCTGTTAGACCAGACTAAGCTGCCCCAGTCCGTTGAATTTATTACCTGCACGGATTATAAGCGTGTAAAATTTGCGATTAAGCGTCTAGAGGTAAGGGGAGCACCGGCTATTGGCGCGGCCGCTGCCTTTGCCATGGTTCTAGGTGCACAGGAGCTGTTGGATCATCCTGATTTTGTAGGTGCGCTGGCACGTGTGCGGGATGATTTGCTTAGTGCCCGTCCTACGGCGGTTAATCTGGCCTGGGCTGCGGAGCAGATTTATGCTCTGGCTAAGAAGCTGAATAACGAGGATTGGCCCTCCGGCCGTATTCTGGGTCAGCTGGAGGCCCTGGCTATTAAAATTTACGAGCAGGATATTGCCCGCAATCGGAAGCTGGGTGCCTATGGTGCCGCTCTGCTGCCGGAGGAAGCCGTAGTCCTGACCCATTGTAATGCCGGTGCTCTGGCTACCTGTGGCTGGGGTACGGCCCTGGGAGTTATTCGTGCGGCCCATGCTCAGGGCAGGATAAAAATGGTTTATGCCGATGAAACCCGGCCCCTGCTCCAGGGTGCCCGTCTGACCGCCTATGAGCTGGTGGAGGACAGGATTCCCGTAACCCTGATTACCGACGGCATGGCAGCCTGGACCATGAAGACCAAGGGTGTTAACGCCGTTGTCGTAGGTGCGGACCGGATTGCGGCCAATGGTGATACGGCTAATAAAATTGGTACCTATGGCGTGGCTCTGGCAGCTAAGGTCCAGGGGGTGCCCTTCTATGTGGCAGCACCCACCAGTACCTTTGACTTTACTCTTGCCTCCGGGGAGGAAATCCCCATTGAGGAGCGCAAGCCCAACGAGGTAAGGTCCTTCCGCAGCGAGGTAACAGCACCGGAGGAGGTTTTAGTCTTTAATCCGGCCTTTGACGTTACCCCGGCGGAACTGATTAGTGGAATTATTACGGAGTATGGTGTAGTAACCGCTCCTTATGTAGAAAATATTAAGAAATTACAAGAAGCACTCAAGGAGGATGTATAATTTTGGAAAGCATGATTAAAGATATTAAATTAGCTGAAGCAGGTAGACAAAAAATTGCTTGGGTTAAGGAATATATGCCCCTGTTAAATATGCTTAATGAAAAATATGGTAAGGAACAGATTTTCAAGGGCCTGAATATGATTGTTACCATCCATCTGGAGGCTAAAACCGCCTATTTAGCCCAGACCTTGAAGGCTGTCGGTGCAAATGTAGTCGTTACCGGTTCCAATCCCTTATCCACCCAGGATGATGTAGCTGCTGCCCTGGTGGATAGTGGTATTACCGTATATGCCACCCACGGCTGCACCGGTGAGGAATATGATACCTACCTGCGCAAGGCGCTGGAGGTTAAGCCCGACCTGATTATTGATGATGGTGGTGACCTGGTAAATATGCTTCATGGTGAGCGTCGTGATTTAATTCCCAACCTCATCGGTGGCAGTGAAGAAACCACCACCGGCGTACATCGCCTCAAGGCTTTGGAAAAAGCCGGCCATCTGGCTTTCCCCATGATTGCCGTTAATGATGCTTATTGCAAATATCTTTTCGATAACCGCTATGGTACCGGCCAATCCTCCCTGGATGGCATTATCCGTACCACCAACCTGTCCCTGGCCGGCAAAACCCTGGTTGTTGCAGGCTATGGCTGGTGTGGCAAGGGCGTAGCTATGCGTGCTAAGGGCATGGGCGCCAATGTTATCGTTACTGAAATTGATCCCATCAAGGGTATTGAGGCAGTCTTTGACGGCTTCCGTGTAATGCCCATGCTTGAGGCTGCTAAATACGGCGATATCTTTGTTACCGTTACCGGCTGCAAGGATGTTATCACCAAGGAGCATATGGCTGTTATGAAGGATGGCGTAGTCCTCTCCAATGCAGGCCATTTTGATGTTGAGGTTAACAAGCACGACCTGGAGGCACTTTCTGTGAAGGAGCCATACGAGGTGCGTAAAAATATCATGACCTACACCATGGCCGATGGTCGTAAGCTGAATCTGCTGGGTGAGGGTCGTCTGGTTAATCTGGCCTGTGGCGACGGCCATCCCATCGAGGTTATGGACCTGTCCTTTGCAATGCAGTTCCTGGCAATGAAATACCTGTGGGAGCATAAGGGAACTATGGAAAAGAAGCTTTACGTACTGCCTGAGGAATTGAACACAGAGGTAGCTGCCCTGAAATTAAAGGCCATGGGTGCCGGTGTTGATACTCTGACTGCAGAGCAGAAGGCTTATCTGGAAGCGGAATAAAATGGAAAAGCTACATTATCTGGAGGCCCGTCAATCCATTGTGGAGATGGGACACCAATTAACTGCTAAAAATTTAGTTGCCGGCTCCTGGGGCAATATCAGCGTAAGGGTGGGCGAGGGTCTGTACGCAATTACACCCTCCGGCCGTGGCTATAATCACCAGCAGCCGCAGGATATCGTCATTATTGACCAAAATTGTATGCGGGTGGAGGGGGAATTGACTCCTTCCTCTGAAAGCAGGCTGCATACTGCTATTTACGCAGCCTGTCCCCAGGCTCAGGCCATTATCCATACCCATAGCATTTATGCCAGTGCCCTGGCTGCCATGCATAAAGCAGTACCGGCCATCATCGAGGACTTGGTTATGCTGATTGGTGGCTCCGTAGCCTGTGCTGAATATGCCATGCCCGGTACGGAGCAGCTGGCTGTAAATGCCGTTCAGGCACTACAGGGACGCAGAGCAGTCCTTCTGGCTAATCATGGTGCCGTCTGCTGGGGGAAAAACCTGGAGGATGCGCTCATGGTAGCGGAGATTCTGGAAAAATCGGCGAAGATTGCCATTATTTGCCAGAGCTGTGGGGGAGCGGTGGAGCTGAGCGGGGAGGACGTGGCTGTTATGCACGACTTTTACGAGCAGCACTATTCCAAACGCCAGCTGGGTGAAGAGAAATAATAGCTGTGTACTCTACGAAGGAGATTAAGATGAGCAAGCTTTTAATAAAGAATATTGAATTATTACACAGTCCTAACGGTGAGGCTAATTGCATTGCCGTTGATGGTCGTAAGATAGTTTATGTAGGTAAGGAGCTGCCCGCTACCTTCCAGGCTGATGAGGTTGTGGATGGTAAGGGTAAGCTAGCTACTCCCGGTATGGTAAATACCCATGGCCATGTTTCCATGACCCTGCTGCGCAGCTATGCTGACGATATGGCCCTGATGGACTGGCTGGAGAATAAAATTTGGCCCCTGGAGGCGAAATTAGGTGCCGAGGATATTTACTGGGGCGCCATGCTGGGCATTGTGGAAATGCTGAAGGGTGGTACTACCTGCTATGCAGATATGTACTACTTTATGGACGAGGTGGCTCGTGCTACTGCGGAAACCGGTATTCGTGCCAACCTGTGCCGTGGCCTGGTAGGACTTACTCCCGATGCCTACGACAAAATTGCTGAAAATACGGAGCTGGTCCAAAAATGGAACGGTTATGATGAAGGTCGTATCCGTACTACCTATGGTCCTCACGCACCCTATACCTGTCCGGTGCCTTATTTGGAGAAAATTATCCAGGCAGCGGCTGATAATAAGGCGGAAATCCAGATGCACCTGTGTGAAACCAAGTTTGAGGTAGAAAGCTACCAGAAAGAACAGGGCATGACTCCCATTGCCATGATGGATAAGCTGGGCATGTTTGATTTAGGCACGATTGCCGCTCACTGCGTACATTTGACCGAAGCGGATATGGATATTATGGCTGCCAAAAAGGTACGTGTAGCTCATAATCCCCAAAGTAATCTGAAGCTGGCCAGTGGCATCGCGCCAGTGGCAAGAATGCTGGAGAAGGGTATTCTCGTCGGCCTGGGTACCGATGGTACCTCCAGTAATAATAATCTGGATATGCTGGAGGAATGCCGTTTGGCAGCTATGCTCCATAAGGCTACCACCCTTGATCCCTTGGTAGTACCGGCCCATAAGGCCTGGGAGATGGCCACCGTGGATGGTGCCAAGGTCTTGGGCTTTAAGAACGTAGGCCTGCTGGAGACAGGTCAGGAGGCGGATATCGTACTTTGGGATATGCATAAGCCCTACTGGTATCCGCGCTATAATAAGGAGTCCCTGCTGGTGTATGCTGCTAGTGCTAACGATGTGGATACTGTCTTTGTCGCTGGTAAGAAGGTACTGGAGGCTGGTAAGCTGGTAACCTTTGATGAAGAAAAGATTTATGCGGAAGCTATGCGCTGCGTGGACAGAATCCTGAAAAGATAATGCCTAGCCGGAAAGGGCAGGGATGGGAGAGAGCAGGCCTGGGTCTGCTTGCTTCCAGACAATTCTAAACCATGAAGGGGATGAATGGTGATGAAGATGTGGAAGAGGTTAAGCTTATGGGGCTGTGCCGTTATCCTCAGTCTGGCCCTGGCAGGCTGTGGAGGCGGAGCTAGTGATGCTCCCTCCGGGAAGCCGGATGTCTACAAGCTTTTTCCTACGCAGAACTACTGGACCTTCCTAAAGCTGAATACCAGCACGGGTGAGGTTTGGCAGGTCCATTTTGCTATTGATGATGATAATGCACGTGGTACGGTGCCCCTCAATGCTATTCCCTTGACGGAGCAGGGGATGCCGGGACGTTTTACCCTCTATCCGACTAATAATATGTATAATTTCATTTTATTGGACCAGCAGGATGGACGCAGCTGGCAAATACAATGGGCCTTTGAAGAGGAAAACCGTGGTGTTATTGCCAGCTTGGACAAATAAAGCGTTCCTAAAAGAGGAAGAAAGCGCATAAGTATTGCCGAAAGTAATAGGCTGCACATTTCTTCCAAAAGACACAAAGATTATGCTATAATAAAGAGATAAAATAAATAATTTATAAAAGAGGTATAAGGTTATGCAATTTCCCATTGTTTTAGGTGTTTCTGCTCGTCATGCTCATTTGTGCCGCGAGCATATGGATATTTTATTTGGTAAAGACAGTGAATTACATGTAAAGAAGCCCATTGGCCAGCCCGGTCAATATGCTTCCGAAGAACAAATTATGATGGTTACTCCTAAGGGAGAAATGAAATTACGCATCATCGGTCCTCTGCGTCCGGAAACCCAGATTGAGCTGTCCTTTACTGACGCGCGTAAAGTGGGTGTTAATGCTCCCATCCGTAACAGTGGTGATATTGCAGGCTCTGCCGGTGCTAAATTAATCGGTCCCAAGGGTGAGCTGGAATTAAAGGAAGGTATCATCATTGCTGCCCGTCACGTACATCTGTATCCGGAAACCGCAGCTAAATACGGCTTGGAGGATGGCGATATCGTTGATATCGTAACCGATGGTCCCCGTGCTATTACCATGCACAATGTACTGGTAAGAGCAGGTGTTAAGCATGCGGACGAGGTACATATTGATACTGACGAGGCTAATGCTTGTAATTTGGAAAGCGGTGACATGGTAAACATCGTTTTTGAAAAGAAATAATTTGTACGTAAGACAGTAACAGGTGTAAGATATGAAAAAATCACTCTTCTTAGGACTTACCTTAGCGATGCTGAGTAGTTCTGCTTGGGCCTACACCAATGCTGAGGCCGGTTACAGCATAAAAAATGAAGCTACCCTGCAGAATGTAGTGGAGGCTGATAACTTTTATGCCTATACCAATTATCCGAAGGTAGCTTCCCTAAAGGCTGCTCAGGGACAGACCCTCCATGTCGTTGGCGTTTTGACAGACGCAGATATGGAAAAGATTATTGGTGAGCCCTTTACTACGGAATATTTTAATCAGCAGTACGAAAATTTAGCCTTGCTGGGTCGCTGTGAGCTTGATTTACGCACCATTCCTGTAGCTATGTTGGATTTAGCTAACTATGAAAAGGCCCAGGAGCAGAATGTTTTTGCCCGTTTGTTAACTCCTCAGAAAGAGCTGGAGGCCGCAGAGATTGTTGCCATGCAGCAGGCCGAGAAGAAGGAGGCTGCTGACAAGGACAAGGAAGCAGAGCCGTCCGAGGCTAGCCAGGAGGAGCAGCCCTTTGAACCTTGGGTGCGGGCGGATAAGCTTGGTAAACATAGGGTAATTACTATTTCCCAATATTATCATCAGCAGCAGGGATTAAAGGAGCATATTTTAGTAGCTCATACCAGCTTATTATCTAAAGATAATAAAATGTATGTTTTAACTACTTATAATTATGAAACAGCTACTCCGCAGAGTAGAAGGCTGGAGCATAAGTATTTCAAAGAAAGTATTAATGAAAGGTTTCCCGTCGCAGAGGCTGAAAAGCAGCTTCCATTAGAGCCCTTTGCTCCCAAAAAGAAGGAGGATTTGAACGCTAAATTTTCTCCTGAGCTATGGCAGGAGCATAAGGACTTTGTGGAGAATTTCCGATATGTGGACGCCAAAGCCACTAAGGAACGGCTGTCCTTTTGCGATCCTGTGCTAGAAAAAAGCTTTGCCTTGCCCAAGGACTGGTTTTATGTTCAGCTGAAGCCGGAGCAGCAGGGCGTGCAGGATAACTTGGTCCTAGCTACTTCCTATAGCAAATTTGCCCAGCTGTTTACGGAAAAGAAGTCCACAGAGACTGCTGCCGTGGTAGAAAAGCTCCTGCTGCTGTTAAATAGTGAGGAATCTCCCTTACTTAAGCTGGATAAGGAGGGCACTCTCCAGCTGGCACAAAATCTGGATGAAATGCTGGTCAGCAGCTCCTTTGCTATTGAGGATCAGGATTTGGCTGCCATATTGGCACAGCCGCAGGCATCTCAGGCAGAGTTTGAATTGCTTTTAGTGAGTGGCATGGATAGATTACATAATATGGAAAATGGCTTGTATAAAATCCATAGCTACGGCTACGAAACAGACTTTACCAAGACTCAGGCGCTTGCAGACCTGGAGATTCGCTTTGAGCTGTTAGATCAGTACGCATATACTAGCCGTTTACGTTTTGCCTGCCAAAAGGATAAGGGGCTTTTGCTTTCATACATCAAAAAAGAAAATCTGCCCAACAATACAAGCTTGCTTGAGCAGATTGAAAACTGGCAGTTTTAAATTGTCATGATGGTAGAACGGCTGAAGCCTTAAAAATCGTCAAAGCCGTCGAAATCATCAAAGTCATCCGAGATATCGTTATCAATATCATTGTCCAAGGGGTCATTGCTATAGGTAAGCTCATCGTGATCCAGGGTTTCATGATGCTGCGTGGGATTTATGGGAGTTACACCGTCGTTATTATTACTGTGTTTGTTCCCGTTTAGCATGTTATCTACCAGTATATAACTTAGCAGGCCTGTGCCCACGCCCTTGGCAAAATTATGATTATTTTCTTTGTTGTAGATCGTCTGGGAATCACCAGTATTTGTCTGATGGCGCTGCTGGGGCTTTTTCTGGGATTTAAAGAAAAAGCTGGCGCCAAAGTAGCAAAGAATTGCTAAAATCAGAAATTCCATATCTATCCATCTCCTTTTAGTAGGTTTTTCCTTAACTCTGCTTCTAGCATAGCACGATTTTGGGGGAGAGTCAATTTTAGACCTTTTTCGTGGTTGAAAGCCTTATGTGGCTCCGATTTTCTCAAAACCGGCTGACGCTGAGAAAATTTTTTCAGGAAAATAAAATGGATTTTACATAATGTATATTATCGGACGTAAAATTACACAAAAATTATTTTGCTGAAGTTCGTTTGGAGATGTCCATGACCGTGCTAAAATAGCAGTTGGTATGCCTAAAAATGGTTATGAGCAGTCCCCCAGCAGCTAAAAATAAGTAAAAATGCAGTTGCTAGCTTTCCTGGTAGTTTTTTTCACTACCGGGAATTTTTTTTGCCCTTCTAGGATCCTCTGAGAGCCGTTTTTAAGACTTGGCGCATAGGATTGGTATCATCGGCTTTTACCGCCCCTAAAAGAGGTTAAAAATGAGTACTTTTCATATATTACTTAATAAAAACTGTGTATTTTAGAAATATATGAAATAAAAGATATTTTATTTGCTCAACATCATATAATATGCGCTTTCATCCTCTTTTCAGAGCTGCAAATATAGCACAATAATGCTTTGACTATGTAGCCGAGCTTCTTTTTCCAGCTTTTATTTCTTTAGGTAGGATTTTCTTCATTATATCCTCCCTCTAGCTGGAACGTTTCTGTTTGTCCAGTGTAGTCTTTGCCTTGGTGATGCGATGCTGACCTAAAAGAAAAAGCGCCAGCAAGCAAAGTTGCTGACGCAGTATGTCTTTCTTTAGGAATCTAAATGTAATTTGCTAAAATCAAAAAGCTCGCCCAGGGACACCGTTACCGGGGTGGCTTCCTCAAATAAACAGAGTGTTTTCTTACGCTCTTCAAATTCTTCATGATCCTGGGATAGTGCAAAGAGCCTTGCCGTATTACGGGCATCCCACAGAGCATCGTGAATAGCACCGCTAAAATCCTCGCCTAAAATTTCCAAAGCCGTGGATAAGCTGATAGGCTTGGACAATTTGATCAAATCGCAGTACTCCTTCTGGAAATCATACCAGCTGGTAACAATTTTTTCATACTTACCCTCTGCCGGAATATTTTTGAGACGCATTTCGTTTTTCAGCTGGGCTAAATCGTTTTCGCTCCAGGCATAAACCTTAAAATCATCGCCGGCCTGGAAACACCAGTCAGCAAATTTTTTTAAAACTACCGGAAAGCTTTCTGCCTTATGTACCATGGCAGTAGTAATATGGGTCAGCTTCGTGTACTGGGGCAGCACCTCCGCAGAATATTGGGGATGCACATAGCTTTTAAATTCAGCAAATTCTTCAAACTTTTCATTTAAGATGACGGCACCAAACTCTATAATTTCCGTATAGGCGATTTTTCTCTCTTCCTTATGGATTTTATCAATCGGATGCATTTCAAAATCTATAAAAATGTAATTCATGCTTTTTTACTCCAATGTATCTTTTTATTGTATTCTAAATCTCACATCTTATTATAACATCTTTAGCCTAGGCTAACAACAGTAGAAATAATATTTGTAAAAGAAGTACAATTGTAAACAGCTGTTTGACTAGGCGGTTATAATTTGCTATAATTAATGTAAATAAGACAAACAAGCGAATGGAGGTCTATTCCATGGGAAGACGTAAAGCTTTACCACCTAATTTTGATGGTATTTATACAGAAGAAATGCTGTCTGAAAGACAGCGTGCTATATTAGATTTTGTGCGCACCTTTATCAAAAAGAAGGGCTATCCCCCTGCTGTGAGGGAAATTGGTGCGGCCGTAGGCTTATCCTCCAGTGCCAGCGTGCATAATCATCTTTGCAAGCTGGAGGAAATGGGCTTTTTGATGCGTGATTCCGCTAAGCCCCGTGCCTTGGAGCTTTTATCTGAAAATGATTCCTGGCGTAACAAAATGGTGGTTCCTGTACCTCTGATTGGTAAGGTTACTGCTGGTAAACCGATTCTTGCTTTTGAAAATATTGAAGAGACCTACCCCATTCCCCGTGACCTGATTGGTTGTGATGATGATGTGTTCATGCTTTCCGTTACCGGGGACAGTATGATTAATGCAGGTATTCTGGATCATGACTATATTATTGTGCGGAAACAAAATTTTGCTAATAACGGTGATATCGTAGTGGCCTTGATTGATGGCGAGGAAACTACTGTTAAGCGTTATTTCCGTGAATTGCGCAGTGTACGTCTACAGCCAGAAAATGATAAATATGAACCCATTGTAGGTGGTAATAATATCCAAGTTATGGGTAAGGTTATTTCCGTCTTTAGAATGCTTTAATCCCCTGCTTTAGGCTTCGCTTACAAACTAATAGTACAAAATAAACCGCATGTGTGGGCAGATTCCCCTACATGCGGTTTTTCTTTGTTATTTTTTACCTGTCTGTAAAACGCACATATATGATAATAACGAAATAATATTTTGTTTAATTATGTTTTAGACAAATTTAAATCTTAAACAAAAAAACTTTCATAATTTAAAAATTATAAGTATGCGCTTCCGTCCTCTTGGCAGCTGTTAAAAAATCAGCGATACTCTTTTGGAAGCATTATAGATTTTAATGACTATCTTCTGCTCCTGCTGATTTTTACTAGGTCATAGCCACGGCATTTGCAAAAGTCCATGGTTTCGCCTGTAAAAATTAAGGGCACCTTCCGTAGCTCCTCTACCCTGAGACAGCCAAGGATTGCCAGGTGTGTACGCAGGCCACTTTCCAGCTTGTCAAAATAAGCTTCGGCAGCACTGGCCGACTGCTGTAATAATTTGAGCACGTTTCCGCTCATGCCTACCAGGTCCGCGCCTAGGGCAAAGGCTTTTGCAGCCTCGCCTGCTGTGCGGATACCGCCGGAGGCAATGAGGGTCGTCTGTTGCGGACAGCATAAGGTTCCCTCTAGCAGGCTCCAGGCAGTGGGATTGCCCCAACCTAAAAAGTCCTCGCTTAAGCTTTCCTGGGCACGGCCGGCTTCAATGGCCGGGAAATTGGTTCCCCCTGCTCCTGCGCAATCTAATATGGTCAGGCCCTCCCTGGTCAAGAGCTCATATTCGGCAGCGGCAATGCCACAGCCGGTTTCCTTAATAATCAGGGGTACGGTTAGTTTTTGCCGAATCCTTAGGATATTTGCTAGTAGACCGGCATAGTTCTTATCACCCTCGGTCATAAAAATTTCCTGCGCAGCATTTAAGTGGATTTCTAAAGCATCGGCAGTCAGCATGTCCACGGCAGCCTGGGCCTCCTGGGGTGTAGCTAGGGCGCTGGTATTGGCAATAACGACACCGTCAGGGTTGTACTTACGGACAACCTCATAGCTTGCCAGACCTTGGCCATTTTTGACGGTACCATACTGTGAGCCCACGGCCATGGCAATTCCCAGCTGGGCTGCTAATTGGGAAATCATGGTGTTGATGAGTGTAACCGCATCCGTTCCTCCAGTAATAGCATCTATTAAAAAAGGCAAACGTAACTGTTTGCCTAAAAAATCAATAGATAAATTAATGTCTGCCGGATTAATTTCCGGCAGACATTTATGTAAGAAACGTATATCATTAAAATGCGTGCTACAGGGTCCATCACCTAGCTCGAGGGCATATTTAATATGTTCCAGCTTTCTTTGAGCACGTGTCATGATTAGTCTCCTGTGAATCTGAATATCAAATTAACGGTTGAATTGATCGGAAAGGTCTTGAGTCAAGCCTTCGTTGTTGTCAAGGTAGGAGCTGTATTCTGCTTCTTCAGCTGCATGTTTAGCTCTTACGATGCTCAGGCTGATTTTCTTAGCTTCCAAATCAATTTTCAGGATTTCAGCTTTAACAACTTGACCAACTTCCAATACGTCTTCTACTTTTTCAACGCGTTCTTCAGCGATTTCGGAAATGTGGATCAGGCCTTCAATGCGGTCGGTGATTTTAGCAATAGCACCAAAGCTCAGGATACGAACGATTTGGCATTCTACGATTTCGCCAACATGGAGTTGTTTAGCTTTTGCAGTCCAGGGATCTTCTTGGGTAGCTTTGATGCTCAATGCTACACGACGAGCTTCACGGTCGATGTTTTTAATGTAAACTTCGATTTCGTCGCCAACTTGTGCAACATCTTCAGCCTTTGCATTACGGTTCCAGGACAATTCAGTGTTGTGAACCAGGCCAACCAAGCCTTTTTTGATTTCAACAAAGAGACCAAATTCAACGATTTTGGTTACTTTACCAGTAACGATGATGCCTTCTTCGATGGAATTGAAAGCTTCTTCTTCAGCAGCAGCGCGAGCTTCACGAGCAGCTTGGATACGAGCTGCTCGAGCAGCGAAGTATTCTTCTCTCTTAGCTCTCAGGAGGTCGCGACGGGAAACAACGATGCGTTTCTTTTCCAGGTCAACTTCGATGATTTCAGCTTCGAGTTCTTTGCCGATGTACGGAGTGAAGTCTTCAACACGTTTCAATTCAACATGGGAAGCGGGCATGAAGCCTTCAACGCCTTCAACAGCAACAGCCAGGCCAACGATGTTTTTGGTTCTGTTTTTGATGATGCGCAATACTTTTACGGTAGCGGGGCGTTTTTCGCCTTCAGCTAATTCAGCAACGGTTTTCCAAGCAGCGTCACGTTCAGCTTTGATTTTGGACATTTGGATGAAGTCGCTTTTGCCGCTAGCTGCAACAACTTTAACTTCAACAACATCGCCCGTTTTAATGGTGTTTTTCAATTCTTCAGCATCAGCGCCTTGTTCCCATTCATGGTAGGGTACGAAGCCGTCTTTCTGGTAACCGAAGGATACATAAACGCCGTCTTTATCCAGTTGAATAACAGTTGCTTCTACTACTTTACCAGTATATATTTCTACCTCCTCTTGTTGTTTTAACAATTCTGCGAAATTTTCATTTTCCATTGCTATAATAGCCTCCTTAATTAAACGGTCAGGAGTTGATGCTCCAGCCGTGATTCCAATTGTAGGATAATTACTTAACATTGCCGGTTCCAGCTCATCTGCAGTTTCAATATGGTAGGCTACGGGACAAACCTTGCTTACCAAATCGTACAAATGCCTGGTATTGGCACTATTGCGTCCACCAATGACGACGAAGGCGTCAACCTCGGCCGCTAATTTTATCGCTGCCTGCTGACGTTCAGCCGTGGCTGTGCAGATAGTACGTTCTACCCTGTACTCTCCAGGTCTTTCTTTTTGAAGAGCTGCGAGAATTTCTTCAAATTTCTGCAGTTCAAAGGTGGTCTGGATGATTACCGCATACTTATCTTTTCTCGGAATATCAGTAATATCTTCTATATATTCGACGCATATGGCAGTTTTTCCTGCCCATTTTAAAATACTTTTTATTTCTGGGTGATTTTTTTCACCTACGATAATGGGTAAATATCCATCTCGCGTTGCCTTGGCTGCTTTTTGCTGTGCAGCACGGACAAAGGGACAGGTTGCGTCAATGACGGGCAGCCCCTTGGCCTTAGCCTCCGCATATACTTCGGGGCCGACACCATGGGAGCGGATGATTACTGTTTCAGCTGCGTCAAACTGCTCCAGTGTGTCCTTGCAGGCAATGCCCTGCTCGGCCAGCTCCGCACATAGCTGCGGGTTATGGATAAGTGGTCCCAGGGTTGCCCCATGGATTTTCTTTTTTCCTGCAGTAAAGGCTAAATCTACGGCGCGCTTAACACCGAAGCAGAAGCCACAGGGATCGGCAAGCTTAATTTCCATGCTTAATACCTGCCTGAAGCTGGGCAATATGCTGCATCATTTCCTCGGTCATGGAATTTAACAGCTCTTTGTTGATTTCCTGATCCTTGGGGAAATAGATGGGCTTGCCAAAGCAGACGTGCACCTTGGGCCACAGCTTACCACAGCGTTTGACATCAGTACCTACTACACAGGAGGGTACGATGGCCGCTCTAGCCTTGCTGGCCATCATCAGGGCACCGGGAGCTGCCTTGCCCAGGGCACCGGTTTTACTGCGGGTACCCTCGGGGAAAATTGCCAGGACCTTATTATTTTGTAAAATCTCAATGCCATGCTTAATGGCAGTACGGTCCGCACCACCACGCTTTACAGGAAAGGCTCCCAATAATTTGTAAATGGAACCTAGAACAGGTACAAAGAGCTCCTGCTTAGCCATGAAATGCACCTTACGAGTGGAGGCTACACCCAATACGGGAGGGTCCAAAAGGCTGATATGGTTGCTGGCAATAACCAGCGGACCTTCCTTGGGGATGTTTTCCGCACCATGTACTTCCATACGTAGGCAAATGGTAAAGAGAATTCTTAAAATACCCTTGCAAAAATTATAAAAAAACATTTTCCTTCTCCTGTACTAGCTGCATCAGATAAGTAGTAACTTCTTCAATGGTCATAGCGGAGGTGTCCAGATAAAGGGCATCCTCAGCCTGGCGCAGGGGGCTGATAGCACGTTCGCTGTCCTGTTTGTCACGATTGGCGATTTCTTGCTGTAAGACCTCTAACTTAACGTCCTCACCTTTAGCCACCAGCTCCTTGTAGCGTCTAAGGGCTCTTTCCTCCACAGAGGCAGTTAAAAAGACTTTGACATCTGCCTGGGGAAAGACTACGGTGCCGATATCACGTCCGTCCATGAGGATGCCGCCTGCCTCTCCCATACGTCTCTGCTGGGCTACCATGGCTTCGCGGACCGCACCGATGGCTGCCACACGAGAAACATTGGCGGTTACCTCCTGGCTACGGATAGCCGTGGTTACCTCCACCCCATCTACAAAGACACGATTAACCTTAGCCTCAGGCTTAAACTCGATGAGCATTTTTTCAGCGAGGCCGCTGATGAAGTCTCCATCAAAATCTGCACCGGTCTGCAAGAATTTCCAGGCAACGCTCCGGTACATGGCACCGGTATCAATGTAAGCGTAGCCCAGCTTTTCAGCTACCAGCTTGGCAATAGTACTTTTACCTGCTCCCGCAGGGCCATCAATGGCAACAACTAATTTTTTCATGATTAAAATCACACCTTTTTAATAGGATGCTGCTGCAGTGCCTGCAGCATAACCACTGGAATAGGCAATTTGCAGATTAAAGCCACCTGTGTAGCCGTCCACATCCATTACCTCACCAGCGAAATAAAGACCTTCAATCAGCTTGGAGGCCATGGTCTTCGGATTAATTTCCTTCACGTCCACCCCACCGGCAGTAACAATAGCCTCTGCAATGGGTCGGGTACCGGTAATAGGAATTACAAAATGCTTAAGGGTATCCACCAGGTGCTTTCTTTCCTCACGGGAAATCTGGTTTACATATTTATCCTCATAGAGATAAGCCATGTCGCAAACCACGGGTATCAGGCGCTGCGGGAGCAGGTCCTTCATGCCATTTACCAGCTGCTTACGGCTATAGGTAGCAAAGTCTCTCTGAATGCGGGCATCCAGCTTTTCTATGGTGAGAGCAGGCTTAAGGTCCAAGGCTAATTCTACCTCGGCGCCCTTGGCCAGGGCGGCAGAAGCTGTATTGCTCAGGGAAAGGATAATAGGACCGGAAACACCAAAATGGGTAAAGAGCATTTCCCCAAATTCCTCGTCCACCTTTTTGCCATCAGCCCAGAGTGTAGCCTGTACATTACGTAGGGACAGGCCCTGCAGGTCATCCACATAGGGATAATCACTGACTAAGGGGACTAAGGAGGGCTTGAGTGGGACTATGCTATGCCCCACCTGCTTGGCAAGCTTGGCACCAGAGCCGTCACTGCCTGTACCAGGATAGGAAGCACCACCTGCGGCCAGGATAACGGCATCTGCCGCATAAAAGCCGTGAATGGTCTTGACACCGGTAACTTTAGCATCTTGGGTAACTATCTCCAGGGCCTTGGTATCAGTTAATATTTTACCACCAGCCGTAGTATAAATTTTTACGAGAGTATCCACTACGTCCTTGGCAGAATCACTGACAGGAAAAACACGGTTGCCTCGTTCCACCTTGGTGGGCAGACCGTTGCTTTCTAATAATTGGATAATATCTTCATTAGTAAATTGGCGCAGGGCACTGTTAAGAAAGCGTCCGTTACCAGGAATGTTCTTTAATAATTCCTGAATGTCGCAGGCGTTAGTAATATTGCAGCGACCCTTACCGGTAATCATCATCTTCCTACCGGGCTGGCGCATTTTCTCTAAAATCTGTACCTCTGCTTCCTGGTAGAGAGCGGCAATACCTGCTAATAGGCCTGCCGGACCACCACCAACGATTACTATTTTCTTTGTCATATAATTTTAGCCGCCTTTTTCAATTCACGCAGCTCACCCTCGGTCAAAGGACGGCATTTGCCACGGGACAGGCCATTAAGGGTTAAGCTGCCCATTTTTATTCTCTTCAAGTCACGTACGGGGAAGCCGATGAAATCACACATCCGGCGTACCTGACGGTTGCGCCCCTCGTGGATGGTAATATCAAAAAGGGTACAGTTCCTTTCGTGGTCATAGGAGCGCAGGTTGACTGTAGCCGGTGCCGTCATGCCGTCCTCCAGCTTAACGCCGATACGCAGCAGGTCCAGCTTTTCCTGGGGAACGATGCCCGGTACCTTGACCAGATAGGTCTTGTTGACCTCGTGGCTGGGATGCATTAGCTTCTGGGCCAGCTCACCGTCATTGGTCAGCAGCAGTAGGCCCTCCGTATTGTAATCCAGACGTCCGACGGGAAAGACCCTTTCCGGCAGCTCCTGAACGTAATCTGCTACAGTACGACGGTTTTGGGGGTCGGACATGGTAGTAACTACGCCACGGGGCTTGTAAAACAGCAGGTACACCTTAGCCTCGGCCTTGATGGGATTGCCATCCACCGTAATGCGGCAGCTGGATGCCTCAAATTTGGAGCCTAATTCCTTTACTACCTTGCCGTTTACCTTTACCCTACCGGCGGTTATGATTTTTTCTGCTTCGCGACGGGAGGCGATACCTGCCGCTGCTAATATTTTTTGTAAACGTTCTTCCATTTTATCCCTCTATCCGCTGTTCATCCGACAGCTCGTCTTCTTCCTCTAAGGCTGATTCCTGTATTTGGGGCAAATCCTCCAAGGAAGGCAGGCCAAAGGTTTCTAAAAATTGTTCCGTAGTGCCGTATAGGATGGGGTTACCCAGGGCCTTTTTACGACCTACCTCATTGATTAAATCTAAGTCTAAGAGCGTATTAACTACCTTTTCCGCCTTAACGCCACGGATGGCTTCAATTTCGGCTCTGGTGACCGGCTGTTTAAAGGCCACGATAGCCAGGGTTTCCAGGGCGGCATTCGTTAATTTAATCTCCTTGCTCTGCTCCAGCTGGGTCAATAGCTCATAATGCTCCGGCTTGGTAACTAATTGGAAGCCACCGGCGACCTCGCGAATCATCAAGCCACGGTCCTCAGCCTGGTAACGCTGCTGCAGCGTACTTACCAGCTCCCAGACCTGGGGCTTTTCCATAGTCATCAGCTCGGCAATCTCACCTATACCCAAGGGCTTGCCTGCAGCAAAAAGCAGGGCCTCCAGGGCACTTAATCTTTTTTCCTGCTCCATTACATATCTCCCTCATTTGCAAAAATATAAATTGGTGTAAAGGGTGCCGCCTGATTAACCGTAATACGGCCATCCTTTAACAGCTCCAGTATAGCCAGAAAAGCGGCTATCTTTTCGCCCTTGGCCTCTACGGTGAGCAGCTCCTGGAAGATAATACCCTGGGGCTTTAGCTGGAGCAGCTCCAAAATTTCCGCCATTTTTTCCTGAACACTAAAGGCCTGGGGCGTAATAAAGGCTTCCTGCATCCCTTCCTTGGTAGTGATGTTAGCCAGAGCCTTAAGCAGAACGCTAAAATCATATTTGGCCAGGGAGGTTCTCATGCTATGGGCAAAATAAGGCTCCCTGGTAAAGACCTGGGCGTTAGCCTCCTTCATCTCTGTCAGAACAGTGGCACAGGCTTTAATCCTACGGTATTCCAAGAGCATTTCCACCAGCATCTGACGGGGGTCTCCCTCCTCGTCCTCCTCCACAGCTGTCTGCTTGGGCAGCAGCATGCGGGACTTAATCTGCAGGAGAGTAGCAGCCATGACGATGAATTCGCTGGCTATCTCCATGTCAAACTCGCTCATAGCCCTTAGATAGGCCATGTACTGCTCCGTGATGGAAACAATGGGAATATCATAAATATCAATTTTATCTTTGTCAATGAAGCTTAAAAGCAGGTCCAGAGGACCCTCAAAAGCATTCAGCTTTAGAGATAAATTACTCATAGGAAATTATAAAACATTCATTGCAGCTTTAATTTCTGCCATATTCTTCTCTGCTTCTACGCGTGCTCTCTGCTCGCCGTATTCCAGAACTTCTTTAATATAGCCGGGCTTCTGTTCCAGCTCCTTACGTTTAGCGTGGATGCCGGCTAACATGCTGTTCATCTTTTCAGCTAAGCATTTTTTACATTGGACACAGCCGATTTCGCCTGCGCGGCATTTAGCTTCAATGTCTGCTACCTCCTCGGTATTGAAAACCTTCTGGAACTGGTAAACGATGCAGACATTGGGATCGCCGGGGTCGGTTTTCTTAATACGCTTCGGGTCAGTGGTCATCATGCGGATTTGGGCGGAAACCTCTTCCGGAGGAGCGCCGAAGGGAATGGTGTTGCCGTAGGATTTGGACATCTTACGACCATCGATACCGGGCAGAACCTTTGCTTTGGAGAAAACTGCCTGGGGTTCCGGGAAGACTTCCTTATGGTACATATTGTTAAAACGACGGACAATTTCACGAGTCAGCTCCAGATGGGCGGATTGGTCCTCACCTACGGGTACGCAGGTGGCCTTGTAGAGCATGATATCTGCTGCCATCAGGACAGGATAGCCCAGGAAGCCATAGGTGTGCAGATCCTTGCCGCTGCCGTCTAAATCACGAATTTTATCCTTGTAGGTCGGTACGCGCTCCAACCAGCCCAGGGGAGTACTCATGCCCAGCAGTAAAGCTAATTCGGCATGCTCCTTGACATGGGATTGGACGAAAATAACATTTTTTTCCGGATCAAGGCCTGCGCTTAACCAATCTATAGCCATTTCCATAATATTAGTCTGTAATTTGGAAGTGTTTGCATAAGAAGAAGTTAATGCATGCAAATCGACAATGGAAAAGAAGCATTCGTACTCGTGCTGTAAGCGTATCCAATTTTCCAAGGCTCCCATATAGTTGCCCAAGTGAAAGCGACCAGATGGTTGCATACCGCTAAAAATTCTACCTTTGTTCATTCATAAAACCCCTTTACTTAATAAAAATTATATCTTCTAGAAGAAAATCCCCAAAATGGCAGATACCAATGTCATATACATTTGTGCCAGAGGATTAATAATCATACCAATGATGCCGGTGAATACCAGGGCGATCAGGATGTAAAAACCGTATTGACCAACAAAATTCTCAAATTGATAAGCCTGCTTAGGCGGTAAAAGCTCAGCCAGGAGCTTGGAACCATCCAAGGGCGGAATGGGAATTAAGTTAAAGAAAGCAAACCATACATTGTAGAGCTGCATCCACAGCAAAAATTTAGTAACACCTACACTGAGTAGGCCGAATTTGGCTAAAAGCACGGAAGTAAGTGCAGCCAGGAAGCAAAGGAACAGGTTAGCGGCAGGACCTGCCAGGGAAACCTTAATCATACCTTCACGACGGTTACGGAAATTATTCGGGTTAATGGCTACGGGCTTAGCCCAACCAAAGCCGCAGATAACCAGCAGGATGGCACCTAGGATATCCAGGTGGGCAAACGGGTTAAAGGTCAACCGGCCTAAATAACGAGGAGTAGGATCGCCCATGTTTTCTGCACATTGGGCATGAGCATATTCATGTATGGAAATGGCGAATAGTAGTGCGGGAACGCGGTAAATCATCGTACTAAAATCTAGCATAAATACCTCCAAATCTTCAATAGTACAATTATATCAAATTTTTGCAAAAAAATAAATGGAATAAAAATAGAATAAATAGGAAATTATCCATCCAGAGCTACTCCCTGCTGCATGCGGAAGCAAAGGGCGGACTGCCTCAGAAAGAGCTTCTGAGCCTGGGGTGTATAGCGGGTTTCATCATCGGTCCAGATGATCAGAGGATAGATTAAATGGGAGAGCAGCTGACCATCCTTATATACCAGCTGTTCATAAACAGCCGCATGGTTATGCACTAAATCGAAGCGGTACCACTGGACTGTGTTCCCCGTTCTGAACCAGGCAGCCTTTTCCCGGTCATTTTTGTATTTGGTGCTTTGGTCAAGATAAACCTGTAACGCATTGTCCCCACCCTCCCAGTTGGGGCTATTCCAGGGAGATGGTGGTGGTAAAGTAATCGTATTAAATTCCCAATGAATCTTCTGGGCAGTTAAATCTCTGGCCAGGAGTAACAGGGAGAACATATAGTCCTCATTGGTACGGGGGCGCACCTCTTTAAAAGTAAGCCGAGGATAATTAGCAGTATGGACCAGCTGCCCCTGCTTGTAGACCCGGAGAAATTGCAGGGCGGAGCGTTTCTTTTCCAAATCGAAGCAGTAGCGCAGCTGATATTCCTCTCCGGCAGCTTCATCCAGCATTCGGTAGGTACAGCTCGCTCTCTGAGTAGCAGCATTGTAGCTATAGGATTCTGTATCCCAATAAAAACGGGTCCCCTCTCCCCCATCAAAAAGATAAAACCAGTTGGTAGCCTGGACCGGTACGGAGCTGGCTAGCAGGCAGGAGCATATTATACAAAAATAATAAATTATCTTCTTTAACATAGCAAAAATCCTTTCACACTTTAAGTATAACACTTTTACAGGTGGAGATGAGTAAAAGAATAGCTAATCTGAGATATTCTTCTTTTTTATATGGGTTTTGTTAATTTTTAATTGATATTATATAAGCTAAGCAATGGCGTGAGGTAGGGGTTGGGCAGCTGCTTGGAGTGCAGTAAGCGTTATTTGGAGCGGCAAAAGGCTCACATATTTTGTTTCGAGGCGGCTGCCCTTGGAGCTTGTAGACTGCGAGGGTGATGCTTTGTCATGAGGATAAGGTCTTGGGGCAAGATAAGCAGAGCTCCCCTTCCAACACTTGACCCAGGGACAGCGAGTAAATTTTCTCCAAATACAAAAGGACTACGCACAGCTTGTTCAGCTGGACGTAGTCCTTTATTTTCAGCTAGCCTTTAATCAGTAAGCTTATTTGCCGGTGAAGACCGGATTACGTTTTTCTTTAAAAGCAGCAATGCCTTCCTTGCAGTCCGCAGTGCCCATTAGCAAGGCTTGGGTGGTTTCCTCAGTAGCCAAGACCTCATCCAGGGTCATAGCGGTGTTATTCAGATATTTTTTAATCAGACCGATGGAGAGCGGTGCACTCTTAGCTAGACGGGCAGCCATGGCATAAACAGCCTCTGCCAGCTCTTCTGCCGGGCAGACATGGTTAATCATACCAATTTTTTCAGCAGTAGCTACGTCAATTAAATCGGCGGTGAACATCAGCTCTTTAGCCTTATGTACGCCAACAGCCTTGGGTAGGAAATACAGGCCACCACAGTCAGGAATCAGGCCTACCTTGGAGAAGCTTTGGGCAAAACGTGCCTTATCCACTGCATAAACCAGGTCGCAGGCCAACATCAGGTTTACGCCTGCACCGGCAGTAACACCATTAACCATGGCAATAAAAGGCTTTTCAATGGTGGTAATCCGCTTAGCAACATTGCCTACCCTGGCAATAAAGGCTTTTTTATCGGCAACATTATCAATGCTGTCCAGATAGGGTAAATCACCACCGGCACAAAAGGCCTTACCATTGCCGGTCAGAACGGCGCATTTTACCTCAGGGTCGGAGGCTACCTTGTCCAGAGCCTCGTGCAAACCGTTAATTAAGCCATCGTTCATAGAATTTAAGCTAGAGGGACGATTCATAGTGATTGTGGCAATATTGTTTTCCACTACGTACAAAACTGCATTTTCCATAAATAACACTCCTCTTTATTAATAATTCGTACTATTATTATACCAAGTCTGTTCTCTTTTTGCTAGTAGCTAAAAAACCTCTTTTACCCATGCTGTTAATGGATAAAAGAGGTTATGCTTATCGATGTTTATTTAATTCTTCAAAAACGAACTCATTATTAACACGGATATAGGTGCCCTTCATGCCCAGGGACCTGGTTTCGATTAAGTTGGCACTTTCAAATTTACGTAGTGCATTGACGATGACGGAACGGGTAATCCCCACTCTATCAGCAATTTGGGAGGCTACCAGCAGGCCCTCGTTGCCGTCCAGCTCACCTAAAATGTTGACAATCGCTTCTAATTCGGAATAGGACAGAGTAGAAAAGGCAATCTGTACCATCATTCTCTTTCTTGTTTCAGCATCGCGTTGGAACTCCTGGTCATGGAGAATCTGTACGCCGACAACGGTAGCCGCATATTCGCTTAGCAGAATATCGTTATCATCAAAGGTGCCCTCATAATTAGCAATCAGCAGCGTACCTAAGCGCGCACCATTACCGTAAATGGGGATGATGCTGGTAAAATTATCAGCAAATTTACATTCTGCTGCCGGATTAATACTGCAACAGGGGTCAGCATGCCTAATATTGGATTTGGTTTCTCTGATGGATAGCAGCATATCTACATAATCCTCCGGAAACTTCTGTTCCGCAATTACCATATCCTTGACTATATCGCAGGAATACTGGTCATTAAGGGAATATCCCTTTAAAGAGCCGTCAGTGCTAACGATAAAAATATTGGCACCGATAACGTCACGCAGTAATTCTGCAATGGAATAAAATTCCACGTTGCCGCTTTTCTGCAGCATTTTGTTGATTTTTCTTGTCTTTTCTAATAATGATTGTGTCATACACTTTACCCTCCCAACTTTCTCTATGTTTATACGTTAAGCACGGGGATGATTCTTTTGGTAGATGTCGGCAATCCGTTCGGTAGTAACATGAGTGTAGATTTGCGTTGTAGATAGATTAGCATGTCCTAAAAGCTCCTGTACTACCCTTAAATCCGCTCCATGATTAAGCAGGTGAGTGGCAAAGGTATGCCTGATGGTATGGGGGCTGACCTGCTTGTGTAGGGCCAGCTGGGTAATATACTTATCCAAAATACGGCGCACACTTCTATCCGTCAAGACGCCACCACGATTATTGACGAGTAAGAAGTCATGTGCTTCTGCATGGTAACGGGTCATCAGCTGCTGCCTTAGAGGCAGGTAGGCTATGATGGTCTGACAGCAGGTGTTCCCCAGGGGAACCAGACGTTCCTTGTTGCCCTTACCAAGAAGAAGGACGTAGCGGTTTTCCAGGTCAATACGGGTCAATGTTAAACCGACTAATTCCGAAACGCGGCAGCCGGTAGCGTATAAAAGCTCCAGTGCTACGCGATCACGTAATCCTAAACGCTCCTTGGTCGGCAGGTCCAGCAATTCATTGATTTCGAATTCTTCCAAAAATACAGGCAATTTTTTTTCCAACTTAGGGTTCCTTATTCTGACTAGGGGGCTATATTCCAGATAATTTTCGCGCACCATGAATTTAAAAAAGGAGCGTAAGGAGGAAATACGGCGAGCTACTGTTCTACGCGCATAGCTACGCTCGTTTAAAAAAGCCAGATAAGCTCTAATTTCTGCTACACCAACCTGTTGCCAATGGAGATCTGACTGAAAGTTTTGGGAGAGAAAATCGGCAAAGCTCATAATATCTCTCTGATAGTTTGTTAAGGTATGACTGGAGGAGTTTTTTTCAACTTCAAGATAATTCAAAAATCTTTGTAAACAGCCATTTTCTAATCCGTTCATGCTAACTCCTCTTCAGGTCATAAAGCTATTTCAGTTTTTAGGATATGAAGAAAGTCAGTTCTCTTTGGAGAAGCTAACTTTCTGTATAAAAATTAATCTTTTATTAATTTTTATCATACCACAAAAAACTATTCATGACAAGATAAACATATTGCTTTTTATAATTACAAATAAATCTAAATGTTATATTCTGTTTTTATTTTATCAAGTGCCTCCAGGCCACGCGCAGCCAGCAGGGCATTCTTTTCTTTTTTCTTGCGAATACGCTGTCCCAGGGGCGGAATGATACCAAAGTTGACATTCATGGGCTGGAATTCCTTGACAGCAGGATTGCTGACATAATTAGCCAGAGCACCATGTGCGGTTTCTGCCGGGAAGACTACGGGCGGCAGCTCTAATGCTGCACGGGCAGCCTGTAAGCCTGCCATTAGGCCGGAGGCTGCAGATTCTACATAGCCCTCTACGCCGGTCATTTGTCCTGCGAAATAAAAACGCGGGTTGGTACGCAGGCAGAAGCGGTTATCCAGGAGCTGGGGAGAATTTAAATATGTATTTTTATGCATTACGCCATAGCGGACAAATTCTGCATTTTCCAAGCCGGGAATCATACCGAAAACGCGTCTCTGCTCCGGCCATTTCAGATGGGTCTGGAAGCCGACGATGTTATAAAGGGAGGCGGCAGCATTATCCTGACGTAATTGGACTACGGCGTAGGCCTCCTTACCGGTACGATGGTCCACCAGGCCTACCGGCTTTAAGGGGCCAAAGCGCATGGTGTCCTCCCCACGGCTGGCCATCTCCTCAATGGGCATGCAGGCTTCAAAAAAGGCTTCCTTTTCAAAGTCCTTTACAGGCATTACCTCAGCTGTGCGCAGGGCTTCCCAAAAGGCCAGATATTCCTCCTTGGTTTCAAAGGGGCAGTTTAAATAGTCTGCGTCACCCTTGTCATAGCGGGAGGCACGGTAAACCTTGTCATAGTTAAGGGAATCCGCAGTAACAATGGGAGCTGCAGCATCATAGAAGTAAAAGTAGTCCTCATGGAGCAGGCCTTTAATATTGGCAAAAAGTGCATCGGAGGTCAAGGGGCCGCTGGCTACGACGACTGTACCCTCCAGTGCTTCTAAATCGGTTACCTCCTCATGTATAACACTTACTAGAGGATGGTTATTTATAATATCGGTAATGCTGGCAGAAAAGCCCTCCCTATCAACAGCCAGAGCACCACCGGCGGGAACCTGGTGGATATCGGCCTGTTGCATAATCAGGGAGCCGAGACGGCGCATTTCTTCCTTCAGGAGACCTACTGCATTTTCAATATTAGCTGCACGTAGGGAATTACTGCAGACCAACTCTGCGTAATTGTTGGTTTTATGGGCAGCGCTGCTTTTAACAGGACGCATTTCGTGGAGGATGACGGGAATACCGTATTTAATAATCTGCCAGGTGGCTTCACAGCCGGCTAAGCCTGCGCCGATAACATGAATGGGATTATGCTTCACTTTCTTTACTTACCTTTCTCGTAGTTTTAGGTTCAGCTGCTTTTTTCGTAGCAGCTTTAGTTGTTCTGGTAGTTTTCTTGGTTGTGGTAGAGGTTGTCTTTTTCGTCTTGGCAGCTGTCATCTTTTTAGTAGCTTTCCCGGCCGTAGTCTTTTTGGTGGTGGCTTTCTTTATAGTAGCCTTGGTCGTGGATTGAGCAGCAGCTTCCTTGACGGTAAGCTCAGCTGCCACTGCCAGTGCTTCGGAGACCTCGCTGGTCAGGGTAGCCGTAGTAACCTTTTTGGTGGTTTTCTTGACGGGCTTACCATTGGCACAGGCTTCATTGCTGCAGTAGAGCTTGACCTTGCCGTTGCGATCTAAATGCTCCAGCATGTAATGTCCGCAGAGGGGGCATTTTTCCTCCGTAGGCTTATCCCAGGAGGTGAAGGAGCATTCAGGGTAATGATTACAGCCGTAGAAGACTCTTCTGGTCTTGGTTTTTCTTTCAATAACATCTCCCCCACATAAGGGACATTTAACGCCGATTTTTTTCAGAATGGGCTTGGTATTACGACATTCGGGGAAGCCGGGGCAGGCTAAAAATTCGCCGAAGCGACCCTTGCGGATAACCATCATCCGTCCACATTTTTCGCAGGGAATGTCGGTTACCTGTACGGGGATTTCTACTGCTTCTATTTCCTTATCCGCTACCTCCAGGTTTTGGGCAAAGGGTTCATAAAATTTGTGCAGAATTTCTTCCTTTTGCAATTTATTTTCAGCAATTTCATCCAGCTCTTCTTCCAGCTCGGCAGAAAAAGGAATGTCAATTAGGTCTTTAAAATAGGTGGTCAGCATTTCAACGGTCATCTCACCTAAATCGGTTACAGAAAGCTTTTTGCCCTCCTTGGCAATATAACCGCGGGAAATGACGGTCTGGATAATGGGAGCATAGGTACTGGGACGACCAATCCCCTTTTCCTCCAGCTCCTTAACCAGGGTTGCTTCTGTATAATGGGCGGGTGGCTCGGTAAAATGCTGTTCAGCCGGTAAGAGCTTGTACAGGCTAAGGGCCGTTCCTGCCGGCAGGAAGGGTACTTCCTTCTCTTTTTCTGTTTCCGTATATTTGCCGTAAAGGTTTAGATAGCCGGCAAATTTGACAAGTGCGCCACTGGTCCGCAGCTGATAATCACCTGCATTAATAAGCATGGTAGTAACCTCATAGACGGCGGGCGTCATCTGGCTGGCCAGGGCTCTTTTCCAGATTAATTCGTAGAGGCGCAGCTGGTCCCTGCTTAAATAGGGTTCCAGCTCTGCCGGGGTCCGCTGAATACTAGTGGGACGGATGGCTTCATGGGCGTCCTGGGCATTTTTCTTAGTTACAAAGCTGTTGGGCTTAGTCGGGCAATACTCCGGTCCCAGATGCTCCGTAATATACTGGCGCATTTCATCACGCGCGGTATCAGCAAAACGGACGGAGTCCGTTCTCATATAGGTAATTAAGCCTACGGGAGCCTTGCCTACGGTAACTCCTTCGTAAAGCTGTTGAGCCAGCATCATGGTCTTTTTGGTGGAGAAGTTCAGCTTTTTATTAGCCTCCTGCTGCAGGCTGGAGGTGGTAAAGGGTGCGGGAGCATTACGTCTTCTTTCCTTTTGGGCTGCTTCGCCGACGATAAATTCTGCCCTGCCGAGAGCTTCCTCCACGGCCTTGGCTTCTTCCACATTATGAATTTCCAGTTTTTTGCCCTGGTATTTGACTACCTCCGCTTCAAAGAGGGGCGGTAGATGGGTTTTATGAATAGCATCAGGGTGAGTTGCCTCCCTCAGCTTCGCTGCCAGGGTCCAGTATTCCTGGGGCTCAAATTCTGCAATTTCCTTGTCCCTGTCCGCAATAATCTTTACGGTTACGGACTGGACGCGTCCGGCACTAAGACCCTTACAGATTTTACGCCAGAGCAGAGGACTTAATTTATAACCGACGATGCGGTCGATGATACGTCTCGCCTGTTGGGCATCCACCTTGTGTAAATTGATACCCTTGGGATGCTTGAGGGCATCCTTAACGGCGGTAGGTGTAATTTCGTTAAATTCAATACGGCATTTGCTTTCCGGGTCAATACCCAGAATGTAGGCTAAATGCCAGCTGATTGCCTCCCCTTCACGGTCCGGGTCAGTTGCGAGATAAACTTTATCAGCTTTTTTTGCAAGGCCCTTTAATTCCTTAATCAGGTCGCCCTTGCCACGGATGTTAATGTATTTGGGCGCAAAGTCATTATCCACGTCCACGCCGAAGGTGCTTTTGGGCAGGTCACGTAAATGGCCCATGGAGGCGCGTACGGTGTAATTCTTGCCCAGCATTTTTTCTATTGTTTTGGATTTAGTCGGAGATTCGACAATAACCAAATTATTCGTCATGATTTTCCCCCTACATACGGTAGTATCTTTGGGCTACATCCAGGTCCAGATAGCCCTCTATTTGTAAATTTAAAAGTTCCATGCTGATAGCGGCTAAATCCTCACCGCTTTGTACGGTCAGTTCCTCCAGCGTGAGAGGTCCCTGTGCCAGCAGATTGTATAGCTTCTGTCCTAGCTTGGACAGCTGTGGCTGTGGCTTAGGCTCTGCATAGGCATCCGGCAGATCGAAGATATTGGGCTGCAAGGGCTGACGTTGCTTGGCTAGATACCAGTTCTTAATGTCCTCGAATATCTCCTGAGGACCATCAATCAGCCTCGCACCATTTCGGATGAGGTCATGACAGCCAATACTCTTACCTTCAAAAATATTACCAGGCACGCAGTAGACCTCCCTACCTTCATCGGCGGCAATATGGGCTGTAATCAGAGCTCCGCTTTTGCGGGCAGCCTCGGCCACTATTACCCCACGGGCTAAGCCGACGATAATCCTGTTGCGGGCAGGAAAGTTTTGGGGTCTGGGACTGGTTCCGGGTGGGTATTCACTGATTACGGCACCTCTTTCACAAATTCTTTGGAAAAGCGCCTGATTATCCGGTGGATAGGCAATATCTATCCCACAGCCTAGAACGGCTACGGTAATACCATTTTCCTGTAAGCAACCCTTATGAGCAGCAGTATCAATTCCTCGGGCACCTCCGCTGATAACGGGAATATTTTCCTTGGCCAGGGAGCGGGCAAAGAATTCCGCTGCCCTCAGACCGTAATGGGAGGCTGCTCGGGAGCCGACAATGGCAATATTGTAGGGCTGCTGGGGAAGTGTACCCTTAACATAGAGTATTAGGGGTGGATCGTTAATTTCTTTCAGGCTAGCAGGATAGTCCTCGTCATAAATTGAAAGTAGTCTGACTCCATATTGACGACAGAAAACGGCTATTTTCTTGGGCAGGTCCAGCTGACGGGCATCAAGAAAACGGGTAATCCCCGTAGGCTTACAGAGTCCTGTCTGTAAGAGGGTCCTACCATCTGCTTCAAAAACCGCTTGTGCGCTACCTAACTGCTTAATCAACTGTGGTAGCTTAGTTCTTCCTAAACCAGGTACGGCACAGAGCGCCGCAAGATATAAAACGTCCACGAATTCAACTCCTCTAAGTGATGTCGATTGCAAACATTTCTGCAAGCATGCATGAAAACTTCTTTTTTCTTCATATTATAGTCATTATAGACAGGTTAATTATATCGGTCAAGTAAAACTTTGTTCGTCCAATGCTCGCAGCATTTGCTCACAAATGGCCTGGGTGGCATGTTTTCTCGCTTCCTGTCTCGGGTCCTTTTCCGCTGCTGTGCCCGTTGTCAGAAGCTGGGCCGCCCGCTGTTGGATTTCCTGAGGAGTGTGCACGATATGCGCTCCATATTTTTCTGCCAGGAAAAGGGCATTCTTTTCCTCCTGGCCCGGTAGGGGTTTGTAAATGAAGAAGCTGAGACCGCTGGCCAGGGCTTCTGCCGCGGTCAGTCCACCTGCCTTGGAGATAAGGATATCTGCACCTAGCATCAGCTTGGGTACGAAATCAATAAAGCCGTAAACCGTTATCTGCTCGCCATACTGTTGGCGCAGCTGAGTGGCCAGCTCTTCGTTATTACCGGTGACGATGATCAGCTTGAGGGAGGGATTTTGCAGCTCCAGCAGGGAAGCAGCAATTTCTGCCATGGGCAGTAGGCCTTCCCCACCCCCCATAATCAGGCAGACCTTTTCTGTGGGCAGCCAATGGTATTTCCGGCGGACCTCCTCCCTGCTGTGCTCTGAAAAGGCCTGACGCAGAGGAATTCCCGTTGCTTGGCCGGAAGCATTCTGGGGCAGCAGGGGCAGCAGGGCCTCGTCTCCTAAAAAGTAGGTATCCACTCTAGGGCAGAGCCACCAGCGGTGAATGGTAAAATCGGTAACGACGACGCCTAGATAGATATCTGGACGATATTCTTTTTTATAGATACTGATGATACCGGCAGGGGTAGCGTGGGTAGCCAGCACAGCATCGGGATTAACTCCTTGAAGATAGCTTCGGCCTAGACGGGCTAAAAGCCTGTTTAGCAGCTCCCGCATCCAGAGAGAGCCGCTTTCCCGGTTACTCCATTTATAGCTTAATTCATAGAGCCAGGGGCAGTGTTTCAAAATCCACAGGTAGCTTTTTAAAAAGCCTGTTCCCAGAAAGCTGGGAAAGAAATCAAAAATATTTCCGTGGACGACTTTTACCTGGGGATTTTTTTGTAAATATTCCTGAAGTGCTTCTGCCGCTAGTCGATGTCCTGCACCAATGGGTGCGGAGAGCAACAGAATTGTAAATTTTTTGTGATTATTAAACATATATTCCACCGTATAGTAAAGTTTTAGAAAAATACTTGAATATCAAACGTTATTATTGTATCATATTCTTAATGTATTTCAATATTGATTATTTCATTGATTGTTTTGGAGGCATAAAGAATGAAGAATAGATTACCCGTTGAAAAATTTAATTTCCCTGTAGAAAAGATTAGAGCTGGTTATTACAGTGACGCTTATTTCCTGCGTACTGAAGAAATTTTGAACAGCGATAATCATCATCCCCGCGTATTGATGCAGATTTTTACCCGTGAGCATGTGGTTGTTTGCGGTACTGATGAGGTTATTGCCCTTTTCAAAACCTGCGCTTTCAATTATGAAAACATCGTTATCCATTCCCTGCATGATGGTGATGAGGTGGACGCATGGGAAACCATTATGACCATCGAAGGCGATTTGGCTGACTTTGCTCATCTGGAAACCGTATATCTGGGCATCCTGGCTCGTGAAAGCCGTATTGCTACCAATGTCCGCAATGTTATCAATGCGGCTAACGGCAAGCCGGTTCTCTTCTTCCCTGCTCGTTATGATATCTACACTACACAGGAGGCAGACGGCTATGCAGCTATGATTGGCGGTCTGAAGGGCTTCTCCACAGATGCCAATGCTTTAGCAAGTGGTGGTAAGGGCTTGGGTACTATCCCCCATGCTCTGATTGCTACCTATGGTGGCGATACTGTAAAAGCAACTGATGCTTTTGATAAATATGTTGATCCGAGCATTGCCAGAATCGCTCTGGTAGATTTTGACAACGACTGCGTAAATACCTCCTTGGCTGTTGCAAGAAAATTGGGCCGTAAGCTGGTAGGTGTACGCCTTGATACCTCCGGAACCATGGTTGATAAGAGCCTGTGGAATCAGATCGGCCGCTTCAACCCCACCGGTGTTAATGCAGAATTAGTTCGCAATGTACGTAAGGCTTTGGATGCAGAAGGCTTCGATTATGTGAAGATTATCGTTTCCGGCGGCTTCAATCCTAAACGTATTGCTGAATTTGAAGCAGCAGGTGTTCCCGTTGATACCTATGCAGTAGGCTCCAACTTCTTTGACGGTAACATTAACTTTACTGCTGACATCGTTATGGTAGATGGTAAGCCCTGCGCTAAGGCCGGCCGTGAATATCTGCCCAATGACCGTATGGAAAAAATCGAATGGTAATTTTTCAGTCCCTGCCCTGTGCCTGTGACTGACATGCTGGAATAGCAAGTAAAGCACTGCTTTTCATAGGCAGTGCTTTTTTGTAGCTTAGAAAGGAGCTTTCACATGAGCCTGAATAGTACCCCCTCGGCAGAAAGACTACATATTGGTATTTTTGGTAAACGTAATGCCGGTAAATCCAGCCTTATTAACGCTTTGACAAATCAGAATCTCGCCATTGTCAGCGACTATAAGGGAACTACCACGGACCCGGTATATAAGGCAATGGAGCTGCTGCCTCTGGGCCCGGTCATGCTGATTGACACTCCGGGTATTGATGATGAGGGTGAGCTGGGGCTTTTACGCATCCAGAAGACCTACCAGGTGTTAAATAAGACGGATCTGGCTATCCTGGTGGTGGATGCCGGAACAGGACTTACAGAGGAGGACGGCCGTCTGTTGGCCCATATCCAGAAAAAAGAGCTGCCCCTGCTGGTGGTATTTAATAAGGGCGAGGCCTTGGATGAGGCACAGCAGGCAGAGCTTAGAGCAACAGTAAAGGCTCCCTCCCTAGTGGTTAGTGCTCTGACAAGGCTTCATATGGAGGAGCTGAAGGCGGCTTTAGTCAAGCTGCAGCCCCAGGAGCAGCCCAGTGTGCTCTTGGAGGATATACTCCAGCCCCTGGATGTAGTTATTCTGGTTACGCCCATTGACGAAGCAGCACCTAAGGGAAGGCTTATCCTGCCCCAGCAGCAGGTGCTGCGTAATATTATCGATCATCGGGGTATTGCCCTGGTGGTACAGGTGGAGGAGCTGGCAGCGGCCCTAGCAAGGCTTAGTACCCCACCCCGTCTGGTCATTACGGATAGCCAGGCCTTTGGTCAGGTAGCTAAAATTGTACCTCCGCAGGTACCCCTGACCTCCTTTTCCATCCTGATGGCCCGTTGGAAGGGTAATCTGCGTGGAGCTGTAGCCGGTGTCCTGGCACTCGATGACATTAAGACCGGTGATAAAATCCTCATTAGCGAGGGCTGTACTCACCACCGTCAGTGCAATGATATCGGCACGGTAAAGCTGCCCAACTGGGTCCGTAAATATACTGGTGCCGAACCGGAGTTTGTCTTTACCAGTGGTACGGAATTTCCTCTGGACCTGACCACCTACAAGCTGGTCATCCACTGTGGCGGCTGTATGCTTAATGAAAGAGAAATGACCTACCGGGCTAACTATGCAGCGGACTGCCAGATACCTATGACCAATTATGGTATTGCCATAGCCTATATGAACGGCATTCTACGGCGAAGTATTGCCCCTCTGCCGGAGATAGCGGCGTTATTGGCAAAATAAACAATTGTTTTTTACTCTGGACAGCTTTATAATATACCAATGTAAGAAGTTATGAAAGAAGGTTTCTCAATGTTAAACGAAAAAGTTGTAAAAGTTTTGCAAGAAAACACCTGGAGTCTGGCTACCTGTGATAAGGAAGGTATGCCCAATGTTGTTCCCATGGGCTTTAGAGAGGTTACCGCAGATGGTAAGATTGCCATTGGTGACGTATTCATGGAAACTACTGTAGCTAATGTGCTGGCTAATCCCCAGGCCGCTGTATCCGCTTTTGATGCTACCTCCCATGAGGGCTATCAGGTTAAGGGTACTGCTGAATATGTAACCAGCGGTCCTATTTTTGATAAATTTAAGGTGGCTGCAGATGCTCATTTCAAGGGTAAAGCAACCATTAAGGGTGCGGTTATCATTACTCCTACCAAGGTAATTGTTACTACTCCCGGTGCAGACAATAAAAAAGTACTTTAAAAGCTCATTTTTCTGCATAGTTTAAGGCTAGTACGGGTATCCTGCCGGATGCTTGTACTAGCCTTTTTCTTTGTATTCAGAGATTGGAGCAGTATCTGCTCCCCTACCCTAAGCGGCTTCTGCTATTGTCTTCTAATCCAATATTTCTGCTTCCGGCCATCTTGGTCGGGAAGACCTCCGCTCTGCTGCTGTAAGAGAAAGCAAAGCTCCAGAGATATAGTGGTTAAGCATGAAGTGCTGCCGACTGTTGCTCTCTGTTTCAAGCTGTCTATAAAAATCCAATATTTTACTGCATAAAAAACGGGTAACGTAAGATTATATTACCCGTTTAACAGCTTTAATCTAAGCTAAATTATTTAATTTGACCTTCGATGATATCCCAAGCAGCAGCCAAAGCTTCATCAACCTTGCTTGCGTCCTTACCACCAGCTTGTGCCATGTCGGGACGACCGCCACCGCCACCGCCGCAAATCTTAGCAACGGCTTTAACGATATTACCAGAGTGAACGCCCTTAGCTACAGCGTCCTTGGTAGCCATGGTCAGGATGCTGATCTTACCACCGTCTAAAACAGTAGCTAAGACAACAACGCCACCTATCTTATCACGCATCTGGTCGCCCAGGTTACGCAGAGCATCTACGCTGTCCACAGCAACCTTTTGTACCAGTGCAGGTACACCCTTCAGCTCACGAACCTGGTCGCTTACATTGCTAACCTGTGCTTGTGCAATCTGAGCAGCTAAGTCTTCAGCTTTTTTATGTGCAGCCTTCAATTCAGCCTGCAAAGCTTCCAAACGAGCAGGAACATCGTTTACACGGCACTTCAATTCGCCTGCAAGGCCCTTTACCATAGCCTCGGTAGCATTGACATGGGCAACAGCGCCATGACCTGTTACAGCCTCGATACGGCGTACACCGGCACCACTGCTTGCTTCAGAAATAATCTTGAACATACCGATTTGTGCAGTATTAGTTACGTGAGTACCACCACAGAATTCCATGGAGAAGCCGGGTACGGTTACTACGCGTACGATTTTACCATATTTTTCACCGAAGAGAGCGGTTGCACCGCGTTTTTTAGCTTCTTCAATAGGAAGCTCCTCGATTTGGACATCCTTAGCAGCCAAAATCTGTTCGTTAACAATAGCTTCAACCTTCTGCAGCTCTTCTTCAGTTACCTGGGAGAAGTGGGAGAAGTCAAAACGTAAACGGTCAGGACCTACATAGCTACCTGCCTGGTTAACATGGCTGCCCAAAACTTCCTTCAGAGCAGCATGAAGCAGATGGGTTGCGGTATGGTTGCGGGCAATATCATTTTTACGGCTCATGGTTACAGCAAATTCTACCTTATCGCCTACAGCAATGGTACCTTCAACAATCTCACCAATCATGATGGTTGCGCCATCAGGTAATTTTTTAGTATTAGTAACATTGATTTTACCGGTAGGAGCAGTAATAGTACCCAAGTCACCTAATTGACCACCGCCCTCAGCATGGAAAGGAGTTACATCACAGATAACTGCTACCTCGGTGCCGTCAGTCGCATTTTTAATGGGCTGTGCGTCACGAGCAGGATACATTTGCAGGATGGTACCAGCTGTTGCATGGAGCTCATCCACCTTTAGAGCAGCAACGTCAATGGCCTTGGTATTGTAGATAACCGGACGGCCGTCCTTGTCGTTACGTGCTTCACGAGCCATTTTTCTTTGTACCTCCAGGGCTGCATCAAAGCCTGCCTTGTCCATGGTCATGCCCTGCTCTTCTAAAATTTCAGCAGTCAATTCCCAGGGGAAGCCAAAGGTATCATTCAGCTTAAAGGCAGTAGTACCGTCGAGTACGGTTGCATTAGCGGCCTTCAATTTAGCGATTTCTTCATTCAAAAGCTCAGTGCCCTGTTTCAAGGTACGCAGGAAGCTGGTTTCTTCCATTTCGATAACCTTCTGGATGTAATCGCGTTTTTCAACCAGGTTAGTATAAACATGACCGAACATGCTGATAACAACATCAACAGCACCGGCCAGGAACATTTCGTTAATGCCGATCAGACGACCATGACGTACTGCACGACGGAGAATGCGGCGCAATACATAGCCACGACCTTCGTTGGAGGGTAAAATACCATCACCAATCATAAAGGTCATGCTACGAGCATGGTCAGCAATAACCTTCAGGGAAACATCGGTCTTAGGATCCTTACCATATTCAACACCGGCAATTTTAGCAGCGTATTCAATGATAGGGAAAATCAGGTCGGTTTCAAAGTTGGAGGGCTTGCCCTGGAGTACGGAAGCCAGACGCTCTAGACCAGCACCGGTATCAATGTTTTTATGCTTTAACGGAGAATAGGTACCATCTTCATTTTGGTTATATTGGGTAAATACCAGGTTCCATAATTCCAGGAAGCGGTCGCAATCGCAGCCAGGGGCGCAATCAGGTCTACCACAGCCACGTTCCTCACCCAGGTCAATATGGATTTCAGAGTCAGGACCGCAGGGACCGCTGCCGATTTCCCAGAAGTTGTCTTCCAGACGGCTGATATGGTCATCAGGTACACCAACGCTACGCCAAATTTCGTAAGCTTCATCATCCTTAGTATGGATGGTGATGTACAGCTTATCAGCAGGTAATTCCAATTCCTTGGTCAGAAATTCCCAGCTCCAGGGAATGATTTCCTGTTTGAAGTAGTCACCGAAAGAGAAGTTGCCCAGCATTTCAAAATAAGTATGGTGGCGGGCAGTACGGCCTACGTTTTCAATATCACCGGTACGTACGCATTTTTGGCAGGTGGTGATACGCGGAGAAGGCGGTTTCATCTTACCGGTGAAGAAGGGTTTAAAGGGAGCCATACCTGCACCAATAATTAAAAGGGTGGGATCGTCCTGAGGAATCAGGGAGGCACTGGGCAACATCAAATGCTGTCTCTCTTGGAAAAATTTGAGAAATCTTTCGCGGATTTCATTACCAGTCATGTATTTCATAACTTTTCATTCGCTCCTTATTTATTGAACTAAGATTTTTCAGCTAAGCGCTAAAAATCTATTAAATATCATACAGAAAAATTATATAATTTTTAGGATAGAAAGTCAATTAAGTAGCAGGATAAATATGGATTTATCCCAGTTCTCCCTTTAATAACCAGGGTCGTATTCTGCCTTCTGGTGACGCTGCATCAGCTGACCGGCAATTTCCTCAGGATGAGCACCCTTGTGCACGATGGCATTCAGCGCTTGGGCGATGGGCATTTCTACCTGATAGCTTGTTAAAAGCTGCACGGCTGCCGGTAGGGCGTTAACACCCTCAACTACCATGCCTACCTGTTCAATAGCCTGCTGGGCCGGTACACCCTGGCCGATGAGCAGGCCACAGTTGAAGTTACGGCTGTGCTTACTGGTAGCAGTTACAATTAGGTCTCCCATGCCGGCCAAGCCCAGGAAGGTTTGGGGCTGACAGCCCATAGCCAGTCCCAGGCGGCTGATTTCGGCCATACCACGGGTAATAATGGCTGCACGGGCATTATCGCCATAGCCTAAGCCGGAGGCCAGACCAGACCCTAGGGCGATAATATTCTTCATGGCGCCGCAGAGCTCTACTCCACGTACGTCCTGGTTCACATAAACACGCATTACATCATTACTAAAAATTTGCTGGACTAATTTGGCAGCCGCTAAATCCTGGCAGGCGGAGACGATGGCGGAAGGCAGGTCTTTAATAACCTCCTCCGCATGAGTGGGCCCGGAGAGAGCGACAATTTTCAGGTCGGAGAGCTCGGGGCGTGCGGTGATTTCACTGGCAATAACCTGGCTCATAGAAAGGAGGCTGTCAGCTTCAATGCCCTTGGCCACATCCACGATTACCTGTTGTGGTTCTAAAAAAGGAGTCAGCTGTTGGGAAACACTACGTACATAGACGGAGGATACAGCCATGACAATCAGGTCCTGTCCTACGCAAGCAGTACGTAAATCGTTAGTAAAGGTCATCTCCTGGGGCAGTAGTACATCCTCAAAGCGGGGATGACGATGGGTAGCTGCCAGGAGGGCAGCCTTCTCGGCCGAGGGGGACCAGACGGTTACATGATGGTTGTTATTAACTAAAAGTCTTGCTAGGGCGATACCCCAGGTACCGGCACCTAATACGGATATATTATGCATAAGAACTCCTTCTTCTCGCTTCATAATTTTCCTTAAAATTCATCACAAGCTTTATTATACCACAGAGGTGGACGTGGGACAAATTTGTCCGTAGCTAAAAGGCTGTTTCTGGGAATTTTTCTTCTATTTGAAACCACGGTCTGTTCTCTCCTATTCCCTACTCCGTAGAAACTATTGCCGTAGCCGTGGGCCTGTTCGCGATTGCTTTTTTTGTGGCACAAAAAAATCCGATGTTAGTGTAAACATCGGATAAAAAGTTGCTCTGCTTATAAAAGAATTGTCCAGCTTTATTTTTCTATTAAGCTGCGCACAATGTAGCTGGCAATCAGAAGGCCAGCACTGGCCGGTACGAAGACCATACTGCCAGGAACCTGTTCGCGGTGCACATAACGGGGGCTTTCCGTGGAAAAGACAACCTTAATTCCCTTCTCTATGCCCTGTAGACGCAGGCGCTTGCGTACACTCTTAGCCAAGGGACAGGTATGGGTTTTGCTGATATCTGCTACCTGCAGGCAGCTGGGGTCCAGCTTGTTGCCGGTTCCCATGGAGGAAATAACGGGAAGACCACGTCGATAGCATTCCACCAGTAAATCTATTTTCGAAGCCGTAGAATCAATCGCATCAGCAACGAAGTCCACCTTTTCCGGAAAAAAGTCTGCAAAGGCTCCCGGCTCATAGAAACGACTTTGGAGGGTTAAGCGGCAGTCAGAATTAATGTCCCTGATGCGAGCGGCCACTACCTCCGTCTTCCGCTTACCCATGGTGCTTTGGAGAGCAGGTAGCTGACGATTAATATTACTGGGGGCTATCTCATCCGCATCCACCAGGGTGAGGGCTCCTACTCCACTGCGGGCTAGGGCTTCTGCAATATAGGAGCCTACACCTCCCAGTCCTACTACTACCACATGGGCAGCCTTAAGCTTAGTGATATTTTCTTTACCGATAACGTATTCTACGCGTGTTAAATCCATAATTTACCCCTAAAAAAATTATGCCCCACAATGCCGTCTTGCTTCATGTTTTGAACCTGCATATGCAGGTGGGTATCTTCCCTCAGCATCGCAAACTTCCACTCGAAGGAGGCTCGTTTTTGAAGAGAGGAGTATCAGATTCCCTAGGTTAGAGTGTTGGCTCAAAACCTGTGAAGCAATGTAACGCACATCGCAGGGTTGATAATTAGCTTATCTTGAAGTGTTTCTAACTTCATACATATGATAACATTAAAGGAAGCATTTTTCAACGCTTCCTTTAAATTTTTTAGTGATTTTTCAAGTTTTTCTCAAAAAGGACTTATTTGTTTTCTTTTCCCTTCTTAACCATCAGGCTGGGACGGATGTGGAGTTCACGTAATTGTTTTTCATCAACATCGTTAGGAGCCTGGGTCATGAGGCAGGAAGCAGATTGAGTTTTCGGGAAGGCGATAACGTCACGGATGGAATCACGTTGAGCCATGATCATGATTAGACGGTCCAGGCCGAAAGCTAAGCCACCATGAGGAGGAGCACCGAATTCAAAGGCATTCATCATGAAGCCGAATTTCTCCTGTGCTTGTTCATCGGTTAGGCCGATAGCAGCGAAGATTCTCTTTTGTACGTCACGACGATGGATACGGATGGAGCCACCACCGATTTCAGTACCGTTAAGTACCATATCGTAAGCTTTTGCATAAACCTTGCTGGGATCGGTTTCCAACAGGGGCAGGTCTTCATCACGAGGAGAGGTGAACGGATGGTGCATAGCAACATAACGTTTTTCTTCTTCATCGTATTCAAACATCGGGAAGTCTACAACCCAGGTGAAGGCCAGCTCGTTAGGATCAATCAGGTTACGACGTTTAGCCATTTCAATACGCAGAGCGCCCAGGGAAGCAGCTACAACGGAGGGTTTATCAGCAACGAAGAGCAGTAAGTCGCCTGCTTCGACATGTGCAGCTTCTTTCAAAGCAGCAATGTTTTCGTCAGTGAAGAATTTAGCAATGGAGGATTTTACGCCACCCTCTTCAGGAAATTGTAGCCATGCCATACCCTTAGCACCATAGATGCCGACGAATTTAACCAGGCCATCCAGTTCACGACGAGGAATATTAGCATAGCCCTTTACGTTAATGCATTTTACCTGACCGCCATTTTCAACTACGGAGTTGAATACCTGGAAGCTGCAGCCTTTGATTGCTTCACTTACGTTGTAGAGGGGCATGTCAAAACGCAAATCCGGTTTATCACTACCATAACGGTCCATAGCGTCATCCCAGGTCAAGCGTTGGAACGGAGTTTTGATCTTGATGTTCAAAGCGCCTTCGAAGATGTAGGAAATCAAGCCTTCCATCAATTCCAGGATTTCGTCAACTTCCATAAAGGACATTTCCATATCCAATTGGGTAAATTCAGGTTGACGGTCAGCACGCAAATCTTCATCACGGAAGCAGCGGGCGATTTGGAAGTAACGTTCCATACCAGCAACCATCAGTAATTGTTTAAAAATTTGGGGAGATTGGGGCAAAGCGTAGAATTTGCCAGGGTTTACACGGCTGGGAACCAGGTAGTCACGAGCGCCTTCCGGAGTGCTCTTAGTCAGCATCGGAGTTTCAATCTCTAAGAAATCTCTTTGGTCCAGATAGTCGCGCATCAATTTAGTTACTTTATGACGCAGGATCAAATTGCGTTGCATTTCCGGACGACGGAGGTCCAGGTAACGATATTTCAAACGCAGGTTTTCATCAGTGTCAATGCCGTCTTGGATGTAGAACGGAGGAGTTTTAGCTTTGTTCAAAACTTCAATTTCAGTTGCTACAACCTCGATGTGGCCGGTAGCCAGGTTTTCGTTAACGGTTTCTTCATCACGCATACGAACCTTGCCTGCTACCTTGATAACATATTCATTACGAATATCTTCAGCAATTTTGAAGCTGCTGCCTGCAGTATCAGGATCGGCAACAATTTGTACGATACCGCTACGGTCACGCAGGTCTACGAAGATCAGACCGCCGTGGTCACGTCTTTTGGAAACCCAGCCACATAATACGACTTCTTGACCGGCATTGTTTTGGTTCAGCTCACCACAATGGTGGCTGCGTTTTTCATTAATCATCCTTCATGCACCTCTGTTTGTAAAATAGTTGTAATATCACTAATGGCGATTTCTTTCTGCTCACTATTGGCCATGTTGCGCAGGACAACCTGATTGCGAGCGACCTCGTCATCACCGAAAATTAACACATAATGAGCTTTGACCCTGTTGGCAGCCTTCATCTGCGCCTTCATGCTACGGCCCTGGAAGTCGTAATCAACCTTCAGACCGTTCCGGCGTAAATCAATAGCAGCCTTAAAGGCCTTAGCAAAATGCTCCTGGTTGGGGCAGACTACGAAGACGTCCATGGCATCTGTAAAATCGGGCAGCAGGTTTTGGCTTTCTAAGGCCAGTAAAACCCTTTCCATACCCATAGCGAAGCCGATGCCCGGTGTTTCCGGTCCACCAACCTCTTTGATTAGGCCGTCATAGCGACCACCGCCACAGACAGCGCTTTGTGCGCCTAAGGGAGCGTATTGGATTTCAAAAGCGGTCTTGGTGTAGTAGTCCAGACCACGTACCAGATTATGGTCCACCTCGTAATCCACTCCAGCTGCAGTCAGCAATTCCTTTAATCCGGCAAAATGCGCCTTGCATTCATCGCAGAGGCATTCCTCCAGGCTGGGAGCACCCTCACCCAATTCATGGCAATGGGGATTTTTGCAATCCAGCAGACGTAAGGGATTACGGTCATAGCGGGATTGGCAGTCCTTGCACAGCTCGTCAAAATGAGGTTTAAAGAATTCCTGTAACTTAACTCTGTGCTCCGGTCTGCATTTGGGGCAGCCAACGGAATTAATTTTTAATTTTAAATCCTTCAAGCCCAAGCTTTGCAGGATTTGTACTGCCAATAATATAATTTCTGCGTCAATATTAGGGCCGGGTACACCCAGGGCCTCAATACCAAATTGATGGAATTGACGATAACGACCTGCCTGTGGGCGGTCATAACGGAACATAGGTCCCATATAGAACAGTTTCGTCGGTGCAGGGTCTGCATAAAGCTTGTGCTCAATGTAGGCACGTACTGCGGATGCAGTATTTTCCGGACGCAGAGTAATGCTTCTTTCACCACGGTCGGTAAAGGTGTACATTTCTTTTTCTACGACGTCGGTAGTTTCGCCAATGCCACGTAAAAACAGCTCTGTATGTTCAAATACGGGAGTTCTGATTTCTTTGTAGCCATACTGAGCGCAAATTTTGCGCATAGTTTCTTCAAGGTACCGCCATGCCGTAACATCCGTAGGCATGATATCCTTAGTACCTCTCGGTGCCGTTGTCAGCATGCTTATTCCTCCTATTCTTCAAATAGCAGCCTCCGCTTTTCAGCCAGCTGCTGTAGGTTACTTGTATAAGTAAATATATTTTTCGGCATATTTAGCTTGTGTAGATGGTGACCATCTGCCTGGGGCACCTTGGTCGCAGAGGAAGGTCCAATTCCAATCACGATATGTCTTTCCTCCATCATCTGCACATTATAAATACTTTCCGTTCCCGGTAAAGCATAGCCGATATTAGCTAAATGACCCAGCATATAGTGCTGGCGGTATAAATAATAGGGTCTCATGCCCAAGTTCCTGGCAGTTTCCATGCCCTTCAGTACCATTGTGGAGGCACTGGCAGGTGGCAGGCCGATATGGGAGCCGAAAAGTGCGGCATCCTTTTTTAGCGTCAGGGTATGTACAGTTAAATTTTGGGGTGCCAATTGGCCGATTCCCTCCAGGGAAGCAAGGATATCCTCCTCAGTTTCACCGGGTAAGCCGATAATCAGGTCCGTGTTAATGACGGGAATACTGCTAGCTAAGGCCTGTTCGTAGGCCCGATAGAAATCGGCTACGGTATGACGTCGACCAATGACCTGGAGTGTCTTATCATGGAGGGTCTGAGGATTGACGCTCATACGCGTTACACCTACGGCTTCCATGGCAGCCAGCTTACCGGTAGTAAAACAGTCCGGCCTGCCCGCTTCTACGGTAAATTCCCTGATACTGGGCAGATGTAGGTACTTATCCGCTAAATGCAATAGCCTGGTAAAGGCTGTTTCACTTAAACTGGTAGGTGTACCGCCTCCAATATACAAGGAAGTTACATTCAAGCTATACATACTTAACAATTTTACCACATTTTTGATATCTTGTTCAATGAAATTTAAAAAGTTTTGTTGAGATTCTTCATCTTTAGGTACAATTCCTGAAGGAAAGGAACAATAAGTGCATTTTGTAGGGCAAAAAGGAATACCGATATAGATACCTGCTTCCTTATTTTGGTCAGGCAGCAGCTGCTTCTGCAATCGACAGATGGAGGTGAGCAGCTGTCCCTGTTCTAAAGGCAGCAGGTACTGCTTTTGTAGATAAGCAGGCAGATCGCTAAAGGCTACTCCCCCATCCACCAGCTTATGAGCCAGCTTACCAGGACGGACACCTGTTAAAATACCCCAGGGCAGTTCCAGCCTAAGTCCGGTCTGCTGAGTTAGGACCTCCAGCACGGCCAGCTTTACACAGCGGCTGAACTCTCCAGTGACTGCCTCCGATACCGGGTAGGGCTTGCTGATTAGGGTAGTGTGAGAAGAGCTGAGGCTTGCTCTTATTCCCTGCTCATCATCAAGAAGCTTGAGCAGATATTCTCCCTCTGCCGCAGGATAAAATGCGAATAACGCGGCCATATCATTTATGGACCGCGTTACATCATAGGCCAGAGAATGGTGTAGGGTAAAGCTGTGCTGCATTATGGCTGCACCTCCTCTTTCTTCTCTTCCAGCTTCTCATTCGCATGCCACAGCTCCTTATACAAGACACGGTACACAGCAGCTACAGGTACGGCAAAAAGCATACCCAGGATACCAAAGAGCTTGGCACCAATCAGCAGGCTGATAATGAGAATAACGGGATGTAAATTTATTTTTCGTCCCATAACTTCGGGCATAATCCAGTGGCTATCTATCTGATAGAAGACCAGATAGAAAAGAGCTACATGTAGGGCATCCGTTGAGGATTGGCCGTAGGCGATAAAAATCGCAGGTACCGCACCAATCATGGGGCCTACCAGAGGAATTGTTTCGGCTAATAAGGCTAAAAAGCCCAAAACCAGGGGGAACTGTACACCCAGAGACATCGTACCGATGGTAATACAGAAGCCGGCAATCAGGCTCAGCTTACCCAGACCGGAGATATAGGCACTGATATTATAGCCGATTTCATCCAGCACATGGGCCACCTGGGGTTGAGCGTCATAATTAAAAAGATTAATGAACATGGAGCGCAGCTGGCGCCAGTCCCTAATGAAATAAAAGGACATAAATGGTACTACAATCAGACCAATCAGGTTAGTTACAACATCCATACTGGAAGCCAATAGCTTACGCAGAAGGTCATTAACAAAGCCCATGGACCAGCTTAAAATATCCTCCAGTAGCATGCTGAAATTAGAGGGCAGCTGGGGAATGCCACCCTGGCTGAGGAAGGTATCCAGGTTTGCTTCCTTGGCATGGAGGAAAACCTTGGGCATTTTAACCAGCAGCTCGTTTATCTGTCCAAAAAGCGGCAATACCAGTAGTCCTACGGCGATGACCAGCATCATACAAAAGCCTATCAGGGCCAGGACGATGGCGAAAACGCGGGAGGGGTGTATGGTTCCCTGCCCTACGCTGACCTTGGTAATGGCATTAACCACCGGATAAAGAGCAAAAGCCAGAAAAATAGCTAGGATGATGGGCAGTAGGAAGGCTGCTAGCTGGTACATGATATAGGAGATTAATGCTGTTATCAGAAGTTTAAAACTTGTACTTTTTCTTATAATCGGCCAATATTTAAGCATGATTTACTGCAGAAAGGGATTTCTGCGTCTTTCCCACCCAACTGTTGTGTCCGGTCCATGACCGGGTAATAAATGGACATCATCCTCCATGGTGAGAATTTTATCCTTCAGACCCTGAATTAACTGCTTGTAATTACCACCGGGAAAATCCGTACGACCGATGGACTCACTGAAAATAGAATCACCACAGAAAACTACGTCCTCATGTCTAATGCATACACCACCAGGAGTATGACCGGGTGTTGCATAAATAGTAAAGTCCATGCCGGCTACAGTGACGACCTCTCCTTCGTGGAAGAAAAAGTCCGGCTTGCAGCTTTTAAAAACAGTATTCATAAACATTGCCAAATTGCTACGGGGATTGGTTAGCATGGGCGCATCAGCCTCACTGACGTACACAGGTACACCGGTTGCCTCCTTAACCTCAGTTAGACCACCAATGTGGTCGCTATGGCCGTGGGTCAGGAAAATAGCTTTGACAGAAATGCCCAGTTTTTCCACCAGCTCCATAATTCTTTCCGGTTCTGCACCAGGATCGATAATTACACCTTCGTGCAGAGCATCATTAACTGCAATATAGCAATTAGTACCCAACATGCCTACTTCTAATTTGTATACCTTCATAGGACCTCCTAAAATATTTTTCTACTATCTAATAAAATGGTTACTGGGCCATTATTAACCAGGCTGACCAGCATATGTGCTTGAAAAACCCCTGTTTCAACGGTTAAGCCCTGCTCCCGGCAATGCTCGACAAAACGTTCATAATAGCTGGTAGCAATTTCCGGTGCTGCTGCTTCTGCAAAATAAGGACGCTTTCCCTTACGACAGTCGCCGAAAAGGGTGAATTGGGAAACAGCTAGAATACTGCCCCCCACGTCCTGGATGGATAAATTCATCTTACCAGCCTCATCTTCAAAAATACGCAGGCCACAGACCTTATCTACAATATATTTTAAATCCTTATCCGTATCACCCTCGGCTACGCCTAGGAGTACCAGCAGGCCCTTTTCGATACGACCTGTCAGCTCCCCCTCCACTGTAACCTGGGCACGGTCAACACGCTGCACTACAGCTCTCATTTTCTACCCCCAATGGATCCGGAAATAATTCTTTCTACGTTATAAACGCCCTTGATACGGCGAATTCTATTCATCAGATAATCCAACTGCTCCAGGGTGGCAATGTCCAGACCGATATTCATGGAGCAAACCTTATTTTTATCCACTCCGCAATTTAGGGAATAGATATTTAATTTCGCTTCGCTGGTAACCGTCATTACATCACTCATAATATTAGGACGGTCAGTAGATGTTACCAAGATATGCACCTTATAGACAGAATCCAGGCTCACATCCCAGGAAACATCGATGAGGCGGCCTCGCTCGGCAGGGTTATTGCTGAGAATGTTGGGACAGTCAGTACGATGGACGGACACACCGCTACCACGGGTAACGTAGCCTACGACCGGGTCACCGGGAATGGGATTACAGCAGCGGGCCAGCTTGACCATGATGCCGTCCTCACCCTTAACCAGAATACCATGACTAGTTTTAGCCTTGGATTTACGAGGCTTCAGCTCTGCTAAAAGGGCTGACAGGTTCTTAGTCGTATTCTGCCGCTGCTCTTTTTTATAAATATCCACCAGCTTGGACATTACGGCGCTTAGAGTAACACCACCATAACCCAGGGCAGCCAAAAGGTTTTCATCGGAGTCGATGCGCATTCTGGCACCGACCTCCTTCAACTTTTCAGGCTTGGTCATCATTTTGGCATCGTAGCCCAGGCGTTTAACCTCTTTTTCCAGCATTTCACGACCTTTGATGATATTTTCTTCCCTGCGTTCCTTCTTAAACCAGCTCTTAATTTTATTACGAGTGTCGGAAGAGCCAGCTATGTTCAGCCAGTCACGGCTGGGACCACTGGCCTGCTTGGAGGTGATAACCTCGACGATATCGCCGTTCTTCAGTTTGGCATCCAGGGGAACGATACGGCCATTAACTTTGGCACCAACACAGCGGTTACCTACTGCTGTATGGATACGGTAGGCAAAGTCAATGGGCACGGAGCCTACGGGCAGGTCGATGACGTCGCCACGAGGGGTGAAGACAAAGACCTCGTCGGCAAAAATGTCCATTTTGACCGTGTTGACAAAGTCGCGGGTATCATTCATATCCTTATGCCATTCCAGCAGCTGACGGAGCCAGGAGAGCTTAGCATCAAAGCATTTATCACTACTGCTGCCGCTAGCCGGCTTGCTGTTGCCACTTTCCTTATAACGCCAGTGGGCAGCAACACCATATTCGGAAATGCGGTGCATTTCAAAGGTACGGATTTGGATTTCCAGGGGCTGACCACCGGTGGAAAGAACCGTGGTATGGAGGGACTGGTACATATTGGATTTAGGCACGGCTACATAGTCCTTAAAGCGGCCCGGAATGGGACGCCACATGCTATGTACGATACCCAGGGTGCCATAGCAGTCCTTAACCGTGTCTACCAGCACACGGATGGCCAGTAAATCGTAAATTTCACTTAATTCCTTATGGTCGCGCAGCATTTTTTTATGAATACTGTAGAAATTTTTGGGACGACCCTGGATTTCACAGCGGATGCCGGCTTTTTCCAGGCTACTGCGCATGATATCCATGGCCTGGTTGATCAGGTCCTCGCGTTCACGACGTTTGATTTTAACCTGCTCTACCAGATTATAATAAATCTCCGGCTCCATATACCGGAAGGCCAGGTCCTCCAGCTCCCATTTAATGGTATAAATACCTAGACGATGGGCCAGAGGTGCATAAATTTCCAGAGTTTCACGAGAAATAGACTGCTGCTTATGGGGCGGCATATATTTCATGGTGCGCATATTATGTAATCGGTCAGCCAGCTTGATTAAAACTACACGTATATCCCTAGCCATGGCCAAGAACATTTTGCGGTAGTTTTCCATCTGCCGGTCTTCTTTGGAGATATATTCTATTTTACCTAATTTGGTTACGCCGTCCACCAAATTGGCAACAGTTTCACCGAAGCGTTCCTTAATATTCTCCAGTGTATATTCCGTATCCTCAACTACGTCATGTAAAAAGGCCGCAGCCAAGGTTTTTTCATCCATCTGTAGCTGGGCAAGAATACCGGCCACGCCAACGGGATGAATAATATAGGGCTCACCAGATTTTCTCTGTTGCTTAGCATGGGCTTCTTTGGCTAAGTCATAGGCCTTATGGATAAAGGCCATCTGTTCCTCATCCAGATAGGCCTTGGCCATCTCATCAAATTCTTCTATTTTTGTAATATTACCTGTTGCAGGCATATCCTTCCACTCCCATCCTCACTTATAGCCCTAGTAGAATCTCCTGCTGGGTTAAGCGTAAATTTTCTTCTGCAAGCCTTAGCGTTTCTTTGCTTTCCATCTGCAGCCTGCAATATAGAGGTGATTCCTCCAGGCTACGCCTTCTAATCGTTCCTAGAGTAATCCGGGCTTCATCCAGATGGATAAAGCCCAATTCTTCCATAATAAGCAGGGCATTATTACTTACATAGGCCGCTTCCTCCTGAAGAAAGGCGGCTCTATCAACACTTCCCTGCTGCAGGCGTCGTTTAAGCTTCTGGTAGGCTACGGCCAGTACCTCTCGTGTGGGGTGTGTCAGGGCCAGGCTATTTGCCATCCGTGTACAATCATCGTTATTGTATAATAGGATAATTTTTTGTACACAGGGAGACAGCTCCTTCACAACGCTGCGAATGGATTGCTGAGGCAAATCGTAACAGATTGCGACAGGTGAGTCAATAACTTCACCATATTTTAACAAATGTACAGGCTTCTCCAATTGCTCCTGGGGTAAGGTCTGCACATCATTTACATAAAGGGTCACCTTGTTTTCGGTGCGTGCCCAAGCTCGTACTGCTTCCAGCTTGCCGGCTTTTTCCCGACGATAGTCCCCCAGCTGTAGCTGGGGACGCAATGATAGGCCGTGTAGCTGTACGGAAACTTCGTTTCGCCACTGGTTGATGCGGGGACTAAAGGCGATATCCAGGGACATGCCGTCATAGAGGAAGGGCAGAAGATTGGCCTTATTCCACATTAAGCCCTTGTAGCCCCCTCCCTGCTGCTCAATAAAGAACTGCAGGTGATTCTTTTCCTTGCCGATGGCCCGTGGACAACGGAGCTTAGCATTCTGAAAAGCAAAAACAGGTGCCGGATTATCACAGCCGAAGGGCTCCAGCAGGCTAAGCTCCTGTAAATCGCGTACCTTGATTACTGTATTTTTCGGTAGCAGGCTATCAATTACCTGGATGGGTAAATAGTCATCTTCCTGTAAATGCTCACGCACATAGGCTTGGAAGCGCTGCTTAAATTCTGGCAGCTTATCTGCGGGGAGGGTCAGGCCTGCAGCCTGATGATGGCCACCAAATTGAGTAAGGATATCCGCCTCCGCTGCAATAGCCTCATACAGGTTAAGCGCCGGTATACTACGGCAGCTGCCCTTCGCCATCCCCTCTTCGTTGATGCTGATGAGGATGGTGGGCAGGTTGTACTTATCCACCAGACGGGAGGCTACTATACCGATAACCCCCTGATGCCAGCCCTTGGAGGCCAGAACGATGGCTGTGTCAATATGCTCCTCCTGGGCCAAAAGTTCCTCGGCCTCCTCCTGAATCTGCTTACTGATTTCCTGACGGAGACTATTTTCTCTGTTCAGCTCCTCCGCAATAGTCTTAGCCTTGTCCTTATCTTGGGTAATGAACAGCTCCACTGCCAGCTGGGCATGTTCTAAACGACCGGAGGCGTTAAGCCTGGGCGCCAGACCAAAGCCGATGTTTTCTGAGGTAATAGCGTCCTTCTGACAGCCACTGCCTTCAATCAAGGTCTGAAGACCTACTAAACGGGTGGAGGCCATGGCCTTTAAGCCACGACGTACCAGCTCCCTATTTTCTCCTATCAGGGGAACTATATCCGCTACCGTTCCCAGTGCTACCAACTCCGTCAGCTCCTCCCAGTAGAGGTGCTTACCGGTACGACGCTGTTCCAAAGCCTGGCACAGCTTAAAGGCTACACCTACCCCGCTCAGTACCTTAAAGGGATACTGGCAGTCTTCCTGCTTGGGATTAATGATGGCATAGGCCTGGGGCAGTACAGGTGGTACAGTATGGTGGTCCGTAATAATAATATCCATCCCCTGAGGCGCGTGGGCTACCTCCTGGACACCACTAATACCACAGTCAACTGTAGCCACTAGGGTTGTTCCACTATCATAAATTGTTTTTAAAGCTTCATCGTTGAGCCCGTAGCCCTCATTATCCCGTTTGGGAATGTAGGTACTGACATCGGCTCCACAACGTTGTAAATAAATATAAAGTAAAGAAGAGGCTGTAATACCATCCACATCATAATCACCATAAACGGTAATCTTTTCACCGTGGGCCAGTGCTCTTTCAATACGTAGTACGGTTTTATCCATATCCTTGAGCAGATAGGGATCATGGAAGGGTGCTTCGCTACCATAGAGGAATTCCTTGATAGCTGCTTCCGTAGTCATGCCTCTCTCCCAGAGAATACCCGTTACTAAGGGAGAGATACCCAGTTTTTGTGCCAGAATCTGGACCTTCTCCTTATTATAGCCTTGCAGCTGCCATTTTTTTGCCTTCCCAATCATGGTTATACCTCTGCCTTAGATTTATTGATTTTATCTGCAGGCGGTACAGTACCATCATGGAACTGCTGGTTATGCATCAGCATTTTATTTTGTTCTTCCAGCTTCTTGATTTCATTTTCCAAGGTCGTAATTTGTTCATGCAGCTTTTTACCCTGGAGATAATGGGTTGCCTTCTGCTTGAGCATATAGCAGGTTGCTACTAATAATCCCATCAGGAAGGAACCAAGAATAACCATCACCAGGGAGGTATTAAAGCTGAAGATAAAAAAATTAAGAGAAACCCCTACTGCATTTTGAATAGCAAAAAGGGCTACACCAATACTAATAATAATTGTTAAAATTAAAAAGGGCATCTAACCAACTCCTTCACAGTGAATTTTGCTAACATTTTAACTTTCTATATTCGTGACATATAAATAAAATTCCTGCCAAAAATCTAGGAATTTGTAAACTATTGTGAGATATTTATAGTATATATTTTATTATATGCTAAACCCAAAAATAAGGACTATATATCCATAAAAATATTGCGAAAAAGTCAAAAATTTTTCATAACTTATTGATATAATAATATTAATTAATATACAAGGAGGTATATCTAATGAAAAAGTTATTAGGCTTAGCAGCTCTGTTATTAGCTGTAAATACAACAGCTTTTGCAGCAGTTACTACCACAGAAGAAAATTATAGCTTAGAGATGAAATATCCTGTTGTTGAATTGGCCAATCAGGCTGCCGCTGACAGAATCAATTCCTACTATGCTAAGGATGCTGAAAAATTTAGAAAGGAAGTTTACAAGGCCAGTCATAGCCAGGCTGCTACCAATTATGAGGTTAAATATGAGGATGACAACTATTTAGCTGTAGCTACTACCTACTGGCATTATGATCATGGCGCTGCTCATGGTATTTTCTTTACAGATGCCAAGGTATTTGACAAGGAAACCGGTAAGGCTCTGCCCCTGAAGCACTTCTTGCCTAAGGTTCCCAGCGCTAAGGTTTTAGACCAGGCTATTCGTGAGGGTAAGCTCCCATTCTATTCTGTTAATAATCCGAAGCCCCTGGAGCAGACCAGCTTCTTTGGCCTGAAGTATATTAGCGATAGCTATTTTATCGATAAGGATAATAATGTTTATCTGCTCTATGCTCCCTATGACTTGTCTTCCTATGCAGCAGGTACTACCATGGTAAAATTAAACCCGGAAATTGTTGCTAATCTGGAAGCAAAATAAAAAATTATAACCAAATAAGAACAACCCTTAGTTCTGTTGTAACAGAGCTAAGGGTTAATTTTTTGCCTAAAATTTTTCCTATGGAAGCATTTAGTGCGGAAGCCTAATTTTTCTTCCACAATTTTCCTAAGATAGGAGAAAACAGGGATAAAACTGCGGCAGCCAGGAAGAACAGGCAGATGGGACGGGTATAGAAAATACTAAAGCTGCCATCACTCATAATTAAGGAGCCAACAAAATTTTGTTCTGCCATACTACCTAGGATGATGCCGATGATGATGGCGGACATGGAAAAGCCCAGCTTGTTCAAAACATAGCCGATGCAGCCGGAAACAACCATCAGATAAACATCGTTTAAGGAGTTATGGTAGGAAAAGGTGCCGACAAAGGTCATCATAGTAATAATGGGCAATAAAATATACATGGGTACATTGACAACCTTGGCAAAGAGCTTAATCAGAAAAAAGCCCATCAGACCCATGACCAGATTGGCCAGGAGCAGACCGATGAAAATAGCGTACACATCGGGAGCCTTTTCCAAGAAAAGTAAGGGACCGGGCTGTAGTCCCTGGACCATTAGGGCACCCATCATAATGGCAGTAGCACCATCTCCTGGAATTCCCAAAGTTAATACGGGAATAAAGGCACCACCGGAAACAGCATTATTACCTGCTTCAGGAGCACAGACGCCCTCCGGCTCACCAGTGCCGAATTTGTCACCATTTTTAGACCAGCGCTTAGCCTGATCATAGGAAACAAAGGAAGCGATATCACCGCCCGTACCGGGAATACAGCCGATAAAGGTACCAATGGCTGAGGAACGGAGCAAGGTGCCAAAAACACGCTTTATATCCGCCCAGACGGGAAGCACACGGTCAATGACTACATTGACCTCCCCACGTTCATTATGGTAATAATCCTCAATACTGCTCAATACCTGGGTAAAGGCGAAAACGCCGATCAGAATAGGAATGAAGGAAACACCGCCTAGAAGATAGGTAGTATCCAAGGTGAAGCGGATAGTGCCGCTCATATCATCAATACCTACGGTAGCAAGGAAGAGGCCAAAAAGACCGCCCATAATGCCCTTGATAACGCTACCTGAAGAAACACTGGTAATAATGCTTAAACCAAAAATCGCCAGCGCAAAATATTCGGGCTTGGAAAACTGTAATGCGATTTTTGCCAGCTGGGGTGCCAGCAGAATCAGGCAGATAGTACTGAAAACGCCGCCAAAGGTACTAGCCATAGTGGACAGGCCCAGCGCACGACCGGGCTGCTTCAGCTTAGTGGCCATGGGATAGCCGTCCAGCGTAGTAGCTACGGAAGCCGGAGTACCGGGAGTTTTAAGAAGGATGGCAGAAATACTGCCACCATAGATAGCACCACAATAAATACCCAGTAGCATTAAAATACCGCCGATACCCTGAAAGCTGAATGCCAGGGGAAAAAGTAAGGCCAGACCCATATTAACACTCAGGCCGGGCATACAGCCAAAGGCAATACCCACAGCTACGCCAAAAAGCAGGCCCAGCAGGTTGAGGGGTACGAAAATCATTTGTAAAGCAGCAAGAATATCAACCATATTCCCACCTCCTATTCTAAGAAAATAGATTCAGGCATTTGTGTATTCAAAAGCATACCAAAGACTAGATAGATAAAAGCAAGTGTGCCTACGGTAGTCATGGCCATGACCTTTTTATCATGATAATCCATCAGCTGCATAACTAAAGGAATAACGACCGCGGAAGCAATGTAAAAGCCTAATAAATTAATCAGAATGCAAAAAAGCACCATCAGGCCCATCATCAGATAAACCCTCTTGTTGGCCGCCAAGGTTAAAGCCACCAGCTGGCGTTCCAAGGAATCCCGCTTAAGTACGGAATAGCCTAGGAGCAGTATGGCGCCGAGGAAAATACCCATTCCCAGACTAAAGGGCCAAAAGCCGGGGCCAGGACCATTTTCTGTAAAGGCCAGGGGAAATTCACTGGCAGCCAGCATAATTAAGCCACCGACCAGGATTCCGCTGATGCTCACTAGATAATTACACAACTTCATACTTTGCATTTTTTAAACCTCATTTTTAATATCACTTAAATTAGAAAATAAGCTACAAGTATAGCCTTATTATTGTAACAGATTTTACGCTTTTTGTCATTAAAACTTCGTTCTTTCTTAAATAAAATAAGAAAAGCTGACGGTTATAACCGTCAGCCTATTTAAAAGTGAACAAAATTTTGCAGGAGCATAAAAGCTGCCGTACCCGCAATAATGGAAAGAATCATATTTCTTCGCCAGGCCTGGGTCAGGATAACCACGGCAGAAGCAGTCAGCTCGTAAAAGCCATGGGGCGCTACGAAAAGATTTACATCCTTCAGGCAGTAGATAACTAGCATGCCCATTACTGCACCGGGCAGTACCTTGCCCAAATAGACGATAGTATCAGGCAGCTTATCCTTAGCCTTAAGGATAAGAAAGGGAAAGCCGCGGAGAAAATAGGTGCCCAGGCTCATCACTGTAATAATTAAAAGTGCATCCACTGTACTAAGCATGGTCCACCACCTCCTGGGGTTCTAAATACTTACGCAGGCCTAAGAGGGTCACAGTTAAGATTAACATAGCAGGAATTAGGAAAAGTTCCCTCCCCCACAGATAACGAGAGACCAGAGTAATAGTAAGACCCAAAATAGCGGAGACACGCTCCTGACTACTGAGAAACTGCTCTGTAAAGGCCGCCACGAAGAGAGCCGTCATGGAAAAGCCCACGCCAGATGTATCAAAGGGCAGGGCTGCACCGGCCAAATTGCCTAGCACGCCGCCAATAATCCAGTAGGACTGGTTGAAAAGAGAAACCCAGAAGTAAAAGGCATGCCTATCCTCCTCAGCAATATCGTACTCGGCGGAGAGAAGGGCGTAGGTTTCGTCGGTTAGAGCGAAGGCCAGGTAGGGCTTCAGCTTGCCGGAGCCACTGTATTTACCAATCATAGAAAGACTATAAAATAAATGCCGCCCATTAATCATTAGGGTGGTCAGTAAGGTCATAATTAGGCTGGCCGGAGCAGCTAGTAGAGACACGCCTACATATTGGAGAGTACCGGCATAGATGGTCACGCTCATTAGTAGAGCCCAGCCCACTCCATAACCAGCATTTAAAAGCATAATGCCAAAGCCAAAGCCCATGATAACGTAGCCCACTAACACAGGGAGGGACGTCACCCATGCAGCTTTAATTACTTTAGAGTTCATAAAATGGCCTCCTTCATTGGGAATAGTTTCTACTATTGTAACACAACGTGGCTAAAAAGCAAATCTAATTAATAAAATGTAAAGTAGGTGTTGCTAATTGTGGAGTAAGTATACCATTTTTAACAAAACAGGAGCATTGCAAATTTTTTGAGCCTGCTAAAATACACTGGTAGTGGAAGCTGTTACTAACACTTAGCTTCCCTTGGGGGGAATGTGTCGGCGTAGCTGACTGTAAGTGGATGAATTTCTGTACCTACGATTTTATTGGTTATTGGGCAAAAAATGCCGCCAGGATATCCTGACGGCGTAAAAATATCAAATATTATTTTCTCTGTGGTCAGCTATAGCAAGGTCCAGTATTCTCCTAACGTCCTCTTCTGCTTTAAAAAGCTTGACGAATTTAACATGAATCCTCACATCTGACGCACTGTAGGTCACTTCTTGAACTTCATTTTTCGTAGCTGGGTAAATCAATGTAACATTTCCTGCCTCATACTTGCACATATAGGCGTACATTTGATACATATCACTTTGCTTGATACCATAGTTTTTCTTCGTTTTATCTAAAATCTTCCATTTAGTATCCATCACCCAGGTCTTTTGACCCTCGACTTTATCTTTACCTCTGATAACAATATCAGGCCTTATCTCAAAGCTGTTTTGAGGTTTCTCCACTAAATGGTATTTCTTATCCTGCAGAGAAACATCGTATTTATCGCTATCTGCCATCTCTTGCATCAGCTTGCCGACATAGGCTTCAAAAAGCTCCTGCATGGAGAACAACACACTGGGAGTCTGCTGCTTGCCAGCCCAGGGAGTAATGCTCTTCTGCTCCAGAAAGATTTTACACCAGTCCAAAGTTAGCACGTAGGTTTCCATGCCCCTGCCGCCAACACAAGCTGCGAAATCCTTGGCGTAATTTGTCGACTCCTCCACCCCTTCAAAGTAGCCTAGAAGTTGCTGGATGGTTGTAGAATTGGTGCAGCGATAGAGATATTGTAAGCTCGCCTTAATCAGCTTGTTCTCGGCACGATTCACGGAAAACTGATCATATTGCACATAGTTTCTTTCTTTATGCAGTAAATTATGCTTAAGCTGTTGAGCGAACAACATTTTACCCTTAAAGAAATTGCAATTCTCCTCTACAGAAAGATAACTACTCTTAAGACCACGCTTGACTATTTTAGTAACCTCCTCAAGGAAACGAGTAATGAAAACATCTAAAATAGTCATCTTCTTACAATCGATACTAGCTAAATTCAAGCATTTAAAGTCGTTGGTACGCAGAGTCTTCAGCATGGTCAGGACAAGCTTTCTATTTTGGGCAACCTCATCCTCATCGTTAACATTGAGACAGGTCTTTGGAAGTATCTCAATATAGTCTCCATTAGGAAGAGTAATGACACCTACATAGTTTTGTACAGTGAGTACCCTACCCACAGTTTTTCGATTGCCTAAGCTATAAATATCAGGAATATCCTTATCCTTAGCTTTTTGCTTATAGCCAATCAAAAAGTCTTCTAGCTGCTTGAAGGTAGCCCTAGGCAAAGGAATACAGCCTTCAGCCTCTTTACCCTCTTCGATGAAGGACTTGAACTCAGCTATTTGATAGAGCTTTTTCATGATTCAGTGCCTTCGCTTTTGGACTTTAAGATATGCTTATAAGCATTGATGTTTTTAAAAGCCTTATCATTAATATGATAAACCTTATGTTTATCTGTTTCTACTTCTTCAAAATCGATTTTACCAAAAAGATCACTTGCTTTTTTTGACATTGCTGTAACAAATTGGAGGTTACTTTCCTTTACCTTATTATCCCCTAATACCAAACGAATCTTTTCGTAATCATCATAAAAGTACTCCTGTAACAGAGGAATAATTTTATTCTTGAAAATATCTGCTAAAGTATCTACAGTACGAGATTTATCTAAAGGCATGAAATATGCATGACCAATCGTATGCTCACGGTCATAAAGGAACTCGATTTTCTCATCTACTTATAGAAAACACCCCTCCAGGTGGAATTACTCCAACCTCAAGGGGTGTCAAATTATGCTATTATCTTGACATTGCGACAGTTACTCAAGGTTGATGTAAGCAGCCTACAGCATCTGCTCTACAGCGATTGCAATGGCACATCTGCCTCAGGTACTGCCCACATTCCTGGCGTAGCTCCTGTAGCCTTTCCCTACTAATTTCCTGCTTATCCCCAAATTTACTACCTGCCACGGGCAACATGGGTATGATGTTCATTACCTCGCAGCCCAAATCCGCTACAGTACGGGCTACCTGGGGGATATGCTCCAGGTTGACATCCTCGATGGCTACGCAGTTGATTTTTATGGTGACTCCCAGCTGGTTCATCAGTCTTATACCCTTCAGCTGCTGGCTCAGTAAAAGCTCGGCAGCCTGTAGTCCTTCGTAACGCACCCCCTGGTAATCTACATAGTCATAAATTAGCGCTCCTACCCTAGGGTCCACCGCATTAACTGTCACTGTTAGATAAGTAACACCCAGGTCCACCAGCTCTGCCGCATAGTGAGGCAAAAGCAAACCATTGGTGGAGAGACAGAAGAAGACCTTGTCGTCCACCTCTCTTAGCTGTCTCAGTGTTGCTGAGGTAGTCTGCCAATTAGCCAGGGCATCCCCCGGGCCTGCAATACCTGCGACCACCAGACGTGGCACCCTAGCCTGCATTTTCTGATACCAGCGAACAGCTGTTTTGGTATTCATAACCTTCGCCACTACGCCAGGTCTACTCTCATTAACACAGCTAAATTTACGTAGGCAATAATTACACTGGATATTGCAGGCAGGTGCTACGGGTAAATGAATTCGGCCATAGCTATTGCAGCTTTCGGCAAAACAGGGATGAATTTCCTCCCTCATCGTGGATCACCACAGCCCCTAAGGCTGGCATAATTGCCCTCCCGCTTATAGGGTAGCTGCAGGGCTCCATTGATGATTTTTTCCAGCAGACGGCCTGTGCCCTCCACGCCTAAAAGACTATCACGGGTAAGGCAGAGCTCATCCAGAAAGGGATAATTATAGCGAATCAGGGGCAGCTGGAATTTTTCTGCAAAATACTGGTCATAGGAGGAGCCAAAGATAAGGGTGGGGCCATTCTTTTTAATGGCGGCCTCCACCTGATCCAGATCTCCCTCATTATTTAAAGCACTGACTACAATATTTAGGCCTACCTCATCCTCTAAAAATCTTTCCATGCCACCAAAATGAGCCTTATCTCCGATGAGTGCCACAGGCATGTAGTAGAGGGAAGTGAGGAAGCCGGCAGCCTTACGTACAATTTGCTGACCTTCCTCCTCCACCCTTTGCTTTTTAGCCGAAAAGTCCACATCCAGCAGCTCCTCTAAACGCTCCAGAAAACTGAGAGTACCCTGAATACCATAGGGATAGTCCAGCTTGGCATAGGGAACGCCATAGTCCTGCTCCAGCTGCTGAGCCAAACCCTCACCATAGCCAAAGATGATGCTCAAGCTGGCCTGGGGCATGGCTGATATCTCCTCAGTAGTACAACGGCTGGTGGAGCAGATAAGCCTTACCTGGTTCCATAAAAGCTCTTGGAGTACCCTTAGGTCATTATCCACATAGGGGTCATCACTGCAAAGGCCAATAATATTAATACTGGGCTCCTTAGTCCGCTTACCTGGGCGCAGAAAGTGGCCCAGGGTAGTAAAGGCCTGCTCCACGCCCTGGTCAAAGGTCCTAGCATAGCCCGGCACAGCCACATGCAGCAGGGTCTTCTTCGTCTCTACCCCGCTAAGGACACCCTCCACGTCGTCACCAATCATATTGGGGACACAGCCGCTAAGGATAAAAACTGCCCTCGCCTGAGGATAGAGCTCTTCAATATTTTTTAAGGCCTTGGTAACCAATCCGTCACCACCGCCAATAACATTTTCTTCATAAACTACCGTGGAAGCCTGACGAATATTATAGGGCTTCTGAAAATGATGGAGGGCCATAGTGCCCCAATTACAACCAATTACGGAATGCTGTAGGATAACCGCATCCTGTATACCAAGAAAAACCTTGTTCGCACCATAAAGTGCACATCCGGACATGGGCTTCATTTGCGTCTCAACCTCCACATTCTACTGTACATCTCTCGGGAAGCACGGGTATTTTCGTCACTATCCTCCGTGGGATAATAAAGTGGATCATATTCTAAGCGCTTGAGGAGTAGATGGCTACCAATAACTCTACCCATACGGATTTTAGTGGCGGTATCCTCCATCAGCTCCAGCAGACTAGTAAAATCAAAAACAGGCGTGTCGATAAAGGAGGGAATAATGGGCTTACCCAGACCATTATAGCGGGGATTGGAGCCACAAATAATAAAATCGCTGAGCTCCGCTGCCTGTTGCAGCTCCTCCTGGGTAGGATTAATGCGTACCTCTGCCTGACAGCCGATCTGCTCCATGCATTGGTAAATCTTCTGTTCCATCAGCTCCATGGTTTTGGCATCTAGCCCTGTCTCCGCCTGAAAACGAGGATTGAGAATTAAGCAGACCTGGGTAATGGGCATGCCATAATCCTGATGATAGGCCTTTAAATATTCAGGTAGACCATCCAAGCCACCGGCAATAAGGCAGAATTTATAACGACTGAACTCGGCCCTAAGCTCCTGGTAACGGCGGCTAATTCGCGCCTCCTCCAGGTCCAGCACCTGCTCCACCTGGGAGGCGATGTCCAGCTTTTTACCAATTTCAAGATAAAAATCCCTAATGCCCTGGAGTCCATGCCATTCATACATATTGGCTACATGGAGAAAATCCGTACCAAAGCGTTCCTCCATAGTCAGCGCCCATTTCTTACGCCGTACAATATTCAGCTGAGCTCTAGGCGCAGTGCGTATTTGCTCCAAAGTAGCGGCAGGCAAAAAGGTGTTCACCCTAAGGCTCATTTTTTCTAAAAGCTCCTTCACCCTGCGGAGCTTCACATCAGCCATATAGCCCCAGATAAAGGACTCCACATTAATAGTCAGAGGCTGAACCTGCTGGGGCTCCATAACCTTATTCACAAGGGCGTCCATAACCTCTACATAGCCACAGCCAGGATAGATTGCATTGGGAGAGCACCGTGTATTAACCCCCTGCTGAGCCTTCTCCTTTAGGAATTTAGCTCGGTTGGCCTTATCCATATGGGAGAATACCTGGGATTTAACCACAACAATTTTAGCTTGTACTTGGGACTGGATATCCAGAGCAATTCCCTCCAGGTCGTCGTTGATAATATCGGAAACAACTGTAGGTAGAATAAAGATAAGCTCTGGCTTCTGCCTTTTGTCCACCTCGAGAAGTGTTTTTCTTAGCTTAGCCTCTGCACCAAAAATAACATCCTGATCCTGAAAATTAACACTAACTATATCGTAAAAGGGGGTATTTCTAGAACGTGCTGAGGTACGATAGCCATAGGCACAGCCCTTGGGTCCATACATAATGGTAGCCGTATTAGCTACCTCCTGAATGGCTGCTAAATTACCAGCCAGCTTACCATTTACGCCAAAGCGATGTACCATGGCTGATGGATGCACTCCCATATAGGTCTGGTCGCGATAATAATCCTGCATTTTACTTCTCCCTTCACCTGTGCTAGTATTCTATTCCTTTAAGCGTCCCCGCTCCATAAAAAGACTACGGTCGCACATCCATTTAATAATTTCCTTATCGTGGGCAATAAAGAGATAGGATAAATGCTCCAGTGCCTGAATTTTCTTCAATAGATGTAGAATCTGCGCCTGCACGGATATATCCAGCATGGAGGTAGGCTCATCTAGAATCAACAGCTTGGGCTTGAGCAGTAAAGCTCGGGCAATACTTAAACGCTGGATTTCCCCGCCACTTACCTGATGCGGATAACGGCTAAGCAAAGTCCAGTTCAGCTTGACCAGACCCAGTGCCTGCTCCAGGGTTTCCTCTGTATAGGGTCTCTGGAAGATTTTTAAGGGCTCGATAAAGCTGGCCCCCAGTGTAAGCATGGGGTCAAAAAAGCTTTCCGGTCGTTGGGAAATAAATTGTACCTTGCCTCTAAAGGGCTTTAATTTATTATTACTGTAGTCAGTTATATCCTCATTTTCGAAAAGAATGCGACCGCTATCGCATTTTATGAGCCGGAGCAAAATGCGGGCTAAGGTGCTTTTGCCACAGCCGCTGGCGCCCATCAGCCCCACTACCTCATTTTCACCTATGGTGATGCTGCACTGGTCCAGCACCTTGATTGTTTCGCCACTACTGCGGTCCAGATAATATTTGCTGATATTTTCACCCTTGAGCATAACGGAAGCACCTCACTTGTGTTTGGCCCACCTGATAAACGGGGGGAATTTCTTCTAGACAGCGCTGCTGGCAGTAGGGACAACGGGGAGCAAATTTGCAGCCCTCCAGCTTATCCGTAGGTGCAGGCGCAGAGCCGGCCATGGTCTGAAAGCCGTTTTCCGGTAAGGAGGCTAAGAAAGCCTGGGTATAGGGATGGAGGGGCTGGGTAAAAATTTGTCGGCCTGCTTCCACAATCTGTCCTGAATACATGACGGCAATACTATCACATACCTGGCGGGCCAGGTTCAAATCATGGGTAATAATCATCATGCCACATTGTCCCTGCTCCTTGATTTTAAGAAGATTTTCGTAAACAACGCTACAAACCTGCTCGTCCAGGCCCTTGGTAGGCTCATCGGCTAAAATCCATTTGGGCTGACCACAGCAGCTCATAGCACAGAGAACACGCTGCTGCATACCGCCGGACAGCTCGTGAGGATAGGCTTGCAAAACTTTATCCACTGCCTCCAGACCGAAAAAGTGCAGCCAGGATTTTTTTATAGCATCATCGGCATCATGCTGTCCCAAGGCCGCCAGAATGTCATTAAACTGCTTACCGATTTTGCGGCTGGGATGGAGAGCTTCTCCAGGATTTTGTGGGACAATGCCAAATTCCTTACCATAGAATTGGGCAATAGCCTGGGAATTATTAATTACATCCACCTTCTGGTAAATAATCTCCCCTCTCTGCTCCACATAATCCGGCAGGATATTAAGCAGTGCCTGGCCTAAAATAGACTTGCCGCAGCCGCTTTCTCCAATAATAGCGGTCATCTCTCCCCAGTGAAAGGTAATATTGATGCCGTCCACTGCTCGTACATAGCCCTGCTCTACTGGGAAATATACATATAAATTCTTAATCTGAATATCATTTGCTGCTACCATTTGCGCACCTCGTTGTAACGGGAATCCAAACGATTCCGCATGCTATCACCAATAATATTAATGGAGTAAATCAACATAAAGATGCAGGTACCGGGAACTAGAATTAAATGCGGTGAGCTGCGGTAATATAGGATGGCGTCATTAATCATTACGCTCCAGTCAGGCGTAGGCGGCTGTACACCCAAGCCCAAGAAGCTTAGACCGGCTACGGAAAGAATGCCACGTCCTACACGGATAGTGAAAAGCACCAGCATTTTATTGACGATATTGGGCATAATATGATAACTCAGCAGACGCCAGTCACTACAGCCTAGGCAGCGTAATCCTTCCACAAAGGGTTCCTCCTTTAGCTGCAGGACCTCGGCACGGACGATACGTGAAAAGCCTGCCCAGGAGGTAATAACCAAAGCAAGGATTAAGCTTTCGATACTGGCACCTAAAATACCGGCTATGGCCACCATAAAGCAACTGCCGGGAATCCCCTGGAAAATATTGCTGAGCACGGTAAAGCACAAGTCCACCTTACCACCATAAAAGCCACAGAGCAGGCCAATGGTAAGTCCCGCTCCCAGGGAGAGGACTGCTGCTACCACAGAAAGCAGGATGGAGGCTCTGCCGCCGTAAAGGATGCGACTGAACATATCCCTGCCCAGGGCATCCGTACCAAAGAAATGCTGCCAGGACATTCCCTGGAGGCGTACGGCCATATTGGGTTCAAAGGGATTATGGGTAGCCAGAAGTGGTGCCAAAAGGCTGGCACCTAAAATTATTACTAATACCGCGAGGGCAAAATATAATTGTAAATTTGCTTTCTTCATCTTATTCACCTAGTTTAACCTTGGGATTGAGATAGGCAATCATAATATCCACGGCTATTTGCACCAGAACCAGGGTCCAGCCGCAAATCAGCACATAGCCCTGCAATACGGGATAGTCACGGTAGCTGATGGCTTCCATGGCCATACTGCCGATGCCGGGAATAGCGAAAATATTTTCGGCAATAATACTTCCTCCCAGACAGCTGGCGAAATAGTTACCCAGCATAGCAATGACGGGAATGATGGCATTGGGTAAAGCATAGCAGAAGACCAGCTTGCACCTGCTGATACCACGGACCTTGGCAATCAGAAAGTACTGCTTGCCAAATTCACTGAGCAGCGCACCACGCATAAAACGGCAGATAGTGCCCATGGAAGCAAAGGAAATGACAAAGGCCGGCAGAATAAAGTGGACGATGGTATCCGCTCCGCTGGTGGGCAGCAGACGTAAATTTTCGCAGAAAATGAGGATTAGCACCAATGCCAGCCAAAAGCTAGGCACGGCCAGCATTACATTGGTAAGATTTTTTACCAGCTGGTCGAAAAAGCTATCCCGATAAACAGCACAAATTATACCTAGGCAAATGCCACCCACCCCGGCAAAAAGCAGAGCCAGGACGGCTACCTCGATAGTAGTTGGTAAATAGAGTAAAATATCCGGCAGGATTTCACGTCCAGAAATATAGCTGCTTCCTAAATCTCCTTGAAGAACACCCAACATCCAGCTGGCATAACGAAGCCAGAGGGGTCGGTCCAGACCTAGCTCCGTCCTTACCTCCGCCAGCTGTTCCTCCGTTGGTGCATAAAAGCCATCCCTATCCAGAACGAATTCTGCTGGATCACCGGGAGAAATAACTCCTAGAATAAAGGATAATAGGCTGATGCCAAGCATGACGGGAAGAGCAGTTAAAATTCTTTGATAAATATATTTCAGCATTAGTCCACCCACTCAATCTCCGCTAAATTAATACCATAAATTAGCGCATCATAATTTTTTAAATGCCTACTATGGGCTACGACGCTTTTATCATTAAAAAGTGGAACCACCGGCTGCTCCTGCACGGAAATTTCCTGCAGACGGTCGTAAATGGCTCTTCTTTTATCCTCATCCTCAATAAACTGGACCTCGGTCATCAGTTGAATAACCTCTGCATTTCGATAGTGGGAGCTGCTGGTAGCGTTACGGGATCCATCGGGCATCATAAAGGTATAAAAAATACCATAGGGGTCGCCGTTAGCCAGGCCCTGCTGTACACGGGCAATACCATATTCTCCATGTCGGAGCAACCCCATCATCGTTGCATATTCCTGGGATTTAATGGTTACGTCCAGACCGATATCCTTCAGCCAGTAGGCAATCAGCTCAGCCTCACCCTTTTGTAGGGTTTCCCCACCATTAATGCAATAAGTAATCTGACAGCGCTTACCCTGGAGAACCTCGGCTGCGAGCCTTTGTGCCTTTGCCAGGTTATATTCTACGGGAATATCCTTGTAATAGGGACTGGTATAATTTAAAACATTGGAGGTAGGCACGGCATAATTCAGATACATTGCCTGAACCAGATTATCACGATTAATAGCTAGGCTGACGGCCTGACGCATCCGCACGTCATTAAAAGGAAATTTGCTGCCATTGAGATGCAGGAAACGGATCATGCTGGATTTATTACTGGAAATAGCAAAACGGTCATCCTTCTTAATTTCTTCTGCCAGGAAAGGAGGAATGGCATTAATATCCAACACGCCCATAACCTCACCTGCTTTTAAGGCGGCGTAGCGGACATCCGCATTGGGAATATTGCGGATGATAAAGCAGGGAATCTTCCCTTTTTTACCATAATAGCCTTCAAAGCGTTCTAATTTAACGTATTTACCTAGCACGTTTTCTGTAATCTTGTAGGGCCCGGTACCAATTGCAAAGCCGTTAAAATTACCCTCGGCATCAAAGCATTCTGGAGCAAAAACGGGACTGCCGAAATTTATCATTTTGTAGAGCTGGTTAATGGAAGGCTTGGCAAATACTAGACGAATGGTGTAATCGTCCAAGGCTTCGTATTTAATGATGGAGGGATAGTAGGATTCTAGGCGCATGCCGTAAAAATAAGAGCTTTTGTAGCCTATTTTCATGCGGTCAAAGTTTTTTAGGACGGAATCTGCCGTAAAATGAGTACCGTTATGAAAATTCACATCTTGACGTAGTTTAAAAATCCATTCCCGACCGCCATCATGCATTTCCCAGCTGGTCGCTAGGCCGGGAGCAGGTCGTCCGTCAGGACCTCTGGTAATTAGGGATTCCCAAACTCCCAAAATTTTACTGCAATAGTAGGCATCCTTGGGCCCTGGTGCTAGAGGGCGGAAGGCAGCTAAATTAACCTGACTACTGTTATTTACCGTATGCTCCGCTACCGTAGTAGCCTGCTGTTCCTGACCACAACCGGTCAGTACGCTGGCCAGTAGCAGTAGCAGGAGGAAAATCTTTTTCATATGTATACCTCAGAAATAAAATAAGGATCTTTGTAAAGCCTTGCTAACAGATTTTGCAAAAGTCCTTATTAATAAACCTTTTACTGGTGGCTCCTCTTGGAGCTCTATAGATGTAGAAAAAAGTCCTACGCCACCACCATGGTGGTAGCGCTAGGACTAGAAAGTATTATTTAAATTTTAAATATCAAAGCTTGCGGAAACCATGAAGGTGCGGGGGTTATTTAGGAGTACGCCACTACCATGGGAGGTCCAGAAATTTTTATCAGTTACATTATAGCACATAGCGGTTAAGCTTACTGGCATATGGAAGAGTTCGGTGCGATAGTTAACACCTAAATCATAGGTGGTGTAGGAAGGCACAGTTAACTGTTCGTCACAAATCTTGGAAGAAGCATTGTAGAGGACACGACCGATAACGCTAAAGTCTTCGTCAGCTTCGTATTCCAGGGTTGCTACAGCATTCCAATCAGAAACACCACCGACAACCATGCCATCACGCAAGCCGTTTTGAGTTTTGTTTTGTTCAGCGTCCAAATACATTAAGCCACCCATGAAGCTCCATTTGGGAGCGAATTTGCCGTTTACGGAAAGCTCTACGCCCTTGTATTCCTGTTCGCCGTCCTGCAGGTAGTAAAGGTCCTCACCCTTCTTAACCTCGAAGTTGTTAGCTTGAGTGATTTCAAAAATACCTAAGCTAGTCATAATACCCTTGTTAGTATATTTAATGCCGATTTCATTTTGCTTGGTCTTAGCAGGATCCAGAATATCACCTTCGTTTTCATATTTTGAGCCAACGATTTCGCCCTTATCGAAATTCTCGGAATGGCTACCATATAAGGAAACGTGTTCATCCGGACGATAAACTACACCATAGGTAGGGCATACTGCGGAGCTCTTAATTTCGCTAGTAACGGCACCGGTATTCTTATTAAAGGATCTACTTACATTTTCATGTTTATGCACGCCAACCATTACCTGAGCCTTACCCATAACCATGGTATCAGCGATGGATGCGCCCCAGTAGAAGTTCTTGTTTTTCAAGACCTCGGTCAGATCCGGTTTCCAGAAGCCCTCAACATGAATGCCCTCGTAGATGTTACCGGAAGCATTACCCATCTGACCAATGAAGTAATCCTTAGCGCCACTGCTCTTGTACCAAGCCTTTTCCAAAGCCATGGACAGGTTATGGTCGATATTGCCAGTTTTCAATTCACCATGCATACCGACCTGTGCAAAGCGGTTTTCAGTATGAGTGCTGGTGGAGAAAATAGTATTCCATTTAGAGGAAGCGGGACCGATATCGCCTTTATCATTAATAATGGAGAAGCGGCTGCCCTTACCGGTAATATTTTTGTTCAGCTTATTGTCGTTCAAGCCGGCATTAGCAAACCATTTCCACCCGTCAGCAAATTCATGCTCGTGGTTCAAGGTAATGAAAGCACCTTCGGCTTCCTTTTCCATGCCATCAAAGCCCAAATCCTTATCTGCATCGGGAGCATCCGGCAATTTAGTGACAATATTGCCCTTAGCGTCCGCTTTGCCTACATTGGAAAAACCGAACCAACGCATGCCACCCTTTACATTATGCTTACGGTAACCAGTAGCGATATTAGTGGTGTGCTTTTCAGTAGTATAGTCGATATTAGCAGAAATGCCTTGAGATTCAATTTCATGATTATCAATAGCAGTTTCGCCATTCAGATATTCAGTATTAATACGTACGCCCCAAGTGTCATCATGACCGAAGCGACGACCAATATCAAAGTATTCGCCTAAGGAATCCTTACCGGTGAAGACTTGCTTATAGCTGGTAACAGGCACTTTGCCAGCCTTCTTAGTAACGAAGTTAACGATACCACCTGCAGTACTGGTTTCGTAGGTGCAGGGTACACCGGTCAAACCACTATTAGGACCGGAAATGAATTGGATATCACTAATAGCAAAGGTGGGCGCATTGAACTGGGTCATCATGCCAGGAATGCCATTTAAGTAATAGGAGGTACCGGTGGATTTTAAGCCACGGATGGAAATATCATTATGCAAAGTAGTACCTTCCACACGTACGGCAGGGTTATTTACTAAAACATTTTGCAAGGGTTGGTTAGGACCACCAAATTTTTCAATAGTCTTGGAGCTCAAATTAACCTGGCTAAAGGGAGTATCCATAATGTCTTTATCACCTAAGAGACCCAGGGTACTCTTTTGGCTAACAAAGCCACCAGGAAGCAGGTCTTTTTCGCCTTCAATAACAATTTCGTTCAGCTCATGATTCATAGACTTTTCTGCTTGTACATCAGCTACGAAGCCAACACTGGCAACGGCACAGAGCAGACTAGCTGTCAGTGCTTTTTTCTTACTCAACATAAAATACACCTCTGAAATTATATTTTTTATTCCTCCGACCGAGCTTTCCGAGTTTCGCGTGTCCGAAGAAATAAAAGCTGGATTATTGTGTTATAGGATATTTAAGTGCATAAAAAGCACTCACCACGCATAGGCATAGAGGTGCATAGGTTGCATCATGCATCTTCTGTCCATCGCAGTTTTGTATTAGAACAAATTAGGACGGTATTCTGGCTTGGCTTCACTGCCTATTTCGCCTTCCCAGTTTCCCAGTGGCCTTGTGAAATAAGCTCTGCCTTACAGCGGCGGGACCGCATCGGATTTACACCGATTTATCTATCAATTACTACTATAAGCCTAATTTATTATCATATTTTGATATTGATATTATATGTATAATTTACATCAATTTTAGCATTTATCGTCAAGAAGATGAAGCATTTTCGGCTTCATAGAAGAGGATAACCGTTCTGTAGTTTAAAGAAAATCCAAGTATTCTTAGGATTAAAGCACATTTCTACCCTTTTCTTTTTCTAGGGATAGTCAAGGTTCATCACTTATAAAAAGAGAGACATCTCGGATTTCTTTCAGAAATATATATGTACTTATTAGATATCAAAGGATGCAGAAAGCATAACTGTTCTCGGTGCGCCAAGAGCTACGGAAGTACCTCTGGAGATCCAGTAATCCTTACCAAAGACGTTATAGCACATTGCGCGTAAGGTTACCGGAGTTTCGCCCAAATGAGTTGCGTGCTTAAACCCCAGGTCAAAGGTTACGAAAGCAGGAGCGGTAACACCATTATCGTTTACATGGGCAGAGCTGGTATAGTTTATTTTAGCCAAAGCATTATTTTGGGTATCTACGGCATATTCTACAGCAAAGGTTGCATTCCAGTGCGGAGTACCGGTGGTGTAGCGGCCTTCTTTAGCTTCATTGCCGGCAGCCAGTTTTTCACGTTTACCATTTAAGTACATGAAGCCACCCATCAGGTTAACCTTTTCAGAAACCTTACCAGTCAGGTAATATTCAAAGCCCTTGAAGCGGTTTTCACCCTCTTGGGTGTAAAAATAGCCTTCCTCCTTGCTGCCGTCAGCGTTGATGAGGGAGCCTTTTTCCTTGATATAGCTTGCCTGGTTCATATCAAAAACAGCAAAGCTGTGCAGAACGTTAGCATTTTCGTATTTCACACCGATTTCGTATTGATGGTTTTTAATAGGTTCCAGAATTTCTTTGGCATTCAGGTAATCGCCACCAACCTCTACGGGTCTAGTAAAGGATTCAGCATAGCTGGTGTAAATGGAAAGGTTATCTTCCGGAGCATAAGCTACTGCAAAGGACGGATTCAGGCAGTCCTTGCTATATTTGTGACCGGAGGAGGAAATCTTTTCAGTATCCTTGTACTGTAAAGCACCGTAAACAGAAGCTTTACCAAATTCAGCACGGTCAGCCAAAGTCATAGCATAGGCATTTTCTTCACCAAAGCCGACACTGGAAAGATGACCTGCATAAATGGGTTCACCAGTTATTTCAATACCATCCCACAGGTTGCCTTCAAAATGAGCACCGGCACTATTATTTTTGGAGCCGGTATTAACTGCCTTGCTCTTATATTTGAAGTAGTCAACAGCAAAGGACAGGGTATTTTTCAGGTTATCGCTTTCGTATGTGTTCATAATGCCCATCTGACCATAGAAGCTCTTGCTTTCGGATTTATAATCACGGAAGGCACCGGAAAGCACACCATCATCACCTAAGTTTAAGGAACCGGTATGGGGATCAAGCTTATGTTCTGTATAGTAGCCGTAGCCTAAGTTAGCAAAAGCATCCCAGGAATCGCTCAATTTCTGGTTATGGTTGATAGTCATCAGATAACCATGATTTTCTTTAATCTGGTCTTCAAAGCTCAAATTTTTAGAACCATCAACAGCGTCTACCAGATGACCTTGGGTAATGCTGTTGGCTCTTAACCAACGTTGACCACCTTGGATTTCCCAGTCGAAATAACCGCCAAAGATATTAGTGGTAGCATGGTCGCCCTTACGGTCAATGTTCACATAAATGCTCTTATCCTTAACATTAGCGTCATCGATGGATAATTCGCCATCCTCATGATGTGCGTTAACACGTACACCCCATTCACCATCACCAAAGCGATGACCTAAGTCAATATCTTCAGTTAAGGTATCATGGCCGGAGAATTTTTGAGTATAGCGAATCAAATCTGCTGCACCAGCTTTTTTGGTAGTTGCATTAAGCAGACCTGCGGGAGCGTCAGTGCCATTGGTACCATTGTTGGAGAAGGAAGCACCGTTTAAAACAGTGTTCGGACCGGAGATGATATCAACACTTTCCAGGGTATAAGCAGGAATACTTCTAGTTTGGTTGAACAGGTTAGGAATGCCATTTAAATAATAATGAGCAGCGTTCATGTTTACGCCACGCATGCTAAAGTCAGTGTACATGGGAGAGGGGCTGCCTACGCGGATGGACGGGTTGCTGGAAAGCACACCATTCAAGGGTTGGTTAGGATCAGCAAAGTTCTCGATAGTATTTTGAGAATAATTTCTTTGGGTAAAGGGTACCTCAATAACAGGAATATCACCTAAGATACCTACCCTATTGCTAGCTACCATCATGCCGCCAGGAAGTAAATCCTTTTGGCCTTCAACAACAACTTCATCCATGTTATGCTTCATGGTTTCTGCATTAACATCGGCTTCAAAGCCTAAGCTGGTACATGCACAGAGCACTGCCATAGCCAATGCGCCTTTTTTCTTCATCATAGAAAACACCTCTAAAATATATTTTTTTATTCCCCACACTTCTTTCCTAGTTATGAGCGCGGTGGAAGCTAAAAGCTACTACAGATGGTATCATCGGATGTTAGTGTAAAAAAACACCCTTCCTGCCAAAATAGGCAGAAGGGTGCACCAAAGCAAATTTCTACACTTTCCTGTCCATCGCAGTTAGCATGTAATAAAAAATTAAGCAGTTCTTCTGGCTCTGCGTCATCGCTTGCTCCGTCTTCCCGGCTTCCCAGTGACATAGTGGAGTCTGCTCAGCATTACAGCGGCGGGACCGCATCGGCTTTTACCGATTTATCTTTTAAGCAGTTTTACCTGCACTTAATTTTATTTATTTGATTTTTCTTTTACACATAAGCTATCTTATTACAGTGTGATTGTAACAAGTTTAACAAAAACTGTCAAGCTATTCTATTGCTAATAATTTTAAAGAAGATATTATCTGCTCTAAAAATTGTTTTAACTTAATGAGAGCTAAGTGCGTACTTTTCTCTTTTTCCTATAGCTATAGGTTAAATAGCATGGATTAATTTTAATTATTAGATAAAAACGATTATCTTTGATAGGTATTTAAACAGCAGTTACCTCTAAAATGACTATTTAAGTTTAATGCATGGCGACATAAGTTCATATACCGGGCAGCTCCTTGCGCAGCTGGATATTTTTATAGCCCTCCTGGATGATGATTTTACCAAGCGTATCAGAAACAAGTAGCAGAACTGCACCTAAGAGCCCGGTAAAGGGTAAATAAAAGCGGTGGTTATTACCTATGATAAAGCGGGCCATATGGGGCGCAATTAATCCGACAAAGCCGATAATACCGGTAAAGCTGATAATCGTGGAGGTCATCAAGACCGTAAGCAGACCGGCAATGGTCCTAATTTTTTCTGGATTGATACCCAGGCTCCGCAGCATCTCATCATTATTAGTAGCTATGGCATTGAGGGGCAGACAATAAAGCATCATAAGCAACCCACCTAGGAAAACGATTATCATGGTCAAGCCCACCCCTTCCCAATTAGCACGATTAAAGGAGCCGAAGGTCCATTGGACCACCGCTTCCAGATTGTGCTCCTTGGCAAAAATTCAATGGTTGCCGTCATCGCACTAAATAAATAGTTAAGGGCAATACCGACTAGGATTAAAGAGTTGGGAGTAATCCCTATCTTTTTTGAAACACCATATACGATCAGGCCATAAAAGCACTGGAGATAATATCCAGCTCACTACGAAAGAAGAATCCCTGACCAAATACAATGCAGACAGAAGCACCTAGGGCTGCTGCCGAGGAAATACCCAAAGTAAAGGGACTAACCAGATAGTTACGGGTAATGGACTGCATCGCAGCACCGGAAAGGGCTAGACCGATACCTGCAAGAATGGCCAGCAGAATCCTTGGCATGCGCAGCAGGAGAATAATCTTATTAACGTCTACATGCTCCCCCTCGTTGAGAGTACTGACAAAATATTTCTCTATGGCAATAAAGATCTACTCCCACCCCACTCCTTCCATACCGATGGTAGTGAAGGAGTAGCCTAAAATAAGCGTAAACAGCAGTAAGGTTATAATATAAAGATATTTACGTTTTTGCTGCTGTCGGTAATATACCTGTAAATATTCCATCCACCAAGCCTCCTTAGGACTAACTATTTTTCACGCTTGCACTATTATTCAGAGTAACTAAAGCAAGCTCCAGCCTAGTCAGTAGCACCGAAGCTGTAGGAATGCTTTAGCATCAAATACAAAAAGAAAGGCGCTCCCACCATGGAAATCAGCATACCAATGGGCAGCTCGGAGTTTGGCATAACGACGCGACAGAGAGTATCTGCCCAAAGCATGAAGATTGCGCCGAATAGAGCGGATGTAGGAATCAAGGCCTTATGATCCGTACCCAACAGCATGCGCATAATATGAGGAATGATTAATCCTACAAAGCCAATCATTCCGGCAGCATATACGGCAAAGCCTACGATGATGGAACTGACGATTAAATACCTTTGTTTGTATCCATTAATATTATAGCCCAGGGTAATGGCGGATTCATCCCCTAAAAGCATCAGGTTGAGAATACGGGCCTGGGACCAGAAAAAAGCTATGCAGATGCATATTAAAGGAAAAATCAAAGCAATAGTACTCCATTTGGCCCCGGCCATACTACCCATCATCCAATATGTAATGGAATGCATACCCTCCACATTACTGGAGGTATAAATAATAAAGTTGGAAAAGGCAGAGCAAATAGCACTAAGGACCAGACCGGAAAGAAGTAGCTTAATGGAGGTAGCCTGTCCCCCAATATTAGCAACTAGGAGTACCAACATGGATACGGTAAAGGCACCTAAAAAAGCAGCAATACCAATGAAATTCTCTCCTAAAGTCACCCCTACACCCAAAAGAATGGCTGATGTAGAACCCAGGGAAGCACCGGAGGAAACGCCTAAAATATAGGGGTCTGCCAAGGGATTCTTCACAATGGCCTGCATGATAATACCGGAAATAGCTAAGCCTGCGCCAATACAGATGGCCAGCACAATACGGGGCAGACGTAAAATCCACACAATATCGTGAATCGGATCTACGGTACCGTAAATAAAGGCCTCTTCCATAAAGAACTCATTGACTACAGTCTTGATAATCACCCAGGGAGACAGGTCCGCTGCTCCCACTAATAGGGCCATAACGCTGGACGCCAAAAGAACCACCAGCAGTAGCCCGATAATAATTTGTAATTTTATTCTTTTGAACATCTTTTCACACTTTCTATTGACTAGCACTGTACAAATCCGGATACATCCCCTCAGCTACACGGCGAATGCCTTCATCCAGACGGGTTGCACTATAGTTAACGGCATATAGGGGTAGTACATACACACGATGCTGCTTAACTGCCTTCATGCTTTGTAGGGCACGGTCGTCTAGAACCTTAGTGGCCAAGTTACCTAAATTATGGTATTCCCATTCTGTACCCACTACGAAAATAATCTCCGGATCCAGCTCGATTAAATGTTCTGCCCCGATGAAGGTATCTGTAGGCAAGCGTAGCTGACCATTCAGGGTAGTGACAATATCTGCTTGTAGAGAATTGGCACCCCAATTTTTAATCTTACTGCCCATGAACTGTATAATCATTACTTGGGGCTTGCGCTCCGGGTCTACCTTTTCTAGTACATAGTCAATCTCCCGCTGGATATTACCTATAACCTGCTCAGCTCTAGATTCCACATGGAAAATTTTACCTAAATCACGAATGAATCTATATTCTTCAGCAATGGTCCTATATGGTACCAAATGGCTGGGCATTTCACTTACATAGGTATTGACATGGCGTTCATGCCAAAAATCTGTACGACCAAGACCTCTTTTACTAAAGGCAGAAGACCAGCAGGTAATGATAAAGTCTGGGTCCATAGTCAGCGCAGTTTCACATTTAAAAAGCCTAAAATCTCTATAGGGAATTTTACGATAGGCCTCCCTGTATTCAGACTTCAAATAGACCTCGTCTGGTAAGCCCAGGGCAGCAACAATTTTATCTTCTAGCCCTAAGGCTAGCATGGTTTCAATAGAGCTTTGCCAAACAGCAATAACTCTTTGAGGTTCCTGATAAAAGGTTTCCTCATAGGGCTGTGAGTTGGAATTGTAGGTCATGACAATTACAAGATAATGGCCGGTATTTTCATTTACACGGCCAGCCTGACCTGTATAAGGTTCTTGTTCAAAGGTTATGAGGCAGAACAAACCTAAAATAATCACCACTATTACTAAAAATCCCACTGTATTTTTCTTCATATAATACCTATTATAGTAAAATGTGACCTGCATAATACAGGTCACATTTACATCATAAAAACAATTTATAAATTATAATTCAAACTCTGCAGAAAGCATGAAAGTTCTGGGGTTGGAAAGGATCAGGTTATCACCGCCAGCCAAAGGTTCCCAATATGCTTTATCAAAAGCATTGTAGAGCATTGCATTAAAGGTAACCGGAGTATTATTAATTTGGGTTCTGTATTTAGCACCCAGGTCTACAGTGAAGTAGGAGGGCAATTTATACATTTCGTTTTTAATGGTGAAGCTACCGCTGTAAATACCTCGAACAATTAAGGACCAGTCTTCATCCGGGCTATATTCTAAAGCAGTTACACCACTCCAACGAGGAATGCCGTTCTTTCTAATGCCATCATATTTGCCACCAGTGGACTTATCAGTCTCAGATTTGGTATAGAGTACACCACCCATAACATTCCATTTTTCGCTCAGTTTGCCAAAGACTGAAAGGTCAAAGCCCTTATAGTCCACTTCACCATCAGTAGTTTTTTGATAAAGGTTTTCCTTGCCTGCTACAGGAATGTCCATAGTATTTTCTTTAACAGTATCAAAAAAGGCTAGGCTAATTGCCAGATTGTTGGTTACATATTTCACACCTATTTCGTCCTGTTTAGTCTTTGTCGGATTCAGGATATCGCCATCGTTAACATATTTGGATCCAGAAACCCTAGATCCCTTGCCGAAGCTTTCAGAGTGGCTAGCATATACGGACAGATTATCATTGGGCTTATAAACCAAAGCGTACAACGGGCTAATGTCGTCAGATTTAGTTATGGTTTTGCCAATGTTAGTAGTCTTATCAGCATTACGCTTATAAGAGGTAATATCCGCTTTTTGTTTAATCAAGCCAGCCATAATATCGAATTTACCTACCTTCATGGTATCCACAAATTTGTAGCTAGTATATTCGGATTTAGAGGAAATAAAGGGAGATACACCGGGAAATTTAGGAATAGAGTTAGGCTCGGAGGTAATACCATCCTGCAAATTACCTTCGATTTTCTCATCCAGCATGTATCTTACAGAGTTATAGCTCTTGCCCCAAAATTTATCAGCAGCTAAAACTAGGTTATGCTCTACCTCACCAGTTTGTACCTTGCCCTTAGTACCGATTTGCAAGGAGCGGTTATCTGCCTTGAAGGGATAGAGCGCGATGAAGTCGTCAAAGCTACCGTCCTTATGGATGGTATAGCGCCAATCACTATTGGAATTATTATAAACATCATAGCGACCATAGCCAGCGTTCACAAAGGCTGACCAATCCTCACTGATTTTTTGTTCGTGATTTAGAGTCATAATCCATTTATCGGCTTGCCATTTCATAGCATCAAAGCCATAATTTTTGTGGATATCTGGAGCCTTGGGAGTAAATCCCAGGTTGGAGTCAAAGGTGAACCATCGTAAGCTGTTCTTCACAGTATCGTCAACATAGCCCATGAGGATATTTGTATTGCTCTTAGCATCCTTATAGTCCACATTAATGAAAATGTTCTTTTGTTCCTTTTCCTCATCAGGTATAGCCGTTTCACCAGATTTATTGAGAGCATTAATGCGTATGCCCCATTTCTTGGAATCGCCAAAGCGATGGCTCATATCGATAGTTTCGGTCATAGCGCCCCTACCGGAGAAGGTTACGCCCACCTTGGCCAAATCGTTTTCAGGAGCCTTAGCGGATACCATATTAACAAAGCCGCCTGCAGATTCGGAAGAGGTGGCAACATTGGTGGTCATAGCCGGACCAGCAGTTACATCTACACGACCGACATAGTTAATGGGAGTAGATCCTTGAGCAAAAAGTCCGGGAATACCATTCAAATAAATTTGATAGCCATTGAGGTTCATACCACGAATGGAGAAATCGTCATAGAAGTTGGTACCGGTGCTTCTAACAGAGGGGTTGTTAGCTAAAACACTGGTCAGAGGCTGAGTAGGGTCGCTGAAGGCCTTAATGGTCTTTTCGGTAAAGGAGACTACAGTAAAGGGAGTGTCCTGGACACTTTGTACACCCATTACACCATTGCTGTAGGCATCATTAATATTACCACCAGCCATGGGCTGGGGAGTTCTAGCGCCTTCAATAATAACTTCATTCATATCGTGTTTCATTGCTGCTTCTGCACTTACGTTAGCAACATAACTGACGCTGGCAACGGCACAGAGCAGACCTGCTGCCATTACTTTTTTCTTACTATTATCCATTAGTACAACACCTCATAACTATATTTTTTATTTTTCTGACCGAGCGGACCGAGTTTCGCGTGTCAAAAAAAGTAAAGGCTGCCTTTATGTATTTTATCCAAAAAGAAAAGCACTTTTCTGCAAATAAGCAGAAAAGTGCCTGTAAAACTCTACATACTTCCCTGTCCATCGCAGTTCATAAGTATCAACAATCTAGGCAGGTCTTCTGGCTCAGCATCCTCGTTAACTCCGTCTTCCCAGTTTCCCAGTGACCTTATGGAGCAACTCAGCTTAACAGCAGCGGGACTGCATCGGATTTACACCGATTTCCCTTTTAAGTAAATCTCTTTACACCTAAATGATTGTATTTAATTTTTATATGTCTATTGATTATCAACAATTTACAGGCAGATTTTACCAATTTATTATAAATATGTCAAGTGTGTGAAATTAATTTGGAAATTTTATCTCATTATAATTTTTCATAATAGCAGTGAATATCTTTTATAATTAAATCAAATATAGCATTTTTCTTGTATTTTTATGATTTATTTCTTTTAACTAAATATATTGCCTAATTTTTTTGAAATTATGTTCTAATATTTTAGAAGGACTTATTGTTTCTATTCTTTGCTTATTTAATTAAATAAATAGTAAATTTGCTAAGCTTACTTAATAATATTCATTAGTGTATTTAGTGTATTTTTGCATATTGGAAATATATGCTATTAAGGGTATTGTTTTTTCTTGAAGATAATGCTACACTAGAAGTACTATAATTTTGTGTCACATGTGTAACACAAATACGCAAATGATTTATTTTAGGAGGCTTATCTATGAGCGCAATTCAAGAAACAGTTATGTACTTCCAAAAGGGTGGCCTAGTAATGTGGCCGCTGCTTTTTCTCTCCATTGCGGTAGTCGCAATTTCCATTGAAAGATTTCTTTATTACAAAATGACAGATTCCGGCAATAAATTTGCCAGCGAATATCGTGCTAAAATTACTGCTGAGGGTATTAGTGTTGCCCAAGAGTTTGCAAAAGCTAACTCCGGTGAATGTGCACGTATTGTTGCTGAAGCTGGTGCCTTAAAGGGAGATAAAGAATATCGTCAAAGCTATATGCAGACTCAGGCTGGTCTTTATATGGCTAATCTTCGTGATAAGCTGGACTATTTGAGCATTATCGTTACTATGTCCCCGTTGTTGGGCCTTTTAGGTACCATCGTAGGTATGATTGGTGCTTTCAGTATTTTTAATCTGGAAGCTGGTGCACCTATGGCTATTACCGGTGGTATCGGTGAAGCTTTGATTGCTACCGCGACCGGCTTGTGCGTAGCAATTTTATCCCTCTGCGCTCACTCCTACTTCTCTCATCGTATGGATAATATCATTACTAACATGGAAGAATGCTTCTCTGCTCTGCTGGAGGCTGAAACAAGAGGTGCAAAATAAATGAATTTACGTAATGTCAGAGAAAGACAAACACCAGTACTTAATATCATTCCTATGATTGATATTATGTTCTTTCTTCTGGTTTTCTTTATGTTAAGTACTATGTACATGATTGATTTGAAAACCATTCCCGTTAAGCTGCCCCAGGCAACTAATGCACAGATGGATACCAGAACTACCTTTGCTGTTAGCTTAAAGGCAGATGGTTCCATTTATCTGGCAGATGTTCCTATTGATATGCCCTCTCTCATTATGCAGGCTTCTTTGGAACAAAAAAATAATCCTTACTTCGCCATTGTTATCCGCGCAGATAAGGATGTAGATTATGGTCGTGTTATTGAATTAATTGATAAGCTGAAGGGCGCAGGTATCAGCCGCTTTGGCTTGGCAACTGATGGAGCTGGTAAGAAATGAATAGTATAAAACGTCGTAACATCGGCATTTTAGGCTCTTTAGGTATCCATCTGGTAGTCTTCCTTCTCATCGCACTTACGGGACTGCTCAGTTTTTCCCATAGTAAAGAGGATATTGTCGAAATAGCTTTCTTTGGCGGTGGTGGCGGCGGTGGTAACGGCGTCGAGGCAACTACTGACGAACAACAGATTGAGGAAGCCGTTGAAGAACCTGAAACAGCTGAAGAAGATCTTCCAGATGTGGAAGAGACGGCAGTGGAGCCGGATGCTATTCTTGAGCATTCCGATACTGCTGAAAAAACTATTGAACGACCTAAAACTCAGAAAAAAGTACATACCGGTACTGGTACGGGCACCGGTACCGGCCATGGCAGCGGCTCTGGCTCTGGTACAGGTTCCGGTACTGGTAGCGGCGTGGGTAGTGGTCATGGCTCCGGTACAGGTTCCGGTTATGGTGCCGGTAATTCTACTGGTAACCCTGCTATTCCTCCTCGTCTGGTACGTAGTCCTAAAGCGGATTATCCTGCAGCTCAACGCAATGCAGGTATTGAAGGTACTACTGTCCTGCGCCTGCTGGTAAACACTGATGGCGTGGTAGAGGATGTTACCGTTGTTACCTCCTCCGGTTCTTCCGCACTGGATGCTTCCGCAGTGGCAGCCTGCTATAAATGGCGCTTTACTAGTGCTAGAAATGCTGCTAATGCTAAGGTACGCTGCTATATTAACGTACCCATTACCTTCCGTTTACGCGGTTAGGCTAATTTCTCTTAGATTTAGATAAGCTTTTACAAAGAAAAGGTCGAGACTAAACAGTCCCGACCTTTTTTATATTGGGTAAAAAATAAAAGCCCCATTCTAAACGGAAGAATGGGGCTTTTAATATGGAAATTTAAAGTAGCCACGGGGCTCATACCATGGCTACCTTTTGCTTCTGCAGCTAGGGCTCATTCCAGCTTCGGAAGTCTCACTTAAGGAATTACTTTCCCAGACGCATCTTGAAATCTTCGTAGCCAAAATGCGTCAGCTGGTGAAAGTCTCCCTCCCTACTCCAACGCCAAATATTAGGCAGGGGCATACCATTAAAGGTATTGTTTTTGCAGGTGGTGTAAATAGCCATATCTCCAAAGACCAGCAAGTTACCTACGTGTAGCTCCTCCTGGAAGCTATAATCACCAATCACGTCACCAGAAAGGCAGGTCGGACCACCTAAACGGTAGCAATAACCACCCTCCTGCCCTGCTTCCTCACCATAAAGGGGCGGCATATAGGGCATTTCGATAACATCGGGCATATGGCAGGCAGCGGAACCGTCTAAAATAGCAATACGGTAATCATTATTTTCAACAATATCAAGCACCTTAGTCAGGAAGAAGCCTGCATTGAGGGCCACGGCCTCGCCGGGCTCCAAATAAACCTCGACGCCAAATAGATTTTGGGCACGGGTAATGCAGTGCTCCAGCTTTTCCAGATCGTAGCCGGGACGGGTGATATGATGACCGCCACCCATGTTCAACCATTCCATACGGGGCAAAATATCACAGAATTTTTCCGTTAAGGCTTCCAAGGTAGTCTCTAAATCATCCGCATCCTGTTCGCAAAGGGTATGGAAATGCAGTCCATCCAGCAGCTCCAAAAGCTCTTCCGTCATTTCCTTATCCCAAACAGCTCTAGTGACGCCTAAGCGGCTCCCAGGAGCACAGGGATCATAAATAGCGTGTCCCTCCTGGGTGGAGCATTCCGGATTAACTCTCAGACCAATACTTTTACCTGCATCCTTAGCCGCCGGGCCAAATTTAGCCAGCTGATGGATGGAATTGAAAACAATATGGTCCGCATAGGAAAGCAGCTCGCCAAAATCTTCATCGGTATAAGCACCACAGAAAACATGGACCTCACCCTCCGCCAGCTCCTCCCACCCTAAACGGGCTTCATAAAGGCCGCTGGCCTCAGTACCGGCTACATACTTACCTAATAAAGGATAAAAATCATAATTGGAAAAGGCTTTTTGGGCTAAAAGTATTTTGCAGCCCGTCCGCTCCATTACCTGGGCTAAAAGCTGACCATTCTTTTCCAGCTGTGCCTCGCTAAGCACATAGGCAGGAGTGGGAATAGCAGCAAAAAGCTCAGTGGGTGCTTGACCCTGCAGGACTGTAAAGGGCGGGCGCGTTTCTACTACTGCCATCAGTCAACCAGCACCGGATTATGGCTTTCGCTACGGGGCAGACCATATTTATCCAATGCCTCCAGGAACGGATCCGGGTTCATTTCCTCTACAGTGTAGACGCCGGCCTTATTCCATTGACCAGTTAACATCATCAAAGCACCGCACATAGCCGGTACACCGGTGGTGTAGCTGATAGCCTGGCTCTGTACTTCCTTATAGCATTCCTGATGGTCACAAACATTGTAGATGTAGTAGGTCTTGTCCTGACCATCCTTCTTACCGGTGAAAATGCAGCCGATATTAGTTTTACCATGGGTACGGGGGCCTAGGCTAGCAGGATCGGGCAGCAGTGCCTTTAAGAATTGGATGGGTACAATCTCCCTACCCTCAAAGTTAATGGGAGTAGTGGACAGCATGCCGACGTTTTCCAAACATTTCATATGGGTCAAATAGCTTTGGCCAAAGGTCATGAAGAAGCGGATACGCTTAACCTTAGGAATATTCAGGGCCAAGGATTCAATCTCCTCATGGTGGAGCAGGTACATATCCTTATGACCAACGCTGTCAAAATCGTATTCGCGTTTAATGCTCATAGCGGGTACCTCTACCCAATGACCATCCTCCCAGTAGCTGCCCGGTGCAGAAACCTCACGCAGGTTGATTTCGGGGTTGAAGTTGGTAGCAAAGGCATAACCATGGTCACCACCATTGCAGTCCAGAATATCAATGGTATCGATGGTATCAAATTCATGCTTTTTAGCATAAGCACAGTAAGCCTGGGTAACGCCGGGGTCAAAGCCGCAACCCAGCAGAGCCATCAGGCCGGCTTTAGCAAATTTTTCACGATAAGCCCATTGCCAGCTGTAATCAAAATATGCAGAAAAGCCTGCTTCCTGGCAGCGCTTTTCGTAGATGGCACGCCATTCAGGGTCCTCAGTATCCTCGGGCTCATAGTTGGCAGTATCCATGTAGTTTACACCAGCCTCCAGGCAGGCATCCATAATTGTCAGATCCTGATAGGGCAGGGCAATATTCATTACTAGGTCGGGCTGATAGGCCTTAATCAGGGCTACAAGCTCCTCCACCTTATCCGCATCCACATGGGCGGTAGTAATTTTAGTGGTAGTTTTATCCTTTAGGTCAGCAGCTAAAGCATCACATTTAGCTTTAGTACGACTGGCAATGCACATTTCGCTGAAAACTTCACTTACCTGGCAGCATTTTCTGATGGCTACATTAGCTACACCACCACAACCGATTACTAATACTCTACTCATAATGTTCAACTCCTCTAAAAATTTATTTACTCAATGCTAAAAGCAATTCACGTACTACCTTGCAGGCCATGGCAGTGGAAATACCACTGTGGTCCAGCATGGGCGCCAGCTCATTGACATCCGCTCCCACTACTCTCGTCCTGCTGACCAGCAGCAGGGCCTCCAGCAGCTGATTAAAGCTAACACCACCTGCTTCAGGTGTACCGGTACCGGGGAAGCAGGAGGGGTCCAGACAGTCCAGGTCTAAAGTAAAGTACACAGGTACCTGCTTAGCTGTCAGCTCCTCTACTACCTCTTTTAACCCGTCAAAATTAAAGGGATGTAAATCTGTATGCTCCTTGGCAAATTGGAACTCTGCCCTTTCACCGCTACGGATGCAGAACTGGTGAATGCGGCCGTCGCCAATCAGGTCATGGCAGCGACGCAGCACACAGGCATGGCTCAGCTTGGCACCCAGATAATCATCGCGTAAATCCGTATGAGCATCAAAATGAATGATGTGGACATCGGGATATTTTTTCAGAATCGCTCTAAAGGAGCCCAGGGTCACTAAATGCTCACCGCCTAGGAGCAGGGGCAGCTTACCATCCTTTAAGATTTTCTCCGTGCGGGCCTCAATATCTGCCAGTGCAGCCTCGGAGCTGCCAAAGCAGAGCTCCAAATCACCACTGTCAAAATAAGCATAGTCCTCCAAATCCTTATCCTGGTAGGGACTATAGGTTTCAATACCAAAGCTTTCGTGGCGGATAGCCGCAGAGCCGAAGCGAGCACCGGGGCGGAAGCTGGTAGTGGAATCAAAGGGAGCGCCAAAAAGGACAATTTGTGCATCTGCATAAGCAGCATCAGCGCCGATAAAGGTTTCTACGTTCTGGTTCATTTTTCAACTTCCTCCAACATTTTTTCTAAAAAGGCGGGCAGATAAAAGGCGCCCACATGTAATTTAGTCGTATAATACTTAGTCTTCAGATGATGCTTCTTCCAGGCCTCTACATTCAGGTCATCGATGGGATGATATTTTTTGCTGGCAAAGCCAAAGGTCCAGTAGCCTGCCGCATAGGTAGGAATATGGGCCTGATAGATACGGCTGATGGGAAAGGTGCTGACAATACGCTTATGACTACGCTGCATCGCATCTGCATCATGACTATAGAAAGGACTTCCCTGCTGATTAACCATAATACCGTCATCACGCAGGGCATTATAGCAGATTCCGTAGAACTCACGGGTAAAATAGCCCTCGGAGGGACCAAAGGGATCATTGGAATCTACGATAATCAAATCGTACTGCTCCTTGCAGCGACGGATAAAGCGCAGGGCATTATCAAAATAAATATGGACACGGCTATCATCCAGACGACTGGCATTTTCCGGCAGATAGGTCTTGCAGGCCTCCAGTACCTCCGGGTCCATCTCTACTAAATCAATCCGGCGTACCTGGTCATAGCGCACCAGCTCGTGGACTACACCACCATCACCGGCGCCGATGACCAGCACGTCCTGGATATTGGGATGGACGGCCATGGGCACATGGGTAATCATTTCGTCATAAATAAATTCGTCACGCTCGGTCAGCATAACACTGCCGTCCAGCACCAGGACACGGCCAAATTCCGGAGTGTCAAAAATGTCAATCTGCTGGTAATCACTCTTTTTGGAGAATAAATGACGCTTCACACGGATGGAATGCTTCACATCGGGCGCATGAAATTCACTAAACCACATTTCAAAGTTCAATCATTCTACCTCCCAATCTAAAACGTTCAAATGTAAAATATCCGGGTCCTCAGGACCAGTCATGGAGCAGCCCTTCTTTTTGGCATACTCGATATAATCTAAAATAGCACGGGAAATACGTTCACCCGGAGCCAGGATGGGAATACCGGGAGGATAGCACATAACAAATTCACTGCAGACGCGACCCTCGCTCTCCCGCAGTGGTAGGCTCTTTTTCTTAGCATAGAAGGCCTCCTGGGGACTTACAACTACCTCAGGATCAATATATTCCTGATTTAAAAGTCCGGAGGGGTCCTTTTGGAAGCGACGACGTATTTCTGCCAAGGCGCTTACCAGACGCTCCAGCTCCTGATAACGGTCGCCAATGGACAGGTAAGCCAGAATATTACCGATATCGCCAAATTCTATCTGAATATCATAATCATCACGGAGTAGGTCGTAAACCTCAATACCGGCCAGGCCGATTTCCCTGGTATGTACGCTCAGCTTGGTGGGGTCAAAATCGTAAACGGAATTGCCGTTAATTAATTCCTTACCAAAGGCATAGTAGCCACCAATCTCATTAATTTCCTCGCGGGCATATTCAGCCATATCCACTACCTTGGCAAAGACCTCCTTCCCCCGAAGGGCTAGGTTACGACGGCTGATATCCAGGCTGGACATCAAAAGATAGCTGCCGGAGGTGGTCTGGGTCAAATTGATGATTTGGCGGACATAGCCGGCATTCATATTTTCACCACAGAGCAGCAGGCTGGACTGGGTCAGGCTGCCACCACTCTTATGCATGGAAACAGCAGCCATGTCGGCACCGGCGGCCATGGCGGATACGGGCATGCCCTGACCAAAATAAAAATGGGTACCATGGGCCTCATCTGCCAGACAGTACATCCCTGCCTCATGGGCCATACGCACGATGGCGCGCAGGTCGGAGCAGATACCATAGTAGGTAGGATTATTAACTAAAATAGCTACTGCATCGGGATTTTTCTGGATAGCTCTAGCCACCTGCTCTCTTTGCATACCGAGGGAAATACCCAATTGGTGGTCTACCTCGGGATTAACATAGACGGGAATAGCACCACAGAGTACCAGGGCGTTGATTACGCTGCGATGGACATTGCGGGGCAGGATAATCTTATCGCCACGCTTGCAGGTGGAAAGCACCATGGTCTGGACGGAGCTGGTGGTACCGCCCACCATAAGGAAGGCTTCGGCCGCCCCAAAGGCATCCGCTGCCAGGCACTCTGCTTCACGAATTACAGAAATAGGATGACAGAGGTTATCCAGAGGCTTCATGCTATTGACATCAACCTCCACGCACTGCTGTCCTAAAAAGTCGGTTAATTCTGGATTACCACGTCCATGCTTATGACCAGGTACATCGAAGGGTACCACACGCATATGTCTAAATTTTTCCAATGCCTCATAGATGGGGGCTCTCTCCTGATTTAAAACTTCTTCCTTTTCCATACTTCACCTCACAAAAATATAAAAACGCAGGCTGCATCACAACCTGCGTTAACAATCAATATTTAAACTCTCTAGTAAGTTTTTCTTTTCACCCAAACACAGTTACATGCGATTTGAATAAAACAAAAAATCACCAGTAAAGGTTCACAGAGTCTATATAGCAACATTACTTTTACTACTCTTTATTGACCGTTTCACAAGTATGCGTCCGACGCATTGTGGTTATAAAGTAACCAACTTATAAAATTTGAGCTTCTAACTCAATCAACAAATCTGCAAGCCGCAAGATTCGGCAAGGGACCTCTAGCACAATGCTATAACCTACATCAGAGGCGTCCGTAAAACTACTGTCATATGACTCTATGCAAAGACATATTTCTATTTAATTATATAAGATATAAGTTTAACTGTCAAGAAAGTTACGATTATCACTCCGTGCTCCACTGTCTTCCACCCTACCTGTTTAAATGCTTGCCTCTCCCCCGGGCTCAAAATGGAAAATGCCTAAGCAGCTTCCTGGACAAGGATTTTTACAGCTATAAAAAAACTGCCCTACCTCAGGTAGAGCAGTTAATTTTACCTATGTACTTCAGGTCAGCGGCGGTATTATTCGCCAGCCTTTTTACCACGCAGGAAGAGCCACATGGGTCCTGCCAGGAAAATGGAAGTATACGCACCACTGGAGAAGCCTACCAGCATTGCAAAGGAGAAGTTACGAATTGTTTCGCCACCCCATAAGAAAATGGAAACAACGGCAAACAGAGAGGTACCTACAGTGTAGCAGCTACGGGTCATGGTGGACCAGATGCAGCCGTCAATCATATCGGACAGGCTTTCACTACGGCGATGAACCTTTAAGCCCTCACGAATACGGTCGAAAATTACAATGGTACCATTAATGGAATAACCAACAACGGTCAGCAGAGCTGCAACGAAGGAAGAATCCATCTCCACGTGCAGCAGGGAGAAATAGCTCAGGGTTACGCTGACGTCAATAATCAGGGCGATAATCGCCGCAATAGCAAAACGGAATTCAAAACGCATGGTGATGTAGATAATCATCAAAATCCAGGACAGTACAATTGCCATGACAGCCTGCTGAATCAGCTCGCCACCAATGGTTGCACCAACCTGCTCCACTCGTTGGATCTGGTATTCACCCAGCTCCTGCTTCATATCTGCCATAACAGCACGGCGGACGTCCTCTTCGATAACGCCGGTACGGATTAAAACGCCACTGGCACGGTCAGAGCCCTCTACGCTTTCCAGCTGGATAATACTATTGCCCAGCTTATGCTCCTTCAATACGTCACGAACCTCGGAAACGGTAACAGGATTCTTAAAATTCAGGTCCATGATGCTACCACCGGTGAAGTCAATGCCCATATTAAAGCCCTTGATAACCATGGAGCTGAAGCCCACAATCAGGAACAGAATAGTAATGGTAAAGAAAATCTTATAGTTTCTAACAATAGAGAACATTATTTTTGCACCTCCTTGGTAGTATTAAACTTGGAAGTGCTAGTACCGTACATAATCGGATTTTCAGTCAGCTTACTATAAATTAAGAAGCGGAGCAGATACTTGGTAACGGTTACGGCGGTGAACATACTCAAAACAACACCCAAGGCCAGGGTAACAGCAAAGCCTCTAATGGGGCCGGTACCCAGATAAAACAAAACAGCAGCGGCCATCAAGGTAGTGATATTGGAGTCAAAAATAGTGATGATGGCACGGCCGAAGCCTGCATCCATAGCGCTACGAAGGGTCTTGCCATGTCTGATTTCTTCTTTGAAGCGTTCAAAAATCAAAACGTTAGCGTCAACGGCCATGCCCACGGACAGGATGATACCCGCAATACCGGGCAGAGTCAGAACTGCGCCCAGATAACGCATTACTAGGAGCAGGAGCATAACATACAGCAGCAGGGCTACGTCAGCAACAACGCCTGCCAGGCGATAGAACAGCAGCATGAATACGAAAACACCTGCAACGCCGATGCCAAAAGCCTTCATGCTGGCTTCCTTGGAATCCTGACCCAAGGTAGGACCAACGGTACGGTTTTCCAAAACTTCAATTTTAACCGGCAGAGAACCACTGCGGAGCAGGATTGCCAGATGCTCTGCTTCCTCTACGGAATGAGAGCCAGAAATCTGGGCATGGCCACCGGTAATTGCTTCCTGAACTACAGGAGCAGTCAGGACATCACCATCCAGGACGATGGCAATTTGTCTACCGATATTACGAGCGGTAAGGTTGGCAAATTTCTTGCCGCCCTCCTCGTTAAACTCCAGGGCTACGACAGCTTGGCCACCGTTAATAATCTGAGCACGTGCGTCCTTCAAATCACTGCCGGTCAGCACGGTATTACCGTCCATATCCTTAAAGTTCAGCATTGCGGTACGACCCAGCATAGCAATGGCCTTTTCCGGGTCCTTAACACCGGGCAGTTCCACGATGATACGGTCCTTACCCTGTCTTTGGATAACGGGCTCGGTCAAGCCCAATTCATTTACACGACGTTCAATAATCTTCACACTGCGGTTAACGGCGTCATCATCAACCTTCAGCTCCGGGGTATCCACTGCCTGCAAAACAACGTGGGTACCACCCTGCAAGTCCAAGCCCTGCTTAATAGAGTTAGACAACGGCTGGATATAAACACAGAAACCACCGATAATCGCCAGAGCGATTATGATGAATTTTCCTAATTCATTCCATCTCAAAACTATTCCCCCTTATTAATATTATGTTGCCAGCTTATATTTATAATACCGCTTTCAGTTACCAGCTGCGGTACTGGAACATCATAGGCATCTTGGGGCAAGCTTGCTTGTAATAATTGATCATAGGCAATTCCCAGCCAGGCAGCCTGTTTTGTATGAGGCAAGAAGCGGTCATAATAGCCTGCTCCCATGCCCATCCGTCCTCCCTGACGGTCAAAGGCCAGGCCCGGTATCAGAACTAGGTCCAGTTCTTCAGGGCTGATGGTCTCCACTGGGGGAGCTACACTGCGGATACCATACTGGTCCAGGACCAGCTGCTCCAGCTTATACAGGCGTACCGGTCTCATTTCTGTGGCAGAAATTATCTGGGGAACATACACCTGCTTACCCTCGTTCAGCGCCACCTGGAGAACTGCATCAATATTCAGCTCGCGACTAAAAGCCAAATAGCCCATGATACGCTGAGCCTTTCGGTAAGCGTCACAGGCTAAGATATGCTGTACTACCCGGGTACTGCTCTGCGCCACCTGCGCTGTCGTCAGTTCCCGCCGACGTCTTTTCAGTACCCTACGTAGATCTTCCTTATTCATTATCACATTGGCATTTGGAATCCTGACAAGAAGAATCCTGCACGCCACTAACAGCAGTACGTAAGAATTTCATTTCTACGTTTTCTGCAACCTTCAAGGTAACAGTCTTTTCAGAAAGACAGGTAATTACACCGCAGATACCGCCAATGGTATATACAGCATCTCCCCGCTTTAAGGAATTAAGCATATTATCTCTTCTCTGCTGTTCCTTTTTTTGGGGCTTCCACAGCATGAAGTAAAAAATGCCACCCATAAGGAAAAACGGCAGTAAAGACTGTAGCATAGCCATAGTTTCACCACTAAGCACTTTTCGCACCTCCATTTCAGAATTTTGCGTAGAATATGATATACGCATTACATCTAATTGGTTTATATTCTCCATAAAAGTGAAAAATCCTGTTTTATCCCTGATAATTTTGTAAAAATCTTTCACGAAATTCCGGGAAAGTATCGTTAGCAATGGCCTCACGAATCTGACGGGTAAAGTTCAATAGGAAATACAAATTATGGATGGTCAACAGCCGCAGGGCAAAGACCTCCTCCGCCTTGAACAGATGACGGATATAGGCACGGCTGAAATTACGGCAGGCATAGCAGTGGCAGCCCTCCTCGATGGGACGGAAATCCTCAGCATAGGTTGCATTACGTACTACCAGGCGCCCCGTATGGGTCATGGCAGTACCATTTCTGGCAACGCGGGTCGGGAAAACGCAGTCCATCATATCCACACCTAAATTAACGGCCTCCACAATGCAATCCGCAGTACCAACGCCCATCAGGTAACGGGCCTTGTCCTTGGGCATATGCTCAGTGGTCTGGGCCAGGATATCGTACATCATGGGTTTGGGCTCGCCAACGCTGAGACCACCGATGCCATAGCCGGCAAAATCCATTTTCGTCAGCTGTTCCACACTCATTTTGCGCAGCTCCGGATACATGCCACCCTGGACGATACCAAAAAGGGACTGGTCCTCACGTGTATGTGCCTCCAGACAGCGCTTAGCCCAGCGGGTCGTGCGCTCGGTGGATTTTTTAGTATATTCATAGGTGGAGGGATAGGGTATGCATTCGTCAAAGGCCATGGCAATATCTGCACCCAGGTCCTCCTGGATATGGGTTGCTATTTCCGGAGAAAGGAATTTTTTACTGCCATCAATATGGGAGCGGAACATAACGCCCTCTTCCGTAATCTTGCGCATTTCGCCAAGGCTGAACACCTGGAAGCCACCGCTATCGGTAAGCATACCACGCTTGTAGTTCATAAATTTATGCAGACCACCTGCCTTCTTGACCAGAGCCTCACCGGGACGCAGGAAAAGATGGTAGGTATTAGCCAGAATTACCTGGCTGCCCATCTCATACAGCTCCTCGGGGGACAGGGTTTTGACAGTGGCCTGGGTACCTACCGGCATAAACATTGGGGTATCAAAGGTGCCATGGGGAGTATGCAATTTACCCAGACGGGCGCCGGTACGGCTGCATTCCTTGACTAATTCGTATGTAACAGCATGTTGGGTCATAGGAACCTCCTTATTTATTCTGATCAACGATGAACATAGCATCACCGAAGGAGAAGAAACGGTATTCATCCTTTACGGCATGAGCATAGGCATTGAGCATAATCTCACGACTGCTCAGAGAAGAAACCAGCATCAGCAGGGTGCTTTGGGGCAGATGGAAATTAGTTACCAGTGCTTCGACCATCTTCCACTGATAGCCGGGATAAATGAAGATTTGCGTATAATTGCTACCTGCCTGCAGCTTACCATCCACACAGGCAGATTCCAAGGTACGGACTGCGGTAGTGCCTACGGCAATAATACGACGGCCCTCCGCCTTGGCCTTATTAACAGCATCGGCGGCCTCCTGGGAAACGGAATAGAATTCACGGTGCATCTGGTGGTCTTCAATCTTTTCCTCGCTGACAGGACGGAAGGTACCTAAGCCGACATGCAGGGTTACGAAAACCTCCTCGCAGCCCTTATCCTTAATCCTCTGCAGGAGCTCCTTGGTAAAATGCAGACCGGCAGTAGGTGCTGCTGCACTACCACGTTCACGGGAATACACAGTCTGGTAGCGCTCCTTATCCTCCAGGGGAGCAGTGATATAGGGCGGCAGGGGTGTTTCCCCCAAGCGGTCCAGAATCTCTTCAAAAACACCATCAAAGCTAAAGCGGACAATACGGCCACCAAAATCGGTGTGCTCGATAACCTCGCAGGAAAGCTCATCACTAAAAACAATCTTAGCTCCTACCTGCAGCTTTTTGCCGGGACGGACCAGCACCTCCCAGTCAGTGCCATTTTTACGGGACAGCAGAAAAACCTCTACATGGGCACCGGTAGTCTTGTGGCCTAACAGGCGGGCCGGAATAACGCGGGTATCATTAAAAACCAAAACGTCTCCGGGGCGCAGGTAATCCACCAAATCATAAAAATGCTTATCCTCATAGGCACCGGTTACCTTGTCCACTACTAGCAGACGGGAATGGTCACGGGGTTCCATGGGATGCTGAGCAATACGCTCCTGGGGCAATTCATAATCAAAATCTGTTACTAACATACTTCTTCTCTTCCTATTTTCTTAATACCGTCCGAGGATAATAATAATGGAGAATATCCTTGTAGCCCAGCTGGGGACGGCTGTTGACCAGTCCTCGTGCACCCCAGGCCGAAAGACCCAGGCCTTGGCCACGACCGGTAAAGGTAATCTTTTCATCCTTACCCCCATTCAGCTGGTGGTAGCTATTCGCCATTTGTGTCCAGACGGTTGTTTTATCTTCTTTTAAATTAATATCTATATCCTTACTACCAATTTCCATACCGTAGTAATTTTCAATGGGTACCCGCAGGGATTCAGGACGGGGTACACCGGTGCTAACCTCAAAGAGATTACTGGGTAGTCCTAAAAGCTGTTGTACCTGGGTACCGCTTAAACGCACGCTCCCCTGCTCACCGGTAAAGACCAGCTGCCGTACTCTTCCCGTAGGCGTTCTGTCCAGGGAGGGTTCAGCCAACGTGGACAGGCGGAGGCTTTCCAGTCTGCCTACCTGATAGCCGTTCTGCTCCAAAATATTCTGAACCTGAGCCGGTGCCAGGCGGGTCTCCCAAGTATAATCGGGACTATCCTGATCGTAATCCTCTACAGCCTGGAGATAGGAAACATCCCTACCCCACAGCTCCAGGGCGGATTCCGTATGCCCACCACTGCTAGAGGTTGTCAAGGCCTGGACTGGATGGCCGTGGTCATCCACCAGGTACTCCCCTGCCGTCGTGGCCAGTAGTCTGGTAATAGTCGGACGGGCAGCTGCCAGACCGGCATAGCTCAGCTCCTCGTCAAAGGCGCTTAGGTCATAGGCAGCGGCGCCATGAGTACCTAACTGATATTTAACATAGCTGCGAGCTGCCACAGCCTGGGCCTGGATGACGGCCTCCGGCCATACCTGCATGGTTTTACCCGGCAGGACGCTGGCTAAATAGTCCTCCAGGTCCACAAGGTTGACCAGCAGCAGCTTCTCCTGCTCCAGCCGCAATTCATAGCTGCCGGCATAGGCCCTTTTATTTACCTGGGGCAGCTTCTTATTAGCCTGGGCCTGAATGGATACAGCGTCCTGAAAGCTTTGCTCACCGATAACCAGCTTTCCCTGCTCCCCACGCACAAAATACTTGCCCTTGGGCAGCAGCTCCTTCCGACCGGTGCTACGCTCCACCACCAGGAAATCATCCTCGCCCGTAAGCTCTATACTATATTGACCACTAACAAGCGCTACCCTTACCAGCTCTGCGGCCGCCACCACAGTGGACCAGCTTAGGCACAGGAGGGTCATGCATAATACTAAAAGCTTGCGCAGCATCAGGGATGCACCAGATTATTAATCATGGCAATGTGCTTGCTCACACGGATAAGGGGTTCTTTTGGCGGTTCGCCCTTATAGTGCTTCATGATTTCGTAGCGGTCACGCTCACTGAAAACACAGCCGCAGTACTGCTGACGGTATAGCCCCAGCTCTAGGCTGATATCTACGCCGCGCTGGTAGCCCTCACGAAAATCCTCATAGTAGAAGGGAATGTCAAACTCCTCAGCCGCTCTTTCAGCTTCCTTAATAATCAGCTGGTGCTTCTGATAAGGACTTACCAGAAGCGTGGTACTGAAGGCGTCATAGCCATGCTCCTTAGCATATTGGGCCGCATAGCGCACACGCACCCGATAGCAGTAGGCACAGCGGACGCCACTGGGCTCGCAGAGCATCCCCCTGATGGTTTCCTCCAGGGGATAGCTTTTGTTGATAATTAAATTGTATTCCTTCTTCTCGCAAAATTCACGAATAGTAGCCAAGCGGTGCTTGAACTCCTTATAGGGATGAATATTGGGATTGAAGTAGAGAATGTCAAACTCCGTACCGTCCCCTGTCAGCTTCTCTGTGGGATAGCAGGCACAGGGGCCACAGCAGGCATGTAATAAAAGCTTCATGTTCAGCCTTTCTCCGGATAGGGAACTCCTAAATAACGGTACGCCTCCCTGGTAGCCATACGGCCACGGGGCGTCCGCTGCAGCATACCCAGCTGCATTAAATATGGTTCAATAACGTCCTCAATGGTGGAGGCCTCCTCACTGACAGCAGCCGCAATGGTTTCAATACCCACGGGGCCACCGGCAAAGGTCTTGACGATGGTATTGAGGATGCGGCGGTCACTGCGGTCAAAGCCGTAGCGGTCCACCTCCAACTTAGCCAGAGCCTCCTCAGCCAGCTGCTTATTGATAACCTCCACGCCCAGAACCTGGGCAAAGTCACGGACACGCTTCAGCAGGCGGTTAGCAATACGCGGAGTACCACGGCTGCGACGGGCAATCTCCCCTGCCCCCTCCTTATCAATCTGCACGTTCAGAATTTCTGCAGCACGGGTGATGATGAATTCCAGCTCCTCCGGCTTATAAAATTCCAGACGGCACTGCACACCGAAACGATCGCGTAAGGGTGCGGCAATACTGCCCAAGCGGGTAGTCGCACCAATCAGGGTAAACTTCGGCAGATCCAGACGCACACTGCGGGCACTAGGGCCCTTGCCGATAATTATATCTAAGGCAAAATCCTCCATGGCGGAATAAAGGATTTCCTCCACGGTCTTGGACAGCCTGTGAATCTCATCTATGAAGAGCACGTCATTATCGCCCAAATTCGTTAAAATCGCGGCTAAATCTCCCTGACGCTCAATAGCCGGTCCGGAGGTAACACGGATATTAACGTTCAGCTCGTTGGCGATAATATTGGCCAGGGTGGTTTTACCCAGGCCCGGAGGTCCAAAAAGCAGGACATGGTCCAGGGCCTCCTGACGCGCAGCAGCAGCCTTAATAAAAATCGACAGATTATCCTTTACCTGGGTCTGTCCAATATATTCATTTAACAACCGGGGCCGCAGGCTATATTGCCAGCCGTCGGCATCCTGCTCCTGCCCGGCAATAATTCTGTCGTCGAATTCCATTACTGCCTCCTTGCAAATAATTTAAGTGCCTGACGTAGAAGCTCCTCACTGGTCAAGGAGCTGCAGTCAGGTATTTCCTTGAGGATGGGCAAAATCTCACTATTACTATAGCCCAAGGAATTTAAGGCCTCCATGGCCTCAGCCACAGCGGAGGCTTCCGTAGTTACCGCTGCCTCCTGGAAGAGGTCCTTACCCCCTGCCTCCAGGCTCAGGCAGCCCACCTTATCCTTCAGCTCTAGCAGCATTCTTTCCGCCGTTTTCTTACCTACGCCCGGCAGCTTGACCAGAGCCTTAGCATCCTTGCTCTGGACAGCCAGGTAAAAAGCATCCGGCTTGACTGCGGCAATAATGCCCAAAGCCATTTTCGGACCTATGCCGCTCACAGTCAGCAAAAGCTCAAACAGGTCGTAGGCCTCCTGATTCAGAAAGCCGTACAGGATAATAGCGTCCTCGCGGACTGCGGTATGGACCTGTACCTTAAGCTTCTGTCCTAAGGCCAGCTGGGCCAGATGGCTACCCGGCATAAAAACACGGTAGCCCACACCGCCTGCGGTTTCCAGAATACAGTAATCTGCGGACAAAAAATCCACAGTTCCTCTAATTGTACCAATCATCTGCTCAACTCCTGCCATCTTCTCGTGGATGCCGTGTGCAGACCGCAGATAGCTGCCGCCAGAGCATCCGCTACGTCATCAGGTCTAATCTTCTGCCTAATATTCAGCAGGTGCTGGACCATAAAGGTAACCTGCTCCTTATTGGCGCTACCAGTTCCCACTACGGCCAGCTTAATCTGCATGGGCGTAAATTCCAAAATAGGCAGGCTTTTGTTAGCCGCAGTCAGGAGTACCACGCCACGGGCCTGACCAACGGGAATGGCAGTGGTTACATTACGATTAAAGAAGAGCTTTTCGACGCTCATAATGTCTGGATGGTACTCATCAATCAGCTGGCCGATATCCTCGTAGATTTTTTTCAGACGCAACTCCGCCGGCATATCCTTGTCCGTAAAAACAGCACCATAATGGATGGGCCGTAGACGGTTCCCCACCAGCTCCACCAGGCCGAAGCCACAGATGGCGGTACCGGGGTCTATTCCTAATGCTAACAAAATCCTACTCCTTTACTGGTTTGTCCTACAGGCCGGCAGTTTTTATCCCATATAGTCGGATAACGACTACGCTCTTGTAAAAAGAGCAGGAAAGCGACCGCCCACCATCTCTATTGTACTCCCAAAACCAGTTATTTATCCATTTTTTAATAAAAAAAAGCAGGCAAGAACTGCCTGCTTTCTCATCAGCTTATTCTTCGTCGTCTTCTTCCGGCAAATCAGCGTTAGTGTAAACGTCTTGCACGTCGTCCAATTCTTCCAAAGCGTCCAGCATTCTTTGTACCTTGCCGGCATCTTCAGGAGATAATGCAGCCATAGTATCTGGAACCATGGTGATTTCGGACATTTCAACTTCGATGTTGTTATCAGCTAAAGCTTTTTCAACTGCATCAAAAGCACTGGGGTCGGTTACAACTTCAAAGCATTCTTCTTCGTTTTTCAAATCTTCAGCGCCAGCATCCAATACAACCATCATCAGGTCGTCTTCTTCAACACCGGTTTCCTTGTTAACTACGAAAATACCCTTTTGTTGGAACATGTAGCCTACGCAGCCGCTAGCACCCAGGTTACCACCGTATTTTGAAAAAGCATGACGTACGTCTGCAGCAGTACGGTTACGGTTATCGGTCAAGGTGCTGACCATCATAGCAACACCTGCAGGACCGTAGCCCTCATAAACAACCTCTTCAAAGTTGCTGCCGTCCAGAGCACCTGCACCCTTTTGGATAGCACGTTGGATATTATCCTTAGGAATGTTGTTAGCTTTTGCTTTGGACAATGCTAATTTCAACTTCATATTACCGGTGGGGTCCGGACCGCCCATACGAACAGCAATGGTAATTTCTCTACTGATTTTAGTAGTAATCTTGCCACGCAGTGCGTCCGCTTTACCCTTTTTATGCTTAATATTGGCCCATTTAGAATGTCCTGACATATTCAAATTCCTCCAAACTTATGTTAGATATTAATTACAATTACCATAATATTATACTACGCAAGGACTATTTTTACAAGCTAGAAAGCTGGATTTCTCAGAAACATCTGTTTTTCTTGCAAAAGATACCTTTTTTCAGCCATGCAGCAGATTGTGAACCAGATCATCCATCCGTCTACTGCCCTCAAACCAGTTGAGCAGCTTCCAACGAGCCTCCTCGTGGTCCTGGTTGGCAGCCTGCTGGTACCAGTGGACTGCCTGGGCATAGTCCTGCTCCACTCCATGTCCCAGCTCATAAAGAACTGCCAGCTGATACTGGGCCTCTACCTGGCCCTGCTCCGCTGCCTGCTGATAGAGGGCTACGGCCCGGCCTAAATTTTTGCTGACACCCCTGCCATCCTGATAGCAGCGTCCCAGCTGGTAGCTTATCTGGGGTGGGCAGCCCTGCTGTACCTGCTCATAAAGCTGTACATAATGGATTTTTTCCTGGTACTCATCCAGACCGGTGCAGGCATTTTCACCCTGCTGCTCTCCTGCCTGCCGGTACCAGCGGATGGCCTCTTCCATATTCTGGTCCACGCCCCTGCCCTCCTCATAGCATAAGCCCAGCTTGTACTGGGCCCGACCATGCTTCTGAGCTGCGGCCTTCCCATACCAGGCAAAGGCTGTTTCCAAGGTGCGACGACAGCCCCGTCCGTAGGTAAAGCATTCCGCCAGCTGGTACTGAGCCTCTGCCTCCCCCTGCTCCGCCGCCTGGGTATACCATTTTACCGCATTCTTATAGTTTTTATTCTTCATTCCCCAACCGTGATAATAGCAGGTAGCCACAGCCTCCTGGGCGGGGGCATAGCCTAAATCAGCCGCCTGCTGATAGCATTTCAGTGCAGCCTTGGCATCCTCCGGCCGGCCCTCCAGTCCGTAAAAATACTGCTGTCCCTGCTGATAAAGAACTTCTGCCTCCTGCAGCTCCTTAGCCGAGGGCCTTCTCGGTAGGGTGTCAGTCTTGGACGGAGCCTGCCTCTTCCTGGCAGCTGTCTCCTCAGAGGGAAGGTATTTGCCTAAAGCTGCCTGAGCCTCCAGCTGCCCCAAGGCAGCCGCCTTTTTAAAATACCTCTGGGCCTTCTCCAGGTCCGCCTTCAGCTTATAACCATTTTCATAAATCAAGCCTAGTCGGTATAGAGCCTCGGCATGATTCTTCCCGGCTGCCTTAGCATACCAGTTCCTGGCCTCCTTATAATCCCGTTTCAAGCCCCAGCCATTTTCCAAAAAGAGCCCTAGCTTATACTGGGCACCTACATGCCCCTGCTGGGCAGCCTTTCGGTACCAGGCAACCGCCAGGGAATAGTTCTGACGACCGCCATAGTCCTCTTCATAAAAACCGCCCAAGGCAAATTGCGCCTCCGCCAGTCCCAGCTCCGCCGCCCTGGTCCAATATTTCACCACCTGCTTCATGTCCCGGATAACACCATCACCCTTATAGTAGCGTTGTCCCAGGGTAAGCAGCTGGCGAGGATCGTTCTCGTCAATATCCGTTACCGCTCGTGCAGTATTCTTAGCCTTCCGGTCGGACTTGGAGACAGGCTTTTCCTCTACCTCACTACTTAAAAAGTAGGCCTCAATATCCTCCATACTTCCCTGAACGGAGCTGGACTGATAATCCTTATAGGTATTGTTTAGCTCCCGCAGGAACAGATTTAGGGATTTAAGAGCTGTATTAGCCTCATTTTTGGAAAGGACAGCCTCACTATGAACTGCCTTATTACCAATATCCACAATGGTCAGCAGGGCAGTATATTCCTGAGCAGAAAAGGAGCCCTGCCTGTTCAGCCCGTCCACCATAGTCTTTAGGTTCAGCTGCTCCTCGCCCCCGTAATAGCGCTGGCTCAGCCACTGGATAACCAGGTCCAAAGTCTTACGGGACTTAAAGGCGCTCAGTTCGTAGCGCCCCTCCAGATATAAGGCCTCCGCCTCATCGGCATGACGGTAAAAACCACTTAATAATCTATTGCATTGCAGAAAGTCAAATCTACTCATCGTCCACATTCCTTCAACATTAACATCATATTCATATTATAGCATAAAATAGGAGGGTAACCATTCTAATATGCAGCCCACCCCAAAGGAATAGCAGTACAAAAAATCCCACGGGACCCGGTCCAGGGGATGCAATTTACTACCTATACAAATTATTTGAACAGCAAAAGATTCTTATCAGCTGCTATATCAGCGGAAAATTCCATGAGGACAATAGCATTAGGCTCCCCCTGCTCGGCAGCCTGAACCATCCATTTAGCAGCCAGCTCAAAATTTCTCTCCATACCCTGTCCCGCAAGATAGGCACTGCCAAGAGCAAATTGGGCTCCTGCATGTACCTGTTGTGCCGCCTTTTCATTCCAGAGGAATGCCTGGTGGTAATCACGTTCCACTCCACAGCCCATTCTATAGCATCCACCTACATTGAATTGAGCATCTGCCAAGCCCTGCTGTGCCGCCTTCAAATGCCAGCTGAACACCTCGGAGTAATCTTTAGCAACCCCCAACCCATGCAAATAATATATGGGCAGATGATTTTGCGCTTCCACATAGCCCGCTTCAGCTGCTGCCCTAACGAGCTGGAAGGCCTTCTTGTAATCCTTAGCAACGCCGCCAATACCCTGTTCATAGCATAGACCTAATTGGTATTGCTCATGTAAATCAAGCTCCTCCGTTTGAGGGACCTTGTCAACAAATTGATTATGCTTCTTTTCCATTACTGGGACCTCCTATTTATTCCTTTTAGACAGCTTTTTAATCATTGCCTTCAAGCTAGCATTTTCTCCGGCCAGCCTATTGTATTCCTGACGCATATTTTTGGATTTGGACACAAAATGTACCTCTTGCCTTGCCAGCTGTTCTTCCAACTTCTTTACCTGCTGACGCAAGCGTTTAACTTCCTGGAAAAGCTCTTCATTGGTTTTAATATTTTTGCCTTCCTTGGTCAAATCATCCCATTGTCCGTCCAAAGCATAAAAGGCATAAGCACCAAAGCTCATAGCAGTCTTCCCCACTGCATCCATCCCTAGCAAAATGACTTGTCTACTTTCTAAAAGCTCCACTAATGCCCCAAAGTCCGGTTGATTAGGGTCTAATTTAGCAAAATCAGCGCCCACATTATAGACATTATTGATGGTAACTATTCCCTTATAACTAATTCCATTGACCATTTTTTCCTCATTAGAGAACATTAAGGTCGCCAAGCAGAGCTTTTTTTGCGGATTTAAAGCTAAATTACAATTAATAATAATCCTTGTTGGCGTCATTTTTACCAAGCTCAGGACAATGATATTTTTAAAATCAGGCTGGCTCAGCTTGACGCCAATGCCCCTAGTTTTCTGTACCATAATACTGCTCTTAGCTGCAAAGCTGCCATTTAAAAGTACCGCCTTAAATACTCCTTCAGTTTCATAATAATTGTTTTGGAGGGTTATGGTTTTCAGATATCTGCTAATATCATTATTGTTAAAGGGTTCCTGTTTGCCAGTGTATTCATTGTTATACAAAATCTCTTCGGGCTTCATTATTTTTCCTTCTTTCTGAATTATTCTAGGATGTCTTCATCCTGTTATCCTTTATATCCGGCGTATTTCTTAAAAACGGCATTAAAAAAATACTTTCTGTATATTTTTTTAGAATTTCTCAAAAATAAAAAAGCCCCGCAAGAATAGGTTTTCTAAACGAATACCATATTCTCGCGAGACTACTATACCCTACGGGTAAGAAAAGCTACTTTTTTAATTGTTATACATGCATACCAGAGGTTTTACCAAGCAGTTCCCTGTGATTGGAGCTACGACAGAGCACAGGTACAGCATATTTAGGCCTTCTCCATTTCCAATGCCTCTACCTCTTCCTCCTCATCGACCTGCTCTTCCTCGCTTACCTGCTTCTCCACCCTGACTACTACGCTACCATCGTCACTGGCCACACCTAGGTATAGGGAATAAAGCAAAGCAAGCAGGGCTACAGAAAAAGGCAGTCCCAGCATGATCACTGCCGCCTGAATAGTATTAAAGGACTGTTCACCGCCAATAAGGAGCACGGCTACGGCAATACAGCCCTGGATTACAGCCCAGAAAATACGCTGATGCTTGGGCGGATGCTGCAGACCACCACTAGCCATGCTGCTTACCACCAGAGAGCCGGAGTCACTACTGGTCAGGAAGAAGGTAGCAATAGCCAATACCGCCGTTACCGAAAGCAGATTTTGGAAAAATCTGATGCCGTTAAAAACTGGAACATTTGGAAAATAGCGGTGGCAATGTTTTCATGAATGGCCGCAGCCAAAACGCCGGCACTGACCTCATTCAAATAGACTCCTGCGCCACCTAAAATCGTCATGGAAACCACCGTAATACAAAGCAGCTGGACCTCCACACTATAATCTACTCCAAAGGCAAAATTCATACCCGCATTAACCTGTTGGGTTCCCAATCCCAGGGAGGTAGCCAGGCCAAAAAGAATGGACACGGTACAGAGGGTATCTATGCAATCTTCGGCCAGGCCGTAAATTCTCTTTTTCAGCAAGGGATAGAAAAGACTACGGGCCGCAAAGGGTAATCCCTTATTATTAGGAAAAATAACCCAGGCCGATGGCCAGGATGCCATAGATTGCCCAGGGATGCAGGCCCCAATGAACGAACATCACCTTAAAATTGTCAAAAGCACCACTACCATCCAAGGCCGGAGGCAGCTGGAGATGGTAAATAGGCTCCGCTACCCCGTAGAAAAAAATACCAATGCCGATACCGGCACTAAAAATCATGGAATACCAGGCTATGTCCCCAAAGACCGGTCGGGCCTCAGACCCACCTAAACTAATTTTTCCGTAGGGAGAACAACATAGCCACAGCATATAGAAAAGGACTGCGTTCCCCGTCAACACGTATAGCCAGCTAAAATGCTCATTAAAATAGCTGTTCAAGGAGCTGAAAAAGGCAGCACCGGCATCTGGTGCCAGTAGGGTATAAAAAGTAAAGGCCAAAGTACAAACAGCCGTCGTCAGGGAAACAAACCGCCCCTTCTTCCGCTGTAAATCAGCCCTATAGCCCCTACTCGCGTTCAATCTTCTGTTGTCACTCATAAGCTACACCCCCATTGGGTCGTGAAGGCCGGGCCCCCACTAGAATCAAATAATTAGGCATATCTTCAAGCTTTCATACACGCAAATACCATTTTCAAACGCCATTTAATGCACATTTAACTATTAAATAGAAGATTTTCACCTCTTAATTTTCGATACATCTAATATATTTGTTATTTATATTTCATCATAATTTCTCTACATAGAAAAATTTAAATAATTTTTTAATTAGTAATTAAGTAATTTTTTCCAATTATCTGGCAATAGTTTTCAAGCAGCTGCTCCTTTCTTGACACCCCTCAAGTGCGGGAATTATAATGCTCTTAGCTATATAAATAACTACAGCCACAAGGAGGAAAAGCCATGTATCAGAATAAAATACGCGTTGTGAACGCTACGCAGAATAATTTAAAAAATATCTCCCTGGAGCTGCCCAAGCACCAGATTACTGTAGTCACCGGCGTTTCCGGCTCCGGCAAAAGCTCCCTGGTCCTGGACACCATTGCCGCCCAATCCCGACGTGAGCTGAACGATACCTTTCCCAGCTACGCCCAACGCCTGCTGCCCAAGTATGGTCGTCCCCATGTGGGCCACATCCAGCACCTGCCTACAGCCATCGTCATCGACCAGAAAAAGCCCTCAGGCCAGGTACGCTCCACGGTAGGCACCTACACGGACACCTATGCCCTGCTGCGCCTGCTCTTTTCCCGTGTGGGTAGTCCCTTCGTCGGCTATTCTGATTCCTTTTCCTTCAACCATCCCCAGGGTCGTTGTCCCCGCTGTGATGGTTTGGGTGAAATTACAGAGCTGGATGTGCACAAGCTGGTCGATTTTAACAAATCCCTGAACGAGCCCGGCTGCATTAACTACGTAGCCTATGAGCCCGGTCAATGGCGCTGGCTCTACTATGGTGCCTGCGGTCTTTTTGATCCTAATAAGAAAATTCGCGATTTTACGGAGGAGGAGCTGCGCCTCTTCCTCTATCAGGAGCCCATGCAGCTGAAAAATCCGCCGCCTGAATACTATAAGAACGGTCGTTACGAGGGTCTCATGTACCGTATGAACCGCATGCTGAAAAGGGATGATGCCAAGGTCCACTGGAAGAAGCTAGAGCCCCTGGTAACCCAGGGTGTCTGCCCCGACTGCCACGGCACCCGTCTAAAGCCGGAAATTTTAACCTGTAAGGTTGCAGGCAGGAATATCGCCCAGGTAACCGGCATGCCCCTGGCAGAAATCATTCCCTGGCTGGATTCCATTACCGATCTTTTAGCGGTAGATATGTGCGTTGCCCTCCGCAGCCGTATCCAGGCCCTTATTGATATCGGTCTGGACTATCTGACCCTGGATAGAGCCATGGGAACCCTTTCCGGTGGCGAGGCCCAGCGCTGTAAAATTGCCAAATATAATAACTCCTCCTTGTCCGACTTGCTCTACATTCTGGACGAGCCCAGCGTAGGTCTGCACAGCCATGACATCCATCGGCTGTGCGAGGCCATTGTAGGCCTGAAGGATAGGGGTAATACGGTCCTCATGGTGGAGCATCATCGAGAAATGATGGAGATTGCGGACCATATTGTGGACATGGGCCCCGGTGCCGGCTCCCAGGGGGGTGAAATCCTGTTTGAAGGCTCCTATCCCGAGCTGCTTCAGGGCAATACCCTGACCGGTCAGCTGCTCCGTCAACAGCATGGTCTGAAGCAGGAGCTGCGCCAGCCTACGGACTGGTTCAAGCTGGAGCATCTTCAGCTCCATAATCTACAGGATATCTCCCTCCAGCTCCCCCGAGGTCTGTTCACTGTTATCGCCGGTGTAGCAGGCTCCGGTAAAAGCTCCCTCATGCAGGCCTTTGCGGACCAGGCCCAGGAGGAGGTCATCCTCATTAATCAGAAGGCCATCGGCAGCAGTCTCCGCTCCACTCCGGCTACCTACCTAGGTGTCGCCGATGATATCCGCAAGCTCTTCGCCAAGGTCAGCGGTCAGAAGGTGGGCCTCTTCTCCTTTAATGGTGCCGGTGCCTGCCCCATCTGCCAGGGCAAGGGCATCATCGTCGCAGAAATGGCCTTCATGGATTCCATTGAAACCGAATGTGAGGCCTGTGGTGGACTGCGCTATTCCCAGGAGGCCCTGCAATACAAGCTCCACGGACTCAATATCGCCCAGGTCATGGACTTGACCATTACCCAGGCCCAGGAGCTCTTTGCCGATACCCCCATTGCCCAAAAGCTGCAGCCCCTGGCAGATGTGGGACTGTTCTACCTGCATCTGAACCAGGCTCTTTCCACCCTCTCCGGTGGTGAGCTGCAGCGCATGAAATTGGCCTCCTATCTGGGTAAGAAAGGACAAATCCTTATTCTGGATGAACCCACCGACGGTCTTCATCTTCAGGATATCCAGAACATCATCCAGCTCTTCGATAAGCTGGTCAGCCAGGGCAACTCCCTCTTCCTGATAGAGCATAATCTAGAGGTGCTGAAGGCTGCTGATTATGTGGTAGAGCTGGGACCCGGCGGTGGTCGTGAGGGCGGCCGCATTATCTTTACCGGTACGCCGGAGGAAATGCTCCACAGCCCTGTTTCCGTTACCGGTCCCTATCTGGCCCAGGCCCTAAAATAAAACAGAAAACCCCAGTGGCAAGCCACGGCAGCTCCGCCGCCCTGCTACTGGGGTCTTTTTAACTATAAAATTATCAGCTAAGGCTTGTCCAGTGGGCTTCAGCCATCCTTACGGCCTGCAAAACGCTCCTCAAAGCGCTGTAGCAGCTGCACCATGGGCACATCCAGATAGCTCAAGGCCTGCTCCCGCAGCTTTACGGGAACACCATAATAGGCCTCAGCCACGCTACCGGCAATGGCACCGATGGTATCACTATCCCCACCAATGGAAATAGCATTCCGCAGTGCATCCTCAAAGCTGGTGGACTCCAAAAAGGCCTCCAGAGCCTGGGGTACGGAGCCCTGACAGCTGACGTCAAAATGATAGGTTGGCCTAATTGCATCCAGGGTAAAATCCAGCGCGTAATAATGCTCCTGTAAATAGCTGCGGATTTCCTCCCTGCTGGAGCCGGTACGGGCCAGATATACAGCTACCGCCGTAGCCTCGGCCCCCTTAAGGCCCTCAGGATGGTTATGGGTCACTGCCGTCACAATTTTAGACAGCCGTTGTACCTCCTCCAGAGAGCTGCCGGCCCAGCCACAGCCGCTGACACGCATGGCCGCACCATTACCGAAGCTACGGTAACGGGTGGGCTGCTCCTGCTCCAGCCACTGCTGGAAGCGACCGCCATAGCCTACTCGGGGATAGGCCTTCCCCCAAGCCTGCATCGTAGCAATTACACCACGCTCCAGGCCCTTAAAGTTCTCACCACAGTCCAGCAGCGCCTGGCAGACAGCTAAGGACATCACACTATCATCCGTATAATGACAATGCCTATGCAAAAGCGTAAACTCCTTGGACTTACGATTACGCCACTCAAAACGGGAACCGGCAATATCGCCAATAATTGCACCTAACATTCTAAACCTCCTTGCATACGCTTATTCCTTACTCAGCTCACAGCCCTCCAGCTCCTCCTGCTCCTCCATGCCGTTATTAGCCAGGGCAATAAAACGGTCCGCCTTAGCATATTCCGGCTCCGTAGCCAGACTGACGCCCACATAGGCCACAGTGGACAGAGCCACGCCGATAACCACCTGTAGAGTGGTCTGGGGCTCCCAAAAGGCCGGTAGGTTGACGCCAAAGAACAGCAGCAGATTATAAAAGCAGTAAAGCAGACCCAGCACCATGGATGCCATAACTCCCTTGGCATTACCCCTGCGCCAGATAAAGCCGGCTACCAGCGGTACAAAGACGCCGGTAGTAATAACATCGGAGGCAATCCAGGTGACTGTTAAAATGGAACGAATCCCCAGAGAAATAATCAGAGCCACGAGTGTAACCAGAGCCGTTGCCCAGCGGGAAAAATGCAACTTGGCCTCCTCACTCTGTTCCCCGTCATTCAAGTCGATGGACAGGGTCATAGCACCGGTATTGATTAAGGAATCCATAGTGGACATAATGGCCGCCGAAATACCCACGAAAGCCAGTGCGCCCAGCGCAGGCGGCATATAGTACATAACTAGGGTGGGCACAATACCACCGGGCGGTAGGGTATCGAACATGGTCAGACCGGCCATACCTGTCAAAACGACAATCAGGTATAGGGGAATGTAGACAAAGAAGCTCATCACCGTCATCCGGCGGGCATCCTTATCACTTTTGGTAGCGGATATCCTCTGCCAGACATTGGCCTGAATCACCCAGGAGCAGCCGAAGGTAATAACAAAGGTCATATACTTGGCCGCACCTGCCGTCATGCTCATATAATCCGGCTTGCCCAGCTCGGCAGCCCTGGTAGCAATGTCCTCCAGACTACCTGCCTGCAGCATGGCCACCACAAAGACGGCAATAGCGGAAAGCAAAAGCAGGACGAACTGGATTATATCCGTCAGTACCACGCCTCTAAAGCCGCCAAAAAGGGAATAGATGAAAACGATACCCGTACCCAGCAGCACCGCCAGCTCGTAGCTGATGCCCAGATAGGTACCGAAGAAGCTGCCCACGCCCACCATCTGGGAGGCAGCCGAAAAAGTCATAAAAATCAGGATCATGATGCTCAGCAGCTTAGCTGTCGCCTTGGAATAACGCATCTCCAGCATCTTGCCCTGGGTCAGGAAGCCCACCTTGCGGATGGCCTTAGCTCCCAAAATCATCAGGAAAGCTGATAACAGCACCGGCACGCCATAGTACCAGAAGGCCCCTAAACCGTCCTCATAGGCCAAATCCGCTGTGGAAATAGCCGACCCCGCTCCCCACCAGGAGGCAATAAAGGTTAGGGACAGCTGCCAGAAGGAAAGCTGTCTACCGGCAAAAAAATAGTCCAGTACGTTATCATTTTTCTTTTCCTTGGTTACGATGACCAGCAGTACTGCAAAATACACCAGCAGTCCCACCATCGCTAAAAATTGTAAATCGGTCATTAAAAATCTCCATATCTCCTTTTGCAAAGCTTAGTGAATATAAAATTTTCATCTTTGTATCTGTAATTTTCTGTAGCTCATCAAACAGCGACCACTTACAATGTGTTCACTGCCAATATAAACCTTCGCCTTCTGCTAAATCTCCCAGAAGCAGAATATGAATGAGAGGTACCCTTTCTGGGGACAGCAGATTTTTAAGCTGTTGTAAATTCCCTTTAGAACCTACAAAGGCTAAGTCTATAAATAATTGCCTACTCCATACTAATTACTTTTATAATAAGACTAAATTGCTAATATATTGCAAATATTAATCCTTCACCAAAAAAATCTGGCTTGCAGATACTATAATATCAAAAATTTCTCTTATTTTATTCAAATCCAAAAGAAATATTTTTCATAAAACCATCTTGTTGGCTAATAGTATAATGTCCGCAGGCGTAGAATTAGGCAATAAAATATTCGCCAGCAATTACTGTAATATATTCCTATATACTTTTTCATTTTAACACAGAATGGCTCTTCTCGCAAAAAACAGAGGGAAATTCTTCTTCGGTCGGACTTGCTTTTTTACGAATAATCGTTCATAGTATAGTAGTATTAGAAAATCTATGTTCAGCTATTACCCATGGAAGGATTGATTACCAATGGATTTATATATTTGCGAAAAGCAGAGCCTGGCTACGGCAGTTGCCGAAAACCTGGGCCAGTATAGCAAAAGAGACGGCTACTACGTGGTCAACGGCGATTGTGTAGCCTGGTTGCGGGGCCATGTACTGGGTCTGAACCTGCCCGAGGACTACAAAAATCCGGAACAGGACTTTCTCAACCCGCCCCAGGTGCTGCCCATCGTGCCCAAGGTCTGGACCAAGAAGGTCCTAGTACCTAAAAACTACAATATCGTCCGTCAGCTACTCAAGCAGGCCAGCACCGTCATCAATGTAGGTGACCCGGACCGTGAAGGACAGCTGCTAGTGGACGAGGTCTTGGAGCAGCTTCAAAACAAGCTTCCCACCAAGCGTCTTTTTGTCAACGCCATGGACAGCACCACGGTCAAAAGGGCCCTAGCCTCCATGGAGGATAATGCCGACCCCAAAAATAGGCAGATGTATCTTTCTGCCCTAGCCCGTCAGTATACGGACTGGCTCATCGGCATGAACGGCAGCCGTCTCTACCGTAACCGCACCCAGGAAAAGGTCAATATCGGCCGTGTCAAAATACCCATGCTGGCTCTGGTGGCAAGGCGTAACGAGAAGATAGAAAATTTCGTTTCCGTCCAGTACTACCAGCTGCGGGCTACCTTCCAGACAGCCAAGCAGCAGGAATTTACCGCTCTCTGGCAGATACCGGAGGATTGCCCCAAGCTGGATGAGGAGGGCCGCCTGCTGGACAAAGGCATAGCCGAGGCCTGTGCCGCCAAAATTCAAGGTCAGCCCGGTCTGGTTACGGAAATAAACCAGAAGAAGGGCACCAATTCTGCGCCCCTGCCCTTCAGTCTGTCCACCCTGCAAAGAGCGGCAGGTCCCAAGCTGGGCTTTTCTCCGGCCAAAACCCTGGAGGTAGCCCAAAGGCTGTACGAAAGAAAGCTGTTGACCTATCCCCGTTCCGACAGTAATTACCTGCCCGCCAGCCAGTTTAAGGATGCACCCCGCATTCTGGCCAATCTCCAGCAGTCCGGAGACAAAGAGCTGGCCCAATGGAGTGCCGGTGCTAACCCCAGTCTGAAAAGCTATGCCTATAATACCAAAAAAGTATCAGCCCATCACGCCATCATCCCCACCCTGGAAAGAGCGGATTTGACCAAGCTCCAGGCCGATGAGGCCAGACTTTACCAGCTGGTAGCCAAGCGCTTTATCCTCCAATTCTACCCCCTCCATAAATTTGAACAGACCACGGCGACAATCCTCTGTGCGGAAGAAAGCTTTATCGCCAAGGGCAAGGTGGTTACTCAGGAGGGCTGGAAGGCCATTGAACGTATTCCCGATAAGAATGAGGAGGAGGAAAGCAAGGAGCTACCCCAGCTGACCAAGGGAGAACAGGTTCAGGAGCAGCAGGCCGAGGTAGTGGAAAAGAAAACCACACCCCCTGCCCATTTCACCCAGGATACCCTTATCGGCGCCCTGACCAATGCCTATAAATATGTCCAGGACCCGTCCCTCAAGGAGGTCATCAAGGATATTAAGGGTATTGGTACGGAAGCAACCCGCAGCTCCATTATGGAAGAGCTGATTAAGCTAGGCATGCTCCAGGAGGTAAAGGCTAAAAAGAAAAAAGAGCTTTTCGTCAGTGCAGCGGTTAAAAAGCTGCTCCCCCTCCTGCCCACCACCCTGACCTATCCGGACCAGACCGCCTTGATGGAGCTGGATTTGGATAAAATCGCCTCCGGTGAGCTCACGCTGGAGGAATACATGGCTAAGCAGATAGCCTATATCCAAAGCCTAGTGGGTGAACCCGTCACCTGTCCCATCTGTGGCAAGGGTACCCTGGTAAAACGCATAAATTCTAAGAACCAGTCCAGCTTCTGGTCCTGTAATAAATATCCGGAGTGTAAGGCTACCTTCTCCAACGTAGCGGATAAGCCCCTCATAACTAAATGTCCCCAATGTGGCAAGGGCTATCTACGCCGATTGCATGGACGCAGTGGTGACTTCTTCGGCTGTAGTAATTATCCGGAATGTAAGGCTACCTATGAGGCCTATAAGGGTAAGCCCTTTATCTACCAATGTCCCGTCTGCCACCAGGGCAGGCTGATCATGCACCATAATCAGGGTGGCTATTGGGCCCAATGTAATAATCCCGCCTGTGGCAAGGGCTACAGGGTACCGGAGGAGCATTTAGGCTTTCCTGATGAGAAAAAATAACTTTTGATAAAAAAATCCCCCGTTAGCAAAAGCTAGCGAGGGATTTTTCAGCTCTTGGCTTCTTCATCATGGGAGAAGAAAACAGCATTATCAGCATGATAACCTTTAAGCATTACCGCTTGCCCAGATAAACATATTTGCTCTGCTTTCAGAATAACTAAGACTACCACTGGGAAATTTAAAGAAGCTCCCTTATGGCATCACCAAGAGAATAGTAAAGCAGATAATTTTTCATAAAAGCCCCAGGATGATAGTGGTCTAGAACAGGTACGGAACCAAAATGACTAACTCGAATACCCCTGGAAGTTATCCGCTCCTTGCCTGTAGGCTTTAGCATAAGAAGCTGGTCAAAGGTACCACAGCAGACAATAAGGTCCGGCTTATACAATTCTAACTGCTCCCTAAGAAAGCTCCTATTTTCCTGGTGAGCAAAATATTCCTCATAGGACTCCTTCACCACAGTACCCTTACCTGGAGTTTTCTTAACATTCACCCAACAGATTTTTCTTAGCAAAGCAGTTTTAGCCTCCAAGGAAGCAGTACGCCCCTCTACACTAGACCAATCATCTGGTTTATTCTCCAACACCGCACCATCCACCCATTGAGCCAGCTTGCCTACAGTGGCAGTATGGTAGCCTGCAGTAGCATAATTATTTAGATAATCTCTTTCATCCCATTCGTAGTCCTTACTGTTAGTTTCCTTAAGGAGAAATACTATCTTGCGTGGTGCGGCCTCCCACTCTGGTTCATTAACAACGCCATCGGCAATAAAATGTTGGTTATGGGCATGGAGATAGGACTTCCAACGAGTAAAAAGTTCATTTTCTTGTTCACGGATGGACATTGACATATTAAACCTCCCGAATAGCAAACCATTTATGAGTAGCTTATCTTACGCTCAATACTAATTACATTCTCGCCAGAATTAAACTCATATTCTACATCATCATATTCTATACCTATGCGGATGTAATCATATTTTTTGATGTTTTCTAAAAAACTGCGGAGGAATTTTACCTCTGGATAATTGGTCTTCCACTTTACCCATTTCCAATGCAGGATAATATACCCTTGATGTGCAATGCTACTTTCCACAGAAGCACCTTGCATAAGCCTAGTAACACTCTTCTTACGTTCTTCGTCTAGTTCCATTATAGCTTTTTGCATTTTCTCGTAGTCAGCTGCTTTTATAGCTATTGCTATGTCACTAAAACTCATATGCTGGTTTCCCCCTTACCTAGTCATAGCTATTTTGATCACTATTAATTTATAAGATAACTATAACACAACCAACTCGAACAGGTACGGTAAAATCTCTATTCTATGTCCCTTTAATGGTACATCTTTATTCGCCCAATCATTCCATTGACACTGAAAAAGAAGTAAAGGATCTTCATCATTATCATGTAGCCATACATCATAGTATAATGTAATATAATTATTGGCTTTTTCTTTGTAAGTTGAAGGTACGCAATCACAAATTTCTTTCTTATTCAAAAACTCATTTTTATAAAAAGTATTTTTAGAATCCAAAACTAATTTCAATTGCTTTACAAAGAAAGTTTTACCACTTCCCCATTCACCATTAAGTGCTATGGTTGAGGCTCCTTCGATGTTT
>RCNI01000012.1_pt1 | contig 127602 bp, 99 predicted proteins | sample 2041151 | NCBI WGS metagenome assembly RCNI01 (sample SAMN09708214, study PRJNA481090) | feces metagenome | isolation source: feces | place: Antarctica: Albino Rookery
TCTTTGGGGCATACTTCAAAAAATATGCGAGATACTGTGCTTGAACAATATCTCGCAAAAATGGGCTTTTTAAGGGACGACTATTTAGTATCCATGTTGGTGTGGTGTGCCAGTGCTTATTTCATCCTGTCTTTTATGAAGTTTGTTCATGGTTATATTTCATTGAAACTTTTAATTCGTTATTTAATTGTAGTTTGTGTTGCACAATGTATCTTGGCATTGTCAATGGACTTTTATGCACCGCTTAAGAATTGGGTAGACAGCTTTTTAGCAGGAGAAGGATTTATGGGAAAGTCTGAAGAACGTTTATATGGTTTAGGTTGTAGTTTGGATGTGGCGGGAACTCGATTTGGGGCTGTGTTGATTATGCTTGCAGCTTTAAGTTTGGAAGAAGCTAAGGAGAACTCTAAAGTTTTGAATTGGTACATTCTTTCTTTCTTGATTATTTTTGTTATTGGCAACATGATTTCGCGAACTACCATTGTAGGGGCAGTTATAGCTTTGGCTTATTGGCTTTATAATAGTAGAATGTTACGTTTTGAAATGAAATGGGATACACTTCGATTAGAGAAAAAAATTATAACAACTTTGGTTATCTTTATTCCAATATTAGTTTATTTGTATCATCATAATGCGGTAGTTCACCAAAATATACAATTTGCCTTCGAAGGTTTCTTTTCTCTGGTAGAAAAAGGATATTGGGAAACGAATTCGAATAATAGATTGGCACAGATGCTTGTTTTCCCAGAAAGTTTAAAAACTTGGATTATAGGGGATGGATATTTTAATAATCCTTTGGATTCTGATCCTACGTATATTGGACCAGGAGCTGGCTATTTTTATATGTGGACTGATATTGGTTATTTACGGTTTATCTTTTATTTTGGTTTGATAGGTACTTTTACTTTCTGTATCTTTCTGTATAAAGCGGCAAAAGTCAGTGCTTGTTATTTTCAAGAATATCGATTGATGGTGTATTTCATTCTTTTGTTAAATTATATAGTTTGGTGTAAAGTGGCTACTGATCTATTCCCTGTATTTTCATTATTGTTGGTTTTAACTGTTATAAAATCTAATGAATCTGATATAGATTCTAATATTTGTAATTGAGAGAAATGATTTTATTTTTTAGTATAGTCTTTTTTTTGCAAATAAAAGTCATAAGTTTCTATAATGGGATTAGTGAGTTCTTACGAAGTGATTATATTTATATTTCTTCAGATTACATTTTTATTTTATTAGTCTTAAGTTTAACACTCTTGTTAGCTTATTGGGGAAAGTTGATATTAGGTTTACTATATAGGATATGAAAATCATCTATTGCATTCATTCCATCTGTAATCCTGGAGGAATGGAACGAGTTTTATTGAATAAAGTTTCCTATCTTTCAGAGAAGTTGGGTTGGGAGATTATGGTTGTTACCACTGACCAACATAACCGCCCTCCTTTCTATCCATTTCCTAAATCTGTACGTTTGGTGGATCTGGACGTGAATTATTCTGTGGATAACGGAAAGAATCCCCTGATTAAGATTGTCGGTTATCTTATTCGTAAAAGGAAGCATAAAAGGGCTTTGACTGAATTGCTGATGAAAGAAAAGGCGGATCTGGTGGTTTCTCTGTATCCATCAGAGTCTTCTTTTATCCCAGATATCCAAGATGGTAGTAAGAAAGTGCTTGAAATTCATTATTGCAAGTTCTTTCGTTTACAGTACGGTCGTAAAGGATTGCTAGGCCTCATTGATAAATGGCGTACGAAACAAGATGAACACATCGTAAGCAGGTTTGACAAGTTTGTGGTATTGACCCATGAGGATAAAGAATATTGGGGAGCTCTTTCTAATATGGAGGTAATTCCGAATGCTGCATTAAGTTTAGGGGAATGTAAAACAGATGTCTCTGAGCATCGTGTCTTGGCTGTCGGTCGTCTGGATTATCAGAAGGGCTTTGACCGGCTGATTCAATCTTGGAGTCTTTTACATCAAAAGAATTTGTTGAACGATTGGAAATTGGATATTTTCGGTCAAGGGGAATGGCATGATTGGTTGGAACGGTTGATTGTGGAAAAGGGGTTGCAAGAAAATGTATCTATTCATCCGCCTACTAAGAATATTGCTGAAGAATATGCAAAGAGTTCTATCTTGGCAATGACTTCGCATTATGAAGGTTTTCCCATGGTGATGATTGAGGCAATGGCGTGTGGAGTACCTGTGGTTACTTTTGACTATAAATGTGGCCCGAAAGATATTATAGAGCAGGGAGTCAATGGAATGAGGGTACCTGAAGGAGATATTGAAAAGTTTGCTGATACTTTGTATTCTTTAATGAGTAATGGGTATTATAGACAAAAACTTTCAAAACATGCCCAAGACGTCATTCGTGTTTATTCTGAAGAAACTATAATGCATCGATGGGTCTGTTTATTTAATTCTTTAGTAACTAAGTCATGAAGAAATTATTACAGATAAATCCAGTTATTCGCATCAATACTTCTACTGGCAGAATCATGCAGGAGATAGGAGAACTGGCAATGGAAAACGGATGGGATTGTTACATCGCGTATAGTTATGGAAGAGATGGAATCAAACCTTGTAAATCACGTCTCGTGCCTGTAGGAAATAAGTGGAGTGTGGTCTGGCATGGACTGGAAACAAGATTATTTGATCGTCATGGATTGGCTTCTGTTCATGCTACGCACCAATTTATCCGTCAGATAGAGAAAATGAAGCCGGATATCATTCATATTCATAATATTCATGGCTATTTCTTGAATTATCCCATCTTATTTGAATATTTGTCAAAGAGCGGTATTCCTGTAGTATGGACTGTACACGATTGCTGGTTATATACAGGTCATTGCTATTATTATTCATACATAGGTTGTGATAAATGGAAAAATGGTTGTGGGCATTGTCCCCAAAAGAGGGATTTCCCTACCAGTTGGTTCATAGACCGCTCGTATCAGAATTTTTTGGATAAGAAGAAAGCTTTTACTTCTCTTAAACCGGGGCAGTTGACTATTGTTCCTGTTTCTGATTGGATAAGAGGGGAAATGAAACAATCTTTTTTGAAAGATTGTAATTTCCAGGTTATTCACAATGGTATCAACACGGAGGTTTTCAAGCCTTCGGAGATGGAAACAATAAAACAAAAATATAATCTCGCAGATAAGCATATCTTATTGGGCGTGGCTAGTATATGGAGTGAAGAAAAGGGCTTGTTTGATTTTATCAAATTGGCTGGATTGCTTCGGGAGGATGAACGAATCGTATTGGTAGGTATAAAACCGGAAGAAAAGAAGTTGTTGCCTGAAAATATCATTCCTATCAGTCGGACTGAAAATATCCAGCAGTTGGCTGAATTGTATTCAGCGGCGGATGTCTTCGTAAATCCTACCTGGCAGGATAATTATCCTACCGTAAACTTAGAAGCGATAGCTTGTGGTACACCGGTAGTAACTTATCGTACAGGAGGTAGTGTGGAGGCTATTGCAGAGCATACGGGAATGGTTGTGGAACAGGGAGATGTGGAAGGCTTGCTGAAAGCTTCCAGAAGCATAATGCAGGGTGGCAAGAAGCTTTGTACAGAGGCGTGTAGGGCTTATGCTTTAGCTCATTTCAAGAAGGAAGAACGGTATGCTGATTATTTGAACTTATACAATCGGCTATTGACACTTGAAAGATGCTTTTGATTGTTTTTTAAATGAAATTGTAGATGAAACAAAGAAAACTAAAGATTTTACAGGTCGGAAAATTTTATCCTATAAGAGGAGGAGTAGAAAAAGTTATGTATGACCTGATGACTGGACTATCTGAAAGAAATATTCATTGTGATATGCTTTGTGCAGCGAGTGAAGGTAAAGGAATGACTAAACAATTGAATCAATATGCCTCATTGATCGTTTGCCCAGCTTGGTCGAAAATTGCAGCGACTATGATATCGCCTGTCATGATTCTGAAATTGAGAAGAATATGTGGAAACTATGATATCATACACGTTCATCATCCGGATCCTATGGCTTGTTTGGCTTTATTCCTCTCTGGATATAAAGGAAAAGTAGTATTGCATTGGCATAGTGATATTCAAAAACAGCGTTTGTTATTGAAATTTTATTTACGCTTTGCAGCGTTGGTTGATTCAACGGGCTGATTTGATTTTAGGAACTACGCCTGTTTATTTGGCTGAATCGCCTTATTTACAATGTGTACAATATAAAACGCTAGCTTTGCCTATTGGAATAGATCCTATCATTCCTTCGGTTAATAAAGTAGAGGAAATACGGAATAAGTATAAAGGAAAGAATATTATTTTTTCTTTAGGAAGGTTGGTCCCATACAAAGGATTCCGATATTTAATTGAGGCGGCTAAGTTCTTACCTGATGATTATATCATTCTCATTGGGGGCGGAGGACCTCTTAAAGAAGAACTTCAAAATGAAATTAAGGTATTGAACTTGAAAGATAAGGTGAAACTTCTAGGCCGGATTCATGAAGAGGAACTTTCTTCATATTATGGTGCATGTAAATTGTTTTGTTTGAGCAGTATTCAGAAGACAGAGGCCTTTGCTATCGTGCAGATAGAAGCAATGTCTTGTGCAAAGCCAGTCGTGGCTACTAATATTCCTCATGCAGGTGTTTCTTGGGTTAATTGCCATGGATATTCAGGACTGAATGTAACACCTAAAAGTGGAAAAGAATTGGCAGATGCTATTATGAAAATAACAGAACATGAGGACGTATATGATGACTTCTGTAAACATGCATTGCAACGCTTTAAAGATTCTTTTACAAAAGATAAAATGATAAATACTCTATTAGAAAAATATAAATCATTGATTTCGTAAATTAGTTACTGATAACCATAATTGATATGGAAGATTTGGAAAGAATAGCATGGAGAGATAATATGGGCACTTGCACTCGTTGTATAAAACGTTTTTTGGATTTTATTGCAAGTATTATTGGAATGTTGGTATTCTCACCTTTGTTCCTTTTAATTTATATAGCCATAAAATGGGAAGATAGTGGTCCGGCTATTTTTCGACAGGAACGTGTCGGATATCATGGTAAGACGTTTGTGATAAAGAAATTCCGAACCATGATTGTTGGAGCTGAATCAGATGGTCGTCCAGTCTTATGCCAAAAAAGCGATGCCCGTCTTACGAAAATCGGTCGTTTCTTGAGAGAACATCATTTGGATGAACTCCCTCAGTTATGGAACGTGTTTGTGGGTGAAATGAGTTTTGTGGGACCTCGACCGGAACGCAAATTCTATATTGATAAGATTATGGAGGTCAATCCTGACTATGAGTTGCTGTATCAGGTTCGTCCAGGCCTTTTCTCTATGGCCACATTGTATAATGGATATACGGATACATTGGAAAAGATGCTGGTCAGACTGCAGATGGACTTGGATTATCTGGAGAAGCATTCATTATGGATGGATACAAAAATCATCGTATTGACAGCCTTAACTATCATTTTAGGGAAAAAAATCTAATCGTGTTATGAAGAAGGTGCAAGACCTGCGGGTCCGGAAGATTGGCAGCCGATATATGTTGGTGGCAGCACAGAATGATAGGTTTAACTTGACTAATGTATATACTTTAAATGCTGTGGCTGCTGACATTTGGAACCATGTGGGTATGGACGAAATCCTTTTGGATGAAATCGTTCAATGGCTGACAGATGTATATGAGGTAGATAGAGATACAGCTCGGAAAGATGTTGAAAAGCTTTTGTCGGAATGGTTACAGATGGGACTCTTGAAATAAAAGAAAGAACTCTTTCTGCCTTGTTCGTACTCCTTCGTGCCGGACTTTGGAATAAAGATGTAGATGATCTTTCATTGTTTCCCTTAGCGGATGATGAGTGGCAGAAGGTATATCGATTGGCATGTGCCCAAACGATAGTCGGTATAGTGTATGAGGGTATGTGCAAACTTTCGGAAGAATTGTTGCCTCCTGATACCTTATTGATGCCTTGGGTTGCTCACGTTGAGGCTATCGAGCAACGGAATAGGCGGATGAATCAGGCTGTGGCGGAGTTGTATTCTTTGTTTGCGAAGGCTGAAATCTCTCCCGTTTTACTGAAAGGCCAAGGAGTTGCCCTATTGTATTCAACCCCCTCTTTACGTGAGTGTGGTGACATTGATTTCTATTTTCTTACTATAGCTGAATTTCAGCAGGCCTTAAATGCAGTAAAAGAACAAGGCATTTCTGTGTGTATGGAATCGGATGGTAGTGCATGCTATCAGTGGAATAATATCACTGTAGAGCATCATTTACGTTTGGTGGATATCAGCAATCCTTTTAAACAAAAGTTTTTAAAGGAAGTGGAACTAAGAAATGGCTTTGAAGTATCTTTCTTGTCTGATGGCACAAAAATAAACATTCCATCTCCTTTGTTGAATTTATTATTATTAAATACTCACATCCTTAAACATGCTTTAGGGTGGGGGGTAGGTATCCGACAATTATGTGATATGGCTTTGGCTTGTCATGACTTTACGGAAAAAATAAATCAAGATGAATTTGAAGAAATTTCTATATCATTAGGAATCAGAAAGTGGAATAAGCTGTTGCATTCTTTTTTACTGGTTTATTTAGGTTTGCCGGCTGCTTCTTTACCTTACCATGAGAAATTCATTTCTCCTGTTCCTCTATTGAACTTGGTGATGAAAGGAGGTAATTTCGGGCAAAATCGCTCAGTGCGTATTCGAACTTATTCGTATGCAAAGATGCGAAAATTAGTGACGTTAACTTCATTTCTCTCTAATATTCACTTTTCTTTATGTTATGCGGCAAAGGAGTATTGTTGGCTGATACTGTATTTATTGAAAGGACGATTTAAATGAATAAATATTTTTATTATTCGGTGGCGAATGTTAATTTTGCTGTCAATATTCCAGAAGTGTTGGATATTAACAAATTGTTGCCTTCATTTATTCCGTTCGCTTCTTGTCCGATCAGGAAGGAGGAGTGTGCTTTTGTAATGAATTGTGTTGATGAATTGCCCACATGTACGTCTGTTCAATCTTTACAGGAAGAGAATGAAAATGAATTGGGACATGTATGGCTGTTTAAAACCGATAAAGGGTATCGATGTGAGTTGAAATATACCAAGGATGGAGCTTTACATTGTTTGGATGCGGATGATACTTTTTCTAGGATAAAGGCTAAGATTGACTGGAAGGATCCATACGCTGATATAGTTCTTAGCTCTTTTTTGCGTATTGTATTTTCACAAGTCGTTTTGTCTTTCCAAGGGATATCTGTTCATGCGGCTGCTGTAGTGCTCAATGGTGAGGCATACTTGTTTATGGGTAAGAGTGGAACAGGGAAAAGTACACATGCTGCTCTATGGCAGGATTGTTTTTTATCTTGTATGCTTCTGAATGATGATAATCCAGTTATTCGTTGGGAAAAAGGCAATGTCTGGGCTTATGGTACTCCCTGGAGCGGGAAAACGCCTTGCTATAAGAATTTGCGTTATCCGTTACGTGGGTTGGTTAGGCTTAAGCAAGCGGGAAAGAATGAATTCGTCGCTCTTGCTGATGTGGATGCTTTTGTAGCTGTTTTATCTGGGTGTTCCGCGATTCATGAGGATGAAAACTTGCAGGTTGCTTTGTGTGATAATTTGGTACGAATATTAAATGAAATAATGGTAGGCTTCATGTATTGCAAACCGGATAAAGAGGCGGCAATAGTATGTGCCTGTGGATTAAAATGTACAAATATAATTATGAAATAAGTATGAAAAGAGTATGTGTATTTTTGGGTGTATTGGCTTTATTACTGGCCTTTTCATCGTGTGCATCTCGTAAGAAGTTTGTGTATTTGAATAATATGATGCAGGATACCGGATACCCTATCGGACTTCGTCACGAAGCAGTCATTCATTGTGATGACCGATTGGATATTACGGTAAGCTGTAAAAATCCTGAATTGGCAATCCCGTTTAATATCCAAGGGGAGATTTCACTGAATCCAGATGGGGGAGTCTCAGGAGCTGTAGCAAGTGCGAAAGGTTATCGTGTGGATGTAGATGGATATATTGATTTCCCTGTTCTTGGAAAATTGTATGTGGAAGGTAAGACGGTCCATGACGTGAAGAATATGATTACCAAACAGATTGTAGAAGGAAATTATATCAAGGCCCCAATCGTTTCCATTGAATTTTTGAATTTTAAATATACGATATTGGGTGCAGTAGGAAGTACAGGAACCTATACGGTAGAAGGAAATCATATCACTTTATTGGATGCAATTGCAAAGGCTGGGGATTTGGCTCCCAAGGCTCGTGTTGATCGTGTATCCGTAATCCGTGAAGAAAATGGAGAACGTAAAATGTATGTGCACGATTTGCGTGATATGGAAATCTTCCAGTCTCCAGCGTATTATTTGCAGCAGAATGATATTGTATATGTAGAGCCTAAGTATAAGAAGCAAGATACTGAAGATAGAGGATGGAAGTATCTAACTTTGTTGCTTTCTGTTATTACAGCGTCTTGTTCGATTGTCTTGGCAATAAAATAATGAACGGATTCTTCCATTTGTAGAAAACTTGGTAGGATTCGATAGATCAGAAATGTATTTCGGGGGAAATAGGTATTCTGTCATTGTATGATTAATAAAAAAGAAAGACATGTGGTGATAATGGCTGGAGGTATTGGAAGCCGTTTCTGGCCGATGAGTACTGCCGAATACCCTAAACAATTTATTGATGTAATGGGAGTGGGCAAGTCTTTGTTGCAACTCACGGTAGAGCGTTTCTTGCCCATTTGTCCGATTCATCACTTTTGGATAGTAACCAGTGAAAAGTATGTCGGACTGGTGAAACGGCAGCTTCCCGATTTCCCGGAAACGCATATCTTGCTGGAGTCGGAAGCCCGTAATACTGCTCCTTGTATAGCTTATGCCTGTTGGAAAATAAAGAAACAATCGCCCGATGCAAACATCGTAGTCACTCCTTCGGATGCTTTTGTTCTGGATACAGTGGAATTCAGGAGAATCATCGATGAGGCACTCAACTTCACAGACTGTCATCAGGCTATCGTTACTGTAGGGATTAAACCAAGCCGTCCGGAGACTGGATACGGCTATATTTGTGCCTCAGACGCTGATAATCTGTCTCCGATAGTTAAAGTTGAATCATTCAAGGAAAAGCCCGACTTAGAAACGGCACAGGAGTATCTGGACGCCGGTAATTTTTATTGGAATGCTGGTATCTTTGTATGGAATATGGAAACGATTCTGATGGCTTTACGTACATATACTCCAAACTTGGCTTCCATTATGGATGAGATATCGGCCGATTTTTATACGGCGGAAGAGGCTGCGACCGTGAAAAGGTTGTTTCCAACTTGCGAGAAAATTTCTATAGACTACGCTGTAATGGAGAAATCGAAGGATATCTATACCATTCCAGCCGATTTCGGATGGAGCGATTTGGGAACATGGGGAGCACTGCATGGGTTGCTTCCTAAGGATGAGCAACAAAATGCAGTTGTCGGACGGCAGATTAGGCTGTATGACTGCAAGAATTGTATCGTTCATGTAAATGATACCCGAAAAGTGGTACTGAACGGCTTGGATGGATACATCGTTTCTGAATGTGACGGGAAATTGTTGATTTGCCGCCTGAGGGAGGAACAGCGTATCAAGGAGTTCAGTGGAGACTGAGAAAACAGGTAGCCATTGTCACCGGAAGCAATGGCTGCATATTCCTTTTCTAATTGAAAATTTGGATAAATGCTTTATTTTTAGTATCTTTGTAAAAGTAATATCGTCGGGAATATATATTCTTAATAGTATCACTTGAAAAAAATGCCATATTGAAGTATATGGTCTTTGATTGAATATTCCCTTATTTATTCTCTTTTGGACTACCATTTTATTCCTTTAAAGTAATAAATTTCATGTCGATTTCCTGTAGTGGAACGGGCATGGACCTTTCATTTCCGACGGCATAGCAACCAAATTTTTATTAACCTCGGGTTCCAACGATTCACCTATTCAATAGGAATCCGGCAAAACGATTCATTATGATTAGAATTTTAAAAAGAATAGGTAGAAAAATCAACGTCCGGACCACATTCGCTAAAGAGGTGGCTATTCCTGGAATTATTCTGTTGCTTCTTCTGTCTATATTCGGCGGTTTGTTCCCGTCTGAAACAGAACAGACTCTTAATCTTGTACAAAACTCCATTTATGAACATCTGAGTTGGGTGTATATGCTGATTCTCACTCTTGTCATCGTTTTTCTGATAATTGTGGCATTCAGTAAAAAAGGAAATATCCGATTGGGTTCGGATGATTCCAAACCGCAGTACAGCTTGTTTTCCTGGATATCCATGCTCTTTTCGGCAGGGGTAGGTATTGGATTGATGTATTTCGGAATTGCTGAACCGATGGCGCATACTTTGAATCCAGCTATGGCTGATTCATTGAATCGAGCCAAAGAGGCTCAGCTGGATACTTTTTTCCATTGGGGAATTCACGGATGGGCTTTATATGCTGCCGTCGGACTGATGATTGCTTATTTTGCCTATCGTTACCGACTTCCGCTATCTCTGCGAAGTGCGCTGTATCCTCTATTGAAAGAAAAAATCAATGGCAAATGGGGAGACTTTGTCGATACTTTCGCATTATGCAGCACGTTCTTTGGAATCGCTACTTCACTTGGATTTGGAGTGGTACAGCTGAATGCCGGACTGGTGCATTTGGGTTGGCTTCCTGAGAAGACTTTCTCTGTACAGGCTATCTTGGTGGTGGTACTTATCGGATTGGCCATTCTTTCTTCCTTGTCGGGAATGAATAAGGGAGTGAAGAAACTCAGTGAGTTGAATATGAGTTTGGCGGTCTTGCTGCTGCTCTTCGTCTTGTTTTTAGGACCGACCATTTATCTGCTGTCGGCCTTCAGTGAAGGGATTGGATACTATTTCAATAACATCATAGAATTAACGTTCAAAACCTTTGCCTTCGAGGAGGCGGGCAAGCCTTGGTTCTTGGATTGGACCATCATGTATTGGGCTTGGTGGATATCTTGGTCTCCTTTTGTGGGGCTGTTCATTGCACGAATCTCCAAAGGGCGTACCATCCGTGAGTTTATTTTAGGGGTATTGCTGATACCTTCTCTCTTCATCTTCTTATGGATGACCGTTTTTGGAAATGGGGCAATCTGGCTTGACGAGCATGTGCTTTCGGGCGGACTGTCGGCCTTGGCAGGAGATTTGGACGGCATGTTGTTTGCTTTCTTGGATGCATTCCCGATGTCTACACTGCTCACAATATTGGCGGTGCTGATGATTACCGTTTTCTTTATCACTTCGGCCGATTCCAGTATTCTGGTCATCAATGGCTTGTCTTCCAAAAATCGACCCAATGCTCCTAAATGGCAGTATGTGTTTTGGGGAGGTATGCTGGCTGCATCTTCGTTGGCTCTTCTATATAGTGGAGGACTTCACGCTCTTCAAACCATGACGTTGATTACAGCGTTGCCTTTCGGACTGATTATTCTGGTTCTTCTGTATGGATTTTGGAAAGCGCTGCGTTTGGACCAGCTTTATTACAACAGTGATGTTCCTTACGGCAGTGGCTCGTGGAGTGGAAAGGACTGGCGCCATCACTTGAATGAAATTCTTTCCTTCTCGTATAAAAAGGATGTGGTAATCTTCCTGAAGAATCGGGTGGAACCAGCATTTGAGGACTTGATCAAAGAGTTGAAACTGAAAGGGGTGGATGCTTATATACGCAAGGGAAAGCGTGGAAAGTTGTCGCTGGAGCTGATTATACCGCACCATACCATCCGGGATTTCCGTTATGGTGTGATGGCTACTCCACTGGTCGTATCCGACTGTTTGGTAGAGGAAGAGAACACGCCGACGGTGGAAAGTACCGTATATGTTCCTGTGACTTATTATGAAGATCGCAGGGCAGGAAATGATATCCAGTATCTCAGCAAGGAAGATATCATAGCGGATGTACTGAGAGAGTATGAGCGTTTCCTGAGTGTTGTTTCGGTAAGAAGCAACGAATTGATAGTAAAAGATTATACTCCTGCTACGGGGGAATAAAGCAGTGAGCACCTCCTGGAAACGTCTGTGAAGTTTCCGGGAGGTGCTTTTTTATGAAGGGTGAGGGCTTGAAGCGGGGTCCGCCTTTGGGAATCCCGGCTCTGTGCATTCGGCAAGAGCTCAAAAAGAGTGAATGCTTTGCAGTGGAACTCTCTCTTCATCCAGGAACGACTGCCCACCGGTAGAGTAACTTCAAGGCATAAAAAAGGACTCCCTTTCAGAATCTCAATCTGAAAGGGAGTCCTTCTTTTAGGTTGGATTTCTTGAATCGATCAATTAATCCTTGTCAACTTCTATAGTAAGATTTCCTTGGGCATTTACCTTGAATTCAACTTCCTTCTTACCTACTTTCAATTCAAATTGGTAAGAGATACCTCCTGCAACTTCCTTCTTTTCTACTTTAACTTTGGAATCAAGAAGGTTGACGCCGCAAAGCTCTTGAGCTTTTTCGATGATTTTCTTGTCTAATCCTTCGAATTCTTCTTTCATCTGATCCAAGAAATCAATCATGGCAATATCGGTTTCTGTACTGATCCATTGATATTTCGCATTGAACTTGATTTCTTTGTGAGCGAAGTTTTCGTTATCGATTCGATACAGAATATCCACTTCGATTTCATTCTTATCGAAATCAATTTCTACCACGCTGACCTTTTCAAATTCTGTTGGGAATAGTTTCTGCAGAGCCTCTTTGAGTTCATTTGGAACGAGGACTGGAAGAATGTCATCATCGTCATCATCATCCAAAACATCTTTCAAGATGTCGCCATAAGGGGATAGAGAAATTTCTCTTTCCAAATCGCCCTTTTCAAGTTCAACCACGAAGATGCTGCCCATATCGGTACGTTCCACAGATTCGCAATCATCAATGTTCCAGTCTGGATAGAATTCGCTCTTATACATCATAAGGCCTTCTTTTACCATGGCTGGCAATTGGTCGAATGTCATTTCCTTTTCAGTCTGGCAGAAACGTCCATCGTAGGTAAACCAAGCGGAATGTGTATAAATGATTTTGTCTGCTCGGCTTGCAGGGAGGTTGAAGTGAGCTACTTTATAACCTTTTACATTTTCCCATGCTACATCCTTAGCATTCGGGTATTTTGCCTTGAAAGCGTTCAGAACGTTTTCAGGAATGTTATTGTCGTTTCCTGAAGGTGCATCGTCATCATTACAAGCGGTGAACAAGAAAGCACCGCATACCAATGTCAATAATAAATTTTTGATTTTCATAAGTTCCTGTGTTTTATAGTTAATCTTAATTTTTAAGAGGTATTGCATTGTGCAACAATTCCTCGTTCCGACAAATATAAAAAATAATGTTTAGGTAAAAATAAGTTTATTATAAAAATAACAAGAGAGCCTCTTATATAACATTGTTTAACTCTTAAGCCGTGAAAGCCATGGAGTTATACGCAATCTGCTTCTATGTATCCATGCAAAACAGCATAAATGGCTAAGCCGGAAGCCGATTTGATTCCTACCTTGTTTACGATATTCTTTCTATGAGAAATGACGGTCGTTAATCCGATGTTCAGCTTTTCAGCGATTTCTTTGTTGGTGAGTCCCTTGACAACCAGTCGCAGCACTTCTGCTTCACGGTGGGTCAGTGAATCGGGGTCTTTTCTTTGTGGCATATCCCTTTTATCATAGTTGTGTTTTGCATGCCCCTTTTCATGAAGGTCCAATATGTCACGGATGAATTGTCCTTCTGACTGATACGTGTTTAGATAAGTTATCTTTTCGAGGGCTTTTGATTCGCCTGCGGAAAGGACGATGCATTTATTCCCCTTTTCTTTGAAAAAGCTGGTATGCTCAAAATAAATTTGGGCGGAAACGAAATAGTGGGTATAAGCATCGGGAGTATCCGTGATAAGGGATTCAAAACTTGGAAACAATCGTGTCAGGATATCCGGGAATATTTCCTCTAAAATACATTTCATTCCTACGGCAGTAAGAATGTTTTGGTCGATAATTGCTATTTCTGGTGTAAAACTACCTATCATTTGTTCTTTTATTTAATTGCGTTTAAATATTCGGCGGCAGCTGCTGCACAGCGTTCGCCATCAATACCTGCAGAAACGATGCCTCCGGCATATCCTGCTCCTTCACCGCAAGGGAATAATCCTTCTACAGTTACGTGCTGAAGGGTCTGGTTGTCGCGAATGATGCGTACAGGGGCTGAGGTGCGGGTTTCCACAGCCATCATCACCGCTTCGTTGGTCAGGAAGCCGTGCGAGCTCTTGCCGAAAGCTAAAAATCCTTTGCTCAAGCGTTCGCTAATGAATTGGGGCATCCAAAAGTGCAGCGGAGAAGATACGAGTCCCGGACTGTAAGAACTTTTGGGGAGGTCGTAGCTCAACTTCTTGCGGGTAAAGTCTACCATGCGTTGGGCCGGTGCTGTTTGTCGCATATTACCCTGCTGCCAACAAATTTGTTCCAACTTTTCTTGAAAATGCATCATGCCCAAGATGGAAGGTCCGTCGGTTGCCGATAAATCCTTGCGTGACATCAACTTTTCCGTTTCCTGTTCGGCTGAGTTCGGATACGGTTCACAGGCTTGCAGCTGAAGGCTGGGGTCCTGTAAGTCTTCAGGACGAATTTCGACGACCATACCGGAATTGCTCCATTTGGTACCTCGGTTGCTCGGACTCATGCCGTTTACAACCAATTGATGAGGGCCGCTGGCTGCGGGAACTACAAATCCTCCCGGACACATACAGAAACTGTATACGCCGCGTCCGTCGACTTGCTGTACAAAGCTGTATTCGGCTGCAGGAAGGTATTTCCCTCTACCGTTTTTATTGTGATATTGAATCTGGTCAATCAGCATGGAAGGGTGTTCCAGACGACCCCCAACAGCAATTCCTTTGGCTTCCAATTGCACGCCATTGGCATAAAGCCAGCGATATACATCGCGTGCGGAATGTCCGGTAGCCAAGATGACCGGGCCGTGGAATGTTTGTCCGGTATTGGTCTCTATCCCAATGACCTTGTTCTTTTCAATGATCAATGCATCCATGCGGGTCTTGAAGTGTACTTCACCGCCGCAGGCCAAAATGGTTTTTCGCATATTCTCAATGACGCGAGGCAACTTGTCGGTTCCGATATGCGGATGGGCATCAATCAGGATGGATGTACTTGCTCCATGCTGGCAGAATACGTTCAGAATCTTATCTACATTCCCTCGCTTTTTACTGCGGGTGTATAGCTTTCCATCGGAAAAAGCACCGGCTCCACCTTCCCCGAAGCTGTAATTGGATTCAGCGTCCACTTTGTGTTCTCGGCTGATGCGTGCAATGTCTTCCTTACGTTCACGAACATCTTTACCTCTCTCCACGACGATGGGACGGAATCCTTTTTCGATGAGGTGCAGGGCTGCAAACAGACCGCCGGGACCTGCTCCTACCACAATCACTGCAGGCTTTCCGCTTACATTCTTATAAAGGGTGGGCGTGTATTCTTCTTCTGTGGGCTGTTCGTTGATGAAGACCTGTACCTTCAAATTGACGAAAATCGTTCGTTGACGTGCATCGATGCTTCGCTTCAAGATACGTACTGCATGAATGGTACGTTGGTCAAGTCCCTTTTCGTGACTGATATAATCTTTCAGAGACTGCTCATTGGCTGCCTGTGCTGGCAGAACACGAAGTTGATATTCATTAATCATTTATTTTAAGCTTAAAATTCTTAAATAGGGTCTGTAATTTCAAAAAGGGCATCTTTATAGAGAAGATGCTATTCTCTTCATATAACAAAATAGATAGAATTTGGGTTTCATCAGTTTGTTTAAATTATCCAAATAATTCACGGAAGGCTTCTTCTACCTTTCTTACCGGTACCACTTCTATCTTTAGATTCTTCAGGTTTAATCCTTGCAGGTTATGCTTGGGAACCAGAATCCGACTGAATCCTAATTTTTCGGCTTCACTGATGCGCTGTTCGATGCGGTTTACCGGACGGATTTCTCCGCTCAGTCCTACTTCCCCTGCCATACAGACTCCCGATTCTATTTCGGTATCCATGTTGCTGGAGAGGATGGCACTGATTACCGCCAAGTCGATAGCCGGATCGTTGACTTTCAATCCGCCGGCGATATTCAAGAATACGTCTTTCTGTGCCAGCTTGAAACCGACCCGCTTTTCCAATACAGCCAGCAGCATGTTCATGCGTCGGATATCAAAACCGGTCGCTGAACGTTGGGGAGTGCCGTAAGCGGCGGTACTGACCAGTGACTGCACTTCAATCAAGAAGGGGCGGATACCTTCCATGGCACCGGCGATGGCAATTCCGCTCATGCCTTCGTGATCTTGTGTCAACAAGAGCTCTGACGGATTCTCCACTTGTCGGAGTCCATCCTGCCGCATTTCATAGATACCCAATTCCGCTGTACTTCCGAAACGGTTCTTGATGCTTCGTAAAATACGGTACATATAATGTTGGTCCCCTTCAAACAGCAGCACGGTATCGACAATATGTTCCAGTACCTTAGGACCGGCAATGCTTCCTTCTTTGTTGATGTGTCCGATAAGGATGACCGGTGTTCCGGTTTCTTTGGCAAAACGTAAGATGGCTGCTGAACATTCACGTACCTGGACGATGCTTCCCGGTGAGGATTCAATATTTTCGGTCGAGATGGTTTGTATGGAATCGATGATCACCAAATCGGGAGCAGTATTCTTGATGTGTGTAAAAATCTGTTCCAAGGAGGTTTCGCAAGCGATGAGCAGGTCATTTTCTTCGGAATGGGGAATACGTTCGGCACGCAGTTTCAACTGACGTGCACTTTCTTCGCCAGAGATGTACAGCACTTTCTTGTTTTTCAAGCGTAGTACCGTTTGCAAAACCAGGGTGGATTTGCCGATTCCCGGCTCACCGCCAATCAATGTCAAAGAGCCTTGGACCAATCCTCCTCCCAATACGCGGTTCAGCTCATTGTCGTTCATGTCAATGCGCTGTTCGTCGGAGAAAAGAATCTCTTTCAGGTGCTGGGGTTTGGAACGCACCGATTCAATGCCATGAGCTACATGCTTGGCTTGAGGTGCTTCTTTATGCACCACTTCTTCTACAAACGTGTTCCATTGTCCGCAGGATGGACATTTTCCTGCCCACTTGGGGGATTCTTGTCCACAGTTGGTACAGACATATACGGTTTTATCTTTAGCCATGATTTTTGATTTCTTACTGCAAAAGTAAGATTTTTAGGGGATAAAGACTATTTAAATGTTTGAATATACGCTTGTTTTTTAAAGAAAAGGCTCGGATAGGGACTAATTAGTTGAAAATCTTTCTTTTCAGCAGAATATCCCAATTGGAAACTGTAAAATCGGGGCCCGGTAATCTGAGTCCGGGCTTGCCGAATAGATTCACTTTTCTGCCGGTAAATGCAGTGACCTGACAGTAGAGTGTATATCCAGCTTCTGTGACCAGTTTCTGGAATTGTCCGTCTTCTGTTTCATTGTCAAGATATTGAGTTATAAAGTCCGGCTTTCCAGATTTTATGGCGTTGTGCCTTTCTGCTTTCATCTCGATGGTTTCTCCTGTTTGTCTTGACCAATATTTCGTTGCCGGCAGTACATTGATGGGAAATCCGATTCCTAATTCAGGACCTTCATTGACAATGGTCGGATGGGGAACCTGTGACATGAGATAGGCAGCGGCATAATGTTCTTTTCTGATGCTTTTCTGAAAATATAAATTGGGGCGAAGGAATGCGGCACGTACTTGAAACGTGATGATGATGACGAACAATATTTTTCCGAATGCATTCAGATGAGTCGTCAGATAAACGATTCCAAAGATTGCAAACGAAGCAAGAATGGTCGTATAATATTCCAGATCATGGTGAATGCTGATCGCTAAGAAACAAAAGCAACAAATGAGTGGAGCGTATGTCATTCTGGTATCACGCTTGTAATAGTAGTAGATTCCGGCTAAATAGCCAATGTAAATAATCTTATTGGATGATAAGGTTATAGCCCATTCTGAAATGTATGTTTTTATAAAATCAAGAGGGGATAATTGTACCGTTTTACTGGTCGTGATAAAATATTCATGGATAAGATTGGTTAAATTCCCTGTTCGATAGAAATAAATTAAGAATGGGAGGAGCAATACAGAGATTCCGAATAGCGTATAAAGGATGTATTTCTTGAAAAGTTCCTTTTTGAAAGCAATATATCCTAAAGAAAAGATGAAGCTTAGGTACATGATGGCAATGGACCATTTCATCAGGAGGCAAGCTGCAAAGCCGCAACCTGTTATGAAACCGCTTGCCTTAATTTTTCGGGGAGATGGATGCAAAGAATTTTCCAATAGGAAATAGATTCCACTGATTACAAATGGTTGGCAGAAGTCTTCTGCTCTTATTTCATAGTGGAACCAGAAACAAAAATAAGGCAGTATCATGCATAAAGTGGCTGCTATGGATTTCTTATGATTGCCAGATAGTAACATGGCTGTCTTATAACACAAAAAGAACGTAACGGCGTAATTGATGCAGCTGAACCAAAATACTCCCAGATAGGTGTGAGGATTTAGCAGGTATGCAATTCCATAAATTAGCCATAATAAGGGACCTTTTGAATCTGTGAAATCGACATACGGAGTCATTCCATTCATCCATGCTTTTCCTGCCATGAAAAACCAGGCACTATCACAATGGTTGTGCAAGTCATGGGTATAGGAATCTGGAGAAATGAAAAACAAGATGAAGGTGATGTATAAAAATATAGAAATAAATAGCTTTATATCGGATATATGGTTGTTGTATTGCTTTCGGATGTTTCGTATCATAAAAATGTAATTATAGATGTTTTCTATTTCAAATAGGGAAAATAGGAAAATGAAATGCAAAGTTATTAATTTTTCTGGATGTATTATCGCAGATTATTGTTGAATTAAGGCATCCCGTAAAAGGAAGTAAAGTGAATCAATCCGCTTCAATTTCTTTCTCTTTTAAAATGGGAGTATCATTTTTTAAGTGGAGTATCTGATTCAAGCAATAAAAATATAGAGAATTCTGTCTTGGTGTAGAAAAATGTTCTTATATTTGTCTCCATAATAAAATTCTAATATAATGATTGCATACTATTCATATCAGATGATGACAGGCATGGGGCGAATGTGCTTCTTGGCTGCAACTCTTGGTATGCCCCTCCGGGGTTGTTGATGGTATGAGTGTTTCTACGTGATTCACGCTTACGGACGTAAGCATTTCCTTTTTATTTTTTAGATAATTGATTCCTGCTTTTTGATTCAGTATCAGGAAGTTAAAAGTTATATACTGTATGAAAGTATTGAAATTCGGCGGAACCTCTGTAGGTACCGTCAACAATATGTTAAGCGTAAAGAAAATCGTCGAGTCTGTCGATGAACCAGTAATCGTAGTCGTTTCAGCGCTTGGCGGCATTACCGATAAACTGATTGAGACTTCTCGCATGGCTGCAGATGGAGATTCATCGTATGAAAATGGAATGAAGAACATCGTGAACCGTCACATCGAAATGGTGTATACGGTCATTCCAGCCGGAAAAGAACGGGAAATCTTGTTGGACCAGGTCAATGAACTCCTCAGTGAGTTGAAGAATATTTTCCAGGGTATTTTTTTGATTCGTGATTTGTCTCCTAAAACCTCGGCGACCATTGTCAGCTATGGTGAACGTCTGTCGTCCATCATTGTAGCGGCTTTGATAGAGGGTGCCGTTTGGTTTGATTCCCGCAACTTCATCAAGACCGAAAAGAAGCATCAGAAAAATATTCTTGATTCGGAACTGACGGCTCGTCTGGTGTGCGAAAGTTTCCGTGAATTGCCGAAGGTGGCTCTGGTGCCTGGCTTCATCTCTACCGATAAATATACCGGTGAAGTGACCAATTTGGGACGTGGAGGCTCGGATTATACCGCTTCCATCATTGCAGCGGCCTTGAATGCGGAATGTCTGGAAATCTGGACTGATGTAGATGGATTCATGACAGCCGATCCGCGTGTCATCAACAATGCTTATCCCATCACCGAATTGAGCTATGTGGAGGCGATGGAACTTTGCAACTTTGGTGCAAAAGTGGTTTATCCGCCGACTATCTATCCGGTATGCCACAAGAATATACCTATCTTGATCAAGAATACGATGAATCCGGAAGCCCCGGGTACCATCGTGAAGCGGGATGCCAATCATTTCTCTAAACCCATCAAAGGTATTTCATCCATCAACGATACTTGTTTGATAACCATGACCGGTCTCGGTATGGTGGGTGTCATCGGTGTCAACCACCGCATCTTCCGTGCTTTGGCAGAGAATGGTATCAGCGTCTTCTTGGTATCACAGGCTTCTTCTGAAAACTCAACCTCTATCGGTGTGCGTAATGAGGATGCTGATGTGGCTTGTGAAGTTCTGAATGCCGAATTTGCCAAAGAAATAGAGATGGGAGAAATTTCTCCGATGATAGCTGAACGCAATCTGGCTACCGTGGCCATTGTGGGTGAAAACATGAAACATACTCCAGGAGTGGCCGGCAAATTGTTTGGTACGTTGGGCAGAAATGGTATTAATGTGATAGCATGTGCTCAAGGTGCTTCTGAAACGAATATTTCTTTCGTTATTGAAGCCGATTCGCTCCGAAAGACTTTGAATGTCATTCATGACTCTTTTTTCTTGTCTGAATATCAGGTGTTGAATCTTTTCATTTGCGGAGTCGGTACCGTAGGAAACAGTTTGATTCAGCAGATTCACGGTCAGCAGCAGAAGTTGATGCAGGAGCGTGGCTTGAAACTGAATGTGGTAGGAATAGCCAACAGTCATCAGGCTATCTTCGACCGTGAGGGACTCGACTTGACCGATTACCGAAAGGATTTGCAGGAAAAAGGATTTGCTTCCACTCCCGACAAGTTGAAGGATGAAATCGTCAATATGAATATCTTCAATTCGGTGTTTGTGGACTGTACCGCCAATGCTGTCATCGCCGGCTTGTATAAAGATCTTCTAAGTCATAACGTATCTGTAGTGGCTGCCAATAAGATAGCTGCTTCCTCCGATTATGAGAATTATGCGGAACTCAAGCATATCGCTCGTCAGCGTGGAGTGAAGTTCTTGTTTGAAACCAATGTGGGCGCCGGTCTTCCGGTAATCAACACCATCAATGACTTGATTAATAGCGGTGACAAGATTTTGAAGATTGAAGCGGTACTGAGTGGAACGTTGAACTTCATCTTCAATACACTGGATGCAGACATTCCTTTGAGTGAAACCATTCGTCTGGCCAAGGAAGGCGGTTATTCGGAACCCGATCCGCGTATTGATTTGAGCGGAAAGGATGTAATCCGCAAACTGGTGATTCTGGCCCGTGAGGCCGGTTACCGTCTGGAACAGGAGGATGTGGAAAAACATCTTTTTATTCCTGACAAATACTTTGAAGGAAGTCTGGAGGATTTCTGGAATACAATCGGGGAACTGGACGGTACGTTTGAAGAAAAACGCAAGCGACTGGAGGCGGAAGGAAAACGTTGGCGTTTCGTCGCTCGTTTTGAAAACGGAAAAGGTATGGTCGCTTTGGATGAAATCTCTCGCAGTCATCCATTCTATAACTTGGAAGGAACCAATAACATCGTATTGTTGACTACCGAGCGTTACAATGAATATCCGATGCTGATTCAAGGATATGGAGCCGGTGCCAGTGTGACTGCAGCGGGAGTCTTCGCCGATATCATGAGTGTTGCCAATATTTAACCTGCATGGAGGATATGCCGGATTTCCTGATGCGATAAGGATACGGTCTGGGGCCGGTAAGGGGGAAGTGTAAAGGTGGCGTTCCCCTTCTTTCCAGACCAATAAAAAAACGAACGAATACAATTTCCAAGCTGTATTCGTTCGTTTTTTATTGCTTCATCCTACACTGAATGATGCCCGTGTGGAATGATTATTCCAAATTCAATTTCTTCTTTACAAATTCCTTGATGAATGCTACCGTACCCTCGATTCCCAATACGGAAGAATCGATGCAGAGATGGTAGGTCTCTGCTGCTCCCCAAGTCTTGTAACTGTAATAATTGTAATAAGAGGAACGTCTTTTATCGGCCTTCTTGATCAATTCTTCTGCTTCATCGGGAGTGATGCCATGCAGTTGAACCAAGTGGTCAATGCGTGCTTGTGGAGGAGCAGAGATGAAAATGTTTACGCAGCGAGGAAAATCTCGTAGAATATAGTCGGCACACCGACCGACAAACAGACAAGACTGTTTCTCTGCCAATTCACGGATCACATCGCTTTGGATTTTGAAGAGCGAATCATTGCTCAGGTAGGAATTGAACGGATAAGCCCCCTCCGTGAGAAAAGGAATACGGGTACTGAGAAGTCCCCCTAAAATAGTTTTGGCAGCCTTTTCATCGGCCTCCTCGAAAAAATCGGTACATAATCCGCTTTCTTCCGAAGCCAGACGAATCAATTCTTTATCATAGAAAGCGATGTTCAAATCTTTCGCTAATTTTTCTCCAATTTCTTTTCCGCCACTACCGAATTGGCGTCCTAAATTTATCACATAGTGTTTGTTCATAAAATATATCTTTATCGGTTGGTTATGTTGTTTGCAGCTTCTCGCCGGCTGCACTTTTAAAAGAGTAAAAATAGAGAATCCTTGTGACTTCACAAAATTTTTTGCAGCGTTTTATCGTTGAGAGTTCAACGCTTCCTATAAAAGATGTCTTATTTTCTCAGACTATCGTTTATAAAATGCCTGTTTCGGAAAAACTTTCTTTACCTTTGCAAGAATTTAAAAACGAATATGAAAAAAGTACTGAAATATATTGTTATTGTGGGGATGCTATGGGGAACTGTAGCGATGCATGCCCAACGTAGTTATCGATTTAGAGTGCAGTTTACAGATAAGTTTCCGACGGAATATTCCCTGGAACGTCCGCAGGAATTCCTTTCAAAACGAGCTTTGGAGAGAAGAAGCCGTCAAGGAATTCAGTTGGATTCTACCGATTTGCCGGTATGCAGGGCCTATATCCAAGAATTGGAACGTCAGGGTGGAAAATGTATCTTGACCAGCAAGTGGAACAATACGGCGATGATACAGACAGCCGATGAGGCTACGGCCCAACGTTTTCTGGAAAATAGATTTGTTCGTTCCGTCCGTAAGGTTTGGGTAAAACCTGATACGGTATTCCCGCGTACAAAGGACAGAAAAAAAGAGGTCACAAACAAGACGTATCGCAAGACGCATTATTATGGAGTGGCGTCCGATCAGATACGCATGCACTGTGGCGACAGCTTGCACATGGCTGGTTTCAAGGGACAAGGCATGCAGGTGGCTGTGATTGATGCAGGATTTTATAATGTGGATTTAATCAAACTCTTCAAGAAAACGAACATTTTGGGAACCCGTGATTTTGTAAATCCGAACTCAGACATTTATGCCGAACATGACCATGGATTGAAGGTGCTTTCCTGTATGGCTGCCCAAAAGCCGGATGTGATGGTGGGCACAGCTCCCGAGGCCGGGTATTGGCTGCTTCGCAGTGAAGACAATGATACCGAGCAGCTCTCGGAAGAAGATTGTTGGGCGGCTGCCATCGAATTTGCCGACAGTGTGGGAGCGGATGTTGTCAATACCTCCCTTGGATATTATGAGTTTGATGACAAGAACGACAATTATCTCTATCGGGAATTGGATGGGAAAACGGCGATGATCAGCATTTCGGCCGATATGGCTGGAAGAAAAGGTATGCTGGTGGTATGCAGTGCCGGAAATTCGGGTGTGGGTACCTGGAAGAAGGTGAGTCCTCCGGCCGATGCCGAACATGTTCTGACTGTGGGTGCCATCAACAATCAAGGCTTGAATGCGGCGTTCTCTTCAATGGGAAATACGGCAGACGGTCGGGTAAAACCTGATGTGATGGCAATTGGATTCATGTCGGCTGTAGCCAGTGGGGCTGGGGGAACCGCTTTCGGTAACGGAACTTCTTTCTCTTCTCCGATCTTCTGTGGTTTGGCTACCTGCTTGTGGCAAGCTTGTCCCTGGCTGACTTCCGATGAGTTAATCCAATTGATTATCCGCTCTTCCGACCGGTATGAATACCCTGATAATATTTTTGGATATGGAATTCCTAATGTTTGGAAAGCATATAAAAAAGGGTTGGAAATGAAGAAATAATCCTTTGAAACAAAGGCAAGATATGGAAAATAAGGTATTCTCACTTTTTGAACTGAACGGATTGGTTCGTTCCAGTATCCGTGCTTGTTTGCCGGATGAATATTGGGTGCAGGCCGAGTTGAGCGATGTACGTGCTAATTATTCAGGACATTGTTATCTGGAATTCGTTCAGAAAGACAGCCGTAGCAATGCATTGGTGGCTAAGGCTCGCGGCATTATATGGAGCAATGTGTTTGCTCGCTTGCGACCGTATTTTGAACGGGAGACGGGACAGGCCTTTGTCTCAGGCATCAAAGTGCTGGTAAAGGTGACGGTCGATTTCCATGAACAATACGGTTACTCGCTGACGGTGGTGGACATTGATCCTACGTATACGTTGGGAGATATGGCTCGCCGACGGAAGGAGATTCTTCAGCGCTTGGATGCCGAAGGAGTGCTGACTTTAAATAAAGAGCTGGAACTAGCAGTTCCCGCCCAGCGCATCGCTGTGATATCTTCGGCCACGGCTGCTGGATATGGCGATTTCTGCAATCAGTTGCTGAACAATGAGTTCGGCTTTGTCTTTTATCCGAAATTATTCCCCGCCATTATGCAAGGGGATAAGGTAGAATCCTCTATCGTCGCAGCCTTGGAACGGATAAATCAGCAGATTGACCGTTGGGATGTGGTGGTGATTATCCGTGGTGGGGGTGCAACTTCTGATTTGTCGGGCTTTGATGCGTATGATTTGGCTGCAAATTGTGCTCAATTCCCTTTGCCTATCATTACGGGTATTGGTCATGAACGCGATGATACGGTGCTGGATATGATTTCTCATACGCGTGTAAAGACGCCGACGGCCGCTGCGGAATTTCTGATAGCGAATGTACGTGCCACAGCGGAACGCTTGGAACTGTTTGCAGATAAGGTGACTACGGTCATTCCCGAACGCTTGGCCCGTGAAAAGGAACGCTTGGACCGATGGGTGTCTCGTATTCCGGCACAGGTACAGATACGTGTGCAGCAGGAGGCCTTCCGACAGGAACGGTTGTATGGAAGGATGAAGATGGCGTGGCAGAACCGCCTGGTGAAAGAAACGTATCGGTTGCAGCTGTTGCCGAGATTGACATCGGCTGTTACAGTCCGTTTGCAGAAAGAAAATCACCGGATGGAATTGCTGGAACAGCAGATAAAAGCCGCATCTCCCGAATTGTTGTTGAAAAAAGGGTATAGCATTACCTTGAAGAATGGAAAGGCAGTGACTGATGCGTCTCTTCTCCAACCGGGAGATGAAGTGGTGACTCGTGTGGCAACAGGCAGTTTTACCAGTATAGTTAAGAAAAATTCATAAAGAAATAGATTTATGGCAACAAAAAAAGAAACTTATTCCGAAGCGATGGGACGTTTGGAAAGTATTGTAGCTCGTATAGAAAGCAATGAACTGGACATTGATGAGTTGGGAGATAATCTGAAAGAAGCTCAGAAACTGATCAAGTTCTGCCGTGAAAAGTTGTATAAGGCAGATGCGGAAATCAAAAAGATGCTGGACGAAGAATCAAGCAAAGAATAGTGTCGTTCGGGTAGACCGTTTGTCATCAAAAGTGTCATTAAGTTCGTTTTATTGGCTTAAAATTGTTTTTTGTGATTATAAGTCTTATTTTTGCCAATAATGAAGACATTAACATATTAAATACAATTAACATGAAAGAAATTGATTGGTCCAATCTGTCGTTCGGCTACATGCGTACAGATTACAACGTTCGTTGCTATTATCGCGACGGGAAATGGGGCGAATTGGAATTAAGCTCAGAAGAGACTTTAAATATACACATGGCTGCAACTTGTTTGCATTATGGTCAGGAAGCTTTTGAAGGTATGAAGGCTTTCCGTGGAAAAGATGGAAAGATTCGTGTCTTTCGTCCTGAAGCCAATGCGGAACGTTTGCAGTCTACTTGCGACGGTATCATGATGCCGCAGTTGCCTACAGAAAAGTTCTGTGAGGCTATCAAAAAGGTGGTTTTGGCAAATGAACGTTTCATTCCTCCTTATGAAAGTGGTGCTTCTTTGTATATCCGTCCGCTGTTGATTGGTATTGGTGCTCAGGTAGGAGTTCATCCTACAACCGAATACTTGTTCGTAGTATTCGTTACTCCTGTGGGACCTTACTTCAAGGGAGGATTCGCTACCAATCCGTATGTAATCATCCGTCAGTACGACCGTGCTGCTCCTCTGGGTACCGGTACGTTCAAGGTGGGTGGTAACTATGCTGCCAGCTTGCGTGCCAATAAGATGGCTCATGATGCAGGATATGCCAGTGAATTTTATTTGGATGCCAAGGAAAAGAAGTACATCGACGAATGTGGTGCTGCCAATTTCTTCGGTATCAAGAATAATACCTACATTACTCCGAAATCTTCTTCTATTCTTCCGTCTATCACCAATCGCAGTCTGATGCAGTTGGCTGAAGATTTGGGTATGAAAGTGGAAAGACGTCCTATTCCTGAAGAAGAATTGGATACATTCGAAGAAGCTGGTGCTTGTGGTACGGCTGCTGTAATCAGTCCGATAGAACGTATCGATGATTTGGAAAACAATAAATCGTATGTGATTTCTAAGGATGGCAAGCCAGGACCTGTCAGTGAAAAACTTTACAATAAGTTGCGTGCTATTCAGTACGGTGACGAACCTGATACACATGGATGGGTGATGATTCTGAATTGATTCATTGAATATCCGATTTGAATGGGCGGTATGCTTTAAAGGAAAAGTCTCCTTTACGGCATACCGCTTTTTTTATGTTTGTCTGAGACGCTCTTCTATGTATGCTTTGCAATTTATCTTGCATTAGATGGGGCAGATTATTTGGAGTTGTCAAGATAAAACTATAACTTGCAAAATCTTTGTATGATACGTGAAAACGATGAATTACCTTAAACGCTATATATGGTTGCTCTTCGCAGCTTCTTTGCTTCTTTGATTGTATCCTGCTCAGAAAAAGAAGAAGAGGAGTTGTATGAAATGCTGTCGCCCGTCATCAGCCGGAGCACGGAACAAGGTATCGAAGGAATGGCCTTGGGATGTTACAGCGGATGGGAAGATGGCGGAAGACTCCTGTTTATGGACTGCACCTCTGATTTCGGGTACAGCAATTTTCCTTGGGAAGGCTATAAGGATTTAGGAAACGGCAGTATGACTGCCTTTAATAGTGGCACGAACTTTTATGAATACGGTACCATACGCCGGTGTAATTCGTTCTTGCGGAAGGTTGTGGATGTTCCTTTTGTAGACGAAGCGAAGAAACGAAGTTTGATGGCGCAGATTCGCGTGATTCGTGCTTACCGGTACTTTGTGATGAACTGGCTGTATGGAGGAGTTCCTATCTTGTCGGATTCCGATCCTACCGATGAGGCTTTCTTGTTCCGTTCTTCAGAACAAGAAGTGCGTCAGTTTATCAAGGAGGAATTGGAAGCTTCCATTCCTGACTTGAAGAAAAAAGCCGTTCGAAGAGGACAGATTACCCAAGGAGCGGCACTGGCATTGAAAATGAGGGAGGCATTGTATTACGGTGACTGGTTGACGGCCAAAGAAGCGGCTGAAGAAATCATCGCCTCTGCTGTATATGAGTTGGAACCCAATTACAGCCGTCTTTTTCAAGTGGACGGTCAAACTGCGTACCTTGATTCACCGGGAACGAGGTGTGGAATTTGCCGGTGAAGGATTGCGCAGAGCAGATATCCTGCGTTGGAAGACAGCCGATGGAAAGATGGTGGCTGAAAAAGTCCTGAATGGATATTTGGAGCGGAGAGTGAGAACCGTAGAGGAAGGAGATGTTCCTGAACAGTGTGCTACCATGCGTACCAAGGCTTCTGGTAAGGAAGTGGTGCTGGAAAAGAGGGTGTTCAAACCGTATCACCGTTATTTCCCGATTGGATAGACCATTCTTTCAAGCCATTCCAACTTCAAACAAAATCCAGGCTCTTGACTCTGATTTTCCATGATTGATATGATAGGGCCTGCCGTAAGAGACTCTCTGAAAGCAGGCCCATATTGTGTGTTTGCAGGCAGATATTATTTTGTGCTTCCAAGGATATTCTCTACCTTTGTAACCAAATCAATTTGTATGGGAAAAGGAAAACTTGCTAAATTTGCAGATATGGCGGAATATCCGCATGTATTTGAATATCCGTGTTCAGTAGTTGACGAAGTGAACTTTGAAATGAAGGGCAACTGGAAACGTGACTTTTTTAAGAATGATAATCCGATTGTCTTGGAATTGGGATGCGGTAGAGGTGAGTATACGGTAGGCTTGGCCAGACGTTATCCTGAGAAGAATTTCATCGGGGTGGACATCAAGGGAGCTCGTATGTGGACGGGTGCGACCGATGCTTTGAACGAAGGCTTGAAAAATGTAGCTTTCTTGCGCACGAACATTGAAATCATCGACCGATTCTTTGCTGCCGGTGAAGTGGATGAGATTTGGCTGACTTTCTCTGACCCGCAGATGAAAAAGGCTACGAAACGTCTGACCTCAACGTATTTCATGAACCGTTACCGTAAGTTTTTGGTTCCGGATGGATTGGTGCACTTGAAAACAGACAGTAACTTCATGTTTACTTACACGAAGTATATGATTGAAGAGAATCAATTGCCGGTGGAATTCATGACTGATGACTTGTATCATTCGGGTATGGATGATGAAATCTTGAGTATCCGTACGTATTACGAACAGCAGTGGTTGGATCGTGGCTTGAACATCAAGTACATCTGTTTCCATCTGCCTCAAGAAGGAGAATTGGTGGAACCCGACGTGGAAATCGAATTGGATAGCTATAGAAGCTATGATCGCCAGAAACGCAGTTCGTTGACAACTAGCAAATAAAAACTTGTAAAACATAACTAACATGACTCTTTATCCAAAATTAATCCTGGATGCATTGGCTACTGTTCGTTATCCGGGAAATGGAAAAAACATTGTGGAAGCCGAAATGGTGGCCGACAATCTTCGTATCGATGGAATGAAAGTGAGCTTTTCGCTGATTTTCGACAAACCGACCGATCCTTTTATGAAGTCAGTCGTCAGAGCGGCTGAAACAGCTATACATACGTACGTTTCAAATGAGGTGGAAGTGAGCATCGCTACAGAAAGCAAACAGGCTGCTCGCCCTGAACCGGGAAAAATGTTGCCTCAGGTTAAGAATGTGATTGCAGTGTCTTCTGGCAAGGGAGGTGTAGGAAAGTCAACGGTGGCTGCTAACTTGGCTGTAGCTCTTGCTAAGTTGGGCTACAAGGTAGGACTTTTGGATGCGGATATTTTCGGACCGTCTGTTCCAAAAATGTTTCAGGTGGAAGATGCTCGTCCGTATGCAGAACAGATTGATGGCCGTGACTTGATTATCCCTGTTGAAAAATATGGCTTGAAGTTGCTTTCTATCGGCTTCTTCGTAGACCCGGAACAAGCTACTTTGTGGCGTGGAGCAATGGCTAGCAATGCATTGAAGCAGTTGGTAGCAGACGCGAACTGGGGAGAATTGGATTATTTTGTATTGGATACTCCTCCGGGAACCAGCGATATTCATTTGACTTTGTTGCAGAACCTGGCTATTACAGGAGCGGTCATTGTAAGTACTCCGCAGGAAGTCGCTTTGGCTGACGCTCGCAAAGGTATCAATATGTATATGAATGACAAGGTGAATGTACCTATCTTGGGCTTGGTGGAAAATATGGCTTGGTTCACTCCGGCTGAACTTCCTGAAAACAAGTATTATCTGTTTGGAAAGGAAGGTACCAAACGCTTGGCCGAAGAATTGCAGGTTCCTTTGTTGGGTCAAATTCCTATCGTACAGAGTATCTGTGAAAACGGAGATAAGGGTACGCCGGCTGCTCTTGACGAAGACAGTGTAACAGGTCAGGCTTTCCTTGAATTGGCTCAGAATGTGGTGGCTCAGACTGAAAAACGTAATGCAGAACTGGCTCCAACTGAAATAGTGCATACGCATAAATAAAGAACCCGGGTCTTTTGTATGAAAAGACTGTAGGCTGACATGACTGGCGTCGGATGACGCTTTAACATAAAACAAGGCAGGTTTTCCCCGCATGAACGAATTTGCTTCATTCGAAGCGTTTCATGTGCTTAAGGGAAATCCTGCCTTGTTTCTTTAATTCCTTAAGAGTGAATAATTCATAAGTTGAACTTGATTTTCTCATTTCTCTCTTTCTTTACTGAATAAAAAGAGTCTTTTTTTGTATGCAATCCTAAAAATCCTTTGTATTTTTGTGTTTCTATTTTTTTAAGAATTCTGCGATTATGATGAAAGATGAAATAAAAAAGGCATGTGAAGTCATGCAAAAGGGTGGCGTGATTCTTTATCCTACCGACACGGTATGGGGTATTGGTTGTGATGCCACAAATGAAGAAGCGGTAAAAAGAGTTTATGAAATCAAACAGCGTTCGGATAGTAAGGCCATGCTGGTTTTGGTAGACAATCCAGTGAAGGTGAGTTTTTATGTCCAAGATGTACCGATGGTGGCTTGGGATTTGATTGATATGACTACCAAACCTTTGACTATCATCTATGACGGTGCTCGTAATTTGGCACGTAACCTGATTGCCGAAGATGGCAGCTTGGGTATCCGCGTCACTTCCGAAGAATTTTCTCAGCAGTTGTGTTTCCGCTTCCGTAAGGCCATCGTTTCCACTTCGGCCAATATTAGCGGACAGCCTACTCCGTTGACCTTTAGTGAAATCAGTGATGAAATAAAGGAGGCGGTCGATTATATCGTTGATTACAGACAGAATGAAAAAGGAAGTCCAAAGCCCTCAAGCATCATCAAGTTGGGCCAAGGAGGAACGGTGAAGATTATCCGTGAATAATTAAAGTACGAAAGAATGGATGAAAAGTTAAATTGGTTCCAACGGTTTATCCATTGGAGAGAAAAACATATCACCGACAAGCAGTTTACTTTGATATTGAGTTTCCTCGTGGGAATCTTCACTGCATTGGCGGCTTATCTGCTGAAGTTTATCGTTGAGTATATCAAGGAGTTTCTTACGAACAGCTTTGATTCAACGGGAGCCAACTGGTTGTATTTGGTGTATCCGGTTGTGGGTATCTTTATCACCAGCTTGTTTATCCGTAAGATTGTTCGTGACGATATCGGACATGGAGTCACCAAAATTCTGTATGCTATCTCTTGCAAGCAAAGTCGAATCAAGAGGCACAATATGGTTTCTTCTATCTTTGCTTCTGGTATCACCATCGGATTCGGCGGATCTGTCGGAGCGGAGGCCCCGATTGTTTTGACAGGTTCGGCCATCGGATCCAACTTAGGTAGTATCTTCCGCATGGATCACAAGACGCTGATGCTGCTGGTGGGCTGTGGAGCTGCCGGTGCGGTATCTGGAATTTTCAAGGCTCCTATTGCAGGACTTGTGTTTACCCTGGAAGTACTGATGATTGATTTGACCATGGCTTCATTGTTGCCGTTGCTGATTACCAGTGTGACGGCGGCTACGATTTCGTACATGCTTACTGGTACTCAGGCCATGTTCCAATTCCAAATGGATTATCCGTTTGAGATTGCACGTATTCCGTATGCCATCGGGTTGGGTATCTTCTGTGGCTTGGTATCTTGGTATTTTACCAGAGCGATGAATTGGATTGAGGACGTATTCCGTAAGTATTCGAATCCGTATACGAAATTTCTGATGGGTGGAACCATGCTGAGCGTATTGATTTTCCTTTTCCCTCCTTTATATGGTGAAGGTTACGATACGATTACCTTGCTTTTGAATGGTACTTCAGGAGAAGAATGGAATACGGTTATGAACAATTCTTTGTTTTATGGCAATGCGAATTGGCTGATTCCGTATTTGATTATGATTATTCTTTTCAAGGTGTTCGCCTCAAGTGCTACCAATGGAGGAGGTGGATGTGGTGGTATTTTTGCACCTAGCTTGTTCTTGGGATGTATTGCCGGATTCGTCTTTTCGTATGTGTGCAATGAGTTCGGAATAGGTCATACGTATGTGCCTGAAAAGAATTTTGCCTTGATGGGTATGGCGGGACTGATGTCGGGAGTGATGCATGCACCGCTGACGGGAGTCTTCTTGATTGCGGAATTGACAGGTGGTTATGGGCTGTTCCTCCCGTTGATGATTGTGTCAGTTTGTGCTTATCTGACCATTATCGTTTTTGAGCCGCATAGTATTTATTCCATGCGTTTGGCCAAGAAAGGCGAGCTGCTTACACACCACAAAGATAAGGCGGTACTGACCTTGATGAATATTGAAAGTATCATGGAAACCAATTTCCTGACGGTTCGTCCCGAAATGGATTTGTTGGCCATGGTTAAAACGGTATCCAAATCGAACCGAAATCTTTTCCCTGTAGTGGATGTGAATGATAAGTTGATTGGCGTCGTCAATTTGAATGATATTCGTAACATCATGTTTCGTCAGGAACTTTATCATCGCTTTCATGTGGAAAAATTTATGGAAGTGCCCAAAGCTCGCATTGTGACTTCGGATTCGATGGAACAGGTCATGAAAAAATTTGATGAAACAGGAGCTTGGAATCTTCCAGTCGTCGATGAGGAGAATCGATATAAAGGATTTGTGTCAAAGTCGAAGATGCTGAATACCTATCGTCAGGTATTGGTGGACTTTTCGGCTGAATAATAAAATAACACTAGAATGGAAAAGAAAGATTTACGCATTGTATATATGGGTACACCCGAATTCGCCGTTGAAAGTTTGAAAAGACTGGTGGAGGGTGGATATAACGTAGTGGCTGTTGTCACCATGCCGGATAAGCCGATGGGGCGTCATGGCAGTGTGCTGCAGCCTAGTCCAGTGAAGGAATATGCCGTTTCACAAGGCTTGAATGTCTTGCAGCCGGTCAAACTGAAAGATGAGGCTTTCTTGGAGGAATTGCGTGCATTAAAGGCGGACTTGCAGATTGTAGTGGCATTCCGCATGTTGCCGAAAGAAGTTTGGGCTATGCCCCGTTTGGGAACTTTCAATTGCCATGCTTCTTTATTGCCTCAGTATCGTGGAGCAGCTCCTATTAATTGGGCTATAATCAACGGAGACAAAGAAACGGGTGTGACTACTTTCTTCTTGAAACATGAAATCGATACCGGTGAAATCATTGACCAGGTACGTATTCCGATCGCTGATACAGATAATGTAGAGCAGGTATATGATCGCTTGATGAACTTGGGTGCAGAACAGGTTGTGAAAACGGTAGATATGATTTTGGAAGGCAATGTAAAGACAACGCCACAGGAAGAATTGGCAACCGAAGAAACCTTGCGTCCGGCACCGAAAATCTTTAAAGAAACTTGTCGTATTGATTGGACAGCAGGAGTGAAGAAGGTCTACGATTTCATTCGTGGTCTCTCTCCATATCCAGCTGCATGGACCGAATTGGTGCAGGGTGAGAACAAACCGGTGATGCTGAAAGTCTTTGAAACAGAAAAAATCTTCTGTGAACATCAGGAAGCTCCCGGAACCATTCTTACTGATGGAAAGAGCTATTTCCGAGTAGCTTCAACTGATGGATATGTGAATATTCTCTCACTGCAATTGGCAGGTAAGAAGCGCATGCTCGTTGGAGATTTCTTGCGAGGATTCCATCATTCTGAGGAAAGCCGATTGGTCTGATTCTTTGATTCTTGTATCAGTTCTCCACATCACATTCGGGTTGGCTCCGCTGTTATAGTAGATTTTTATTCCCCGACAGGTTGATTTGGAGAAATCTGGAATGCTGGATAGTGGGAAAGAAGTGATTCCCCAATAAATTGTATTTTGTAAATCTCCGTTAGCATCGTGACGGAGATACAAACGCAAATATCCTTCCTCATCAATGCGAGTATCTTTCGTCAGCAGCAGATTGATACGGTGAGGGATTTGCTCGTCGTTTCCTAAGGTGTTGAATTGTATGTTCAAGTGTTCTTTGCTGATGGAAGCACCGGTTACTTGAATCGGTGAATTGCCGAAGGAGTCTTCCGACGGAGAATCAGAGATACGGAGGTCGCTCGCTTCTTTCGTCAGCACTTTGTATACACCGATAAGCTTCACATCTTGGTTGCTGGCACTTGGCCGGTCTGCATCCAGATAAAGGTTGATCAATACGCGTTGTCCGATGCTGTCCGCTTTTTCAGCCGTAACGATGGACGGATTGGTCGGTCTAATGTTGCCATAGGAATCCGAGTCGATAAGGATGGGTTCAGTGGATGTGACGGTACCCAATGAAGAATACATAGGCAACGGATGATTGTCTTCCCAACAAGAAGACAGACTTATGCATAAACTTAAGCTTAAAGTAAGGCCTAACAGGCTTTTGTTTTTGAATAAACTCATAATCTTTTTCATTTTCTTTATTAGAGAATGCATGAATGCATTGTTTACTGCTCTGAAAAATGTTAAAACATTAAAAGATTTTTTAGGGTATGTGATGCAGTTTTTGCAGCACTCTTTCATTTAACCTGTAAGAAAGGTAAATCCAATTATGACAGAGGAAGAATTAGTATCAGCGTGTAAACGGGGGGATTCGCAGGCTCAGCGGATGCTCTATGAACAGTATGGCAGAAAACTGATGGCTGTCTGTCTTCGTTACACGGGTGATAGGGAGTCGGCTCAAGACGTATTGCATGATGGATTTATCCGTATCTTTCAATCGATGGATAAGTTTTCTTATCAAGGTCCGGGCTCTTTAAAAGCTTGGCTTTCGAAGGTGATGGTGAACGAGTCGTTAGGGTTTCTGAAAAGACATGCTGCTAAGTTGCAGCAAGAAGTGTTGGTTGATGAAATCCCGGATTGGGAAGATGAAGAGGAAGGGGTAGATGATATTCCTCGTTCTACGTTGATGCGTTTCATCAGTGAATTGCCTGATGGATATCGTACGGTCTTCAATCTTTTTGTCTTTGAAGAAAAAAGTCACAAGGAAATCGGGAAACTATTGGGAATTACAGAGCATACTTCTTCTTCGCAGTTTTATCGTGCGAAATGTTTGTTGATGAAAAAAATTAAAGAATATAGGGAAAGTTTATGAATACGGAAGATGAAAAATGGCTGAAAAGTCTTCGCGACAGCTTGGATGAATATGCCGAACCGCTTCCGGAAGGATTCTGGGACGAGTTGCAGGAGGATTTGCCTCGACCTAAAATCGTTCCGATCTGGAAACGCTGGATTCCTGTTGCAGCTGCTGCGGTATTGGTGTTGTCTGTTTCTTCTTTGGTACTATGGAAGAGCAATTCATCGTTCTTTCAATCACCGGACATCCAGCAGGCAAATCGGATGGCTGAACAGGTGGTAGAAAGTAATGTGGTTCGTCCTGTTCATCTTGCAGTGATTCCCGATGAGGATTCGGATGCGGACAAAAAGGAGAATACTCAACCTATTCAGCGCTTGAAGAACCGTCTGGTGGCGGTAGCTTATGAGGGAAAGCAGGATGTATCTCTTGATGACAAGGCGATGGCAAGGGTCCAACTTGTGGATTCTGTTGCTGAAGAAACGGAAAAATCTTCAGAAGAACCTGCTATGCTGGCGACTGCCAAGAGGTCGCGGGAGGTGGAGAGAAGAATATGGGAACAAAATGCCAAAGAAGCGGGGCTCATCAAGCATGCAAAAAATAGAAAAGTACAGATTGGCATTCTTTCTGGAGGCATGCCTTATTCTTCCAATAAAGAGTTTGGAGGAATGACCCGATTCACTTCAAGATATTCTGTTGCAAAGGGAACAGCGTCGGTAATGGACGGCTCAAGTAAACAAGTGGCATGTAATCAGGTGTTGTTCAATAACCAACATGCCCGTGCGAAGACGCAGGTGAAGCATCGCTTTCCGATAACGGTGGGAGCTTCCGTAAAATGGTATCTTACAGATGATTGGGCGGTAGAATCGGGATTATGTTATACTTACCTTCAATCCGATCTCCATTCGGGCAGTCAGTTGTATCTCGAAGACCGACAGAAACTGCATTATCTGGGTATTCCTTTAAAAGTGCACCGTACGATTTGGAGCGGCTCTCGATTTTCGGTGTATGCTTCGGCGGGAGGAATGTTGGAAAAATGTGTTTCAGGAACGTTGGAGTCAGCTTATGTAACAGGTACAGGAGCGACAGAAACCGAATCTGTGTCTTTACACATACGTCCGCTGCAATGTTCTGTAATGGCCTCTTTAGGTACCCAATTCAACTTTACGCGTTGGTTGAGCCTGTTCGTGGAACCGGGCATGGCTTATTTCTTCGATGACGGGAGTAAGGTAGAAACCATTCGAAAAGAACATCGGTTTAATTTTGATTTACACTTCGGCATACGTTTTGATATTTCAAAATAACTGCGGATTCAGTGAGGATTATGAATATTTTGCCTATCTTTGTTTTATTAAAAAAGATTTAGAAAAGAATGGATAAAGTACTGATTTCTCCTTCGCTTTTGTCTGCCGATTTTGGCTGTTTAAAAGACGATTTATTGAAAGTGAACCAAAGTGAAGCTGATTGGTTGCATATTGACATCATGGACGGTGTCTTTGTACCTAATATTTCTTTCGGCTTTCCAGTGTTGAAATATGTGGCTGAGTTATGTGAGAAGCCGCTGGATGTGCACTTGATGATTGTACAGCCTGAAAAGTTCATCAATGAAGTGAAAGCTTTGGGTGCTATGATGATGAATGTGCATTATGAAGCTTGTACTCATTTGCATCGTGTCGTTCAGCAGATTAAGGCTGCAGGCATGAAAGCAGGTGTCACCTTGAATCCGGCTACTCCGGTATCTGTCTTGAAGGATATTGTGGAAGATTTGGATATGGTGTTGTTGATGAGTGTGAATCCTGGATTCGGAGGTCAGAAATTCATTCCTCATACTTTGAAAAAGGTAGCCGAATTGCGTGAACTGATTGACTCTACAGGTTCCAAGGCATTAATTGAAGTGGATGGTGGAGTGAATTTGGAAACAGGCAAGAGCCTTGTTGAAGCCGGTGCAGATGTTTTAGTGGCCGGTAATGCCGTATTCAAAGCACCAGATATGATTGCTATGATTCATGATTTGAAGAATTTGAAATAATTTCGGGCAGAAGGGAGCTTTTCAAGTCGGTCCTTGCGTTAGAATGTATGAATGCAGGTCTTGGAACTTGGAATGATAACTTATCTTTTACCTTAAAAAATAATGGGAAAGATTCCCTCTTTGCTAACTTACCCTATATTCCGGTTGACCGTTTCGATGGCAGCCGGAATTTTTTTATTCGACCGATTGGGGGACGGAACGCTTCTTTTGTGGCAGTTCTTCTTGCTTTTTTGCTTGTTGCTGTTGCTGGCGATGTGCTTCTATCGGACGAAAGTTTATGCCTTACGTTTGGGATTTGGGATAATAGCGACCTTGTGTTTCTTCGTGTTTGGAGGAATGCGGCTTTTGGCTGAGAAAGAGCGTCTGATGTATCATTGGGAAGAGGGAGAAGCGATTTATTTAGGAAGGGTAGTGACTACTCCCCAACAGAAAGGAAAGGCCTGGCAGGCTGAAGTGGAAGTGGAGGACAGGTTTGCTTTTCCTGATTCCTTGCAGAAGGATTCCTTGAGAGGGGATTCTTTGTTCTTGTCTGAGATGAAAGGCTCTCAAAGACGTATTGGACGTTCCATTCTTTGGTCATGGCTTCCCGATTCGGCTCAGAAACCGGTAGTGTGTGGAAGTGTTGTAGTGTTTGAAGCAAAGATAAATCGCCCGATTTCTGATGTGGATTTGTCAGGGTTTGATTATGCCGGCTATCTCCTGACCAAGGGGATGAGTGGAACGGCAATTACCTTTCAAGGAAATTGGAAAGTTTTGGATGTCCCTTGCCAGTTGTCTTTCAAGCAAAGGGCTTTGCGCTGTCGGGATTGGATCGTAGCTCGGTACCGCTCTTGGAATTTGGGTTCGGATGAATTGGCTGTAGTGGCTGCTTTGACCATTGGCGATAAGCACGAGCTAACTTCCGAATTGAAGGTAAGGTATAGTGCTGCAGGAGTCAGTCATGTGTTGGCCTTGTCGGGTCTGCATGTCGGTATCTTATCCACGATCTTATATCTGCTTTTCACTCCTCTATTGCGTTGGCGTTACGGGAAGTTTTTGCGTTCACTCGGTGTCGTTTCAGTACTTTGGGCTTTTGCATTTGTGTCAGGTCTGAGTCCTTCGGTGGTTCGGGCGGTAACGATGTGTACCTTGTATCTCGTTTCAAATTGTGTGTTGGAAGAAAGGTTCTCTGCTGTATACACCGTCACCTTGACCGCTTTTTTGATGCTCATCTATCAACCGTTATATCTTTTTGACTTGAGTTTCCAACTTTCTTTTGCGGCGGTTTATTCCATCTTGTACTTTTATCCTTTGATGGTGTCGCTTTGGACTGTTCAGAATCCATTGATAAAGTATGTGTGGAATGGCTTGGCGGTCTCTATTTCAGCCCAATTAGGGACGTTGCCGCTGATTCTGTACTATTTTGGAACATTCCCAACCTATTTCCTGTTGGCTAATTTCTTGGTCGGAGTGTTGGCCACCTGCGTTTTGGTGGGAGGCTTGTTGGCTTTACTGGTCTCGTCTTTGCCCTGGATAGGTTCAGTTGCAGTAGGTTTCTTGAATCTTTCAGCGGTAGCAATGAATGTTTCCCTCCGATGGATACAAAGTCTGAAGGGGGCACAATGGGACTCCTTGTCCATTACCTGCTCTCAAGCAGTGTGTGGCTGTATCGTGCTGTGCACACTGTATCTTTTCTGCACCCAAAGGCGTCCACGATACTTGCTCTTGATGCTGTTGGGCTTCAATTGTTTTTTGTTGGAATGGAATTATCACATCTTGAGTCCTTCTCCTAAAATTCTTTTTCTGTCGAGAGGAGAACTTTTTCTCAAGCAGGAAGAGGAGGCAGTACCCTTGGTAGCCTCCAAAGGTCTTTTTCTGATAGATACCTTGCGTATCGGCTTGATGAAGTCGGATTATTGGATGGGAAAAGAGGCTGAAAAGAAGATAGAGTTGGATTATATCTGTCTCTGCAGAGGTTTCAGGGGAAGTATCCAAGCTTTAACGCGTGTCTTTACTTTTCAGCAAGTCATTTTGGATGTTTCTTTGAATGATAGATACCGTCAGAAACTCATTCGAGAATGTCAAGAAATGAAAATTCCTTATCGGGATAATTCGAAACAAGGTTCTTTCATAATTTTTCTTTAAATAGAAATAAATTCGTATTTTTGTCGACTTAATAGAATGTAGATTATAAATTAACATGCTGACTAAGAAAATTCAACAAGCTAGTATTGATAAAGTTGAAACCTATTTTGAACGTGCGGAAAATATTGTGATTGTAACGCATGTCTCTCCTGATGGGGATGCCATCGGCTCCTCTTTGGGATTGTATCATTTCTTGACAGGACAGGAGAAGAATGTGCATATCGTCGTTCCAAATGCTTTCCCTGATTTTTTGCGTTGGATGTCTGGCGCTAAAGACATCATTCGTTACGATAAAGATGCTGAATTAGCGGACAAATTGATAGCCGAAGCAGATGTAATCTGTTGTCTGGACTTTAATGCTTTGTCGCGTATCGATGCTGTAGCAAAACCGGTTGCTGCCTCTCAAGGACGTAAGGTGATGATTGACCATCACTTGAATCCGGAACCATTCTGTAAAGTGACAATTTCTCATCCGGAAATTTCATCCACTTGTGAACTGGTGTTCAGAGTGATCTGCCGTCTTGGATGTTTCGATGATATCACCCGTGAGGGAGCTGAATGTATTTATGCGGGAATGATGACTGATACAGGGGGATTTACCTACAATTCTAACGATAGAGAAATCTATTTCATTATCAGTCAGCTGCTTTCAAAAGGAATTGATAAGGATGAAATTTATCGTAAGGTATTTAATACCTATTCGCAGGACAGACTGCGGCTGATGGGATATGTGCTTTATGAAAAAATGCAGGTCCTTCCACAATTCAGAACGGCTTTGATTTGTCTGACGCAGAAAGAACAGAACCGATTTAATTCTGTGAAAGGAGATACCGAAGGGTTTGTGAATATTCCTCTTCAGATTCAAAATATATGTTTCTCTGTCTTCCTGCGTGAAGATGCAGAGAAGAAGATGATAAAAGTATCTTTGCGTTCGGTCGGTGACTTCCCTTGCAATAAAGTGGCGGCTGAGTTCTTTAATGGAGGAGGACATAAAAATGCTTCTGGCGGTGAATTCTGGGGAACCATGGATGAGGCTGTTGAAGTTTTCAAGAGAGCCGTGGTCAAATACGAAGAACTCTTGTTGAAGAATTAGTCCTTTATTAAATTTGAAATATTTTAACGATAAATAAACTTATCAGATACAGGTGCGTCCGATAGTTTTCGTACTTTTGTCTGGAAAAAATTAGTAATATGAAGAATTTTTATATCCAAATACTGTTAGGATTATTGGTATTGGTAGGCCTTCAGGCTTGTAATGACGGCAAAACTTATGGTGAATTGGTGGAAGAAGAAGAGGATGCAATCGCTCGTTATATTTCACAGCATAATATTAAAGTCATAAGCAAAGATCAATTCTTTGCAAACGATTCTACAACAGCCGAGAATGAGTATGCCTTTTTTAAGGATAAAGGAATTTACATGAATATCGTTTATCCGGGAGATGCAGAAGAAATTCTTCCTGATGGATCGCATGTCTTGCTTTCTCGTTTTGTGGAAGTGCTGATGAAGGATGTGCCGGATTTGGGTCGTGTAACAGGTGATACTCTCTTGAAGAATATGTATGCTAATGATTATCCTGGCATGCAGATGAAGCCAGAAGAATATTCGGTAGTTATTGAAAACAAGACCAATTATATGGGAACTTTTACTGGAAGATATTCTTTAATGGCTAGAACTTACGAGGGTAACACAGCAGTTCCTACTGGATGGTTGTTCCCGTTGCAGTTCATCAAGCCTGCTCGTACAACTCAATCTTCTAAGGTGGCTCGCGTGAAACTGATTCTGCCGCATAGTGAAGGCTCATTCTATGCTTCTCGCTTTGTATATCCTTGTTTTTACGAAATAACCTATAATCTTAGATAAAAGAATACAACTATGACACTAATCAAATCTATTTCAGGCATCCGAGGTACTATCGGTGGACCCGTTGGAGTGGGACTGAATCCCTTAGATATTGTGAAGTTTACTTCTGCCTATGCTACGTTGATTCGCAAAACGACTTCTGTAAAGAGTAATAAAATTGTAGTGGGACGTGATGCACGTATCTCAGGCGAGATGGTTAAGAATGTGGTATGCGGAACGTTAATGGGGATGGGATTTGATGTGGTGAACATAGGTCTTGCTTCAACTCCAACCACAGAATTGGCTGTAACGATGGAAGGTGCTTGTGGAGGTATCATTCTTACTGCAAGTCATAATCCTAGACAGTGGAATGCCTTGAAACTTTTAAATGAACGGGGCGAATTCTTGAATGCAGCGGAAGGACAGGAAGTGCTTCGAATTGCGGCAGCAGAAGAATTTACTTTTGCGGAAGTGGATCAGTTGGGCAAGTATAGAGAAGATGCTACGTATGACCAGCGTCACATTGATAATGTATTGGCCTTAAAGTTGGTGGATGTTGAAGCCATTCGCAAGGCTCATTTCCGTGTGGCACTTGATTGTATCAATTCGGTAGGAGGTATTATTCTTCCTAAGCTGTTGGAACAGTTGGGTGTAGAGCATGTGGATAAGCTCTATTGTGAACCTACCGGTGATTTCCAGCACAATCCTGAACCCTTGGAAAAGAATCTGGGCGATATTATGGGATTGATGAAGAAAGGTGGCAATGATGTCGCTTTCGTTTGTGACCCGGATGTCGACCGTTTGGCTATTATCTGTGAGGATGGTACAATGTATGGTGAAGAATATACATTGGTAACCGTTGCGGATTATGTGTTGAAGCATACTCCAGGAAATACTTGCTCGAATTTGAGTTCGACTCGTGCTTTGCGTGACGTAACTAGAAAATACGGTCAGGAATACAATGCGGCCGCTGTTGGAGAAGTGAATGTGGTGACCAAGATGAAAGCCACTCATGCAGTAATTGGGGGAGAAGGAAACGGAGGAGTTATCTATCCGGAATCTCATTATGGACGAGATGCATTGGTAGGAATCGCTCTTTTCTTGAGTCATCTGGCACATGAAAGTAAGAAAGTGACAAAACTTCGAGCTACTTACCCGAATTATTTCATTGCAAAGAATCGTATCGACTTGACACCGGAGACCGATGTGGATGCTATTTTGGCAAAAGTCAAAGAACTTTATAAAAATGAGGAAATCAATGACATTGATGGTGTGAAGATTGATTTTCCTGACAAATGGGTTCACTTGAGAAAAAGTAATACGGAACCTATCATACGTGTTTATTCAGAAGCATCCACAATGGAAGCGGCTGATGAACTCGGCAAGCAAATTATGGATATCGTTTATAGCTTGATTTAAAGCAAGCATTAAATACAAATTAATACTCTTTCTTCCTTGTTAATGTTTTGTCAACAGGAAAGAAAGAGTATTTTTTGTTATATTTACTATGCTGTCGGCATTCGATGGCAGATGTCAAACTTAATAATTAAATGAGTATGGATTTTTTAGAATTAGTGAAACAACGTCATTCGGTACGTAATTACGAATCTCGCCCGATAGAACCGGAAAAATTAGAGTATATATTGGAATGTGTGCGTCTGGCTCCGTCTGCCGTGAATTTTCAGCCTTGGAAATTTGCAGTCGTTACAGATCCGGAACTCTTGAAGCAAATTAAAACGGTCTATGCACGTGAGTGGTTCCAGACAGCTCCCTGCGTGATAGTAGCATGTGCCGATCATTCCAGCTCTTGGCATCGCCAGGCTGATGGAAAAGATCATGCCGATATTGATGTGGCTATTGCAGTGGAACATTTATGTTTGGCGGCAACTCAACAAGGATTGGGAACTTGCTGGGTTTGTAATTTTGATGTCCCTCGTTGTGCGGAGATTATGGGATTGTCTGAAAACCTTATCCCAGTAGTTCTGATACCTATAGGGTATGCAGCCAAGTCGGATATTCTAGAAAAGAAACGTAAGGCGAAGGATGAGATTCTTCTCAAATAAATTATAAAGATAAAAATTAAAACATTCTTTTCATGAAAACTAACGGCTGTATGAAAAAGTATGGGCTTAGGTACGTTTTCATGCTGCTTCGCTAATTTTATCGAGAAGAAAGGTTCCGTGAAAATAGATTTTATTTATTTTCAATCTAAATAGAAAATTATTTTTTAACTCGAATTAGTAATAGTTTTTAATAAAAAATATCTATTTTTGGAGTCTCTTTGAAAAGTCATGTTTTTAAAGAGTGTTTTGTATACATAATAATAATGCTTTAAAATGGAAAACATTGAAACAGGATTAATGCTAATGTTAGTTGGTATGACAACTGTTTTCGTCATCCTTCTCATTGTTATCGAATTGAGTCAGCTTTTAATTAAGCTTGTCAATAAGATAGCTCCAGAAGAAGAACCGAAAAAGAAAGTTGTTAAAGCAACGCCTTCCACAGATGCTGGTGCAATGGATGCTATCAAGGCAGCCGTTGATATTCTTACAGCCGGTCAGGGTAAGGTTATTAAAGTAGAAAAATTACGTTAATCTGAAAAGAAACACATGTATTCATCATGGAAAAAGAAGTAAAATTTAGTCTGGTCTTCCGCGATATGTGGCAGAGTGCCGGAAAGTATGTTCCGCGTGTAGACCAGTTGGTAAAGGTAGCCCCAGCCATTATTGAAATGGGGTGTTTCGCTCGTGTAGAAACAAATGGAGGTGGTTTTGAACAAGTAAACCTGTTGTTTGGTGAAAATCCGAACAAGGCTGTCAGAGAATGGACAAAACCTTTCCATGAAGCAGGTATTCAAACTCATATGCTTGACCGTGCTTTGAACGGCCTTCGTATGAGTCCGGTTCCAGCTGACGTTCGTAAATTGTTTTATAAAGTAAAGAAAGCCCAGGGTACAGACATTACTCGTACATTCTGCGGTTTGAACGATGTTCGTAACATCATCCCTTCAATCGGTTATGCACATGAAGCAGGCATGATTTCTCAGTGTAGCTTGTGTATCACTTATTCACCGATTCATACAGTAGAATATTACTTGAATATCGCCAAGCAGTTGATCGATGCTGGTTGCGATGAAATCTGTATCAAAGATATGGCTGGTATCGGCCGTCCTGCATTCTTGGGAAAAATCGTAGCAGGAATCAAACAAATCAAAGACATCACTATTCAGTACCACTCTCATGCAGGTCCAGGCTTTAACATGGCTTCTATCTTGGAAGTATGTAAGGCAGGTTGTGACTATGTGGATGTAGGTATGGAACCTCTTTCATGGGGTACCGGTCATGCCGATGTAATCAGCGTACAGGCTATGTTGAAAGATGCCGGCTTCAAAGTGCCAGAAATCAATATGCAGGCATACATGAAGGTACGTTCTATGATTCAAGAATTCATGGATGATTTCTTGGGATTGTACATCAGTCCAAAGAACCGTTTGATGAACTCTTTATTGATCGCTCCAGGACTTCCAGGTGGTATGATGGGTAGCTTGATGGCTGACTTGGAAACCAACTTGGAATCTATCAACAAATATAAAGCAAAACGTAACTTGCCGTTCATGACTCAGGATGAGTTGTTGATCAAACTCTTCGACGAAGTAGCTTACGTATGGCCACGTGTTGGTTATCCTTGCTTGGTAACTCCGTTCAGCCAGTATGTGAAGAACCTTGCCATGATGAATGTCATTCAGATGGAAAAAGGTAAAGAACGTTGGGGTATGATCGCCGATGATATTTGGGATATGATCTTAGGTAAGGCTGGTCAGTTGCCTGGTCCTTTGGCTCCTGAAATTGTTGAGAAGGCTAAACGTGAAGGTCGTAAGTTCTTCACTGGCAATCCTCAGGACAATTACCCAGATGCATTGGAGAAATATACTCAGATGATGTGGGAAAAGAAATGGGATAAAGGTCAGGACGATGAAGAACTCTTTGAATATGCTATGCACCCAGCTCAGTATGAAGCATACAAGAGCGGTAAGGCTAAAGCAGATTTCTTGGAAGATGTGAAGAAACGTCGTGCAGAACAGGAAGCTACTCACGTATCTAACGAACCGACTAAGGTACTTACCGTTGATGTTAACGGTCAGGCTTACCGCGTAACCGTAGCTTATGGTGACGTGAATCCAGAAGTTTTGGCTACCACTCAGGCTGGAGCTGCTGCAGCAAGTCCTGCTGCTCCTGCAGGTGAAGGTAAAGATATCCTTTGTCCATTGGAAGGTAAATTCTTCTTGGTTAAGAATGCCAATGAAACCCCTGTAAAAGTGGGTGATAAAGTGAACGAAGGCGATGTGATTTGCTATGTAGAAGCGATGAAGACTTACAATGCAATCCGTGCTGAATTTACTGGTACAGTAACTGCTATCTGTGCAAATCAGGGTGATGCTGTTTCTGAAGATGATGTATTAATGAAAATATTGTAATGGAAGAAATTTTTTCAAAATTATATGATATGACCGCGTTCAGCAACATTGCTGCCGATCCGCGGTTCCTCATCATGTATGCCATTGCTTTTATCTTGCTTTACCTGGGTATCAAGAAGCAGTATGAGCCGCTTCTGTTGGTGCCTATCGCATTCGGGGTATTGATTGCCAATTTCCCAGGAGGTGATATGGGGGTCATTCAGGCAGATGAAAATGGTTTGGTCATGGTGAATGGTGTGGCAAAGAATATCTATCAGATGCCTCTTCATGAAATTGCTCATGACTTGGGACTGATGAACTTTATTTACTACATGTTGATTAAGACAGGTTTTTTGCCTCCTGTAATTTTTATGGGTGTAGGTGCATTGACCGACTTTGGTCCGATGCTTCGTAACCTTCGTCTTTCAATCTTTGGTGCTGCTGCTCAGTTGGGTATTTTTGCCGTACTGTTGGTAGCTATTATCTTTGGCTTTACTCCACAGGAAGCTGCTTCATTGGGTATCATCGGTGGTGCCGACGGTCCTACAGCTATCTTTACTACCATTAAATTGGCTCCTCATTTGTTAGGCCCTATTGCGATTGCGGCTTATTCATACATGGCGCTGGTTCCGGTAATCATTCCGTTGGTAGTACGCTTGTGGTGTTCAGAAAAAGAACTGCGCATCAATATGAAGGAACAGGAAAAGAAATTCCCTTCTTCTGTTGAAATCAAGAACTTACGTGTGTTGAAAATCCTTTTCCCTATCGCAGTAACTACTATCGTAGCTCTGTTCGTTCCGAGTGCAGTACCTTTGGTCGGTATGTTGATGTTCGGTAACTTGATCAAGGAAATCGGTTCAAATACCTCTCGTTTGTTTGACGCAGCTTCAAACAGCATCATGAATGCGGCCACTATCTTCTTGGGACTTTCAGTAGGTGCAACCATGACAATCGATGCGTTCTTGAATTGGACCACAATCGGTATTGTAATCGGTGGTTTCTTGGCTTTCGGTCTGTCAATCTCTGGTGGTATTTTCTTCGTGAAGATATTCAACCTCTTCACCAAGAAGAAGATCAATCCGTTGATCGGTGCAACAGGTTTGAGTGCGGTTCCTATGGCCAGCCGTGTTGCCAATGAAATCGCATTGAAATACGACCCGAAGAACCACGTTCTGCAATATTGTATGGCTAGTAACATCTCGGGTGTTATTGGTTCAGCGGTAGCTGCCGGTGTACTGATTTCATTCTTAGGCTAATAGCTTGAATAGATCATATAACGGTGTCTTGACGAAACATTTCGTCAGGACACCGTTTTTTTATGCTTTTTGAGGCGGATATTTCTTTGAGGCATGAGTGAGCCTTCTCTTGGTCATGGGTATTTTATGTTGTAGAAATATGATGTAAATCATCTAAAATTGCACAATACTAAAGAAAAGTGTGCAGAAAGTAATATTCTTATTAAATTAGTTTGTATATTTGCTGCAAATTTTCAATTTTAAAACTATGAGTTATAATTTGCTAAAAGGAAAAAGAGGTATCATTTTTGGTGCATTGAACGAACAGTCTATCGCATGGAAAGTGGCAGAAAAGGCTGTTGAAGAAGGTGCAGTCATTACATTGTCCAATACCCCTGTAGCAGTACGTATGGGTCAGGTTTCTGCATTGGCAGAAAAACTTAACTGTGAAGTTATCCCAGCAGACGCAACAAGTGTAGAAGATTTGGAGAATGTCTTCAAACGCTCTATGGAAGTTTTAGGAGGTAAAATTGATTTTGTTTTGCATTCAATCGGTATGTCGCCAAACGTACGCAAGAAACGTACTTACGATGATTTGGATTATGCAATGCTTGACAAGACATTGGACATTTCTGCTCTTTCATTCCATAAAATGATTCAGAGTGCAAAGAAATTGGATGCTATCAATGAATATGGTTCTATTTTGGCTCTTAGCTATGTAGCCGCTCAGCGTACATTCTACGGTTATAACGATATGGCAGACGCAAAGGCTTTGTTGGAATCTATTGCACGTAGCTTCGGATATATTTATGGTCGTGAACACCATGTACGTATCAATACCATTTCTCAGTCACCTACTATGACTACTGCTGGTGCTGGTGTAAAAGGTATGGATAAGTTGTTTGACTTTGCTAATCGCATGTCTCCTCTAGGTAACGCTTCAGCAGATGAATGTGCAGACTATTGTATTGTCATGTTTTCTGACTTGACTCGTAAGGTAACCATGCAGAACTTGTATCACGACGGTGGTTTCTCTAGCGTCGGTATGAGTCTTCGTGCTATGGCTACTTATGAAAAGGGCCTTGATGAATACAAAGACCAGGAAGGTCATATTATCTACGGATAAAAAGAACAAGGATGCAGAAGATTCTGTCTATATTATTGACTGTGTTATTCCTTTCTGCCTGCCAAATGGGTGGGCAGAAAGGATTTATGCAGTCTGACGATAACATCAGTATCTATCGTTATGACCGTCTGCAGTATGACGCGGCGATATTGAACAGTGTTTCTGCTCTTCAGAAAATGAATACCGAAAGTCCGCAGGCTACTAAAATCCTAATTGAGGATGTATTGTGCTTGGGACCGGTGAATGCAAACCATATCAATGCACGACTTCGGAATTACTTCAAAGATACGCTCTTGGTCCAGGTCATGCAGGATGTTGAAACCAAGTTCAAGGACTTGTCTTGGTTGGAAGTAGATTTTACCGATGCTTTCAAATGCCTGAAGAAAAATCTTCCTAATTTGGTGGTTCCGCGCATCTATGTGCAGAACTCAGCCTTGAACCAGTCGGTCGTTGTGGGGGACAGTCTGCTTGGCATTAGTTTGGATAAATATCTGGGAGAAGATTATCCACTTTATAAAAAATATTATTACGCTTATCAGCGTAAGTCGATGAATCCGGAGCGCATCGTGCCGGATTGTCTCACTTTTTATCTTTTCAGTCAATATCCTTTCTTATGGGAACAGACTCACCGAACTCTCTTCGATATCATTATGTACCGAGGTAAAATTGCATGGATTGTAGAGAAAGTGCTGAAAGCGGACGGTTCGGGTAAATTAGCTTTGGGATATACTGAAGAAGAACATGATTGGTGCGACAATAATGGAGAGCGTGTCTGGAAACTGATGAAGGAAAGAAAGCATTTGGAGAGTATGGACCCTTTGCTGATTAGAGCTTATACGTATCCCGATCCTATTCCTGTACTGAAAGATAAGAAAGTCCCTTCCTGCTTAGGTATTTGGATGGGAATGCAAATCATCCGAGAATATATGAAACAGCATCCAGACGTAACGATGGCTGAGCTGTTGGATGATACCGATTATCATCGTATCTTGAAGAATACGCGGTATTAAAACGATATTTCACTTTTAAATATGGAAATAGCTTTGTATTTGTTACCCGTCACTTTGGGTGATACACCGATTGCGAATGTGCTTCCGGCTTACAATAAAGAGATTATTTTAGGTATCAAGCATTTTATTGTGGAGGATGTCCGTTCGGCTCGACGTTTCTTGAAGAAGGTCGATTCAAGCATCAACATTGATGAATTGACTTTTTATCCTCTCAATAAACATACTTCTCCTGATGATATTGCTGGTTATTTGAAGCCATTGGAGCAAGGTAATTCAATGGGAGTCATTTCAGAAGCTGGTTGTCCTGCGGTGGCCGATCCTGGTGCAGATGTTGTGGCCATTGCACAACGCAGAGATTTGAAAGTGGTTCCTTTGGTTGGGCCTTCTTCCATTATTCTTTCTGTGATGGGCTCTGGATTTAATGGTCAGAGCTTTGCTTTTCATGGTTATCTGCCGATTGAAGCCGGTGATCGTATGAAACGACTGAAAGAGTTGGAGCAGCGTGTGTATAATGAGAGTGAAACGCAGATTTTTATTGAAACTCCTTATCGCAATGGAAAAATGATGGAGGATGTATTGAAAGCTTGTCGTCCACAGACCAAGCTTTGTATTGCTGCCAACATAACCTGTGAGGGAGAATACATCAAAACCAAGACTTTGAAGGAATGGAAGGGGCACTTCCCTGAATTGGGTAAAGTTCCTTGCATCTTCTTGATTTATAAGTAATCTTTTACAGATACTTTTTATATCATCTGCCGCCATTTTCATGAAGACGGTAGAACTAAAGAAAATACTGTTTGAAATAGCGAATACTATCTATTTTGAACAGGATAGGTTCTGAATAAAAAGAGTGCCTTATCACACAGCGTGATAAGGCACTCTTTTCTTTCTGCTGAATCTCTTCACCTTATTTGAATCTCAAATGCTTTTCTGCGTGGTATGATGAACGTACCAAAGGACCGCTTTCTACCGTGGCGAAGCCTTTCTTCTCGCCGATGATACGATATGCTTCGAATTGGTCGGGATGGATATAGGCAGCGACTGGATAATGCCGGTGGCTGGGTTGCAGATATTGTCCGATGGTCAAGATTTTGCAGCCGTGGGCGAGCAGGTCGTCCATGGTTTCTTCCACTTCTTCTTTCGTTTCTCCCAAACCTACCATAATGCCCGATTTGGCTGCGATGCCGCTGCCGGCTATTGCTTGGATAACTTTCAGACTCGTTTCATATTTAGCTACACTTCTTACCAATGGACTGATGCGTCGCACCGTTTCCAAGTTGTGAGATAGGATGTCTGGATGAGTTTCGGTTACTTTTTCTACCAATTCCAACCTTCCTTGAAAGTCAGGAATCAATGCCTCGATGGTCGTATCTGGATTCAATGCTTTGATGGTCCGAATCGTTTCTGCCCAATGAACTGCCCCTAAATCGGGAAGGTCATCGCGGTCGACAGAAGTGATGACGGCATGCGAAAGTTTCATCAGTTGAATGGATTCAGCCACCCGTAAAGGTTCTTTCGGGTCCAGCGGCAATGGCTTTCCAGTCTGAGTGTTGCAGAATTTGCAGTTGCGGGTACAGATAGCTCCTGCAATCATGAAGGTCGCTGTACCTTTTCCCCAACATTCCCCCATATTCGGGCAGCGTCCACTGCTGCAGATGGTATGTAGTTTATGGGTGTCAACAATCTTTTTGGTTTGTGTATAGCGTGCATTTGCACCGATGCTGATTTTAAGCCATTCGGGCTTTTTGACGTGTTCCATCAGTTTTTGGTTTAGGTTATATTTTAAAGTTATATTTAAAAAGAGAAACCACCAAATATTCGCAGAAAAAAAGTTGTCCCGAGGTCGGTATCAACCTCAGGACAGCTTTCCTTGTATATTTGTACCCTATCGGGTAAAATCTCATTCCATCATGAATTATAGATTTTGCTTAAAGAAGTTGGCAACTCTTGTCATCAAGTGCAGACGGGTGTTTCCTCCATAAATGCTATGGTTACGGTTGGTGTAAATCTGCATGTCGAACTGTTTGCCAGCCTGTACCAATGCTTCTGCATATTCAGCGCAATTCTGATAATGCACATTGTCATCGGCAGTGCCATGAATCAAGAGCAGTTCACCTTTTAAATTCGGTGCACGGTAGATTGGAGAACCGAATTCATAGCCTTCTCCATTTTCTTGTGGAGTACGCATGAAACGTTCGGTATAAACTGTGTCGTAGAATTTCCAGTTGGTCGGAGCAGCAATGGCCACGCCGGCTTTGAAAGCTCCAGTTCCATCGCTCATGGACATAAGCGTATTGTATCCTCCAAAGCTCCAACCCCAAATACCGATTCGGCTTCCGTCAACGAAAGGAAGGGTGCCGAGGTAGTAGGCAGTTTCAACTTGGTCTTTGGATTCTTTGATACCTATATTCAAGTAGGTGCATTTTTCGAATTCGGCACCGCGGCCACCTGTTCCACGACCGTCGACACATGCCATGATGTAACCTTTGTCGCACATGACGGCTTCAAACAGACCGGCATCTCTGAAAGCACCGATACCCCATTGGTCAAGCACTTGTTGTGAACCCGGACCGCTGTACTGGTGAAGGATGACCGGATATTTGCGGTTGGCATCAAAATTAGCCGGTTTCATCATCCAACCGTTCAATTCTACTCCTTCGCGTGTTGTAAAGGTGAAGAATTCTTTTTGAGGCATAGCTACGGTCTGCAATTTTTTCTTCAAAGCTGCATTATCCATCAAGGTACACAATTCTCTTCCCTTATTGTTGTTCAACGTAATGAGGGTAGGAGTATTCATGCTGGAATAGGTATTGATGTAATAAGTTTGATTCGGGCTGAACACTGCATCATTTGTACCGGTACGGGTTGATAATTTGGTTACCTCTCCTTTTCTGTTGACCTTGAAGATGGCTGTGCGAAGCGGACTTTGGTCATAACCTCTGTAATAGAATTCATCTTTTCTTTGGTCCCAGCCCAAGAAATCAGTCACTTCGTGTTTGCCGTGAGTGACCTGTCTGATAAGGTTTCCGGCAATGGTATACAGATACAAATGGTTGTATCCATCTCTTTCACTCATCAAAACGATGTGGTTAGGCAAGAATTCTATGTTGCTGTAAGCTTGTTCCTTGATGTATTGTTCTGCTTCATCACGGATGGCCAGTTTGCATAACGCACTGCGTGGATTTGCAAAATAAATGTCGAATCGGTTTTGATGACGGTTCAACGTCATGATGGCCAATTTTTCCGGATCGGAAGTAAATTTGATGCGTGGAATGTATCCGTCTTTGTCGAGCGGCAAGTCCATGGTGCGGGTTACGTGACTTTTGATATCGTATGTATGTACGGTAACGTTTGAATTGTCTTCACCGGCTTTCGGGTATTTGTAAGAATATTCGCCTGGGTACAGTTCGTATTGATGTTTGGCAGGCATCATTCCTTGGTACCAAGGGAATTTGAATTCTTTGACTTTACTTTCATCAAAACGGATGTAAGCTATCATCTTGCTGTCGGCACTGAAATCGAAAGCACGGTTGAAAGCAAACTCTTCTTCGTAAACCCAATCTGGAATACCATTCAGAATTTGGTTGTATTCACCGTCTTTGGTAACTTGTGATTCGCTGTTTCCGAAAAGCAGTTTGACCAGATAAATATTGTTGTTTCTTACAAAGGCTATCTGATTTCCGTCCGGTGAAAACAAGGGAACTTGCTGAGGTCCGTTATTGGAAAGAACTTCCATTCGGTTGTTCTTTACATTATATATATAATATACGGCGGTGAAAGAACGTCTGTAAATCTGCTTGGTTTGAGTCTGAATCAGAATGAGCTGTTCATTCGGCGACATGATGTAGTTGTCGAAGGATTCCAATTTGATATCTCTGGCTTTATCTACATCGAATATTGTTCCTACTTCTTGACCGGTTTTGAAAGAATATTTGACGATGCGTTTATGGTCGGCACTGATTTGGGTATAATGTTCGCCGTCAAGCATCGGTCTCAATCCCGAGATGCTTTTGGCTCGGTATGTACCTTGAGCTATATTTTGCAAGGTGACCTTCTGTGCCTGAACAGAACTGAAAGCTGTGCAAGCAAGCAGCAATAATAAAGTGAATAGCTTTTTCATGATATCGATAAATTAATATGTTTCTTTGACGGACAAAGTTAGAAAATTTAATTGATAAATATTCTTCCTGATTCCAAAAGTGTGGAAGAGGAGATACAAGAGAAATTTTTATTTGTAAAAATTCACTATTTTTAGGTATTGATGAGGTAAAAGGGAGATTGTATCTTTGCATATTAAAATATATTAAAGATGTATAAATACATAAACTATAAAACGGGCGGAAATCAAGGAGTTAAATCTCTTTTCCAGTAGGGACTTATCGTTGAATTGTAATCATAAAGAATTCGTTTTTCATCTTATTAATTCATGTAATAATAAACAGTATCCCCATGAGAAAGCATGTGGATACACTTTTTCAAATTTCTCCAACTAATGAATTTATTTATTCGGAAGGTAATCATTCTGTTGATGTTAGGAATGATTATCCCAATCGATGTCTTTGGACAATCGGGAAACATCCAAATTAGCGGAACTGTGGTTGATGACGAAAACGAGCCGCTTATCGGTGTGAATGTTCGTATTAAAGGTACTCCTTATGGTGCCATTACGGATATGGATGGTATGTATGCCTTGTTTGGCAAATGCAAGCAGGGTGGTGAAATTGAATTTTCATACATCGGTATGAAAACGGTGACAATTGTTTATAACGGACAGCGTAAGTTGAATGTGACCTTGAAGGAAGACATGAACCAATTGGGTGAGGTCGTAGTCACTGCGAAGGCAAATATCAATGAACTTGATATTCGTGCCAAGTCGGGTGTGGTACAGACGGTCAACTTGAAGCGTATTGAGGATAAGCCGATGATTGATATGGGTTTGGCTCTACAGGGTACAGTTCCTGGATTGATCATTTCAAATACCGGTGATTTGGGTGCCGACCCTAAGATTCGAATTCGTGGTAACTCTTCTTTGCGAAAAGGAAATTCAACCAATGAACCTTTGTATGTCATGGATGGTCAGGTGATTAGCCCTGAAACTTTTTATAACTTGAATCCTTCTGATATCAAAGATATCAAGGTGTTGAAGGATGCGGCAGCTTGTGCTCTTTATGGTATCAAGGCTGCAAACGGTGTTTTGGAAATTACCTCTCAACGTGGTTCAGCAGGAAAAATGACTGTTTCATATTCTATGAATATGGGTGTGACAACACGTGGTCGTCGTGGAGTCAAGATGATGGATTCGGCAGAAAAATTGGAATTGGAACGTTTGCTGCAAAATCCAGAAACTCCGGGATACCGTTACAGTGCAGATTATTACAACAAGTATTTTTCAAAAGATCCGAATTTGCAGCAGCTTATCGCCGAGGGTGAACAGAAGTTGGATGCTTTGAGAGCAACCAATACCGATTGGTTCAAAGTGTTGCTTCGTAATAGTTTGTATCAAAAATACGATGTCAGCTTGCGTGGTGGTACTGAAGAAACCACTTATTATGTTTCAGCCAATTTCAGCAAGCAGGGTGGCCGTATTCCTGGAAATGACCGTCAGCGCATGGGGTTGCGTTTGAATTTGGACCAACGATTGGGAAAAATCGGGTATTTGTTGTTGAGTGTGAATGGGGGATATTCGGAAACCAAGACTCCTAACGGAACGAACAATGATCCGGCTTCGCTCATCTATAGCTTGAACCCTTATGAAAGTGTAGAAGGTAAATTGTGGTCATACCCGAATCAGACTTATAGTGACTTGATGAATCAGTATAGCTCTCAATCTACCTCAAAGGATGCTGGTGTGAGCGGTAGCCTTTCTTTGACTCCGCTACCTGGTTTGGATATCGCTGCTGTAGCAGGTGTGGATTTTCTTTTGGGAGAAAGTGAAAACTTCACTCCTTCTACTGCTTATTCAGAACAGCATAGTGGTATTCCTGAATTGGAAAGAGGTATTTATGGCAAGTCGAAGGATGTGACTACTAATGTTTCAAGTAACGTACGTGTCACTTATAATCATTTGTTTGGAGAAAAGCATGATTTGACCTTGGGTGCCAATATGGACTATTACATGACGAATATTGATAACGTGGGTATTACGGGATATGGTGTTGGTACGGTAAATTCTTCGGCTGCGATCAATCAGTCTATATCGGGCAATCGTAAATCGAGAGTGAATTCGTTGAAGAACAAGAGTGCTCAGTTGGGTATCGGTACCGTATTCGGATATACTTACGATGGCATTTACGACTTTTATGGTTCTTTCAAGGCGGATGCTTCTTCCATCCTTCCTTCCAATAAGCGTTGGAATACAGCATGGGCGGTAGGTTTTGGATGGACACCGAGTCATTATGAGTTTTTGAAGGAGAATGAAGTGTTGACCAGCTTGAACTTGCGTGCATCTTATGGATACACGGCCAACTTGAGTGGGGTGGATGTTTCTTCTACCGTGGCTACGTTCTCTTTCTCTACACAGGCTTATGAAAATCAGCGTCCATTGGAGTTGATCACCTTATATAATAAGGACCTTAAGCCAGAACAGACCAAGTCAATCGATTTGGGCTTGGATTTTGAATTGTTCCACCGACTGACATTTCGTGCCAATTGGTACAACCGTCGTACGGAACAGGCATTGCTGAGTGTACCTATTCCTTCCTCTACGGGATTCTCTATCCTGACACGTAACATCGGTGTCCTTCAAAATCAAGGTGTGGAAGTCGGTATGAATTTGAAGGTTCTTGACACTTCCGACTGGATCTTGAATATTGGTGGAAACTTGGCTTACAACAAGAATAAGGTAATCGATTTGTATTATACGGATAAAATCTATTTTTCGGAAGAAGATATTATTCCTTCTTATGAAATCGGTAAGTCGTATGATATGCTTTATGGACCGAACTCTTTGGGTATCAATCCATTGACCGGATATCCGGTGTTCAAGGTAAAGGATGGTAAAGAGAAGCAGGGAACAGAGGATCTGACAGCTGACGACGTAGTGTCGTTGGGACACCTTACTCCTCCGTATTCGGGTGCCATTACTTTCAGCTTGACTTATAAAGCTTTTGAATTGGATATGGACTTTTATTATACCTTTGGTGGAGTTCGTCGCTTCAATTATTCGTATGTACGTACGAAAGATAATGCCTTTAAAAATGCTGTTTCAGGACAGATTGAAAAGATGTGGTTTAAGCCGGGTGATGAGTACAAGATTTATGCTACTCCGTTCAATACTTCTACTACGGGCGATAACAATATCCGTTATTATTCAAATTCTCAGACCATAGGCAAGAGTGACTATATGCGACTTTCTATGTTGTCATTGCGTTACCGTGTACCAAGAAGTTTCTTGCAGAAGGCTCTTCCATTTGTAGAATATGCTTCTTTCGCATTCCAAGGATCTAACTTGTTTACTTGGACAGCTTATGATGAATCGGACCCTGAAAGTGGTACTTTGGCTGGAAGTATACAGCCTGTTTATTCCTTCAATCTTAATTTGACTTTCTAATTGTAGCTTGATGATGAAATTAAAAAAACTTATCGATAATATAGTAGTGCTATGTGCCGCTACTGCTTTATTCAGTGCTTGTTCGTTGAACATTCCTCCTGCTGACCTATATTCTGATCCGGATGCCATTGTGAGTGTTGGTAACGCTCGTTCCCTGTTGACTTCTGCCTATATTGCTTATCCGCATAATGAATATGAATTATCTGTTTTAGGACCGGACTTTTGTCCTACGTCTTTGACAGGAAAAGACATGAGTCTGAAGAATCTTTATCAGTGGCAAGATAATGCTATAAGCAGTTTCTCTGAACTGATGTGGCTGGATTTTTATAATACGATAGCTATTTGTAATGTCTTGTTGGAACGTATGCAGAATGTCATCGTTGAAAATGAAATAGATGCAGCCGAAAAAGAAAAAATTATCTCTGAGGCAAATATGTTGCAGGCTTTATGTTATTTCAATCTGCTTCGTTTGTTCGCACCGGCTTATGATAAGAATCCGAAAGCGGATGGAATAATCTTGAAAACGCGTGTAGGGGTGGAATTCCCGAAAAGAATTTCCATTGCCGATTGTACGGATTTTATCCGTAACTTGTTGGTTGAGGCTGTCAAGGTTTCAGGTAAATCGGAACGGAACGGTTGGCTTTCTCAGACTGCTGGTTATTATATTCTTTCAGAGTTGGAAATGTATGCCGGCAATTACCGTGCAGCTGCTGAGTATGCAGAAAAGGTGATAGAAAAGGCGAAGGATGGTTGGTTTACAGAAAATGGGTATGCTCGTTTATGGGAGCAGGCTTCTTGCGAGGAGCGAATATTTGCATTCTTCATTTCTGCTCCAATTTACACAGGTTTGCAGTACGATGTGAAAGAAGGAGATTATCTGATGGTTTCTCCTAAGGTGGTGTTTGATGAGGCGGATTATCGTAAGAAGTATGCACTGTATCCATTTGAAATGGAGGGAAGTGAACGTGCTTTGTTGGGAAAATACAACAAGAACAACAAGGATGGTAAAGAGAATACCTATTTAAATACTTTCCGTTATGCGGGAGCTTACTATTTGGCAGCGGAAGCTTACAGCCGTTTGGATGGCCAGTCGGCTAAAGCATTGTCTACTATCAATCATTATCTGGAACTTTGTGGGGCTGAGCCATTGGCTGGCGACCTGCAGGGTAAGGAGTTGACCAAACGTATTCTTGCTGAAAAATTAAAAGAATTTGTAGGGGAAGGTGTAGCTTTCTTTGATTGTAAGCGAACTCACGACCAATTGCAACGTTGGAGTCGTTGGGGAACTCAGCAGGAGTCACTGGTCCGTTCCGGAGATTATCGCTGGACTTTCCCGATACCGGCTTCTGAATACAAATTCAACGGACAGGTTACTCAGAATGAAGGATGGCCGATTGACCGTAATAAATAACTCCTAATCTTATAAAAGAAATCAGATAATGAAAACAAGATATTTTATTTACCTGTTGGCATGGGTGGTCTTGACCTTATCGGCATGCAGCGATAAAAAGGACTTTGTAAAATGCAGTAATTACATCAGAATAACTACGCAGAGTGCGACTACATTTACCGAAGATTCTGAGAATCCGGTGATTGTTGACGTAATGTTGGCTTATACATTGACACGGGACGAAACGATTACTTTTGAGTTGCTGGATAATCAAGGAGATATTTTGTATATCGATACTCCCCAACTTAATTTTAAGGCAGGTGAAAAAGTGAAGCAGTTCCATGTCTATTCAAATAGAAAAAGCAGCTTGAGTGCACAGCAGGTGGTTGCTTTGAAGGTGAAGAATTTTACAGCTGAGGACATGTTGCCTTGGGAAGATGGAATCTTGCTGACAGTCAAGCCGGATGCTGATATTCCTGAATTGAATGAAGAACAACTTCAGATGATTGAGGGATATAAAAAGAATATGAATCTGGATATCCGACGGATGATGGGTAAACTGGCGTGCCATGTTCGTGTGGTATTCCCGATTGATGAGGTGGGTGCCGATGGTGAAACGGTGTTCTCTGATAAAGAAATCCAAGAATTTGATTCGGAATCCATCCTTACGTTGAGTGAGAAAGCTACTGCAAACCAGCCTATCTTGAAAATAGTAGATAATCCGATGGGATGGAGCTCTATTTTATGGAGTGTGTTGCAGAAAGAGATTGCTATTAACAATCAGGTTGGAACTTCTTTCCCTTCAGTAGTTGAGGCTGTTCATTATGAACCGACATCAGAAGAATTCCAGATCGCATTGGATAGTTTGATTGTACATGAAAATCAGAAGGTCGAGTTTACAGGTGCTGTTCCAGATGCGTACGGAAATATGATAACTGCTATTCCATTCATCTATTCGTTCAGTGCATGGAATCGTCAGTGGGATATGGCTCAGAAAGGAAGTACCGTCGACGTTGTGGTGAAGGATCCTTCAACGGGAGAAATCTTGTACACGGAACCGGAAACTCCAATGCAGTCGTTAATTGAACAAGGAATTACGTTGTCTCCTGATTATTATTTGGTATCTTCCGACATCACATCTGATAGTTGGAAAAGCGGAACTTGGAAAGCTCCTAAATCAAAGGTTGATTTTGAAAAAGGTACATGGAACTTCGAGTTCTCTTGGGATCACCAAAACTCTTCGGGATGGACTTTGGTAGAGGTTACTTACCAACTGCATCCGTTATCGGAGTAAGGCATATAAGAATGGATTCAGAAAGAAGGGTTCGTAAAGTGGAACTCCTTTCTTGAGAAGAAAAACATTCTATGATATTTAATTGTTATACGTAAAGGAAAGTTTGTGTTAATTCTGTCGCTGATGGTCTCTCGATTTTCATTGGGATGGAAACAGTGGCAGAATTGGCACATTTTTTATATAACCTAATACAACGTTAATGAAAAGACGAATGAAGCTTGCAAAAACTAAACGAATTTGGCTGCTGACCTTGCTGATTGGTTGTACGACGAATGGAGCTGTAGGACAGACAAGCAAAGACTTGGAAACTATAGATACCGAGATGCCGATGGAGAATCGGTCGGATATCTCATTGCCTGAAAATACAGTGGAAGGATGGCTTTCCAATGGATTGCATTATTTGATTATGCCCAATGAAACCCCGGCTCATACTACAGAGATGCGTTTGGTCATGCGGTTGGGTTCTGTGCAGGAAACTGAAGAACAGAAAGGAAGTGCCCATTTCTTGGAGCACATGGCTTTTGCAGGAACTCGGCATTTCCCAGAAAGAAAAATGGTGGAGTACTTGGAAGGACTCGGCATGAAATATGGTCGGGACATCAATGCTGTAACAGGATATGACCGTACCATTTTTATGTTGAGTGTGCCGATGTCGAAAGAAGATGAAACGGTCTTGGACAATACCTTGCTGATATTGAAGGATTGGTTGACCGATATCTCTTTTGAGGCGGCTCGTGCAGCGAAAGAACGTGGTGTGATATTGGAAGAGTTGAGAGGATATGATCATGGCGATGATTTCTATGATTTGAAAATCGGTCAGAATCAATTTGCTCATCGAATGCCTTTAGGTAGTTCGGAAGATATTCGGAGTATCGGTCGACCGAATTTGGTGGAATTCTATCAGAAATGGTATACTCCACAATTAGCAAGCATCGTAGTGGTGGGAAATGTTTCGCCACGGGAAGTGGAAGCACGTATCCGTTCGATGTTTGACGCCATTCCTGCCAAACCGATTCCTGATTATCGGACATATACACTTGATTACAAGAAGGGAATCCAGATGAAAGAACTTACGGATACCATGCCTCAAAAATCTGTTTTGGATTTGATGATACCGCATCCGTGCATAGTGGGTAGAAATTTGGATGCTACGGCTGCCAAAGAAACGGGAAATTTGTTGGTTGAGGCTTTGAACCGCCGTCTTATGATGTTGGAAATCCCTTGTAGTGTGTCGGACAATTGGTACTTGTCGGACAAGAATCATTTGGCTTTGACTTGCTATGGAACTTCTCGCGATTCCTTGCTTAACGTAGTTGAAAGTGTATCTTGCGAATTGAAGCGAATCATACGTGACGGATGGTGTTCACCTGAATTGAATGATTTGAAAGAGAGATTTACGGCCCGTATTTCTCCGTTGGATGCAGGACGCTCTTCTGTGGCTTTTTGTGATGATTTTGCTGACTATATCTTGTCTGGCGACCGTTACATTTATTCTGAAAAGGAAGTGGATGTGCTAAAGGACAAAATCAAGTCTGTCACCAGTCTGCAACTTTCGGAACGTTTGCAGGAGTGGTTGAAATGGAAGGAAGAGGCTTTTTTGGTAGCTTACAGTAATCATGCAGGAAAAAGTCAGACCATACAGCCGGAAGAGGTGTTGCGTGCTTGGGAAAAAGGACAAGAATGCGAACCGGCTGAATATACATACAGATCGGTAAAGGAGGAGGAAGAAAAGTTGGCTACACCGGCTTGCTTGACTGAAATGCATGCCTTTGATGCGTCAAAAATCGTTTCTGATACTCGTCTGAAACAAATTAAAGTACGAGATGTCCGCTTGGAGAACGGGTTGCGCATCTTGTTGCGTAATACTCCCGATGGAAGCAATACGTTGTTGTTTGAATTGGTAGGAAGAGGAGGTACAGCTGATGTTTCGCCCGAACGTTATTATGCGTTGGAAGGTACTGCCGGATTCATCGAAATGGGAGGAATATCCAAAGTGAATTATGATACATTGACTACGTACACTTGTCAGGAAAATGTCTTGGTAAATGTTACTTTAGGTCATTATTGGCATGGCTTGCTGGGTACTGCCTCAGCCGACAAGTCGAGAGAATTGTTTAATCTGATTTATGAAAAGATACATCATCCGGAATTGCGTTATGAGGATTTCGAAGAAATCAAGAAGGATGAATTGGAATCTTTCGGTGAAGAAACTTTATTGGGTAAACTCATGCATCAGGCGACGGATCGAATGTTGTCCAATCGTTTGGACTCGTTGGCCGGAAATATTCCTGCGGTTTGTTATCGTAAGCGTACCGTTTCCGATGTCCAGTCAATGAATCTGGACGAAATCGGTGCTTTTTATCGTAACCTGTTTGCTGAGCCGAAAGGTACTACCTTGATTGTGACAGGGGACTTTAAGGAAGAAGCGGTTCTCGAGCAACTGGTCGCAACTTTTGGTCGCATGCAGTCGCCTGCTGAAAAGGCTATGGATGTGGTTGAAATACCGGTACCTGCCGTTGGACCTTATGTAGAAGGTTTTGCGGGTGGTAATGATACACAGACTATATTGGAATATGTATTTACAGGAAACCATATTCCTTCTCTGAAGGGAGGTATGACATTGAAGTTGATGCGTGATATCTTGCAAAATCGTGTACTGAGCGTTCTGCGTGAACGAGAAAATATCGTTTATTCACCTTATGTCTCTTTATTCTATAATGGTGAGCCGCGTAACAATTTCTATTTCGACCTTTCTTTGTCGGTAGATAGTGCAAATACAAAACGCGTGGACAGCTTGGTGAAGGAGATTGTTGCCGATTTGCGTAAACATCCTGTGAGTCAAGAAGAATTGGGAAATCTGAAACGTTCCTTCCGTGTCAATAAACGTCAGGTATTGACAGAAGAAGCAGCTACCGACTGGAGAAAGACGATTTCATTGATGCTGCAGAACGGAGAATCGTTGGAAGACTTCAATGACTACGATGCCCGTCTGGATGAAATTACGCCGGAAGAGATTCGTCAAGCTTTTGAAAAGTATCTGGACCCACAAAAGAATATAATATTGTATATCGGAAAACATCAACTTTATGATTAAGAAAATAACCGTATTGGCTGCCTTGTTCCTTACTCTTTGCTGGACCTTGCAGGCACAAAATGTAAATAAGAGAATGTATGTGCTGTACGATGCACAAGGTAAAGAAATCACTTATCCTCAGTTGGTGAAGGAATTGGCAAAGGCAGAAGTGGTATTCTTGGGAGAAATCCATAATTGCAGTGTAACTCACTGGCTGCACCTTCAGTTGGTTCAGTCGCTTTATGGCATCCATGAGAAAGATCTGACCATCGGAGCGGAAATGTTTGAAGCCGACAATCAGTTGCTGGTTGATGAATATTTAAAGTCACAAATCAATTTTGAACGTTTTGAAGCCGAAACGCGCTTGTGGCCTAACTATTCCACCGATTACGAACCGATTTTATATTTCGCCAAAGAACATCATATTCCTTTTGTCGCTACCAATGTTCCCCGTCGTTATGCGAATGTTGTGAAGGAAAAGGGATTGGAATATTTGGATTCTCTTTCAGATGAGGCCAAACGTTATTTGCCTGAACTGCCTATCTCCTTTACGTTCGATTCAGAGAAAGAAGGCATGTTCTCCATGATGCGTATGATGGGAGGAAAGGAAACGGACACCAAGCAATTGGCTCAAGCACAGGCTATCAAAGATGCTACGATGGCGTGGTTTATTGCCAAAACATTTCGTGGACATTTTATCCATTTGAATGGTTGCCTCCATTCTGATATGGGGGGAGGTATTTTACCTTATTTGGAACAGTATCGTCCAGGTACGGTGACAAAGACCTTATGTACCGTTCATCAAGAAGATATCGATCAATTGGATGAAATAAACCTGGGTCGGGCCGATTTCTATATTTGTGTTCCTGAAGACATCACTCGCACCTATTGATTGACGACATTGAAACAGAAATAAAAAACGCGGAATTGAAAGAATCATTCTTTCAATTCCGCGTTATATTTTACACCTGTTCCAGGTATTCTGTTTAGAGAGGAATGTATTCTACGAATGCTTCCATCGCTTCATAAGAAGCGAGACCTAAATCACAATACAAGTTGGCAGTGCCTCTGTTTCGGTCTTCACTGCGTTGCCAGAACAAACGTTCATCGTTGCCTAAGAATGGAGCACTTTCCATCTGTGATTGATGCTTCAAGATAGAATTACGTTTTGCACGCAATTCTTCAGGACTTAAAGGAATGCACATTTCAATGTTTTCGATTTCCCATTCAGCCCAAGCACCACGATACATCCAAATACGACAATCTTTCAACCATTCAGCTCCCGCTTTCTTTTCTTCATCTATAGCAGCGAATACCGCATCTGTACATACACGGTGTGTACCATGTGGGTCGGCAAGGTCGCCGGCTACATAAATCTGATGAGGTTTCACTTCACGCAATAGATTCAGAACGATTTCTACATCCGGTTCACTGATTGGATTCTTTTCAATCTTTCCAGTTTCATAGAAAGGAAGATCCAAGAAGTGACAGCGGCTAAGTGGAATGTTGTTGTAAGTACATGCTGTACGTGCTTCGCCACGGCGTATCAGACCTTTTATAGTCAGGATATCGCGTGTATCCATATCGCCTTCTTTCTTTTCAGACAAGAATTTTTTGATTTCAGCATATTTGTTGCGAATCGTTTCGTTTTGATTTTCATCGAACAACTGGTTGAAACCATTGATGAAATGCATGAAGCGTACCACTTCTTCATCGCCTACGGCAATGTTTCCAGAAGTCTGATAAGCAACGTGTACTTCATGTCCTTGTTGTACCAAACGTCTTAAGGTACCTCCCATGGAGATGACGTCATCGTCAGGGTGAGGCGAGAAGATGACCACTCGTTTGGGGAATGGTGTAGAACGTTCCGGACGATAAGTGTCATCGGCATTTGGTTTGCCGCCTGGCCAGCCGGTAATGGTATGCTGCAAATCATTGAATATTTTGATATTCACATTGTATGCAGAACCATACAGTGCCAAGAGTTCGCTCAAGCCATTCTCGTTATAGTCCTTATTGGTCAATTTCAAGATCGGCTTTTCTACGGTTTGGCACAACCATACGATAGCACTTCGTATCAGTTTATTGTTCCATTCGCAGTTGGTAACCAGCCAAGGACGCTGGATACGGGTGAGGTGAGCAGCTGCTGAAAGGTCAATGCAGACCACAGCATTGGTATGTAATTGGAGGTATGAGGCTGGCAATGTATCCACGACCTTTCCTTCTACGGCTTTACGGATGATGTCTGCTTTTTCTTCGCCCCAAGCTAACATATATACTTTACGGGCAGCCAGAATGGTACTTACTCCCATTGTGATGGAGCAAGGAGGCAGATTATCTACTCCTAAGTTGCGAGATGCTTCTGAACGAGAAGCCGAATCAAGAAGAATCAGACGGGTCGTTGAACTGGCTTGAGAACCAGGTTCATTCATTGCAATGTTTCCTTCACGTCCTATTCCCATAAGAACGATGTCAATGCCTCCGAAAGTCTGAATACGTTGTTCATACAGGCGGCAATGTTCTACAATCGCTTCTTGAGGGATGCTTCCATCCATAGTGAATACATTCTGGTGGTCAATGTCTACTTCGTCAAGGAAGAGTTTCATTAACTGGGCCTGAGTGCTTCCTGCCCCTTCAGTCAAAGGGTAGAATTCATAAAGATTGAATATAACGACATTGCGGAAGCTGATACCTTCGTTTTTATGGCGGCGTACCAGTTCAGCAAATAAAGTACGTAAAGAGGTGCCTGTTCCTACTCCAATGGTACAGAACTTGCCTTCTCTTTGGCGGTCTTGAATTTTTGCAATGATTTCACTTGCAATCTGTGTCGTACCTTCCTCGATTGTTTCGTAGATATTGGTTGTTATCTTTTCAAAACGAGTCAGTACGGAGCGTTCAACAGCATTTTCCGGTCGATAATAACGGGGTGACACACTGTTCAGTGATATTTGAGAGCTTAAATTAGTTCTCATAAGAGGTGCCCCTCCTTGGGCAAGAAATTACAAATTGTTTTTTTCGATGTCTTTGAAGTACTTGTATGTACCAACTTTCAGTTCAGCTGTAGCTGCTTCGTCACATACAATGATACCGTGCTGGTGCAACTGAAGAGCGCTGATAGTCCACATCTGAGTGATACCACCTTCTACTGCATGCTGCAAAGCACGTGCTTTGTTATGACCGTTACAGATGATCATTACTTCCTTTGCAGAAAGAACGGTGCCAACACCAACAGTCAAAGCTGTTTTAGGAACTTTGTTCACGTCGTTTTCAAAGAAACGAGAGTTAGCGATGATAGTATCTGTAGTCAAAGTCTTTACACGAGTACGTGAGTTCAAAGAAGAACCCGGTTCGTTGAATGCGATGTGGCCGTCAGGACCGATACCACCCATGAACAAGTCAATACCGCCGATTTCAGCGATTGCTTTTTCATAGTTAGCACATTCTTCTTCCAAGTTTTCAGCGTTACCGTTCAAGATATGTACGTTTTCTTTCTTGATGTCGATGTGGTTGAAGAAATTGTTCCACATGAATGAATGGTAGCTTTCTGGATGATCTACTGGTAAACCTACATATTCGTCCATGTTGAAAGTTACTACATTCTGGAAAGAAACTTTACCCTGTTTGTTCAATTCAATCAAGGCTTTGTACATACCCAGAGGAGAAGAACCTGTAGGGCATCCCAAAACGAATGGTTTTTCAGCTGTAGGGTTTGCTGCATTGATTTTACTTGCTACATAATTAGCAGCCCAATTGGAAATAGCCTGATAATCCGGCTCAATAATTACTCTCATGGTTTTTGTTTTTAGTTAATATAATAATGTTCTTGATTTCGGAAACTTTAAGTATAAATTAAAGTATACCTTATTGCAAAGGTATTAATCATAAAGTAGAAAGACAAATAAAAAACATAATTTATTGTCAATTTACGTGACCTGTCGCAATGGTTGGCAGTCTCTGCTTTCCTGGTCTCTTTGCTGAGGAAACGGGAGCCTTTCTCCTTTATTCCATCCTTTTGCGGAGAACATCTTGCAATCTATTTATTTAAAACAAATTAGAAGGTGGATTTCCCTATATTTCGGATAAGGTTTTATTTTTTATTATATCTTTGCACATCATTCGAAAAGACATTAATTATGAAGTTTAAGACCCTTTTTATTTCCATTCTTTTAGGCTGTCTGGGTATCTTTACTGTTTCTGCCCAGCAACGTTATCCTAAACGTGAATTCCGTGGCGCTTGGATTCAATGTGTAAACGGACAATTCCAAGGAATGTCTACAGCTCAGATGAAAAGTTCTTTAATCAGCCAACTTAATAGTTTGCAGGGGGCTGGTATCAATGCCATCATTTTTCAGGTCAGAGCGGAAGCCGATGCCCTGTATCGTTCTTCTTTTGAGCCTTGGAGTCGTTTCCTTACCGGAACGCAAGGGGTAGCACCTTCTCCTTCTTGGGATCCTCTGCAGTTTATGATTGTAGAGTGTCATAAAAGGGGGATGGAACTGCATGCATGGATTAATCCTTATCGTGCGAAGACGAAAGGTACTTCCGTGCTTTCATTGAAGCATCCGTATGTGAAACATCCGGAATTGTTCGTGGAATACGACGGACAGCTTTATTTTGACCCGGGATATCCTGAATCCAGACAATATATCTGTAAAATCGTGAAGGATATCGTGACTCGTTATGATGTGGATGCCATTCACATGGACGACTATTTTTATCCTTATCCGAATCCAGGGTTGAAATTCAATGACGATGTCAGCTTTGCTGCTTATGGAAGAGGTTTCAGTAATCGTGCCGACTGGAGACGTTATAATGTGGATGTGTTGATAAAGGAGTTGCATCAGACTATTCATGCTTGCAAGCCTTGGGTCAAGTTCGGAGTGTCTCCGTTCGGAATTTATCGCAACAAGAAAAGTGATGCCAATGGTAGTGCCACTAACGGACTCCAGAATTACGATGACTTGTATGCTGATATCTTGATGTGGGTGAACAACGGTTGGGTAGATTATAACATTCCTCAGATTTATTGGGAAATCGGTCATCGTGCTGCCGATTATGATACGTTGATTCGTTGGTGGGCAAAGAATGCATCTGCTCGTCCGCTTTATATCGGACAGGATGTATTGCGTACTGTCTCAAAACCGGATTTGCAGCGTCCTGAACACAATCAGATGATGGCGAAATACCGTTTGCAACGTTCTCTCCCTACCGTACAGGGAAGTTGCCAGTGGTATGCAGCTGCGGTGGTGAATAATGTAGGTGGATACCGTGATATGCTTGTCAGCGAGTATCATAAGTATCCTGCGCTGATGCCTACTTCTCCATTTATCGATGATAAGGCTCCTAAAAAGGTGCGCAAGGTGAAGGATGTTTGGACGGAAGATGGATTTATTCTTTTCTGGACTGAACCGAAGGCGGAAGATGAAATGGACCGTGCCGTACAATATGTGGTGTACCGTTTCAATCGGAATGAGTCGGTCAACTTGAACGATCCGTCGCACATTGTAGCCATCACACGCAATACTTTCTATAAATTGCCTTACGAGAACGGCAAGACAAAATACCGTTACGTAGTGACGGCTTTGGATAGACTTCATAATGAATCTAAACCAGCTTCAAAGAAGTTGAAATTATAACTGATTCGTGAGAATATAGCAAGAGCTGCCTTCATAGGAAAAGATGGAATCATCTGACCTGTTGAGGCAGCTCTTTTTTATTTTGTCCGATGAAGTATTTCTTAAAAATACATTCGGCTGGATTCTTTCTTGGGAATTTTCTTTCTCCTCCTCCAGTATGGAATGGATAAAAGGAGCATTTGAATAGAAAGACTCCTTAAAATTTTTATGAACACGGTTTATTGCATATCCACCACCAATTCTGCCTTGATAGGGAAATGGTCGGATGGGGTACGAGCTTGATAGGCTTTGATGTCGATTTCTTTTGGACAATCTCTGGCATCTTGTTTTTCACCGGTACCGATGATGCTGCGGTAAGTATCGGTCAAGACTCCGTATTTCTTCACTTTGAAAACAGGAGAGAGGAAGATGTGGTCTATTCTGCTTTCGGTAAAGCTGTTCGGGTCGAATGAACTGAAAGTTCCGTTGAGTGCATAGCGGAATTCAGCAGCTTCATAGGAATCTTTCAAAAGGCCTTTGCTGACAAATGCTTCGTACGACTTATGGGTTTGGTCTACATTGAAATCACCGGTCAGAATAGCTGGAAGATTTTTTCCTTTTCTTAATTCTATCATCTTGTCCTGTACCAAGAAAGCACTTTGTACGCGGGCATTTTTCCCGATGTGGTCCATGTGGAGGTTGAAAAACAGGAATTCAAATCCGGTATCTTTGCATTTGAAGTGTCCCCAGCTGCAGATACGTGGCAATACGGCATCCCATCCTTTGCTTGGTACATCTGGAGTTTCAGAAAGCCAAAAGTCGCCTTTGTCTACCACTTCAAATTTGTCTTTACGGAAGAAGATGGCAGAATGCTCTCCTCGTTCTTTTCCGTCATCGCGTCCTACGCCTATGTAGTCATAGTCGGGTAGGGCATTTTTCATGTCTTTCAATTGGTGGATGAAGCATTCTTGCGTGCCGAATATGTCAAAGTCGTGGTATTGTACCATGCTTGCTATAACCGGATAGCGCTTTCCCCATCCGTTACCTCTCAAAGAATCTCCGCCATTGGCGTTTCTTAAATTGAATGTAGCAACATTGAAATGGGTGGGTTGCACTTGTTGACAGCTGCAGAAGGTTACTACAGCCAGTAGGAACATTAAAAGATGTCTGGTTTTCATATTTTCTTTTATTTGATTTGAGTAAAACAATATTCTTGTCAAAATTACATTATTTTATTCAAAAATGAAGCCTGAATGTTTTAGATTCTTATCGGAGGATATGGTTGTAAAACGCACCAAGCTCCCTTCCAATAAGATGATAGGGAGCTTGATGAGTTTTTGTATCTTGTATGTGTAAGTGTGTGTAACTTATCGGATGTGCTTGCGGATTTTGTTCAGATAAGCATGCATGCCGACTTCATCCTTCTTGTCGATTATCTCCAACAGTTCTTCCAGTTCAGTGCGGATTTGTGCCACTTGGTCGTGTGTATGGGGATTGAATAGGATTTCTTGTAATAAGTAATCGTCCTCGTTCAATACACCTTGGGCTATTTTCAGGTGACGTTTGAATGTCGTTCCCGGTGCGTCTTGATGCTTCATGACTGCGGCGAAGACGAAGGTCGAAACGAAGGGAATGGAGAGTGAATAAGCTACGGTTTCATCGTGTTCATGGAACGTATATTCACATATATTCAATCCGAGTCGACGGTAGAGGTCTCTGAAGAATACTCTTCCCAGGCAGTCTCCTTCGGTGATGATGATGGCATTTTCTGAACTGAGCTTGTCTAAGTTGGCAAAAGTCGGTCCGAACATTGGATGCGTGGATACATAGCGGAAGCCGCTCGCTTCATAAAACTCTTTCAGTCCGTTCTTTACCGAAGCGATATCACTTAAGATGCAATCTGTCGGCAGATAAGGAAGAACGCGTTTGAATGCTTCCAATGTATACTTGACGGTTGCGGCATTGATAACCAATTCCGGTTTGAATTCACGAATCTCTTCTAAGGAAGTGAACCGGTAACAATTGTACATGAAGCGCAACCGTTTCGGGTCAATGTCATAGACTGCTAATTCGTGTTCAAAGCTCAGCACATCGCTGAAGAAAGAGCCCATTTTTCCGGCTCCTAAAATTAAAATTCGCATGGCTTCGGTTTATTGGTTGATGATTTCCATTTGCTGGCGGACGCTTTCTTCATGAATCGCTTCAAATACATTTCTTACGAATTCACTGTCCATGCCGCAAAGACTTCCTTGTGCTCCTCGTTTGTCGAGAATTTCATTGTATCTGCCTGTTTGTAAAATGGTCATGCCATGTTCTTTCTTGAAGGTACCAATTTCACGGCAAACTCTCATTCGTTTGGCCAACAGTTCAATGATGGCGTTGTCACAGTCGTCAATTTGGCTTCGCAATTCTCTCAGATTTTCTGTAGATTGGTGTTCGGAACGGATGACAAGCAGATTCAAGATATAGTCTAATACTTCTGGAGTAATCTGTTGGGAAGCATCACTCCAAGCACAGTCTGGATTGCAGTGTGATTCAATGATTAATCCGTCCATGCCGAGATCCATCGCTTGTTGGCAGAGTGGTGCGATCAGTTCACGTTTCCCTCCGATATGACTTGGGTCGCAGAGAATCGGCAGGTTGGGAATGCGGCGGCGTAATTCGATAGGAATATGCCATTGAGGTAGATTTCTATAGAACTTCTTGTCGTACGATGAGAATCCTCGGTGAATGGCTCCGATGCGTTTTAATCCGGCATTGTTGATGCGTTCCATTGCACCGATCCATAATTCCAAGTCGGGACTGACCGGATTCTTTACAAAGATAGGAATATCTACTCCTTTCAAGGCATCGGCCAAATCTTGAACGGCAAAAGGATTAGCAGTCGTGCGTGCACCGACCCATAAGATGTCAATGCCAGCCTTCAGGCATTCGTATACATGTTTGGGAGTGGCAACTTCTGTAGAAACATACATGCCGGTCTGTTCTTTTACTTCTTTCAGCCAAGCCAGTCCTTCTACGCCGACTCCTTCAAAACCTCCCGGTTTGGTACGTGGCTTCCAAATGCCGGCACGGAATATTTTAACCCCTTTTTGGGCCAATTGTTGAGCGGTTGATAATACCTGTTCTTCAGTCTCAGCACTGCAGGGACCGGAGATGATTAAGGGGCGTTCTTCTGATACGCCTTCTAATTTGATAGGTTCAAGTTCGAGTTCCATCTGATATAAGTTCTATTTTATGATATATTTTTCTTGATTCTTTCTAGTGCTTCCGCCAGCTTATTTTCATTGGCGCAGAGAGAGATACGGATGTATCGCTTTCCGTTGCTTCCGAAAATAAAGCCGGGAGCAATGAACACATGGGCTTGTTGCAATAGTTTTTCGGTCAGTTCCTCCACTTCTTGGTAGCAGTCGGGGATTCTTCCCCAAAGGAACATGCCTACCTGTTCTTTATCGAAGCTGCAGTGAAGTTCCTTCATGATGTTTTCCGCCAATTTTCTACGATGACTATATACTTGGAAGTTGGCTTCTTCATGCCATTCTTCGCTGTTGTGATAAGCTTCGGCTGCTGCCAGTTGCAGGGGGCGGAAGGTTCCCGAATCAATGTTGCTCTTTATCTTTAAAATCCACTGGATGAAAGTGGAATTGGTAGCAAGCATTCCTACCCTCCATCCGGGCATATTGTGGCTTTTACTCATGGAGTTGAATTCAATGCAGCATTCTTTCGCACCGGGAACTTTAAGAATGCTCAAGGGCTTGTGATTCAGGATAAAGCTGTACGGATTGTCGTTGACAATTACAATGTTATGACGCTGTGCAAAATCCACCAGCTTTTCAAACAAGTCCATGGTTGCATTGGCTCCCGTAGGCATATTCGGGTAATTGGTCCACATAATCTTAACCTTTGACAGGTCCATCTTTTCCAATTCTTCAAAATCAGGATACCAATGATTGTTCTCACAAAGGTTATAGTAAACGATTTCGCTTCCCAGAATCTGATTCAACGAAGTGTATGTCGGGTATCCGGGATTGGGAACCAGTACCTGTTCTCCTGGATTCACTAAAGCGAGGGTGACATGCAGGATTCCCTCTTTCGAGCCAATGAGCGGCTGGATTTCTGAATTCGGATCTAAATCGACGTCATACCATCGTTTGTACCAGTCGGCCATGGCGGTTCTCAATTCAGGTATTCCTGAAGTCGGCTGGTAGCCGTGTGAGTCTTTCCGGTGGGCACTTTGGCAAAGTGTATCGATGGTCTTTGGAGATGGAGGCATGTCTGGGCTTCCGATTCCTAAACTGATGACGTCTTTTCCCTCTGCATTCATTTGGGCGACTTCCTTCAGTTTGCGGCTGAAATAGTACTCATTTACGTTGCTCAGTCTTTCAGCCGGTTGTATTTTATAAAGTAGATTGGTCTTCTGCATATTCTCCTAAAATTTTAAGTTCTTGCGTCAAAGGTGTGACGGCATCTATGGCTTGTTTGTAGCGTAGGTAATCGGAAAACAGGATGTCTACGTAAAACTGATATTCCCATTCACGGCCGATGATGGGCAGTGATTGTATCTTTGTCAGATTGATGTGGTAAAATGAAAAGATGGATAATACTTGTGACAAGCTTCCTTCTGTGTGAGGAAGGCAAAAAACGATGGTAGCCTTGTTGATTTCAGACCGTTTTCTCAATTCGGTGGCTTTCCAAGGGTCACAAGCTATCAGGAAACGGGTGAAATTATGCTTGTTCGTTTCAATGCCTTCTTGCAGCACTTTCATTCCATATAGTCCGGCTGCGTACTTTGAACAGATGGCAGCATGTCCTCGCAGTTGTTCCCGCTTGATGCGTGAAGCACTTCGTGCGGTATCTTCCGACTGGACGACTTTCATGGTTGGGTGATGCTGAAGGAAATCTCGGCATTGTGCCAAGGCTACCGGGTGAGAATTGACTTCCTTCAAGTCGTCCCAGTCATCTTCTGGCAGACAGACCAAGCTGTGACAAATGCGTAATCTTTGTTCGCCTATGATGGTAGAACCACTGTCTTTAAGTAGTCCGTAGTTATGCAGCAGACTTCCGGCAATGGTGTTTTCAATGGCTATCATCCCTAAGACATGATTGTCTTGCTTCATTTCTTGGAAGACTTCTTCAAATGTTCTGCAGCAAATCAATTCAATATCTTCGTCTTTAAAGTATTTGTGAGCGGCAATGTCATGATAAGAACCTAAGTCGCCTTGTATTGCAATTCTTTTCATCAGCAATCTGTTTAAAAAAGAAAAGGTCCCACTTCATAATGAAGCGGGACCTTTTATATGATTCAATAATAAAAATAAATCTTGTTATGGTATGCATACGAACTCCCGCTTCACTTCATTGCTAAAGTAAAAGTAATAATAGAAGTATGATGCAAAATTTTTCATTTCTCTTGTTTTTGATTGATTTCTTTATTGCAAATGTAAAGTATTTCTTGAAAAGATTCAAAGAAAAAGGCAGTTTTTTCTTTGAATCTTTTTTTTATCGTGTTTATTTCATTTAATTTGTGATTGGAGTGGTGAAGAACCATTGTCTATCCTTTGATGCTATGAATTTGCATCTTAACCTGAATTGTTATAACTAATTCTATTCATATTATATTATAAATCATAAAACTATGAAATACAATTTTGATCAAGTAATTGACCGTACTGGAACCGATGCCATTAAACTGGAAGGAATGAAAGAAATATGGGGACGCACAGATCTTCTGCCATTGTGGGTTGCCGATATGGATTTCGCTACTCCTCCTTTTGTCCTTGAGGCTATCCAGCGTCGCTGTGAGCATCCCATTTTAGGTTATACGGCGAAAACTGAAGCGTATTATCAATCAATTGTAAATTGGGTACGGGATCGGTATGGTATGGAAATTACATCTGAAGAGTTGAATTTCGTTCCGGGTATCGTGGCTGGTCTGGGTATGGCAATCAATTGCTTTACAGAGCCTGGTGATAAAGTCATGATCATGCCTCCTGTGTATGGACCTTTCTTCTGGTTGAATAGCCGGAACGGTCGTGAGATAGTGGAATGTCCTATGATTCTTGAAGATGGACATTACCGTATGAACCTGGATTTCTTGCGCTCTCATGAAGAGAATGTGCGTCTTTTGATTCTTTGCAATCCTCACAATCCGGGTGGAGTAGTATGGAAGAAAGAAGAACTTGAAGAGTTGGCAGATATATGTGCCGAGAATAATATTCTGGTCTTCTCCGATGAAATTCATGCAGATTTGACGTTGCCACCATACAAACATCTGCCTTTTGCCATGGTCTCAAAGAAAGCACGCAATAATTCGATCACCTTCATGGCTCCCAGCAAGGCTTTTAACATGCCGGGATTGGCAGCATCACATACCATTATATTCAATAAGGTGTTACGTAAGCAGTTTGAGACCTATTTGGCTGCGGGTGAATTGAATTTCGGACATCTCTTTGCCTTTGAAGCTGTCAAAGCAGCGTATGCTCATGGAACGGAGTGGTTGGATCAATGTTTGGAATATATTGTGAAGAATATCGATTACGTGGAAGATTTCTTAAAGACTCATACTCCCAAAATTAAAGCGATGCGCCCTCAGGCTTCTTTCTTGGTATGGTTGGATTGCCGTGAAATGGGAATGACTCAAAAGGAATTGAATGACTTTTTCGTTGAGGAGGCAGGGTTGGCTTTGAACGATGGAGAGTCTTTCGGAAAAGAAGGTATTGGCTTTATGCGATTGAATGTTGCTTCTCCTCGTTCGGTTATGGAACAAGCGATGCGTCAGTTGGAAGCTGCTTACAAAAAGCGTTTCACCGAATAGTTTCTATGGGCAGGAAGCGTTCAGAACATTCAGTAGAGAATGCTTGAACGTTAGTTCTGAGTAGTAAACTCTTTCCAACATCTTTTAAGAGGGGATGTTTGACGATATATTGAATAAGAGAAAGGCTGGATCCGGTAAGAATCCAGCCTTTCTTATTTTTTCATCGTGAAATCTATAGAGAGACTTGAATGCATTTTAATAAATGCCCGTCTTGGGTTGCTCAAAATTGTTATAGTTTCCACTCAATTGGTTCTCTGCTTCAGGATTCATTTCGATATACTTCTTCATGTCCTCTATAGAACCTTTTTCATCGCCTTTCAACAATTTGGCACGTCCACGCTCTTTGTATAATTCGGCATTGTTCGGAATTAATTCGATAGCCTCATCAAAAGAGTTGATGGCTTCTTCTGCTTTTTTCTGTTTTAATAGAATATTGCCTTTCAATAAATAAGCTTTCACATTGAAAGGATTTAAGGAAATGACCTGTTCCAAGCAAGCGAGACCTTCTTCAATGTGATCAAATTGGGCTTCTATTTCACCTTTGACTACCAATGCGTCTTCGTTGGACTCATCTTTAGAGAGAATCACGTCAATATCTTTCAAGGCTTCTTTGGCTTGTCCCATTTCCATCAGCGTTTCTGCACGGAGTAGGTAGGCCTCAATGAAATCTTCATTGCAGCTGATGGCTTTTGTAAGCATGACAATTGTTTGCAGAAAATCTTTCAGCCCTTTGGCTGCTTTAGCGGCTAAATAATAGCCTGCTTGGTTCTTGTCGTCCAACGTGATGATTTTCTTGCAGGTTTGATCCATGCAGGTATAGTCTTCTTGTAAGAAGCACACGTTTGCCAAGGCAAGAAGAATTTTACAATTCTCTGGCTCTATTTCACTTAAGCGGGTATAAAGTTTTCTCCCTTCTTCTATTTCACCGGTTGTGACGTATGCGTTGGCCAAGTATTCCATGGTCTCAACGTCTTCTTTTATAGCGGTGGCTTCTTTTAAACATTTGATGGCATAAGCATATTGATGCATGTTGCGTGCACGGATGCCATCGTATTTCAATATCTCAAAATTCTTTTTGTCTTGTTTTTCCTGTTGGCTGATATCTGAGTTCTTGCTGCCAAATAAGGATGAAAATAATCCCATGTCGTTCTTAGATTAATTAGTATGATTGCAAAGATATAATAAAGAAATGACAAGCAATGATTTCGCAGGAAGAATGTTGAGGCTTAGGGTAACTCAGATAGGGTTTTGGGTCGTTTTTTTGGGGGGCGGCAACGGTGGAAGTAAATGAGGCGCTCCCGCATGAGGTCTTCCGCTGTCAGGTTGAAGGGAGAAGTCGGATTCCTTTCATGTAGTGAGGAGATTGTTATCTGGTTAATTTCAATTATTTGCAATGATTAACTTGTCAGTTGGATGTGACTTGATTAAAATATGTATTTTTGTGAAAATTACTATTTGGCAAATTTTTGCCCTTTAATAACTTATGATAGAATGAAGAAACTTTTTATGATTCTAAGTGCGCTTTTTGTATGCCATGCCATGCAGGCGCAGTATTTTTGTACCACTCCCAATACAGAATTGCACTATGTGAATTATGATGGAGCAGGTCAGAGTGTTTCCAATGTTACGGCTTCTGTTCAGAACATTGAACAAAAGAATGGAGAGGTAATAGCCGATTATCTCTGTAAAATTGTGACCAACAAGGCGAAAGGAAATACTTCTTATTCGTTGATTCGGTGGACTTGCGATGGTGACAAGACCATCTGTGAGGAAGATTTGCTCTATGGTGTCTATATCGATAAAGATATGGATCCAAGTAAATACGATGCGGCTGCACGTATGAAGATGATGGATGAACTTAAATACAAAGGCGACAATACATTCACTTTGGTGGATGGCTCACAAGCAGGTACGGCTTTGCCTGATCGTTATTACAAACTGTTGGATGGTCTTGTTAAAAAGGAATATACAATTTCCGGCGGATCTTATATGGGTCGTGAAACGGTGAGTACTACGGGTGGAAAGTATAACTGCATCAAGATTTCGTACTTGAAACGCACCAAGGTGGTTTTGAAGAAGACCGATCAGCGCATTGTGGAATGGTATGCTAAGGGAGTAGGCTTGGTCAAGTCTGAAACGTATAATATGAAGGGAGATTTGGATGGTAAGACTTTATTGGTAAAAGTGGTACATAATTAATCTCTCAGAAATTCATCGAACGTCAGTGAGATGGTAAAAATAAACCGTCCTATCCAACGGAGAATGTTGGGATAGGGCGGTTTATTTATAGAAAATAGTTGCTTCCGCTGTTATTAAATGATTTCGATACCTTGCTCTTGACAGAGTTTTAAGCTGAGTTCCTTCAACTTGAACTTTTGGATTTTTCCACTGCCGGTCATTGGGAATTCTTTAACGAAGAAAATGTACTTCGGAATCTTGTAACGAGCAATCTTTCCCATGCAGAATTCACGAACATCGAACTCGTTGAGAGTACATCCTTCGTGTAAAATGATGAATGCTCCTACAGCTTCTCCATATTTTTTAGAAGGAACACCTGCTACCTGTACGTCCTTGATGGCAGGTATTTGGTATAAGAACTCTTCAATTTCACGTGGGTAGATATTTTCTCCGCCTCGAATAATCATATCCTTAATACGTCCGGTAATGCGGTAGTTTCCGTTTTCGTCTTTGATACCTAAATCACCTGAATGTAAGAATCCATTTTTGTCTATCACTTCTTGGGTAGCTTGTGGATTCTTGTAATAACCTTTCATGGTATTGTAGCCACGGTTACACAGCTCTCCTTGTACTCCAGTTGGACATTCCTCTCCCGATTCGGGGTCGATGACTTTTACTTCAGTAAATTCAAAGCTGCGTCCTACGGTATTGCAGCGTACCTCAAAAGGATCTTCGATACGGGTATGTGTCATGCCTGGAGAGGCTTCCGTTAAACCGTATACACTGGTTATTCGCATGAACATTTTACTTTCTACCTGTTTCATCAGCTCGATAGGACAGAGTGCACCAGCCATGATACCGGTTCGCAGGCAAGAAAGGTCGAACATGTCAAACATCGGATGGTTTAATTCTGCGATGAACATGGTAGGGACACCGTAAAGAGCCGTACACCGTTCTTTGTGGATGGATGCCAGAACAAGCAGCGGATCAAATCGTTCTACCATAACTTGTGTACATCCGTGCGTCAGGCAGTTCATCGTAGCCAAAACGATGCCGAAGCAATGGAATAAAGGAACGCATACGCACAACTTGTCTTCTCCTGTGAACTTCATGTGTTCTCCGGTCAGGAATCCATTGTTGGCGATATTGTAATGAGTGAGCATGACTCCTTTGGGAAATCCCGTGGTTCCTGATGTATATTGCATGTTCACCGTATCGTGGCAGTTGACTTCCTTTTTAGCATCTTCCAGAATTTGATCGGAAATGTTGTTTCCTAACAAAAGTATCTCAGGCGTATTGTACATCCCTCGAAATTTTTCTTGTCCGATGTAGATGACGTTTCGCATATGAGGAAAGCGTTTGCTCTTCATGTGTCCACGCTGGAAAGTCTTCAATTCCGGCAGCATCTTATAAGTCATTTCAACAAAGTTGCTGTCTTTCTCTCCATTGACGATGCATAAGGTATGCATGTCTGAGTTTTGGCAAAGATACTCCAGCTCAGCTTGTTTGTAATTGGTATTTACAGTGACAGCTACAGCACCGATTTTAGCACATGCATACAAGAAGGTCAGCCAGTCGGGCACATTTCCGGCCCAAATGCCAACGTGGGTCCCATGACCTACTCCGATAGCGAGCAAGCCTTTGGCCATGTTGTCAACACGTTTGTTGAACTGTTGCCATGTAAAGCGTAAATTTCGGTCGGAATAGACAATGTATTCTTTATCGGGAGTCGTTTGTGCCCAGTATTCCAACCATCCCCCTAACGTTCTTTCTGATAATTGTAACATAATGCTTCAGTGTTAAATAGGAGTATAAATGACGGCTAAAATACGGGCTGCTTCACCTTGGTAAGCATGTACATGATGGGGAACGATTGAATCATAGTAAATAGTATCCCCTTCTTCCAGAATATACGTGTGCATTCCGTAGTTGACTTCCATTGTTCCCTTCAGAACCATGATGAACTCTTCACCTTCATGTGCCGACAGGTTGAATTTGCTTTCGGTGATTTTATCTACATCAATGATGAACGGTTCCATTTGTCTGTCAGTCTTGGTCCGTGAAAGCGAATGGTAATGCATGTGCTGTCTTGCATCGGAAGCATTGTTGGAAAAGCTGATGGTATCGTCGGATTGCCCTTTGCGGCAGATTACGGGACCGGATTCTGTTTCTTGGTCATCAAGAAAGGTTCCCAAACGTACGCCAAGAGCACGTGCTATTTTTATCAAGGGTGCCAAAGAAGGAATATCGATGTTTTGTTCGATGCGTTCTATTTGTTTAACGGACAATCCGCTACATGCGGAAAGTTCATCTATACTCATATCTCGACTATCTCGTAATCTTTTTATTTTTTCACCGATAATTTTCGTGCAGTCCATGTTGTTATTCTTTAAAAAGTTAGTATTTGAAGCGAAGAAAAACTTTCAACTTCTTTTAATAGAGTTGCAAATATAACTAAATAAAGAATGAAAACTAAGAAATCGTAATAAAAATAGCTCTTAAAGATTTAAATTGATAGAATTCCGTCATTCTGCTGAATGATTTCTTCTGCAAGAAGATAAGATAGGACCTTGTGAATAGTCTCTTTGTTTTCTGTTCCCAATTTCTCTATCAGCTCTCTTGGCGTGGTTGGTTCATTGTCCAGCAGGTCTTTGATTTTTTCTTCCCATTCCAGAAATACCCCTCCTTTAAGGCCCGATTCATGCCTTTGCTGGCATACATCACATTGTCCGCAGTTATGCTCATTTTTCTCGCCGAAATAATGAAGCAGCATCCGGCTTCTGCATTTGTCATCGGTTTCTGCATAGTCTAAAATAGCCTGTATCCGGTCTTCATAACTCTTCTTCCGGTCTTCGTACACTTCTTTGGTCAGTACGATGCGGTCCACGCTTTGTCGTTCACGGGTGTAGACGATATGAGGAACCTTCTTTCCTGGTATATAATGCAGGATATGCAGTTTGCTCAGCAGGATTAAGGTATCGTATATCTGCTGGCGGGTAAGTCCCGTGCGGATAGAAAGGGTATTTTCATTGATATAGGCATAGTCGCTGAAAAGCCCCGTATATGAACGCAGAATGGTATTCAGCAACGTTTCCGTCTCGGGGTTCCTTTCACGTATGCGGTATAATTCATCTCGTTTGACCGTAAACATGAGACGGCTGTTGTTGTCTTGTTCATCAATGTACTCCAAATATCCTGCACGCGTCAATATGCGTAGTGCACTGTCTACCTGGATGGGAAAATGCTTGAAATTCCTGCAGAATTCATCGATATTGAATTCCCGTATGCAGTCTCTTCCTTCTCCCATCGGCATTTGGAAGAAATAGTTGAGGTGCTCATAGATTTGCCGGATTGTTTCCTTTTCAGGAAAACTGTCGGCTATTCGCTTTTTTAAAAGCGTCCTGTCGCTTTTGGCGTGTAGAAGTACGGCATAGGCTTTTTCCCCGTCTCTTCCGGCACGACCTGCTTCTTGAAAGTACGCTTCCGGTGAGTCTGGAAAGTCAATGTGTATCACCAGGCGTACGTCGGGCTTGTCGATACCCATTCCGAAGGCGTTGGTAGCGACCATGATGCGATGCTCTCCCGAAAGCCAGCTTTTTTGTCGTTGGTCTTTCAGTTCATTGTTCAATCCGGCATGATAGAATGTGGAAGTATATCCTTCCTGATTCAGCCAAAGTGAAAGTTCTTTCGTCTTTTTTCTGCTTCGAGTATAGATGATGGCTGAACCCTGCGTATGCTTCAGAATGTGTAGAAGTTCCCCTGTCTTGTCTTCGGTATGGCGTACGATATAAGCCAGATTCTTTCTCTCGAAACTCATCCGGAAGACATTTTCTTCTTTGAATGAAAGCTTGGATTGAATGTCTTTTACTACTTCAGGGGTAGCAGTAGCCGTCAGTGCCAGTATCGGAACGTGGGGAAGTAAGTTTCGTATTTCGGAAATTTTTAAATAGGCAGGACGGAAATCATATCCCCATTGTGAGATACAATGCGATTCGTCTACGGTAATCATGCTTACATTCATATTCTTCAATTTCGCTTGAAAAATATCCGTATCGAGTCGTTCGGGTGATATGTATAGAAATTTGAAATTGCCGAAAATGCAATTGTCCAGTGTGATGAGGATTTGTTCTCGGGTCATTCCTGAATAGATGGCCGCTGCCTTGATGCCTCTGTCTGTCAGGTTTCTCACCTGGTCTTTCATCAGGGCGATAAGGGGAGTGATGACCAGACAAATCCCTTCTTGGGCAAGGGCTGGGACTTGGAAGGTAATGGATTTACCTCCACCGGTAGGCATCAGTCCCAATGTATCTTTACCGCTGCCAATACTGTGGATGATCTCTTCTTGAATTCCTCGGAAGTGATCATATCCCCAGTATTTGTTCAGTATGGTACGGTAATCTGTCATTTTAAAATGCGTTCGCTGCTTGGCTTGATATCTTCAATCTGAAGCTGTATCTCACTGCGTTTATGGGTGTTTTCTTCAATGGTATAACAAATGTTGAACGATTGTTTGGTCTTTATGTAACGGGCTTGTGAACTTTGTCCAAAAGCTATTCCGTTCATAACGTTGTTCGATTTGTTGTCAACCAATTCTAATTTTATATGCTCCTGTTCACGTCCTACCACTTTGCTGGTTCCATAATCGTATACATTGAAAGTGGCAAAGATAGGTTTGTGGTTGTCGGGGCCGAATGGATTCAATTTCTTAAGATCGAAGAAGAACTTTGGCGTAATGTCGCGAAAATCCAATTGAGCATCTATATCAATGGTCGGGCTGGTTTGCTCTGGCAAGATATGTTCTGCTACATAAGCTTCGAAACGGCGAGTGAATTCTTCCACATTCTCTATTTTCATGGAAAGGCCGGCGGCATAAGTGTGTCCTCCAAAATTTTCCAATAGGTCGCGGCAATGTTCGATGGCTTTATATACGTCGAATCCAGAAACGGAGCGTGCAGAGCCGGTTGCCAGATCGTCGGTGCGGGTCAGCACGACGGCTGGTCGGAAATAGATTTCTGTCAGACGTGAGGCTACGATTCCGATGACTCCCTTATGCCAGTCTTCATTGAAAATGACGATGGAACGGCGTTCGGACAGGTTAGACAAAGAGTGGACGATGTTGTTAGCTTCTTCCGTCATCGCTTTGTCCAGGTCTTTGCGTTGCTCATTATAGCTGTTGACCAAATTTCCTTTCTGGTGAGCAGCCATATAATCCTTCTCAATCAAGAGTTCCACGGCCTTTTTCCCGTTCTGGATGCGGCCGGATGCATTGATGCGAGGTCCTATCTTGAAGACGATATCGCTCATGGTAATCTCTCGGTCGGTCAATCCGCAGATGTCAATGATGGCTTTCAAGCCCACACTTGGATTGGCATTTAATTGGCGGAGGCCATGGTAAGCAAGAATTCGGTTTTCCCCCATAATCGGCACGATGTCTGAGGCTATACTTACAGCAACCAAATCCAACAGAGGGGTTAATTGATGGAATTCGATTCCATTGTTTTGAGCGAAAGCCTGCATGAATTTGAATCCCACTCCACAACCGGAAAGGTGATTGTAGGGGTAGGTTGAGTCCGCTCTTTTAGGGTTCAAGATGGCGACAGCGGGTGGCAGTATCTCATCTGGAACATGGTGGTCGCAGATGATGAAGTCGATACCCTTTTCCTTGGCATAAGCGATTTCTTCCACCGCCTTGATTCCACAGTCCAGTACGATAACCAGCTTTACATCGGTTTCATACGCATAATCTACGCCCTTGATGGTAACTCCATATCCTTCGTTATACCGGTCGGGAATATAATAGTCTATATTTGAATAGAATTGTTGGAGAAACTTGTAAACAAGGGTTACGGCTGTAGTGCCGTCTACATCATAGTCACCGTATACTAAGATGCGTTCTTTACGTCCCATCGCTTCGTTCAGGCGGTTTACAGCTATGTCCATATCGTTCATCAAGAACGGATCATGCAATTCATGAAGCTGAGGTCTGAAGAATCGTTTCGCTTCAGCAGCTGTATTGATGCCTCTTTCGCGTAGCAGTTGGCAGAGAATAGGACTGATGCCTATTTCTCTTGAAAGGGCCCTAGCTGCTTCCCGTTGATCTTGAGTAGGAGCGTGATAATTCCATTTGTAATTCATTATTATATGTCTTTTTCTTTTTTCCTATTCTTAAGTCAGAATCAAAGTTCTGAAAAGGTTGCTTTCTTCGGAAAGAAAGTCTGAAATGAAGGAATAATCATATCGATTATTCAATTTGTAAAATTAGGAAAAAAGAAATGAAAAACGGCTGAATCCACAAAATAAATATGGAATCAGCCGTTTTTTTATTTATAATCAATCTATTTAAGATTGATTAAAGACCTAATTTCTTAGCGATTGCTTTAGGAATTGCATTTTTGTGAACCAGGATGTTCATAGTCTTGTAAGCGACGAATGCTTTTGAAGCATACCAAATACCTTTGTATTTACCGCTTTCACCCCATGAATTCTTAACCATGAAATATTCTTTGCCATTCTGGTCCTTAGCGATACCGTAAATGAGCATGCCATGGTCGTCTGTTGTTTCCCAGTTGTCGAAAGCTTCCTGACGCATTTCCTGAGTAACTTCAATTTCTGGAAGAGGTTTGCTTGTCAGGTTGATGCGTTTGTCTGCGTGTTTGCCGACCCAGCGAGCCATGTCAGAACCGGTTAATTCTGCACTTTTCTTTACATCAGGGAATACGGCGATACCGTTACGTGTGAAGCCTTCTTCACTGACGTCTGAACCCCAAGCGAAAGTATAGCCTGATTTGACCGCATTGTCCATAACAGCCATGAATTCATCCAAAGGCAAGTTGTATGACATCGCATTACGCCAGTTGTCCTGGATTTCAAGGATGAATTTGCTGTAGAACGGATGATGAGTGTAAGAAGTCAAAGAAACGTAGTCTTCCATCTTCAAGCCCAAAGCTTCGTCAGCAAAAGTTCTCGGAGTATATGTTTTGCCTTTGTAAGTGAATTCTTTAGGACATTCACCCAAATAAGTGTCATAGATTGATTCCAATCCTTTTTTCCATACTGGAGTTAATTTCTTGAATTGACCTTTACCGATTGCAGCTACGTAAGCACCGGCTACTGCATCCAATTCGTTATGTACGTGTTTGTCTTCTCCATACATGATACCCGGCATTACTTCCTGAGGAACCATACCGTATTGGTTATAGCAAGCTACGAAATCGTAGAAGCTTCCGCCTGGAGAGAAAGAAGCGTCGCCATGATAACGTACATAGTTTTCACCGCGGTCTTGCATTGTGTGGTGAACGATGAACATTTCGGCCAGGTCAAATTCTCCTTTGCCCAAACGAAGCAGTTCTGATTCAAAGAAGCCTGCACCTGAGAAAGACCAGCAAGTGCTTGAACGGTTCTGGTTCTTGATTGAGGTGATTGGATTTTCCTTTACGGTTGTAAATACGAATCCTTCTTCTTTCTTATCTTTTGCTGCATCTTGAGCGCTGACGCTGCTGAAGCAAAGACCTAAAGCTGCTAATGCGATTAATTTGTTCATTGGGGTAATTGTTTATAGGTTATTAAATTAAAAATCAATGGGTGAATTATTCATTCATGATGGCTTCCACTTCTTCAATGGTGATTGGAATATGCTTTTCACCGGTGAAGCGAGAACCGTTTGAGGTAATCAGGATATCGTCTTCCAGACGGATGCCTCCGAAGTCCTTGAATCCGTCGATAGCGTCGAAGTTCAAGAAGTCGGTGTTGATCTTTTCTGCACGCCATTTGTCAATCAAAGCTGGAATGAAATAACATCCAGGTTCGTCTGTGATGACGAAGCCTTCCTGTAAACGGCGGCCCATACGCAAGGAAGCCAAGCCGAACTGGTCTGATGGACGAGTCTCTTCATCGTAACCGACGTTGATCTGGCCCAAGTTTTCCATATCGTGTACGTCGAGTCCCATCATGTGTCCCAATCCGTGAGGCAAGAAAAGTGCGTGAGCGCCTGCTGCAACAGCATCGTCTGTATTGCCCTTCATCAAGCCAAGATCCTTCATGCCCTGTGCCAATACTTTACAAACTTCCAAGTGTACCGACATGTAGGTAACGCCTGGTCTGGCCAATTCCAGTGCCTTGTCATGGCAGGCCAATACAATGCTGTATACATCGCGTTGGCGGCTGCTGAATTTACCGCCTACCGGAATGGTACGGGTATGGTCGGAACAATAATTGGTCACACTTTCTGCACCGGCATCGGTAAGCATCAATCTGCCTGCCTGAAGAATGTGGCTGTGGTCGTGGTTGTGCAGGGTTTGTCCGTTTTGTGTCAAAATGGTAGCGAATGAATTCTGACTTCCGTAAGAAGCGGCGATTCCATCCAATACACCAGCGATATAATGTTCAGAAACTCCCGGCTTGCAAAGGCGCATGGCGGTAGTATGCATTTCGTAACCGATGTTGCATGCCTTGTCAATTTCTTCAATTTCACATGCTTCTTTTATCGAACGAAGGTCTACAATGGCTTTAATCAATTCTTTGGAAGCATAGTTGCAGGTCAACGATGCTCGGATACCAAGCAAATCTTCCAGTAAAATCATGTGGTCATGACGATAAGGAGGAATGAAATGAATCTTGCGGTGCTGAGCGATTGCTTTGTCCAGCATTTCCTTCAACTGGTTGAAGGGGAAGCTTTTTTCCACACCCACCTTTGCGGCCAATTCTTTGATAGTAGGTTGAGGACCCATCCAGATGATGTCGTCCATGTCTACGTCGTTGCCAAAGAAATAATCTTCGTCATTGTCTATGTCGATGATGCCGGCATAGCCTGGGTCAGCTAACCCGAAGAAATACAAAAAAGAACTGTCTTGGCGGAATTTATACGTGTTGTCCGGATAGTTGGCCGGAGCTTCATTATTACCTAATAAGAGAACCAACCCACTGCTCATTTTCTGACGCAGTGCGCGGCGGCGATTTTTATAGATTAATGAATCAAACATAATAAATTGTTTTTTTAAGGTCTGATACCGTAAAATGTTATTGTTGCAAATTTACATATTTTTTCGATTCTTACTACTAATGTGTTCTTAAAAAACATATATTTGCGTTATAATAGAATCTTTTAAAACTTAAAAGGTTATGAATGTAGATTTTCAAAAGTTAGGTTTAGTACTCGAAGGTGGGGGGATGCGCGGTGTCTTTACGTGTGGCGCTTTGGATTATATGATGGATCACCACATTGAGTTTCCGTATGTCGTAGGCGTTTCGGCAGGTGCATGTAATGGATTGTCATATATCTCTCATCAGAGGGGGAGGGCCAAATACAGTAACATTGATTTGTTGGAGAAATATGACTACATCGGTTTGAAGCACCTCTTTCACCAGCGAAGTATCTTGGACCAGAAATTGCTGTACCAACTTTTCCCGGATGAAATTCTTCCTTATGATTTTGATGCTTATGCGCTGAATCCTTGTCGTTTTGAGATGGTGACTACTGATTGCCTGACGGGACATGCGTGTTACTTGTCGGAAAAGCATGATCGGGTCCGCTTGATGAAGATAGCCAAGGCTTCCAGCAGCTTGCCCTATGTCTGTCCTATGGAATTTGTGGATGGTCATCCCATGCTTGACGGTGGGCTGGTAGATTCTATTCCGGTCCAAAGAGCCATCAGTCAGGGATATAAGAAAAATGTGGTGGTGCTGACGCGTAATCGGGGCTATCGCAAAACTGAAAAAGATATCAAGATTCCGCATTTTATTTATACTCGTTATCCTCGTTTGCGGGTCGTATTGAGCAATCGCTGCAGGGTGTATAACGAACAGTTGGAGATGATTGAAAAAATGGAGGATGAGGGAAGTATCATATCCATCCGTCCGCAAAAGAAGGTAATGGTCAACTGCATTGATAAGGATGTGAAAAGATTGCGCGAACTCTATGACGAAGGGTATCAGTGTGCTGAGCGTGTTTTCCTTTCTCTTTAGAATTGAAGCTCCCGAGGGCAGAATTTGCCGATAAAATAGAAATATTCCCATGGGTTTGCTTCTTTTTTTTTTCTGCATAATTATACCGGAAAAATGTAGTTTCTTTCGATTCCAAAAGATTTATTTTATTAATAGACATTTCTTTCCTTAAAAAAATGTACCTTTGCTTTTGGATTTGAATAATGAAAAAATGCAGGAACAAACGAATCACATTATAGAAATTAAGCATGTCTCTAAGTACTTTGGAGATAAAGTGGCACTTGATGACATTAACCTGTATATCAAAAAAGGTGAGTTTGTCACTATTTTGGGACCATCAGGTTGTGGTAAAACCACGTTGTTACGACTTCTGGCAGGGTTTCAGACCGCTTCAGAAGGTGTTATCTATATTGACGGTAAAGAGATAACTCAGACCCCGCCTCACAAGCGTCCGGTCAATACTGTATTTCAAAAGTATGCCCTGTTTCCCCATCTGAATGTCTATGATAATATTGCTTTCGGATTGAAACTCAAGCAGACTCCTAAGGACGTGATTACACGTAAGGTGAAACAGGCTTTGCGCATGGTAAGTATGAGTGACTATGAATACCGTGACGTGAATTCATTGTCGGGTGGTCAGCAGCAGCGTGTGGCTATTGCTCGTGCCATTGTCAATGAACCTGCCGTTTTGCTGTTGGACGAGCCTTTGGCAGCCCTTGACTTGAAGATGCGTAAGGACATGCAGATGGAGTTGAAGGAAATGCATCGTACCTTGGGTATCACGTTCGTATACGTAACGCATGATCAGGAAGAAGCATTGACTTTGAGCGATACCATCGTGGTGATGAGTGAAGGTAAGATTCAGCAGATAGGAACACCTACCGCTATTTATAACGAGCCGGTCAATTCCTTTGTCGCTGACTTTATCGGTGAAAGCAATATCTTGAATGGTACTATGGTGTGCGACCATCGTGTCAAGTTCGCCAATGTGGAAGTGGAATGTGTGGACGAAGGATTTGGTGAGAACGCACCGGTGGATGTGGTGCTCCGTCCGGAAGACCTGTATATATTCCCTTTGTCAGACAGCGCTCAGTTTGCCGGAAAGGTTACTTCCTGTATCTTTAAGGGAGTTCATTACGAAATGTTGGTTGAGTCCGACGGGTATGAATTCCTCGTTCAGAATTATCACCATTTTGAAGTTGGTTCAGACGTGGGCTTGCTCATCAAGCCAGACGATATCCATATCATGAAAAAAGAACGTATCTGCAATACTTTCGAAGGAAAGATTGTGGACGAGAACCATGTTGAATTCTTGGGATGTGGCATCGAATGTTTGCCTGAACAGACCCAAGGAATGGAGCCGGGTACCGAAGTTGAAGTGAATGTACCGTTTGGAAGCGTCATCCTTTATGATGATGAAGAAGATGGAGCTTTGACCGGCAGTGTACGTTTTATCTTATATAAAGGAAACCATTATCATCTGACGGTGGCTTCTGATTGGGATGAAGATGTGTATGTGGATACAGATGATATCTGGGACAAGAGTGACCATGTGGGAATCGGCTTTCCTCCGGATTCTATCCGAATCAGCCGCAAGAAAATGAATTAGTTTAACAAGTTATAATAAGGAAAGAGGTGCGACTTTTGAATATCCGTAAATTGTTTACTTCACGTAAGTACTGGACTATTCCTTACGTGGTTTTTGCGGCTCTCTTTGTGATACTGCCGCTTATTTTGATTGTATTTTTTGCCTTCACAGATGAAGAAGGGAATTTTACATTGGCCAACTTCAGTAAGTTTATGGCTCATCCTGAGGCCGTCAACACGTTCATATATTCTATCGGCATAGCAATTGTGAATACATTGATATGTATTCTTCTTGGTTATCCGGCAGCATATATCCTCAGCAGAATGAAGTCGGGGTATGCACAAACGGTAGTAATGTTGTTTGTTCTTCCCATGTGGGTAAACATTTTGATTCGTACGTTGGCTACGGTGGCATTGTTTGACTTCCTTCGCTTGCCGTTGGGAGAAGGAGCCTTGATTTTCGGTATGGTTTATAACTACATCCCTTTTATGATTTATCCTATCTACAATACGTTGATGAAGATGGATCATAGTTACGTTGAGGCTGCACAAGATTTGGGAGCCACTCCTTTTCAGGTATTTGTAAAGACCATTTTCCCTTTGTCTATGCCGGGTGTGGCCAGTGGGGTGCTCATGGTGTTTATGCCGACGATTTCAACTTTTGCAATCGCTGAATTATTGACAATCAACAATATCAAACTTTTCGGAACCACCATTCAGGAGAATATCAATAATAGTATGTGGAACTATGGAGCGGCATTGTCTCTTATCATGCTTTTCTTGATCGGTGCATCTACTTTATTTGCTTCGGATGAAGCATCCGACAAAGAGGAAGGAGGTAGTTTATGGTAAAGAAGATTCTTTGTCATGGATATTTGTGGGCTTTGCTGCTTATGCTTTATGCTCCTATTTTCCTTATCATCATTTATTCTTTTACAGAAGCTAAAGTATTGGGTAACTGGACCGGTTTCTCTACTCGTTTGTATGAGAACCTGTTTATTCAAGGTGCCCATCATTCGTTGGTGGATGCGTTGTGGAATACCATTACTATCGCTTTGATTACAGCTACGGTCTCTACTTTGTTGGGAACGCTGACTGCCATAGGTATCTTTAACTCGCGTCCAAGGTACCGGAAAATGATTTCAGTAGTCAACAATATACCTATATTGAACGGTGATATCATTATGGGTGTATCGTTGTTCTTGTTGTTCGTTACCTTGGGTATCCCTCAAGGATATACTACGGTGGTGATGGCGCACATTGCTTTCTGTACTCCTTATGTCATATTGAGTGTCTTGCCAAGGTTGAAGCAGATGAACCCAAACCTTTATGAAGCTGCACTGGATTTGGGAGCCACTCCCGGACAGGCTTTGCGTAAGGTGATTGTTCCTGAAATCATGCCTGGTATGATTGCAGGGTTCATGCTTGCAGTCACCATTTCTATCGATGACTTTGCTGTGACCATCTTTACCATTGGTAATGAAGGACTGGAAACACTTTCTACTTTCATTTATGCGGATGCTCGTAAGGGGGGGCTGACGCCTGAATTGCGACCCTTGTCAACTATCATATTCATCCTGGTATTGGTAATGCTTATAATTATTAACCGCCGTTCTGGTAAGAAGGCTCAATAACCGATAACTTCATGCTTGTGTTATGAAACGATTTGATTTACTTGTTTTTTTATTGGGTCTGTCGCTTGCTGTGGGACTGACCGGATGTTACAATAAAGAACCTCGTGAGGAGGTCCTCAAGGTTTACAACTGGGGTGATTATATTAACGAAGATGTGTTGGTGAATTTCCCAAAGTGGTATGAAGAGCAGACAGGCAAGCATATCCGCGTGATTTATCAGACTTTTGATATTAATGAAATCATGCTGACGAAGATTGAGCGTGGCCATGAAGATTACGATGTGGTATGTCCTTCCGAATACATTATCGAACGTATGCTGAAGAAGGATATCTTGCTTCCTATAGATACGGCCTTTGGCAAAACGCCCAATTACTTGCACAATCTGTCTCCTTATATTATAAAGCAGTTGAATGAGGTCAGCCAGCCGGGTCGACCTACAGAACGGTATGCGGTAGGATATATGTGGGGTACGGCCGGCATTATGTATAATAAGGCTCATGCAACTCGTGAAGAAGCTTCTACATGGGAATCTCTGTGGAATCCTAAGTTTGTCAAGCAGCTGCTGATGAAGGATAGTTACCGTGACGCTTATGGTACGGCCATTATTTATGCCAACCGTAAAGGCTTGATGGATGGAACCATTCATGTAAATGATTTGATGAACAACTATTCGGATGAAGCCATTGCGATAGCGGAGGAAAACTTAAAAGCGATGAAACCGAATATCGCTGGATGGGAAGCTGACTTCGGTAAGGAAATGATGACTAAAGGAAAGGCTGCTTTGAATATGACATGGAGCGGTGATGCTGTCTGGGCCATTGAAGAAGCGGAAGCTGTCGGCGTAAAATTGGGATATGAAGTTCCTCGTGAGGGCAGTAATATCTGGTTCGACGGATGGGTAATACCTAAGTATTCCAAAAATCCGAAGGTTGCCAGTTATTTCATCAATTACATGTGCCGTCCCGATGTCGCTTTGGCTAATATGGAGGCTACGGGATATGTAAGTGCGGTGGCTACTCCAGAAATATTGGAAGCCATGGAGGATTCAACCTTTGAAGAAACAACGAATCTGTCTTATTTCTTCGGTCCGGAAGCACGTGCCGTGAGAGTTAATCCGATTCAGTATCCAGATAGTAGCGTGGTGGCACGTTGCGCCATGATCCATGACTCCGCAAAGCGTACGGAGGCGGTATTGGCTATGTGGTCGCATGTCAAGGGAGACAACTTGGAAGGAGGACTGGTTGTCCTGATTCTCCTTACCGTGGCTATGCTGGTTATGTATAAGGTTTATATCATTCTGAAAAGAAACAAAAATAAGGTTTATCAGCGGGTACGCAGAAGAAAAGCACGGTCTTGACAGCCGTTTGCTTGTTAGCTTGAGAAGGCTCGATGCCTCTTTTTTTTCCTGCTTGCTGATGGGAAAATCCGTTTCGATAGTGTATCATATCGAAACGGCTTTTTTTATGCCCGGAAATCTTTGGGACTGCTTGGATATAGAAGCATTCGGCTTTAGGTGGACCTGAAGGGACTTTAGGAGTAGGGGTGGATTCTCTTTAATCCATGGTGGAATTTGTCATTGTGCTTATGAAACCATGTAGCATGGAGGTCGGTCCTGCAAATGGTTTTATCGGTATTTCACCAGTATGCTCCCTTTGATGGCATTGTCCTGCCAAAGATGAGCTCTTGTCTGGAGGTGTTTATTGTTTCACGTATGTGAAATGCTTGTCTCACTTACGTGAAATACTTGTTTCACGAATGTGAAACGCTTGTCGCACTTGAATGAAACGATGAACATGGCTTGGAGTTTGCATCTGTTGACGCTCGCTTGGTGTGTTAGGGGTATCTTTCTCGTTGTATTCCTATTCCCCCAAGCAGAAAAGAAAAGGCTGGATTCCTTCGTTGGAATCCAGCCTTTTATAGGTTGTTGTTCTATTCAAATCTTATTTAGCGAAGCTGACAGCACGTGTTTCACGGATGACTGTAATCTTAACCTGTCCTGGATAAGTCATTTCATCCTGAATCTTCTTGGCGATTTCAGTTGACAAGCTTTCAGTCTGTTTGTCGTCAATCTTGTCGGCACCAACGATGACACGAAGTTCACGACCAGCCTGGATAGCATAAGTCTTGGTTACTCCAGGATAAGACATAGCCAACTGTTCCAAGTCATTCAAGCGCTTGATGTAAGCTTCAACGATTTCACGGCGAGCACCTGGGCGAGCACCGGAAATGGCGTCACAAACCTGAACGATAGGAGCCAACAAGGTGTTCATTTCGATTTCATCGTGGTGAGCACCGATTGCGTTGCAAATATCAGGTTTTTCCTTGTATTTCTCAGCCAATTTCATACCCAGCAATGCGTGTGGCAATTCTGGCTCTTCATCAGGCACCTTACCTATATCATGCAACAGACCGGCACGTTTTGCCTTCTTTGGATTCAATCCCAGTTCAGAAGCCATCACAGCACAAAGGTTGGCTGTTTCGCGTGCATGCTGTAACAAGTTCTGACCATAAGAAGAACGGTATTTCATCTTACCGATGATACGAATCAATTCAGGGTGCAAGCCGTGGATACCCAAGTCGATGGTAGTACGCTTACCGGTTTCGATGATTTCATCTTCAACCTGTTTGCGGACTTTAGCAACCACTTCTTCGATACGAGCCGGATGGATACGACCGTCGGTAACCAACTGGTGCAAAGCCAAACGGGCGATTTCACGTCTTACAGGGTCGAATGCAGAAAGAACGATAGCTTCAGGAGTATCATCAACTACAATTTCTACACCGGTAGCAGCTTCCAAGGCACGGATGTTACGACCTTCACGACCGATGATACGACCCTTGATTTCGTCCGATTCAATGTGGAATACCGTTACAGAGTTTTCAATAGCAGTTTCTGTAGCTACACGCTGGATAGACTGAATCACGATACGTTTCGCTTCACGGTTGGCCGACAATTTGGCATCGTCCATGATATCGTTGATATATGATTGTGCCTGTGTCTTGGCTTCTTCCTTCAAAGATTCTACCAAGCGTTCTTTTGCCTCATCTGCAGAAAGTCCAGAAATGGTTTCCAACTTCACACGTTCCTGTGACTGCAAGAAATCCAGTTCTTCCTTTTTCTTTTCTATGATTACCAGCTGAGCTTCCAGGTTTTCTTTGATGGCATCGTTTTCGCAGCGCTTGCGTTGAAGTTCTTCGTTTTTCTGTCCCAAGACCATTTCACGCTGCTTCAACTTGTTTTCAGCCTGTTGAATCTTTTGGTTACGAATGGCAACCTCTTTTTCCAAATCGGCTTTTTTGTTAAGGAATTTTTCTTTGACCTCCAAGAGCTTGTTCTTCTTAATCACTTCGGCTTCATTTTCAGCCTCCTTAATAATAGCATCATACTTTGTTTTCAAGCCATACTTGAAAAAACTATATGAGATTGCTCCTCCTACAAGGAACGCTACAACTGTTAATATTACTGTTAGCAACATTTTAATAGAGTTTATATAAATAAAAAACGCACACTCCATAGGCTAACCGTTAAGTTAACTACAGACATGTGCGTGAATAGCTTCAAAGTGTTACCTAAGTTTATTCCCTGTCTTTTTCAATGCAGTGATCAATGCATTCCTCCATCCTTTTCAAGATTTCCATATAAGGAGCCGTATCATTCCGGTGTTTCAGTGTCATATTTTCAAAGGCCAATTCTAAAGCAGCCATTGCCCAATGCTTCACTGGACCGAATTCGGGATATAATCTTCGGTATTTATTTAATTTATAGTCAATCTGTTTGGCAGCGTCACGGTACAATAGCTCATCTTCGCGGGGGATGGTGAGTGGGTACTTTTCGTTGTCAATCAGCAGATGTATTTTCATTTTGTCGTTCATAGATACATACGTTTACTCGTGAAAAACATTATTCGTTCAGTAAAGCGATGCATTTGTCGACTTCACGCACAAGTCTCGCCAATCGTTGTTTCGTATCTTTGACTTCATTGTCATTGATACTGATTATGCGAGCCATTTTTAAATTGGTATATTGTTCTTCTAATTCTTTCCGGCTATTTTCAATACGCTCTATTTCAGCTTCCTTTTCAGAAATCTGCAGTTTAAGTGAAGCATTTTCTTTTCTTGATTCTTCATACAGATAAATTAAATGTTTCAACTTGCCCTCGAAAGTATTCAATTGCTTTTTGTCTTCTTCAGTCATTTGTATACCAAAAATCTACACAAATATACTATGTTGGGTTGATAATTGAAAATATTTCGACCAGATTTTTACGGCTGAAAACCTTTTTCTTTTGTTCTTTATTGTTATAAAAACCTTTTTTTCTTTATTTTATGTTGTTCGACATAAGAAGCGTTCTGCAAACCTTTAGTATCGTTTCATTTTTTTTTTGTTGTTTCTTCCTTCATAAACAGAATATCTATTTTATGGAAATCTCGTTTTTGCAAGTGACTTCTTATCACTTGTTAGTTTTGAAGAAAAAATCCAAATTCTGCAAGCTGATGCTAAATTCGTGCCACTATAAATATGCGCAAAGTCTCTCTTCTCTTCTCTTTACGGAAAATATTAGTAAACTGAGCGTTTAAATAAATTTTTAACATTATTTAATAGTAAATTCTTGCTTATTTAAAATAAAAATAAATCTTTGCAAAAAAACATTCTTTATGTAAAGAAAACTAATAGAACCTAAATTCATGTAAACCTATTGGTGGAATTAATTTGTAAATAGGATTAGCTATAATCATTTGTATGATTTCACTCCTGTAGTCAAAGAAGTGTTAATGTAAGATTCTTTTATAAATATGATATCATATAATATAAATTGATAACAAAACGACAATAGTTACTCGAATAAAAGTCAAATTAATTCCGTCAACGCGTTATATTAATATGTCATACAGAATAACACTTTAAAAATATATAGTTAATAGAGTTTATATAGAATAAGAAGTAGTGTGATTGAAAATCAGTACTCTAAAACCTTATTCGATATATTGTCTAATCTTAAAATAACAACCTTAATTAAATGGAGAAACATCTGTCTTTATGTCCCAATCGGGAATTGAATCGAAATTTTTCCAAGACCAGACTAATCATGAAGAACGGAACTTTGTGTTTATGTTTGTCTTTATGTGCAGGAGCAATGTATCCTAGTTATATGAATGCTATGGGTGCTGATTCGACTGAAATCAATCTCACACAAGAACAAAAAATGAAAGTTTCAGGTCAAGTAGTAGATGCTACAGGAATGCCTATCATTGGTGCTAATGTGGTAGAAAAAGGTACGTTGAACGGTACCATTACTGATTTGGACGGTAACTTCTCATTGGAAGTGAATCCGGGAGCTGTTTTACTTGTTTCCTTTATCGGTTACAATGAACAGACTGTTCCAGTGGGCGACCAGAAAGTATTTAAGTTGCGCTTGACTGAAGATACTCAACGCTTGGAAGAAGTAGTAGTAGTAGGTTATGGAACACAGAAGAAAGTGAACTTGACCGGCTCTGTAAGTAACGTGAAAGCCGATTTGATGGAAAACCGTACTTCATCCAGCCCAGTGAACATGTTGACCGGTAACGTTGCTGGTGTTACCATTGTCCAAAACTCAGGCCAACCAGGTGCCGATACCGGTACACTGCGTGTCCGTGGTGTGGGTACATTGGGTAACTCTGAAGCTATGGTCATTGTAGATGGTGTGGAATCTTCTATGAATAATGTCGATCCGAATGATATTGAGAACATTTCTGTATTGAAAGATGCTGCCGCTTCTTCTATCTATGGTGTGCGTGCTGCCAATGGCGTAATCTTGATAACTACCAAGAAAGGTAAGGTAGGTCATCCAGTCGTTTCTTATAACGCTTATGTGGGTTGGCAGAACGAAACCCGTATGCCAAAATACTTGAATTCCTATGAATATGGCAAGCTGATTAACGAGGCTTATACCAACGATGGATTGAAACCGTTGTATTCTGAAGAACAGTTGGAAAAATTCCGTAACCATTCTGATATGGATCATTACGGTGACAGCAACTGGTTGGGCGAACTGCTCAGCGAAAATGGTTTCTTCCATAACCACCACTTGAGTGTGAATGGAGGTACCAAGGATATCCGTTATTCTATTTCATTCGGTTACCACGATAAGAATGGTTTGATTCCGAATACGAATTACAACAAGTTCAACGTCCGTTCTAATATTGATGCCAAAATCAATAACCGTTTGGACATCTCTTTGAATTTGTCAGCATACCGTAGCCGCCAGGCTGAACCTGCCGAAGGTATGGCCAACATCATTCACTATGCATTCCGTGAAACTCCGGTCACTCCAATCCAGTTCTCCAATGGCAATTATGGCTTGTTCAAGAACGAACATAACTCTGTTGCTGCTGCACGCAACAGCGGTTTGACGAAGAATTACAACAATAACTTCGTGGGCAGCGCTTCTTTCGGTTACAAGATCATTGACGGATTGACTTTGAGAGGTAACGCTTCTTCAACTTTCAATTTGGCCGATACTCATTCTTTCTTGCATAGCATGAAGTTCTACAACGCAGACTCTCCAGATCCTATCAAGAATACACGTAGCCAGGTAGTTGACCAGGATAACAAGATGCTCGAAGTGAACCTGCAGGCTTTCTTGGATTATGCGAAGACCTTTGGAAAGCATGATGTAAAGGCTTTGTTGGGTTACTCTCAGTTGTATAATCAGGTGAAGATTGTCAATGCCAGCCGTAAAGATCTTCCGATGAACAACAACTTGGGCGAATTGAATGCCGGTGGGCCGAATACTCAGGAAAATGGCGGAACCAAATTGGAATACGCATTACGTTCTGTATTTGCTCGTGTAAACTACGCATACGATAACCGTTACTTGTTGGAAGCCAATGTACGTTACGATGGTACTTCTCGTTTCCCTAAGGACAAACGTTTCGGTGCATTCCCTTCATTCTCTGCTGCATGGCGTATTTCTGAAGAAGATTTTTTCAACGTTTCTTGGATGGACAACTTGAAGATCCGTGCATCTTGGGGTATGTTGGGTAACCAGGAAATCGGTGACTATGCATTCTATAATACTTACCTCTTCGGTCAGAACTATAGCTTCGGCAACGTATTGGCTCCAGGTGTTTCTATCAACAGCACTATGGCCAACACCCATATCACTTGGGAAAAGACAGACCAGTTGGACTTGGGTATCGATGCTGAGTTTTTCGGTGGCAAGTTGGGATTCGTAGGTGACTTTTTCGTGAAGAATACCAAGGATATCTTGTTGCAGCTTCCTATTCCTTCTATCGTAGGTGTTGAACCTCCTATGCAGAATGCTGGTAAGGTGCGCAATACAGGTTTCGAACTTCAGTTGACTCACAACAATCAGGTGAACGATTTCCGTTATAACTTGACTGCCAACTTCAGTTATGTGAAGAATGAAATTACTGACTTGAGCGGTGGTGATACTCCGGGACGTTCAGTAGGTGACCCTATTAATAATATCTATGGTTTGGTTTGTGAAGGTATTTTCCAGGATCAGAAAGAAATTGACGCACATGCTCCTCAGGTATGGGGCGCTAAACCGGGCGACTTGAAATATGCTGATTTGGACAAGAATGGAGTGGTAGACCACAATGACCGCAAGTCTTTGGGTTCTTACTTCCCGAAAATCAACTTCGGCTTGCGTATCGGTATGGAATACAAGGGCTTCGATTTCTCTGCTTTGATGCAAGGTGCTGCAGCCGTTAAGGGTATCGTGAAACCTGAAATCGGCCGTGCTTTCTATAATGGTGGTAAGGCTACAGAAGAACACTTGGACCGTTGGACTCCGGAAAACAGAGATGCATCTCAGCCACGTGTTTCTATGCGTGAAGCTAACAGAAACTGGAATACTTCTTCTTTCTGGGCTCAGGATGCTTCTTACCTCAAGATGAGAAATATGCAGATTGGTTACACATTCCCGAAATCTATCTTGGGTAATTCAGGAATTTCTCGTTTGAGATTCTATTGCAGTATTGATAACTTGTTTACTATCACAGGATTTAACGGAGCTGATCCGGAAGCTACCTTCTTGAACAATGGTTCTAGAGGAAGTTATTATCCTTTGACTCGTAATTACTCATTCGGTGTTAATCTTTCATTTTAAAAAAAACTAGTAGACTTATGAAATTCAAATATATATTTGTATCATGTTTGTCGCTGATGGCAGTTAGCTGTAACGACAGTTTCTTGGAACGTCTTCCACAAGATCAGCTGGCCGATGAATCTTATTGGTCAGAAGGAGAAGATGCTGTGAAATATACCACTGGCATTTATCGTTACATGACTCAGCCGGGTAACCACATGGTGATGCTGGATGCTTATACTGATAATGCTGTGCCTGTGCATGTTGGTGCTGAACAAGGTCAGATTTCTGCTTGTCAGGCTACTTCTACCAACCCTCACTTTGCCCAGGTTTGGAGCGATGCTTACAATGGTATCCGCCGCTGTAACATTTTCTTGGCAAATATCAGTCGTGTCAACATGAACGAAGAACAGCGTGCTGCGTTGACAGGTGAAGTGGAATTCTTGCGTGCTTATTTCCATGCTACATTGTTGAAGTTCTATGGTGGTGTGCCTATCCTTACAAAGGCATTGGAACTGAATGAAGCAATCCCTGCCAGAAAGACAGAAGAAGAAGTCTATAACTTCGTTGTCACTGAATGTGACAAGGCCATTGAAAAATTGCCGGTTGATGCCAATGAAGTAGGTCGTGCCACAAAAGGTGCCGCTTTGGCATTGAAGGCTCACATCGCTTATTTGATGCACAGATACGATGTTGCCAAAGATGCAGCCAAGAAGATTATGGATATGGGCAAGTATGAATTGTATCCTGATTACGCTGGCTTGTTCGCCAAAGCAAACGAAAACAACTGCGAAGTGATTTTCGACCATCAGTTCATGGATAATGCAGTGGATCCGCTGGATACTGGTAGCTGGGTAGACCAGTTCTTTGCTCCGGTTGATTTCGGTGGTTGGGAAGCTCTTTCTCCAACACAGGATTTGGTTGATACTTATGAATGTATCGATGGCAAGTCTATTGAAGATTCTCCACTTTATGATGCTTCCAAACCGTTTGAAAACCGTGACCCTCGTTTGGCTGCCTCTATCTTGAGACACGGATCTAAGTTTGGTCCTATCACTTTCGATTCAAGAAATATGGGTGACGGTAACCATACACGTACCGGTTACAGCATCCGAAAGGTTGTGGATGAAACAAACTATGGTTGCAATTATTGGGGTGCTTTGAACTATATTTTGTTCCGTTATGCTGAAGTCATGTTGATTTATGCAGAGTCTGTTAATGAATTGGAAGGACCTACTGCTGAAGTTTACAATCAAGTAAATGCTATTCGTAAACGTGCTGGTGTAGCAGAACTTACTGCAGGCTTGAACAAGGACCAAATGCGTGACGCTATACGTCATGAACGTCGTGTGGAATTCACTTTCGAAGGTATCCATTTATTTGAAACTCGTAGCTGGAGAACCACTGAAGCTTGTGTAAACAAACCTGTTTACGGTATGACTTCTACAGGCGAAAAGATCTTGGTAGAACAGAGAAAATTTAATCCTGAAAAAGATTATCTTTGGGGCATCCCTCAAGATGACATTGATTTGTCAAAGGGTACATTGAAGAATAATCCGGGTTATTAAAGATAAATGTAGTAGGTAGATTGGCTGTGAAGCTAGTCTACCTAATTGAATTTTAGTGTTGATCTAAAATGTTTTATCGGTATTGATACGAACACATTTTTGAAAATACGCTTTGTTCATGATGGCTGTTTTTTCTTAATCCTGATTTTCGCAAGCTGATGCAAATTTCATGACATTATTAATATGCACGGAGTTTTTCTATTCTTTACAGGATATATTTGTATGATGAGTGATTAAATAAGCATTTTGTGCATAGCTTCCACTTACCCGCAAAGCGACTTGAGACAATGCGTTATAACAATAACAAACAAAAAATCAAGGATTAGTCGTAGTCCATATTAACGACTCTTGAGTATGCAAAATTTTGCAGTGTATATATGGTGTCTGTAGATTTTGGATATTTTGATTCATTTGATAGCAATGGAAATGTACTTGAATACAAAAAATGATACGATTCGTTACGGACAGTCAAAAATCTTTTATGTTTATTTTCCGAATGATTGTCTTGTAAAAGTTTCTTATCAGCACTGTCACCAGAAGATAAACTGCATTTTTTGACATGAAGTATTTAGGCAGACGTTTTGAACAACAAGTACGTATGATTCTATTTTCTACAGTCATTGAGTACTGTTCGAGTTCAAATCCGTTGATTGTTTCTGCTCTCCATTCTTTGAGAATGGACATGTCATCATAAAAGGCTGGGTATCTGTTTGAGCGGATATAGAAATGGTTGCAGTGAGCCTTCATCATGCATGCGCTGTTTATGCGGATGCCGTAATTTCCCAGTCCGGTAAAGATTCTCTACAGAAAATAAAGAATAAGCACATGAGAAACGGAGTATTTCACTATAGCTGTAGCTGAATGGCTGGCAGCGGTTTCTTGACGTTGAATCAATCACTTTGGCTAAAAGAGTTTCGAATTGCTCCATAATGGAAAATATTCAGCCAAAAGGTGTTATTTGTTCAGGTTTTATTTGTATATTAGCTATGTCTGATGAAGGTTTATGAGCTTTTGTTTGCAACACTAAGTTAAGTGAATCTTCTGACATGACAAAGTACTGAGTAATATATTGTAAATCAGTGATTTTAAATTAAAATTTATATAAAAGTGTTGCTGAACTAAGAAAAATTATCTTTGCTTTAAAATTCTAATAATGAAAAGGTACATATTGTTTATCCTCTCTTTCCTCTTGGTGTTTGGGGGGCAAGCTCAAGTTTCCGAAAAAGCCTTTAAACAATGGCATGGAAATAAGTATTCAATGTTCATCCATTTTGGACTCTATTCTGAATTGGGAGGGGTTTGGGAAGGCAAGCCGGTGACTCGCGGTTACAGTGAACAAATCCAGTCGTTTGCCGGTATCTTTAGTGATTGGTATGGGGATACGGCTTTGCGTTTCAATCCTACGAAATTTAATGCCGATGAAATCGTGGCTTTGGCCAAGGATGCAGGAATGCGTTCCATTGTCATTACGACCAAACATCACGACGGCTTTTGCATGTTCCACACTTCTACTACCGATTATAATTCGTTTGACGCTTCTCCGGCACACCGCGATTATGTGAAGGAGTTGAGCGATGCCTGCCAGCGAGGTGGAATCCGTTTGGGACTTTACTTTTCGGTAATCGACTGGCATTATCCTTACGCATATCCTATTTCCAGTCATAATTGTGACTTCATCACTCCTCAACATCATGAATATTCGAAAGCGCAAGTAACAGAATTGCTTACGAATTATGGCCCGATATCTGAGTTGTGGTTCGATATGGGTTCCAATACTCCTGTACAGAGCAAGGAATTGTATGAACTGGTACATAATCTGCAGCCGGACTGTATGGTTAGCGGACGTGTCGGCAACGATCAGTATGATTTCAGTGTGATGGCTGACAACAAGTATCCGGAAGGTTCATTGCAGTGTGCATGGCAGAGTGCGGCTTCTATGTTTGATGAAACCTGGAGCTATCGTTCATGGCAGGAAAGAGGAGATGTGCATGTCAAGGCGATGGAAAAATTGCGCAGCTTGATCAATGTCGTTTCACATGGTGGCAATTTCTTGTTGAACATAGGTCCTAAGGGCGATGGTTCCGTGGTTCCTTTTGAAAGAGAAGTATTGCTTGAAATAGGAAATTGGTTGAAGCAAAATGGCAATGCCGTTTATGATACGGAAGCTTCTCCATTCCGAAATCACTTTGAATGGGGGATGATTACCCGAAAAGGGAATCGCTTGAATCTGTTCTTGTCCGGAACCTATCCTGAAGACGGCTTTATCCGACTGGATATGCCGGATTATAAATTGATGAAGAGCGATGGCAAATTGGCTACTTGCATCCAGAAGAGTGGAGTGGTGGAAATCGCTGTTCCTGCTTCTGCATATAAAGATAAAACCATTCATGTGTTGACGCTGGATTTCGACCGTACCATTGAACCTCAACCTTTGGCAACGGTAAAGGGAACGATGTTGACAGCTGAGAATGCGACTCCTAATTATAGCTATTCTTGTTTTGATTACTACAGTAACTTCCGCAGTACAGTGAGCTATTCTTGGAATGTGGAACAATTGATGTTGAAGCAACTGGAATTCATCTATACAGACCAGGAAATGGGTAAGAAGTTGGACGTCACGGTAGACGGTCACCTTTATACTGTGGATTTGGTTGGCGGAAAGACATCTTCTTTGTCGTTGGCCAATGGAACGGTTTGGGGTAAACGCTATTTCTGTGGTCCTGGCAGTGGACAGTTTGATGCTCCTTCTACTTTGCAGACGGATGTGTATCATGCTCCAATCCGTCAGGGAGAATGGAAAGAAGTAGAAGAAAACCAGGCGGAATTTCCTGCAAATATTCTGGAAACTTATTTCTTGATGCAGGAAGTGACTTCACCTCGTGAGCAAGAAGTGTTGGTTGAAGTAGGTGCCGGTAATGGCTTGGAAGTTTATCTGAATGGAAAATCCATTTTGAAACATCTGAATCCTTATCGATGCAAGTTCCGTGCTGAAAAGGTGTTGCTGCCTTTGCTCAAAGGGAAAAATCAGATCGTCCTTCGTTTGTACAACCGTTTTGAAAAGAAAGCTTCTTACTTGTTGCGTCCGGCTGTTGACCAGACACTTTATCGTCAGACATTTACGTTGGACGGTACAGCCGAAGGAAGGTATCATACCATTCAAGTACGACAGAACGGATTGCCTTCTCCGCACAGTGATACGGAACTTTCCAATTTGAAGATCCGCTTCAGAAGACTTGCCAAATAATAAAAAAGGAGCTGCTTCCCGCATGGGAGGCGGCTCCTTTTTTATTAAGATATAGCTCTTGCCTTTTTCAGAATGCGTGGGAAGAAGTGCAGGAACAGAAGCGTGCAACAGATGGCTGCGGTAGAGTCGGATATTGCTTCTGCAGCAAAAATACCGTTCACTCCCATGAAGTGGGGCAGAATCAGAGCCAAAGGTACCAGTAGAAATACTTTTCGTAAAAGAGCGATGAAGATGGATATCTTGGCCTGACCTAAGGCTACGAACATGTTCTGGCAGGCACGCTGCAAACCGAAAATGGTCATTCCCGCAAGGAAGAGAGGCATGATTTGGGCGACTTTCTCTATCAGTTTTTCATCGCTTGTGAAGGCCGAAGCAATGAATGAGGGAAATGAAATCATGATTAACATTAAAACCAGATTGAATGAAAACATGACGGTGATGACAATTTTACAGCATGCTTTTACCCGTTCTAACTTGCCTTGTCCGTAGTTGTAGCTTACGATGGGAACGAATCCTTGTGAGAATCCCACCAATGGAACGCTGGCAAATTGCATGGCACTCTGTAAGATGGCCAGCGAGCTGACATAGATGTCGCTGAAATGTTTTAAGCTTCCATTGAGAACGAATCCGACCAGACTCTCAGTACTTGCCATAATGAAAGGTGAGATACCCAGACCGATGATGACGGCTATCGTGCGTTTGTGAAGACGCATGTAACGCTTTTCAAGGGGGAGTGAGGATTCGCGTGAAGTGAGGAATCGGATAATCCAAACCGCACTGCAGGCTTGTGAGATGACGGTCGCTATAGCCGCACCTTTGACTCCCATATCCCACACGAAAATGAAAATCGGGTCAAGAATCAAATTCAGCAGAGCTCCTATGATGACCGACCACATGGCGATGGAGGGGCGTCCTTGGGCACTGATGAACGTATTCAATCCGGTAGATACCTGCACGAAAAAAGTCCCCAGCAAATAGATGGATAGATAATCTTCTGCAAAGGGAAGTGTATTTGTTGAAGCTCCGGTAATCAGGAGGATAGGTTTCATGAATGCATATACGCTGGCCGCTATTGCCAAGCTGAAGAAGATGAGGAGTACCAATCCGTTTCCTAAAATTTCACCGGCATGTTTCCGGTCTCCCTGTCCTAAAGAGATGGCGGCAAGAGGAGCTCCACCTGCACCGACAATGGATGAAAATGCCGAAATGAGGATGACGATGGAGGTAGTTACACCTACGCCAGCCAAAGCATCGGTTCCTATTTCTGGAATATGACCGATGTAAATACGGTCGATAATGTTATAAAGTAAGTTTACAAATTGTGCTGCTACAGCGGGAAGTGACATCTTGAATATCAGCGGGAGTATGGGAGCAGTACCTAAACGTTCTTCGTAGCGGTTCGTCATAATGTTTGCTTTCTTCATTTGGAATGCAAAATTACAAGATTTTTATGGTATGTGTCGTGGAAGAACTGATAAGAATTGAAGAGTCTGGCTTGTTTTTAAGAAGAAGTAAGGAGGGAAAGCCATGTTTTTGATATATATCAATAAATTGAAAGTTTTAGTGAATTTTATGCTTTTGAATATATAATGACATGAGAAAGCTTGTACCTTTGTGGCATGAAATTTGAATGAATAGATTTAAGAATTAAATTAAAATAGGTTATTAGGTAAAATGATTAAGGTATTAATGTCAAAAGCCGACCGTGAGGTTCGCTGAGACTTTTTAAAAATCTAGATTTAATTAAAAGAACCGTTTTTTATAGGTAGATAGTTAGGTAAAAAGAGTTTTCAGTTCATTCTATCAAAAGTGAGGTTGTTAAGGAGCATCCGATGATCCTTCAAATTAATGGCTGACTTTCATATCGGTCGGATGATGCAAGAGAAACCTTGCGCTTTACGTTTCAAGAGTTAACCGTCGGTTGGCTGATTTTATTCCCATCTTTATTTTTTTATGGTATGTCTTTGCTGCTTGAACTTTCCCGTCTTTATTCAGAAAGGAATGAACCGTATTGGTTCCAATATGGAAAGTAGTGATTCTGTCCTGTCTTTTTCCTGTTTGTTCCTGTTGAATACTTTCGAGAAGATGTATAAAATACTAAAATTTCTACAAAAATAGGTTGTATTAAGTATATTTTATAGATATGTATTATCTTTGTGAAGCAAAGAAAATGACTATGGAGGAAAACATCCGATACAATGATTTTGCTGGATTCTTGTCTGGCATATTCCCGTTTAAAGTTCAGAAAATTTCAGTAAATGCAGGATTTACCTGCCCCAACCGCGACGGTTCGAGAGGGTATGGTGGATGTACTTACTGCAACAATCAGACTTTTAATCCAGACTATTGCCGTACGGAAAAATCGGTGGCGCAGCAGTTGGAAGAGGGAAAGTTGTACTTTGCACATAAGTATCCTAAGATGAAATATCTGGCCTATTTTCAGGCTTATACCAATACATACGGTGAATTGGAAGACTTGAAGAGAAAGTATGAAGAGGCCTTGCAGGTAGACAATGTAGTAGGATTGGTTATCGGTACTCGTCCAGACTGTATGCCTGATTCTTTGCTGGATTATTTGGAAGAATTGAATCGTCGTACTTTTCTGATTGTGGAGTACGGCATTGAAAGCACTCATAACGAGATTCTCGAGCGGATTAATCGGGGACACAGCTATGAATGTGCAGCAGATGCGATTCGCCGGACATCAGAACGCGGAATTCGCGTGGGAGGACATGTCATCTTAGGTCTTCCTGGGGAATCTGAAGAAATGATCTTGCAGCAACCTGCCCAACTGTCAGAATTGCCTCTTACTACGCTCAAGCTCCATCAGCTGCAGCTTATCAAAGGAACTCGTATGGCTCATGAATATGCTGAACATCCGGAGGACTTTCATTTGTATGATGTGGACGAATACATCGATTTGGTCATCGACTATATTGAATTGCTGCGTTCCGATCTGGTACTTGAACGATTCGTTTCCCAGTCGCCGAAGGATTTGCTCATTGCTCCCGATTGGGGAGTGAAGAATCATGAATTTTCCAATAAGGTACGTAAGCGTTTGCGTGAGCGAGATTCATGGCAAGGAAAGCGTTGGAAAGCTATTTCTGGAGAGAATAAGTAAGAAATATAACAAAATAATTTTGTAAGATATGAAAATTAAAGGAAACGTACATTACGTAGGAGTAAACGATCGCACTAAAGCGTTGTTTGAGAGTCTATGGCCATTGCCGAACGGCGTATCATATAATTCATATTTGATTGATGACGGTGATACAGTGGCTTTGGTAGATACGGTTGATGTTTCTTTTTTTGAGGTTTACTTAAAGAAGATTCGCAGTATCATCGGTGACCGTAAGATAAACTATTTGATAATCAATCACATGGAACCTGACCATTCAGGAGCGATATCATTGATCAAGCAATACTATCCTGAAATCGTTTTGGTAGGTAATAAGAAAACCTTCGACATGGTAGAAGGTTATTATGGTGTGGCAGGCAACCGCTTGGTGGTGAATGAAGGGGATGCTTTGAATTTAGGTCATCATAATTTACGTTTTTATTTAGTTCCTATGGTGCATTGGCCGGAAACAATGGTTACGTATGATGAAACGGAAGGTATCTTGTTCTCTGGTGATGCGTTTGGTTGCTTTGGTGCATTGAACGGTGGTTGTGTAGACCGAAATATCAATACAGATGTGTATTGGGATGAAATGCGCCGTTACTATTCAAACATTGTAGGTAAATACGGTGCTCCTGTGCAGAAAGCATTGAAGAAATTGGGTGGATTGAACATTACGACAATCTGTCCTACTCACGGTCCGGTATGGGAAGAGCAGATTCCTAAAGTCATTGATATCTATGACCGCTTAAGTCGTTATGAAGGTGAAGAAGGGGTCGTGATTGCATACGGAACCATGTATGGAAACACTGCAGAACTGGCTGAAACCATAGCAGAAGAATTGAGTGCTCAAGGTATTAAGAATATCATCATGCACGATGTTTCACATACACATCATTCATATATCTTGTCTGATATATTCAAATATAAAGGTTTGATTGTAGGTTGCACCACTTATAACACGCAGTTGTATCCTTCTATGGAAGCGTTGTTGAGCAAGATTGCTGGTCGTGATATGAAGAACCGCATTATGGGTTATTTCGGTTCCTTCACATGGGCAAGTGCTGCAGTGAAGAAGATAGGTGAATACACTGAAAAACTGAAATTTGAAGTCGTTGGTGATCCTGTGGAAATGAAGCAGTCTATGTCTGCTGACAATTATGTACAGGCAAAAGAACTTGCAAAGGCTATGGCTGATCGTTTGAAAGCCGACCGCAAGTAATTAATTCTATTCGCTTTACGGAAAGGTCTTGATATACTTCTATCAAGACCTTTTTTGTGTGTATACAAGTTTAGAAAATAAAAGAATCCGCCTTCATCCAGTTGTGAAGGCGGATTCTTTATGTATTACGATTTTCCTTTGGGATTATTCAGCCTGGTGAATAGTAAGTTGTGGGAAAGGGAAACCGATGCTTGCTTTGTTGAATTTTTCATAGACCACTTTGTTCATGTCAAAGTATACATCCCAGTAATCAGAAGATTTCATCCATACACGTACTTTGACGTCTACGCTGCTTGCTGACAAGGAACCCAAAGCGATAAATGGAGCTGGGTCTTTCAAAATACGTTTGTCTGAAGCGATGATGTCTTCCAATACAGCTTTGACCTTTTCGAAGTCTTCACCATATTCAATTCCGAAGTTCCATTCAGCACGGCGGATATTTTCTTTACTGTAGTTGATGACTGTATTGCTGCTCAAAGAACCGTTTGGAATGTAAATGATGCGGTTATCTGGTGTAGACAAAATGGTGTGGAATATCAGAATTTCCTTTACTGCACCGCTTACACCCTGTGCTTCAATAAAATCACCTACTTTAAACGGTTTGAAAACCAAGATAATCAAACCGCCTGCAAAGTTTGACAAGTTGCCGGAAAGTGCCATACCGATAGCGACACCGGCAGAAGCGAGGATGGCTGTGAAGCTGGTAGTTTCAACGCCCAATTTGCTGACGATAGCGAAAGCTAAAATCAAGTTAAGCAGAATATTCAGCAAGCTTTTCAAGAAAGTGGTAGCGCTGATTTCCAACTTACGTTTTTCTAATAGTTTTGCTACAAGATGGTTGATCTGTTTGATCAGAAATCGACCAATAACATAAATTATAATCGCACCAATAATGCTCTTTCCTAATTCAATACATGAATTGGTCAGATTCTGTAATAATTGCTCGAGGTTAATGTTCGAGATTTCACCTGAAGTAAGTAACATAATGTTTGAAATATTAAAAAAATTGTTTTATCAAAGTGATTTTTTATCAAGTTCCCCTGTCTTCCGAAAAAAAAGACATGCAAAGGTAATGAATATATTTAAATTATTCAGTAAGCTGCCTTTTTTTGCATTCAATTTTAGTGGAATCTCGAGCGAATAATTTTTACATATCCAAAATACCTTTCCCTTGGCGGATGATTTCAAAATCATCTTCGCAGCAGTTCACGATGGTTGAGGGTTCAATGCCTCCGATACCTCCATCGATGATACAGTCGACTTCCTTTCCGAATTTTTCCTCAATCAGTTCAGGGTCTGTTACATATTCAATATCCTCATTTTCATCCAAGGGAAGAGTCGTGGTTAGAATCGGAGCTTCCAGTAACCGGCACAACTCGTTTACAATCTTGTTGTCTGGTACACGCACTCCCACTTCTTTGCGGTTGCGGAAGATTTTCGGCAATCGGCTGTCGGCTTTTAAAATGAACGTAAAAGGTCCGGGCAAATTCCTTTTCATCAGCTTGAAGATAGGATTGCTCATGCGTGTATATTCGCTGATGGTACTTATGTTGTCACAGATGATGGATAAGTCGTGTTTGCGGGGATCTAATCCTTTTAGCTTGCAGATTCGTTCGATGGGGCGTTCTTTCAGTGCATGACATCCTATCGCATACATGGTATCGGTAGGATAGATGATGATTCCGCCATCATTCAAGAGGTCGATTATTTCTTGAAGCACAGCTTGGCTGTTGTTTTTTTCGTATAGTTTGATAAGCATGGTAATAAGATGGAATTAAATGTTCCTTTTGAATAGGAGAATATCCAAAAATACAAAAAATTATAATTGCTTTTTCTTTTTCTTCAGTTCTTTTGCTAATCGGTATTGAATGAGTGCTTCGTTTTTTTTCCCGAAAGCTTCCAAGGCTTCTCCGAAAAATTCATGAGCTCCCGGATGTTCTGGCTTTAAAGTCGTTGCACGGTCCAAGTCATGCAGTGCACCTTCAATATCTTTATTGAACAAGCGTAGTTTGCCACGATTGTATACGGCCTTGAATTCTTTAGGACGTATCTTAACCGCCTGGTTAAGGCACTCTTCAGCTTTAGGAATGTCTCCATTGTCATAATAGGTCACTCCTTTGCGTACCCATGCATCTACATAATCAGGGTATAGCTCCAAGGCCTTGTCATAATTGGCGATGGCAGCACGTACATCATGGGCTTCGATAATGCATTCATTTCCTAAGAGGTAGTATTCATGGGCATACTTCTTCAGATTCTCTTGTTGGGTGCGCAATTGTTCTTTCAGCCGGTTGTTTTCTTCTTTCAACCGGTTGATGATGCCTAACTTTCTACTGATGAATCGCCGGATTAATGGCTTTTCGATGTCGTACCGGTTGTGTATCGCCTTGAAGAATTGTCCAAGGAACTCCGTGAAGTCTCCTTTGTCGAATGCCTTGACAGCCGCAATGTATTGCAGGTCCGCTTGAGCCTGCTTGATGGCACGGTCCACAGCTTGCTGGTTGTTGAACTGTCTGGAGAAAGTGACAATTTCAGGGCGGACAAAGATGTCAGACGGATTGATTTGACGTTTTAAGGTGATTCCCTCCAGGGAAGTGCAGCGGCTCAATGCCACATACGCTTGGCCACCGGCAAAGATACCTCCTGTAAAATCGATGCAGACCTTGCTGAAAGTCAACCCTTGGCTTTTGTGTATGGTGATTGCCCATGCCAGTCGGACAGGGTATTGCGTAAAGGTACCCAACTCTTCTTCCTCTATTTTCTTTTCAGTCTCATTATACGAATAGCGGATATTTCTCCAGGTCTCCTGTTCCACATTGTATTCCAGTCCGTCTTCTGTGCAGATTGACAAGGAACCATCCTCACAAAATCCGGTGACGGTTCCGATGGTTCCGTTAACCCAGCGTTTCTCTAAGTCGTTTTTGATGAAAATAATTTGGGCTCCTGTTTTTAAAATCAGTTCAGGAAGGGTAGGGAGGCTGTTTTCAGGAAACTCGCCTTTCACGATACCTTTCAATGTGACAGGTGCTTGAGGCAACTCAGCTAATTTCTTTTCATTGATGTAGTCTACCGTGTCACGGCGTGTGGCAATGGTAACATACATTTCTTGTTTGTCATCTTCCGTTGTTTTTTCCTGCTGGGGTGGAACGTAGCGGGTATTGAGCAATTGCAGGTCGCTGGCTCCGGCGGTATTGGTTCGGATACGGTCCAGTATGCTGATGAAGGCTTGGTCCGTTTGTCGGTATACCTTCTTCAGTTCGATGGCTACCAGTTCCATTTGTTGGAAAACCCGAGCCGAGAAGAAATAAGGATTCGGGTAAAATCGGTTGATGATTTCTCTCTCATCTGTTTTCACTACAGGTTCCAACTGAAAAACGTCTCCTACCAGCAAGAGCTGTTTACCTCCAAAAGGTTCCCGGGTATTTCCAGAATACATCCGTAACACTTTATCTATAAAGTCAATGATGTCCGCACGAACCATGGAAATTTCGTCGATGATGACCAGTTCAATCTTTTTCAGCAGTTTCTGGTGCTCGCTGTTGTATTTCAAGAAGTCACGTAACCGTCGGCCGATAAACTGAGGGTCATCCGGTAAAAGCGGATGAAAAGGAAGCTTGAAGAAGCTATGTAAGGTACTGCCTCCCGCATTGATGGCTGCAATGCCTGTAGGAGCCAAGACGACATACTTCTTCTTGGTATGTTGGCACACGTATTTGAGGAAAGTGGATTTACCGGTTCCCGCTTTCCCTGTAAGAAATACTGAATTATGGGTGTACTGAATCAATCTCAGTGCATTTTGAAACTCAGGATTATTGGTGTCGATGGGTGATGTTGCCATTTGCGTAGGTTTTATCGCAAAGATACGATAAAGAAACGAAAGGAAATGCCGAAAATTGGATGTTTTGAAATCGATGATAAAGGAAGTCAGTCTCGTATGAAGAACGAGCTCTGCAAAAAACGTTCAGGAACGATACGAAATTCTATAAAAAAGTTAAAATTAGTTTTGCTTTATCTATTATTTATCGTAATAATAAAACACGTTACTATTGTAAATAATGAATAACAAAATATTCTAAGTGATTGATAAAAAAGAGAAAAAGATCAAAAAGTCACATAAATATTCGGCCTTGTGTTAAATATCGAGTGGGTAGTGAAAAAAGTTGGGGGTAGCATTGACTTTATATAGATTTTTGTATAATTTTGAGAAAGATAACTGAAAACACTGAGACTGCCTTTTTTACTTCTTTTTTATAAAAAAAGGATGAATAATAGACTCATATATTGACCCAAATACTTGAAAACTGTAAATTATCAGGAAAAGATAATTTATAAAGACCTAATTAAACTGTACTTATGAAAATTAGAGAACCTTAAGAGTTTTCCACAAATCGGAAGGATTTGTGGATTTCGTATATAAAACAAAACTTGCTGATAGGCAAGTCTCCTTTTAATCTTTCATCTATATTTTTAAAACCTTTTAATCTATGCGAGGAAATAGTTATTTCTCAGAAAAGACACTTTCACGTATAAAGATGACTGCACTCTGTCTTACAGCCACTATGGCTAGTGCGAATGCAGTAAATACGTATGACGCGTCACCGACTTCATCAGCTGTCACTGAAAGTAAAGCAATTCAAAAAGTATTGGAGCACTCCCTCAAAGGAGTGGTCGTAGACCAGAATGGAATACCTGTCATCGGAGCCAATGTTTTGGTGAAAGGTACTACGGTTGGTTCTATCACGGATATGGACGGTAATTTTGTTCTTGAAAATGTGAGTGAATCATCTGTCTTGTTAATCTCTTATATTGGTTATGTGACGAAAGAAGTGAAAGTAGGTGACCAGACCATGTTGAAGATTGTGCTTCAGGAAGACCAGCAGACCTTGAATGAGGTAGTGGTAGTAGGTTATGGTACCATGAAGAAAAGTGATATTACGGGTGCCATTTCTTCAGTCAGTCAAGAAAAGTTGACCGCACAGCCTGTCGCAAATGTATCTTCTGCTTTGCAGGGATTGGCTACCGGTGTATCGGTTACATCCAATTCTGGTTCTCCTGGTTCTTCTTCAACCATTCGTATTCGTGGTGTAGGTACCGTGAACGATGCGGAACCTCTTTATGTAGTAGATGGAATGCCGGTAACGGATATAGGTTATTTGAGTTCATCGGACATTCAATCAATGGAAATCTTGAAAGATGCTTCTGCTTCTGCTATTTACGGTTCTCGTGGTGCGAACGGTGTCATCTTGATTACTACCAAGAAAGGTGTTGTAGGTAAACCTGTCGTCACTTTTGACGCTTATTGGGGTTCCAGCAAGTTGCTGAACAACTTGGATTTGATGTCCGGTCCTGAATGGTATGACTTGCAGACTGAAGTCAATAAGGTCAGAGCAAAAGAAAATGTGGGCGAATTGGATTTGAGTTTGGTCGATAGAAATACCTCAACCGACTGGTTGGATGAAGTGTCACGCAGTGCCTTTATGCACAATTACAGTATCGGTATCAGTGCAGGTAAAGCCGATGATTATAAATTTAATTTAGGTATCAACTACTTGAATCAGGAAGGTACCATTAAAAAGACGAAGTATGAACGAATCAATATTCGTCAGAGTTCGGAAAAGACAGTAATCAAGAATCGTTTGCTTGTTGGTACCAATCTGTCTATTTCAAAATCAAACAGCTCTGGTATCAGTGAATTTAATAATTCAGGTAATTATGATGCCGATTATGGTGTAATCAGTAATGCTATCCGTGTAGAACCGGTTATTCCTGCTGTTAAGCCGGATGGTAGTTACGGTTCTTCTCCTTATATCGATTATTATAACCCGTTGGCAGATATCAATTATAACGACCAGAGAGGAAAGCGTTTGGCTGTGATTGGTAATGTCTATGGTGAATTGGATATTGTGAAAGGCTTGAAGTTCAAGAGTAGTTTCGGAGCGGAAATTCGTCGTGATGAAGACAAATACTTCACACCGGTCTATTTTGTTTCTAACAGCCAGAACAACAAGACGAGCAGTTTGTCAAAGAATTTGACAAATGGTAACTATTATACCTTTGAAAATACCTTGAACTATTCAGCTACTTTTGCTGAAAAGCACAACTTGAATGTCTTGGTGGGTTATACGAATGAGTGGGGTAAGACAGAATCGTATGGATTGGGTGCTCAAGACCTTATCGGAGAATCGGGCAACCTGCATTATATCAATGCTACTCTTAACCAGACAAAGACTACCGGAAGCAACAGTGCTACTGATTACGGATTGATTTCATACCTTGGTCGTTTGCATTATGATTATGACAATAAGTACTTATTGACCGTTACTTTCCGTCGAGATGGTTCTTCTAAATTCTCAAAGAAAAATCGTTGGGGTAACTTCCCGTCATTCGCTTTGGGATGGAGAATCGACAATGAAAAGTTCTTCAAGAAATTGCATGCCGATTGGATTTCTTCTTTGAAGCTTCGTGTAGGTTGGGGACAGATCGGTAACCAGAATATCGGAAGTTACCTTGACCGGAGTTTGTTGTCCTTGTTTAAGCAATATGGTGCTTTGTTCGGTGCACAGGCAAACGAAACATTGTATCAAGGTATTGCGGTGGCACGATTGGGTAACCCGAATATCAAATGGGAAACTACCGAATCTACCAACGTAGGTATTGATGCTACCTTCTTCAACAACCGATTGATGTTTAGTTTCGAGTATTATAACAAGTCCACCAAAGATATGTTGCTGGCAGCTCCAATGCCTAAATATATGGGTTATGTCAATAATACCTTTACTAATATCGGTGCCGCCAATAACCGTGGTATTGAGTTGAATATGGAATGGAGAGATAAGGTGAAGGACTTTGAATACAATATCGGCTTCAACTTGTCTACTATCCGTAACCGTATGACCAAGTTGAACGGTGGTACTCCTATTCCGTCAGGCGAACTTCGTTCTCAGTATTGTACTTATACCAATGAAGGTATGCCAATCGGAGCCTTCTATGGATATGTTACAGACGGTTTGATCCAGACACCGGAACAGTTGGCTTCTGTCAAGAAGGATGGTCATTCTCCAAATGCAGAATTGGGTGATGTCTTCTTTGTGGATACAGATGGAAACGGCGAACTCAATGAAAAGGATAAACGCATGATCGGTAATCCTATCCCAGACGTTATCTATGGTTTCAATATCGGAATGGCATGGAAGGGATTCGATTTGAACATGCAGTTCGGTGGTACTATCGGTAATGATATTTTCAATGCCATGAGAATGTATACTTACAGTTTGACTGACATTACCAATAAAGATAGAGCTTTGTTGAACTACTGGACTCCAGAAAATACGAATACGAAAATTCCTCGTCTGGCAGCAGCTGATTACAACAATAACAACCGACTTTCAGACCGTTATGTAGAAAACGGATCTTACCTTCGTTTGAGAAACATCCAGTTGGGTTATACATTGCCGGCTGCATGGGTTCAGAAAGCGATGCTCCAGAAAGTACGCATTTATATTAGTGGACAGAACTTATTTACAATTACAGGTTATAGCGGTATTGACCCAGAAGTCGGACAAGCTTCTTCATTGTCAAGAGGTGTAGACTTTGGTATCTATCCTCAATCAAGAACAATAACCGGTGGTATTAACATTACTTTTTAAATAGAACAGTACGATGATTAATTATAAATTTATAGCAGGTATGGCAATGGCTGCATGTGTGGCATTCAGCAGTTGCGTTGATTTGGATAAGGAGCCTTTGGGAAGTGTCAGTGCTGGAGAAGTGCAGAACGAAAAGCAGGCATTTCTACGTTTGGTCGCTGTCTATTCCGATATGAAGGACTTCCGTTATACATGGTCTAATGTGGCTTTCGGCGATGTGTTGTCTGACGATGCTACATATAGCGGTTCTGATCACGATGCTTCTACCTTCATTCTGATGGAAAAATATCAGTATCCGGCTGATCATAACGAAATTCTCAACAAGTATTCACAGACATATCAGTGTATCAATAAAGCGAATCTGTTTGTCCGTGATTTGGAGCAGACCAGCGATGACTTGTTCTCGGAATACAATCGGAAACAGATGATTGGAGAAGCCAAGTTTATTCGTGCTTACTCTTATTTTGAGTTGGTCAAGACTTTCGGTGGCGTTCCATTGTATACCAATGTACTTGAATTGGACCACAAGAGATTGGGAAGAGCAACCGCTGAAGAAGTTTATGCTGCTATCGAACAAGACTTGCAGGATGCTGTAGATGTGTTGCCGTCGAAAGGTGAAATCAAGGATTACATGAAGAAATATGCGGGAAGAATTACCAAAGGTGCAGCTTTGGCTATGCAGACCCGTGTGTATCTGTATGAAAAGAAGTATGATAAGGTCAAAGAAGCAGCAAAGAAATTGTATGCATTGAATGAATACAGCTTGGTAGAGGATTACCAGAAACAGTTCTTGCTGTCGGGTGAACATGGTTCTGAATCCATTTTGGAAGTGAACATGTATAATTCACCTACTTTGGGTGCTTGGAATGTCAACAATGGTAACCGTCATGTATTGATGTGCATGCCGCGTAACTTGACCATTGGTTTTGGTGTTGCACAGCCTTCTAAGTCCTTGGCTGAGGCTTATGATAAAGCGGGTGATGAAATCCGTAAGCATGCTACTCTTTTGAGCAGCGAGGAAGCCATTGCAATCGAAAAGGAAGCTTATGGAGATGACATCGTACAGAAATATCCGCTGACCAATGATCGAACAGGATTCTATAACCGTAAATTATACCTGAAACCGGGTGAAAGAGAAGAAAACTATGGCAATAACCAGCCGTTGAACCATAAATTGATTCGCTTGGCCGAGGTTTATTTGAATTATGCCGAAGCTTGTGCTAAGACAGGCGATGAGGCTGAAGCAAAGGTGTATTTGAATAAGATTAGAAAACGTGCTCATTTGAATGACATTACTTCATCAGGAGAACAATTGTTTGAAGACCTTATGAATGAGCGTCATTTGGAGTTCGGTATGGAAGGTTTCCGTTTCTTCGATGTCGTTCGTGTAGGATGGGGTCCGAAAGTATTTAAAGGATTTGAACCGGGTGATGAAGTCTTGCCTATTCCACAGATTGAAATAGACGTCAGCAAAGGTGAAATGATTCAGAATAAATACTAAGGATATTTCATAGTTAATTGAAAAGGTTCGGCTCGTCGTGTATGCGGCGGGCCGATTTTTTTTTTGTGCTTGTCATTGGCTCCGGGTTTCTTGAAGCCAAGATGTGAAAAAGGCTGGACTCCTCTTGAAGAGGAACCCAGCCTGATGGTTTGTTCCGAGAAAGCTTGAACGGACGTCAATCGGAAAATACGAGTGGTATCATTCTTCCTCTAACAGAAGCTGCATTACCTGGCAGGCCGATTTGGCGACCGATGTGCCTGGTCCGAAGATGGCTACTACCCCCGCTTTATACAAGAAATCGTAATCTTGAGTTGGGATAACCCCTCCTGCAAAAACAAGAATATCCTCACGTCCCAGTTTCTTCAATTCCCCGATGATTTGCGGAATCAGCGTCTTGTGTCCCGCTGCTAATGAAGATACACCTACCGCATGCACGTCATTTTCCACGGCTTCACGGGCAGCCTCTTCCGGTGTTTGGAACAGGGAACCCATATCTACGTCGAAACCGCAGTCGGCAAAGCCTGTAGCTACTACCTTGGCTCCTCGGTCGTGTCCGTCTTGTCCCATCTTGGCAATCATGACACGCGGACGACGGCCTTCTCTCTTTGCAAATTCTTCTGTCAGTTCGCAAGCTCTTGCAAAATCATTGTCTTTTTTACTTTCTGATGAATACACTCCTGATATGGTTCTAATGATTGCTTTATAACGTCCTACTACCGATTCGCAGGCATCGGATATTTCTCCCAGTGTTGCACGCACTTTGGCAGCTTCTACCGCCAGTTCGAGCAGATTGCCTTTTCCGGTGCGCACACATGCTGTAATGGCAGCCAGTGCCTTGTCTACCTCCTCTTGATTGCGTCCTTCTTTGATTCTGCGAAGATTATCCATCTGTTCCTGGCGTACCGCCGTATTGTCGATTTCAAGGATATCGATAGGGTCCTCTTTCTCTAGTCGGTACTTGTTGATACCTACGATGGTCTGTTCGCCGGAATCGATGCGAGCTTGGGTACGGGCAGCCGCTTCTTCGATACGCATCTTGGGGATACCTGTTTCTATCGCTTTGGCCATTCCTCCCAATCGTTCGATTTCCTGAATATGTTCCCAAGCCTTTTGAGCCAATTCCTCGGTCAAGGTCTCTACATAATACGAACCGCCCCATGGGTCGATATTCTTACAAACTTTCGTTTCTTCTTGAATATAAATCTGCGTATTTCGTGCAATGCGGGCTGAAAAGTCAGTCGGTAATGCTATGGCTTCGTCCAAGGCATTGGTATGCAATGATTGCGTGTGTCCCAATGCTGCGGCCATCGCTTCAATGCAAGTACGACCTACGTTGTTGAAAGGATCTTGTTCCGTGAGCGACCATCCCGAAGTCTGCGAGTGGGTACGCAAGGCCAGTGATTTGGGATTTTTCGGATTGAATTGTTTTACAATCTTCGCCCACAACATGCGAGCGGCGCGCATCTTGGCAATTTCCATGAAGTGATTCATGCCGATGGCCCAGAAGAATGAGAGTCGGGGAGCAAAAGCGTCGATGTCGATGCCTGCAGCCACTCCGGCACGGATATACTCTAATCCATCGGCCAGAGTATATGCCAGTTCAATGTCGGCAGTAGCACCGGCTTCCTGCATGTGATAGCCTGAAATGGAGATGGAATTGAACTTCGGCATGTTTTTGGAAGTATATTCAAAAATATCCGAAATGATCTTCATGGAAAAAGCAGGTGGATAGATGTAGGTATTACGCACCATGAATTCTTTCAAGATGTCGTTCTGGATTGTTCCGGCCATTTCTTCCAACTTCGCCCCTTGTTCGAGTCCGGCGTTGATATAGAAGGCCATGATGGGAAGTACTGCACCGTTCATGGTCATGGAAACCGACATCTTATTCAAAGGAATGCCGTCAAACAGCACCTTCATGTTATCGAGTGAACAGATTGAAACCCCCGCTTTACCCACATCTCCTACTACACGTGGATGGTCCGGGTCGTATCCTCGATGCGTAGGCAAGTCGAATGCTACCGATAGCCCCTTTTGTCCGGAAGCGAGGTTGCGTCGGTAAAAAGCATTGGATTCTTCAGCAGTCGAAAATCCGGCATATTGTCGGATGGTCCATGGGCGGAACGTATACATCATGGAATAAGGTCCTCTCAGATAAGGCGGAATGCCGGCTGCGAAATCCAGGTGTTCCATGCCTTCCAAGTCTTCCTTTGTATATACAGGCTTTACTTGAAGCTGTTCCGGTGTTTTCCAGTTGGCTTCGATGCCGTTCGCTTTTTGCCATTCCATCCCATTTTGAGGATGAAAGGCGGAAAATATATCGATATGCTTAAAATTTACTCTCATAGTTTACTTGATTCCTAAAAGTTCGTTGTATGCTTTTAAAGTCTCCAAAACGTTGCTGTGTACATGTATGAAGTTGGTGATGCCTGCCGCTTTCAAGTCTTCCATGCAGGCGGGTGCTCCCGCTACAATGAACAAAGCCCTTCCGTTCAGTTCTTTGAACGCAGGAATGGCATATTCTGCATACTCGTCATCGCTGGAACAGAGTACCACGATATCAGCCTCGGCATTGATGGCTGCCGCGATGCCTTCCTGAATGCTGGCGAAGCCCAGGTTGTCAATCACCTTGTAACCGGCACAGGCAAGGAAGTTGCAGGAGAACTGGGCACGAGCCTGACGCATGGCCAAGTTTCCGATGGTGAGCATGAAAGCAATCGGCCGCTTGCCTGATTTTTCGGTCTGCAGGCGCAGGGATTCAAATTCGCTGGCTGCCCGTGAGGTGTTCAAGGAAGAAAGACTTCCACTCTCGTGGTGTCCGCCACAGCAGGTTGGATTCACATAAGGAGCCTTGTCGCCGGCGGTTTCGTTGAAGTTCGGGAATTGGTTGGTACCCAATAGAATTTCCTTTCGTTTGGAAACCGCTTCGTGGCGTGCCGTATTGCTGGCGTTGATGGCATCTTGCACCTTGCTGCTTAAAACAGCCTGCAGCATTCCGCCCTCGTCTTCAGTCTGCAAGAAAAGGTTCCATGCCTGTCGTGCGATGGATACCGTTAAGTTCTCGATATAATAAGATCCGGCAGCCGGGTCAACAATTCGGTTGAAGTGAGCTTCCTCCTTCAATAAAAGTTGCTGGTTGCGTGCGATACGTTCAGAAAAGTCTGTCGGAGCTTCATAAGCGGTATTAAAAGGAACCACTCGCATTGAGTTTATACCTGCTAAGGCAGCACTCATCGCCTCTGTCTGCGTACGGAGCAGGTTGACATAAGCGTCAAATAAAGTCAGATTAAATTGTGAAGTTTCCGCATGAATCAACATTTTGCAGGCATCCAAATCGAGCTCTCCTTTGTCATTGACAGGATGATATTCGTTGACGATATTCGCCCATAGCATGCGTGCGGCACGGATTTTGGCGATTTCCATGAAATAATTCGAACTGATTCCGAAGTTGAATCTGATTTTCCGTGCGGCTAAGGCAGCCGGAGTGCCCGCTTCCACGAGTTCGTTTAAATACTCATTTCCCCAAGCCAAGGCATATCCCAGTTCCTGATAAATATACGAACCGGCATTGTTCAGCAGGACGGAATTGACATTGATGCAACGGAAATAAGGCAATGGCTTTAAGATTTCCACCAGACGTTTTCCGAAGTTCAGGACCGGACTCAAATCTTTTCCCTTCTGCATCATGTGTGCCAAAGGGTCAAAATTGATGGAACCTTTCAGCCGTTGAGGGTCATAGCCCTTATCTTGAAAATACTGCACCAATATCTCGGCCAATTTTACACAATGTTTTTGGCAGGTCGAGAAATTCAGTTCTATGCAGTCACATTGTATATTATCTAACAAGATTTCGATGAAATTGCTGCTTACATCTGTCTTATTCAAAGAAAAGCCTAAAGAATCTACTCCCTTGTTCAAGAGGTCCAAAGCCTTCGCATTGGCTGCTGAAGCATCTGTTACGGTGATATCTTGGCGTATAAACCATGAATTGTCCTCCTTTTTATTTCCTCTCACATAAGGATATTCTCCTGGTAACCCTTCGGTAGTCTTGAGCCCTTCCAAATCTTCTTTTCGGTAGAAAGGTTGCACGTTGAATCCTTCGGTAGTTCGCCATACCAATTTCTTTTGGAAATCGGCACCTTTCAAGTCTACCTGAATCTTATCCAACCATTCTTGAGTGCTTACGCTCGAAAAATCAGAAAAGAGCTTTGCTTTACTATCTGCCATACTGAGTGAATGTTTTTAGATTGTGATAGATTTAAAGTCAGCAAGAAGGCAATGAACCCCTTGCTAATATACGATAGTAGCAAATATACAAATTTTCTCGCTGAATTCAAAGCGTTTTTCCCACAAATACACCCGTCTTGCTGAATCTGGAAGAAAAAAATGGCATTTTTCTATCAGCGGTAGGGTGCTGGATGCCGAATCATAATAGGCGATTGTTCACTCTGAGTTCTGAAAGGTCCTGAATAAAAGACGGAAAAAGTAGGATGAAGTGAATGGAATCTCCATTTCTTGTTTTGTAAACTCTACATCGCAAATAAAGGCGGAAGGAGAAGCTTTTCCCGAGGAAAAATTTGAGTGATTATTTTTTATTCTGTAACTTTGTACGCAAATTAAAAAATGTTATGAACTGGTTACAAAATTTATTAACGAACCCCGACTCTGTCGCACACATCGTCGCATTGTATGCGTTTGTGATAGCGTGTGGAGTATTGTTGGGCAAGATTAAAATCTTCGGTGTATCACTGGGGGTTACTTTTGTCTTGTTTGTAGGTATCTTGGCTGGACATTTCGGCTTTACCGGAAATGCTTCCATCCTTACCTTCGTTCAAGATTTCGGGTTAATTCTCTTCGTTTTCTGTATCGGACTTCAGGTAGGTCCTTCGTTCTTCTCGTCCTTCAAGGAGGGAGGAGTTTCGATGAACCTGATTGCCATTGGTATTGTGGTCTTGAACATTGCGGTAGCATTGACCATGTATTACCTCTTGGGAGGTAGAGTACAGCTGCCTATGATTGTAGGTATCCTTTGCGGTGCGGTGACCAATACTCCGGGTCTTGGTGCTGCTAACGAAGCGTTGCCTCAGGTAGATTACAATGGACCGGACATCGCGATGGGTTATGCTTGTGCTTATCCATTGGGTGTAATGGGTATCATTCTTTCTATGATTCTTCTTCGTTACATTTGCCGTGTAGACTTGCAGAAGGAAACAGACGATTTGCAGAATGGCGATGACAAGAACGCACGTATGAAACCTTATAAATTTTCGGTACAGGTACACAACGAATCAATTTTCGGCAAGACATTGGTTAAGATACATCAGTTCTTAGGTCGTGATTTCGTTTGTTCACGTATCATGCAGAACGGTCACATCTTGATTCCGAATGCAAAGACAGTTTTGGGTCAGGACGATGTGCTGCATATCGTTTGTGCAGAAGATGATGCAGAAGCAATTGTGACTTTCATCGGTTCTCGTGTAGACGACATCAACTGGGAAGAAGAAGAAAAGCAGGATACTCCGATGGTTTCTCGCCGTATTTTGGTAACCCGTTCAGAAGTGAATGGTAAGACATTGTCCGATTTGCGTGTCAGCAGCATGTATGGTGTCAACGTGACTCGTGTCAACCGTTCAGGTATGGACTTGTTCGCATCTCGTGCATTGGCACTTCAGGTAGGTGACCGCGTGATGTGTGTAGGTCCGGAAGATGCCATCGACCGTGTAGCAGATTTGTTGGGTAACCAATTGAAACGTTTGGATCATCCGAATATCGTGACGATTTTCGTCGGTATCCTTGTGGGTATCTTGTTCGGTAGCCTTCCTGTTGCCATTCCAGGTATGCCGACACCGGTAAAATTAGGTTTGGCAGGTGGACCGCTGATCATTGCCATTTTGATTGGACGTTTCGGTTATAAAGTGAAATTAGTGACTTATACCACCATGAGTGCGAACCTGATGTTGCGTGAGGTTGGTTTGGTTCTCTTCCTTGCCAGCGTAGGTATCAAGGCAGGCGGTAAGTTCTTCCAGACCGTAGTGGAAGGCGATGGTTTGCTGTATGTAGGTATCGGATTCTTGATCACGTTCATTCCATTGATTGTGATGGGTATGATTGCCCGCTTCAAACTCAAGTTGAACTACTTTACTTTGATGGGCTTGATTGCCGGTAGTAACACAGACCCTCCTGCATTGGCATACGCAAATACAACAGCAGGAAACGATGCTCCTTCTGTAGGATATTCTACCGTTTATCCGTTGGCTATGTTCTTGCGTATCTTGACGGCACAGATGATTGTCTTGTTGCTTTCATAAGTAAGTAAAGATTAATAACTGCATAGAGCACAGTGATTGTAATTTGGTGCAGGAAAACGCTTTTCCTACACCAAATTGCGGTGACTGTGCTTTTTTTGTACCCATTTTTCAACTACCTTTGCATTCGTAAACATCCTAACTCCAATAATTATGATATCAGTAGATGGATTGACCGTCGAATTTGGCGGAACCACCTTGTTCAGTGACATAAGTTTCCAAATCAATGAGAAGGACCGTATCGCCCTGATGGGTAAGAACGGAGCCGGCAAATCAACGCTTCTGAAGATTCTGGCCGGAGTTCGTCCTCCTACACGCGGTAAGGTGACAGCTCCGAAAGATTGTGTAGTGGCGTATCTCCCGCAGCATTTGATGACGGAAGACGGTCGTACCGTATTTGAAGAAGCTTCTCAAGCCTTTGCACATCTCAGAGAGATGGAAGAGGAGATAGAAAAGATGAATCTGGAACTGGCGAATCGTACCGATTACGAGAGTGATTCTTATATGGCTCTCATTGAGAAGGTCGCAACGATGAGCGAGAAGTTCTATGCCATTGACATGACTCACTTCGAAGAGGATGTGGAGAAGGCATTGCTTGGTTTGGGATTCCTTCGTGAAGATTTCGACCGTCCTACCAGCGATTTCAGCGGAGGCTGGCGTATGCGTATCGAATTGGCCAAGCTGCTGCTTCAGAATCCTGACGTCTTGCTCTTGGATGAGCCTACCAATCACTTGGATATCGAGTCTATCCAATGGCTGGAAGATTTCCTCATCAACAGTGCGAAGGCGGTAATCGTCATCAGCCACGACCGTAAGTTCGTCGATAACATCACGACACGTACCATTGAGGTGACGATGGGACGAATCTATGACTATAAGGTCAACTATTCTCAGTACCTTGTGCTTCGTAAGGAACGTCGCGAACAGCAGATGAAGCAGTACGAAGAGCAGCAGAAGATGATTCAAGAAACCAAGGACTTTATCGAACGCTTCAAGGGTACCTATAGCAAGACCCTGCAGGTGCAGAGCCGTGTGAAGATGCTCGAGAAGTTGGAACTGATTGAAGTGGACGAAGAAGATACTTCGGCATTGCGTCTGAAGTTCCCGCCTTCACCTCGTAGCGGAAATTATCCGGTTATTATGGAAGGGGTAGGAAAGACGTATGGAGCGCATACCGTGTTCAAGAATGCCAATCTCACCATCGAACGAGGCGACAAGGTTGCCTTTGTCGGTAAGAACGGTGAAGGTAAGTCTACCTTGGTGAAGTGCATCATGAATGAAATAGAACACGAGGGTACACTTACCCTGGGCCATAACGTGCAGATAGGTTATTTCGCACAGAACCAGGCTTCCCTTTTGGATGAGAATCTCACGGTATTCCAGACCATCGATGACGTGGCGAAGGGAGAAATCCGCAATAAGATTCGCGACTTGCTCGGTGCCTTCATGTTTGGCGGACCGGAAGAATCCATGAAGAAGGTGAAGGTCCTTTCAGGAGGAGAACGTACCCGTCTGGCTATGATAAAATTGCTGCTCGAACCGGTGAACTTGTTGATTCTCGATGAGCCTACCAACCATTTGGATATGAAGACCAAGGACATCCTGAAGCAGGCCCTGTTGGATTTCGACGGAACCTTGATTGTGGTTTCACACGACCGTGATTTCTTGGACGGCTTGATTACCAAAGTTTGTGAGTTTGGCAATCAGCGGGTGAAAGAACATCTTTGCGGCATTTATGAGTTCCTGGAAAAGAAGAAAATGGAAAGCTTGCAGGAATTGGAACGCAAGAATAAATAAAGTAGCTTGCTTCGGTATCGGACTTAAGAATGGCTTCTTCTCGGTGAAGAGGCTGTTTTTGAAAGTCTCTTTGTGGATGCTTGCCCGTCTTGAAATGAATAAAATTTTATATTATTAGTATATTTTAACGGGACTCAAAATGAGTATTCTCTATTTTTGTTTCGTAAAAAAATGATTAAAAATGGGAAAAGTGCTATCTAAACCTTCTCGACAGGCGATTTTTCGAGAGGTGAGGGACTATGTATTCATAGCTCTGGGAATGATTCTTTATGGAATTGGTTGGACGGTCTTTCTGTTGCCGAATGAAATTACGGTTGGGGGACTTCCTGGTATTGCGTCTATCGTGTATTGGGCTACAGGCCTGCCGGTACAATACTTGTATTTTTCCATAAATTCAATCCTATTGCTATTGTCTATCAAGATTTTGGGATGGAAATTCAGTGTCAAGACCATATTTGCCGTCTTTACCTTGACTTTCTTCCTGTTGTTTATCCAACAGTTTACCGAAGGAGTTGTCTTCTTGAAGGATGAAGTCTTCATGTCTTGCATTCTGGGAGCTACTTTATGCGGTGCAGGTATCGGTATTGCTTTCTCTGTGAATGGAAGTTCGGGAGGAACCGATATTGTGGCAGCCATCATCAATAAATACCATGACGTGTCTTTGGGCCGTATCATCATGGTTTTGAATATGACCATTGTCACTTGCAGTTATCTGGTCTTGAAAGATTGGGGACAGATAGTATACGGTTATGTCACATTGTATGTGGTTAGTTTCGTTATCGATAAGATATTGAATTCCGCGCGCTCTTCAGTTCAGTTTTTCATCATATCAAAGAAATACGAAGAAATTGGTCGTGAAATCAATGCGATGCATCGTGGAGTTACCATTATGGATGCTACCGGACTTTACACCGGCAATCCGCAGAAAATGATGTTCGTGCTGGCTACAAGCAGACAGTCGAATGCTATATTCCATATTATCAATGACATTGATCCGGAAGCATTCGTTTCTCAAAGTGCGGTAATCGGTGTTTACGGCGAAGGATTCAATGCATTGAAAGGAAAAGGGAAAAAGAGATGACCCTTTGTGGATAGAAAGCAAGTTCGTTTCCGAAATAAAAGACGCTTGTATGGGAGGGTTGGGGACTCCCCTGAGCCGACTTTTGATGGAATGGAAGAAAATTATTATGAAACTTAAATTATAGAAAGAAATTATTATGAAACATGCGTTATTGTCTGGAGGACTTTTATGTTGTACTCCTCTTCTGTATGCAGCAGATTACACCAACATCGTTTTGATCAATTTGGATGATGTTGGTTATGGAGACTTCTCTTGTAATGGAGCCTATGGTTATACCACTCCTAATATCGACCAGTTGGCAGCCGATGGAGTTCGCTTTACTCATTTCTTGGCAGGACAGCCCATCAGTGGAGCGTCACGTGCCGGCATGTTGACAGGTTGTTATCCTAACCGTATCGGTTTCGCTTATGCACCGAATCCGAATTCTACCTTTGGTATCCATCCGGATGAAATGACAATGGGAGAACTCGTAAAGCAGAAAGGCTATCAGACAGCCATCTTCGGAAAGTGGCATTTGGGAGATGCAAAAGAAAGCCTTCCATTGCAGCACGGATTCGATGAGTACTATGGCCTTCCATATTCTAACGACATGTGGCCGTTCCATCCTCAGTATGAATTCCCTGATCTTCCAACCATCGAAGGAAATGAAGTGGTAGGTTACAATACTGACCAGACCAAGTTTACCACCGACTACACCACTCGTGCCGTATCTTTCATTAAGAAGAACTGCAAGAAACCATTCTTCTTGTATTTGGCTCATTCCATGCCACACGTTCCATTGGCAGTATCCGATAAGTTCAAGGGAAAGAGCGAACAGGGACTCTTCGGTGATGTGATGATGGAAATCGACTGGAGTGTAGGTCAGGTAATGGCAGCTTTGGAAGAAGCAGGAGTAGCAGACAATACCTTGATTGTACTTACTTCTGACAACGGACCATGGGCTAATTACGGTAACCATGCCGGTTCTACAGGAGGTCTTCGTGAAGCGAAAGCATGTACTTTCGATGGTGGTAACCGCGTTCCATGTATCGTTTACTGGAAAGGACATACCAAACCAGGTACCATCTGCAACAAATTGTCTTCTAATATCGACTTGTTGCCTACCTTCGCCGAAATTACCGGAGCTCCTCTTCCTAACCATAAGATCGACGGAGTCAGCCTGTTGCCTTTGATTGAAGGTCAGAAAGATGCGAACCCAAGAAAGTCATTCGTATACTACTACCACAAGAACGATTTGGAAGCTGTTACCGATGGAGAATTCAAGTTGGTATTCCCTCACAAGTACGTTACTTACGGAGCTTACGAACCGGGCAACGACGGACAGCCGGGTCAGCTTACCAATGCGGAAATCAGAAAACCAGAATTGTACGATTTGCGTCGTGATCCAGGAGAACGTTACAATGTAATTGGCCAGCATCCTGACGTAGTACAGAAATTGATGAAGATTGCTGATGAAGCACGTGAAGACTTGGGAGATAACCTGACTCGCAAGAAAGGTACAGGTCGTAGAGAAGCTGCTAAAATCGACGTGAAGAAATAATCAACGCTCGTCAGCTTTTCTATAAAGAAATAATAAGGCGGTTGCTCGTGTGAGTAACCGCCTTGATTTTTATATGGAAAGGAGATATTTTATTCTTCTAAAAGTCTTTGCAAACTCTTTATAAGGATTGTAGTCAGCAATTGAGGATTGGGATAATCCTTGTTTTAAATGTCTGGTAATAGTATTTAAGTGCCATTAAACCTTCTGGCTTCTGGTGCAATGCACTATATGAGGCTATTTGGCGTGGTTCTGGTTCAGAAATGTATATAAAAGAGAGGATGTAAATTAAACTGTGTCAGCAAAGAATAAAATATTATATTTGCTAACACAGTTTTTTATATGAAAGAAGAATTTGATTTTGA
>RCNI01000013.1_pt1 | contig 126504 bp, 128 predicted proteins | sample 2041151 | NCBI WGS metagenome assembly RCNI01 (sample SAMN09708214, study PRJNA481090) | feces metagenome | isolation source: feces | place: Antarctica: Albino Rookery
GTGATAACAAATCTAATTTATATTTTATTATATATTTTAATTAACTTCTCCACGCATATATTTACATCAAACTTATTTTTTACTTTAAGATATCCTTGCTCAGTTATTGAAGCAAGATCATCTATATTTAAATAAACCCTCTCCAAAGCATCTGCCAATTCTTTACAGCTACCGGCTGCAACAAGGTACCCATCAATCCCATTACTTATGATTTCTTTTTGTGCGCCGCTATCCGTTGTTATAACAGGAACTTTAGAATACATTGCTTCACATAATACTAAACCAAAGGCCTCTTGAACAATAGTAGGTAAAATATATACATCAATTTCATTATAAAAGCTACTCATATCATCTATATAGCCACAATATTCAACGTTATTTTCCATTTTATTTTCCTTGATATAATTTTCTACCTTTTTCAAATACCCGCTTTCGTCTTGGCCTGCTATTTTTAATAGTAAATTAGGATATTTCTTTATTAATTCATTAAAAGCAGCCAATAAAATTATAATCCCTTTATTATAATTTATTCTTCCAGCATAACCAATAATAAATTTATCACTCTTTGGCCTTTTTCGAGTATGGTTAAACTTATGCAAATCTATACCATTGTAGACCACATAAAATTTATTTTTGTAGTCCTCCTCAATATTTTGTACCTGTAAGTCATAAACTAATTGTGATACACAAATAATAGCATCGGTATGTTTTCTCTGCCAACAATGGTAAAAATCCTTTTTGCCTGCTATAGCATTATGCTTAAACATAACTAATTTACACTGTGTATTTAATTTTAGCAATAAGCATAATAGCATACCATGTCCACTATGACAATTAACTATGTCTATTTTATTTTTTTGAATAAACTTTTTTAGGTAAAAAAAACTTTTTAATCCAGCGAGATGATATAAATCACAAGTTATTACCTGAGCAACTTCGGCAAATTTCTTTATAAGATCATTGTTAGAAGAATCTACAGCAATATAAACCTTTATTCCCTTATTAACCAAGGCCTTAGATGTATCATAAACATATTGCTCACCACCACCCCAAATCTTGGCCATAACTATATTCAAAACAATCATTTTCTTCTCCATCCACTTACCTAAGCACCTTTATTTGCTTTTTGTTTTTCATATAGTTTAATATATTTCAACCATGTGTATAAGCTATGCTGAACACTAGAATAAACCCCTGCCCAACCATCTAAGAAACCTAACTGAAAAATATAGGCACGAATAAACCCAAAAATACAATGTCCCAAAGGACTGCCTACACTAACCCTTTTGCCATCATTGTATTTATATTCGGCCCAAATAGTGGTATACTGTCCCGCTTTAGTCAACCAGTGTTGATAGTTGTGATAAGTATAGTGCAAAACGGTCCCCTCTAAATTTTTTTTAGGCAAACTACACTCCGGTCGTTCATGAACCTTATTAACATATTTAAGATTTTTTGTCGGAAATAACCGTACAATTTTAGATGGTCCAAAAACTCCATACTTATAATGAAAGCCAAAAGCACTTACTTCTTCTGTAAATTTATACTGAAATTGACAATGATCTTTTTCTAAAGATTTTTTAATATTTTCTATTAAAATATCATCCATCCGCTCATCAGCATCTAAAAACAGAATATATTCTGTTAGTACCTTACTAATAGCGAAATTTCTTTGGGCAGAAAAATCGTCATCCCAAGCACGAAATACTACCTTAGCACCTTCTTCTTCTGCTATTTCTACAGTTTTATCAATACTACCACAATCAACAACTAACACACTATTAGTAAGTTTTTTTGCATTTCGAATAACCTCTAAGATATGTCGTTCTTCATTTTTTGTCAAAATAGCCACTGTAACTAAATCCATGACATTCCACATCCTAATTCTTTTGACTTAACAAATTTTCAACTGCTTCTATCACTTGTTTGACCTCTAAACGTGTCATACACTGCATATCATCACAATGGTGCTTCATCCCATCAGCACAACCTGGACAGGGAGGGATAGCAGTTACAACAATAGCGTCCTTAGTGTACGGTCCGTATAGCTTAGGACTAGAGGGTCCATACATAGCAACAATCGGAACCTTCTGGCTAATGGCAACATGCATTGGGCCACTATCATTTGTAATAATTAAACTACAACGCCTCATGGCGGCAGCTAAAGTACCAATATCAAAGGCTCCGGTAGCTATAATCGGCTCTGTTTGCATATAGCTAGTAGCATCCTTTACCATTTCTTCATCCATCGGTCCACCAAAGAATACTGTTTTATAACCCTTTTCAGCCAAAATATCTGCCACCTTAGCAAATCTGTCCGGTGCCCAACGCTTAGTTTCAACGGCACTACCAATATTTAACCCTATTAATTTATCAGCCTCATCAACCCCATGCTCCTGCCAAAATTGCTTTGCTTTAGCCATGTGTACAGTACTAGGAAAAATTTCTAGACCATTATGCTGAATATTTTTAACCCCTAACTGCTTTAAAATATCCATATACATATCTGCAGCATGAATTTTTCTATTGAGTGGAGTGTAAATATCCCAAAAGGGTTTAAATAGAGCATGAGTGGTACCAGTCTTTACCTTAGCCTTGGTCATAGCACAAATAAAGGAACAACGTTCATTAGGATGTAAATTAATTAGTACATCAAAATTCTTACTACTTAACTTTTTAGCACATTGCCATAAAGCAGAAAGTTTATTATCCTTACCTTTTTTATCAATGGTAATAACCTCATCAAGATAGGGATTATTCATAACTACATCCTGCAGCTTCTTATCAGCTAAAAAGGTAATATGCGCATTAGGCGCTGCCTTACGTAAAGCATGTATAAAAGGAGTAGTTAATGTCAAATCTCCCAAATGCATTAAAAAAGTCACTAATATCTTCTTTCCATCTAATTCAACCATAAACTTATCTCCTATATTATTGCTTGTATATTTTCATTACCTCTTCAACTGAAATCTTTTCCATACAATTTTTATGTAATGGGCATTTACGCTTAAAACAAGGAGCACACTCTTCAGTTGTACTTATAATGGTGACCTTTTTACCATAAGGTCCAGCTCTATGACCACTAGAAGCCCCAAACAAAGCAATTATTCTACACCCCATAGCTGCTGCTATATGGACGGGGCCGGTATCACCACCGATGCACAGGGTAGCACTACCCATCAAGGCGGCTAATTCTCTTAAATTAGTTTTGCCTACAAGGTTTAATACCTTATCCTTAGGCAAAGCAGAAGAAATCTCTTCTCCCTTGGGAAGTTCTGCAGGTCCACCAGCTAAAACAATGTATTTGCCACGTTGAATAAGCTCGTTTGCCAACTCAATAAAATAACTTACCGGCCATTCCTTAGTTACCCAACCAGCTCCTGGTACAAGCACGATAAGCTGGTCAACCTTAGCATTAGAAAACTTTTTATTTAAAATTTCTTTTATTTTATGCTTCTCCTCGATAAGTTTTGGCATTGGGAAAACAGGTTCTTCAACCTTACTTCCCAAAAAACGAATAACATCTAAATACTGCTGTACAATATGCCCTTTATCATTAGGACCATGAATAGCCCTACTGATTAAACCACTACATTCACGCATATCATTATAACCAATACGATTAGAACAACCAGTCAACAAGGCCATAACAGCACTCTTAAATAGTCCCTGTAAGTCAATAACTAGGTCAAAATTTTTCGAATGAAGCAATTTCTTCATTCGAAAAAACTCTTTAATTTTTCCCATGAAGGATAACTTTGTAAAGGCCTTTTTATCAAAATAGATAACTTCATCCACATAAGGAGCCTCCGGTACAAAGGTTCCAAATTGAGGATGGACTAACCAACTTATTTTTGCATCAGGATATAGATCACGCAGAGCCGCAGCACAGGGGAGAGCATGCATAACATCACCTAGAGCACTCATTTTGATAATTAAAATATTTTTATATTCCATATACCTCAGCCTTTAACAATATTTTTTACAAAGTCCAGCAGGCGCCCTCCCTGAAAGAGGTAGCCCTTCAAACCGGCAGCCTCAGCTGCCTCCACGTCCCGCTTGCCATCACCAATCAGAAAGCTTCGCTCCACATCCACAGGAAATTCCTCATAGGCCTGGAGCAGCATGCCCGGCTTGGGCTTACGGCACTTACAATCGCAGGTGTACTCCGGTACCCTGCCCTCCTTATGATGGGGACAATAGTAAAATTTTTCTATTTTCGCTCCATAAGGCTGCAACTCCTGCTGTATGTACCGGTGGAGCTTTTCCATATCAGCCACCGTATAATAACCACGGGCAATACCACTTTGATTGGTAACCACCACCAGGCGATAACCCTGCTTATTCAAATAGGCTAAAGCCTGGGGCGCACCTTCAATCCAGCGAAAATCCTCAATACGGTATAAATAATCCACATCCACATTGAGTACCCCGTCACGGTCTAAAAATACAAACTTATCCTTCATAGACATAGTAGCCGCCGGTTTTATCCAATACATCACAATATTCAGCGATTGCTTCTTCAATAGGAGTAAAGCCGCCATCATAGCCAGCTGCCAACAAATTAGTCGGGTCTGCCTGAGTATAGCATTGATATTTACCCTTCAAGACCTCAGGAAATTCCACATATTCCAGACCGGTTTTTCTATCAGCACCAAAATGGTCCAAAACACCATAGGCCAGGGTATTAAAGGGATGGGCATGACCGGTACCACAGTTGTAAATACCGCTAATTTCCGGATGCTCCATAAAATACATATTAACCTTAACTACGTCCTTAACATACACAAAGTCACGTGTATGCTCGCCAGGACCATAGCCTGCATAGTCGCCAAATAATTTTACCTTATGCTCTGCCTTCCATTGGTTGTACATTTGGAAAATCATGGAAGCCATTTTACCCTTATGGTTTTCCTGAGGACCATAAACATTAAAATAACGCAAGCCTACTACCTGGCTTTGTGCCTGGGGCAGCAGACGGCGCAGATAGTTATCGAAGAATAATTTAGAAAAAGCATAAACATTTAGCGCTTCCTCGCAAGCAGGCTCTTCTCTAAAGCCGTTAGTACCACCACCGTAGGTAGCTGCGGAAGAAGCATACATCAGCTGGATTTTTCTATCCAGGCAGAAATGGAGCAGTTTCTTAGTGTATTCAAAGTTGTTCTCCATCATATACTTGCCGTTATATTCCATAGTATCGGAGCAGGCACCCTCATGGAACACAACATCGATTTTTTCATGATCAAATTTGCCTGCCTTTAAGGCATCCGCAAAAGCAAATTTATCCATATAATCCTTGGCCTTCAAGCCCTGGATATTTTTAAACTTCACCATATTGGTCAAATTATCCACTATCAGAATATCGTCATAACCACGGTCATTCAGGCCCTTGACAATATTACTACCAATAAAACCAGCACCGCCAGTTACAATAATCATAATTTACCATCCTTTACCAATCGCACTATTTTTTCCACCACTCCAGTAGTGGAATACCCATCTTCAAATTCTATAATACGCACCTCGCCGGCATATTCACGGCCGGCAACTTCCTCGGGCCGATAATCACCGCCCTTGACTAAGATATCCGGACGAATCTGACGAATCAGCTCCGTCGGCGTATCCTGATCAAAAAGTACTACGGCATCCACACAGCCTAGAGCAGCCAAAACCCTAGCACGATCCAGCTCGTGGACCAGGGGTCTAGTATCGCCTTTCAGACGGCGGACGGATGCATCCGTATTCAAGCCGACAATTAAATGCTTACCTAAATTGCGCGCCTTTTCCAAATAAGTCACGTGCCCCACATGCAGCAGGTCAAAGCAACCATTGGTAAAAACTATTTTCTCACCACAGGCTCTCCAGGTAGCCGCCAGAGAGCTGATTTCCTCCCAGCTCAGCGTACGATAGGGCTTCCCCTCCTTACACTCCTCGTTCAAGAGAGCCTTCAACAGCTCTTCCCTGTGCACAGGATAGGTACCTACCTTAGCTACCACGATACCCGCTGCCTGATTAGCAACATAGACAGCATCCTGCAGAGACAGCTTGCCAGCCAAAGCTACTAAAAGAGTAGCCGCTACCGTATCTCCGGCACCGGAAACGTCAAAAACCTCCCTTGCCGTAGCCGGGCAATGAATAATGTTCTGGGAATTAACCAAAGTCATCCCTTTTTCACTACGCGTTACTACAACATTGGCAATCTCATATTTCCGTTGGGCCGCGGTAGCCATAGCCACCACTGCTGTGTCTTCATTAGCACAGTGGCTATCCGCAGCCTCACACATTTCCTTAAAATTAGGAGTAATAAAATCGCACCCCCGGTACTTGCTCCAATCCGCACCCTTAGGATCGACGAGCACGGGAAGCTGATAGGCCTTCCCCTGCTGAATTACCCACTGGATGAAGGCATCGGCACAAACACCCTTGGCGTAGTCAGAAATAATAATTCCGTCCAGCCCCTGATCCAGCAGGTCTGCCAACCACTGCTGCAGCTGAACAACCTCCTGAGTATGCAAATCACTGGGCTCCTCAAAATCCAGACGGAGCATCTGCTGGGTACCGCCAATAACCCTCAGCTTGGTAATGGTTTCCCTGTCATTGCATTTCAGTACACCGATATAATTAATCCCTACCTGGTCTAAAAGCTGCTCCAGCAGCTCCCGGTTACCATCTGCACCGGTTACGCCACCCAGGTAGACCTGGCACTCCAGCGCCGCCAAATTAGCGGCTACATTAGCTGCACCCCCCAACACGGATTTAGTTCTGGTAATCTTATTTACCGGCACCGGTGCTTCTGGAGAAATGCGCTTAACCTCTCCGTGAAAATAACGGTCCAACATTACATCGCCTAAAACAGCAATTTTTAAATTGTGAATCTTCTCAGTTAAAAATTTGTTGACTACCAAGCTATCCAAACTATTCACCGTCCACTAATTCACACAAAATATGTCCAATTAAAATATGCATTTCCTGGGCACGGGCAGTAACCTTGTCCGGTACTACCAGGCATTCATCACACAACTGAGCCAACTTACCACCGCCGGCAGCTGTCATGCCCACACAATAAATTCCCATAGTCTTCGCCAGCTCCACAGCAGCTACTACGTTACCGCTATTACCACTGGTAGAAATACCAATAAGCACATCACCGGTATTACCTAGGGCCTCTATCTGACGCTCAAAAACATGATCGTAACCATAATCATTCCCTACTGCTGTCAAAATAGAAGTATCCACCGTCAGAGCAATAGCCGACAGTCCCCTGCGTTCCTTTTGGAAGCGGCCGACAAATTCTGCAGCCAGATGCTGACTATCCGCAGCACTACCACCATTGCCACAAAACATCACCTTATGCCCCTGGGCCAGAGCCTTTTTAATCACAACTGCCACAGTAGCAATCTGTTCCAAAAGCTTGCTTTGAGTTAGCCTTTGTGCTAAAGCGATATGCTCTACAACTCTTTGTTGAATAATATTTTCCATAATTTCTCCTTATTAAATGTTAAATATTATAGAAATAATAATAAATTTTTAAATGATCTTTATCCTCATACTGCTTTTGCTGGTATTCCAATTCCAAGGCCCAACAGCAGAATTTATGAAGCCACCGATAATTAGTTTCGTACTGATGACCCTTTCCCACATCATAACGATTAACTATAGTAAAGGTATTACGTTCATCAAAGGCATAGCTTAACCCATTACGAACTTCCTTTTCCATATCTGGTTGACCTAAATTAAAGAGAGAGCTGGTCTGATCCTCCTGATAATAGCCCACCCATGTAGTAAGCTTCTCTCCCAGCTTTTGACCTAGTGTGGCATAATAAAGCATAGTAGAACTACTATCATCGCTGGTACTTTCATGAGCCCATTTTTTACCTATCGTTAAATTTAAAACTGTATTTGGAGAATTGAAAAGAAAAATGGGATCATGGTTTAAATAAAGAGCAGCCTCGCGACGTCTACTGTCCTTACCAGTTTCATCATTGGTCCATTTACCCACTTCAAAATAACCTGTATAGTTAATAGGCACACCTTTCATAAAATAATGAGGCTTATAGTCCAGTCGAAGATTAGTTTCCTTTTTATACCAGTCATTATTATCTTCCTGCCAACCATCACTAAGTACAACGGAAAAATTTCTTTCATCCTGTTTAAGAGAAAAATTTGGTTTAAAGCCAGCCTTTTCGTATTGTATCAATCCAACAGAAGCAGAAGTCTTTTCTGTAAAGTGCCAATCAGCATCCAACTTAACATAGGCACCATTATTGTCACCAGCATAACCAAAACGAGGCAGAATGCGCGTCCCTTCACCTTCCATATTTTTAACCCACAATTTACGAGAATAAATTTGCTTCCCCCTAACAAAAACCTTCACATCATGAGCAATAATTTTTTCATCAGGATAAATTTCAAATCTATTAGCCTGTACTGATAGACATGGAGGGTGCTCCTTTGCCGGACAACGTGAAAGAACACCACCCTCCTCCAAAACAGTCCGGTCCGCATAGATATTAGCCTTAGGAGCACTATACCATTCCTTAGCAGAGGTACCGCTTACTTCTTTAATTTCACCAATTTTCTTATTAAAATTGTAATGTACCCACTTACCTTCCAGCTTTGTGCCAGGTTCTTCTAGAGTTCCGCCCTGTTCCAACCATACATCACCAGTTTTCACATTGCCATAAGCCAACTCCGTTGTAACTTTTTCCACTCCATGAGTAATGATAACCTTGCCAGACAAATAAAAATCACCACTTGCGCTATCATATTCCCCCTTATCTCCAGTTAACTGGAGAGGCACAACCTGCTGGCTTTCCTGCTCATCTCTTTTTGCATTTCTATCAACTTGCAAAACCCGGTCAAACTTAGGTACAGCATAACGATCAAAACCGGTATTAGTATATTGTGCAGCATAAGCTGGCACGGTTAAAGTTAATGCCAGCGCAGTCGTTAACAATAATTTATTCATAAAAAACTCCTTTAGTAAAAAAGTACACAAATATCCATGTAATATTATAGCACAAAATAAAAAAAAGCTCACTCTTTGAGTGAGCTTTTTTTATTAGCAAAATTTTTAATCTTGATAAATTACACCTTGAATAGGAGTATCCTCTGCAGTCTGAACAAATGTTATACTGCCGACAGGAATAACGACGGAACTCCCCTTTACAAAAGCCCCACCAACTACGCCCACAGGACCAAGAATAACCATGCCACCAATAGAGGCACCAGCAGCACCAGCAATAGTCTTCGCCTGCTGTTCAGCCAAATCGCCTAAAACCACAGGTATCTTACTACCATCAACTGCATAAACATAACTGAATTCGATATCTACACGGCCGTCTTTACCAAAAATACCAGGTTGTACAACCTTCTTTACTTTCCCTTTTCCAGTTGCACCTTTAGGTAAAACCAAAACATCATTTACATACAAATTGTCAGCAACTCTAAAATTAACCTCATCGCCTTCTTTATTCAATCTGTTACCAAGTTCCTCAGTAAATTCAACCTTAATAACAGAATCTTTAGGCAAAACTGCTGTCTCTACTGGTACCACTCCACCATCATAGGAGGCTAGAACCAATAAATTTTCCAGACGAGTAGCTAAAGAACCAGTCTGTACCGCACCATCCAATAATTTCTCTACTTCACCGATACGATTAGCTGCTGGACCACCGGACATACTTTCACTAAAACGCCATTCTACCACATTCAGCCGAGTAGCAAAGGATGCTTCTGTACTATCCTCAGAGCCGTTTAAATACTCATACATATTATCAATACGATCCAAAATAGCATCAGATGTTACTACACCATAAACTTCTGATTCAATAGTATCCATTCTATCCAGAAGAGAACCCTCCTTAGGCGCACCATAAAGAACAGTTTCCATATTTGCAATTTTTTCTGCCGCAGGAATAGCAGCACCAGCTGCAAATCCTGGAGCAATCGTAGTCAAACAGAAAATGCAGGTAAACATCAAAGTTAAAATAGCCTTTCTCATTGTCAAACCTCCTTATAATAACTTACTACCCACATTCTAACATATGCCAGAATAAAAAAATAGGGAAAACCTGGCTTTATGAAACTATTTTCCAAGAATTCCCTATCATTTAACAAATTACACTTTAATTATTTTTGGCTTTCATAGCATGCTTTAACTCCACACGCACCTGACGTGCAAATTCTTCATGCACCCAGTCCCAACGAGAAGTCAAAGCAGCATCAATTTGTTTATCATCACTAAATTCATGTTGATAATAAACATCATTTAAGGCATTATAGCCAACTGCTACACCTTCCATATTCAATTCCAAGATCAAATCACGAGAAATATTAATCGGCTTGTCATGCAATTTATCCAACTGCATAGCAAAAACCATGTCTACGCCAGCTTTTTTAGCAATCCTCGCCAAGGTTTCCTTATCGGGTACTTCCTGACCAATACAAGCCTCTGCAATAATATTCTTTACCTGAGCAGACTCAACCAGAGAAAAACCTTCCTGTCTTTTAATAGTGGCAATGGCCTCTTTGTAATAAAGTTGGCTAGCCAGCTTGTCTCCACCCTCTACATTATTAATCAAGGGTACGAGTGCAACTGTAGCTGCTTCGGCTACAGAGGTAGCAGGTACAGCAAAGCATACTGCCAAAACTACCATCAACAAGTAATTTAATAATTTTTTCATATAATATCCTCCTTATTTACTTACATAAAGTATACTTATATTTTATCATAAAAGCAATTATTGTACAGCATAAATCGACTATCTAGTCACTTTATTATCTAAGTAATTTTCAGTAACATCCATACCCCAACTGCCAGCTATAAAAAAACGAGGCTATCGAAATAGCCTCGTTCTCTTTTAAATTAAAACCTTACTTCTAAAAATTAGAAGAAGAAATTCAATTCACTGAAGATTGCTTTATCATTATCGTTACCGATTTTAGCTTCAGAATTATAATAGCTCACGGACAATTCTGAGTGCCTGCCAGCATACCAATATAGTCCCAGTTATCATTAACTGCACCATTTACCTACAGACAAGTATGTATAGTAGACTCGTAATCATCAACTAATAAATTCTTGCTGTCATGGTCAACATACTGTGCACGAATTTCACCGGTAATTTTTACATTATCTGCTTTCTTTTTCAGATTATCTACACGCACACCCAAGGTGTTCAATTCATCTGCAAATTCTGCAGCCAATGCATCAACATCAGCGCCATTAGCCATAGCCTTAGCTACGATTTGTGCCATTTCATAACGGGTCATCAGTCTATCGCCACCAAATGTGCCGTCTTCATAACCATCAATAACACCAGCAGCAGCCAATTCAGCTACGCTGTCATATGCCCAGTGACCAGCAGGTACATCGGAGAACGGATTTACAGCATAGGCGGAAGCAGTTACGCCAGGAGCCATTGCCATTGCCAATACTAAAGACTTTTCATAATAAAATTCCTCCTTAAGAAATTCTCTAAAAAATAGTCGCCAACCCATGTAACCCTCTCCTGAAAAACCTCTGTCGGAGTTGCCTTGTTTTCTTAAATTATTTTTTCTTTTGATAGCTAATAGGAATATTAACTATTTCTATGAAATGAGCTCTATCATAATTTATCAGTAAAAACAACTAAATAGCTCTTGCAAAACTACATTATTATAATATTTTAAGTTTCATCTATATTTTTATCATCTTTTTGTAAGAGCATCTTCATTCTTTTGCAATATACACAGTTACAATTATTTTTATTAAAGCTAACATAATCTTATCTATGCTGATAATGTTTTAAATTTGCTATTATTTGAGCTGCAATTTCATCTATTTTTTTCAAAGCTACGTCTATGTTGTGCCCTCTTAGATGGCTTTAATTCAGCCATGCTTTTAAGGTTTTCTGCCACTGGAATTTCATAAAAGCGATAATCCGCACTAAGCTTACCTGCACATTCCTTTCAAAAATTAGCAAAATTAACCTTTACTTTCCTGTCTAGACGTACGTGGTTCATGGCATAATGTCTGGCATTGCAAACAGCACATAGCCTTTTAATACCCATTTCGCCAGCTATCACACGTAGCCCATAAAAAGCAAATCTTTAGAACGATAGCCATAAAATGCCTTAATCAGATTCTTAATAATTTCTGAACCATCCTTAGGACCCTGCAAAACACCAATATAAAGTTGTGATTCTCCCACTGTATTTTTAGTCAGCCAAAACATAATCTGAAATAAATCCCTCCCCTGGTAATGTAGCACCAGGGACATACAGTCTTCCTTACGTTGTCCGTTATTATACCAGAAATCTATGCTCAGGGGCTTTTCCTGATACTGACCCACCCATAGACTCAGCCGCTCCTTCTTCGTATAAAACCTGGTCAGAAAAGCTTCACCCAAAAATTCCTCCAAAAAAAGAAACATGGTTCCGGATTATCGCCTCTCTTTCCTGCCAGGTGGAACCCTTATAAAAAAATTGGCAAGTCCAGCTGATCCAAAAATGCCGGTGTTGCCAAAGGTGCCTGCTTTCGCACCGGTGTGGCCATAAAAAATCGAGTAAGGTCCGTACATACTGTCTGTATAAAGCACAGCGCAGTCTAAAAATAGCGTACCTTCTATAAATTTTCAAATTTGCGGTATTATACATTTTCTTACCCAAATACTCAAGAATATTGGAGTCCATATCCTGTCTACCTGCCTTTCTTAACCTCAGTCCGCCATAATAAATCTTTTAGAAAATAAAAAGCGAGACCACCTAAGTGGTCTCGTATACTGATGCTCATTTTAGCACAAAATTTTAGGAAAAAACATATATGTGAGGTCTCCTAAAAGGCAGTTTGGGTATAATTTACTTGTTCTTTACATTTTGCCGGTCTTCTAGCGCTTATAAATAAAAAAACGAGGTTACCGTAGTAACCTCGTTCAGTGTTTAATTAAAGTTCTTAGCTTCTGTTAATTAGAAGAAGAAGTTCAATTCAGAGTACAAAGCTTGATTATCTTCATTACCAACTTTAGCTTCGGAATCATAGTAGTTTACAGATAATTGAATGTTCTTAGCTACAGTGTAGTCAGCACCAACGCTCCAGCCTTTGTAGCCGTCTTCGAAAGTAGGCATATCAAAGGTAGGTACGAAATAAGCATTTACCGGTTGGTCATAGTAGTTTGCATGCAAGCCATAAGAGCCAACTTCAGTACCAGCGCCTCTGTAGTTCAAACCAACAACAAAGCCGTCTTTGGACACCAATTCATCATATTTTTTGTCGCCCCAGCTGTAATCATAGGACAATTCCAAATGTTTAGCGATATCAGCAGCAACACCTACATTGTAAACTTCCTTGTCATTTTGGGTGTCAGCTTTTACATAGTTAGCATATACATCGAATGCACCGATTTCAGCTTCCAGACCAGCAGTGTAAACGCGATCTTTGCTCAATTCAGTTACATCATCAGTAGCTTTAGCAGCCAATGCGGAAACTCTTACTTTATCGCCATAAGCAATCTTAACACCGTCCAGGTTAGTATCAAGAACAGAACCGATACCAGTTACTTCGTCCCAACGACCAGCTTGTACGTCCAAACCTCCCAGACGGCCATTCAAGTAAGCACGTTTCAATTCAACTTCATCGTCGCCTTTGTTGTCCATCAAATATTGGGTGCCTTCCAACATACCGGTGTAGGACCAGTTGTCGTTTACTTCACCGTTTACCCAGAGACGAGTACGTAAGGTGGACTCGTAACCATCAACTAATGAATTATTGCTGTCATAATCAACATACTGTGCACGAATTTCACCGGTAATTTTAACATTGTCAGCCTTCTTTTCCAGGTTAGCTACGCGAACGCCGAGAGCATCTAATTCTTCAGCGAATTCAGCAGCCAATGCGTCAACGTCAGCACCGTTAGCCATTGCACGAGCGGTGATTTGAGCCATTTCATAACGGGTCATCAATTTGTCGCCACCAAAAGTGCCATCTTCATAACCATCAATCACACCAGCAGCAGCCAATTCAGCTACACTGTCATATGCCCAGTGACCAGCGGGTACATCGGAGAAAGGATTTGCAGCGTATGCAGAAGCAGTTACGCCGAGAGCCATAGCCATAGCTAATACTAAAGATTTTTTCATAGTAAAACACTCCTAAAATAGTAATTTTTTAGAAACACCATGCATCCTTCAGTCATTACAACCCAATAGCCTGTGCCCTGAATAAGAGTTGCCTTGTTTCCTCTATCCTGCCCAAGAATCAGGCTCTCATTTCTGTTGGATCTCATATGTAATTTCTATGTTATACATGCTAACATAAATTTTACAAAAAATCAAATGAAGTATAAAAAGATAGCAAGTTTTCAAAAATATATTTCTCTTATTGTAACATTTGTTACAATAAGAGAAATATATTTCCCTCAAAACTATCTTTTATTCTTCATTGTCTTTGCAATATTTACTATATATTTTATAGTTAAATCATTCACACAATAAAACTTTGCATTAACATCGCAGTATGCAAAAAAGCGGAACCAAAATTGGTTCCGCTCAAAATTATTTTAGACCATTACTTTCTCGATAAGACAGAATTAGAAAGTGAATACAACTTCACTCCAGAGGGTCTCTTTGTCCATATTGCCTTCACGAGCATCTAAATCAAAATACTTAACGCCAGCAACAATGTTCTTTGCCAAAGTATAGTTTGCACCTACTTCATAGCCTTTAAAACCATCAAAAGCATCCATTTTTGCGATACCATCAGCATAGCCTGCAGCGGTATGTTTCAAATAAGTTGCAGCCGGTTGATTAAAGTAGTTAGCATAAATGCCATAGCTACCAACCTTAGCAGCCTTAGCACCTTTATAAGACAATCCTACATAGTAACCATTGTCATCTGCGCCTTCTTTAGCATCACCATTCAACCATTCTGCTTTCAAGCCTAAATTCTTAGCAAGTTTAACGCCAGCACCTACAGCAAAAACTTCATTGCTCGTATCGGCATCTGCGTCCAATTTGTAGTAGGATACATAGGTATCTACTACACCCAATTTAGCAGCAATATCAGCAACGTACAAACGATCGAAATCATCATGAGTTACCCCACCAGCAGCTTTTGCAGCATAACCAGTCAACTTAACTTTATCACCATAAGCAACTTTTACACCATCAACTGTAGTATCAAGAACGTTACCAGTATGGGGTTTGAAATCTTGACGACCGGCTTGAAGTTCCAAGCCACCAAGCTTACCGGTTACAAAGGCCCAATTCAATTTGGTCTCATCATTACCTTCTTTATCATCCAGCTTTTGTACATTTTGAATACGACCAGTATAAGACCAGTCATCATTAATTTGACCCTTCACATATAAACGAGTACGAAGTGCAGAAGCATAACCACCATCGTCAACATCTTTGTAGTGAGCACGAATTTGACCAGTGATTTTAACATTATCAGCTTTCTTTTCCAAGTTAGCCACACGAACACCCATGGAATCCAATTCTTCTGCAAACTCAGCAGCTAATGCATCCACATCAGCACCATTAGCCATTGCACGAGCGGTAATTTGAGCCATTTCATAACGAGTCATCAATTTATCGCCACCAAAAGAACCATCAACATAGCCGTCAATCACACCAGCCTCTGCCAACTGTGCAACACTGTCATATGCCCAGTGACCTGCAGGTACATCGGAGAAAGGATTTGCAGCGTACGCGGAAGCGGTTACACCCAATGCCATTGCCATTGCTAATACTAAAGACTTTTTCATGATAATTTCCTCCTCTTTCGTGAGAGATTTATTTATTATAAAATCTTCTGAGGATGGAGACCAAGCGAACAATACTCATGTAAGAGTTGCCTTGTTTCCTCTACCATACTATCACTGCTCAATCATCAGCCTCATCCAATTTCATAACCAAGAATTAGGAGCCTTTTAGTAAACTTTTTTAACTTTATACTTCGTATTATAATACCCACTTAAGTTTTTGGCAAGACATTTTTAATTTGTAATTCTACTTTTGTTTTATTTTTATAACTATCTTTATATTTGTTCTGGTTAAATTTGGTCAGCTATTGCTTATCATTGCATATATTTACAAAAAACTCTATATTTAAACTTTTTATAACAACCGGCGATACTAACCTAAAGAAAAAGACAGTCCTGCATACTGTCTAAATCTTCTTTCTTAAGATAAAACTTATTCGCTCACGAATTTCAAAAATCAGATTTTTCATAACTAGCGATATATTTTTATGCATTGCTACAGTAGCAAAATTTCTAACTTAGTTATTTTTTTAGTTAAACTATTATTTTTTTCAACAATTTAGTATCTACTAAAACTTTAGTAATAACACCAGTACCTTTAAAGCCCCCGACAGACAAGTCCTCAATAGTAGCCAAAACTACATATTTGCTGCTTTTTAAAACGCTTTTCTCCTTTTATGATGACTTTTTTGTGACTTCATCGAATTTTCAGCCAGCTTATCATATTTCCCATCAGTATATTCATACCCAGACAAACAATATACCTTTTACATTTCAGTGTAAGTAATGGAATTTTGCATAAAGTATAACAAAATTAACTACATACGGATTTTATCCTTTTGCTATGCTCATTTCAAAAACTCCTCTCTTTTTTAATAATACTTAATTTTCATTATTCTTTACTAAACATAGTAATTCAAACAGTCTATTTACCTAAGTACAACTAGGAAATGATTTTTATATAAACAATAAAAATCATTAGTTACGACAGCTGCTATCGGCCAAAACATCTCCATTTATTAATAACAAACAATATCTCTTTATATATTATTTTATAAACTCCAACTCTAAAAATACAACAAAAAGACCTTTGAGAAAAATCCCAAAGGTCTCAAATTCTTATAATGGCGGAGCGGGTGGGATTCGAACCCACGCACGGTTTAACCCGTCTAACGATTTAGCAAACCGTCCTCTTCAGCCAGCTTGAGTACCGCTCCATTCAGACTACTATGCAAGTATAACCTAATTCAAAAAAAATTGCAAGTGTTTTTTTTACTTTTTTTGAAATGGCGGAAAGGGTGGGATTCGAACCCACGGAAGCTTGCACCTCGCTAGTTTTCAAGACTAGAGCCTTCAACCACTCGGCCACCTTTCCGTTGATTTATTATTATATGCTAAATTCAACTACAAGTCAAGCTTCAATAACATCAGCCGTAGCCTGGATGGCCTGACGCTCTAGCTCCACTGCCTCGGACTGTAAGACATCCAGCTTAGTCTCCATAGTTACATTATAGGTAGGATCAGCAGTCAGCTTTAAATTAATCAACACGTTATAGACAGAACCACGTAGGGCTGCTCTAGCTAAAAGAGCACTAACAGTCGCATCGCTAACTACATTGGGATTACCAATCTTGCCTAAACGCACGGTCATCCGTAAAATCTGCAGAGCGGTTTCGGCAATCTGGTAAGGTACATTCGCTGCATTCTTGGCAGCAGCACTAATATATTGCTTCCGTAGCCATTTTTCTTCCTCCGTCCGCTTAGGAAGCTTGTAGCAGGCCATAAAAGCCTGAAAAACTTTGGCATCCTCATCGGACAACTCCAACATTCTCCCTCTCAGTTCCCTGGCCTGGGCCTCCAGCTCTACAGCCTCAGCCTCACAAGCAGAAAATTTTTCTTTACCAATAGTTAAATTAGCAACCATGGAAGCCAATGCCGCTGCTAAGGCACCTGCTATAGCAGAAGCACTCCCACCACCTGGTGTAGGTGCATCCGAAGCTAGCTTCTCTAAATATGTGCGCATACTCAGTTTCGTTATGTCGTTCACTTTTTTCCCTCCAAAAAACGTCTTACTAAAATAACGGCAGCATAATCATCCAGAGGTACCGGTGGCACTAAAAGTCCCAAAGGCAATAATCTGCGCCAGCCTCGAGGTGGATTGCACTGCCAATAAAGCCCCCGTGCCTGCTCCGTACTATGCGCCTCTTCAATTACTGCCAATGGCAGTTGAGGTAGTATCTGAGCTAGAAGCTGAGCTATATTATCACTATTTGTACCATTGCCCAGAACAAGCTGTACTGGGCAATAGCATTGAATAAAGTTTCGCAGTTCTTCTACGATATGCTTTGTTTCTGCAATATGTAATTTTAAAATCTGCTCATTTTCAGTTACAAGTGCCAAACCGATCTTACTCCGCCCAGGATCAACACCTAAATAGACCTTATTCATCATCACGGACCACTTCCAGCTTTAAATGTACCAAGCCTGCAGTTGTAATGTCACCATTTGCATAGGCCTTAATCACTACCCTATCACCCAGCTTACGCATGGTATTAGTAGTTTCGAGCATAGTATGGGCATCTATATTCCCCACCTTACCGCTTATCGGGTCCTGCAATACACCCGCTTCAACAACCACATGATTAATCTTGGACAGGAAGTTCATCAGGATAGTATCGTGGGCCAGCTCCGTCTGATTTAAATCCACAACCTCACTATAAATAAGATCACCATCAGAATAGATCAATTCATTCTCAGTAATTTCAATATCGCACACTACCAATTCGCCTACAACCACATTAGCCATGGCTCTAACACGATAAAGCATGTTGCTGTCACTGGTATCCAGAGTCAGGATAGCCTGATCCACGGATTTTTTAGACAACCAGATAGCCTGCAACTTATTATCATCATTCTGGAGTCCCAAACGACGGAGGATGGTGTCATTGGCATTGGTAAGCAGCCAATTTAATTGCGCTAAATTCTCCTCATGGCTTAACCCACTGCGCAACACACCGGCATACACCACCTCGCCAGCACGATAGAATACCTGCCCCTCACGCATAGAAATAACATTCTTCCGCAGATGGTCAGTAATCTCCTCCAGCTCCTCTACCTCAGTCCTCAGCTGAGCCTTAGCAATAGACAATTGCTGAAGACTTTCTTGAGACCGAGCATATTTTACATCCAACTGGGCCTTAGCATCTTCACTCTGTTTAATTTTTGTATCCAGAGAAAGAATGATAGCGTTCTGTTTATCAAACTCAGCCTTAGCATCGGCTAATTTTTTAACAGCCGTTTCCTTTTCCTGATTCAACAGCCTTATTTCCTGCGTCAATTCTTCCATACCAAAAAGAGCTGTTCTAGCATTTTCCGAAAAAATAGCCATTACACCAATGGTAACAACAGAAATCAAGGCACCGCTGATAACTGTCAATAACACGGAGGTATGCTTTGGGCGCAGGCCAAAAACAGACATCCTTTTTTTACCAATTTTACTACCAAGCTTATCTCCAATATAGGCAATCAATCCGCCCACAATGCCCATAATAATTATTAGCTTTATACCAGTCATATATCTACGACCTGCCCTTCATAAATTACCAGCTAAGCATTTTTCTGTTTTAATAAATAAATTCCCGTAAATAAGCAGATGATGTTGGGCAGCATACAAGCCAGCAAAGGAGGCATAGCACCACCCTTACCCAAACCAGTGGTAAAGGTCATAATAGCATAATAGATAAAGATAACTATAATGCTAATCCCTAGCCCAATGGAGGAACTAGTTCTCTGCTTTTGAGTACCCATAGCGGCACCGATCATGGCAAAGAAGAAGCTAGCCAAGGGAATGGATAGACGCATGTACATTTCTACCAGCTGTTTAGCCGCAGATTCGCCCCTGTTCTCCAACAACTCCACATAGGCGCGCAACTCGGCAATGGTCATTTCCTCCGGATCCTTCTGTTCCCAGGAAATTTGCTTAGGAGTCAGATCCAAAGGAATAATCTGCTCACTGAATTGCGCACTGCTTTGAATACCATCCTTATCATCTAAAGAAAAGACACTACCATTAACAATGCGCCATACACCATTTTCCCAGTAGCCCTCCTTAGCGGTCTGAATGCGGACAATCTTACCATCCTTAAATTCTTCAATGGTGATATCGGACATTTTACCAGTTGCTTCCTCAAAGCGATTAGCATAGGTAATTCTCTGACTACTACCCCTAAAGCTTTTCAGCACGATATGCTCGGTTTCTCCAACGGGCTTGGTGCTGTGCTTAATTTCGTAATCCACAATCCTGGTACACTCGGCTTTAGCCGCCGGTACCACCTTTTCAGCCCAGACCACAGAAAACATACTTACCAGAAAACCTACGAGGATAACAGGTGCTACAATACGGTAATAGCTGATGCCACCTGCTTTCATCGCCGTAATCTCACTGCTACCGGACAGCTTGCCAAAAGCCATCAGCGCTGCCAGCAGCATGGACATTGGGAATGTGTAGTTAATGATTTCCGGCAGGCTGTAAAAGAAAAGTCTGCTCACCGCATCAATGGAAGCACCATATTGGGTAATATATTTCGTTATCTTGAACAGCATGGTACTAGCCACAAAAATGCTGGAGAAAGCTGCGATGCCAAAGACAAATGGATACAAAAGCTCCGCCAGTACATAACGATCTAATAAACGTAACCGCACTCTTTCTTCCTCCTACATACTAAAATTATCGCCCAGGTAATATTTACGAGCGATGGGGTCATTGGCAATAGTAGCACTATCCCCCTGTAATAAAATCTTACCCTCAGCCAAAATATAGGCCTTGTCTACAATACTCAAGGTTTCGCGTACATTGTGGTCGGTAATCAGTACGCCGATGCCACGCTGGGCCAGATGTGCAATCATCCCCTGGATATCGGCCACAGCAATGGGGTCAATACCGGCAAAGGGCTCATCCAGTAAAATAAAAGCCGGGTCCGTTGCCAAAGCACGGGCAATTTCTACACGACGGCGTTCACCACCGGAAAGGGCACTGCCCTTACTCTTGCGGATATGGTCGATATGGAATTCCTCAATCAGAGCGTTCATCTTAACCCTCTGCTCCTCCCTGCTCAGAGAGGTAGTTTCTAAAATAGCCTCTATGTTTTCCTCCACGGTCAGCTTACTAAAAATGGAAGCCTCCTGGGGCAGGTAGCCGATACCGGCCTGGGCCCGCTCAAACATGGCTAATTTGGAAATATCCCTACCATCCAGGGTAACAGTACCGCTATTAGGCTTTTCAATGCCGACAATCATGTAAAAGGTAGTGGTTTTACCTGCACCATTGGGGCCTAAAAGTCCTACAATTGCCCCCTGCTCCACCTCAACGCTGACCCCATTTACGACATTGCGCTCACCATATGTTTTTACCAAATTCTCTGTTCTTATAATCACTTAGATAGCCCTCCCTCAGCTTTTCAGGCTAGGCCACTTGTGCTGTTGTCTGCTTTGCCTGCTCCTTTTCCGGCAGATAAATAATTTTTACCCCGCCTTCAATCTGAGCTACAGTATTATTCAACAGACACAGCTTATCGCCTTCCACAGAATTACCATTTTGGACAGCCCTGGCATTACCAATCAGCTCCAGGCGGCCACCAGCTTTAGTTTCATAAATGACCTGGTCTGCAGAAGCCTGTAAATTGCGGGCCTCACTGGCAATTTTTACACCACCATAGGCTCTAGCTACGTTTTCCTGTAACCGATAATCAATCCTTTCGGCATCCATGGTACTGCCATCCACGTCAATCAGACGTGCCCAGCTGCCTAAAGTAGTAGCATAACCCTCAGCCTTATCATAATCAATCCTATCTGCCTGCAGAGTTCTACCACCATGCTTTACTACTGCGTCACCATGGGCAGAAAAATTATTTTCACCATTAATCTGCAGCTTTTGGCAGGTTACGTTACCACCGTCCTTTTCCAACAGGACATTACCAGTAAAAAGACCAGTTTTAGACTTACTGTTAAATTCTGCATAATCGGCAGTAGCCCTTGAGCCATCCTGCACGACGATAACATGACCTTTAGCAATGCCCTGTCCTGTTTCCAAATCGTACTGCAGCTCATCAGCCTTTACGCTAAAGGTACCTGCTGCCAGAGCAGTAGCCGTCATCCCAATGGTTAACAGAGCAGCTGCTAATGCCAAGAAAAATTTTTTCATAATCATACTATCTATTCGTCACCTTTCTTAACCATAGCCTGCCCCTGCATGGCTACAGCCTTTAATGCACTGGTGGTGGTAAGCTTATCGGCGCTGGCAGACCAGTCATCCTTGCGCAGCTTTACCTTACCCTCAGCTATAATTTTATCAGCCTTATGCTCCCAATAAATCTTATCCATGGTTAACAAGCCGGTTCCATCAGAAAGAACTGCCTTGACATTCCCTTCCAGGATAAAATCATTGGAATCCAGCTTCAAGGAGCCTGCATCAGCATACAGCTCCCAGTAGGTGTTATCCTCTCGATAAAGCTTACCGCTAATATTCTTGAGAGAGGCCGTTCCGGTAAGTTTATCGTTTACCACTTCTCCCACCTTAAATTCCCATAGCTTAACACCATCCTTCTCGCGTTGGATGACGCTATCTTTAAGGGAGGCATTAATTTTTCCCTTGATATCATTGCCAAAATCCACATTGGTAGATACCTCGCCACCATAGAGCAGCCAGGAAATAATCCCTCCTGCCACCACGAGACCGCCACAGATGGCAGCAACTGCCTTTTTATTTATCATGCTGTTCCTCCTGAGGTGTATACGGGGTATTCCAACGATGCTGGAACCAAAGCCAGTTATCCGGATACTTACGAATAATTTTTTCTACTTCCTGGGTCATCTTCAAGGTTACATTGTAGTCATCCTGCTTCTTGTCACCAGTGTCCTCATAACGCAACGGCTCCCTTACCAGAGCCAGATGACCATAGCCGTCCGGCTTACGTACAATGAAGATAGGAATAATAGGCGCCTTAAATTTACGAGAAAAATATGCAGGACCATTAGGAGTAGAGGCCATCTGCCCTAAGAAAGGCACGAAAATGCCATCATAGCCGCCGTCTTGGTCAGCAATTAAGCCCAGCATCCGTCCTTTTTTCATAGCACGGGCACAGCCCAGAATTTCACTGGTACCACGGGAAAAGATTTCCTGACCCACACCACGACGCAGTTCATTCATAAAATCACTGTATACCTGGTTAGGCTGGGGCTTTTCCACTGCACTGAGGGGAAAGCCGTTCAAGGCCAAACCTGCACCCAGCCATTCCCAGTTATCCATATGGCAGGCCAGCATAACTACGCCATGACCTTCCTTGAGGGCCTCATGGAGAATTTCCGGATGGTCAAAGCTGACCAGCTCCTTGATATTTTCCTTATTGAGAGCCGGCATATACATAATTTCCGTAAAGGTAATACCCAATTTTACAAAAAGTGATTTAATCGTTGCCTTTGCCCGAGCATCATCATAGCCCAGATGCTCCTTAATGGTTGCTTCGGCACGTATTTTCTGCTTTTTGGCAATTCTATAATATAAATGTCCCAAACCCTTACCCAGCTTAACTACTAGGCTATAGGGTAAAGAGGATATTATTTTACTAATAGTTTTCAACAAATAATATAACCACATTACTGTCTATCTCCCTGTCCACATGCTAAATAAGCAGCCACAATCTGCTCCCATTTATCCTGTGCACGCAACAGCATTTCTATCGCTTCACGCACAGCGCCAGCGCCGCCCCTTCTCTGCATTACAAAGTCAGCAGACGCTGCCACCTCTGGTACAGCGTCTGCTGGAGCCAAGGCCACGCCTGCTGCCTGAAAAGCAGGCAGGTCGTTCAGATCGTCACCCATATAGGCAACCTCCTCCGGCTGCAGCTCCAGCTCCTGGGCCAGGCTCTGCAGCTCGGCATATTTATCCTTCACACCCTCATGGAGCAGGGTTATCCCCAGCTCCTGGGCACGATGATGAATAATTGCGCTACTGCGGCCTGTAATAATGGCTATCTGCACCCCATTGCGCATAGCACAGCTAATTCCCAGGCCATCCTTGGCATTAAAGCCCTTAAAGCATTCTCCCTCAGCACCGATATTAATAGAGCCATCAGTAAGTACGCCATCCACATCCAGGGCTAATAATTTGATTTTTTTTAAAATACTCTGCACTTAAACCACACCCTGTCTTACCAGATCAGTCATATGCAACAGACCGATAACTTTATTTTCAGCATCAATAACCGGCAATACGGTAATCGGTTTGGGTTTATTGCTTTCCATAATATGCAGAGCCTGTGCTGCCAGCTTATTCTCCGTAATAGTTTTCGGCTCCCTGGTCATCAGCTCAGTAACAGGACGCTTTAAGAAATCCACACCCTTGCTCAAGCCACGACGGATATCACCATCAGTAAGTATACCCAGCATCCTGCCCTCGATATCCACTACGGAAACAGCACCCAGACCCTTATCTGTAATAACGAAAAGTGCTTCCTGTACGGTGGTAGCACCATTTACAACAGGATTCTCATCCCCACCATGCATAATATTACCCACAGTCAAAAGCAGCTTGCGCCCCAAGGAACCACCGGGATGGAAAATAGCAAACTGGTTAGCAGTAAAATGTCTTTTCTCCAATAGAGTCAAGGCTAAAGCATCACCATAGGCTAGGGCTGCCGTAGTGCTGCTGGTAGGTGCAAGACCCAAAGGACACGCCTCCTTGCTAATCCCCACGTTCAGAACGACATCGGCATTTTTGGCCAAAGTGGAGCCGGCATTACCTACCATTGCTACAATCTTGGCACCAATGCGACGCAGGGATGGCAAAATATTTAAAACCTCACCGGTTTCACCACTATTGGACAGGGCAATAACCACATCCTCGGAAGTAACCATGCCCAAGTCACCATGAATACCCTCTGCCGGATGTAAATAGAAGGAGGGGGTACCGGTGCTGGCCAAGGTAGCCGCCATTTTACGGCCAATAATACCGGACTTACCCATGCCTGTAATAACTGCACGGCCCTGGCAGGCTAAAATCATGTCCACAGCCGCTAAAAAATTCTCATCAATGCGAGGAAGTAATTCTAAAATAGCCTCCGCTTCCATACGTAAAACCTTTTGCGCATGTGTCAGTGTTGTTTCCATTTCAGTAACTAGCCTCCCCTTAACCACGTACGATTTTGTCAATTGCCAAAACATCCTGCAGCAGAGCCTTTAAATTATCCAATTTGACCATATTGGGACCATCGGATAATGCCTCAGCCGGATTGTCATGTACCTCCAGGAAGAGGGCATCAATACCGACAGCAGCTGCTGCACGAGCCATATGGGGTACATACTGGCTCTGGCCGCCGCTGGAGGTACCCTTGCCACCAGGGATTTGTACGCTATGGGTAGCATCCATAACTACGGGATAGCCTAGCTCACGCATAATAGCCAGGCCACGCATATCGGTTACCAGGGTATTATAGCCAAAGGAGCTGCCACGCTCGGTCAATAATAAATTATGATTACCACATTCCTCTACCTTGGTAATAACGTTCTGCATGTCCCAGGGTGCCAGGAATTGTGCTTTTTTCACATTAATAGTTCTGCCGGTTTTAGCTGCGGCACAAACCAGGTCGGTCTGACGGCAGAGGAAAGCCGGAATCTGCAAAATATCTACTACCTCGGCAGCTTTTTCAGCATGCCAGGGTTCATGAATATCGGTAACTACAGGTACACCTAAATCTTTTTTGATTTGGGCCAAAATTTTCAGGCCCTCTTCAATACCGGGTCCTCTAAAGGAGTTAATAGAAGAACGATTAGCCTTATCAAAGGATGCCTTAAAAACATAGGGAATGCCCAGCTCCTCACAAATGGCCTTAGTTCTCTGACCAATCATCAAGCTTCTTTCGTAGCCCTCTAAAACACAGGGACCAGCCATTAACATTAAAGGATGGCCTTGGCCAACCTGATAATCACCAACCTTGACTATATGCATTACATTACCTCCTTAATAAGCTTAGCCCTGCATTTTAGCAAACAGGACATTTACTGCAGCCAAATCCTCCGGGGTATCCACGCCAATACCATGGAAATCACTTTCTAAAACTTTAATTTTATAGCCATTTTCCAAAGCACGTAGCTGCTCCAGGCTTTCTGCTCTTTCTAAGGGAGTGGGTGCAAGAGCAGCATATTTTAAAAGAAAATCACGACGATAAGCATAAATACCCACATGCTTGAAAACCTTATAATCCTCCGGTTTATTACGAGGATAGGGCATCAGGCTCCGGGAAAAGTACAAAGCGTAGCCGCTCTGGTCAGTTACTACCTTAACAGCGGAGGGGTCGTCGTATTCCTCCTCCTTCATTCTTACCTTCATGGTAGCCATATTCAGCTCAGGGTCAACCTCAAAGCATTGAGCCAGATCATCAATAACTGCCGGCGGAATCATGGGTTCATCGCCCTGAACGTTTACGATAACGTCCACATCAGGGTACTGCAATGCTACCTCTGCCAGGCGGTCGGTACCACTGGGATGATCGGGAGAGGTCATCATAGCCTTACCACCAAAGGCGGTAACAGCCTGCTCTACCAGCTCATTATCCGTAGCCACAACTACTTCATCAGGTCTCTGGGCCTGGCAGGCACGTTCATAAACATGCTGGATCATGGGCTTCCCAGCAATTAGGGACAGGGGTTTGCCCGGCAGTCGAGTGGATGCATAGCGGGCAGGAATTACACATAAAACCTTCATTTCTTTTCGCGCTCCTTTTGAATTGCGTTAATTACGCATTGTTCGAATTTTTCTAAGCCATCAGTAATCTGAATATCCATATTCAAAATATACAAGGGAATCTCACGGGAGGAATAAATAAACTCTGTCGGTATTTTAACTGCGTCCTTAGCCGTAGTTACAACTGCAACAGCATTTAACTTTTTCGCCCGTTCACTAATATATTGCATCTCCACCATACCATAATCATGATGATCAGGATAGCGGACAGCTTCTAAAATATTAACACCAATACCGGACAATGTCTGTTCAAAGGAGGTAGGATTACCGATTGCAGAAAAGACCATAACGTTCTTACCTCGTAAATCATCCAGGCAACAGCTCTGATCACTAATTCCCTTATACCAATCAGCAATTTCTACAAAATTCTTCGGATGATGAATACTTTCTACAATGGGAGCCGTAGAATTATACTTGCTGATGGTCTTACGCAGCTGCGTCTTGCTCAAAATACTGCTCTGATCCGTTTTCGTCAGCAGGAATAAATCGCCACGATCTAAATTTTCCAAGGGCTCGCGCAGCATACCACGGGGCAGTACACAGCCATTACCAAACATATTCAACGTATCCACCAGGACCACGTCTAAATCACGCTCCAGCTGCCAATGCTGATAACCGTCATCCATGATGATAACCTCAGCCTGCAGCTTTTCTACTGCATATTTACCAGTAATAGCACGATTCTTACCAACAACCACGGGAATACCTGGCAGGGTCTTGGCCATCAGATAAGCCTCATCACCAGCCTCATAGGCGGTCATGTAAATTTTCTGACCATCAGAAACCACGCCTATTTCCTTGCCCCAGTGGGAGCGGTAGCCCCGGTTAAGGATTACTACCCGGTAGCCCAGTTCCTTGACCAGGGCCGCCATCTTCTGAGCGGTAGGAGTCTTCCCCGTACCACCTACGGTAATATTGCCGATGGAGATAACGCAGCAGGGCAATTTAACCTTCCGTTTCAGGCCAATCTTATAGCAGTACAGCTTAGCACCAACGCCAAACTCGTACAGATAGGACAGGCCCCGCAAAAAGCCCAGCAGCAGCCAGCCAAAGAAGGAGGCATCCGGACCATAGGCAATCTGATAAACATATTGGATAATGGCGTCGCTGTGGCGTAAGCCGCTGCCGCCCTTATCATGTAAATTTCTTGTATTAACTGGATAGGTAGGATATTCATGGGCAGGTACCGTAGTCTGCTCCAGCAGCTCCTTCAGGTACTTGATGGTCCGCACATCGGCACCACGATTTTCCCGAATAACCTGTAGGGAGGCAGCGCCCATACTTTGACGGAGATCTTCATTCCCCAAAATCTCCAGCATCTCCTTAGCCAGCTCGTTGGCGTTATTTACCATCTTGCAGGCACCCACCTTACTCAGGAGGGAGAAGGAATCCTTAAAGTTCTGCATATTGGGACCTACGATAATGGGCTTACCATGAGCCGCAGGCTCCAGTACGTTATGACCACCAGTCTTGCTGATGGAACCACCTACAAAAACAATATCGCCAATGGCATAGATACGGCCCAGCTCACCAATGGTATCTAATACGATTACCGGATAAGCACGACGCTCCGCCGGATTAGCCAGCAGCTTAGAACGATAACCCACCTCAAAGCCGCTACCATGGGCCAGCTTAGCAAGTTCCTCGGCACGGGTAATCTTACGGGGAGCAATCAAAAGCCTTGCCTCCGGATATTCCTTACGCACCTTGGCAAAAGCCTCCAGCAGCACCTTTTCCTCACCGGGATGGGTGGAGCCGGCCAAAATGATGGGATAGCTGCTTCCTAGACACAGCTCCTCCTTAAACTGGGCAAAATCCTCAGGCATCACCTGGGCATAGGTCTGGTCAAATTTAGTATTACCGGTAACAAAAATCTTATTTTCGTCCGCTCCCAGGCTGGAAATATAATCCGCATCAATGCTGGACTGCATGCAGAAGCGGCTGACAGTATTCAAAATATCATCCCAGATACCATACAAATAACGGTAGTTCTTTACGGATTTCTCCGAAATACGGCCATTAACCATCATAACAGGAATATTTCTCTCACGGATAGCACGTAAAAAGTTGGGCCACAGCTCTGTTTCTACGGGCATGAAAACACCGGGATGGATACGCTTTACCATGGAGGCTGCCACAAAGGGCAAATCCAGTGGGAAGAAGATAATGGCGTCAGCTTCAGGAATAATCTGCTTTGCCATATTAAAGCCGCCTACGGTAAAGGCAGATACCAGAATAGGACGATTGGGCATTTCCTTGCGAATCTGCTTTACCAGAGGACTGGTAGCCACAATCTCGCCAACGGAAGCGCCATGAATCCAGACGCAATCCTTTTGGGTGACCTTAGCAATTTCTTTTTTGTACACATCACCAAATACCTGTTGTCGAAAACGGGTGCCAAAGCCCTTTTCCGTGAAGAGGCGGTAAGTGTAATATGGTACAACAAAGACCAAAAACACAATGATTAAAAGTAAATTATAAACTATATACATTACTTACCTCACTCAACTACCTTTCTCTGATATTGGATACGATGAAGGTGAGCATATAAACCATCCAGAGCCATCAGCTCAGCGTGATTACCCTCCTCCACAATACGTCCTTTTTCCAAAACCAAAATCTTATCTGCATTTTTAATAGTTGAAAGTCTGTGGGCAATAACAAAAGAGGTACGGCCAATCATGAGACGGTCCAAAGCCTCCTGTACCACTCTTTCACTTTCCGTATCCAAGGCAGAGGTAGCTTCGTCCAGAATTAAGATTTGAGGATTTTTTAAAATTGCCCGGGCAATAGCAATGCGCTGACGCTGACCACCGGAAATATTAGCACCGCGGTCACCCAGCATAGTTGCGTAGCCGTGGGGCAGCTCCAGAATAAAATCATGGGCATTAGCAGCCTTTGCTGCCGCCTCTACCTCCTCGGGAGTCGCATCTAAACGACCATAAAGAATATTGTCATATACCGTACCATTAAAAAGCATGGTCTCCTGGGGTACGATACCCACCTGCTCACGCAGGGAGGAAATAGTCACGTCACGGATATCCTGCCCATCAACGGTAATGGAACCCTGGCTAACATCATAAAAACGGGGTAACAGGCTGGCCACGGTGGACTTACCTGCTCCGGAGGGACCTACCAGGGCAATCACCTGTCCCGGCTGAGCCTGGAAGCTGACATTATCCAAAACAACGTCCTCATCCGTGTACTTGAAAGTAACATTTTTAAACTCTACCTTACCCCTAACCTTGGGCAAAGCCTTGGCCTGAGGTGCATTAGTAATCAATTCAGGTAAATCTAAAACATCAAAAACACGCTGTGCTGCCGCCAAAGCCTTCTGGATATTACCAATAACACGGCTCAGACGCTTGATGGGGTTAGAAATATTAACAGCATAGGTTAGGAAGGCTACCAGAGCACCGGCGGTAATCTCACCATCAATAACGCTATGACCACCGTACCAGATAATCAAGGTTACGCCAATAGCTGCTACCAGCTCAATAGTAGGAGTCAGAGTAGCAGAAAGCTGGACATATTTCATATTCGCCCGAAAGTTTCTGATGTTTTCCTTATCAAAACGCTTAATTTCATAGGCTTCCCTCACGAAAGATTTAATAACCCTGGCCGAGGATACCACCTCCTGCAGTACAGAAGTAATGTCGGCAGTGGCCTCCTGGATACGACTACCGGATTTACGGATTTTCTTACCAAAGAAATCTATAAAAAGCAGTACTACGGGGAAGGTCGCCAAGGTGAACATAAACAGCTTCCAGTCCAGATACAGCATAGCCACAATGGAAGCAATGAGGATAAAGCCCTCCGTAATCAATTCTACGATATTATCCACCATAGCCGTCTGTAAGGCGCTAACGTCATTGCTGACATAGCTCATGATGGTACCGGTTTTATTTTTATCATAAAAGGCCATGCTCAAACGCTGCAGCTTTTCAAAAACTGCCTTGCGGATATCTATAACCACCCTTTGGCCTACATAGCTCATCAAATAGCTTTGCCCATAGTAAAAAATACCACGAACAATAAACACTAATACGATGCTCATGGAAATATAATTCAGCTTCACGGCATCCTTTTCTGCCAGAACCTGATCCACCACATCCTTGATAATCCAGGGCAGGTAAATGGTACCACCGGCTGCGACAATAGTGCAGATAGCGGCCGCTATCAGACGCAGCTTATAGGAACCAATATATTTAATCAATCTTATATATAGACTCATGCTTTCTCCTTTGCCATCCTTAGTACTAATTCTGCTACGCGCATTACCGCACCGGACCCACCCAGGCGTTCCTTCACATAGGCCAAATCACGCTGCAGCTGGGCATGACGGGCAGGCTCCAACAGCTCCAGAGCTGTGTCTGCCACCTTTTCCGGAGTAAAATCGCCCTGCAGTAATTCAGGCAAAACCTCACGTCCTGCGACAATATTGGGCAGGCCAATATAGGGGATATTTACCACCAGGCGCGCAATAAAATAGGTTACGGGAGAGGTGCGATACACAATAACGCTCCCCAGTCCGCATAAAGCAGCCTCCAGAGTAACAGTACCACTGGTAGCCAGAGCCAGATCGGCAACACTGAAAAGATCATAATTGTGACCCTCCGTCAGTTTTACCTCCACGCCGGCTGCTGTAATATACTTCCGCAGCAGTGCTTCCGGAATAGTATCTGCACGGGGCAGGACAAAATCCACCTCCGGCAGTCGATGCCTAATTAATTTAGCCGCATCCAGCAGAATGGGCAGGGATTTTTCAATCTCCATCAGACGGCTACCCGGCATCAGCAGGAGCAGCTTACGTCCCGGCTGCTTGCCCACCCAGGCCTCAGCCTCCGCACGGCTCATAGAAGGATGGACGATATCCACCAGCGGATGACCAACAAATTCTACCGGAGCACCGGCTTCCTTATACACATCATATTCAAAGGGGAAAATGCAGGCCACCTTATCCACAATCTTGGCTACCTTCTTCGCCCGGCCCTTGTTCCAGGCCCAAGCAGAGGGGGCAATATAAGAAACCACAGGGATACCCTTTTCATGGGCCAGCTGAGCCAGCTTCATATTAAAGCCGGGGTAATCCACCGTAATCAGGCAATCAGGCTTACGTCCATCCATCAGCTTGGCAAAATCAGAGCGCAGCTGGAACAAATCCGGCAGCTTGCGTACTACCTCCACAAAGCCCATTACCCCATGATCCTTGATGTCAAATAAAACTTCTGCACCAGCCTTACGCAGAGCATCGCCACCCATACCAAAAACCTCTGCCTCAGGCTCGAGCTGCTTAATTGCTGCTGCTACAGCGGCTGCGTGGATATCTCCCGAAGCTTCGCCTGCAGAAATTAAAATTCTAGTCATAAATACTCCTTCTTGCTTCTATATTCAACAATTATAAAAATGCTCATAGCTTTTCATTGTATATTATAACACAAAAAGCGACCAACACACCCTGTTGGTCGCTAAGAAAATCATTTTTTTCAGTTTTACAGCGGTTCTTTTACAGTTCCTTCACAAGAATAGTAATATTATGCTCATCAGCCAAAGCAACAGTTGCTTCACGATCGGCAATCAGAGTATTACCTGCTTCAATAACGATGCCGGTAGCACCTGCATGAATCATGGACTTCATCGTGTCCAGACCAAAGCCGGGAATATCAAAGCGCTGGTCCTGGGAAGGCTTCGCCGCCTTGGCCACAATCACGCCGCCCTTACCTAAAAAGCCGCCACGTAAAATGCAGGCATCAGTACCCTCAATGGCCTCCACAGCCATGACAGCACAATTCTTTACCACTACGGTTTGACCGATATCCAGCCCACCGATGGCCTTAGCCATCTTAAAGCCAAATTCCATATCTGCCAGCTCCGCTGCAGTAGGCTTTCTTTTCGTAAGGACACCGGGCTGGGGCAGCAGAGGCTTAATCAGCTCTGTCTGGTTCATCACCTGTAGTCCTTCGCTTTCCAGCTCGTCCACAATAGCCAGCATCAGTGTATCATCCTTGCGATTGGGCACCCTCGTCAAAATCTTGATAGCCCGCAAATCAGGGATAATACCACCAATTTTATAAAGAACCTCCTTGGTAACCTTACCAATCATGGTTACCTTGGTAACACCGTTCTTTTTTAAGGTAGAAATAATCTTACCAATTTTACCTATATTAATGTCATAATAAGCATCGGCAATTGTTGCCAATTCTTTATCCACACCCGGTACCAGGCCAACAACCACTACCCTATAGCCCAAGCTCTTGGCAGACTTGGTTACCTCTACGGGCAAATGGCCCACACCGGAAAGTACACCTAATACTTCCATCTTAACCTCTACGTGTACGGATGATGCCTCGTTCTACAGTACGCAGGAAGCGCATTAAATGCTCTACCGGCTCACTGCTGTCCAATTCCTGTTCCATGGTTGCGATTGCTTCCTGTAAGGGCAGGCCGCTACGATAAAGAATGCGGAAGGCCTTCTTCAGCTCACTACGCTGCTCAGCCGGCATACCTGCGCGGGACAGACCCACACTGTTCAGACCGGAAACCACTGCCGGGTCACCTGCTACGATCATAAAGGGAGGTACGTCCTGAGTAACACGGGCCATACCACCAATCATAACATTACGGCCAACCTTGCAGAACTGATGTACTGCGGACAGGCCACCAATAACAGCACGGTCCTCGACAGTAACATGACCAGCCAGAGTTGCTACATTGGACATGATAACATTATTACCTACGATGCAGTTATGAGCCACATGGGTATAAGCCATCATCAAAATATTATTACCAATACGAGTTTCGTTGCCCTCACCGGTTGCTCTGTTTACAGTGCAGCATTCACGGAAGGTGCAACCGTCACCAATAACGGTATAGGACTTTTCACCAATGAATTTTAAATCCTGGGGTTCTGCACCAATGGAGCAGCCAGGGAAGAAAGTACAATTTTTACCAATTTTTGCATATTTATGGATAACTGCATGGGGGCCGATCTTACAGCCATCGCCGATAACGGTATCGGCATCAATAACTGCATAGGGTCCAACCTCTATACCCTTGCCTAAAACAGCATCCGGGTGAATAATAGCAGTCTCATGAATCTTATTTACGGATTCTTCTATGGAACACATCTCTTTCACTCCTCGATTTCAAATTTAATCAATCGATTAAACAATATACACCTATAATCTCAGTATCTACATTTATTTTGCCCTGCAAAAACAGCCTCTTTTGTCCGTTTTCCTTTATTATGTTCCATTATCTCGCTAAGGCTTCAATATTTAACTTATTTTCTCTTATTTTTTAGGATCAGTAATAGCAAAGGTGCAGTCACATTCGCAGGCTACCACACCATCAACCTTACCCTCACAGTGGATGATACCCATGGTACCACGCATAATTTTAACTACCTCGGCAGTAGTTACCAGCTGGTCGCCGGGGATAACCTGTTTGCGGAAACGGGCATTATCAATTTTAGCGAAAACAGCAATCTTACCGCGGTTTTTTTCGGGATACAGCATAGCCACGCCACCTACCTGAGCCATTGCTTCTAAAAGCAGTACGCCGGGCATGATGGGCTCATTGGGGAAATGTCCCAAAAACTGTACTTCATTTGCAGTAATATTTTTAATGCCAACTGCTCTTTTCAGAGGTTCTACCTCTAAAATTCTGTCCACCAGCAAAAAGGGATAACGGTGGGGTAAAATCTTTTTAATTTCATTTATATCTAATACTGCCATTTACTTCTCCTCCTTGGTTCTGTATGCTTGAATTTTCTTAGCAATCTGGGAATTAAAAGCATGTCCTGTTTTCATGCAGATGACATGGCCTTTAATAGGTCCGAGTAAATATAAATCCCCAACCGCGTCAAGAATCTTATGACGGATTAATTCATTATCAAAACGGGGTACGGACAAAATCTTATCCTGGTCAAAAACGACTACATTTTCCAGACTGCCGCCTAAGCCCAGGCCCATTTTTCTCAGCATATCCAGCTCCTCAGTAAAAGCAACTGTTCTTGCTGCCATGATTTCCTTATGGAAGGATTCCTTGTTCATCTCAATATCAAAGTATTGGGTACCCAACATGGGATGCTTATTGATGGAGGTAAAGGAGATTCTATAGCTGTCATAGGGCAGTACCACTATATAACGGTCACCGTCATACACAGAAAATTCCTTATCCACAGCATAAACCTTACGCTCTGCCTGCTGCTCCACATAACCTGCCTCGTCCAAAAGCTCACAAAAAACCTTGGCACTACCATCGGTCACGGGAGGCTCTGGAGAAGACATTTCCACATAAATGTTATCAATCTCCGTCATTGCCAGTGCAGCCATCAAATGCTCTACGGTAAAGACCTCAGCACCATTGGCGCTTAAGGTAGTTGCCTTAACTGTAGAACTGACATTTTCCGGCAAAGCCTTAATCTGGGGACTACCTGCTAAATCAGTACGCACAAAAACAATGCCGGTATTTTCCGAAGCCGGTTTAAAGGTCATCAACACATCCTTACCAGAATGCAGACCAATACCGGAATAGGATACTTCCTTAGCAATAGTATGCTGCATCATTTTTTCAGCCATCTCACTTCTCTCCTTTACTTTCTCTTGCCACCAAAGCGGACGCGTCCGTCCTTCCATCTATCATGGACCCAGAACCACATTTCCGGATCATTAATTATTTCATGCTCTAAAATCGTTGCCAGCTGCTTTGTTACGCAGTACAAATCCTGATCCTTATCCTTCGTCTTGGGTGCATAGAGAGGAGGATGGATTTTTGCAGTACAGGTACCATCTTCATTATTGTGCAGGAAGATGGGCAGAATAGGACAGCCATGCATACGGGAAAGGGATGCAGCGCCCAAGGGAATACCGCTATCCTTACCAAAAAGCTTTAAATGACAACGACTATCACCGGTTTCCTGATCATAGAGAATGCCCAATAGGTTCTTAGCCCTGAGCATTCTGCTGATAGCCAAAAGGCCGGATTTGCCATGGTTATAGGCTACCTTTTGACCCACCTGCTGACGCAGCTCATTAATCAGCTTATCCATATGACCGTTATTCTGCTTCCTGGCAATGGAAAGCATGGGATAGCCGTTCAGGGCCACAGTAGCGCCTAACAGCTCCCAGTTGCCATAATGGCCGGTAGCCATTATAACGCCCTTATTCTGCTTGTAGGCTGCCTCTAAATGCTCCAGACCCTCTACCTTGACCAGCTCATGGATATTTTCCGGCTTGAGCAGAGGAAAGCGCAAAACCTCAACAATCATTCTGCCAAAGCGGCGCACACTACCCTCCGCAATTTCATCAGCCCGTTGGGCATCCACGCCCAGACATTCCATGATATTGGCCTTAGCCATCTGCATGCGCCATTTCGGCACACCTACTACGGCAACGCCTCCTAAAAAGCTGGCAATCCATCTGCACAGCCATTGAGGAGCAACACATATTAATTTACTTACTAGTTTTACAATATAGTAACCTAGCACTCTTCCACCACCCGCTAAGTTATTTTTTCTGCAGTTCCTGCAATTGCTTTTCCAGCTCCTTAACGCGCTTCAACAAATCGCCAACCTTGCGCAGGCTTGCCTCCTGACGCAGCCATTCCTTGTGAGGACGTACGGGAAAACCAGCCATGAAGGAACCGGAGGGAATATTATTCGTAATACCGGAACGTGCACCAAAGACGCAATTATCACCAATGGTGATATGGCCTACGGTACCAGTCTGTCCGGCAAAGGTTACATTATGGCCTACAGTAACACTGCCGGAAATACCAACCTGTGCTACTACAAGACAATTTTCACCTAAAATATCATTATGACCTAAATGTACTAAATTATCAATCTTGGTGCCCTTACCCACAATGGTGCTATCCACAGTAGCACGGTCAATGCAGGTATTATTGCCAATCTCTACGTCATCTTCCAGGATAACGTTACCAGTCTGCAGAACTCTGCTATGCTTACCGTTTTGGGTAATATAACCAAAGCCGTCACCACCAATTACCGCACCGGACTGGAGGATGACGCGGTCACCTAAAACACAATCCTCACGGACGGTAGCACTGGAACGCAGGGTGCAGTCCTTGCCTACCTTGACACGCTTGCCCACATACACATGGGGATAGATTACAGTACCATCACCGATTTCTGCATCAGCCTCAATTACGGCAAAGGGCTGGATAGCTACATTCTTACCAATTTTTGCAGTAGGAGCAATATAAGCCATGGTGCTAATTACTCTTTCCACCTCTTCCGGAGCACGGAACAGCTCCAGCAAAGCAGCAAAGGCTGCTCTCGGGCTCGCCACACGGATAACAGGTCTGCCATCCAGGGGAGGGTCAGCCGGGCTCAGCACCATAACGCCAGCCTTACTTAAATGACAATGCTCCACATGAGGAGGCTCAGCAAAGGAAATATCCTGAGCAGTAGCTTCCACCAGTCCATTAACACCGGTAATAACAATTTCCGGATTATCATTTTCTACAGTACCCTGCAAAAATTCTGCTAATTCTTGAACGCTCTTCTCAATCATCTATACTCTCCTATGGTTGCTTAATAATGATTACTGAATTTTAGCAATAACCTCAGCGGTAACATCAGTACCACCCTGAGGTACAGCGTCTTTAATCAAAATTGCTCCTAAGCCTTTTTCCTTGGCAACCTGGTTTAAAGCTGCATCAAGACTGGCCTTTAATTTATTATCTGCTTCACTTTGAATCAGCTGAGCCTTAGCCTGATATTCAGTCAGGAGCTTTTTGGCTTCCTCCTCGCTCTTGCCCTCCATAGCGCTCATGGCTTCTTTATTCAAATCTGCCATCTGCTGGTTAGCATTTTCTACGGTAGTTTTAAAGAAGGTTGCTTCTGTTTGTACCTTATGTAAATCTACTACGCCAAATTCGGCATTACGGCCACCACAGCCAAAAGTAAACATAGCACTAGCTACTAATAAACCTGCAATAATCTTTTTCATGAACAAAGACCTCACTTATCCTTATTTTTCTGCAGCTGCTGAACGACTGCCCGGGTTACATCCACTGCCTGTCCCTGCTCCGGTGGAGCTTCAAGAAGAGTCGGATAACCCTCATCATGACTGACCTTGGCCACTGCCAGGTCCACGTCCTGGTTGATTTTCTTTTCCAGGGCAGCATTAGCTGCCTGCTGTCTGGAAATTTTGTCATCCAGAGCAATAAATATCTTTCTAATATAGGCTGGCGCAGACGCCAGTTGGTCAATAAAGCTCTCTGCCCGCACCGGCTGTGGCTCTAAGCTACCACGCAGCTGCTGCTCGTGAGCTGCAATCCTGCCTTCCCTAGCTACGCAATACTTATCCAATTCCTGCTGGTAATAGTTCTGCCGTTCCTGTTTCCATGTTTCCAGATCCTGCTCCCTAGCACCACGAGTAGCCAGATATTCCTCCTCCAGCTTAGCCCGTTCCTCAGGCTTCAAATTCATCACGTATAGTTTTAGGCGCAAATTAAAAAGCTCATTTTGGGCCTGAGCCTCCAGAACCTTTCGCGAGGGTGCATATTTTTCCTCTGCCTGCTGGTCCAGCACTGCATACTGCTTTTCCAGGGCATAATCCTCCCTAGCAATATATTCTGCTATCCTGGTCTGAACTTCTGCTTCTGCATAATCAGCCCTACTTAAGGCCTCCAGCTGCTGCAAATCCTGTAAGCATTCCAGCTGTACCCTAAATCTTTCCTGATAGGCCTTCTCCTGGCCCACCAGCTTAGCATACTGCTGCCGACCCTCCTCCAGCTGCGCATAGTCAGCATGCTGCTGTACTACCTGCTCCCGGTTAAAATAGGCCGACTGCTGCGGTTGCCCCTTGGCACAAGCGGAGGTCAATAAAGCAGCTAAAAGCATCATCATGACTAAAAATCTGCTCATCAGCGTTCCTCCTATAGTTAGCAGGAAAGGGCCCAAAGGCCCTTCCCACTAGAAATTAATGCTCTTATTTACCGCTCTGCATACCTTTCACAGCTTCCTCAGTGATATCTACACCACCAAAGACTACAGTGCTTTTGTCTACAACCACGGATAAACCCTTTTTGTCAGCAATCTTCTGGATAGCTGCTTCTGCTTTTTTCAGCACAGGGTCCATCAGTTCATTCTGCTTATTAGCCAAACGCTCCTGCAGCTGTTGATAATAACGTTGTTTTTCCTCGTTATTCATATTAGCGCTTTTTGTTTCAAAATCTTTTTTAGCTGCTTCAACCTCAGCCTTCATAGTTTCCTGCATAGCTGCCATATCAGGGCTTTGGCTGACAACTGCCTGGAAGTTGACAACGCCGATAGCGGATTCGCTAGTAGCTGCTGCGGCGGAGCTGGACATGCCACTTTGAGTAAGAGTCAAAGCAAAGCAGCCCAAAACAAAGATTGCTGCAACAAACAAGGAAACCAATTTTACATTTTTAGGGTTACGCAATTTTTGCATCATAATACATTACCTACCTTCTTTTGTATTTAAAAATTCACTCTCCATTATATCAGTGTGGAGAATTTCTTTCAAGAAAAGCTACAAATTTCCTATTAGGCGCAAATACAGCTCATGGTCTGCATAAACGGTTTCAGCGCTCAGAAATTCGTGGATACGATAGCGCAGTCCATATTCATTACGCTTATCACGGGAATGATATTCCAACCGACAGCTCCAGGCTTCATTGGGCAAATACTGCACTCGATAAACATTATTGTTATGGGGCATACCATATAAATAGCTTATCTGACTTTTTCTATACTGCTGGGTATAGCCTAAATAGTAATTCCAGTCAGTGGGATTCAGCAAAAGCTCTGCTTCACAAAAAACCTCTGCCCCGGGTTCTATATAACGGCCCACATGAGCCTTGCCGGATAAATTGTACTCCTCCCGACCTACGTCGGCGTAGCCCTCCAGCCAAATTCTATACTCCTCAGAAGTCAAGTTTATATCAACTTGTAAGTCACCTTGTGGTACCAGATTAATCTGGGGCTGCAGATGATAGCGCCGCACCACAGGCTCTGCTAAAAGCTTTTCCTGCAGCTGCTGCACCAGCTCCTGCTTGTGATGCCGGATATAATCCAGGGGGAGACCCCGCAAACGGTTGCATTCCTCCTGGTATTTATACTTTAGGTCCAGCAGAAGAATATTGGGGACGGCCTGGGAGCTAAGCTCGTAGTCCACATTGCGGACGATTTCACCCACAGGGTAAATAATAACCTGTACCAGCACTCGCTCCTGTTCCCGACACAAATCCACGGCCACCTTAAATTCCGGCAGCTCCTTGGCCACAGCCTCCCTTACCACCCGGCGCAGGACACCGTCGGCCCAGTCCACGGCCTCTAGGGAGGCCCCCTGGATAATGGCTGCAATATTATTTCTCAGACCGGGCAGGCGCTCCTCCAGAACCTGTGCCAGATGGCCCTCGATACCGGAAAATTGCATATCAATCTCCGGTGCCCCCACAACTCCATCCCAGGGACGAACCTGAAAACGGACCCGTGTCTGCTCACCAAAGTCGATATCCGCCGTCTGCACATAATAGCCTGTCAGTACCCTGTCACCCACCTCGGTCAGCAGGTCAACATAGGCCCGGTCCTCCTGCTGCAGCATTGCAACCTCCCTATCCAGGAAAAGCTGCTGCGCCACAACCTCTAGGCTGGCACCCATCTTATCCAAAAGCACCCTACTCGTACCACCATTACTATCAACGACCTCCACCTGAACGGAAGTCACAGGTAAAGCCTGGGCCTGCTGCCAGGGCAGTAGGCCAGACAGAATAGTCATCAATAAGAGCCAATAGGACTTCATCTTAACCTCCAGTCAGGTTTTAGAATTGGCCACCAAAGCTGAAGTGGAACTTACCACCATCTTCACCAAAGCCATAGTCAAGCTTGACGGGTCCTAAGGGAGAGGTAATACGCAGGCCAACACCATAGCTGCTCTTAATTTCGCCCAAATCGAAGTCGTCCTCATGACGTTTATCCCAAGCATAGCCATTATCAGTGAAGAGTACGCCCTGTACCTTCTTGATGATGGGGAAACGATATTCCAGAGTTGCTTTCAACATACTATTACCACGGAACTGGTCATCTTCGTAGCCACGGAGGCTTTCACTACCACCCATTGTATAGCGTTGACTTAAAGGCATATCGCCATGCGCATAGCCGGCACCCAAATTCAAAGCCCAAACACTGTCGCCTCCACCACGATAATAGTAACGAAAATCGGTAGTAATCTTGGTAAAGTTAAAGTCACCACCCATGAAGCCTGCATGCTCAATGCTATAACTGGTCCGTTTACCTTCGTGAGGATCATACACATTATCACGGGAATCATAAATACAGCCCAAAGTAATGCTACGAGTCGTTCCAAAATTTTCGGCACGACGTGCTGCAGCAGTTGTCGGATAGAAGTCCTCCCAATAATCGGAATGACTACCTGGTGTAGCAGGAAGCATTTCGCCCGGCTTATCCGGATTAGGTCTTTCAGGCTGGCCAGGTACGTAGAAACCATCCTCATAATACTGGTCACGGCTATTATCTACAGCACCCTTGTATGTATCCTTACGGTTCTTAATGCTGATGAAGTTACTTATGAATTCATTCTCAGTTTTACGACTAAAAGTCAATTCCTGACCACGACGATTTTTATCATAACGGGCAATTTCATCTGCGTTATGATTATAGTCAGCATATTCACTAGTACTGTCATACAGACTGATAGTAGCGGATGTTTCCTTATCATCCAACCAAGGACGGGTATAACTGAAATCATAGTTCTTATTATCCTCTCCGCCAAATTCCCAACGCAGGTTAATCTGGTCACCAGTACCACGGAAGTTTTTATCACCGATGGAAACCATGCCAACGAAGCCATCAGCATCACTATAGCCAGCACCAATACCAAAGGTACCGGTATTCATTTCTACAACAACAATTTCTACCTCTACAGAATTAGGTTCCTTCCCAGGATTTAATTTAACGTTGACATCCTCAAAAAAGCCTAAGTTGTACACACGCTGCATGCTTCGACGAGCAGCCTTAGCATTGAAGGGATCACCGGGTTTCATGCGCATTTCACGGGTAATAACATAGTCCTTAGTTTTTGCATTGCCTTTAACCTTAAAGCCCTCTACCTTACCTTCGTTCATTGTAATGTTCAAGGTTCCATCCTGTTCCATATGAACATCAGTTACACGAGCCAAAATATAGCCTGCCTGACGATATTCTTCTTCCAATCTTTGTACTCTCTGGTTGACTTGCTTCAGATTAACTACTTCTCCCTTATTCATGTCAAAGAAGTTTTGGACATGGGCATCACTGACTACGGTATTACCAGTAATAGCAACTCTTTCAAAAGCCGGGTTTTCCATAACGTGGTAAATAACCTGTACACCTTCGGGAACTTCCTTAAATTCCGGACGCAAATCATAAAAATAGCCTAAATCATAAATTGCACTTAAATCATCGCTTAAACCAGCCTCGGTTAATTCCATGCCAGGCTTAGAAGCAATAACGCTTAAAATATCAGCTTCACTCATAACGGTATTACCAACCACGCTCTGTTTGGTAATGGTTCTGCCAAAATAATTGGCTACAACCTTTTGTTGCGGTGCTTCTTCTTTTACAACAGTCGGAGCGGCATCTACTGTAGCAGCCGTCACCAACGCCTGAGCGTCCTTAGCTACATCAGGCAGTTCTTCTGCAAATACAGGTGCTGCCAAAAAAGTGGCAGCCAATCCCATTGTTACTGACTGCAACATAAATCTTTTCTTCATTACAAATCCTCCTAAAGATTAATTTGAGCTACTTAATTCAGCTCTTGCCGAATGTACCAGCTGTTTAATATCAACATTTTCAAGCCGTGTCATTGTCGGCGCCCCTTGAGGGTATTCCTTCGACTTTTTATTTACCTTAGCTTCGCCCACGGAAGGCGAAACTAGTAGCGAATTCTGAACTGTCTGCGGAGTAGACTCTACCTGGAGAAGCACTGTAGCTGTCCTAGCAGGAACCAAAGGTGCCGGTTGATGCAAATTGGCATAATACCAACCACCAGCACTGGCCAGCACCAGCAACGAAGCCACACAGAGAGCTAAAAGCTGTCTATTCCAAGACCATGGAAAGGTCTGCTTGCGGCGCAGATTTTTCAGCTCCGCCTCGGCCAGCATCAGATCCAGCTCACCCCGCATGTCTTTATTATCTAAAAAGCTCTGCTCAGCATTTTCCAGGCTTAGCCGTACACTGCGAATACGTTTACAGGTGGACTTCCCTACCTTAACCATGGTCATTACCCCCTTCTCTAGCAAACATATCAACTATAGTCCCCATAAAAAAAGCATACTTCACCTGTCATTTAAGTGAAATAGCCACTATTTAAGCTAATTTTCTGCCAAATACAGCTTTTTTCAAGCAAAATCTACTTCATTCTATTTTATTGCTAAAGAAAACTAATTATTATTAAATTCATGCATAAATCTAGCAAGCATTCCCCGCACTCGTCGTACGCCCTTCTTCTGCAGCCGGTACACATGACCCAGACTGACATTGACCGCATCGGCCACAAATTTGGCCGTCCGGTCCTCCAGGTACATACCTGTCAGCACCTGCTGTTCCTTCTGTGGCAGACGTTCCAAAGCCTGCTGCACCTTATCCTGCAGCAGCTGCCTCTCAGCCATTTCCCAGGGCCCCTCCTGAGCCGTAGCCAAAGTATCCCCCAGGGTAATGCCCTCACCCAGCTCCCCCTCCAGATAGAGGAGGCCCTGATTACTGCTCTGCTTCAGATAGTCCAGCATAGCACCCTTGATACGGTAGCTGGCATAAAGACTAAAGGCCACACCCTTGGTATAATCAAAATTTTCTGCGGCCTCCAAAAGCCCCACGGTGCCCTCCTGCAGCAACTCCATAGTTTCAGCCTCCTGCAGTTGGAAGCTCATAGCTATTTTAAAAACCAGGGGCTGGTAGGCCGTCACCAGACGCTGGTGGGCCTCCACATCCCCTGCAGCTGCTAAGCGCCACAGCTCTTTTTCCTCATCTAAGGTCAATAATTTATTTTTCCTTAGCTCTGCTAAATATTCCTTAAGCACCGTTACTCTCCCTTCTCCATTAGAAGGTTACCTTATATTCCAAACCACACCAGTTGTCCGCATCATCGGAGATATCATAGCTACGGGAATAGGTAATATTCATCCGTTTATTAATATCATACTGGCCGAACACACTGCGGTCGACGCCGTCAAAGCTGGTCGTATAGCCAACCATGAATTTATCGCCTAAATATTTACTAACCAACAAATTATACTGGTTTTTTTCTTCCTCAGTCAACTCCTGGGCATCGTTTTTACCAGTCTTGCTAAAGCCGATACCGGAACGGACCTCACCCATGTAGATACGAAACTGGTCCAGACCCAAAGTCTGCTTAACCAGCATCTCCACGTCACCTAGAATGGTCATCTGCAGACCGGCGGTCATCAGGTTCTGAATATCATCGCTGGTAACATCACCACTGCCCTCCGTATCCCTCTGCAGGGTCAGCATCCGTACCAGGGTGTTACGACTGAGGGGAGGATTACTAGTCAGCTGCAAATCCATTTCCTCCAACGGACCAGTTACCCGTAGGGCTACATCGTAGCGACTGAAGCGGGCCTGACCATTAATATTGACATTGGGCAGGAAGCTACCGGGAACAACCCAGGAAACCTCGGCCTCCTTCAGCTTAAAGGGTGTACGCAGGTAGGTAATGCTACCCTTTTCAGCACCAATCCTACCATCAATAATAGGATACAGAGTACTGCCCTGCATATCCATATGGCCCTTCAGCCAGATATCATAGAGGTATTTATTATAGAGATGTACCTTCTTACCCAAATTTACCCGCAAATCCAGGCCAATATTGCTATTGCCCTCACCAAATTCCGGTATGGTGGGCATATTGATCATCACATCGTCCAGCTGGACATTACCCCTGACAACCGGTCTAAAGGCTTTGGGGAAGGCACCATCCACCTGGTGTTGGTTATAGTCCACATACTCTTGGGGTACAATCTCAATATCACCATTAATCCTACCGGTGAAGATTTCAGATTCCAGCTCGGCGTCCTTCGCCTGCAGATACAGACGATAGCTATCCTCGGCCTTAGCCCGCATTGCATAGGTACCATTAGCGGTAAAGGTGCCCTTGCCCAGCTGGGTTGAGAAATTGTTCCAGACAATTTCATTACCCTTGAAATCAACATCCGTATTAATCTTATCAATTACCGTATCCAGCTGCTTCAGTTTGATACTACCATTTTCAATCTTCGCCTGACCGTAAATAAGCGGCTCCTCCAAAGTGCCAGCCACATTAATACTGCCCTTGACATCGCCCTGGGCCTCCTCTACCTGGTCGGTAAAGACAGGCAGCATACCGAGGCGTGCCTCATCAATATTAATCTTGACGTTCATCTGGGCATCCTTCTTACGACGATTTTCCGGAGCACGGAGCAGATCCAGAGGCAGGTCACCCTTAGCCTGAAGGCTGTACACATCCTTAGAAATAATCAGGTCATTAAGACGGACGTTATCATCGGCCATGGACAAGGAGGCCGTAACATTATCCAGAGCTACACCGGAAATGCTACCGTTATTAATACTGATCTCAGCCTTACCGGAGGGATTAGCCAGACCGCCGTTCACATAAATCTGACCATCCATCTCACCGGTAATCTTGGGCGGATTCTCCATAACCACGGTAAAAATAGCCGGGTCAGCCTGAACGGAGGTTATTGCCACATCAAGATTCTGCTCTTTAAAGTCTACCTTACCACCAACTACAATGATACCTTTATCGTCTACATCGGGCTGTTCCTGCAACTTAACATCGTCAAACTTCAGAACGCCATGATTCATAAAGCCCTTGCAGACCATCCGGTGATAGGGAATGTCATGAATCTTAACCTTATCAACAGTAAAGTCAATTTCAGCACCACTGTCCTTACCCTTGGGATTGATACGTAATTCACCCTGGGCAATACCATCGATAGCGTAGTCCTGCCGAGCCATGGCTAGAATACCACCCAGCTTGCCCCAAAGAGTATTGACCTTACCATGGAAGTATTTTTCCACCAGGTTAATATTAATATCGGCCGTAAAAAGACCATAATCGCCACTATCATCAAAATAGGGCTGCTTAAATTTAATATCCAGCTTATTGGTTTCCTTGGTATTACTCAAAACCTCACCGGCCACATCCGTCAGCAGCTCGCCATTAAAGTTAATGGCCTCGCTGGCAATATCACCCTTAAAGAAAGGGTTGGACAAGGTGCCCAGCAGCTTGCCGTTAAAATCCACATAGCCACGTACCAGATAGTCCTCATCCACGATGGGCAGGCGCTGCAGGTTAATACCAGTAGCCTGCATATCAAAATCCAGGTTCTGCTGCTTATCCATAGTACCATTAAAGTTAACCTGGGCAGAAAGGGCATCCAAGCTACCATCAGTCAGGGTCAGCTGACCATCATGGTAGGTATAATGTCCCTGGAGCCTATCCACCAGATAACCGGCAGCACTACCGTCCTGGATACGTACATTACCCACTACGTCCAGATTATCCAAGGGACCCTTCATGGTAACATAGTTATCCAGATTACCGGTCAGCTTGGTCTGGACACCGGCCAAGGCTGCCAGGGGTTCCACCCTGACCTGTTCGGTCATCAGGCTCAGGTCCACCGTAGTCTTAGGACCATTCCAATCCACTACGCCGTTCAGGGTATGACTCCCCTGTTCCATCTGGGCCTTAAACTGCTTAATCTTCAGGCTATTACCTGCCAAGCCAATCCAGCCATGAGCCTCTTTGATATTCTGGTTAAAGGCCTTTACCTCATTCAGCTGAATGGTACCGGCAAATTCCGGTGCCTGTACATTACCGGTCAGCTTAAAACCGGTGGAGCAAATGCCCTCACCCTGCTGACCGCCTAAATTCATAAAGGGCCCGATGGGGAAATCGGACATTCTGCCCTCCAGGGTCATATCGCCTGTGAAGGTAACATTTCCCTTGGCAACTAAGTTGCCGTCCCCCTGGGTCATGGCGCTAAAATGCTTCAGCTCCAGCTGATTATCGGACCAGCTGCCATCCAGGGCCAGCTTCTTAATCTGCAGATTACACCAACCAAGGTCACAGGCCTCCGTAGCCAGCTGTACCGCCATCCCGCCGTCATCCTGCTGCTGTAGGCAGACCACTGCCTTGCCGTTCAGGGTTAACGGATTCGCACTAAAGCTACCCAGGGGATGAGTCAAACCTGCAGCTTGCACCGTCGCCAGCAGAACCTGTTCCTTAATATTATAATTACCGGTAACCTCTACCAGGCCACCGCCATAGGTCAAATGGGCATCCTCCAGGGTAATATTATCCCCGTCCGCCGTAAAGGGTATTTCTACCTGCTTAACATGCCAATTCTTCCAGGACAGCTCCTGAGCCCGCACAACGCCCTTGCCTTCCACAGAAGCCAGGCCGTCCAGCTGGGCCAAGTTAATTTCGCCATCCAGCTCCACCTGCTGCTTATCCAGGCCGGCCTTAAAGCCCTTCAGGCTCAAAACATTATCGGCAATACGTAAAAAGCCGTCCAGCTCCAGCTGATGCCAACCCTCCTGGAAATAAATCTTGGAGGCTACCTGCTGCAAATCACCCTCGCCGGAAAGCAGTATCCGCTTGCCGTCATTTTCCCATTTTAAATTAAATTTCTGAATTGAGCCCTTGGTAACGTGAACGTTTTCAAAATGCTTAAGCACACCGGCATAGGGCACCAAATCCAGCTTATCCGTCTTCAGCGTCAAATTACCTACGCCGTCAGTAGTCAACACACCCTGCAGCTGCAGAACGTCCTGTCCTGCATGTACAGTAGCATCCACCGCAAAATCAGGATTGGCGCCGCCATTTACCAGGGCATCCACCGTAAAGCTATGGCTGCCACCGGGCATCTGCACCAGCAGCTGTCCCTGATGAACATCCAATAGCCCATAAAAAGGAGTTTCCGTGGAATCGGACGGCTTTAACAGCTGGGAAAAATTCCAGCCCTTGTCCTCCGTCATCACCAGGTTCACCTGGGGATGCTCCAAAGTAATCCTGCTGACAACCTTAACCGGATCAATAAGCGCCAGCCAGGGGCGCAGCTGCACCTCTACCTGGGGCAGGGTCACAATTTTCTCCTGCCGCAGGTCGTATACCTCTACGTCATGTACATAGGCCGTCAAACCGCCGTTCCAGGTCATACCGCCCAGCTTGACCGTACCGTTAATATATTCCTGGGCAATTCCCTCCGCTGTAGGCAACAGCTTTTGAATATAATCAGGCACTACATAGGTTACCAGACCGTAATACATCCCGCCCATAGCGACAGCCGCTACTGCGAAAAATTTTTTTATTTCTAACAAGGTAATCACCAGACCATCTTTCTTAAAAAATAAAATACTTAGACTTATACGATTTCGACACCTGGAACCTACTTCCTTTATTTTTTTTGACAAACTTGTAAAATCTTCTTTAATTTTTAAAAAAAGAAGGAGGGCCGGCTAAAAAGCACTCCTTCTTAAAGCTTTTATTTAGCTCGACGCTGAATCCACAGCAGGCGCAGACCTAACAGCAGGGCACTACAGAAAATACCAAAGACAAGGCTCTGCCAATAGGAAAAGGGTCCATGCTGCAGCTTATAGTCCAGATACAAGCCCAAGGGCAGGCAAATGCCCCAATAAGCCAGCATACCGGTAAAGAATGTGGCATTAACATCCTTATAGCCACGCAGGATGCCCTGGATGGGGGCTGCAATAGCATCAAAGAACTGCCACATGATGGCATACATAGTGAAATGCACGGTCAAGGCAATGACCTCCGCATTACTGCTGTAAACTCCGGCAATCTGGTTACAAAAAAGATAAACCAGGAAAATATAGAAAATTGCGGACAGCATACTGAGCTGTAGGCTGATATGGGTATAATCACGAGCCGCCTGCCAGCGCTTGGCGCCAACCTCCACTCCGACCACAATGGTCAGAGCCAGGGAAAAGCTCAAGGGAATCATATAAATGAGGGAGGAAAAGTTTAAGGCTGCCTGATGCCCGGCAATAACAGCCGTACCAAATTTCGCCACAAAGAGAGCCACGACGCCAAATATACTGGTTTCCATAAAAATAGCCACGCCCATGGGAATACCAATCTTCAGGTATTCCTTAAAGGTAGCCGCCGCCAGCGTTACCTGCCCCCAGATAGCGTAGGAGCGGAAGACCGGCAGCCTAACTGTTACCAGGCAGAACATTCCTAATAACAGCCAATAGGTAATTCCCGTAGCAATACCGGCACCGATACCGCCCATGGCCGGCAGTCCTAGCTTACCAAAAATCAGGATATAGTTCAGCAACGCATTAATGGGCAGCGCCACCAGATAAATACGCATGCTCAGCTGGGTATAGCCCAGAGTATCCACCAGACCACGCAGGGCCGCCAGCATAAAGAAGGGCAGCAAGCCCAAGCCAATACCGCCCAGATAGCCGCTGGCGACCTGCTCCACCATCGGCTCCAGCTGCATGTGATGCAACAACGTTGGCAGTCCCAGCACACCGGCCACAGCGATGAGAAGGGCAAAGACTACGGCTAGTACCAGGCCATGGCGCACGATAATCTTAATCTTATCCCGCTGCTCCGCACCCAAAAGATGGGCCATCAGCGGCGTAGCCGCCATTAAAATACCATAAAAGCCGGTCTGAATGGGCATCCAGATATTACCGCCAATGGCAGCACCCGCCAAATCGGCATTACCCGCCTGACCAGACATACTGGCATCAAAAAAATTCATTCCGATATTCGCCAGCTGGGTACCCAGAATGGGCAGCATAACACTTAAAAGACGGTGCAGCTTATCCCGCTGGCTCCTAGCAAATAACTTCATCATAATCTAACACCTAAGATTCCTATTCGTTGGCTTCCTGCTCGGCCAGCTCGGATAAATAGGCCCAGCGGTCCACCAACGCATCCAGACGCTGCTGTGCGTCCTCCTGTCGCTTACTCAAATCATTGAGCTTAACAAAGTCACTGCCACAGCCATTAATCTCCAGTCCCAGCATTTTAATTTCCGCCTCGGTCCTGGCTATTTCCTGGTCAATATTTTCCAGCTCAATTTTTTCGCTATAGGTCAACTTCTTTTTATTCACCGGCTTAGGCTCCTCCTTCACCGGCGCCTTAGCCTCCTTCACGGGCAGGGGCTCTGCCTTGGCAGCAGTTGCCTCCACATAATCGGTATAGCCGCCAATATAGGGCTTTAAACGCCCATCGAGCTGAAAGGCAAAAATCTTATTGGCGAAGCGGTCCAGGAAGTAACGGTCATGGGAAACCGCAATGACTGCACCGGCAAAGCTGTCCAGATAATCCTCCAACACGGAGAGGGTGGGAATATCCAGATCATTAGTAGGCTCGTCCAAAAGCAACACGTTGGGTGCGGACATAAGCACCCGTAACAGATAAAGACGGCGCTGCTCGCCACCACTCAGTTTATTAACCGGCACCCATTGCAGTTCCGGCGGGAAGAGGAAGCGTTCCAGCATCTGAGCCGCACTAATCCGGGTACCATCCGCTGTATCAATATAATTATTAACCTCTTTGATGTATTCCAAAACCTTCTGCTCGCTGTCCGGAAATTCACTATGCTGGGAAAAATAGCCGATTCTCACAGTCTGGCCCACGGTCAGCTGACCACTGGTGGGCGCCAGCTTACCGGCAATAATATCCATCAGGGTAGACTTGCCTGCGCCATTGGGGCCTACAATGCCCACACGGTCATTACGGAGCAGGATGTAGCTAAAGTCCTTGATATAATCACGGCCCTCATATACCATGCCGATATGCTCCAGCTCCACTACGGTACGACCTAGGCGGCTGCTGACGGAGGACATTTCCAGAGTATTCTCCGTTTGGACGTTCTTGACCTCGGCTTCGATTTGGGCAAAGCGTTCCACACGGTCTTTTTTCTTAGTACGACGGGCCTCAGCACCACGGCTAATCCAGGCCAGCTCCCGCCGATAAATATTTCTCAGCTTCTGGGCTACTGAAGCCTCGGCAATACGGCGCTCCTCACGCTTCTGCAAAAAGAGGCTGTAATTGCCTACATATAAGAAGCCCTGACCATTATCAATCTCCAGGGTACGGTTAACCACACGGTCAAAAAAGTAACGGTCATGGGTAACCATCAGCAGGGCACCCTTGCGCTTTAACAGCAGCTGCTCCAGCCAGGAAACGGTGGCATTATCCATATGGTTGGTCGGTTCGTCCAGAATCAGTAAATCGGAGGGACGTACCAGGACACCAGCCAGCGCCACCCGCTTCCGCTGTCCACCGCTCAGCTCGCCCATCTTCTGCTGTAAATTGGTAATTCCCAACTGGTTAAGCACGGCCTTGGCTTCGCTTTCCAACTGCCAGGCATATTTATCATCCATTTCCTGCTGCAGCTGGAGCAGTTCCTTCTGTAATCGTACATCATCGGGAGCCCCATTCATAGCCTCCACAGCCAGCTCATAACGGCGCAGCAGCACCATCAAAGGGGAATCTCCCTTAAAAATCTGCTCCAAAACGGTAGCCCCCGGTTCAAAGGGTGGATCCTGGGGTAAATATTCCATGACCACGTTACCGGGAATAGTCAGCTTACCGCCACCGGCATCGTGAGCGGCCAGCATTTTAAGAAGGGTACTCTTACCAGTGCCATTAACACCGATAATGCCAATTTTATCCCCTTCCTCTACATTAAAACTTATATTCTTAAATAAAACTCTGTCCCCATAGCTACGGGACAAATTCTCTGCACTTAAAATCATAAAAAGCCTACTTTCTACTTGAGATAGGTTTAATTATATCACAAGTAGTCCAGCAGGCTAAAGCTTTTACTCTATGGTTACTGTTAAAGTGTCATTAACTGCTGCCGCATCCTGGAGCAGGCAGAGCAGCTGGGTACCATAATCCCCCAGATACTCTTCCTCCTGCACCTCCTCAGCCACGCTAATTTCTAAGGGCTCGCTTCTGGCAGTTAAAACATCGTAGAGCGCATCCAAATTTTCTCCATAATAGTCGGGCAGGTCCAGCTCCTCTTTCAGATAGGCATGCAGGTCCTCCGGACTATGTAGAGCAGTTAAATCTAAGGTAATTTTTTCCATACACAACTCCTAATACAAGCGGGTAAAACTTTTATAATGGTCTTCCGTATAATAAATCAAACCGTCATTGGAATAAAGAATACGCTTGGCATTACGATTGCCCCGCAGGTAGTCAATATCACATTCCTTCCAGCTACGGTTTTTCGCCTTGGGCAGCTTACCCTCGTAGTTACCAAAGCGGTCCCCACCAATGGATTTACCCGGTGCTACCTTATCCAGGGTACCCTTGGTCTTCCAGCCTAATTTTTGGGCCTCCCCCTTGGTAATATAATTGTGGGGCAGCTTGGAAAATTCGTTAATATAGGCCGCTACATGGAGCTTATCCGTATAGGCCTGAGGCTCGCTGACCTTGATTTTTTGGCTGTTGCCCCGTACATTGGCATCAACATCGGCCTTATCCCCGCTAACCGCCAGCTTTTCCTGTTCAGGAACAGCTGCGGCAGTAGTCTGCTGGGCCGCCTTAGGAGCAGGCGCAGGATTTTCCCCACAGCCGGCAATAAAGCTGACCACCAGCAGCAGGCTACACAAAAGGGCAAAGATTCTTTTCATTCACTACACATCCTCTGCTAAATATTTCTTTTCATCTTATCATAAAAAGACAGGATTAAACAGTGGAGCACACAAAAAAAGACGACCGCCCTAAAGCGGTCGTCCTAAAAGCACTCCCTCAGGAGCTTTCCTCAGCTCATGCAAGCTTCGGTCTTTTATTTATTAGTTGATTTGATAACCATAGTCATCGCGGTTGCCATCAGATACTACGCGTACACGTTCAATCTTGCTAGGATCTGCGTCCAAACCTTTGATGCGGTCAACACGGATGCGACCTAACTCATCTTTGAATTCTTCGGAGATTTTGTCGTCGAGGATTGCGCCGTTTTCCATTGCACGGAACAACATAGCTACGAATTCATAACGAGTCATGGTCTTGTCGCCCTTGAAGTAGCCATCTTCATAGCCTTCGAGGATGCCTTGTCGTTGTAAACCAGCTGCATATTCATATGCCCAGTGGTTTTCAGGAACATCCGGGAATATTTCTGCAGCTTTCGGAGCCAAAGTTTCTGTTACTTCACTATAGTTACCGCTCATTTTAGCAACCATCAGCATCAATTTTTGGATTTGAGCTTCTTGTTGAACCACATGAGCACGTAATTCAACGATTTCTTGAGCCATAACTACGCGGGTGTTGCTTACATTGTTCTTTTTATCCAATGCGAAGGAAATACCCATGTTAACCATGTTTTCACCGCTACCAATAGTACCAGCTGCATTCAACATATTACAGTTGCATAATAGTTTGTAGAAGTTTTTCCCTTTTCCAAAATTCGTAGCCCCTAAATTTAGTCACCAACCCACAGCGCCAAAAATTTTGTAGACATTGTTGCAATGAATGAATAAGTGAATCTGCTCTAAAAAAGAACTGGCTTTACATTTTTTCACTGAGCGAGTCCACTAGAAAAATCCTCTTAGGATAAAAAAGTCCCCCTAGCAATAAGCTGTCTATGGGGAAACACTATAATGCATTAGACATTATGAGAAGTAAAATTATAAATCTTTACCATCAGTCTACCTGATAGCCGTAATCATCACTGACAACACACACACGCTCTACCTTACTGGTATCGGTATCAATGCCCCTAATCGCTACACACAGATATGGACCAGCCCAGTTCTAAATTCATCAATAAATTTTTTTGTAAGAACAGAACCTCTTTCCATAGCATGGAAAAACATGGCAGCCAATTTATAACGGGTAATCATCCTACCACTCTAAAATAGCTGTCCTCGTAATCTTCCGAAATACCTCATTCACATAAGCTGTCACTATATTTCTTTAGATACGTCCAGTAATATTTTTGCTGTAATAGGCTTCGTAACAGTATCACTAATCTAGGCACCCTAATAGCCGATGTTTTCAATACTTTTTCCAGCCATAGTTACTTTATTCTGTATTACCCTTTTTACCCTGACTACTTCACTTTTTCCTTCTGTGTCGTATTTTCAGCCTGCGGCTCCTGCACCTGGTAAAAGATCGGCCCCCCTCTCCAGCTAAAAACAAAAACCCCCAGCCCCGGTTTGCCCAGGGTTGGGGGTCAATTTATTTTTTACCAATGGTACTTCTCACCGCGACTAATCTTAAAGGCACGGTAAATCTGTTCCAGCAGCAATAAGCGTATCATCTGATGGGTAAAGGTCATCCGGGAAAAGCTGATGGCAAGGTCCGCTCTTTTTCTAAGGGCGTCCGTATAACCAAAGGCGCCACCAATGACGAAGGTAAGATGGCTATGCCCACTCAGACCTAAGCTGTCAATTTTAGCAGCCAGCTCGGGGGAGGAAATCGGCTTACCAATAACATCCAGAAGAATTACATAGGAATTTTCCTGGATAATGCCCAACAGCCTTTGGGTTTCCTTCTCCAGCACCTGCTCCTTTTCTGCCGGAGAGGGATTTTCCGGCATTTTTTCTTCATTGATAGCCAGGGTTTCTAATTTACAGAAGGGAGTCAGCCTTTTGGTAAATTCTGCAATACCTGCTGTTAAATATTTTTCCTTAATCTTGCCCACGCAAGCGATGGTAATCTTCACCTCAGTAACCTTCCGGTACTTCCTGCAGGACTACAACCTTAACGATTTCCTGTCCGTTGTGGAGGATTTTTACATTAACTCTATCGCCAACATGGTATTTGGACAATTCAGTACGCAGCTCTAAAGCGGTGCTTACCTTCTTATCACCAAAGGTCAGGAGGATATCGCCAGGAAGGATACCGGCATTGTCCGCAGGACTATCCTTAATAACCTTCACGATAAAGATACCGCCATGTAAATCAAGCTCGAAGCCGTAACGATCGGCAACCTCTTTATCCATCAGGGAGGCACCAATATAAGGTCTTGCTACACGACCATTACTGGACAGCTCGTCCAAAATGGGTTTAGCAGTATTGACGGGAATAGCAAAGCCGATGCCCTCAACGCCACCTACGACAATCTTCGCGCTGTTGATGCCGATAACCTCACCGTCAGCATTAACCAGAGCACCACCACTGTTACCGGGGTTGATGGCTGCATCAGTCTGAATCAGGTTAAATTTACGCTCGCCAATTTCCAGGCTACGGTTCAAGGCAGAAATTACGCCGGCGGTTACACTACCACGGAATTCCAGTCCCAGAGGATTGCCAATGGCAATAGCAGGCTCGCCTACCTGGAGGGTATCACTATCACCAAAGTGAGCTTCCACAATATCATGCTCGCTAATCTGGACTACGGCCAGGTCGGTAGCCGCATCAGCTCCCAAAACCTTACCCTTGACGTTACGACCGTCAGTCAGGCTGACGACGATTTCGGAAGCACCCTCAACTACGTGGTTATTAGTAGCAATCAGGCCCTTGGCCGCGTCATAAATAACACCACTACCGGTACCGCGTTCCATTAAATGGACACGGTCAAAAAAGTCGCGCACATAAGCCTTGTTGGTAATACCTACGACAGCAGGACCAACCTTTTTCGCAGCTGCCACGATGGGAGTATTACGGGCTGCGGACAGGGGAGCAGCCTCCTCCATAGCTACGCCGGGCTGATTGCCCTTGGCAGGAGCCGCACTGGTCTTATTATCACCACAGCCGGCCAGGACGATGGTCAAAGCGACCAGTATTCCCAGGACAACCTTAAAATGTCTTTTAAAATAGCTTTTTTCCATAAAGTTCACTCCTTAGCTTAAAAATTTTTTACAATCATATCTTGGGAGGCTACCTTGATCTGGTTCTGCCCTCCCAGCCCTTGCTGGTCCAAAATGGCGGTTACCGTATTGAGAGCCACGCTGGGCAAATTATTTTCATGACTTAGATGGGCCAAAAAAATACTGGTGGGCAACTTCTCCAGACTGCGAAGGAACATGCCGGCGGTATCATTGGACAGATGACCACGGGTGCTCAAAATTCTCTGCTTCAGGGCGAAGGGATAACGGCCCTGCTTGAGCATGGTCACATCATGATTGGCCTCCAGGATGAGGGTGTCCGCACCCTCCACGGCCTGGCGGATGGTCTGAGTAATATGCCCCGTATCCGTCAGATAGGTGCATTTACTGTCCCCACAGATAAAGCTGTAGCCATGGGGGTCACAGGCATCATGGGGAATGGGAAAGCTCATAATCCTTACCTCGCCACAAACCATGCCCTGTTCAAAAAGGCAACAGTTCTTGCCGGCAATTTTTCCGTCCTTAGCTAAGATTTCCTTCCAGGTCGGTCCACTGGTATAAATGGGGACGTCATATTTCTTGACCAGGGTGGCTAATCCCTTCATGTGGTCAATATGCTCATGGGTAATAAAAATTCCTTCCAAATCAGCAATGGTCAGCTGCAGCTCCTGCAGTCTTTGACTGAGCATCCGGCAGCTGATTCCCATATCTACCAGAAAGTGCTGCTTTCCCGTGCTAATAAGGGCCGCGTTCCCCTTACTACCACTGGCCAGCATGGCTACCTTAAAAGCACTCACCGGGCCTGGGCCTCTCTACAGATGGCAGCTCCAGCACTGATTCCGATACGGCTGGCACCGGCTGCCACCATTTTTTCAGCCGTAGCCAAATCGCGAATACCACCGGCCGCCTTAACCTGTAGGCCGTAGTTTTTGGCAATGGAGCTGAGGAGAGCCACATCCTCCTCCGTAGCACCGGGTCCGTTAAAGCCGGTACTGGTCTTGACAAAGGCTGCCCCTGCCTTAGCTACCAGCTGGCAGGCCACTTCCTTTTCCTGTTGGGTCAAGAGACAGGTTTCAATAATGACCTTAACCTTAAAGGGAGCAGCAGCCTTGACTACGGCGGCAATGTCCTCTACTACGGCATTGTGGTTACCGCTCTTAAAGGCTGCCATATTCATTACCATATCTATTTCGTCCACATGGTCCTCATCCAGCGCCAGCTTAGCGGCAAAAACCTTGCTTTCCGTCCGCTCTGCTCCCAGAGGGAAGCCGATGACAGTGACCAGCTGGATATTATCCGGGCTGCTTTCGCCTAAAAGGTGACGGGCAAGACCTGCATAGCAGGGGTTAACGCAGACGGCGCGCATCTGCCATTCCTGTGCTTCCTGACAGAGATGGATAATGTCGCTTACGCTTGCCTCCGGCTTGAGCAGGGTATGCTCTATATATTTATTTATAGTCATGCTTTAATACTCCTTCCAATATTTTACTTTATTTCACTCTCTTTTAACATTATAACAAATTTAATATTGCTTATTGTGGCAAAACAGTAAAAATAAAGCTACCTCAGTGTAAAACCGAGGTAGCTGATATCTTTTTTATTTATTCTGCTGCAGAAGCTTCCTCTGCAGGGGCTGCCTGTTCAGACTTAGCTTCCGGTGCGTCTTCAGCAGCTGCTTCTGCTTTCTTGTCCTCTGCTGCCGGTTCTACAGTAATGTTTTTAGGGAAGAGCATGGGCTCGCCAATAGCATTCTGCAAATCGGTCTTGGATGTATTGTAGTCGTACAGGGCCTGGGTATAGTTGGTCTTAGCATTTGTCAGGGCTACCTGAGCATCCAAAACATCGGTGTTGGTGCCTACGCCTGCCATGTAGCGGACCTGGGCGATATGATAATCCTCTTCTGCCTTAGAAACAGCCACCTGGGTGGTTTGGATTCTCTTCTCTGCTTCACGCATATTCAGATAGCTTTGACGTACATGGAGCATAACGGCATCATTGGTATCACGGTAGGTTTCTTCTGCCTTGGCCAGGTCAGCCTTAGCACCATGAATCTTGGACATGGTCACACCACTATCGAAGATGTTCATGCTGACGCCTACGCCCACACCCCAGTTACCATTTTCATCACCGGGCCACTCCTTATCGGACCAGCTCTTACTGGCACTAACGCCTACCTGGGGCTGATAGCCGCTGCGGGCTACTAACAGGGAGCCGTGGGCTGCTTCTATGCCCTGACGTGCCTGCTCCAGCTCCGGACGGTTAGTGATGGCATAATCCAGGCAGTAGTCCAGGTCGATATCGTAGGGAACATAATCCAGGGTCTGAATCAGCTGCAGTCTGGTATTCAGGGGCAGACCGATAATTCTGTTCAGGCTTGCTTCTGCCAGCTGGTAGCCATTTTCTGCTTTAATCAGGCTTTGTTGGGCATTAGCCAGTTCAACCTCACTGCGAAGTACGTCCACCTTGGCAACTACGCCTACGTCGTACTGAGCCTTAACGTCCTTCAGATGCTCTTCCAGACGATGTACGGATTCGCGGCCCAGCTCACGCATGTTGCCAGCCTGAAGCAGACCATAGTAGCCGTTGGTAACGGTGGCACGCATATCGTTATAGGCCTTTTGTTCGCCTACCAAAGCATATTTAAAGCCTGCCTTTGCTGCCTTGATGGAGCCGGACAGACGACCACCGGTGTAGATGGGCATGGAAGCGGACAGGGTATTGCTATATTCCTCACGAATCTGGGTACCTACGTTCAGTACCGGGGTATAGGTAATATTGCCGTGCTCGTCAATATGGGAGCCTCTGGCAAATTGGTCATCATCCATACCGCCACGCTTAAAGGTGCTGTCGCCCTTAATATTAACCCAACGGGAAGAACGTGCGGCATCATAATCTGCCTTTGCAGCTGCTCTTTCGTAGCCGGCAATAGCAATAGCAGGATTGGTGTTAAAGGCACGTAGCATAGCCTCCTCCAGGGTGATGGTTACTACCTGCTCCTCTACCTGGGGAGCAACCTCGCCTTCGGCTGCCCAGGCCCCCTGAGCCAGGCTAAGGGTTAAAGCAGCAGAAAGAGCTAATAATCTTTTACTCAATTTATTTTTAGACATTTCTTTACCTCCAAACAGGCTGACTGGTTAGTCAGCTTATAAGAATTATATTTATTTTCCCGCTAAAAGTCAATTAATTTTTAGAAGTGACCGCGTACACCTAGGTAGGTATCCTCGCTACTACCCTTTAAATCCATACTTTCACCATAAAGGGAAAAATTATCGTTTAGGTAAAATTCACCGCCCAGACGGATTTTAGCATTGTTAAAATCATACACCTGGGAATAAAGGCGGAAGCTTGGTCCTAGCTTCTGGCTGACACCCACACCAAAATCCCCCTGCATAGCACCCATGCTCAGACCGGTATTGCCATAATTCTTACCAGCAATAAAGTCAAATTTACTGGAGCCGCCAACATCATAATTTCCCATATAAATATAGCTGGAATCGGTAGGATTAACGCTAATACCCAAATTACCGCGCCATTCATTACCCTTGGTGCTGCGACTAATATCCGCATGGACCTTGGTATCACTGAAGGTAGCTAAAATTTTATTGGCTCTGGCGCTGGCTTCCTTGGCGTTGACCACCGTATCCTTCAGGGCATGGGCGGTTACCGGGTCCGTCGCTACGGATTCCAGAACCTTGACCATGTTTTCAATACGACTGGTGGTATCTGCCATATGCTGGGCTACGGCAGCGATATTCCTACCGGTTTCGCCCTTGTTATCCACTTCCTTGACAATACTTTCCATATGCATGGCAATATTGTTCATCCTTACGGTCAGCTCGCTAATCTGCTGGATCATCAGGTTGATGCTCTGCTGGTTAGTCTGGGCTACCTCGGCCAACACCCTGGTCATATCATTCATATTTTTGCTGACGCCGCTCAAATCCTTCAGACCGGAGCGCATGGAGGCCTGAACCTCAGGGTCCCCAAATACATTGTTGAAGGCATCGGCGATATTTTCAATTTTAATCATCAGGTCACCGGAGGAGGCAAAGAAGTCCTCCATACTGCCACCAGCTACGCCCTCAATTTGGCTGCCTGCGGCAATATAAGCCTGTCCCAGCTGGGCCGGAGGCACTACGTTAACAAATTTTTCTCCTAAAATACCATCGGCACCAATGGAGAAGGTGGCACCCTGGGGAATTTTAATATTATCATCAATATCGGTAAGGACCTCCACACCCTGGGGGCTGACCTTAATTTCGCGGACACTACCTACCTGGACGCCGGCATAACGTACCATGTTGCCGGGCATTAGGCCACTGACCTGTGGATAGTTAATATGCAGCTCATAGCCGTCCCTTCCTAGGGAAAAGGCACCCATAAAGGTAATCATACCCGCTAAAACAGCTACGCCACATAAGGTGAAGGCGCCTACCTTTATTTCACTACTGCCCATCTTCTTCCTCCCTCTCTAGCTCTTGACCATTAATAAAGGCCTGTACCACAGGATTACTGCTGTGCTTAATTTCTTCTACCGTCCCGATCTGGACGATTTTTCCATCGTATAAAACAGCGATACGGTCAGCCGCTACAAAGACCGATTCCATATCATGGGTTACTAATAGGGAGCTTACTCCCAGACGCTGCTGCGTTTTGCGGATTAGCCTGCTGATGGTCATGGTCATGACCGGATCAAGGCCGGAGGTGGGTTCATCATAAAAAAGAATTTCCGGCCGCATAGCCAGGGCTCTGGCCAGACCCACCCTTTTTTTCATACCGCCGGATAACTCAGCCGGCCAAAGCTTTTCCGTATCGGGCAAGCCCACCAGCTGGAGCAGCAGGGCCACCTTCTTCTGGATATCTTCCTCTGTCAAATGAAAATGCCTCCGCAAGCCGAAGGCTACATTTTCTCCCACTGTCAAAAAATCAAAGAGGGCGGAATATTGAAAGACCACGCCCATCTGCCGCCGTAGCTCATCCCACTGGTTTTCATCGTAACCGCTAACCTCGTTTCCGGCAATGATAATACTTCCGGAGGTAGGTGGCAGCAGACCGGTCAGGACCTTGAGGATGGTGCTTTTACCACTACCGGAGGGTCCAATTACCGCCAGAGTTTCGCCACAGTACAAATCCAGGTCGATTTCGTTTAGTACCAGCTTGTCACCAAAAGCAATCTTCAGCTTACGTACCTGTATAATTTTTTCCTGTTCCGTCATAGCGCAAACTCCTTAGACAAATAAAAGAATGGATAAAAAATAATTAGTAATAAAAATCAGGATAATGGACATCACTACGGAGGCCGTAGTAGCCAGACCTACACCCTCGGCACCATGACCGGCGTGAATGCCCTTATAACAGCCAACGATGGCAATGATGCCGCCAAAGACGGAGCTTTTAATCATTCCGCCTATAATATCATAGGTTTCAGCTAAAACCTTAATCGAATTTTCGTAGGCAAAGGTACTGATACCGGCATAGTAGTGGGCTACCACCCAGCCACCGATATTACCCACCAGGTTGGCAAAAACTACCAGCACAGGCATCATCAGCACAATGGCGATAAAACGGGGTACGACCAGGTAGCTTACGGGGTTGGCCGCCATTACCCGCAAGGCGTCTATCTGCTCCGTAACCTTCATGGTACCCAGCTCCGCCGCAATGGCCGCGCCAATACGTCCAGCCACGACGACGCCGGTCAATACAGGTACCAGCTCCCTGGCCATGGCAATGGCTACGATGCCGCCAACGGAGGAGGCTGCCCCAAAGCGAACAAATTCCTTAGCCGTCTGTACGGAAAAAACCATGCCCGTACACAGAATGGTCATCATGACGATGGGCAGGGAATCCGCTCCCAGGAGAGCCATCTGCCGTAAAACCTCTTTCCCGTCCGCCGTACCCAGGCGTCGGAGGGTTTCGCCGGTCAGCAGGGTAATCCTACCCGTAGCCGCACAGCCGTTCAATATTTTTTTACCTAGGAGCTCACATGTTCTTTTTAGCATATCTTCATCCTCAAGCTACCCCTCTCCACATAGAGATGGCCCGGCCCAGAGCCTAATCCTTCACTACGTTTAAGGTAATTTCTCTTTCACCATCTACGATAAAGTCGAGGGTAGTCTTCTGTTTATAGGGACTACCCTGGATAACACTTTCCAGTCCCATTTCCTCACTTATTTTCTCTAAATCAAAGCCGCTGCCGGAGCCAGTGGAAATATCAATGACCAAGTCATTATTCTTATCGGCCTCGTTAACCTGCTTAACATAATCCTCCAGTGTAACCTTACGCTCCTGGTGCTTCTGCGGCTTACCCTCTTCCTTCTGCTTCCGCAGCAGGTTCTGCAGCCAGGCCATACTACCGCCACTACGCACGCTCAGGACCAGTTCGCCACCGGGATGGTCCTTAGGAATGACAAAATCCACCAGCTGGTTGAAAACCTTGCCACGATAGGGCTTAAATTCTACATTAAAGGTAATCTTTTCCCCAGGCTTAACATCCCGCTGACGGGTGCTGACCTGCTGGATTTCGGCCACCTGGGGAGTTTCGGTAATTTCTGCAGTTACAGTAATATCAAAAACATCCACAGGCTCTAATTTATTCTGCATCAGGATGCTGGCTGCCTCGGACATTTCCCTATTCATGATGGGAATGAGGTTGGCGCTGGCATAGTACATATTTTCACGGTCAATCTTTAACAGCTTTTTCTGACTGTCCCTGGCACTAATTTCAAAGCGGATGCGTCCAGTGCCACCGCCCTTACGGTCCATGGCCTGAACAGCGGTGTTATAAACAGCTGCATCCAGAATCAGGGGCATCATCTGCTCGTCCTCAATAATATCCACACGGGTAAAGCGGTTCTGACCACGGTCCAAATCGCTGACGGTGACGAATGTAGGGATGGAGGCAGGTAATACGCCCTGCTTACCGGCAATGCCGCTGGCCCTATCCTGGGTAAAGGTACCGATACCAGAGCCGACGTTGCCCACCTTATAGCTGCTCTGCATATTGGGAATGCAGCCTAAAACCCAGGCCTTGTTCATATAAAAATTGCTCTGACCCCGTTGGAGAAAGGGATGACCGAAGGCCAGTACGCTGCCGTCATCCCCCACCCAGGTTACGGTCCCCAAGGCACCTAGGGTCAAATCGCCCTGCATGAAGGAAGCACCTACGGCACTACCGGCCTCCAGGGGCTTAGTGCTAACCTGGCCGCCACCACCGCCGGGCAGAACCTCCAGGCCTGCCAGACCTAGCTTTTCCTGTAAGTACTCCATTCCCTGGGAGGAAAAGCCACCTGCCATCAGGCTGGTACCCTGGGGCAGCCAGTCCCTGCTGGGTGCGGAGGGCACATCCAGGAGCTTCAGCATGTTGCCGATGGGAGTTAAGAAGCAGTAATGGGGATCATTAAAGGTACGTCCATAGGCAACCGCACCTACCAGACGTCCATCAACGTAAACAGGGCTACCGCTCATGCCCTGGGCTACGCCACCGGTCTTTTCAATCAGCGGACCGGATAAATAGACTAACACGCCCTGTCCGGAGGTTTCACTGCCGTTGACGCCAATAATTTCTACGTCAAAGGTTTCTATGGTATCACCGCTGATAACTGTTTTACCAATGCCCTTCATCCCCGGCCGTAAATCCTGCAGGGGCATCAGGGGCACCTGGGCTGCCGCCACCAGGGTAAAGCAGCACAGTAACAGGGTTACTAAAAATGTTCTTATCTTCATCTTATGCTATAGCTCCTAACTCCATATATATTAGAAAACCGGCGGTTAACGACACGCCGGTTCATTTTATACCCGTTCTCATTATACAACCGAGCCTAGTCTTTGACAAGGTTAGGAGCCTGGTCCCCCCAGGCTGAAAGGCGGGCTTTATGTAATTGTTCACTTTTTTTTTACAAGAAGCTGTAATTCCGTCACTCTTTCTTCTAAATCTGCCGTGGTATGGATTTCAATCCAGAGTAGCTCCAAAAAATCTCCCTGGGGCTCCAGCTCATGCTTTTGGGCATAAACCAGCAGCTGCTGGAGCCAATAGGAGGTCTTACTGTACTGGCCGCTATAGCTGACGGTCAGGTAGTCCCCCTCCGGCAGGGCTTCCGTCCCCTTGGGGTCCAGGATGAAGGCAGCCTTGTACTGGAGCTTTTCCGTCTGCTTCTGGCCGTAGGCCACCCTAGTGCCCAGCTGGTTGTTACCGATGATGTAAAAATGCTCCTTATTTAGATTTAAGAGGCTCTTCATCAGCACGTCCATTTCGTATTCATCCACATAGCCCTCCCTGGTAGCAAAGCAATGCCGCTGGGGATAGTGCTTGAGCTTAATCTGGTCCAGGGGCATTCTCTGGGCAGTCTGCAAATTAGCCACTCTTTGGCGTACGTTCTGACGCAGGGCCTCCAGCTCGGCAATTCTGCTGGTGATAAAGGCTTCCTCCTCGGTCAGAAAGCTGATGGTGGATTCCACCGTATGGTTGGCCAGGTAGCCGCGTATCTGCTCCATATCAAAGCCCAGTCCCCGCAATTCCCGGATGACATTCAGCCGCCAAATATCATTAATGCGGTAAATTCTGTAGCCACTCTCCAGCCTTTGGGGATGGATGAGACCAATTTTTTCGTAATAGCGGATGCTGTCCACGCTGATGCCGTACAAACGTGCCAGCTCACCAATTTTAAAATAGCGCTTCATGGCTGCCATCCCTCCTCCTTGACTCTAGTATCGTTCCATAGTTTATAGTATAAATGCAGCAAGAATTATTTACCCGAGGCTCAGCCTCACAGAAAGGACGTGTTACCCATGCTGCACAAGTATCTTAAATACATTATAACCCAATTTCAGTATTTCCTTCAAAGGGAATTTAAGCTCTCCTACTGCTGTATTGCTTTGGCCAGCAGTATCTTTTTAGCCTTTGGCATTTACAATGTCCATTCCCTCTCCGGTATTACAGAGGGTGGTCTTTTAGGTCTCTCCCTGCTGCTGGAGCACTGGTTCGGCATTTCTCCCTCCCAGTCCAGCCTCTGCTTTAATCTGGCCTGCTACTTTTTCGGCTGGCAGCTTTTAGGCAGGCGCTTCGTCTTTTATTCTGCCGTAGCCTCCCTGGGCTTTTCTGCCGGCTATAGCTTTTTTGAGAGCTTTGACCCCCTCTTCCCCCATATTGCCGAAACACCTCTGCTGGCGGCAATCGTAGGTGCCGTCTTCGTGGGCATCGGCTCCGGATTCTGTGTCCGCATCGGTAGCGCTACCAGTGGCGACGACGCACTGGCCCTAGGCTTTGCTAAGCTGACCAAGGTTAATATCTTCTGGATTTATCTGGCTGGCGATCTGCTCGTCCTCCTACTTTCACTTAGCTATATTCCCGCCCAGCAGCTGCTGTATTCCCTCTTGACCGTAATTATTTCCGGTCAGCTGGTCAGTCTCATCCAGGATTTTGAGGTGCCCAAAGCCTGGCCCTGAACTTCTGCCAAGAAGGCTTCGGCTCTACATAAGAATAAATAAACGCTAATATGCCTAAAGTAAAAGGAGCACTGGTATTGCCGGTGCTCCTTATTTTTAATGCTTAGCGAAAACACCTACCCCGATGCTGACAGGTCTTTCATGACCATCGGAGGGGTGGTTGACAGCCTTGCCGTCAATAACCATAATGCTGGAGCCGCCACCATCCAGATTTAGAGCGTCACGCGCTCCCAGACGCAGGAAGTAGGTTGCCAGTTCCTCCAGGGTCAGGCCCTTAGATAAATTGCTGCGGCCGTCTACAACCAGCAGCAGGACAGTACCGTCCTTTTTCATGCCGATGGCCGTACGGGGAGCTCTACCCCAGGCAATATCCGGTGCAATCTGCTCCTCCCGGGTACGCACATTGACCTTGCCATTTTCCAATAGCAGGGGGCCGCCGCCAATCAGAATTTTGGCCTGCTCAGCCAAGGTGGAGCCCAGGCTTTCCCGCAGCTTTACCCTATCACCCACACGCAGCTGACTTAACAGAGCCTTATTAGCATTACCATGGGCAGAAATAACTCTGGTACCGGGTTCAATGGACATATTGCCTTGGTTGGAGATATCGATTACCCTGTCCCCCTGTAGCTTGATTTCCATGCCCCACTGGTTGGTTTTGGTACTGGAAGCATAATATTCATTGTAAAGCACCACGTCCTCGGCAATTCTTTCCCTGTTCATGCCCTTGATTGCCAGGGTTTGTCCCTGGGGAAGGTAGAGGATGCCCTGGTAGGCTACATCCTGAACCAGGGTCCGCTGCTGACCATTATCAATATAGGCGGAGCGGGGAGAGGAATCAACACTCATCAGCTGCCCCCTGTCCTTATTGACGCCGATAACCCAGCCGGAGCCGTCAAAATAGGAGGCATTAATGGCAATACGGATACCGTAGCGGCTGGTCATTTTGGTCAAAAGACCACGTCCATTATAGGCACCGGCTGCGGAAAAGGGACGCAACTCCACCTTGGCCTCCGGGCTGATGGCTATTACATGGGCCTGTATCTGCTGGCCGTTGATTTCGTCCTGCAGATAGGTATGGACTACACCGGGCTCCAGCTCCTGGCTTTCCTTAATCAGGTTAATACGGAAGACGTCCACCACCAGGCGCTGGGGATTTTCCAGAGCATAAACCTTATACTGGCAGTCGGCATTCTTGCTGATGCGGAGCAAGCTTTCCCCACCCCTGCTGACCAGCTCGGCCTTCTGGACATAATGGTCCTTTAAATTGAGCACCTTGGCGTCCCGGAGCTTGGCATCCAGCTGCAGCTCCAGCTTGCCACCGGCATCCTTCACCTTATAGCTCATCGGTCCATCACTGTCCACAACCAGTCTTACCCGGGCCGGACTAATACTGCTCCGTAAATTAGTCAGCTCCGTAGCCTGGGCCAGCTGGCTCCATAGGCTACAGCAAAGTGTACATACGACAAACATTAAAAATTTTTGCATTTTCTTATCCTCATGCTTCTCTAAATTTTTGCCTAAAAAAAGACATGAAGGGACCATTCCCAAAGAACAGTCCCTTCCACAAGACCTTTATACAATTAAGTAACGTTACTTAGCCTAAATTAGTAGAGGTATAAATTGCACCAGGATGCAGCTGGTCAATATTTTCCAGAGCCTTACCGGTACCTATTGCTACACAATCCAGGGGATTTTCCGGAACATGGACCTCAATACCGGTTTCTGCCTGCATCACCTCAGCCAGACCATCCAGTAAAGCACCACCACCGGTCAGATAAATACCATTATCCACGATATCGGCAGCCAGCTCCGGCGGGCATTTTTCCAGAACGCCACGGACGGTTGCCGTCAGGGACATAATGGAATCCTCCAAAGCCTTGCGGCAGTCATCAGAAACAACGGAAAAAGTAGTGGGAAGACCGGTTACCATATCACGACCACGGACGGAAATACTATCCGCACGACCATTTTTAGAAACAGTAGCTATACTTTTCTTTATTTCCTCCGCAGTTCTTTCACCAATCAAAACACCATGGACCTTTTTTACATAGCCGATGATGGATTCATCAAAATGGTCACCGCCGATGCGGATGGAGGAGCTGACTACGATTCCCCCCAGGCTAAGGACAGCCACATCAGTAGTACCACCGCCTACGTCAACAATCATATTGCCACGGGGCACGGAAATATCGATACCTGCACCTAAAGCAGCAGCCAAGGGCTCCTCAATCAGATAGGTTTTGGAGGCACCGCCCTGGGTGGTAGCTTCCATAACCGCACGTTTTTCTACGGAGGTAATGCCAATGGGTACGCAGGTCATAACACGGGGCTTAAAGAATAAGCTTTTGCCCGCAATTTTATTGATAACATAGCTCAACAGCTTTTGGGTAACGGTGTAATTAGCAATAACACCTTCCTTGAGAGGACGGATAGCCATAATATTTCCCGGGGAACGGCCTAACATTTCGCGAGCATCATCACCCACGGCCAAAACCTTATTACGAGTCTTATCAATAGCTACTACTGCAGGCTCATTTAAAACAACGCCCTTGCCTCTGACAAAGACAATAATATTCGCGGTACCAAGGTCGATACCAATATCCATACTCTTAAACATTTTCTGTCTCCTGTTTTACATCTCTACTCGCTTGATATCGGCGCCCAGCTGCTGCAGCTTTTCGACAATACCCTCGTAGCCACGATCAATATGGTACAAATCACCAATATAGGTGGTGCCTTCCGCTACCAGGCCTGCCAAAATCATCGCCGCACCGGCACGCAGGTCGGTAGCACGTACATCACAGCCAGTTAAGTGGCAGGGGCCATTTACCACGGCACTACGGCCTTCGGTAACAATATCTGCACCCATCCGATTTAATTCTACTACATGCATAAAACGATTTTCAAATACAGTTTCGGTAACCTTACTGCTACCCTCAGAGATAACCATCATGGCCATCAGCTGTGCCTGCATATCCGTAGGAAAGCCAGGATAGGGCAGGGTCTTGACGGATACAGCCTTCAGCTTGCCGTTACCGATAACTCGAATTTTATCAATATCCTCATCCACAGTCACACCGGCCTCACGCAGCTTGGCAATGAGGGGCTTCTGGTGCTCCGGCAGGACATTTTCAATGGTTACATCACCATCCGTCATAGCGGCTGCAATCATATAGGTACCAGCCTCTATGCGGTCGGGAATAATGGTGTAGTCAGCACCATGTAGCTTTTCCACACCCTCGATACGGATAACGTTGGTACCTGCACCACGAACCTTCGCCCCCATCTTATTCAGATAGTTGGCTAAATCCACAATTTCTGGTTCTTCGGCAGCATTTTCCAAAATAGTAGTGCCTTCGGCCAAGGAGGCAGCCATCATTAAATTTTCAGTAGCACCTACGCTGGGGAAGTCAAAATAAATGGTGGTTCCCCGTAAGCCTTGGGGCGCACTGGCTTCTATATAGCCATGACCCTGCTCAATAACCACGCCCAAGGCTTCAAAGCCCTTCAAGTGAATATCAATAGGACGAGCACCAATGGCGCAACCACCGGGCATGGAAATCCTAGCTCTGCCCTTGCGTGCCAGCAGGGGTCCCATAACGAGGAAGGAAGCACGCATATTACGTACCAGCTCGTAGGGTGCCTCGCAGGAGGTAATTTCCGTACTATCTATATCTAAAATATGTGGCTCTTGATGATCCACCTTAATACCCAAGCATTTCAAAACTTTACTAATGGTAAAGACGTCTTCCAGCATGGGTACTTCATCCAAATGACTGGGAGTGGAACCTAAAATAGAGGCAGCGATAACGGGTAAAACTGCATTTTTAGCACCACTGGTCTTAACAACGCCTTCCAGGCGCCTACCACCTTTTACAACTAACTTCTCCAAATCTATCCTCCAGGCCTTAACAGTTAAATTTAGCAAAAAAGCTTAACAGTGCTATTTTATCATTGTTGACTATATTTAATCAATGTTCTATTTGTGAAAAATAAAAATAACCGGTAAAATACCGGTCATTACATATGCATACGTTGACGGTCGGCAAGAATATTATAATGAGTTTCCTTTTCCATCAATTCGCGACGAATTTGTTTTTTCTGTTCCTCATCAGTACATTCTGCCAAGCATTGACGCAAATATGCTATATCCTGCTTCAAATGCAGCATTGCAGAACCAGCTAAACTATCTATAGCATCAGACATTTTGCATCCCCCTTCACCTACATAGTTGCATATAGATTATAGCTTTTTTCACGGAAAAAGGCAATAAAAATAACCCCGCTCCTTACGGAACGGGGTTGGTTTTTTGGCATTGTAATGATTACTTTCTGCCGAGAATTTCTTTTGCACGCAGACGAGCTACTGCTCTCTTCAAAGCGCATTTAGCACGGTCTACATCAAGGCTTTCAGTACGAGCTGCGAGTCTAGCTTCAGCACGTTCTTTAGCTGCATTGGCACGAGCAACGTCAATGTCATCGCCCGGTTCAGCAATGGTAGCCAAAACAGTGCATTTGTTGTTTTGCATTTCTAAGAAACCGCCACAAACAGCAAAGCTTTTTTCGGTACCGTCAGTAAGACGGAGCTTCAGCGGGGCAATATCCAGTGTGGCAATAACAGGAATATGACCTGCTTCAATGCCCATACCACCGGACAATGCGCGAAAGCCTACATAAGTTACTTCTTCAGAAACAAAAAGCATCTTATCCGGCGTTACAATTTCAAAAGTAAACGGTCTAGCCATATTAAGCCTTCATGGTTTCAGCCTTAGCAACCGCGTCATCAATGGTACCTACCATGTAGAAAGCGCCTTCCGGCAAATCGTCATGTTTGCCTTCGAGGATTTCTTTGAAGCCGCGAATGGTTTCTTTCAGCGGAACATATTGACCAGGTTGGCCGGTAAATTGTTCAGCAACAAAGAATGCCTGGCTGAGGAATTTTTGAATTTTACGAGCACGAGCAACGGTAACTTTGTCTTCCTCGCTTAATTCTTCCATACCCAGAATTGCGATGATATCTTGCAATTCTTTATAACGTTGCAGAATAGCTTGTACACCACGAGCAACGTGATAGTGTTCTTCACCGATTACAATCGGATCGAGGATACGGCTGGTGGAATCGAGCGGGTCAACTGCCGGATAAATACCAAGCTCTGCAATTTGACGGGACAATACAGTGGTTGCATCCAAATGGGCAAAGGTGCCTGCCGGAGCCGGGTCAGTCAAGTCATCCGCAGGAACATAAACTGCTTGTACGGAAGTGATAGAACCGGTCTTGGTGGAAGCAATACGTTCTTGCAATGCACCGATATCGTTTGCCAAGGTAGGTTGATAACCTACTGCAGAAGGCATACGACCGAGCAATGCAGATACTTCGGAACCAGCTTGAATGAAACGGAAGATATTATCTACGAACAGCAATACGTCTTGGCCGCCAACATCACGGAAGTATTCTGCCATGGTTAAGCCGGTCAGGCCTACACGCATACGAGCTCCAGGAGGTTCGTTCATCTGGCCGTAAACCAAAGCGGTTTTATCGATAACGCCAGATTCTTTCATTTCGCCCCACAGATCGTTGCCTTCACGAGTACGTTCGCCAACGCCTGCGAATACGGAATAACCACCGTGAGCAGTTGCAATGTTATGGATAAGCTCCATAATAATAACGGTTTTACCAACACCAGCACCGCCGAACAGACCAACTTTACCACCTAAAGCGTAGGGGCAGATAAGGTCAACGACTTTAATGCCGGTTTCTAAAATTTTAGTAGTTGTTGCTTGTTGGTCAAAGCTGGGAGCCGGTCTATGAATCGGCCAGTAATCAGCAGCTTCAACTTTAGTATCATCATGGTCAACAGTTTCTCCAAGCACGTTGAAAATACGACCTAATACGCCAGGACCAACGGGAACGCTGATCGGAGCGCCAGTATCTACAGCTTCCATGCCGCGAACAAGACCGTCGGTAGAACTCATAGCAACGGCACGAACTACATTGTAGCCGATATGTTGCATAACTTCAGCGGTAAGGTGGATTTTTACTTTACCGTCGTCAGTAGTACCATCGATTTTGATAGCGTTCAGGATAGCAGGCATGCTTTTAGGAGGGAACTCGATGTCGATAACAGGACCAACAACTTGTACTATTCTACCTGTATTCAAGGTTTTAGCCTCCCTATTGATATCTTCAAATTAGTTTTCTGCTTGAGCTTGCTTCAATGCTTCTACACCGCCAACGATTTCGTTCAGCTCGCGGGTGATACTTGCTTGACGTGCCTTGTTATAGGACAATTCAAGGTTTTGTACCAGCTTCGCAGCATTATCGGTTGCGGAAGTCATTGCAGTCATACGAGAGCCCAATTCACTGGCAGCAGATTGTACCAGCGCAGCATATACAACAGTCTCCAAATATTTCGGAGCCAGAACTTTAAGAGTTTCATCTTCGTCGGGTTCAAAAATGAAGCTTGCTTTGGACCGACCCTCGCTCTTAGGAGGTTCCACCGGCAAAATCAATTCGCTGGTAGGAATCTGGGACAATGCAGTTTTAAAGATAGTGTACACAATATGCAATTCGTCAAATTTTTCGCTGGCGAAAAGTTTAATAGCATCTTGTGCTACATCTACAGCATTATTGTAGCCAGGTCTGTCGGAGAAGCCAAAATGTGCACTAATCACATTGAAGCCACGACGGCTGAAGAAGTCTCTTGCTTTACGACCGCAGGCAATGACAACTACCTCGTCTTCGCATTTGGTAATTTCAGCAAGAGCAAGTTTAAGAGCGTTGGAGCTATAAGCACCTGCTAAGCCCTTATCGGAGCAGAGTACCAGATAGCCAACCTTCTTAACATTACGTTTTTGCAGCAAAGGATGTTTTTTGGCGTCCAAACCACTAAGAACACTAGGGTCACTTACAACATTGGACAACACTTCTTTAATCTTAATAGCATACGGACGGCTTGCAGCAGCACGTTCCTGAGCTCTTCTCAGTCTTGCTGCAGCTACCATCTTCATAGCTTTAGTGATTTTACCAATGTTACCTACGCTCTTCATGTGGCGATGAATCTCGCGTGGAGTAGCCATTAGTTAATCACCTCACTTCACTGCCAACAAAAGTTTCCTTGAACTCGGTGATTGCTTTTTTCAATGCTTCTTCGTTTGCATCAGTGATTTTCTTGGTATTACGGATGTCTGCACCAACTTCAGGATGGTTTACTTCCATAAAGTTCAAGAATTCTTTTTCGCAACGAGTTACATCTTTAACTGCTACGTCATCCAAGTAGCCTTTAGTACCTAAGTACAAGGACATAACTTGTTTTTCAACGGACAACGGGCAATATTGACCTTGTTTCAACAATTCGGTCAAGCGTTGGCCACGTTCCAACTGAGCTTTGGTAGCTTTATCCAAGTCGGAAGCGAATTGAGCGAAAGCAGCCAATTCACGATATTGTGCCAAGTCCAAACGCAGAGTACCTGCAACGGATTTCATAGCTTTAATTTGTGCAGCGCCGCCTACACGGGATACGGACAAACCGGAGTTGATAGCAGGACGAATACCAGCATAGAACAATTCGGATTCGAGGAAGATCTGACCATCAGTAATAGAAATTACGTTAGTCGGAATGAAGCCACCAACGTCGCCTGCCAAGGTTTCAATAATCGGCAATGCAGTGATGGAGCCACCTTTTAACTCAGTGTTATTAAGTTTTGCAGCGCGTTCCAGCAGACGAGAGTGCAAGTAGAATACGTCACCGGGATAAGCTTCACGTCCGGGAGGACGACGAAGCAGCAAGGACATTGCGCGGTATGCAACAGCATGCTTGGACAAGTCATCGTATACGCAGAGAACGTCTTTACCTTGATCCATGAAGTATTCTGCCATAGTTACACCAGCATAGGGAGCCAGGTATTGCAGCGGAGCAGAGTCAGCAGCAGTAGCAGCTACGATAATGGTGTATTCCATAGCACCGTGTTGTTCCAAAGTACGAACAATACGAGCGATATTAGAAGCTTTTTGGCCGATAGCTACATAAATGCAGGTTACGCCCAAGCCTTTTTGGTTAATAATGGTGTCGATTGCAACTGCAGTCTTACCAGTACCACGGTCACCGATGATCAACTCGCGTTGGCCACGTCCGATAGGTACCAAGGCGTCGATACATTTGATACCGGTTTGTAACGGAGTATCAACGGATTGACGGTCTGCAATACCATGTGCAGGAGATTCAACAGGACGATATTCAGCAGCAACGATTTCGCCTTTGCCATCAATCGGAGTACCAGTTGCACTTACAACACGGCCCAGCAGAGCTTCGCCTACGGGAACTTCCATGATACGGCCAGTACGACGAACCAGGTCGCCTTCTTTAATAGCGGTTTCGCCACCCATAAGTACGATACCAACGGAATCTTGGTTCAAGTTTTGAACCATGCCGGATACGCCATGGGGAAGCTCTACTAATTCGCCAGCCATTGCATTTTTCATACCGATAACAGTAGCGATACCGTCACCGATTTTTTCTACGATACCTACTTCTTCGAGATCAGCATCCACATTATAATTCTCAAGCTTTTTGCTGATAGCATCGGTCATCTCTTCAGGTTTTTCCAAGGAATATTCATGAATGTCAATGCCATTCATTACTACTTCCATTTTTCTCAGCTTGCGGAGAGCGGAAGCATCATATACCTTATCACCAACTTGAACGATGATACCACCGAGAATGGAGGGATCAACTTGTTTATTTAAGAAGATCTCACGACCCAATTTTTCGGCGAGAATTACAGAAATGGATTGATACTCGTCTACAGTCAATTTTTTAGCTGTAGTAACTTTAACGTCTAACAGTTCTTTGATAGAACCGAGATCCATTTTGAAGTCGGATAATTCTTGCTTAATTAAAGCAATATTTTCTTCACTCTTCATTTTGTACCAATCACCTCCAAATACCGGCTTTAGCCTAATGGTTCGCTATTTGCATTAAGCTTTATCATCCGGCCTAATAGGAAAAACGACAAAATTATTTGCTGATGATGGAATCAACGATTTTGCCGGCCATTTTTTTATCTTCTTCAGAGCCTAACTTTTGTTCAACGATTTTGCTAGCAGCAATCATGCTCAGGCTGATAACTTGAGTACGGATATCATCCATAGCTTTTTTCTTTTCGAGAGCAATAGCTTCTTTAGCAGATGCCATAACTTGATCTTGTTCAGCTTTAGTTTCAGCCATGATCTTGTCATGAGCAGCTTGAGCAGTTTTACGGGCATTATCAATGATAGCCTGTGCTTCCTGTTTTGCGTTAGCTAATTTGTCTGCATATTGAGCTTTAACAGCTTCTGCTTCTTCTTTAGCTTTTTCAGCAGCATCTAAATCGTTTGCAATTTTGTTTTTACGTTCATCCATGATTCTTACAACGGGTTTGTAAGCAAATTTTGCAAGAACATAAACCAAAATCAAAAAGTTCAGGACCTGCGCAATAAGTGTTGCGTTAAAATTAACCAATTATAGCACGCTCCTTTGTAAAATTCTTGCAAAAATAATTATTTAATGAAGGGGTTAGCAAATACGAGTACGATTGCGATTACATAGCACAGAATAGGCATGGATTCGATCAAGCCTACGCAAACCAGCATGTTAGTAAAGATTTTACCAGCTTCTTCAGGTTGGCGTGCCATAGATTCAATAGATTTACCGCACATGTTGCCGTTACCTACACCAGCACCAGCAGCTGCGCCCAAGCATACGAGACCGGCACCGATTACGGATGCAGCGGTAATGATTGCATTTTCAGTCATTTGATTCATCCTTTCAGACAGTAAAGTTTTAAATTTTTAAATATTAATTAGTTTTCATCGTGGCTGGCAAAAGCTAAAGCATAGCTACCCAAAGCCAAAATAGTGAAAATAAAGGCTTGAACGAAGCCAATGAACAAACTGAACATTACCCAAAGCTCAGGAATAACCCAGGGGGACAGTTGATATAAAACAATCAACAGAATTTCGCCTGCCAGGATATTACCAAAAAGACGAAGAGCCATGGTCAGCGGTTTGGTAACTGCATCAAGTAAATGCAAAGGCAAAAAGGCCGGGCTAGGACTAACAAAGTGTTTAAAGTGGCCAAGACCTTGTTTAAACACACCAACGGCATATGCGCTGAACGCTACCAATAAAGAAAGCGCAAAGCAAGTATTGATGTCGTTAGTAGGAGAAGTCCAGTGTACGCCTATTTGCGGCAAAAAGATACCTAATTCGTTACTAACAAGAATGAACATAAACAAGGTAACGATAAACGGTGCCATGAATTTACGTCCTTTAGAACCCAGGTTGTCTTCCATCAAGCCATTCAAGAAGTCAAGAATGATTTCCAGTGCATTTTGCAAGCCAGACGGAACCATTTTTGGATTCCTGCAAACTACAAGAAACAGAACAAATACTATTGCCATAGTTACCCAAGTCATATACATGGTCTGCATATTAACTTCACCCAAGAATGTGGTTTGGGTAAGGTAATGGATAATTTCGTCAGAATGTGCTGCTTCCTTAGCTGCATCAGCTGCTACATTTCCCATTTTTACACTCCTTTCTTCACGTTCCTCTCATTGCCATGTTGGTACGCGATAAATAATAGTTTAAGAATATAAATTATATGTATCAGAAGAAACCCACAGAATGCCCCCGGCACGTAAAGTTTCATTCTTAACATCAAAATAATAAAACAGGCTGCGGTGAAAACGCGTATCCATCGGAACCGTTTCATAATCTTAATACCCTGCTGCGGATTATCCACATAGGGTAAAGATTTTTTCATACCACGAAAAAGGATTGCCAGATCCACCGTGGCTGCCAAAACACCAATTAACAAACCTGTAACGAATTTATCATACCCTAAAATTTTCATTAAGGCAACAAAAAAGAGTGCACAACCCAAAATTTTTGTAATAAATTTTACACTCCCACTCTTTACGATAGGTGTTAAGTCAAAATTATTGCTCATCTTTTTCGTCCTGCTCTCTCGACAATATGCTTTTTTGAATCAGGTTATAATAAGTCATGCACAAAGATATCACAGCCAGGGCAATACATATACTCCGCATCAGATGGCTACCTGTCTGCAGGTATGCATCCAGCCAATTGCCACCAAAATATGCCAGCAGAAAATCGAACACAGCCATAAAGGCGAGGGACGAAACAACTGCCAAGGCCTCAAGCATACGCATATGCTCCTTATCTGGTCCTTGCTTAGTCATAAAATAAACCTCTCGTGTAAGCAGTAATAGCTTACATAATCTTCACAAATATAATTTTAATATCTTTCTTAACTTTTGTCCATCTATTCAGCGCAAAATTCGTCTAATTTTTCTACCGGATAGCCTTTTTTCTCTAAGATGCAACTGATAATCCGCTTGCAGGCCCGGCCATCACCATAGGGATTAGCTGCCTCTGCCATCTGACGATAGTAGGAACTGTCGTCCAGCAGGCGTCCAGTTTCCCGCAGTACGTCATCATAGGCGGTACCAACTAATTTTACAGTGCCGGCAGTAACTGCCTCCGGACGTTCAGTAGTATCACGCAGCACCAGTACCGGCTTGCCCAGGGCGGGTGCCTCCTCCTGGATGCCACCGCTATCAGTGAGAACGATATCCACTCTTGCCATCAGATTAGCGAAGGGCTCGTAATCCATGGGCTCAATAAGGTGGACCCTATCCAGCTTACCCAGCTCCTCCTGCACAATTTCCCTAACCTTAGGATTCTTATGAACGGGGAAAATTGCTTCTACATCGGGATGAGTTTCTAAAGTGGTCTTTAAAGCGCGATATACATGACGCATAGGCTCACCCAGGTTTTCACGACGATGGGTGGTCATCAGAATCAGACGCCTGCCCCCTGCCAAAACCTGGTTCAGAGAAGCATCCGCAAAGCTGTAATCTTTTTTTACCGTGGTCTGCAGGGCATCAATAACGGTATTACCCGTTACCACGATGGCCGCCGGATTAACGTTTTCCTTCAACAGGTTGGCCTTGCTGTTGCCGGTGGGGGCAAAGTGATAATCTGCCAGAGATCCGGTCAGCTTACGATTCATTTCCTCCGGATATGGGGAATATTTATTACCAGTACGTAGGCCTGCTTCCACATGTCCTACGGGAATCTGGGCATAGAAGGCGGCAAGAGCGCCGGCAAAGGTAGTGGTGGTATCACCATGTACCAGCACCAGGTCGGGCTTAGCCTCCTCCATTACCTGCTTCAGGCCCATCAGGGCACGGGTAGTAATATCATGCAGGGTCTGACCGGAAGCCATAATATTCAGGTCATAATCAGGCTTAATCGCAAACAAGTCCAATACCTGATCCAGCATTTCACGATGCTGGGCGGTGACAGCCACGATGGGCTGAATCATCTCCGGGTACTTGCGCATTTCCAGGACCAATGGGCACATCTTGATGGCCTCCGGCCTAGTTCCAAAGACAGTCATAATTTTAATTTTTTCCACGGTTCTTCCTCCCTTACTATTTATCGTTCAGAATACCGATTTTCTTAGCGCCTACAGCTACAGCCGTAATGATGACTGCAATAATCAAAGCTGCATAGAAGCCATCCATTTCAGCCCACAAAACTGCTGCAATACCTAAGACAGCGGTAATGGCATACATTAAGAGCACGGCCTGCTTCTGATCCAGGCCCATAGCTAAAAGACGATGGTGTAAATGACCCTTGTCAGGTTGAAAAATAGGTCGGCCGTTGCTATAGCGTCGTAAAATAGCAAAGGCTGTATCCAATATGGGCAGACCAAGAGCAATGGCCGGTACGATGAGGGCTACGGTAGTAGCGGTCTTAACCGCGCCGTAGACAGAAATCGCCGCCAGCATATAGCCGATGAACATACTGCCCGTATCGCCCATAAAAATGGTAGCCGGATTAAAGTTATAACGGATGAAGCCGATGATGCCGCCTGCCAGTGCCGCCGTCAGCACAGCTACATCGAAATAGCCCATCTGGATAGCCACTAAAATAACCGTAATAGAGGCAATGGCGGAAACGCCTGCCGCCAGACCATCCAGGCCGTCAATCAGATTCACCACATTAGTAAAGCTGATTACCCAGAAGATGGTTACGGGAATAGCCAATAAATCCAAATAGTAATAGCCTCCCCAGGGATTGTTAATCCATTCAATCCTGATATCAAAGGCTACCAGCACACAGGCTGCTACAATCTGACCTAAAAGCTTGACCTTGGCCGGCAGCTGGTACTTATCGTCCAGGATACCGACGATGGTAATCACCGTACAACCAATCAGAATACCTACCAGGTCCCAGGTAAGCTCCATACTGGCCAAAGCACCCACCATAAAGGCAATATAAATAGCCAGACCGCCAAGACGGGGCATAATCCTATTATGTACCTTACGCTTATTGGGCCTATCGACAGCGCCTATCTGAAAAGCCAGTTTCTTGATATAGGGAGTCAAGATATAGCTGACCAGCATCGCTAATAAAAAAGGAAATCCATAGGAACTTAACATGCTAACCTCACAGCAGCCAGCAGCTGCTTTCTTTCAAAAAATCTACTATAAATTACAGACATACCTTATATAGTATATCATTTCTGGCACTATCGTCAATGATTTTTCTACTATAAAACAATAAATAGAAAAGGCCCTCCAGTTTTATCCAGAGGGTCTTTATAAAAAATATATTATTCTTGAGGTTTATGTACTACAATTTCAATACCAGAAGCTTCCATCATATCCTCAGCCAGCTTATCCGGATAGGGATTTGCATAGACGATACGTTCAATACCGGCATTGATTAAAATTTTGGTACATACCACGCAGGGCTGATGGGTGCAGTATAAAGTACCACCATTAACCGATACACCATGGTAGGCAGCCTGTACGACGGCATTTTGCTCAGCATGGATACCACGGCAGAGCTCATGCATCTTACCGGAGGGTACATGGAGCTGTTCCCTTAGACAACCCACCACATCGCAGTGGGGCAGTTTTTTAGGTGTACCATTGTAGCCCGTAGCTACAATCTGCTTATTTTTAACAATAACCGCCCCCACATGCCGACGTAGACAGGTGGAACGCTTGCTGACAAGCTGGGCAATCTCCATAAAATATTCGTCCCAATCAGGTCTTTCCATGATTAAAGGGTACCGAAGATTCTATCGCCAGCATCACCCAGGCCGGGAACGATGTAGCCATGCTCATTCAGATGGTCATCCAGAGCAGCGCAGAAAATCTGAACGTCAGGATGTACCTCATTCAGGCGTTTAACGCCTTCGGGAGCAGCAACCAGACACATAAAGCAAAGGTTCTTCAGTCCGTGCTTTTTCAACTGGTTGATGGCATCAATGGCAGAACCACCAGTAGCCAGCATGGGGTCTACAACGATGGTATAGGCATTTAAATCCCTGGGCATTTTGTAGTAATATTCTTCCGGCTCCAAGGTTTCTTCGTTACGGGACATGCCGATATGACCTACATTGGCTTCGGGCAGTACCTGAAGCACGCCGTCCAGAAACCCTAAACCGGCACGAAGGATGGGCACTACGTTAACGGTGCCTTTGATCTGGTAGCCGGTGGTTTCAGTCAAGGGAGTGGTTACAGGAATCTCCTCCACGGGAATATCCTTGGCTACCTCATAGGTCAGCAGCATAGCTACTTCACCAATGATGCGACGGAATTTGGCCGGAGATGTGTTCACGTCGCGGAGCATGGTCATTTTAGTCTTTAAAAGCGGATGATTAAAAACAGTAATCTGCATTTTAAGCTACCTTTCTATCTTACAAATCAGGATACATGGGATATTTTGCACAGAGAGCAACTACACGGGCAGCAGCCTCTTCATGCTTAGCAGTATCGCTGGGATTGTTCAAAACGAGGCCGATAATGGCAGCAACCTCACGCATATCTGCTTCATTAAATCCTCTAGTAGTAACAGCAGGAGTACCCAGACGAATACCGCTGGTAACGAAGGGGCTGGCAGGATCGAAGGGAATCGTATTTTTATTACAGGTAATGCCTACTGCATCCAGCAGCAGCTCTGCTTCCTTACCGGTCAGATTCTGCTTACGTACATCCACCAGCACCAGATGGTTATCGGTACCACCGGATACCAGCCGGAAACCTTCTGCCACCAGTGCTTCAGCAAAGGCATGGGCATTTTTTACGATATTTTCCTGATATGTTTTAAATTCCGGTTTTAAGGCTTCACCAAAAGCTACTGCCTTAGCAGCGATGATGTGCATCAGAGGACCGCCCTGCAGTCCGGGGAAAATAGCCTTGTTGATTGCTTTAGCTACCTTTTCATCATTGCAGAGGATTAAGCCGCCACGGGGACCACGCAGGGTCTTATGGGTAGTGGTAGTAACAATGTCAGCATAGGGTACCGGGCTGGGATGCAGGCCGGCAGCAACTAGGCCAGCAATGTGGGCCATATCTACTAAAAGCCATGCGCCTACGCTATGAGCAATATTAGCAATGCGTTCAAAATCAATAATACGGGAATAAGCGCTGGCACCAGCTACAATCAGCTTGGGCTGGTGTTCCTTAGCCAAACGCTCCATTTCATCATAATCCAGTAATTCAGTTTCCTTATCAACACCGTATGGGACAACGTTAAAATATGTGCCAGAAATATTTACCGGGGACCCATGACTCAAATGTCCACCTTGGGAAAGATTCATACCCATAATGGTATCACCAGGTTTGAGGAAGGCAAAATAAACAGCCATATTGGTGCTGGCACCGCAGTGAGCCTGTACATTGGCATAATTAGCGCCAAACAGTTTTTTAGCTCTCTCAATAGCCAGGGTCTCTACCTTATCCACATATTCACAACCGCCATAGTAACGGTGTCCAGGATAGCCCTCGGCATATTTATTAGTAAGCACGCTACCCATAGCTTCCATTACAGCAGGAGTAACGAAGTTTTCAGAAGCGATTAATTCGATTTTATTTCTTTGACGATTAGTTTCTTCTTCGATATAACCACTAAGTTCCGGATCCACTACTGCTAATTTGTCTAAATTCATTATTTTTCCCTCCGATAAATTATTTTTTTAGGATATTGGGCTCTTTCCCCACCAATCAGGGGCGGACGGGTCCGAGCCGCTGTCAGAATGGCCCCACCTATCTGCTTCAGCTGCAGGCGCACGGGTACTGCTACCCGCTTCAGATGCATACCGATCAGGGTTTGACCAATATCCAGACCTAAATGAGCACTTATTTTTTCTACTACTACAGGCTCCCGAAAATGCTCATAAGCAGCTGTTCCCATGGCACCGCCGGCATGGGGCATGGGGCGCACGGTAACCTCCTCCAGCTGATAGGCCTCCATGGTTTCAGCCTCTACAACCAGAGCCCTGTTCAGGTGCTCACAGCACTGGATGGCCAGACGCAGACCATAGCGGTCGCAAATTCTCTGCAACACGGCAAACATAGCCTCAGCCACCTCGGAGCTGCCACCAGTACCAATCCTATTACCTAAAACCTCACTGGTGCTACAGCCGACTACCAGGATTTGTCCCTGGCGTGGCTGTGCCTGGGCAATTAATTCCTCCACTGCTACCGCCAGCTGTTGACAAATATCTTCCTTAGTCATTTTATGCCTCTAATGCCATAATTTTATTGACACGGCGTTCATGACGACCACCGGCAAACTCAGTTTCCAACCAGGCATCGGTAATCATTTCTGCCAAGCCCACACCAGTGGTGCGTTCGCCCATGCAGAGGACGTTGGCATTGTTATGCTCACGGCTCATTTTAGCAGAAAAAACATCGGCACAGAGAGCTGCACGAATGCCCTTACATTTATTAGCGGCAATGGAAATACCAATACCGGTACCACAAATCAGAATACCACGCTCTGCACCGCTGGCACCACTGGTAATATCCTTGCAGAGTTTTTCGGCAAAATCAGGATAATCACAGGATTCTTCAGTATAGGTACCATGGTCGATAACCTCAATCCCCTTTGCCTCCAGATATTTCTTGATATGCTCCTTTAAATGAATACCGCCATGATCACTGGCCATTGCAATTTTCATCGTCATTTCCTCCACTTCATCTTCTAATGAGCTGCATTAGTCTCTACATATGTAAATATCGGGAAAAACTCCCATAACTTTTATTCTATCATAAACTCGGGCAAATTACCATTTTTAATAGTCAGTTGTCCATCCACTAAAGTAATCAGCTGGTAACCGGCTGCCTTACGCATCCGGTTCATTACTGCCAGGCCGATGCCCTGCTCGGCAATACCCTCAGCTAAAATCAGCTGGGGCTGGGTACGATCAAAGTCACGGAGCAGGTAGAAGAGGTCGGCTGCCAGAGCCTCCGGGCTGGAGTCCCAGGAGGAAACCAGCAGCTGCTCAGCAACGGGCAGACGGGCTGCAGTTGCCTCACTACAGAGTACGCCCAGCTTCAGACCTGCCGCCAGGCCCTGAGCCACATACTGGGGCAGCTGCTCCGCAGCCTCCCCCTCCAGCAGGTACACAGGGGCCTTGGGGGCATAATGACGATATTTCATACCCGGAGCCTTGGGCTTAAAGTTTTTGTCGCCCTGCAGAGCCGGATCAATCTCGACCACACCCAAAACATCGGACAGCATTTCGTAGGTAATGCCACCGGGACGCAGAATAATAGGAACAGGCTCCGTAGTATCCACTACCGTGGATTCCAGACCAATGCCACAGTGTCCGCCATCAATAACACCGGCAACCTTGCCCTGCATATCCTCCAGCACGTCCTGGGCATTAGTAGGACTGGGCTTACCGGAAATATTAGCAGATGGTGCCGCAATGGGACAGCCGCAGGCCTTGATAAAGGCCTGCGCGTCAGGATTTACCGGAAAGCGTACCGCTACCGTTGGCAGACCGGCACTGACAGCATCGGGAACAATGGCGGATTTATTAACAATGAGGGTCAGGGGTCCGGGCCAGAAATGCTCCATGAGCAGCTTGGCATTAGCATTGACTCCGGTGGTCAGCTGGTCCAGATCCTCCAGACGAGCGATGTGTAAAATTAGGGGATTATCGTTGGGACGACCCTTCGCCTGAAAAATTTTCGCCACAGCCTCACTATTCAGGCCATCAGCACCCAGTCCGTAAACGGTTTCCGTAGGAAAGGATACCACCTCACCCTTTTTAATCAAAGCTGCTGCCTGCTGAAAAATTTCCTGGTCAGCTGCATTATTTTGTAATTTCCAATAACAAGTCTGCATATTTTCCACCCTCTTTGGCCCCAAAGACCATTCTATCTAATTCTGCATAATCCTTTAAAACAATGGTACGGCTAAAGCCAGCCTCACGACATAGCGCAGCCACAGCTTCACCCTGGTCATAACCGATTTCAAAGGCCAGCAGTCCATCCTCCACCAGATGGTCCGCCGCCTCCGCCGTAATCCGGCGGTAAAAGTCCAGGCCGTCCACGCCTCCATCCAGGGCCCCACGGGGCTCCTGCTGTACGTCCTGGGCCAGGCCTGCAATGTCAGCCGCGGGAATATAAGGCGGATTGGAGACGATAATGTCAAATTTCTTATCCATGGGTACCTTGCTGAAGACGTCGGAGCGGATAAAGCCGCAGCGGTCCAATACGCCGATGCGCTGGGCATTGTCCCGAGCCACCGTCAAGGCCTCCAGGGAGATATCCACCCCCACGCCCTTAGCCTGGGGTAAATAGTCCAAAAGTGAGACGATGATGGCACCACTACCAGTACCAATATCCAAGATTTTTACATCGCCCCCCACCTGCTCAGCCAAATGGATAATATTCTCCACCAACAGCTCCGTTTCCGGACGAGGTACCAGCGTAGCCCTGTTCACCTTAAAGCTGTTACGCATAAAGCCCTTCTCTCCCAGAATATAGGCCAGGGGCTCCTGATCGCCACGACGGAGCACATAGCCTCTGAACCGGGCCAGCTCTTCATCACTTAAGGGCCTTTCAAAATCAACGTAAAGATTAATTCTTTCACAAGCTAAAACAGCACAAAGCAGTATTTCAGCATCCAGGCGTGGATTTTCCACGCCCTTCTTTGCGAAATACTGCTTTGTCCAATTTAGTACTTTCATAATTGTCCAAACAAGTTTGCTTTCCATTTATTTCACCTGACGCAATTGTTCGCTTTGTTTTGCTGTAATCAAAGCATCTAAAAGCTCATCCATATCGCCATCGACGATGGTGTCCAATTTATGGAGAGTTAAGCCGATACGATGGTCCGTTACACGACCCTGGGGATAATTGTAGGTACGAATCCTTTCACTACGGTCGCCGGTACCAACCTGGCTCTTTCTATCCTCGGCAGTAGCAGCACGCTGCTCCTCCTGAGCCTTTTCCAAAATACGGGCACGCAGTACGCGCATACATTTTTCACGGTTCTTTAATTGGGATTTTTCATCCTGGCACTGGGCCACGATACCAGTAGGAATGTGGGTCATACGTACGGCAGATTCAGTTTTATTAACGTATTGTCCGCCTGCACCACCGGCGCGGTAGGTATCTATACGCAAATCTGCCGGATTGATTTCCACATCCACATCCTCAGCCTCCGGCAGCACTGCTACGGTAACAGTGGATGTATGGACACGACCCTGGGATTCGGTTTCCGGAACACGTTGAACACGGTGTACGCCGCTTTCAAACTTCATCCGACTATAAACGCTGTCACCACTCACCTGGAAGACCACTTCCTTGAAGCCGCCCAGCTCGGTGGGACTAGAGTCCATGATCTCTATTTTCCAGCCCTTGGTTTCAGCATAACGCACATACATGCGGAAGAGGACGCCGGCAAAGAGAGCCGCTTCCTCGCCACCTGCACCACCACGGATTTCTACGATAACGTTCTTGTCATCATTGGGGTCGGAGGGAAGCAGTAAAATAGTCAACTTTTCCTCATATTCCACCAGCTGAGGCTTAATCTCCTTCAGCTCCTCCTTAGCCATTCCAACCAGTTCTTCGTCCTCGTTGGCTGTTAAGATTTCCTCAGCCTCCTCCTTGGCCTTGACCAGGTCACGATACTCCCTGTAGGCAGTAACGACATCAGTCAATTTGGCATGGGCCTTGGTACATTTTAACCATTCCGCCTGGTTAGCAATCACGTCCGGGTCACTAATCCGGGCTTCCAGGTCCAGATATTTGTCTTCTAAAGCTTGTAATTTATCAATCATGCACAACTTCTCCTGCTTTAATAATTTCTTCCTCCGGCAGAACAGCCTTTAAGGAAGCCATAGCTACCTCCAGCTGCTCATCATCCGGCTCCCTAGTAGTCAGCTTCTGCAGTAAAAGACCGGGCAGAATAGCAAAATGGACCACGGAATTTTCGGCATGATTACCGGCAAAACGGATTATTTCGTAGCTGACACCGGCAATAATGGGCATCATCAGCACACGGGAGGCAATTCTTTCCAGCAGATTAGGCCAACCCAGGAAGGTAAAGATAAAAATGCTGATGAGCATGACGATCATCAGGAAATTAGTACCACAGCGTGGGTGTAGGGTACTAAAGCCATGGGCATTTTTAGGCTCCAGGGGCAAACCTGCTTCATAGGTATAGATAGTTTTATGTTCAGCACCATGGTACTGAAATACGCGCTGAATATCTTCCATGGAGGATATTGCAGCTATATAGGCTAGGAAAATCCCCATCCGTAAAAAGCCCTCGGCCAGATTCAGCAGTACCGGATCATTAGTCAGGTTATGCAGAAAGCGCATGGACCAGGTGGGAATGACAATAAAAAGACCAATCGCCAGCAGAGCGGAAACGAGCATCGTCATGGCCATATCCGTCTTGGACAGCTGTTCCTCATCCTCGCCAGATACCTGGGCAGAATGAGCTAAAGCCTTCATACCATCACATAGGGATTCAACAAGCACCACAACGCCACGAAGTAGCGGTTTTTTCAGAATTGGATATTTGTCACGAATAGTGCTGACGGGTTTAACGTCAACGGAAATTTCACCATCAGGCTGACGTACCGCTACGGCTACTTTATCCTTGCCGCGCATCATAACGCCTTCAATAACAGCCTGACCACCAACTTTATATTTTTCTTTTTCCATAAAGGTTCCCTCAAAATTTAAAAGCATTAGATACAAACACAGCAGAGCCTGTTATGAGCTCTGCTGTGAAGTAAATTATTTTTCTGTGTTGTAACGTTTGTTGAATTTTTCAATACGGCCGCGAGCAGCTGCTTGGCGTTGTTGGCCGGTGAAGAACGGATGGCATTTGGAGCAAACGTCAACGCGCAATTCATCTTTTACGCTACCGGTCATAAAGCTAGCACCGCAAGCGCAGGTTGCTTTTACTTCATGATATTTCGGTTGGATTTTTTCTTGCATTATCTTGTGCACCTCACTTTACTGTTAACATGTTTATGTTTATTCGATATTAACGCTAAATAATTGTATCACATAGCCGTTAGATACGCAAGCTGTTTTTATACTTCTAAAAATTATTTTTCCAGAATACCCAACTCAGTAAGCAAGGAGCAGGGGCCACCCCCATGGGATACCGGCCCCAATAGCCTCTTATTGCATTTTTTCCTTCAGCATTTTTTGAACCATGCCGGGGTTTGCCTTACCTCTGGATTTTTTCATGATCTGACCTACCAGGAAGCCGATGGCACGGTCCTTACCTGCCTTGTAGTCGGCTACGGATTGGGGATTTTCTGCCAGGGTTTCTTCAACCAGCTTCAGAATAGCGCCCTCATCACTAACCTGTTCCAGACCTAATTCCTTAACCAGAGCTTTCGGAGATTTATCCTCCTTCAGCATTTCGGCAAAGACCTTCTTAGCCAGCTTGCTGGAAAGCACACCGTCCTTAATCAGGTTAACTAATTCAGCCAGATGAGCAGGAGTTACCTTAAAGTCAGCAATGGTAATGCCTTCGTTGTTCATGTAAGCGGAAACATCGCCAAGGAGCCAGTTGGAAACACCCTTAGCGTCCTTAGCGGTCTTAACAGCTTCATCATAGTATTCAGCCATAGCCTTGCTGGCTACGATCTGGGAAGCATCATATTCGGGCAGGCCATGCTCTGCTACCAGACGAGCCTGACGTTGGGTCGGCAGTTCGGGCAATTCTGCACGAACGCGTTCAATCCAGGCATCATCCAATTGTACAGGAACCAGGTCAGGTTCAGGGAAGTAGCGATAATCATGAGCTTCTTCCTTGGAACGCATGGAAAGGGTTACGCCGTTAGCATCATCCCAGGTACGGGTTTCTTGTACGACATGACCGCCATCTTCCAGAATCTCTTTTTGACGTTCAACTTCATATTCAACGGCACGAACCAGAGCACGGAAGGAGTTCAGGTTTTTGATTTCGGCACGAGTACCAAATTCCTTAGCGCCTTCGGGCATGATGGAAATGTTAGCGTCGCAGCGCAGGCTGCCTTCCTGCATCTTGCAGTCGCAGACATCGGTATATTCCAAAATTGCCTTCAGGTTTTCCAGATAAGCACGAGCTTCTTCAGCAGAACGCATATCAGGTTCGGAAACAATTTCAATCAAGGGTACGCCAGCGCGGTTGTAGTCAACTGCGGAGGAATCGGAGGTGCTGATGGTAGCACCACTGTGTACCAGCTTACCAGCATCCTCTTCCATGTGGATACGGGTTACGCCAATGCATTTTTTCTGACCATCAACATTGATATCGATGTGACCACCTAAGCAGATAGGTTCTTCCCATTGGGAAATCTGATAACTTTTAGCCAAGTCAGGATAGAAATAGTTTTTACGGTCAAATTTATTGTATTTTTGAATATCGCAGTTCAGAGCCAAACCGGCACGAATAGCGAATTCAACTACTTGTTTGTTCAAAACAGGCAAAGCACCGGGCATGCCCAGGCATACGGGGCAGACATGGGTGTTAGGAGCGCTACCAAATTCAGTAGAGCAGGAGCAGAATGCTTTAGATTTAGTCTTCAGTTCGGCATGTACTTCCAAACCAATAACGGTAATATATTTAGTCATTATTTTTTACCTCCCAGCGGTGCGAATACTTTATGATATTCGGTAGCTTGTTCAAAGGTATATGCAGCGCGCAAAATAGTTTCTTCGTCCAAGACATTACCAATCAATTGCATACCAACGGGCATACCATCAACAAAGCCGCAGGGAATGGAAATACCGGGCAGGCCTGCCATATTAACGGGGATGGTGGTTACGTCCAACATGTAAATGGAGAGCGGGTCCATCTTACCATCAATGGGATATGCAATAACCGGAGAGGTCGGAGTCAGAAGCACGTCGCATTTTTGGAAAGCTTCCTGGAAGTCACAACGGATCAGAGTACGAATCTTCATTGCTTTATTATAGTAAGCATCGTAGTAGCCGCTGCTCAATACATAGTTGCCCAGCATGATACGACGACGAACTTCAGGACCAAAGCCTTCAGTACGGCTCAGGGTAGTCATTTCCGGAGCAGATTTTGCTTCGGGGTTACGATAGCCGTAGCGTACGCCATCATAACGGCCTAAGTTTGCAGAAGCCTCTGCCGGAGCGATGATATAGTAGGTAATAACGGCATATTCAGTATGGGGCAGGGAAACCTCGACGATTTCAGCACCCAATTCCTGATATTTCTTGACAGCCTTATCGATTTCGGCTTTAACGCGGGCATCAACGCCTTCACCAAAGTATTCCTTCGGCAGACCGATGCGCAGGCCCTTAACGTCCTGAACCAGAGCCTTGGTAAAATCAGGTACGGATTCGTTCAAGGAGGTGGAATCCATTTCATCCTTGCCACAGATGGTGTTCAAAACGATGGCGGCATCGGTTACGTCCTGGGTGATAGGTCCAATCTGGTCCAGGGAGGAAGCGAAGGCAACACAGCCGGAACGGGATACACGGCCATAGGTGGGTTTAATACCTACGCAGCCGTTGAAGGATGCCGGTTGACGGATGGAACCGCCGGTATCACTACCCAGGGTCCAGATAGCTTCGCCTGCAGCAATAGCAGCAGCACTACCGCCGGAGGAGCCGCCAGGTACGCGGGTCAAATCCCAGGGGTTATGAGTAGGACCGAAGAAGGAGTTTTCAGTGGAAGAGCCCATGGCAAATTCATCCATGTTGGTCTTGCCCAAAAAAATGGTTTCATCGGCACGTAAGTTTTTGATAACATGTGCATCATAAATAGGGATGAAGTTGCTCAACATTTTGGAGGAGCAGGTGGTACGCAGGCCCAGGGTAGAAATATTATCCTTAATAGCGCCAGGAATACCGGCCAAGGTAGCAATTTCTTCGCCTGCAGCGATTTTAGCGTCAACCTTAGCAGCCTGTGCCAAAGCGTTTTCCTTATCCAGGGTAACATATGCTTTTACCTGGTCTTCAACTTCGTCAATTCTTTCGTATAAAGCATTGGTCAGCTCTACAGAGCTTAACTCTTTATTCACGAGCTTTTCATGCAGCTCATGTGCTGTAATTCTATACAGTTCCACAGTAGTGCCTCCTTAAATTATTCAATTACGCGCGGTACTTTAAAGCCGTCATTATGAACAGCAGGTGCGTTCATCATAGCAGCCTCATGAGTTACGCCCGGTTTAGCAACGTCCTCACGGAATGCGTTGCAAATAGGTAAAACATAAGGAGTCGGCTCGATACCTTCGGTATCAACCTTTTGCAGAATATCAGCATAGCCGAGAATCTGGTTAAATTGTTCCGTAAATAATTCCAATTCGGATTCAGGAACGTTCAAACGGGAAAGTGTTGCAATGTGTTGTACATCTTCAGCAGTTACTTTCATTTTTTCACCATCCTAAATATATTAATTTTATTTTTATCGACAACCTGTTTTATTATATCACAAAAGTAGGGAATATGTTTAAGATTTTCTTTACAATTAGGACTAATTAGCCACAATTAACTGTATACATAACAATATCGTGCTACTAACAGGTCACTACTAGGGGCGGGACGGTTTTCCATGCCGATCTCGTCAGAGGTAGTTGCTTTGCCACTGTCCACGCATAACCGTGGTACTCTCTCTGAAAAGGACAAAACACCACAAGATTGTTCAAAAAGCGGCGTTGTCAACCATAGTCAGAAGCCCTTGAACCGCTACAGCTGCTACATTTTTCAACTATATATTACAGCTGGTAATAGATTTCTGCTCAGCTGACATGCAGGATACTACTGAGTAAAGACAAATGTATTTTATTACTCGACAATAAATTACGTTGTTTTTTGTTAACTATATTACATTTTCATTGTTTTTAAAAAATTTTTAAAGAAAATCGTAAATTTTGCTTGCATTACCCCTTGCCCTGTGCTATAAATACTGTCAAAGAAAAACAACAAATTCCGAGAGGGGAACAAGTAGTTACAAGTAAATCCTTACAGAGAGACGGTGGTGGGTGTGAACCGTCAGGCTAACTGAGTAAACGAAATCGTCCCTGAGAAGCAAGCTGAAACTGGAGTAAGCGAGACGGAGTCAAGCCCCGTTACAGGTGAGTCGTATTGTTGGATACGAATAAGTGCTGGAGATTCTCCGGAAGCAAGGTGGTACCGCGGTTAATAATCGCCCTTCAAAAATTTTTTTGAAGGGCGTTTTTTTATTGCCTAGTAAAGCCCAAAATAAAATGTAACGTATGACAAAAGCCGTGCCAACACACGAATCGTCACCCAAGGAGGAATTTATTATGAAACTTAGTAAGAAAGAAATGTTGTTGGTCAGCTTTATGCTCTTCTCCCTATTCTTCGGAGCAGGCAACCTCATCTTCCCGCCGTTCTTAGGACAAAGTGCTGGTGCACAAACTCCCGTAGCTCTGGCAGGCTTCCTGATCACAGCAGTTGTGCTCCCCGTTTTAGGCGTTATCGCCGTAGCCGAATTTAACGGCATGGATAAACTGGCCGGTCGTGTTAACAAATACTTCGCCCTTGTCTTTACCTTATTAATCTACTTATCCATCGGCCCCGGCCTGGGCATCCCCAGAGCAGCTTCCGTTCCCTTCGAAATGGCTATTGCTCCCTACCTGCCCGATCAATCTTCCTTCTCCCTCTACATGTTAGCTTATTCTTCTGTTTTCTTTGCCACTGCCTGCTGGCTGGCACTGACCCCCAATAAGCTGATCACCCGTATCGGTAAGGTTTTAACTCCTAGTCTCTTAACCCTTTTGGCCGTACTCTTCTTCAGCTTCCTGATGAATGGTAATGCCGAGGTAGCAGCTCCTCAGCCGGCTTATGCCGAAGGCGCTTTTGTTACCGGCTTTTTGGAAGGCTATAACACCATGGACGCCATCGCCGCTTTAAACTTCGGTCTGGTTATCGCTACTACTTTGAAGGCTTTGAATGTTACTGATAAATCCGCTATGATGAACTATACCGTACATGCCGGCATCGCAGCTGGTAGTGTTTTGACCCTTATCTATGCAGCACTTTCCTATTTAGGTATGCAAAGCTCCGCTGTTTATGAATTGGAAAATGGCGCCTGGACCCTCCGTTGCATCACTCACCAATTATTTGGTAACACCGGTGCAGTCTTCCTGGCTTCCACCTTTACCCTGGCCTGCCTTACTACATGTGTTGGTCTTATCACCTCTATCTCCCAATTCTTTACCACTTTGACCCACAGATTAAGCTATCGTCAATTAGTACTCGGCATCAGCGGTTTTTCCTTCGTAGTCTGCAACCAAGGTCTGAACACCATCCTAAGCATCTCCGTACCTGTATTAAATGCTATCTATCCCACCGCTATCGTGCTCATCCTTTTGGGTATTTGCGACAAATGGCTCAAAAACAACAGCTATGTTTATCCCCTGGTAGTTTGGAGCGTTAGTGCTGTCAGCGTAGTTTATGCAGCTGATGCCATCGTTCCCCTAGGCTTCCTGAGTGAAGTATGCAACCATCTTCCCTTCTACAGCATAGGCATGGGCTGGGTAACCGTAGCCGTAGCTATGCTGGCTTTAAGCCTAGCATTTCCCAAGCTCTTAGTCAAAGCAGAAAAAGAAGAGGAAGCTACCTCCTGCTAAGCAGAACAATAAATACTAAAACAAAAATCCCGCCACTTTGAAAGTGACGGGATTTTTCTATTTTCAGAGCAGCAGATAGTACTCTTTCCAGCCTAGATGCTATCACCAATAGCCCCAGCTATTACTTTTCTTCCATTATAGAAAGGAACTGGGCCTCATCCAACACAGTAACGCCCAGCTGCTGAGCCTTTTCCAGCTTGGACCCTGCCTCAGCACCGGCGATGACGTAATCAGTTTTTCTGCTTACGCTACCACTAACCTTGGCACCCACATCCTGAGCCATGGTCTTCGCCTCCGCACGTCCCAGGGTGGGCAGAGTACCAGTGAAGACCAGGGTCTTGCCAAAGAAGGGATGGTTGGTCTGCTCCTCACGGGTGGCAAATTCCATTTTTAGGCCGTCCTGACGCAAACGCTCCAGAAGATCAATATTAGCCGGTACGGAAAACCAAGTTACCACGCTTTCCGCAATCTTGTCACCAATATCCTTAATAGCCGCCAGCTCCTCCGTTTCCGCCTGAAGCAGACGGTCCACGGTACCAAATTCACTGGCCAGGATACGGGCCACCTTCGCCCCTACATGACGGATGCCCAGGGCAAACAACAGCTTGTCCAGTTCATTTTCCTTGCTGGCCTCCAGCGCCTGGAGCAGATTATCCGCAGATTTGGCACCCATCCTGTCCATGGTCAGCAGTTCCTCCCTGGTCAGGCTGTACAAATCGGCCGCATCCCGGACCAGTCCCTTATCCAGCAGTTGGTTAATTACAGAGGGTCCACAGCCATCAATATTCATGGCCTCCCGGCTGACAAAATGCACCAGTCCCTCACGTCCCAATGCCGGACAATGGGGATTAGTGCAGCGGATGGCCGCTTCACTCCCCTTACGTGCTACCTCCCAACCACATTCAGGGCAGTTAGCCGGAATCACGACGGGCTGCTCGTCACCGGTACGCTTTTCCAGAACCACCCGCAAAACCTCGGGAATAATCTCGCCGGCCTTATTAATAATTACCCGGTCCCCGATACGGATATCCTTTTCACGAATAAAATCTTCATTATGTAGGGTGGCACGACTAATCACGCTACCGGATAATTTGACAGGTGTCAGCACTGCCGTCGGGGTCAGAACCCCTGTACGTCCCACGCGCCAGTCAATATCCTCCAAAGTTGTTTCTGCCTGCTCCGGGGGAAATTTATAGGCAATGGCCCAGCGGGGATCCTTGCCGGTCGCACCTAAAATACGCTGCTGATAGACTGCGTTAACCTTAATTACCGCACCATCCGTATCATAGGCCAGTGCATTCCTGGTGGTTGCAAAGGCTTTAATATAATCAATAGCCTCAACAATATTCTGCACCAGCTTATAGCCCTCACTGACCTTAAAGCCGTAACGGGTCAGCATGGCCATGGATTCGCTATGCTTGTCCTGGGCACCATCCCCCACCAGATAAGCAAAAAAGCTGAGGGAACGGGCAGCGGTAACAGCCGGGTCCAGTTGGCGCAGGCTACCGGCCGCAGCATTACGGGGATTGGCAAATTCACTTTCACCACGTTCTGCTCTGGCCTCGTTCAGGCGCATGAAGGCATGCCGGGGCATGTAAACCTCCCCGCGGACATCCAGCAACTCCGGCACCTCTTCCCCCTCAGGCACCTTGAGAACCAGGGGAATGCTGCGGATGGTTCGTACATTGGCGGTAACGTTTTCTCCCACTGTACCATCACCACGGGTAGCCGCCCTGACCAGCCTGCCATTTTCATAAATCAGACTGCAGGCCAGGCCGTCAATCTTGGGCTCCACCACGTATTCCAGCTCCGCTCCTGCCGGCAGACCGCTGCGTACACGCTCGTCAAAGGCCTGCAGCTCCTCCGCCGAAAAGGCATTGCCCAGACTAAGGAGGGGGGTCAGATGCTTGACCTCGCCAAATTCCGGAGCTACCTTACCGCCCACCCGCTGGGTAGGTGAATCAGCCGGCACGGTATCCGGATACTTGGCCTCCAGCTCCCGTAGGCGGACCATCATCCGGTCATATTCAGCATCAGTAATTTCCGGTGCATCCTGTACATAATATAAATATTCGTGATGTCTCAGCTCATTGCGCAGCCGTTCAGCCTCCTCCAGGTCTTCCTTTCTTTCTGCGGCAAATAAATCTTCTTCGGACATTAGCCTCACCTCTATCTCAAATCTAGCTCAAAGGCCTTTACACCTTTTTCAAAACTGCATATTTGGTCAGCAGGCTACGAATGCCTGCTCCAGGAAAGGCCACCTTGACCTCCTGACCGTCACCGGTATTGTTAACGCTGACTACGGTACCAATACCCCATTTACTATGGCTGACCTTTTCACCGGCCACAAAACTGGCCGTAGTGCCACCCACGCTTTCCTGGGGAATAAAGCGGCTGCTGCTCTGCTCCAACCAGCTGCTATGTCTTTCCCTGACCGGAGCCGTGCTCTGGTAGCTCGGCCGCTGGGGCTGAAGACGCTTAAAGGCGTGAATCAGGCGACGGGGTACCTCCTGCAGAAAGCGGGATGGTGGATAGCAGACCGTATGGCCAAAGACCGTACGTATTCTGGCATGACTAAGGAAGAGATGCTTTTCCGCGCGGGTAATACCCACGTAGCAGAGCCGCCGCTCCTCCTCTATCTGCTCCTCGTCCATCAGGGTGCGGGCATGGGGGAAAAGGCCCTCCTCCATGCCGACCAGGAAGACAACGGGGAATTCCAGGCCCTTAGCAGAATGAATGGTCATCAGGGTCAAGGATTCCTCACCCATTTCTGCGGCATCAATATCGGACACCAGAGCGACATGAGCCAGGAAGTTTTCCAAGGTATCCTCCTCACCACTTTTGGCAAAATCCTCCGCCGTGGACAATAATTCCATCAGATTCTCTATCCGGCTCTGGTCCTGAGCGTTTTTACTTAGCTCCAGCTCCTCCAGATAACCGGTTTTCTTCATTACATCATCAATTAAGGTCTTGACGGTTACCTCTTCGGCCTCAGCCATCAATTCAAAAATTACTCCGGCCAGCTCCTCCAGCTTACCGACAAAACGACTGCTGAGCCCGGGTACGACACCAGCATTGGAGACTACCTCAAAAAGATTCATATCGTTTTCATTAGCATAGAACCGCAGCTTAGCCAGGGTCGCCTCGCCAATACCACGACGGGGTACATTGATAATCCGCAGTAGACTTAAGGAATCATTGGGATTAAAAATCAGCCGTAGATAGGAAATAATATCCTTGATTTCCTTACGCTCATAGAACTTAGTCCCGCCCACCAGGCTGTAATTGATACCACTCTTAACTAAGATCTCCTCAAATACACGGGACTGGGTATTAGTACGGTATAAGATGGCCGCATCTCCCAGGGTAATACCCTCACTTGCCTGCAGCTGGTGCAGCTGCTCCACCACAAAGCGGGCCTCGTCCCTTTCATCCACAGCTTGATAATAAACAATCTCCTGACCATTCCTATTATCCGTCCACAGGCTCTTAGGCTTACGGCCGGTATTATTTTCAATAACCGCATTAGCAGCATCCAGGATAACCTGGGTGCTGCGGTAGTTCTGTTCCAGCTTTACCAGCTTGGCATTGGGATAATCCTTTTCAAAATCCAGGATATTCTGTATATCCGCACCACGCCAGCCGTAAATGCTCTGGTCGGCATCACCTACGACGCAGATGTTCTGATGTTTGGCCGCAAGCAACTTTGTCAACAGATACTGGGCATGGTTGGTATCCTGATATTCGTCCACCATCAGATAAGCAAAGCGCTCCTGGTATTTAGTACGAACCGCTTCATTTTCCTGTAAAAGACGAAGCGTCAGTAAAAGAAGGTCATCAAAATCCAGAGCATTATTTTTCAACAGCCTGCTCTGGTAAAGCTCATAAACCTGGGCTACCTTGCCTTCATAAAAGTCATTAGCGGCCTGGGCATATTCTGCCGGACCCTGTAAATTATTTTTGGCGTTACTAATACGATTAAGAATGGCCGTGGGCTCATAGCGCTTATCATCCAGATCCAGCTCCTTCAAAACCTGCTTCAGCAGATTTTTCGTATCAGTAGTATCATAAATGGCAAAATTATTATTATAGCCCAGCTCCAGCTTATCTATATCGTAGCGCAACAGCCGTGCACAAAAAGCATGGAAGGTAAACAGCCATACGTCCTGGGCCTGCTCCCCTGCCATCCTATCCACACGCTCACGCATTTCTGCCGCCGCCTTGTTGGTAAAGGTGATAGCCAAAATTCTATAGGGACGTACACCCTGCTGTAACAAATGGGCCACGCGGCAGGTCAAAACCTTAGTTTTACCACTACCTGCACCTGCTAAAATCAGCATGGGACCCTCGGTCGTGCGTACGGCCTCCGCCTGCTGACTATTTAACCCTGCAATTATATCACTCATAGGAACCTCCCTTATCAAACTTTCATTGGAAACTTAATTATACCATAAATCCTCTCTGCTTCCTACCTTGGGAAGGACTGCTTTAGCCGGAGCTGGTTAATTTAGCATCTTTGGCTATTGTATATTTTTTAGCTTAATATTTATTTTTCATCCTTGTGTTTTGCTATGACTCTCCATTTTTACAATAATTAACTATTTTTACCATAGTATTTGTTATTCCGCCGTCGCATGTGATATAATGTTACACGATAATTTTGAGTACTATATCCACTACACCTGCTTTGCCTTGGATAGGGCCTACAGGCGTAGCCGTTACAGTATTTACAAGAGGTTTTTAATGTGACCACCAATCAAATTAAGCGTTACTCACTCTCACAGCAGGTAGCCGACCAATTGGAGAGTCGTATCGCTGACGGCGTCTATGCCGTCGGAGAAAAAATTCCCACAGAAACAGAACTGGCGGAAATGTTTGACGTCAGCCGCAACACCCTACGTGAGGTCATCCAATGCCTCACCTCCGTCGGCATACTGGAGGTACGGCAGGGCAACGGCACCTATGTACGCGCCACAAACAGATTTCATGTCTATATGAAAAAAGAATATGAAAAGGTTTCCTTGGAAAATATCCTGGAGGTCCGCAATGCTCTGGAAATAACCATTGCCCAGCTGGCAGCCAAGTGCCGCACGGAAGAGGATTTAACGGCCATCCGTCAAGCCCTTTTCCAAAGACAACAGAATCTTTCTCCTATCAGGGAAAATACCCAGGCAGATGTCAATTTCCACATGGCTATTGCCCAGGCCTGCCACAACGGCATCCTGCTGAACCTGTATCTTTCAATTTCTTCCTATCTGGAGGACCATATCAGCAAGCGTCAGAAGGCAACTACCATGGAGCCCCTGCAAATTGACCAGCTGCATGAGGAGCTGTACCAGTCCATTGTCCAGCAGAACGATCACCAGGCCCTGCTCTGTGTCCAGAACATCTTGAAAATCTAATTTTTTCACATTACTATTGACAATCAAGTTAGCATAGGCTATCCCGTAATTTAAAAGGTAGGATGATTGGTTCATGGTTTCTTCCTATCAAAAGGGTTGCTAGTTATTGAAGGACGTACAAACGTCCTTTATTTTTCCCTTTTTGGTTAGCTGACGCTAACAAAATTCTGTTTTTTATTTATTTTTGCAGTTAATATTTAGAAGGGCTTACAATGTCGATTTCCATGGCTAATCCCGGCGACAGCTTGACAATCATAAGAATTAGCGGCTCCGAAAAAATTAAGGCTCATTTACAGAACCTTGGTTTTATCGAAGGCGAACCAGTACTAATCATCAATAAGATTAGTGAGAACATCATTGTCAAGATTAAGGGTGTTTTCCTGGCCATCACCTATGACCTGGCCAGAAAAATTCTTGTTTAATTTTTTTGTATTTTTTTATAGTGCATGCTTACATGCACCTTAGGAGAGGAAAGACAAATGTACACACTAAAAGATTTACGTATTGGTGAAGCTGGCATTATCAGCCGTGTAAGAACTACCGACGCTTTAAAACAACGCTTCATGGACATGGATATCACTAAAGGTACCGGAATCATGTCGGCAACTGGCCCGGCGTAACCGTAGAGAAAAAAGAAGGTAAAGCTACCATTGGTAAAAACGAAGTAAAGATGATGGATACCCCGGGTATCTATTCTCTGTCCCCCTATTCCAATGAAGAAGTTATTACCCGTGACTATATCTTAAATGAACATTCCGATGCTATTATTAACATCGTAGATGCTACCAACCTGGAACATAACCTGTATTTGACCACCCAACTGATGAATCTGGGTATTCCTGTTATCGTTGCTCTGAACATGATTGACGTGCTGAAAAGCAAGGACGATGTTGTTTCTGTGGAAACACTTTCCGAGATGCTGCACTGCCCCGTTTGTGAAATTTCCGCTGTCAGCAACGAGTGTATTGACAATTTGAAGCAAACCCTGGCTGATACTCTGGAGCAGGAGGTTAAGGTTGACCATCCCTTCATCTTCACCGGCGGCGTAGAAACTGCTGTTAAGGAAGTAACCGAGCTGATGCACAAGGAAGGCTTTAAGGCTGAGGGTGCAACCGATACCTTCTATGCTATTAAGGCTTTAAGCAAGGATACCGGCATCATTCCCGAAGACAAGCTTTCCCAACATATCTGGGATAGAGTTGATGCTTTGGGTGACGCACTAGATAAGGAATATGATGACGATGTGGAATCCATCATTGCCGAACAGCGTTATTCCTGGATTAAAACCTTTATCAACAAGGTTATCGTAAAAAGACGTAAGCATGTCTTAACCACCTCCGATAAAATTGACCGTATCCTGACTAACAAAATTTTAGCATTACCTTTATTCTTCGCTATCATTTACGTTATCTACTGGATCTGCCTGAATCCCTCCGGTATCGGCAAGAAATTAGTTAGTATTACCTTCGGTTGGGTTATCAGTGCGATGATCTAGGCTAGCACCACTCTGACAGAGCTTGGCTGTGCTCCCTGGTTAGTTTCCCTGGTTTCTGAAGGCGTTATCTTTGGTGTTGGTATCGTTCCTATCTGATGATGCTCTTCATCTGCCTGGCTATTTTGGAGGAATGCGGCTATATGGCCCGCGTAACCTTTATCATGGACCGTGTTTTCCATCGTTTCAATATGTCCGGTCAACCCTTCATTCCCATGCTTCTGGGTACCGGCTGTACCGTACAGGCAGTTGCTTCCGTACGTACTCTGGAAACTGAAACCGACCGTAAAATGACTATTTTCCTGACCCCGTTCATGCCCTGTGCTACCAAAATGCCCGTCATCCTTCTGGTAGTAAGCATCCTGGCAGGCGATAGTGCTTACATTGCGCCTTTAGCTTATCTGATTGCTATCCTCTTCATCATTTTGGGTGGTATCTTCCTGAAGCATACCCTCTTTAAAGGTGAACCGGCTCCCTTCGTAATGGAATTACCGGAATACAAAATGCCCCATATCAAAAATATTACGCATTTTGTCTGGAATCGTTCTGTTTCCTTCTTCCGTAAAATTACTTCCATTATCTTCCTGTCCACCGTTGTTATCTGGTTCCTGAAATACTTTACCTTCTCCCTGGTTCCCGCTGCTACCATCGACCAAAGTATTTTGGCTGACATCGGTCGTGCCCTAGTTCCTGTTTTTGCTCCCCTTTGCTTTGGTACCTGGGAATTAATCTCCGCTATGATTACCGGCTATGTTGCTAAGGATAACGTTTTAGCTACCCTGGGTATCATCCATGGTGCTGATGCCGTTAACGGTGCTTTAGCTGCCAGCATGCCTGCTGCTGCCGCTATTCCCTTCTTGATTTTCTTCATTCTGTCCTCCCCCTGCTTTGCTTCCATGGGTGCAATCTACAAGGAATTGGGCAGTGCAAAATTAACCTGGTTGGCAGTACTTTTCCAATGCGGCTCCGCTTACATTTTTTCCTTACCGATTTACCAGATTCTTATCTGTATCATGTAATCCACACTCCCTACCACAGTAATTAATTCCTTGAAATGCAGTAGTAAATATGTTAACATACGTACTAGGTGATGCTTATGATGAAGATACAAACGTCTAGAGAAGACTACCTCAAGGCCCTACTCGTTTTAGAGAAACGCGGTGGCTATATCCGCTCCGTAGACCTGGCCAGGTATCAAAACGTTTCTAAACCAAGTGTTTCCCATGCTGTTGCTTTATTAAAGGAAGAAGGCTATATCACAGTTGATGATGATTTTTTCCTCCATCTTACTGAGACCGGTCGTGAAATTGCTGAGAAGGTTTACGAACGTCATTGCTTCTTCACTAAGCACTTGATGGAAGCCGGTGTCGATAAGGATGTAGCTGCCCGTGAGGCCTGCTTAATGGAGCACGTTATTAGTGATCAGTCCTTCGAGAAACTCAAAGAAAAGTTGGACTCCGATAAGTAAAAATTCCTATGAATACTTCAGAAACAGAAGAAGACCCGGCGGTCTTCTTCTGTTTCTTTTTATATTCTTATCCCCCGTAGCTTCACAAAGGTAAGCTCTCTTCTGCCCCTAGGAATATGCTATAATATAAATACTAAGAACAAAGGAGCCTATTATGAATAAGACCCAACCCTTCATCCCAGCTGATGATTTAAGCAAGCTGTGGCGTGCTATTATTGAATTTGATATGCTGCAGCCGGGTGACCGCATCCTCATCGGCCTTAGCGGTGGTAAGGATAGTATGTTCCTGACAGCGGCACTTGCCGAAATAAAAAAATATTCGCCCATCCCCTTCGACCTGGCCTGCTATACGGTTAATGCCATGTTTGCCCCTAATTTCCCCAAGCAGGAGCTGGTGGATTTCTGCCACCACTATGGTCTGGAGCATTATAGTGATGACGTGAACGTAAACGAAGCCTGGTCAAAGAAGGGTGGCAACACCCCCTGCTTCACCTGTGCCTACTTCCGCCGGGCCGCCACTAACCGGAAGGCCCTGGAGTTGGGCTTTAATAAGGTAGCCCTGGCCCACCATCATGACGATGCCGTAGAAACCTTTTTCATGAATATTTTTACCAGTGGCCAGCTGCGCAGCTTTTTACCCGTCACCCCTCTTTCCCGCACGGGGCTGACTGTTTTACGTCCCCTGCTCTATTACCGGGAAAGCGAAATTATCCAGCTGGTCGAAAAGCTCCAGCTCCAGCCTCTAAAGAATCCCTGTCCCTATGACGGCTACACCACCCGCCAGGATGTTAAAAAGCATATTACCGCACTGGATGCCCAATATCCCGGCGTTTACGAGCATCTGGCTGCTGCCATGCGCTGTCAGGAGGCACAGGAGCTATGGCCTGATAAACTGAGGCAAAAGGCTTTAGCTGCTAAATTCCGTGCTTTTTGGAAGAATAAAAACAAGTAAAGGAGAATGTATTATGACCTGGGAAGAATTTCAAAGTAATTTTTTAGATTTTGAAGGAAGAATCAACCGTTTACCCTTTTTCTGGAAGCCCATTGCCGTAGGCCTGATAATCAGCTGCCTACTCATGCTCTGCGATATGGTCCTGCCTCATTCCATCATGGATATCCTCTTCCGTATTGCGCCTATTTTAAACGTCATTATCAACGCCTCTTTCATAGTCCGCCGTTGTCATGACATTGAACTCAACTCCTGGTGGGCCCTCCTCATGCTGGTCCCCTTGGTAAACTTCGTCTTCTATCTTTATCTGCTCTTCAAGGAGGGTACCCCCGGCTACAATGCCTATGGTCCCAACCCTCTGGACTAGGCTTAAAAGCAAAGAAATAAAAAAAAGACCTCGCAACTGCGTGGTCTTTTTTGTCTTTAAGCAGGCTTAATTAAAAAGCTTAGTAAGATAAAATTTCCGGTCCGTCTTCAGTAATCAGCACCGTATGCTCCCATTGAGCGGACAGGCTGCCATCTGCGGTATAAACACAATCATCATTATCTTCCCAGTAAATGTCCTTACGACCGGCATTAATCATGGGCTCGATGGCAATAACCATGCCCGGTACCAAAAGCATACCTGTTTTCTTTTTACCTACATGGCAGACGAAGGGGTCCTCGTGGAGCTCGTTACCCACACCATGTCCACCATATTCCTCAACAACACTATAGCCATGCTTTCTAGCATAGGGAGCAATGGCCGCACCGATATCACCTACGCAGCTCCAGGCTTGGGCTGCCTTAATGCCTCTGTTTAAGCATTCCTTGGTAATACCGACTAAGTCCTTGGCATCCTTTTTAACATGACCCAGCATGAACATACGAGAGGCATCACCATAATAACCGTCCAGAATGGTGGATACGTCTATGTTTACAATATCACCGCTATGCAGGATAACATGCTCACTGGGCACGCCATGACAAACCTGGTCATTGACAGAGGTGCAGACGCTCTTGGGGAAGCCGTCATAATTCAGAGGTGCAGGAATACCGCCGTGAGCGGTAGTAAAATCATAAACGATTCTATCAATATCTTCAGTGGACATACCTACTTTAATATGTTTAGCTACCTCATCCAGAATAGCAGTATTCAGGTCACAAGCCTTACGAATGCCTACCAGCTGCTCCGGAGTTTTAATCAGACTACGGTCAGGTACCTCATAGCCTGCTGCTTTAAAAAGGGCAATTTTTTCATCAATAGATTTATGGCATTCAGCATAGCTTTTGCCGCTGCCACACCAGCATAATTCTTCCATAATCAATCTCCTTCAAACACTTTTCTGGTTAGTATTATAGCACAAATAATTTTGCCTGGATAAATTTATTATGACAGATTTCCGGCTTTTATGGTAGAATATTCCTATATTATTTTATAAGGAAGGAATTTTGCATGGAAGCCTATATTTTACCATTCATAGATTTAGTTCTACATTTAGACCGCCATCTTCCTGATATCATGGCAGCCTATGGTCATTTTATTTACGCAATCCTATTCATCGTAGTTTTTTGTGAAACCGGTCTGGTCGTAACTCCCTTCCTGCCTGGCGATTCCCTGCTTTTTGCCTGCGGTGCCTTGGCTGCTACTGCTCCTGAAGGCATGGACATTATCACCATAGCCCTTATCTTTCTGGTAGCCTCCGTCCTGGGCGACGCCTGCAATTATTATATCGGTGAAAAGCTGGGGCTGGAGCTGATTAAATCGGAACGTAGCTTTATCAAGCCCTCCCATATTCAGAAGGCTGCTGATTTTTATGCCAAGCACGGTCATAAGGCCATCTTTTTAGCCCGCTTCGTCCCCATCGTCCGTACCTTCGCCCCCTTCGTGGCCGGTATCGGTAAAATGCATTATCTGACCTTTGCCCACTACAATGTTATCGGCGCCCTGGTCTGGGTAGCCCTCTTTGTCGGTGGTGGTTATTTCTTTGGTAATATCCCCATTATTAAACAAAATTTCCCCCTGGTTACCCTGGGTATCATCGTCTTCTCCCTATTACCCATCATGGTGGAATTTATTAAGCATCATCTAAAAAAATGAAGAAGCATGTGAAAGGAAGCTGGTTGTATGTATTGTTTGAATAGTGATTACACGGAGGGCTGCCATCCTCTGATTTTGGAGAAGTTGCAGGCCACCAATATGGAACAGACCACCGGTTATGGTCTGGACCCCTACTGTGACGAGGCTAGAGAGCTAATTAAGGCTGCCTGCCAACGTCCCGATGCCGATGTCAATCTTTTAGTAGGTGGTACCCAAACTAATCTAACCGTGATTTGTGCCGCTCTCCGCCCCCATCAAGCAGTACTGGGCGCAGTTACCAGCCACGTTAACACCCATGAGGCCGGTGCCATTGAGCAAACCGGTCATAAGGTTATCGAAATTCCCACTCCGGAGGGTAAGCTGACCGCAGCCCAAATTCAGGCTGCCTGGACTAAATACGCTACCGACCCCAGCCGTGAGCACTGGGCACAGCCTAAAATGGTCTATATTTCCCAGCCCACCGAAACCGGCAGTATGTACAGCAAGGCAGAGCTGGAGGAAATTTACCAATGCTGCCAGGCTAATAACCTCTACCTCTATGTGGACGGTGCCCGTTTGGCCTATGCACTGGGTGCTCCCAGCTGCGATATGACCATGGCCGATTTAGCTCATAATTGTGACGTCTTTTATATTGGTGGTACTAAATGCGGCCTGCTCTTTGGCGAAGCAGTCGTAATCCTAACCCCGGCCCTCAAGGAGGATTTTCGTACCATTGCCAAGCAGCATGGCTCCATATTGGCCAAGGGCCGTCTGCTGGGCATCCAGTTCGCTACCATTATGAAGGATAATCTTTATCTAGAATTAGGCCGTAAGGCTACCCTACAGGCCTTAAAAATTCATGATGCCCTGGCTACACATGGTTTTAAATTTGTAGCCGAGTCCCCCACCAACCAACAGTTCGTCATCCTTACTCCAGCACAATATGACAAGCTGAGTGAGGAATACGTGCTCAGCCTGGATGCTTACCGCTCCGATGGTAATTACAACGTCCGTATCTGCACCTGTTGGGCTACCCTGGACGAGCAGGTGGAAAAGCTCATTGCTATGATTCCCCAGCTCTAGAAAAATTTACAAGCAAAAACTCCGTCAGTACAGCACTGACGGAGTTTTTTATTTATTATCAAAAAAACAACATAGCCTAAGCAGACAGAACTAGGCCTTCAGGAAAGCCTCCACTACCTGCTGAAGCCTTTCCTGCCAATCCTCACAGTAGGGAGCACCACCTTGGACGGAGCTCGGCTTACCGCCGCCACGTCCACCCAAGGCCTCATTTATCAGCCTGCCGTAGCTACGGCAGTCCCCTGCGGTATTTTTACCCAGAGCCACCAGATAGCTGATCCGCTGAGGTGTCACGTTAAGCACTAAGGTAACAGCCTGCTCTAGATTTTCAATGGCCGTAGCCAACAGCTTGGCCGCCTGGGGTTCGGAGGCCACTAGTGTCACTACCCTGACACCATCAGCGCGTAGGGCCGCCTGCTGGTAGCTTTCCTGCAGCTGGGCCGTTAACAACTCCAACGTCCGCCCCTTCAGCTGCTCCTTCAATCCCTGAACCTCTCTAGTCAACTTTTCCACGTGCTCCGGCACTTTTTCGACCTGCGTAGAAAATTTATTACTCAGCTCCAGAAGCAGCTGGTTCTGCCTTCTAGCTGTTAAAAGAGCCCTTCGGCCGCAGAGGAATTCCACCCTGATGCCCTGCTTATGCTTTTCAGCCTTTACCAGCTGGACGGAGCCTACCATGCCCGTGGCAGGAGGATGGGTTCCGCAGCAGGTGCAGACATCTGCGCCCTCCACGGCAACAATACGCAGCTGTCCCTCCAGCTTAGTGTTACACTTGCGCATGCCCGGCAGGACCGCAGCTTCCCTACTATCCACATAACGGACGTGGATGGGGCGATTTTCCCAAATTACCTGGTTTGTTAATAATTCTGCCTCATAGAGCTGCTCTCTGCTCAGAACCTTGTCCAGGTCAATGGCCACCCAGTCCTCATGCATATGGAAGCCTACGTTATTAGCAGCAAAAAGCTTCCAGCAGGCCCAGGACAGCAGGTGCTCCCCACAGTGCTGCTGCATCCGGTCCAGGCGCAAGGGCCAGTCCAGCTGGGCCATAACCCTACTGCCCCCCTCCAGGGGCTGGGTGCAGTGATGGTAAATATGCCCCTCCTTCGTAGAAACATGGTGCACAGCCACCTCGTCCAAAAAGCCCCGGTCGCTCAGCTGACCACCGCCTTCAGGAAAGAAGACCGTCCGGTCCAGCTCTATTAAATACTCACCTGCCACCTCCGTGCAGGCCATAACCTGCGCCGTACACATCCGGAGCAGGGAATTAGCTTCAAATAATTTTTCCGTCATTTTCATTCTCCTTCATCCAGTCATTCTGACAACATTGTATCACTTTCTCCACCACTATGTTATAATAAAGTTTACTGAAACTAAATTTTCCTGGAGATAAATGATATGTGGCAAAACTTACTTTTTGATTTAGACGGTACCCTAACTAATTCCGCCGAGGGTATCACCAAATGCGTCCAATACGGACTCCGTTCCCTTAAAATTGAAGAACCGGATATCAAAAAGCTGGAGGTCTTTATCGGACCACCCCTGCGGGCCTCCTATATGAAATACTACGGTCTGACCAGAGCCGAGGCAGAAAGGGCGGTAGCAGCCTACCGCAGCCGTTTTGAAAAGGTGGGCTGGAAAGAAAATATGGCCTATCCCGACATGGTGGAGCTTTTACGTGACCTACAGCAGCAGGGCTACCGTACCGGCATCTGCACTGGCAAGCCGGAATACTTTGCCGTTCCCATTGCCAAGCGCTTCGGCTTCCAGCCCTATCTGCATACGATTACTGGCAGCACCCTGGACGGCAAGATGGACGACAAGGCCCAGGTGGTGAAGCTGGCCCTGGACCGCTGGCAGCTGCATACCAGCACCGCCAAGGCGAAAACCCTGCTTATTGGTGACCGCCGGGAGGACGTGCTGGCAGCCCATGCCAACGGTATCGCCTGCCTCGGCGTAGGCTACGGCTTCGGCTCCCGCAAAGAGCTGGAGGAGGTTGGTGCCGACGGCTATGTAGCCACCGTCGCAGAATTAAGAAGCTACTTTTTCAAATAAACGAAAAAAACAAAGGACCTACTCTAAACTAGAGTAGGTCCTTCTTTTATTGGCGACTGCTTATTCAGCCTGTTCCTGCTGTGCCGCTTTTTCCTTTTTAGCCTTGGCAGGCTTCTTGTTATAGGCCTGCATGACCAGGTCCATATCCTCCTTCAGCCAATGCTCCAGTGCATCCGCCATCTGTTGGACGGCAGCCTCTACAGCCAGCTTTTCTTCACCGGCAAAGCCGTGGAGTACATGGTTGATAACCGCCTTATTATTGCGGGCCGGATGACCGATACCGATTTTAAAGCGGGGAAAATCACTGGTGCCCAAATGCTCCTGAATGGATTTAATACCATTATGTCCACCAGCACTGCCCTTACGACGAATACGCAGCTGACCACAGGGTAAATCCATATCATCCTGGATCACGGCAATATCATCGGGTGCTACGTTAAAAAAGTGGGCATAGGCACCTACGGCCACACCGCTTAAATTCATATATGTGGTAGGCTTCAAAAGCAGTACCTTTTCCGGTGCCCTGTATTCGGCATACATGGCCTGGCGGTCGGTCTTATCAAAGCTGACGTTCCAGCGCTTAGCCAGCTCCTCCACTACCATGAAGCCGATATTATGACGGGTATTTTCATATTCCTTACCAATATTTCCTAAACCAACAATAAGTTTCATGTTAATCTCCTTGGATAAATTTTCTTACTTAGCCGCAGCTAATAATTCACTAATCGTAACAAAGGTATAACCCTCAGCCCGTAGACGCTGGATAATCTGAGCGGTCGCCGCAATAGTCTGCTGACGGGAGGCACTGCCTGCCGGACTATCCCCATCATGGAGCAGGACGATGGCTCCCGGCTCTACACCGGCACAAACACGCTCGGTAATTACCTCTGTACCGGGATTGGTCCAGTCCCTGGGAATGACGGACCAATTGACCACCCTCAGGCCGGCTGCCTGGATTTTTTCCTGTACCAGCCAATCACGAAAGCCATGGGGTGGACGCATATACTGCAGCTTCTGACCGCTAAGCTGCTCCACAGTCAGCTTGCCCTGGGTAATATTAGCCGTCAGAGCCTGCTCCTCCAGCTTTAACAAATCCTGATGGACGTTGGCGTGAAGGGCTATTTCGTGCCCCTGTTCTGCCTCCCTGCGGACCAGCTCAGGATAGCGGGCGGCATTTTCGCCTACCAGGAAAAAAGTTACCTTGACCTGCTCCCTTTGCAGAAGCTGCAAAAGCTCCACCGTAGCCTCACCATAGGGTCCATCATCAAAGGTCAGAGCTACCAGCTTCCGTCCGCCGGTATCCACCTTGGCCAGGGTGGGGCCATAAAAGCTGTTGCCAGGTAATACGGCACATAAAATCAGCACTCCGGCTGTTACAAGGGCCAGCACCGCTCCCAAGGCACCCTTGAGCCTACCCCAGGCAGTAAACCTTCCCAGCCAGAGGGAAAGCATGGCTACCAGGCCTGCTAGTGTAATAATTGTAAAAATACGCATGTTAACCTCTTAACCTAAAAGAAAGGGCCTGCCTGAAGGCAAGCCCTTTTTCCAGCCCTATGTAAGCTTATTTGTGAGTGTCGAACAATTGGCTAACGGACCAGTCGTTATAAATACGCAGTACGGTCTCTGCCAAAATCGGAGCAATAGTCAACACTTTAATTTTTTCATGCTGTTTTTCCGGCGGCAGAGGAATGGTGTTGGTAACAACCAATTCGGTGATGTCGGAATTTGCGATACGTTCCAAAGCAGGATCGGTCAGAATGGGGTGGGTGCAGCATGCATAAATTTCTTTAGCGCCCATCTTCTTCAAGGCACGAGCAGCTTCGGTCAAGGAACCAGCGGTATCTACCATATCGTCAACGATGATGGCATTTTTGCCGGATACGTCACCAATCAGGTTCATAACCTCGGCAACACCGGGTTCAGGACGGCGTTTATCAATAATAGCCAAGGGGCATTGGAGCATTTCTGCAAAATTGCGGGCACGGCTCACGCCACCTAAGTCAGGAGATACAACAACACGGTTGTCTAAGTTTTTACTCTTAATATATTCTGCCAGAGTAGGACCGCCAGGCATATGGTCAAAAGGAATATTAAAGAAGCCCTGAATCTGTGCAGCATGCAGGTCAATGGTAACTACACGGGTAATACCTGCAGTTTCCAGCAGATCAGCCATCAGCTTAGCAGTGATAGGTTCACGGCCACGAGCTTTACGGTCTTGACGAGCATAACCATAGTAAGGAATTACAGCAGTGATATGCTTAGCAGAAGCGCGTTTGAAAGCATCAGCCATAATCAATAATTCCATAACATTATCATTAACAACAGGACCGCAGGTGGGTTGTACGATGAAAACGTCCTTACCGCGTACGCTCTCATTAATCATTACCTGTACCTCACCATTGTTGAAACGGTTGATAACGGCATCACCAACAGTAGTACCTAAATAAGCTGCAATTTCGCGCGCTAATGCCGGATTTGCATTACCAGTAAAAATTCTAAATTTGTTCACATCAGACAACATGTCATAATCCCTCCAAGTAGTTTGGCTATATTTATCCATTTAATTATACCCCAATGGCCTGACTTCCACAAGGTACATAATTTTTTTACTTACACAATTATTTTTGACGCTGCTTTTCAGCCCAGCCTTCAATATTTATCTGTTTAGCACGGCCGATACCCAAAGCATTCTCCGGCACTTCCTTAGTAATGGTGGAGCCGGCACCAATATAGGAGCCCTTACGTACGGTTACAGGTGCTACCAGGTTGGTATTGCAGCCTACAAAGGCATCATCCTCGATAACGGTACGGTACTTTTTCTTGCCGTCGTAATTTACTGTAATACAGCCACAGCCCATGTTAACACCAGAACCGATATCACTATCGCCAATATAGAGCAGATGGGGCAGCTTGGTACCCTCGCCCACATTGGAATTCTTTACCTCAACAAAGTTGCCGATCTTGACGCGGTTGCTGAGAACGGTATCCGGACGCAGATGTACGTAGGGACCTGCGGTAACGGCGTCACATACGCGGCAGTCGTGACCATAGATGAACTGTAAATGGCAGGCGTTACCGATTTTGACATTTGTAAAGCGGGCATTAGGTCCGATTTCACAATCCTCGCCAATTTCCGTAGAGCCCTCTAACCAGGTGTAGGGATAGATAATAGTATCCGCACCAATTTTTACACTTGCTTCAATAAAGGTGCTAGCCGGATCCATAATGGTAACACCGGCATCCATCAGCTTCGCCAAAACTCTCTGGCGCATAACGCTCTCTGCAACAGCTAGCTGTTGACGGGAATTAATACCCATTACCATATCGCTGTCTGCGGTTACTACGCCACCAACCTTCTGTCCAGCTGCGTTCAATTTAGAAAGTACGTCGGTCAGATAATATTCACCCTGGGCATTGTCACAGGTCAAGGTTGCCAGAACATCAAAGAGCAAAGGACATTCGATGCAATAAATACCGGTGTTGATTTCCTTAATCAGCTTCTGCTCGGCGGTAGCATCCTTCTCTTCTACTATGCCCTGCACGTTACCAGCGGCATCACGGATAATACGGCCATAGCCGAAGGGATTGTCCATCATGGCGGTCAAAACGGTAGCAGCTGCACCGGAGGTCTTATGCTCAGCATAGAATTTAGCTAATTCCTCGCCCTCCAGCAGAGGAGTATCGCCGCAGAGAATCATCGCAGTACCGTGAAAATCCTTCAGGACCTCCTTAGTCTGCATTACAGCATGGCCGGTACCTAACTGCTCTGCCTGCAGGGCAATTTTACCCTGGTCAGCAACCATGGTCTCTACCAGCTCTGCCTCATGGCCGACGATAACGACCTTTTTTTCAGCACCGGCAGCGGTAGCAGCATCAATAACATGCTGCAGCATAGCCTTGCCGCCCACCTTATGTAAAACCTTGGGCATTTTGCTACGCATACGGGTACCTTTACCAGCAGCTAAAATTACAGCAACTAAATCACTCATGTTCTCGTCTCCTTACTTATTTTCAATAACTTCAATCAAAATTTTTCTTGCTTCCTCATCCACGTCCTTCAGACGAAAGAAGGCGGTATAATCATCAACCATTTTATGCTCAGGAACAGCGGTTTCTACCAGGAAGGCCTTACCAACTACGACGGCACCTACCTCCTCCACCAGGTCAACCATACCTCGGGCAGTGCCGCCACCCTTCATAACGTCATCCACAATCAACACCTTGTTGCCGGGATGGAGGGCACGCTTAGGCATGGCCATAGTGCGGATAACCTTGGTAGAGCTACTGACGTAGTTAATATTTACCGTAGAGCCCTCAGTAATGTAATTATCATGACGGGCAATAACTAAGGGAACGTTAAAGGCTCTGGCGACAAAAAGGGCCAGAGGAATACCTCGAGTTTCTACGGTCATAACGCAGTCCGGCTCCAAATGTTTAAAACGGCTCATGAAAACCTCGCCTAGGCGGACGGCTACCTCCGGATTACAGAGTAAATCCGTAGTATAAAGCATGCCCCCCGGCAGAATACGATCAGCAGAGGACAGCTTAAGCGCCAGATCCCGCAAAAAGTCCTCGTCGTCCTTCGCAGAATGGCCCGGTATGAAACGCACGCCACCGGCAGCACCGGCCAAAGTTTCCACCCGGCCCAGGCCAAATAATTCCAAGCCAGATTTTACTGCTAAGACGTCTTCGCTTAGGGTTGATTTGGCAACCTCAAATTTTTTACAAAAATAGGAAAATGAAAATAGCTGTTGCGGGTGATCAACCAATAATTTAGTTAGCGCCACCACACGCTCCATTCTTTTAGCTCTTCCCATATCCACCCTCTTTTCTCGATTCATCCTCCTGACCACCGGCCAAATATTTTTCTGCCAGCCGCCAATCGGTAATTTTATCTATATCCATACCTATCGCCGGATAGGTACTAATAATCCCCTTACAAGGAAATTCCAACAGGGTACTTACCCTATGCTCCACCTCGGCCATGGTCAGCCGATGCAGCAGGAATTTAAAAATAAAGCTAAAGCCCAGCCAACGACAAAGGGCTAACGGATTCTTTCTTCTAACAAAGATCTCCCTTGCCTTTGCTTCCACACGGGCAATGACGGAGCCATCTATCAGCATCATATTACCACCGGTAAAAATGCCCTCCACAATGCGGGCATAGGTGCGCTGCCCCTCAGGATACTGCCTTTGGCATTCTTCCTTCCTGATGATGGGATAATAAAGCGCCGCCCCCGGCTGGGCCTCACACTGCTGGAGGAAGTCAACCACGTCCTCTCCCCGCAGCAGGGGAATATCATCACAAACAAAAAGGATTTTTCCCTGGTCGCCCAGCGCCGCCACAGCACGACTGGCAGTGGAGGGTAAATCGTCATCAGCAGCGCAATAGCTAACGCCCTCCGGCCACTGGTCCTCCAGCCCATGGGGAGCCGCCACCAGAATGCGCTCCACCCTACCACTCTTCCACAGAGCCGCCACCAGATAATCAATTATCCGCCGACCCTGCAGCCGGGCCAGACAACGGATATCCGTACCAGCTACCTGCTCCAGCCAGGGAGCACGCCCTCCGGCCAAAATAATTACATTATATTTCTGCATACTATTCACCCATGGTCATGGATTTCATCAGTGTATGCTCTGCATTTTCCATATGGTTACGAGCTGCCATCTGGGCGCTTTCCACATCACGGGCGGCAATGCAGTCCACCAGGATACGGTGCTCGTTCATAGTTTCCAGCAGACGTCCCGGATAGCTCATGGAACGGCTGCGGATACCAGTAACCTGCTCCCGCAGATTATTGATAATCATGCGCAGACGCTCATTACGGCTTGCCATATAGAGCACGTCATGGAAGGCAGTATCCACCTCGACAATTTTTTCCATATTACCATCATTTGCATGCTGTCCAAATTCTACCAGGAGACGGTTCAGGGTTTCCAGCTCCTCATCGGTAATGCGTTCAGCGGCCAGACCTGCAGCCAACACGTCCAGGGAGGTACGAATTTCATAAATCTCTGTAATATCCTTAATGGAAATATCGGCTACATAGGTGCCGCGGCGGGGAATCATTACCACAACGCCTTCCAGCTCCAGCTTACGAATTGCTTCCCGGACGGGAGTACGGCTAACACCCATTTCGTCAGCCAGCTGAATTTCCATCAGACGCTCACCGGGACTAAAAGTACCGTCAATAATTGCCTGACGGATATTTTCACAAACCAGCTCACGTAGGGGTTTGTAGCTATCTAATTTTATTGGTTGCAAATGTCCTGCCATTATATTTCCTTCCTTCCCACTGTAGTGGTAACTGCTACCTCTACATCAAATTTTGTTAAAGCATCGGCTATCTGCTGAGCAATGATGGCATTATCAGCCAGGGCAAAAACAGTAGGACCGCTACCACTCATCATAGCATAATAGGCACCAGCCTCCAGCATGGCTACCTTGATGAAGGCGATAACCGGATGTGCCGGTATCGTTACGGTCTCTAAAACATTGCCCATATAGGGTACCAGCTGTCTACTCCCCTGGGGTAAATGCTCGGCCAGCTGCCAAATTTGCGGATTATTAACCACCCGCGCACGACAGAAATTCTTATAAGTCCATGCAGTGGAAACAGCTATATTTCTTGGTTTCGCTACCACCACATGGGTCACAGGCAAATCCGGCAAGGGTAAAACGACCTCACCCCTGCCCTTGGCGATGGCGGAGCCACCATGAATACAGAAGGGCACGTCACTACCTAATTCCGCTGCCAGGGCCTCTAATTTGTCATCCAACAGCTTCAGATTCCAGAAGCGGTTCAGGCCACGTAGAACGGCGGCTGCGTCACTACTGCCACCGGCCAGGCCTGCGGCAATAAAGATGGCTTTGTTCAAAATGATGTGAACGTTCGGTTTTACATTAAAGCGTTCTGCCAACAGCACCGCTGCCTTGTAAGCTAAATTATCAGGGCCACAGCTCAGCCCTGGAACGTTGGTCGTAATCTGAATGCCCTCTCCCGGCATGATTTCCACTACGTCCTGCAGACCAATGCTCTGCATAATCATATTTACCTCGTGGTAACCATCCTGACGCTTACCCAAGATTTTTAGGCCCATATTAATTTTTGCATGAGCTATTTCAACGATTTTCTTTTCCATCACACACACCTTATCCAAAATGTATACAGTATTATTTTATCTTGCTTTACTCTGAACCGCAAGTACATTATCGAACATTATTACCAATATTACTTCTTTTATTTGCCTTTTCCTCCGCAAAGTCCATTTTCCTGTAGGAGTATTGCTTTTTTTGTCCAAAATGTTACAATGTATGTGCTATTAATCACTATCAAAGGAGTTCTTATGGATACTAAAGTCTCTCAAAAGAAAAAATATCAGAGTATTACCTATAAATATTTTATGACAACCTTAGCCTGCTGCATCATGGGTATTGCCCTCAACACCTTTTACGTACCTAATAAACTGCTAAGTGGCGGTATCGGTGGCGTATCCGTTTTAGTTTATTATGTCACCCAGATTCCCATGGGCATTACCAGTATCGTCTGCAATATTCCCCTTTTCGTGCTGGCCTATAAATATATGGACAGGGAATATACCATCAGTGCCCTGTATGGCATGCTGGTCTTTTCCTTTTCCCTGGACTTTTTCCGCTTCATGTCCGCCTACCAGCCTGTCCATGATACCATGCTGGCCTGCATTGCTGGTGGCGTCCTGTACGGTATCGGCTCCGCCTGTATGTACCGTGTAGGCGGTAGCAGTGGTGGTACGGATATCATCGGTGCCATCATCCATAAAAATTACTCCATCAATATCAGCACCACAGGTTTTATCTTCAACCTAATGCTTCTGGCTGCCAGCACTACCCTCTTTGGTCTGGAGCCGGTGCTCTACACCCTTCTGACCTTCTTCGTCATGACGAAAACCTGTAATGCCTTTACCATTGGTTTTGACTTTAAGAAAAATATTATCATCATCAGTGAGCATTCCGAGGAAATTGCTGAAGCCATTATCAAGGTAGTCGGTCGTGGCGTTACCTATTTACATGGTGAGGGTGCCTATACCCACTGTAACCGCGAGGTACTGTTCGTCGTAGCCAAGCTGACCCAAACAGCGAAAATCCGCTCCCTGGTCAAGGAAATAGACCCTCAAGCCTTTATGATCCTGCATGACGTTAATGACGTTTTCGGCCGTGGCTTTACCTCTAAGCCATCCGCCCCCAACACGCCCCGCAATATTGCGCCTGCGGACGAGCATAACACAAGTAAACATTCCTTCTAAAGCAAAAGGTCATCTGTACAAACAGATGACCTTTTCTAAAATAAATATCAATTGTTAAATTCTGGCTACCAAAATACCCATGGCTACGGCGATCAAACCACAGCCCAGACTACTGCCAATATAGGTAAGTGATTCCAGCAGACGTCCCTCCGCCAGCAGCATAAAGCCTTCAAAGCCGAAGGAGGAAAAGGTGGTGAAGCCACCTAAAAGACCAACACAGAGAAACATACGCCAGATGGGTGGTAGCAGGCCACGCTCCACAATAACCGTCATCAGGACACCCATAAAAAAGCAGCCTGCCAAATTAATCACAAAGGTTCCATAGGGCCAGTTGCCTCCCAGAATCCTGGTCAGAGTATTACCTAAAACAAAGCGTAAAATAGCACCAAGAGCACCGCCCAATCCAATTACACATAGCTCAAACATCACACAACCTCCTCTAAGCTACAGCTGTAGCCATTATCGCCAGTGGCGGGCCCTTACTAACAGCAGCCTTCCCACCAGGCCTGGTGGAAAGAAAAACAAAAAAAGCTGATACCCCCACCGTAGAAGTCATCAGTTTAAGCAACAGCTTGAAACATTCAGGAAATGCCTCATTTTCTTGTTATAAAATACCATATCCATGGACACGAGTCAATCTCAGAAGGAGGAAATTATGATACTTGTCAGCTCCTGTTTATTGAATAATCCCGTCCGTTATAGCGGGGACGGCAATCCCTGTCCCCTCATCATCCAGTACCGGGACTGTAAGCATTTCATCCCCATCTGCCCCGAATGCGCCGGTGGCCTACCCACACCCCGTCCCCCCTCAGAAATAAGTGGTGGTACGGGCCGGGAGGTTTGGCAAAACCAGGCACGGGTCATCAATAACGTCGGTCAGGACGTAACAGAAAATTTTAAAGCAGGCGCTCTCGCCTATCTCCACTACGTCCAGGAGGGAAGAATTACCGCCGCCATTTTAAAGGAACGTAGCCCTTCCTGTGGCAGCAGCCTTATTTATGACGGCAGGTTCCAGGGACACCGCATTCCCGGTCAGGGCGTCACTGCCGCCCTGCTCCAGCAGTATGGTATTCCCATATATTCCGAGGAAAGCTTAACCGAGGAATTATTGCAGGAGCTACTCAAAAACGACCATTGAGCAGCCCCGTATCCAGCCAGCTGAAAAAGACTGGTCTGGATTGTATCCGGACCGGAGCAACAAAAAGGGTTAGCACCCAGAAAAGGTGCTAACCCTTAATTTTTTACAAAGCGAGCTTAATGACGGTCTACGACAGCCAGCTCCCTCTTTTCCCAGGGAGCATAGCTAATGGTAGTGCATTTATGATAGGCCTCATAGCGTTTTTCCGCTATTTCCAGCTTGGCAGCTTCAGCCAGGGCCTTCTGGCAGTCCGCACTTTCAGGATAATATTGGTAGGCTGCCTCCAGCAGTAATACAGCCTTATTATAATCACCCTTAGCCGCTAGTTGTTCAGCCAGGAATTTAGCCGCATAAAAGGCATAGGGATTAACCTTAACCTCTTGTTTAGCCTCAGCCCAGGTCTTTTCAGCCTCTTCCATGGCTCTTTCCTGCTGACCATCGGCAAGCAGCAGCTCCTGACGACGGTACCAGATAGCGCCACGGTCAGCACCACGGAAGGGATGCTTATAGGCACGGCACCAGTGGTTAGCTTCATCAAGATATACGATGGGAGCAGCGGTAGTACCGGTCAGCTTGTACACGATTTCAGCAATATCACGGAGGCACAGTACCTTATGCTCTGCTTCACTTAGGCCATTTTCCGGTACGTCCTCCAGATTAGGCTTAATATCCTTTACGGTGCTTAAAATAGCAATAGCGCCTTCCACATCGTCCAGCACCAGCAGCATTCTGCCTACAATGCTACGGCAGCGCCAATCATCATAATCATTAATCAATTCCATGGGTACGGGAAACTGGCATTTAGCCACCTTTTCCACATACGCTTGCCATTCCTTCTGATCCATATTATGACCTCCCTTAAATTTTAATTACCTCTTACGTATTGACGGGGTACGCGGGGGCTGACAGCGCAAACGACCTCGTAGCAGATGGTATCCGCCCATTCTGCCACCAGCTCCATGGGGAGCTCCTGTCCACCAAAAACCAGTACCTCGTCCCCCACCTGCACCTGGGGAATATCCGTTACATCCAGCATGACCTGGTCCATACATACCTTTCCTACAATGGGAGCCTTTTCTCCATGGACCAGCATATAGCCCCTATTGGACAGACGACGGTTAACCCCGTCCGCATAGCCGATGGGCACAGTAGCAATAATACTGGGCCTGGTCAGGGTACAGGTCCTGCCATAGCCGATGGTCGCCCCTACGGGCAGGCTCTTGACAAAGGAAACCTTGGTCTTGACCGTCATAACCGGTTCAAAATCCTTATAGCAGTCCAGCATATGGGCCGGGTGCAGACCGTAGAGGGTTATTCCCTGGCGCACCATATCCAGCTGGTATTCCTGCAGCTCCGTTAAAGCAGCACTATTAGCGATATGGCGCAGAGGAATGTGGATGCCCTCCGCCTCAATCAGCGCCAGCGCCTCCTGGAAACGGGCAAACTGATAGGCCGCGTATTCCTTATCGTCACCATCCGCCGTAGCGAAATGGGAGAAGACGCCTTCAATACTAATACCAGGCAGGCTGGCCGCCAATTTGGCAAAACGACCGGCATCCTGGACGTGAACACCGATACGGTGCATGCCCGTATCAATTTTCAAATGAATCTTTGCCTTTGTGTGCTGCTTTAAGGCTGCTTCATTTAACGCATACAGGCGCTCCTCATCAAAAACAGCCTGATTAATATCGTAACGAACCACTAAATCCGCCACCTCCGGCAGCATGGAGCCTAAAATTAAAATAGGTATTTCCAGACCAGCCTCACGCAGCTCCACGGCCTCCTGCAGGATGGCTACCGCCAGATAATCGGCACCATTACGGGCAGCCTCCTGGGCCACACGTACTGCGCCGTGACCATAGGCATCAGCCTTAACCACCGCACAAAGCTTGGTAGTAGGCTTTAAATTCGCCTTGGCCACCTGTACGTTATGAGCTACGGCATCTAAATTAATTTCTGCCCACGCACCTCTTTGGATATGCATTTGACAGACCTCCAACCACTTAAAAATTAAACCGCAACTAAACGAATGGTTGCGGTTCGTACTAAATATCTGCGCAATTTTATTCGCGCTAAAAGCATATAACTATTCTTAGTCTTTGTCAACTTCTGTTATTTTTTGCAGTCACATTTTTTATTAGCAGAGCATGCGGAGCAGCCGCAGCAGAGCTCGCCCTTGGCCTTTCTGCCAAAGTAACTACGAATAGCCAAAATCACCAATATCAGAAGAATACCACCAACTACGTATGTAGCCATATTTAACACCTACCTTACAAAACGCGTATTTGCTGTTTCCCAACGCTTAAACTGGCAGTAACCCCAAGGGATATAAATACCAAAGGTCAGCGTGGACAGCACCATAATAAATAACCATTGGAAAAAGAAGCCCATACCCGTGCCGGTAAATTCTAATTGTCGGCCCTCGACATAAGTATTGCTGCAAATCCAACGCTGTTGGGCGGAATAGGCCCAGGGAAAGAAGAGCCCACAGGTAATAATGCTCAGCACAGAGGTCCATAGCATAAGCCAGATATAGCCAAAGCCACTACCTGTAAATTCAAAGGTCTTCATCTATTTCACTTCCTTAATCTAAACACGACGCTCACTATATTAAGCATAGGGCATCTTCAACAATTTTGCAAACGAAAATTTTGTGAAGCTCCAGTTTCTACTCTATAAAATTAAATTTTTCTACATCAAAAACCCCCATATCCGTAATTCTTAATTTAGGAATAACGGGCAGGGCCATAAAGCTGAGGGTAATAAAGGCATCAATATCCTGGGAAACACCCAGAGCCCAGGCCTTATGGGAGATAGCCTCCAGATGGGGTATCAGCTCCTCCGGAGCAGCTGAGCTCATCAGACCACAAATATCCAACGGCAGAGTATCCACTACCTGCCCCCGGCTGACCAGGGTATAGCCCCCCTGGACACGAATAATCTCCTGAGCCGCCACATACATATCATGGGGACAGGTACCGGCTACAATCAGATTATGGGAATCATGGGCTACAGTGGTAGCCACCGCACCCTGACGCAGGCCATAGCCTCTTAAAAGGCCCACACCGATACAGCCCGTAGCATGATGGCGCTCCAGCACGGCAATCTGGCACAGCTCGCCGCTGTCCAGCAGCTCCGCTACCCTCTCGCCTGGCACGGAGCCATGCTCTGTAATAATTTCTCCGGGCAGAATTTCAATAACGGGATAAGTCCTGCCTGCTTCGTAACGGTCCAAGGCAAAGCTATCCTCGCTAAAGGGAGCTACCTGGACGCTGCCCCGCAAAGCCGCGGCAGGCTCCCTCATCGGCAATGCTTCTCCGAGGGCCTCCCTGCCCTTGTAGAAGACGTGGCTGGGACGTAAATTCTCCAGACTATCCACCAGCAGTAAATCCGCCTGCCAGCCTGGAACGATGGCGCCCAGCTGGGGCAGCCCCATAATGCGGGCCGCATTAATAGTAGCCATGCTCAGCGCCTGTAGGAGGGGCAACCCTAATTGGACCGCCTTCTGGATACAATGACGGATAGTACCATCCCTACGGATATCTGCCAGATGCTTGTCATCGGTACAAAAAGCCATCCAGCTGGTAGGAAAGTTCTCCGCTACAATCCCCTTGACCAGTGCCTCCAGATTTTTAGAAGCGCTGCCCTCACGAATCAGTACCGCCAAACCGAGGCGGGCCTTTTCCCTGGCCTCCTCCCAGGTAACGGATTCATGGTCCGTATTAATACCATGGACCACGTAAGCATTAAGCGGGCGGCCACCCACACCGGGGGCATGACCATCAATATTATGTAAGCCGGGCAGCCGCAGCTTAGCCAACAGGTCTTCGTCCCCCTGCAGAATACCGGGTACGTTCATCACCTCGCCCAGTCCCCATACACCGGGAATACCGGCCAGAGTTCCCAGGGCCTCCGCATCCAAAATACTGCCAGAATGCTCAAAAGGAGTAGCAGGTACGCAGCTGGGTAACTGGACATAATAATTAATGGGCAGCTCCCTCGTCGCCTGTAGCATATAACGAATGCCGGGCAAACCGGCCACATTTGCAATTTCGTGCGGATCCGTTACCAGAGTAGTCACACCCCAGCGCAGCTCCTCAGCACAATAATAGGCAGGTGCGGCCATGGAGCTTTCCACATGGCAGTGGGTATTAATCAGGCCGGGGACAACATACTTACCGGTGGCATCTAGCAGCCTTTTGCCCTCCGTATAGCGTCCTACTCCGGCAATACGTTCACCTGCCAGCGCCACATCCGCCTGATAAATTTCCTGAGTCAGTACATTGACCACCATACCATTCTTAATCAGGACGTCAGCCGGCTCCTCGCCCAAAGCTACCTTGCGTAAATGCTCGTACATCTGCGTTACCTCCTCTACATTACACTAAAATATATTTCAACAGGAAAATAACCGCCAAAACATAAACTACACCGCTAATGCTCTTCCCCTTACGACGGGCAAAAATATTCAACAGCACGTAGGAAATAATACCTGCGGCAATACCCTCACAGATGGAATAGGTAAAGGGCATAAAAATCATTGCCAGAAAGGCAGGAATTGCTTCCGTATAATCACTAAAATCAACATTCATAATGCAGCTCAGCATCATAAAGCCGACCACGATTAGAGCCGGAGCTGTAGCAAAAGCAGGAATTGCCAGGAAGATGGGCGCAAAGAACATGCTTAAAACAAAAAGGAAGGCGGACACGATGGCCGTTAAGCCTGTACGGCCGCCAACAGCCACACCGGCAGAGCTTTCTACGAAGGTAGTTACCGTAGTCGTACCTAAAAGGGAGCCGATGATGGTAGCAAAGGAGTCTGCCAGGAAGGCCTTTTCAATCTTAGGCAGCTTGCCATTTTCATCCAGCATATTAGCCTTGGAGGCTACACCAATCAGGGTACCGATGGTATTAAACAAATCGGCAAACATAACCGCCATCAGCACGGTCAGGAAATTAAAGGTCAGCAGGGCGCTAAAATCCAGCTGCATAAAGGTCGGTGCCAGGCTGGGAATGCTCACGCCCTGGGAAAAGTCGGGCATTACGCTGTACATACCCATTTCCGGATTAGGAATATAAATTCCGGTCAGCTCACAAATCATACCCAACCCCCAGGTAAAGACGATACCCCATAAAATACCGCCGGTAACCTTTTTCTCCAATAGAATGGCAGTCACAACTACACCGACAAGAGCCAGCATGGCACCAATACCAGTAGTGTAAAAGGAACCATCAGCCAGGGAGGAGCCAAAGGGATATAAACGGACCAGAGTAACGCCATCCACTACAAGCTTAGCATTCTGCAAGCCGATAAAGGTAATAAAAAGACCGATACCACTGGTAACGCCAAACTTTAAGGCTGGCGGGATACAGTTAAAGATTGTCGTCCTCAGCTTGGTCATAGACATGATGACGAATAAAACACCTTCAATAAAAACAGCTACCAAGCCCACCTGCCAGGGATAGCCCATTTGACCGACAATAGTATAGGTAAAGAAAGCATTAATGCCCATACCGGGTGCCAAAACAAAGGGGCAGTTGGCTAACAGGCCCATCAGCAGCGTACCCAAGCAGGCAGAAAGAGCGGTAGCGGTAAACACCGCTCCCGGGTCCATGCCCGCATTCCCTAAAATACTAGGGTTAACAGCTAAAATATAAGCCATGGTCATGAAAGTAGTTAGGCCTGCCAAAAGCTCTGTTTTGACAGTGGTACCATTTTCTCGTAACTTAAAAAAACTCTCCAAAAAATTCATCTTACAAATACTCCTACTCTTTATTTTTCTGTAAAGCCAATTCTCCATAAACTCTATACAAAGAAAGGCCCAACCTGTTTTTCTTAGAAATAGCATCCAAGAAAATTACTATATTCTATGTAACCAGCTACTTCTCCTGCCAAGATCGCAGATATTTCTCCCTTTAAGGTACTTCTGGGCTGTTTGTTCTAGCTATCCCTAATGTGTTATAATGTTAGCAAATATTTTATTAAGAGAGAGATAGGATGCATATTTACGCTATTGGAGATTTACATTTATCCGGTGATCCCCCTACCAAGCCCATGGAAATATTTGGGGAGCATTGGGCCAACCATAAGGCCAAGGTAGCCGCCAACTGGTTAGCTACGATAACGGAGGATGACACCGTCATTATCTGTGGCGACATTTCCTGGGCCCTACAGCTACCGGAGGCTGACCCGGACCTGAACTGGATTGCCCAATTACCGGGCCACAAAATTTTACTTAGGGGCAACCACGACTACTGGTGGACGACCCTCAAAAAAATGCAGAACCGCTGGGGTGAGCAGTATCAGTTTTTGCAGAATAACTGCATTATGGTAGAGGATATCGCCATTTGCGGTACTAGGGGCTGGGTCCTCCCCTCTGCGGAAAAGTTCACAGCAGAGGATGAAAAAATTTATCAAAGGGAAGGAATCAGGCTGGAGCTATCCCTAAAGGAGGCGCTCAAGCACAACCCTAGACAGATTATTGTCGCCCTCCATTATCCGCCCCTCTTTGCAGCAGAGGAGGAAACGGTCTTTACCCAGCTGTTGGAAAAATACCAGGTTCAAGACTGCATTTATGGGCACATCCATGGAGGAGCTAACCATATTCCTGTTTTTGAAGAAACGAGAAAAGGAGTGCGCTATAAGCTCACCTCCTGCGATACCCAGGAATTTAAGCTCTACCAGATTGTGTAAGCATAAAAAAAGCAGACTACTTCGGAAGAAGCAGCCTGCTTTTTTTATGGAAGGTTTTAATTTAAAGTAATGAAAACACCGACGCAAACATCGCTACATTGCTCGCATCGTGAACAAAGGTAGATTTACCTTGTAAAATAATGTTATTTGAGCTGAAGATAACCCCCTCAATATGACAGTCCTTACCAATAGTTACTGGTCCACTAGCCATAATTACCACTTTTTTTAATTCAACATTGTCTTCTATACGACAAGGACCATGAGCAAGAAAGATAACACGGTCAAAGAACTTACAATTCTCACCTATCCTGATACCTTTTTCTGCGGCAATAACCGCTGTTCCATGTATCGAAGCATATGGAGAAAAAGCAAAACTTTTGGAACCGTCCTTTAAGTAATAAAACATTCTACCCAAGCCATTCTTCTCTACTTCCGGCACATCTAATACGTCCCTGCATGGTGATTTATTTTTTGTCCGGGCAAGAAAATCTATTTGTGGAAAGAGTACTTCTCCTTTGCTTGTATATACCATATCTCCAGTCTCTAAATTTTCTTTTCCTTGAATCGCACCACCACATATAAACATATATTGCTTACTTAATTCATACATATGAAAAGATGGCATAAAAGTAGTCTGTCTCAACCAATAGCTCAACTTTCCTTGTGTAACATGAATATCAAAATACCGAAAATAATTATCAGAACTATACAAATTTTTTCTGACTACACTAGCTTCACCACCACCTGGATAAAGTTTCACCCGACAAACTTCTTTACTTCCAGCAGCCAAATCCACCCGAGCAAATTTTTTTGCCGCTGAAATTCCTAACAAACGCAACTGCCTCTCACGTAAGTACTCTTCCTCGTCTGCTAAGCTTCTACTTAATGTAGCAACACCAACCTGTATCACTACAATCAAGAAAACTACTCCTAACAGAACAAAAATTGAAATATTCCCGCGGTTACCGAACATCCGCGTCCACCTCTCCATTCACACATAAAATTAATTGCGTAAATTTTCTATTCCTCCCGTCCTTAGTCAAGGTAAAACTAATTAGCAACGCGTCATTAGCCACTTTCTGAGCATCCCATGCTGTAACTAAGCAATCCGGAATATAAAGAGGATTTATCCCATACGTTTCAGTAGTATCTGTTCTTCGATATAGGCCTTTTTTGTCTTTTTTCCAATAGTAAGTATAATACATACTATGTCTACTGGTTTGTACAACAATTCTGTTAGCACCTGTTGAACTAACTGGTTCAATGAGTATTTCCTGCCCCTGATACCCTATTTCTTTATCAAGAAAAGCCTGCATATAACGTCCTGCAGTGTTTAATTGGGTATCTACCAACATATTATGCCAACTGGTAAATATATGTCTAAAATTCAAGGACAAAGCCCCAACCAACAAAGTTATAACCAATAGGCTAATCTGTATTTCCAAGAGCAAATAACCTGCCCGGCTATTTGATTTGAACCACATTGAAGATAATTTTCTCATCCCTCACAACCTGAATTTCTGTAATGGTATAATCATCATAGCTTTGATTTAATTTGTGAATTATTAACCCAGTATTTACAACAGAATCACTATCTCCTAGCAAAACATCTTCGCAACAGCTTAAAGCTTGTGACAAGCATCTTTCTCTCGAAATACTTTTTAAACAATAATTATAACTCTGAACTGCAATAATCAGAGTGCCAAACATAAACAACAGAAGCATTGCTGTTTCAACAAGAAAAAAACCGTCATTTTTTTTCATGAAGCACAACCCTTCCCGTTACAGGCTCAATATCGATTATGTAGTAAACGTCCTTTAATCCCCCATGCCTAATTTCTAAATTATAAGTTCCTTTCGGCCTACCATTATTAGAAAAAGCAATACGTACCGAATACTGGTTAAAATAAACATTACTACATCCTATTTGAGCGAAATCGACTTTCTTAATACAAGACTTACTGGACTTAATTATATAACCGTTCCTTTCCGTATCCATTTTATAAGAACTCATATCACCATCAAAAAGACTCTTTTGCTGCAAATAAATAAGGTCAGAAACAACAGTATTAGCAGCTGCTCTTAACTGTACTTTAGCTAGATAATCTTTATAGTAGTCTATTCCCTTAAATGATAGTAACACCGTCCCCAATACAAGAGAAATAGCTACTGCTATTTCTATCAGGAGATATCCTCTCTGATAACTGCTACTTGGAGCTACCAGGAGACTCAACCTCTTCGCCTGCCGAATTATTGCCTTTCAAAATGTATTTAGTACCAGCAGGAGTATAAGTCAACTCAGATCCTTTAGCATCTACTAATTCACTATTTCCAGAAATATAATCCGTCTTCAAGCTATCCAAAGACTCCGGTAAAGCACCTTTATCTATTTCGTACAGTACAATAGCCTGATCAACAGTTGCTAAATTATTCTGTAATTTAGTGTCGTTAGCACGCTCACTTAACCGTCCAAAGGTCGGCATTGCCATAGTAGCCAATAATCCGATTATTGCTACCGCCGCAACAACCTCTATTAATGTAAAACCTTTCTCTTTGCGTCTATTCTCCAAAGAAACTACCCCCTAAATGTACTTAGGTAGATTGGCAAAAAGATCAAGCAGCGGTTGTATAACCGATACTACCACCACGCCTACAATCAATGCCGTTATGAGAAGTAACGCTGGTCCCAAAACTTCTTTCATCCGTTCCAATGTCGCTCGCATATTTTCTTCAGAAATTTTAGCAGCTTCATTCAAGAGCTTCGGTAAATAACCAGTCGCTGCACCAATTGTCATCATTTCGATAGTTATCGGTGAAAGGAATTTTTCCATACATTGTGCCGCAATTCCTATATTTTCACCACGCTTTAACATATTACTAAATATCCAAAGCTGTTTTACAAATCTTGTATCTTTAAAGGTTGTACTGATGTCAGCTACGGCCTCAGTAATATTCACACCACATTCCAACAAAAGTGCCACCAGCTTACAAAATCGTATTTCCGAAGAACCTTTATTAATATTTTTTAATAAAGGCATTTCCCATAACAGGCCTTGTAAAAAACTCCTATTGCGGAAAATAAGAATTAGTGCACAACCTGCCAAAAACGTGTCAAGATACAAGTTCTCTTGCAAGAACTGTTTTAAAGCTATCGAAAAGTACATCACTCCAGTAATAGGAATTCCCAAGGCTTTATAGGTATCCGCCAGCACTGGTAGTATAAAACTTACGAAAAGCATAAGTACACCTAAAGATGTACTTAGAACGAAGATCGGATAAAGCGAATTTTTTAAAATAAATTCTCTAAATTCGAGTTGCTTTCGATAGTAATTAGCAATCTCCCGTGCAATCCTACACAACTCACCACTCTTTTCACCAACCTCAATCAAGTTTACGGTCAAAGGAGGAAATAAACTGTCGTATGATTTCATAGCCTTTGCTAATGAACCACCCTCAGAAATAGCTATCTCTAATTTCTGACTAGCTTTACCAATTGTTCCATGGTTCTGTGCCTGCATAAGGCGCAGTCCCCTAATAAGAGGAATACCGCTTGATAGTATTATTGCCAATCTCTCAAAAAATATTACTCTTTCTTTGTCTGAAAAGCGTAGCTGATTCCAGTTCAATAAGCTCCTTATTTTTCCCAGTTTGCCTTGCTCTACCGCTCTTAGTTCTAAAACACAACCATAGTTATCTTTTATAAATCTGATTGCTTCCTTTTGAGAACCCATCTGTAGGCAGCCATGTCGGAGCTGACCTTGCTGGTTAAGCGCCATCCATTCATATAACAATATTTTACCACCACCTTTTATATGCTAAGTATTCTCTATTTTTTCATTTTATCCTTTATTTGAACTTTGAACTTTTAGTGAATTTTTTAGTTTATAAAAAATAATTTTATCAATTTATTAAATAAGCAAGAATATAAATACATTAATAGTGTTTTCCTAGCAAAATGCTATTGATTGCTTAAGATTTACCTTTTTTTAATTTTTATTAGATTTTATCTGTAAATTTCTAATTTTTTAATAGATAAAATAATCAGTTATTTTTAATAATACTTTTTCTAAAGTTTTTGTATCTTATTAATAATATATTCTAAATTGTCT